>VOFD01000626.1_pt1:1065000-1576001 | contig 1576001 bp, 2155 predicted proteins | sample 5384101 | NCBI WGS metagenome assembly VOFD01 (sample SAMN12384723, study PRJNA508395) | human gut metagenome | isolation source: healthy gut C | host: Homo sapiens | reverse complement strand
AAAGTTATCCATATCTTTTAAATTAGCCCAACCAGTAGTTAATTTAACCATTTTTTCAATACCTGACTGAACAACATGGGATTTGCCCAATGAATCTTTGTAAGACAATATAATTGGACTGAACACCCTTCAAAGCTAGGAATAGTTACTGAATATGTCCATTCTGCTTGAGCTCCAGTTTCACTTTCATAACTTTGTTGTGAAACATCAAAAAGGCCTTTTAACTACTGTCAAAAAATTCATTTCTGATAAATCATTTAATGCAGAATGATTGCCGTAATTTAAAGACCAGCTATATAAAGATGCCACAGCAGAAATTCCAATTTGAGTTGTTTTTTAGTTAATGTTAATAAAATTGAAGACATAGCCGGAGCAGTATAAATATTGCTAAAAAATGTTAATAAATTATACACAAAATAAAATGACGGCTAAAAAAAGAGTTTCAACCAAACAACATAAAAAATTGTTATCCAAATGAAAATAAAAAAAATTAGTAAATATTAAAATAAATATTATGGCAAGTTAAGAGTAACCCACCTTCTGTTTGACAGCATTCATCTTAGCGAACTACTTTTTGCCTCGTACAGTAGTCATCAGCATTCTTTGTTCTTGCATCCTATGGAATGGCCGTTTCACCGATTCTTTTAATGTCCTCAATTAAATATCATAGTCAACCATTAAAAGACGTGTCGTTTCTGCTCCAGAGTCATACTTCTCAGTATACGTTTTTCAACGCCATAGTCTGTAATGATGGGCGGAGTTTCCTTAGTTAAAAACCAACAGCTGTCTTTAACTTGCCATATTTATAAAAAAAGTAGCAGGGCCTAGATTTGAACTAGGGATCTCGGGGTTATGAGCCCCGCGGGATCACCAGACTACCCCACCCTGCTATACGAATAAAAAGATAGTAATTTAAAACTACAATATATAATATATGAAACACACTATATAAATGTTTCTATAAAAAATAAAATGAAGATAATGATTAATTATCCTCTAAACTTTTAATTCTTTTATCAATTTCTTCTAATTTTTCTCAGTCTCTTTTTTGGAAAGCTTTAGAAGATTTTTTGAATTTTTAAAGCTTTTCTAAATCATCAACAGATTGAGTGGTTTTATCAAATCTGTCTTCAAGGTCTTTAAATCATTAGTAGTAGCTAAAGACCAGCTTTGAATTAATTCTTCGCTTTTTTCATCTAAAAAAGCATCGATTTTATTAGAAAAAAGCATCAGTATTTAATCCAGACATATCAATATCACTTAATTTAATTTTAATTCTTTTTACTCATTGATTCTTTTTAGACTCTTCAACTGTGTCTTTTCTCTAGACAAATCATCATAGTCAGAATCATTTTGCAATATTTCACCCATATGCGGATCTGCAGTAGCTGGAACATAATTACGTAATTTCTGAACAGATGCAGGATTATTTTGTAAATAGTAATAAACTAAAACTAAAATAGCTACTATTAAAATTACAATTGCAACAACATCAATAGGACCCATAATATCACCTTATTGTTTTTTGAGTTTAGCTTCTTTTAGCTTCGATTTCTTTAAGCATTTTTTCTAATTTTTTCTGTTCAGTCTGTGCTTCTAGGCGAGCTAAACGTTCATTAATTTCACTGTGCAAGTAACCAACTTCACTTCTTACTTGTGTTGTTGATTGTCTTATAGCTGAAAGGCTTGACATCTTCTTAAGTTCTATTTCTTTTCAAGAAGTACTATAGAAGTTTTAGATTTAGCAACACTCTTCCATTGAACAGCAACAATAATCACAACAAAAGCTATTATAACCAATATAATCAAAATAAAAAGTTGGTCAGGTATTGTTGGAATATCCATAATTGCCTCCATATTAATTTAAGTATATTAATAATTAATATAAAATAAAGTATATAAATATTATTATAATTAAAAGAAAGGTTTGTTAAGATGATTGATTCTTATTTAAAAGCAGGTAAAATTCTTTCCCAAATAAGAAAAGAAGCCTCAAAAATGATTAAAGAAGGAACATTAGTACTCGATTTAGTTGAATTTGTAGAAAATGAAACCATTAAACAGGGAGCAGGAATTTCATTTCCATGCAATGTATCAATAAATGAAGTAGCTGCCATTATACTTCTCCATTAAACGATGAAACAATGATTTACGCTGGAGATTTAGTTAAATTAGACTTAGGTACAGAAATTGACGGTTATATTGCAGATTCAGCTATTACAGTAATGGCCCCTGGAAAAAATTTAGATGAACGTTTTACCCAGGACGAAATAAATTTAAAGCAGGATATTATTGAAGCATCTGCAGCAGGACTGGATGCAGCCATAAGTACTGTTAGAGCAGGAGTAACTGTAGGAGAAATTGGTGCTGCTGTTGAAGAAGCCATAAACGAATATAAATTAAATCCAATAGCTAACCTTACAGGACACAGCCTAGAACAATACAACCTGCATGCAGGGATTTCAGTTCCAAATATAGACAACCATGATGAAACTGTCCTTGAAGAGGGTCAGGCAGTAGCTATTGAACCATTTGCAACTGACGGACTTGGATTCGTAAATGATGCTCCTGGAACATACATTTATTCTTTTTTAGCTAACAAACCATTTAGATTAAAACACACTAAAAACGTATTAACCAATATTAAACATAACTACCCTCATTTACCATTTTCCGGAAGATGGTTAACAAAAGAATTTAAAGAAAACAGACTGAACGTGTCTTTAAAACAATTATCAGAAGCAATGGCAATTTATCCATACCATCCACTTAAAGAAAAAAACAGGATGTCTTGTAAGTCAAAAAGAACACACAGTAATTGTTGAAAAAGAAGGCTGTACAGTTACAACATTATAAAAAAAAAATAAAAAATAAAAAGAAGATTTAGTAATAAGTAGGAGTCATAACTCCCATTTTTGCTCTTCTTTCTATTTCTTTTTTACTTTTGTCTTTTTTACCTTTAGCTAATTTTTCAAGTAAACCAAGACCAGGTTTTACATCATCCATAGGTTTTGTTTCAATTAAACCAGCATCCACTGCAGCTGAGAAAATATCTACTCCAGCATCAGTTCTGGTTAATACAGTAGACCATCCGTCAGGAGCACCAACAGATCCGGTTGAAATATCTGCAAATTCACAGACATAATCATTACAGATATTACATCCTGCTTGTTCATATCCGTGAGTAGCTTTAATCGGAATACCTTGAGGTTCATCACTGCCTTCAGTGTATATCCAGAATTTTCCTTTTCCAATATCCATTTTTGTTACTTTATCCAAATCAACATCCATTAAACCTTTAGTAAAAGTATCTAATGAAGCCATTGGGAAGTTTTCCATACAAAAGATACCGACTAATAATTTAATTTTATCAGCGATGAATCTTGTAGAGAATGGATATGCCTGCATTTTTCTAATACCCTGCATTTGACAAGGAGTAACAACAGTTCCAATTGATTCAATACCATGTTGACGTGCTGCTTCTTTTTATTCCCCATACATTAGGAGACATTGAATATTTAGTTCCAGCAGCTGAAAGAATTTCATCAGCAGTAGTAGCTATTTCTGGAATAGGAACCCAGTCATCACCTGGGTCTCCAGCTACAACAGCACCTTCAATAATGTTATTTTCTAATGCATAAATAAGTAATGCAGAAGCAATACCACCATCTTGAGCTACTTCCTGAATTCTTTTATCGGTGGATCTAGCTGCTACAGCTTCTTTGTAAGTACCTAATACCATAATCAACTCCTCCTAAAGTCCTGTATCCTTTTTAATTTGTGTTAAAGGTAACCATGATCTTGGACACATTGTGTAACAAGAACCACATTTAATACATCTGTCAGTATTAATAGTTGGTCTGCCTTCAACCATATCTATAGCTCTAGTTTGACATGCAAGAGCACAACTTCCACAACCACTACATAATCCTTGACGGATAATGTTGTTTAATAAATCACAACCGCATGCATTAGAACAAGCTGCTAAATCAAGTGCAGGTTGTAAGTATTCCATATCTCCATTACATAATGCTACAACAGTTTTTGCAATCATTTCAGGAGCTACTGGACAACCTGGAAGTGCTACATCCACTTTTACTAATGAGCTGATTGGTAAGAAAGATTCATGTTTAGGTTGAGCTTGTTGTCCACCACGAGCATAAGTTGTGAAACAACCGTTTAAAGCACAAGAACCAAATGCACAAATTAATGCAGATTTTCCTCTAGCTTCTAAAAGTTCGTGTACACTGTGTTCATCTTGTAAACATACAGAACCTTCAATTAAACATAAGTCCATTTCTGGCATTTCCCATAAGTCAACTAAAGTTTGACTATATCCAATATCCACCATCTCTGTAAGTACAACATCTAAAATGTCATAGTTTTCAGTTAAGGACATACCATCTCCAGTACAACCACTTAAGTGAATGTAACCTATACGTGGTTTGTTGGTTGCTGTTTCTTGTTTGGTTTCTGCTACAGGAGCTGCTGTTTCTTCAACTTCAGGAGCAGATTCTATTTTTTGTTTGGTTTCTGCTTTAGGTTTTTCAGAACCACCAAAAGCTTTTCTAATTTTATCAAACATTATTTTACCCCGATTTCTTTTAAAATAATATCCATAGCTTCAGGAATTGCCTTTTCAACAGGTTCAGTTAAACCCATTTCAACATCAGGAGAGAAATCTCTTGAGGTTTGCATCCAACAATAATCACCTCACAATCTTTAGCAAGCTCGTGAAGAGGCTCTTCAACAGGCCAGGAATGAACATTTTCATATTTTCCTCTAGGCATGTCATAAGGGCTAAATATTTTAACAGTCCCTGGTTCTGCATCAAACTCAACAACATCAATTACAATAACTTTTTTCCAATATTCATCAGGAAGAGAAAAAAATAAAGTGTGTTGCTCCGGTTCCAGCATCAATAAACATAACTTCGTCAGGCATCTCTTTGTCTTCGAAATATTCTTCTAATTTATGAATAACAAATGGTCCAAAACCATCATCTTTAAATAAAATATTTCCGCATCCCACTACGATTGTCTCTGCATGATAAGGCATATAATTTCCTCCTAGCTCCTTATATTCTCACCATATCGTTTTTAAGTATGCTTTTATCCTCATCATCAACTACCATTACGTGAGTTGCACATGATAAACATGGGTCGTAAGCTCTGATAACATCTGCACCATATTTATGATGGAAACCTTCAGTAGCTGGTCCCATTGTTGGAATATTCCAAGTAGTTGGTACAATAGCTGAATAGAATTGGATTTTACTATCTTTAACATTAGCCATGTGTACATTAGTACCCCTAGGTCCTTCAATTACACCAATACCTAATTTACCAGTTCTCTGTCATCATAATCTGCTCTAGCTGGAGCGGAAGTATCAATTTGTTCAAGAAGATCAATAGTTAAATTATAATTATTTAACATTTCTTCAGCTCTAGCTACATGTTGAGCAACTACACCTTTATCTTTAAATCCGTTGAATTTATCCATTCTTGCCCTAGGACCGGTTTCAACGTTTTTACCATTGATTAAAGGAATGGTAGTACATGCTTTTTACCTATTTCCGGATCATCATACCAAGCTTCAGGTAAAACTTCTGAGAAATTATCATAATCAAATTCATCGAGATTACCGTATGATGCACTAGATGCTAAAAGTGGTGCATCTACAACTCCTAAACCTTCAGGAAGTTCTCTTGCAGCAATGAAAGATTTCATTAATTCCACATGTTTTTCCATGTCAGGTTTAAAAAGCTTTTAACCTATCAATCAATTTATCTTTTGTAGCTGAAGTAATGTTTCTAGCCATACCACCTACTCTAATATCAGATGGGTGAATACCTTCACCAGCAAGCATATCAACTACATACTGTACATTTTTCCTAACAGCAGATACACTTTTAACTGCAGTAGTGAAATCTTCTTCAGGTACAAAGTCAGGTGCAATTAAAAATGGTGAATTGCAGCACTGTTAACACCATGTGCAGCTAAAGTAGCCTGTCTTAATAATTTTCCTGCTTTAGGAACTTCGATATCTAATGAATGGTCGATAGCTTCTACAGAAGCTAAAGTATGTGGTATTGGGCAGACACCACAAATCCTTTGACATAAAACAGGAGCTGTTTCAGGATTTTTACCTGCAACCATTTTTTCTAAACCCCTAACTGGAGTGATACTTAAATATCTACCTTTTGTAACAATCCCTTCATCATCGACTTCCATGACAAGTTCGGCATGGCCTCTTGACGAGATGTTGGGGATATAACTATTCTGTCTTTCAAATGTGTCACCTCTCTTTTCAAAAAAATTAGAAACTAACATTTAATATTTATAACCAATATTCTATATATAATATAGTTTAAATTACAAATAGAAAACTATAAATAACATAATATTAATTTTATTAACTAATCTACGATAATTAATACATGGATTAAATTTATAAGTTAAATTAACCTAATATAATATTATTGTAAAAAATAGTACATACAATGTACCATTAATCAAAATTTAATTACAATTTTATTAATTAAAATGGAGGTAATACCTTGGATAAATCAAATATAATAATTTCTATCATAATTGTTATATGTATTGCTGCTGGAGTTGCCGCTTATGGAATAACCAATAGTGAAAATCCAATTTTCAGTAATTTAAATAGTTTAGACTCTGGTAGTGGCGATTCTGGCAACGGTATTGGAAACAACACAACACACCATGATTCCCCAAGTACCAGCAGTCATAGAAGTGGAGGAACTGGAGCAGGAAGTGGAAGTGGAGTTAGTTCAGGTTCCGGCTCAGGCTCAAGTTCCGGATCAGGATCTGGATCCGGAGGTGGCAGTCATCATACCCCATATACCCCTCATCACCCAAGTAGTCCAAAAATAACTTCAGAACAAGCAAAAGAAATAGCTAATCAACATATTGAGCAATCTGGATGGTATGCAGGAACACCAACATTATCTGCAGACAGAACTGTTTGGTATGTTCCTATTTATGATCAAAGTGGTAACACTGTAGATAGTATGGAAATAAATGCTAATACTGGAGTACTTATTGGAAAAGGATAATTTAATTATCCTTTTTATTTTATTTTTTAAAAATTTTCAAATTTAAAATAATAACTTTAAATATAGTTAACTATAAATACTAAAACATACAAAATTTAGTATTGTTGTATATAAGGGCCCGTAGCCTAGCTGGATAGGGCGTCGGACTTCTAATCCGAAGACCCCGGGTTCAAATCCCGGCGGGTCCGTATTTCTTATAAAATCTTTTTTTAAAAATACAAAACTTATTAACAAATATTATTTTAACATGGGCTTGTAGCCTAGTCTGGAAGGGCGTAAGACTCCTAATCTTAAGATCGAGGGTTCAAATCCTCCAAGTCCGTATTTTTTTACTAATTTTACTAAACCTTAGCGATAGCTTTCTTTAAAAAAAAAAATAACTTTGAGACAAAGAAAAACTTTATATATGTTCATATGAATATATGTTCATATGAGTTCAAATGATGTATGTGAAATCAAAAGTATCAGAACAGATATTGTTGATGATATTGCTCACAAGATGAAAGATGATGACATTATTCAGAAAACATGTAATCTCTTTAAAATATTAGGAGATGCAAACAGAGTAAAAATTATTTTAGCTCTCCAATATGGGGAATTATGTGTTTGTGAACTATCATTACTTCTTGATATGAGCCAATCCAGTATATCACATCAATTAAGACATTTAAGAAATAGTAACATTGTTAAATTTAGAAAAGAAAACAAACAAATATTCTATTCTTTAATTGATGAAGAGATACTCAATATCCTTGAAGAAGGCGAAGAATATGCAAACCAATCATAGTGCACATAAGCATGACAATTTAGAAGAACATCATCATCACCATGATGAAGATGATTGCTGCGGACACAACCACCACGAGGAACACCACCATGAACATCACCATCACGATGATGATGACTGCTGTGGACATGATCATGGTCCTGGATGTGCTTGTGAAGCAGATTTATTAGAAAATATTGATAAAGAAGTAGATGTAGAACAGTCTAAAAAGCCATTGGGAATATTCGCAGTAGGAATAATCCTTTTAGCATTTGGATATGGTCTAGAAATATTTAATGTTGTTAATCCTGTTGTAAGTCAAGTAATCTTCTTAATAGCTGTAATCTACGTAGGAAAACATATAATAAAAGACGGAATTGTACATTTATTTGAAGGTAAAGTTAAAATTGAATTATTAATTACAATAGCTACTTTTGGAGCATTCCTTCTCCAGTCTGGAGAAGAAGGTGCAATGTTAATGATTCTTTTCTATTTAGGAGAATATTTGGAACATTATTCATTAAACAAATCTAAAAGCTCATTAATAGAACTTGTTAAATTAACACCCGATACAGCCATGGTAAAACATGGTGACCACGAACACGAAAAAAAGCAGTATCTGATATTATAATCGGAGACATTGTTGTTGTAAGACCGGGAGATAAAATACCTGTTGATGGAATTATTGTTGAAGGAACAACCTCTGTTAATCAGGCTTCAATTACCGGTGAGAGTTTGGCTGTAAGTAAAAGTATTGGGGATGAAGTATATGCATCTACAATAAATGAAGAAGGATATATCGAAATTGAAGTAAACAAGGACAACAACGATACAATATTTGCTAAAATTATTGAATTGATTAAAAATTCCGAACAAAACAAGGCACATATCGATGTATTTATTGACAGATTTGCTGAATACTACACTCCAATTGTTGTAGTACTGGCTATTTTAGTAGCTATATTGCCTCCAATATTATATGGAGCTTCAATAACTGACTGGACTTACAGAGCATTAACACTTTTAGTTATCTCCTGTCCATGTGCTTTAGTAATATCCACCCCAGTATCCATAGTATCAGCTATTACCAAAGGTACTAAAAACGGTATTATTATTAAAGGTGGAGAATATATTGAAGAATTAGCCAGAATTAAAGAAGTTTTATTTGATAAAACAGGTACTTTAACTGAAGGTAAACTTGAAATAAATGAAGTTCAGGCATGCAACGGATATGATAAAGCGGAAATACTTAAAATAGCCTGCTCCATCGAATCCAAATCCAAACATCCTATTGCACATACATTTGTCCAATATAAAAAAGACCACAGCCTAAAATTGGAAGAAGTGGAAAACTTTGAATCAATAGCTGGAAAAGGTTTAAAAGGAGACATCAACGGACAAACTTACTTTATAGGCAACAAAACTTTATTCAGTCAGGATATAAATCTTGAAAACAATAAAATGAGCACCACAGTAATCATCGGAACTGAAAATGAAATTTATGGTTTGATTACCCTAAAAGATAAAATCAGAGACGAAACTCCATCTACAATAGCCAGCCTCAATGCTAAAGGAATCAAAACAACCATGATTACAGGAGACAATGAGGCAACTGCCAAATTAGTGGCCGATGAAATCGGATTAAGTAATTACTATGCAGATTTACTTCCTCAGGATAAAGTCAATATAGTATCCAATGCCGTTTCCAAACATCATGATGTAGCTATGGTCGGTGATGGTGTAAATGATACTCCTTCTCTTGCCCGTGCAAATGTAGGAATAGCTATGGGTCTTGAAGGTGCAGATGTAGCTATTGAAACAGCAGACATTGTGTTGCTTGAAGACAAGTTATCCAAAATTAATTTACTTGTTGATTTAGCCAAAAAAAACAATGGGTAAAATCAAATTCAATGTTGCTTTCTGTTTAAGTGTAAAAGTAATATTAATGATACTCGGTATCGCAGGATACATCAGCTTATGGGAAGCAGTTCTTATTGGAGATATGGGAATTACTTTACTTGTAGTAGGTAATTCATTGTTACTTGCAAAATAGATATGGTCAAATTATCTATTTTTTCTTATTTTTTTATTGGTTTCATTTTAAAATATTGTTTTAAGAATTAAAAATTGTTTTTATAAAAAACTATCTATTTTAAATAATTTACAAAGTAAACTAAACTTGCAAATTAATTATTTAAAAAGTGATAAATTTATGAAAAGAGAAATCCTAATGCTGCTGGAATCTGAAATGAAAGGCAATAATCCAACAATCTTAAATGAAAATGAATATGAAATCGAAGAAATTGAATTATTTGATGAATATGATGATTTCTCATCTGAATCATCTGCTAATAAATTCAAAATTGTTGAAATGGATGATTGCTACATTATGTGCAAAACACCAAATTCTCCATTAACATATAATGAAAAAAGAGAATTTATGACCGGATTGATTCTTTACGACAACACTAAAGAGAAAAAAAATCCAAAACAACACATTTTTGCGTTCTGACAGAAGCTGAAAAATCAAAATTAGTTACATACAAAGCTAATGAAAATGCAGTATATTATGTTGAAATTGTTGGACTAAAAGGCCTGAAGTGTAAAAAGAGTTAAAAAGTATTAAAAAATACTTAAATGAACTTTAGCTATTTTTTAAAAGTTATCTAAAGTAGTTAAAGTTTCAGCTTCTCTTTTTTTCTAATTTTTTATCAAAAGAAATTTCACCGTATTTTCCTCCGCCTCCTGGAGTAATGTGTATGGTTTTATTCCTAAAAGCCTCAATAGCCGAAGAAATTGACGGATCTGTTTTAGCTATCTCTTCTATAGATGTATTAATCAATATATCAATTTCAGTTCCAAAGTTATCTATCAGGTTTTGCCATTTTCCCTGAACTGTTTTTGTTGTAACTCCCTTGTCATAAACTGTTGATATTAATTCAGCCAGAGGCATTAAATGAACATATTTAGGTCTGAAATCAGGATGTTTCGGTTCATCATAATCAGCTATTTCACTTATTCTGAAATCAACCCCTTTTTTAATTGTTCCCCACAGCTGCATTTCATCTTATTTTCCTTAGCTATTAACGGATCAACTAATTTGTAGCATTTGGTACATGCAGTCATATGATATTTACCAAGATTTGGCACCAACCCATAATTTGCTTTAATATCTTTGTTTTTTATTGCTTTTTTTATTGATGAGTATGACATATCTTCAAGCTCAATTTGATTAAACTCCCTACCTAATCTGTGTGGCCACGGAGAGTGTGCATCGGAATTTGTAAGAAACGGGAAATCCTTAAGTTCAGCTACAGTATCTGCCATAAATGTATCTGCAGACAATCCAAGCTCTACAAAATCAGGAGCTTTGCCATAGCAATCATAAATACTGTCAAAAGATTTATACATTCCTGTCCATGGAGTAAAAGCATGAGCCGGTCCAATTAAACAATCATACTCTTTAACCATTTCTAAAAGTTCTGCTCCGGAATACTTTGTCCTAGGTCTCCCGTCACTTTCCTTATTTTTAGAAACCAGTTTTTCAGACAGTTCCCTTGCAGTACCAATATCCGGAATTATTATCAAATGATGAATCCTGTTTTTTCCTTCAACTTCTGTCGTTAGAACAAAATCCATATCATCTGCAGTGTAAATTCCATCTCCCTTACAAGTTGTACTTTCTCAATAATGTTTAACCAGCCCGGATGAAATGCATCCCCAGTTCCCAAAAAGTTGCAATCCCTTAAGTTTTGATTTAGGAGCCATATTTTTTATTAGCATGTCTTTAGATGAAGCCATTGAAAAACAGCTGTGAACATGAAAATCAGCATTAACTAACATGGATAATAATTAGCTATTAATAATATATTAAATCATCTAATATTTTCTTAAACTCTTTGTAATCCAGACTTCCTTCATGTTTTTTAAATCAGCATCCAGATTATCTTCATTAACTATTCCATTAATTGAAGTTAAATTTTTTAAAAAATCATTAGCTCTAGCAATTACATTAATCAAATCATTTCTGGTTGTTGGATAAGCCAATTCCAAAATAGGTACTTTTTTATCTTTAATCAAAGCCATTACCAATTTACGTTCATTAGAACATCCCGAACCTCCAAATAAAATCAATTCATTTAATACATCATACATTTTTTTTTTATAATGATCAGGTCTTTTTCCAATGACAATAAACGCATCTGCCAATTCCAAAACCCTGGAAAATAATGTTAAACGACCTTTGATTCCTGAAGGCAATTCATTTGAAAATAAGAACTGCCCAGTAAAATATTATCCCTATTTAAAGTATATGGAGCCTGAGTACCATCACATTTTCCACCGGAAACATCCATATTATTATACTTTGAGAAATTTGTTGGTGATATATATTCATGACCGTTCTTTTCAATTAATGGAACTACAATCATAGCAGCATCTGGAATAACAGCTACTTTCATGATTAATACCTCCTCATTTTATTAAAACAGCCAAATCTTAAAAAAAGTAAAAAATGATATATTTATCCAATATATCTTAAATCATCACTACTGCTAGCATTAGCTTTGTTAATGATGTCTTGTTCCATTTGTTGAGCTTTAGCCAACATTTCTTTAGTTTCTTCAGCTCTTTCTTCCAATTTATCAGTATCAATTTCAAAATTAAGTAAAACAGCCAATTTATTTAAAATAGCTTCAGCTGACTGCGCATCAATGAAATATCCTGGAGTCTGACCCATTAAGCAGATACCATTCATTTCCTGACGAAGACCTAAACCTAAAAACAAACCGGAAGCCCCAACAATTCCACCGTCATTAGATCTTATTTCAACTTCCGCTTCTTTTAAAAAGTTCTATGTTTTCTTCGTCAGTAGCTGCTCCGAAAATCTTAGATTCTTCAACAGGTTGACCAGTAGCCATTCCACCTAATGTAAATATTTTACTAGCTCCTTTACCCTTAACAAAGTTTAATATATCCTGACATACACCATATTGACCTTCAGGAGATAAAGCTTGAGTGTTTCCAACAAGAATAATGATATCCAAATTGTCTTCTCCAACATTTTTAACATAATATAATTCATTAATCATGTTTTCAATTAATCCTTCTTCCCCAACAAAAACTTGAGGAGGAAAAAACTTGGAGAATAAATTTCTGCAAATTTAGTAGCATTAAATTCATCAATCATGTGATCTGCAGCTAATTTACCTACATGACCAATACCTGGCAATGCTTCTATAAAAACAGGATTGTTTAATTCAACATCTTCTAAAACAGTAATTTGTGTGATTTCCATCTAATCATCCTTTTTATTCATAGCTTCTTTTTTTAATATGCGGCGATATTTTCCGTATTTATCCTCAATAGAAAATTTGGGAGGATAAATAACTTTAAGCTCACCGCCACATTGAGGGCAAGCATCCTCCATTGTATAAATTTTACAATCAGGACATTTGTTCATTTTCATATTCATAAAAATCTAGCTATCCAACTCTCTTAAGAAAGAACCATTTCCTTCAGAAGCTTCAACTATTTCAATACATCTGTCAGCTGCTGCTTTAAAGAGCTTTTTCAGCCAAAATGTAATCAGTAGATTTTACAGTTATCCTATATCTTGGTGCACCAACACATTGAACCTTGATTTCTATTTCAGTTATAGCATCAGCCCACTCTTGAGATATACCTTCATCAGTAAAAGAGATTTTGCATCATCAGCTGCTGTTTCAAAAGCACCGTAAACATCACCGAAAATATCCATTAGCTCATAACCTACTTCATCGTAAGCATCATTTAAAGATTTGCCTAATGATTTAGCAGATAATTCCAGAATTTTTCAGCTTTTTGTTCAATTTTCAATGCTGGATTTTTTTAGTTCTTTGATCTTCCCTAATTCTTTTTTAAAGATCTACATGTCCTTTTTTGGATTTACTCTAAGAACACGGCAAACTATTTTTTGATTTTCTCTTACATGGTCTCTGATATTTTACCCAACCAGAAGATACCAGAAATGTGAATAAAAAGCTTCTTTACCATGGTATTCTTCTAATTTTATGAAAGCCCCATAGTTAAGAACTTTATAAACAGTACCAATAATAAGTTCTCCCTTCGTCAGGCCATTCTTGATTTTTCCTTACCATATAATCACCAAAAATAAAATAAAATTTTAAAAAATCAATAGAAAAATAATAAGCTAGATTAAAAAATTTCAAGTGAATCTAATGATACATTTTATCATCTGATGCAGCCATAAAGATGATTTATTGTCACAATCTAAACATTTTACCCAAAAAAAGTTTTTACCTTTACTAACCATGTTATACAGAACAAATTCTGCTTTACCAGTTCAATGATTTTTTAATTTGAGATTTTCCACATTCTTTGCATTTAAGTCTTAAATCTAATTTTTTAACTGGTTTGTTTCCGGCAGGTAAAGGCCTTTCCGGGTAACCTTATATCCAGCAGTTACACGTCTGAATTGTCTTTGTCCCCATTTTAACTCACTAGCTTTTCTTTTTTTCGCAGTATGTACTTCATGCATTGTGTGTTTTTACAATGTGGACAGTAAGTTCTTTTTCTTTTGGTATTTTCATATTTCCACCATTAAATTTTACACTAAAAAGTGTCCGATTAATTAAATTATTATAAATCTATATGAGAATTTTATCCAGTCTGAAAAAATATCAAAGATCTAGAGGATTAAAACTTTATTGTAACATACTCCGTTTACACAAAGCAGAAATCCAAATTATATAAAAAATATAATTTCTTATTATCACAAATAGATACGGTTTGTATTTATATTCTTTACAATATTTAAAGGTTTAGATTTTAACAAAACGGGCTTAAATTAAGAGGTGTTGTGTCAATTAAATCAAATTGCGGTTTGCCTGCAAATAAATGGTAAGACCGGTGAATATTAACAACCGCCGCATCAGTAATTTTGTGTTCACGTCTTTCACAAATTTCAGTAGCTATTCTTTGAGTATCTTTTAGCAGATACTGTTCTGCAGCAAATGGATCATTGCCTATATGGGTTCTTAACTCATCCAAATATTTATGAATATCCTTATAAAAAGAGTCTTCTACACGAGCCAATGTACCGTTACTACGCTCTTTTTTTTTGAATTTTACGTAATTGTTGAAAGAATTGATCCACTTAATACCATCTCTGAGGAGTTTAATATAAAAATAAAAAAAAAGTTTATAGATGAAATAATTATTCATCTGATTCTAATCTTGGAGCAAGTAAGAAACTAAGTTTACCATCACCAGTAACCATATTGAGAGTTAATTTTAATGGCATGTCAGTACCTAAACCGATTTCAGCTTCTTCAGAGAATTTGTCTGCTTTAAGCATTTCCCTAATTTTGTCCAGTGAGAATAAAGATTTTTCCTGAGTGTTGATATTTTCACCATGAAGGTATTTGACACTTGCATCACCAAATTCACCATCAGCAGATGCTCTAAAGTAATCTTCATCAACTTGAAGAGCTATTTTATCTGAGAAAATATCAATATCGTTAATTGCATCCTTTAAAATTCCAAAGTGAACTTTGAAAGATGCAGGATGTTCAAGTTCTGGAGGAGTAGGATTATCATATTCAATATCAATCAATCTTATTTTGAAAGTTCTTGTAGCATCCCCTTCAAAAGTAATTATGAAATTACCTTCATCTAAAGACATGATAACTCTATCTTGAGATTTTGCACGTTTAAGAACACTCATGAATTCCCCAGTATCGATATTAATCTTTTCAGGAACATCACAAACATACTCATCAAATAAACTTGCTTTTAATTCTAAATGTACGAATGTTATATGACTACGGTCTAAGGCATCTAACCTCATACCTTCACTATCAGTTTGGATTTGTACTTCATCAACAATAGATGAAATAGCATCAAAACTGGTTTTTAATATACTAGAATCACTTAATTCCGCTTTGAACATATATAATCCTCTAATAAGAATTTATTAATTATTAATTAGATAATTATATTTTTATCTTTATTACTTATAAAACATTAGGTCAGTATTTAAAAAACCACAGCAATTCTAAAAAGAGATTAAACAGATTATTTCAATCTGTTAACCATAACATCATGTGCTTTAAATTCAATTTCATCATCTAACTCTTCAATTGAATCTACATTATACTTATTCTTCATAGCATTCAATATTAAATAGTCCGCAATGTGAGGGTTTTTTGGTAGAAAAGGACCGTGCAAATATGTTCCAATAAAGTTTTTATAAATCATTCCTTCCTCACCGTCTTCATCATTATTGCCATGCCCTGCTATAACCTTACCTAAGGTTTTATAATTATGAAATGTCCTTCCACCATGATTTTCAAATCCCACAACTTCTTTTGGGGCCAAACCTAAATTATTTTCTATTAAAATATTGCCGATTAACCTATTTTCCTGACTTACCGTTTTAATATCAAATATTTCAAGACAAGAGACATTATCCCCATTAACATCATAATATTCATGCCCAAACATCTGATAGCTGCCACAGACAGTTAATATGACTCCGTCATTTTCCACATAATTTTCCAGGTCATTTCTTTGTTTTAAAAGGTCATTGGAAACAATACTTTGAGTTCTGTCAGAACCTCCTCCAATTAAAATTAAGTCAATATCCTCATAATCAAAACTCATATCATGATTTAGAGAGTAACTTTTTGATTAACCTTGATTCCTCTCCATTCACATCTTTTTTTAATGCATTTTAAATTACCAATGTCCCCATAGATATTTAAAATATCGGAATACATATCAACAATGTTCAATTCAAAACTCATGCTTTTTCCCCTTTAAGTTTCATAAGTACTTTTCTAGCTTCAGGCATTGCCGTGAATGTTCCAATAATATATGCCTTATCATTTTCAGCTACAATTTCTTCTACACACTCAACAACATCGCTTTGATCTTTTGAATGGTAAATTTTGATTTTTGATGTTGGAAAATCTGCATATTTTAATCTTAAAGCTACTTCTTCAGCTCTTGTTCCAACACAGTAAAATTTATCAATGTTTGGAGTGGCAGCTATTTCCTTAAAGTATGCATCCCAAATCCATGAAATATCTTTACCGTCAGGAGCATAATCATTTAAAATAAACATAAATGATTTCTTATCTTCATCAAATTTTATAGTTGAGAAAACTTCACTTAAACCAACAGGATTCTTAGATAAAACCAAAACAACATCACAGCCATTTACAGATATCCTTTCCATTCTTCCAAGTTTATATTCAAAATTTTCAATTTGCTGTTTTATTAAATCATAACTGAAACCGTTTTCCCTTGCAAGAGCAATAGCTGCAAGAGCATTGGAAACATTGTAGATTCCAAGTAAATTTAAGTTGATTTTAGCTGATTCCTTTTTATCTTTAACTGTAAACTCATATCCTCCGTTTTTGAAGGTAACCTCATCAATCACATAATCTGCTTCATGGTTTTTAGCCCCACATTTGGAACATGAAAATTTACCATGATTTCCATAATTTATATATTCATAATCTAATTTATGTCCACATACCGGGCAGAAGACTGATTCTTCAACATTTGCACTATCTTTACTGAAAGGATTTTTCTTTAAGCTATAGTACACTTTTGGTTGGTCAGAGTCTTGAAAATAAAGAGAAATCGGACTGTCTGCATCTAAAATAAGTGTGGAATTATGTCTTTTGCTTGATTTTTGAACTAAATTAATTGTGTTTTCCACTTCACCGTATCTGTCTAACTGATCTCTAAAAAAATTAGTTATAATTATGTAATCACTTGGCAAATATCTGGTAACATTAGGCATGGAGCCTTCATCTACTTCAAATATTCCCCAGTTATAATGATCTCGATGGTTTTGAATAAAAGAGCTAGTAACTCCTGTAATCATATTAGAACCATTTAAATTAGATACAATATCATAATCTTTACCTTTAAAAATGTGATTTGCTAAATTGTTTGTAGTTGTTTTTCCGTTTGTTCCTGTAATAAGCGCTATTTTATCACATTTTTTTGCAAAATCATTTAAAATATCTTGTTTAACAGCAAGGGCTATTTTTCCAGTTAAAGATGTTCCTTTTCTGCCTACCATTTGAACAACTTTATTTCCAATCATACCCGCCAATATTGCTATTTTTGACCTCATTTCTAATCACAACATATAGGTAAGTTGTTATTTAATATGCCTCATATAAGAGTATTAAATTATTCTCTAAATTTATACATTAAATAGGCATCATATTTATATTTTTGCTAAAAAAACACAGCAAATATGCATAAATAGTGATGAATATATAACTATTTTAAAAAAATATTTGTTTAAATATTATTTTTATAGTGCCATTTTACAATAATTAATCAATTCAAAATAACTGTTTTTTAATTAATTATACTCTGGTTTAGATAATTTCATCAACTAATTTTTAATTTTTTGAGCTGTACTAATCTATTATCAACATTTATTTAATAAAATTTTATAAATTAGATTTTCATTATAAATCAATGATTTATTATTTACAAAACTGTGTAAAATTTTAATTTTATTAAACAATTAAACTATAAAATTAGCACCAGTTTTACTTTTCAAATATTCACTGTTCACTTTCAAACAATTTACTCAATTAATATTCCATTTTATAATTTATTCAAAAATAATTATCATTGTTAGTAAGTTAAACTGATTTTTTTATATTTTTAAATAAAAATAATATATTTCAAAGAGTTAAATGCAAATTAAAATGATTATATACTAAATTAAACATAATTACAAAATGAAAAAATATAATAGAGAGCAAATTTTTCATGAAATTTAAAAATAGTTATATGAAAAATTTTCTAAAATTCTTCATTTACATATTAGTATTTACTAAAAACTGCATCTAACAAAGTAGCAGATAATATTGGAGAGAAGAATAATGGTTAGATTTATAAAAACTTTCATATATCATCATTCTATTGATTTGTTAACTGATAAAGAAAGGAAAATAAATGTTATATTTCAAATTATTATTGTAACATTTTTTTACATTTTCCTTTCAACTATGATGACTTTTAAACAGAATTATGAATTTTTTATTCCCATATTTGTAATTGGAATCAGTTTTTGTATACCTGAATTTATATTTAAAATATTCCTAAAAAAAATAGACAAATATTACAATGTATACGATAAAATCAGACCCGACAAATTTTCATTTGATGGATATGCATTAGAAAACCTAATAAGAGGAATTAGTGTTTCTTCATCATTTTTAATCTTTTTTATAGCAATAAAAGCAACATTACCTGGGTTTTGTGTAGCTTTTTCCATGATTTACACAGTAACATTCATATTCCTCCGAAGAAAAAAAAAATACTGGGAGATGTTTGAACCCAGATTTGAAGAAGATCCAGACCCCGTGAAATTACGAAAATTTATCAATATATTGTCAGGTGAAGGAGGAGTAATCTGTGGATGTGCTTCAGTTGGAGCATGTTTTTATCTAATTGCTAATAGTTTTAATGGAACTGATCCCATACCAGTAACTACTTTGATAATTGTAACAATAATTGCATTTATTTTATTTTCAATGTCATTATGCATTGATTTATGGAATAAAATACTTCCCTGGGACTTAACAGAATTTGAAAATTATTGGAATTACTGTACTGTTGCAAATGGTATTTGTATTGGAGTTACATTACTATTGGAATGGTTAGTGACTGGTGTTTGGTTAGTTTAATGAATAATTGTTTTTATTGTATTAGTCATTATTAAGAAATAATTTATTAATAAGTTGAGTTTTCTTAATTAACTGTTATTTAGATTGATAAATGAATTATGAAATTATAGGATTTAAATTTAAAAAATATTGTTCAAGAAGTATTTTGGGGAGTTGTTTGATTATGAAATGAATCCAAATACAATATTTGATTTTATAACTATCTTTTTTTCTTTATTTTTTGCTCTTTAAAAAATTTGTGTGATTTTATAAATAATGGAGTCTGTAAAATTTTATAGGCTTATTTGATTTTAATGTGTTTTTCAGTCAAAATTAAAATATTATTGTATACAACTATGAATTTAACCAGTGCATATAACTGTAAAATTGATTCATATGTTTCCTAACTACAAAAAATTAATGATGATGAAGGATGTGGGGGTGGTGTGTAACACCTGCTGTTGATACAATAAAATGTATACGATATTATTTTTGTAATTTCAGGTTTATCCTTTTTATTCATTGCAGGCTGTTTTCATAGCTGACACATATTCTTTTAATGGTTCTGCTGCATTTTCACCATGCTCCTCAATGATTTTTACAATAGCACTTCCCACAATAACTCCATCAGCTATTTTCCCAATGTTAGAAGCCTGTTCAGGTGTGTTAATACCAAATCCAACAGCTAATGGCAAGTCACTGACTGCACGAATATCATCTAAAATAGATTTCAAATCCGTTTTTATTTCACTGCGCATTCCAGTAACTCCCAAAGAAGAAACAACATAAATAAAACCTGTTGCATCACTGGCTATTTTTTGAATCCTTTCCTTTGAAGTTGGAGCAATCAGAGAAATGACATCAACATCATTAGATAATGCAATGTCTTTGATTTCACCTTTTTTCTTCATAAGGCAGGTCAGGTGATATAATTCCATCGATTCCAAGTTCACCGCATTTTTTAAAGAATTTTTCATAACCATAAAAGAAAACAGGGTTAATGTAAGTTAAAAATACTAATGGAACATCTGTTTTTTGGCGAACTTTCCTGACTATTTCAAATACATCGTCAGTTGTTGTATTATGGCCTAATGCCCTTATATTTGCATCCTGAATTACAACTCCTTCAGCCATAGGATCTGAAAACGGAATTCCAATTTCTATTAAATCGCAACCTGCTTCTTCCATTGCCAAAATATATTCTACTGTTTTTTCAATTGTCGGATCTCCTGCAGTTAAAAAAATCCGATAAATGCCTTACCGTCCTTAAATGCATTTGCTATTTTACTCATTTAACTCAACTCCCCTATATTTTGCAATTGATGCTACATCTTTGTCTCCCCTTCCAAAGACAAACCATGATAATTTCGTCTTTATCCATTTTCGGAGCTATTTTCATTGCATGTGCTACTGCATGAGCACTTTCAATAGCCGGAATGATTCCTTCCATTTTTGACAAATATTCAAAAGCATTGACTGCTTCTTCATCTGTAACAGGAACATACTCTGCTCTTTTAATATCTCTTAAATATGCATGTTCAGGCCCTACTCCCGGATAATCCAGACCTGCTGAGACAGAATAGACTTCAGATATCTGCCCATATTCTCCCTGATTAAATATTGATTTCATTCCGTGAAATATTCCGATTTGCCCATTAGTTAAAGCTGCTGCATTATAAGGAGTATCTACTCCTTTTCCTCCCCCGCTTCACATCCAATTAATTTAACATCCGCATCATCTATGAAATTGTAAAATGCTCCCATTGCATTACTTCCACCACCAACACATGCTAAAACTGCATCCGGAAGTTTTCCTTCTTTTTCCAAAAATTGTTCACGAGCTTCAGCACTATTACTGCTTGGAAGTCTCTAACCATCATTGGAAAAGGATGCGGCCCCATTGTTGAACCTATTACATAATTTGTATCATGAACTCTCCCAATCCAATCTCTAAATGCATCATTAACTGCATCCTTTAGTGTTTTTGTTCCTGATTTTACCGGATGAACTTTTGCTCCAAGCAAATCCATCCTATAAACATTTAAAGCCTGACGTTTGGTATCTAACTCACCCATGTACACCTCACATTCCATATCCAGAAGTGCTGCTGCTGTTGCTGTTGCTGTAGCTACCCCATGTTGACCTGCTCCAGTTTCAGCTATTACTCTTGTTTTTCCCATTTTTTTAGCCAGTAAAACCTGACCAAGCACATTGTTGATTTTATGAGCTCCAGTGTGATTTAAATCTTCACGCTTTAAATAAATCTTAGCTCCTCCCAAATCTTCAGTCATTCTTTTTTGCATAGTATAATAAAGAAGGTCTGCCAGCATATTCTTTTAAAAGTGTATTTAATTCTTCTACAAATTCAGAATCATTCATATAGTGATAATACTGTTCTTCCAAGTAAATCAATTCATTCATTAAAGTTTCAGAGATATATTGTCCCCCATATTCCCCGTATCTTCCATTATTCATGTTTTTAGCCTCCATGACTTTTTTTTTTTTATTTTCATCTTTAAATCCGTCACTTTCAACACCACTGCTTAAATCAATTGCATATGGCTTAAATTCTCCAATAGCCTGAGTGATGTTTTTGCTATTTAATCCTCCTGCCAAAAAGAATTCTTTTTTCAAGTCTTTTCTAATCAAATGCCAGTCAAAGGTTTTCCCCGATCCTTTTCCACTGTCAAGCAACAAATAATCAGCTAATGAATCATCATATTTAGATAAATCCGTATTTTCAGATACTTCAATAGCTTTAATAATCTTTAACTTATAATCTGTTTTTTCTTTCAAAGTTTTAATATAATCTTCGCTTTCCATTCCATGAAGCTGTGCCACATCAATTATACCATCATTGTATAATTTTAGGATTTCATCAGTGCCTGCATCTACAAAAACACCAACACTTTGAATATCTTCGCAGAGTTTTTCCTTCATTTGTTTTGCAAGATCATAATTTACTTTTCTTTTTTTGCTCTCAGCAAATACAAAACCTGCATAATCTATTTTATACCTGTTTGCAAGTTCAATATCCTCCAGTCTTTTAAGTCCGCAGATTTTAATTTTAACCATTCTTCAACTCCCGAATCATCACCTTTTTGTCTGGTGATTTCATTAAAGTTTCACCTATTAAAACTGCATCAACATTATTTTCTTTTAATCTGGCAATATCTTCTTTTGTTTTAATACCACTTTCAGAAATAAATATAATATCTTCATCTACACATCTACGTAGACGAATACTGTTTTCAATATCTACACTGAAATCTTTTAAATTTCTATTGTTTACACCGACAATATCTGCACCTGCATCAATTGCCCTTTTAATTTCATTTTCATCATGAGCTTCAACAATAGCAGACATTCCCAAAACACGGGTTATAGTCAAATACTGTTCCAATTGTTCATCAGACAAAATAGCTGCAATCAGCAATACTGCAGATGCTCCAAGTAATTTAGCTTCATAAATCATGTACTCATCAACAACAAAATCCTTTCTGAGTACTGGAATTTTAACATTTTTAGCTATTTCCTTTAAATAATCATCAGAACCCTGAAAAAAGTAAGGTTCTGTTAAAACTGAAATAGCTGATGCGCCTGCAGCTTCATACTCTTTTGCAATGCTTACATAATCAAAATTTTCAGCTATTAAACCTTTAGAAGGTGATGCCTTTTTAACCTCTGCAATAATTGCAATATCATCACTGCTTAAAGCTTTTTTAAAAGGATAATTGAATTTGACCTCAATATTGAGTATTTTATATTTGAGTCTGTCTAATGAATTAACCTTTTTAGTTTCAGATACCCTTTCTTTTGTTTTTTTCAACTATTTTATCTAACATGAAATCAACTGTTTGTATATTCAATAAATTTTTCAAGCTGTTTTTTAGCCCTGCCAGAATCAATAATTTCACTGGCTAATCTAACACCGTCTTCTATAGAATCTGCTTTTCCTGCAACATATAAAGCAGCTGCAGAGTTTAAAACTACAGCATTTCTTTTAGGTCCTTTTTTGGCCATTTAAAATAGATAATGTAATTTCTGCATTTTCCCTAGGATTTCCGCCTACAAGGTCTTCTTTAGAACATCTCTCAATTCCAAAATCTTCAGGAGCTATTTCATAACATTTTAACCTGCCGTCCCTAAGTTCACAAACAGATGTTTTGTCACTAACTGAAATTTCATCCAATCCGTCCTGACCGTATACTGATAATGCAGACTTAACTCCTACGTTTTTAAGCACTTCACAAAGAGGTTTTACAAGTGATTCATCATAAACCCCCAAAACCTGCATTGTAGCACCTGCAGGATTTGTCAGAGGTCCCAGAATATTGAAAATTGTTCTTATAAATAATTCTTTTCTGACTCCAGCTACAAATTTCATGGCCAAATGATAATTTTGAGCAAATAAAAAGCACAGATTAATCTCTTTTAATATTTTCAAGCTTTTTTCCGGTTCAATATAAATATTTACACCTAAAGCTTCCAAAACATCTGCCGCCCCACATTTGCTTGATGCTGATCTGTTTCCATGTTTGGCTACCGGAACTCCAGCTGCAGAAATTACAATTGAAGATGTTGTTGATATGTTGAAAGTATTGGATCCGTCTCCACCAGTTCCAACTATTTCCAAGACTTCTTCATCATTTAGTAATTTAACACAATGAGCCCTCATGGCTTTTGTAGAAGCTGTGATTTCTTCAATTGTTTCACCTTTCATTGACAGTGCAGTTAAATAAGCACTCATCTGAACCTCACTAGCTTCTCCAGACATTATTTCATCCATTGCCCCATAAGCTTCCTTCGCATTCAAGTCATTTCCATTTACAACTTTTAAAATAGCTTCCTTAATCATTTAATTATCCTCCTTAATTTTGTTTATGAAATTTTCAATTATTGTAATTCCGTCAGGTGTTAATATTGATTCTGGATGAAATTGAAGACCGTAAACATTATATTTTTTATGTTTAATCGCCATTATTTCTCCGTTGTCTGCTGTTTTTGAAATTATTTTTTAAATCTTTAGGCAAAGTATTTTCAACCAAACTTAAAGAATGATATCTTCCAACAGCAATCTCATCATTTAAACCTTTAAAAATAGGGTCTTTATTTAATTTAGCTGTTGATGATTTTCCATGCATTAATTTGCCGGCATAAGATATTTTACCTCCAAATGCATCACATATTGCCTGATGTCCAAGACAAACTCCCAAAATTGGTATTTTATCATAAAATTTCCTAACAACATCAACACAGATTCCCGCATCTTCAGGCCTTCCAGGACCTGGAGATAAAATAATAGCTTCAGGATTTAAATCTTTAATTTCATCAGCAGTGATTTTATCATTTCTATAAACTTCAATATCCCTATTTACCTGTCCGATTAATTGATATAAATTATATGAAAAGCTATCATAGTTATCTATTAATAAAATCATAAAATTCCCCCGTCAGCTATTTTTTAAAGCATGAATAACTGCTGCTGCTTTATTTAAACACTCGTCAAATTCATTATCCGGAACACTGTCAGCTACAATTCCTGCACCTGACCTTATGAAAACTTTATTATTACGTGCAAAAAGCAATCCTGATTGATATGCAGGTGTCTACATTGCCACTTAAATCAATATATCCAATAGCTCCACCATAAATCCCTCTTTTATTATTTTCAAGTTCATTAATAATTTCACATGCTCTTATTTTTGGAGCTCCGACAGTGTTCCTGCAGGAAGTATGGAATCAATAGCCGCAAGTGAATCCAGATCTTTTCTTAAAGTTCCAGTTACTGTTGAACCAATATGCATTACATGAGAAAACCTCTCAATTGACAGGTATTTATCAACATTGACAGATCCTATTTCAGATATTTTTCCAATATCATTACGTCCCAGGTCTACAAGCATATTATGTTCAGCCAATTCTTTTTTCATCACTTAAAAGCTCTTTTTCAAGGGCCAAATCTTCACTTTCCGTTTTTCCTCTAGGTCTTGTTCCCGCTAGTGGAAAAGTGTATAATTTTCTATTGTTTAATTTAACCAGAGTTTCAGGTGAAGCACCAGCTATTTCAATGTCATTACTTGAAAAAATAAAACATATATGGTGAAGGATTTGTAGTTCTCAAGACTCTGTATGTATCAAACAAGCTTCCTGAAATATCTGCTTCAATCCTGTTTGACAGTACAACCTGAAAAATATCCCCCCTTTTAATGTAATCTTTAGCCTTATTAACCATTTGACAATATTTTTCACGTGAAAATACTGGTTTGAAATCAGATTTTAATGTTAGATGTTCTATTTTTGCTTTTTACCTGTTTTAATTAATCTGGCTATTTTTTTCCAAATCATCACAGGCTTTCTTATAGTTTTCATCCAAATTGTCTGTTTTCATATTTGCAATCAAAACAATTTTTTGTCTGAAATTATCAAATGCAACAACCTTATCAAACAACATCAAATCAATGTCTTTAAATTGATCCTGATTTTCAGCATCGAGGTTTAGGGAAGGTTCTGCATATTTAATATAATCATAAGCAAAATATCCCACAAATCCTCCAGTAAATGGAGGCAAATTAGTTAATTTTGGAGATCTGTTTTGTCTGACCAAATCTTTAATAACTTCACCTGGATTGTTTGTTTCAATAATTACCTTATCATCATCTGTTAATTTGGAACTGTCTTCAAATTTGCTGTCTCCCTTAATTTGAACACATCCATTTTGACAGGTAAACTCTAAAAGCGGATCAAATCCTAAAAAGCTGTATCTTCCCCATTTTTGTGAATCTTCAACACTTTCCAGCATATAACAATGTTTACTGATTTCTTTTAAAATCCTTAATACTTCTGAGTATAATTCATAAGCTACCGGAATTCTTTTATATTCCTTATTTTTTGCAATTTCTTTTACTTCTTCCAAACTTGGGGAAAACATTTTAATCACTATAATATAATTAGAATAATGTACTATTTAAATCCTTGTTGTACTTTTTTGTACATTTTAAAATATTTGAAAAAAAATTATAATTTGTCCTGTTCCTTACTGAAATCAATGACGATTTTTTTAATTTGCCTGCTTTCCAAATAAGGAAGATTTTCAGTAAGTTCCTTTTCCAAATTACGATTTATTTCCATCCTTTTTTTGAATATATTCTTCACCATCATACTGGCTAGAATACTGTTTATTTAAATTAGAATATTTGGTTATTAAAGGCTGAATAATCCTTTCAATATCCTCATTTAACTTATCATTAATGAATTTTTGCTTTTTAACATCCGCCAAATAACCTATTAATGTTATAAGAAATCCTAAAATAACAACAGTCAGTGCAGAAACCAGATATTTGTAATCAATAAACATTACACACAAAGATAATCCCATTATTAAATTCCTATTTTTAGTATCCATATCAAAAGTAATCTTTAAAGAGTTCAATATCAAATATAAAGATATAATAGCTAAAACTGTAATTGTAATCATTATTAAATCATTGCTAAAAAGTATTGCATCCTTGTCCAAATAAATAAAGTTTCTGCAAAGAAATTGTTCATAATATGTGCAGCAACAGGAACCAGAATGTTGTCTGTTTTGATATACAAAAATACACATACATAATCCGAAGACAAATGCTGAAACAATACTTCCATATCCGTGAAGAACACCGAAACACAATGAAGATATTAAAATAGCCACATTAACAGGACAACCAATTTCAATCTGTTTAAAATAATTCCCTGAAAATTATTTCTTCAGAAATTGGAGAAATTAAAACAGTTCCAATTAGGCCACCAATAAAAGCCAGATTTTTTAAACTTGGAATTAAGTTAAAACTTAAAAAACTTTCAATATTTATGCTGTTGGCCAAATACAACATCCCATATGAAAAAAAGACATTTACAATAACAATTAAAAAAAACACATATCGAAATTCAATTTTAGAAAAGATATTCTGATTAGTTTCAGCCGAATATTTCCTTGATTTAATCAGAATATAAGCAATAATAGCTACATACATCCATTCCATATCTACATTAAATCCATAAAAACTAGCTACCATATATACTGAATAAAAACACAAAATTATAATTAACAGTTCAATTAAAGTAGTGCGTTTAATTGCCTTATTAAATGATGGCATAATAACGAAATCCTAAAATAAAAAAAAGAGTGAAAAATCACCTAATATTATAAAGTAAACCTTGACAACGGCTTTGGAATATCTGCAAGTAAGGCATTACAATAAATGTTATTACAAAATTAATAATTAAAGTTGATACAACACCGGTTGCAGTAGCTACACCCATTATAGGAACTGCAGAAACAGTAGCAAATCCTAAAATCATTAAAACTGCTAAAACTATACTTACAACAACACAAATAATTACACTAACCAGTATTATCATTCCAATATATGTTGTAAAACATCTTGACCAACCGATAGACTTAGCAATATTTGTTATCTCTTTTACATCAAATGCAGCTTTCATTGATCCATCATTTGTAGCCATATGAGAAATAGCTAAAAATGAATACAATGCAAATACTAATAAAATAACAATCCCTACTATAAATCCAACAATAGTTAAAGAAATATTATTGGCTTGGCCACAGCCCCATAGAATACCTAAAAATACAATAATTGGAATAATTAAATAACCCACATACACAACAAAACATTTAATTCCTTCAACCAGCATCAAAGTCCAGTCTTCAAATTCAGGAAGTTCATCATTACCATTAATCATTCCTTCAGTAGCTATTTTAATAATTCTATAATTATAACCTAAAATGAAGAACATAGGAATGACTAAAAAACCAAATAAGTAAAACACTCCTAAAATCAAGAGATTTTTTACATTTTTAGATGCATATTCAAAGGAATCTTTATAAATATCTAATATCATCTCTCACTCACCATCATCAATGATGAAAACATCCCCAATGTTTTCTTTATCTAAAATCTTAGTTATTCTAAAGGCTAAAAAGTAAAGAAGGATTATACCTAGCATTTTCCAATGCATTGATTGTTTGTCTTGTGACACCAGTCAAATCTGCCAATTTTTGTTGGCTTAATCCCTTTCATTACGAAATTCTTTAATTTTAGTTTCCAAAAAATCACCTAAGTTTTTTTATACTTAGTAAAAATAATTTACTAATATATATTAGTATTCTATATTATAAATTTAACCACCAACCGGCATCAGAAAATGGTTAATTAAGAATAATATAAAATACTAAAAAAAATCAATATATAATATTATTAAATAAACTGAGATGATATAAAATGGCTATACATCCAATCGAATACAGATATGGTACTCCCGAAATGAAATCCATTTGGGAAACTGAAAACAAATTACAAAAGAAAACTAGATGTGGAATCTGCTCTAGCTCAAGCAGAAGGAAAACTTGGTATAATTCCTCAGGAAGTGGCAGATGAAATAGCAGCTAAAGCTAATACCAAATATGTTAAATTAGAAAGAGTAGATGAAATTGAAGCTCAAACCAAACATGACATTGCTGCATTAGTTAAAGCTATTGGAGAAGTTTGTGATAATGATGCCGGAGAATATGTCCACTTCGGAGCTACTTCCAATGATGTTGTAGACAGTTCAAATTCTTTACTTTTAAATGATTCAATTGAAGTTTTAAAAGAAAAAAGTAGAAAGATTAACTAAAATAATGCTTGATTTAACTAAAGAAAATATCGATAAAGTTTGTATTGGTCGTACTCATGGTCAACATGCGCTTCCTACTACATACGGTATGAAATTTGGTATTTGGGCTGATGAACTTCACAGACAATATGAAAGATTAGAAAATGCTCAAAAAAAATGTTTGTGTAGCTATGATGGACGGTGCAGTTGGTACCACAGCAGCTCTTGGTGAAGACGGCTGGAAAATCCACAAAGAAGTAGCTAATATATTGGGATTGCCTGCAGCTACAATTACTAACCAGGTTGTTCAAAGAGACAACCATGTGGAATTTATTTCAACATTAGCTAATATTGCAAGTACTTTAGATAAAATTGCTCTAGAAATCAGAAGCTTACAAAGAACTGAACTTATGGAACTTGGTGAATACTTTGATCCTGAAAAACAGGTAGGCAGCAGTACAATGCCTCATAAAATGAACCCAATTACAGCAGAACGTATTTGTGGTGTTGCAAGAATTGTAAAATCCTTTGTAAATGCTGCACTTGACAACAATCCGCTCTGGCATGAAAGAGACTTAACTAATTCCTCCTGTGAAAGAATAATGTTTCCGGAAAGCTGTATTTTAACTGATTACATCCTCAGTTTAACTATTAAATTAATGAGCAATTTAGTATTCTATGATGAAAATATTGAAAGAAATTTAAACTTAACTAATGGATTAATCATGGCTGAAAGATTAATGGCTGAACTTACAAGAAGCGGAATGGGAAAACAAACCGCATATGGAATTGTAAGGAGAAATGCTATTAAAGCTAATAAAGAAGGAGGTCTTTTAGGAGAACTTATCCTAGAAGAGAAGATGTTCAAAAATACTTAACTCCTGAAGATGTTGAAAAAATTATGAATCCTCATACTTACATAGGTTCATCTAAAACCATTATTAATGAATTACTTGAACAATCTAAAGAATGGTTTAAATAGAACATATACATAATAAGTAATGAGGTGAAAAATATGAGTGATGTAAAAATCTTAAAATCTATTGATATAACATCCTACACCATTATGGGAACTGGAATTGGAGTATTATTCTCAGTTTTATTCTCCATAATTCTACTGATAGCTATAGGCATATTAAACGCTCAAAGTATTGGAGTAGTAGCTTATATTATCCCAACAATAATCGTTGGAACCATAATGTGTTCTATATATAATAGATTTGCAGAAGGATATCTTTACAATTGGTTAACAAAAAGAATGAATCCAATTACTTTTGAATTAAACGATGAAAAAGAGATTACTAAAATTTCAACTGTGCCAACCGCACTTATTGCATCAATTATAACAACAATTCTTGTTATTTTACTTTGTGCAATAACTATATTCATTGCTCCAATTATCATATCAGCAATAGTTCAAACTTTAATGTTTAGTGGACAAACTGTAATGGCATTTGCACTTTACCAAGTTGCAGCAATGATAATGCAGCCATCATTTATTGCAATGTCCATAATCGGATCATTCATCATAACTTTTGTATTTACCTTAATTGCTACATACATCTATAATTTACTTGGAAGTAAAGGCAAAGGAATTATCCTTGATTTATCCAAAGACGGTGACATGACCTCTTTAAATTCTATTGACCCAGTAAGTTTAATTATTGTATTAACAGTAATCAGCTTAATATTCAACATTATTTTAGCTATCATTACTTTAATTAGTGGTGGAAATGCTTACCAAGCATTAGGTAATATTGTTGGCGGATTAATAAATGGAGTTATAGGTGGAGGTCTTTTAGCTATATTCTATAATTTCTTAGCTACAAAACTTGGAAAATTAAAAATAGAGTTAATTGACAATTAAATCAATTAACTTTTTGTTTCTTTTTTTATTGCAGGAACATATCCTTTAAGAGCAAGTGACAGGGATATGACTGTTACTGAACTTAATGCCATTGCAAGAGCAGACCATTCAGGCATGAACATTATTCCAAAACCTGCATAAAGCGCTCCTGCTGCAAGTGGAATCAGTATAACATTATATGCAAATGCCCAGAATAAATTTTCTTTAATTCTAGTCATTACCTTTTTTAGAAAACTGCACAGCAGCAACTACATTTTCCAAATCACCTTCCATTACAACAATATCACCACTTTCCATAGCAATATCTGTTCCGTTACCCATAGCTACACCAATATTAGCCTGTGTAAGTGCAGGTGCATCATTAATACCATCTCCAACAAATAAAACTGTCTTGTCTTCTTTTTGAAGATTTTTAACAATATCCAATTTGTTTTCAGGTAAAACTCCGGCACATACATTATCAATACCTACTGCACCGGCTACAGTTGATGCTGTTTTTTTGTTATCTCCTGTAAGCATATATGTTTCAATGCCCATTTTATGCAATTCTTCAATAGTTCTTTTAGAATTAGCTTTGATTTTATCAGATAAACTTAAAATACCTTTAACTACACCATCAATAGCTACAAAAATTATAGTTTTGCTAAGATTTTCTAAATTCTCGTATTCTTCCAGAACACTTTGAGAATTTCAATATCCTGAGACTCTAAAAGCTTTTTATTTCCTGCTAAAATATCTTTATCATCAACCTGAGCTTTTAAACCTTTACCAGTTATATTTTCAAATGATGAAGTTTGAATAAATTCCAGATTCATATCACTGGCTTTTCTGACAATTGCCTTAGCTATTGGATGATTGGAATTTTTCTCTACACTGGCTGCAAGTTCAACCAATTCATTTTCACTAATTCCATAACATATAACATCATCCACTTCAGGCTGACCTTCAGTTATAGTTCCAGTTTTATCAAATGCTGCAACATCAATTTTACCTGCATTTTCTAAAGTATCTCCATTTTTAATAAGAATGCCGAATTCTGCAGCCCTTCCAACACCTACAGTTACTGCTGTCGGAGTAGCCAGACCTAATGCACATGGACAGGCCACAACTAAAATTGAAATTAAAGTTGTAAGTGCAAACAACAAAGTAGAGTCAAATACAAAGTACCACAGCAGGAATACAACAACAGCTATTGTTAAAATTGTGGGTATGAAATAGCTAACTGCAGTGTTAGCTAATTTTTGAACCGGAGGTCTGGAACTTTGAGCTTTTTCAACTAAACGGATAATATTTGACAATACAGTTTTGCTGCCAATTTTTTTAGCTTTAATGTGTAAAACACCATCCTGATTAATAGTGCCTGCAAATACTTCTTCACCATCTCTTTTAGCTTTGGGAATTGGTTCACCATTAATCATTGATTCGTCAACATAAGAATGTCCGCCGATTACTTCACCATCTACAGGTATTTTATCTCCCGGACGAACAAGTAAAATATCGCCAATTTGGATTTCTTTAATATTCACCTCTTTTTGAGACACTATATTCCCATTACTGTCAAGTTCTATTAAAGTAGCTGCTGTTGGCTGACCAATAAGTTCTCGAATTGAATCAGAAGTTTTCTTTTTTAGCTTTTGCTTCCAAATATCTGCCAATAAGTAAAAATAATGGAAGCATAATAGCTGTTTCATAAAACATAAATGAATGATCAAGAACTATGTTAAATGTTCCCAGAATACTTGATATGTATGCAACAGTTATACCCATCGAATACATCACATCCATGTTTAAATTCTTATGAACAAGACCGTTGAATCCTGCTTTAAGTGTAGGTAAAGATACATAAAGAAATGGAAGAATACTTATGATTAACGAAGTTATTCCCATAGACAATCCAAACGGATGCCAGTGAATATACATTAAAGCCATTAAAACAGCTGATGCTGCAAAACCAACTATAATCCTATTTCTTTTATCTTTTAAATCATTTTTATAAATTTCATCTTCATTTATTTCAAGTTGCCCATCAATTCCAAGTACTTCAAATCCCAAAGAATTAATAACTTCTTCCATGTCTTTGACAGTTACTTTTGTTTTATCATAATTGATACGTGCTGTTTGTGAAGTTAAATCTGCCTTAACATCAAAAATGCCGTCTAAACGTATTAAAAAGTTTTCAACATTCATGACACAGGAAGCACAATGCATTCCGTTAAGTTTAAGAGTAACCTCATCTGTGTGAAGTTCAAATCCCAAATTTTTAACTAATGTTTCAATTTCATCAAATGGGAGCTTTTTGGATTGACAGTTAAATGTAATTTATTTGAAGCCAAATCTGCATCTACTGATTCCACTCCTTCAACCTTTTCAAAAGTTTTATTTAAACTTAAAACACAGGAAGCACAATGCATCCCTTCAATAGGCAAATCCATTTCTTTAAGTTTTGCCATTATATCACAACCAAATTTTAATAGATTATTTTCAGATTAAAATTAATAATCATACATATATAAATTGTATACTTCTTAAATAAAAATTTATGTATACCTAAAAAAAGTTTAAAAAAAGAAAATTAAATGTTTTTAACAAGACATCCATTCTGAATAACCTTTAATATATTGTCATTGTCAGCTAAAATACTTACATCATCTAAAGGATTGCCATTGACTAAAATTAAATCAGCTATTTTATTTTCACTAACTGAACCTAATGAATCTTTTTTTTACCTATAAATTCAGCAGCATTTATTGTCCCGCTAGCTATAGCTTCATCATTACTCATTCCAATATCTGTTAAATGAATCAACTCTTCCAGATTATGACCGTGGGCAATTACTCCACTATCAGTTCCCATTAACAAATCCACCCCTTCTTCATAAGCAACAGATATGTTTTCCTTGTGAACTTTAACTATTTCTTTTAATTTGGCTGTTTTTTCAGCTGCATAATTATCCCATGCCGGAAATCCACTATGATATAAAAAATCATGAACAAGCATTGTCGGAACTAATTTTACATTATTTTCAGCCATTTTATGAGATGTTTTTTATCAATGAATGTTCCGTGTTCTATTGAATCAAAACCTGCATCAACACAGTTATTGATTCCTTTCAGACTGTGACAATGAGCTGAAACCTTTAAATCATTAACATGAGCTTCCTCAACTATTGTTTTAAGTTCTTCAACATTGAACTGAGGATAATCTGGAGATGTGTTTGTTGTTAAGACTCCCCCACTAGCCATTACTTTAATAAAGTCTGCTCCTGCTCTTTTTATTTCACGGGTCTTTTTAAAACTTCAAGAGCCCGTCACACCTTCCTTTAGGAAATCCCGGATAAACTATCTCCATATCAAAACCAGAAGGTAAAAATAAATCAAAATGTCCTCCTGTTGATACTAAAGGAGTAACTGAAATTTCCATTTTAGGAGCTATAAATAAACCTTTTTTTGAGCTATTTTAACTCCGATATCTGCAGGGCCACAGTCTTTAATTGTTGTAACACCTGCATCAACTGTCTGTTTTCCATGTTTAATTGCATTGTAAAAATGTAGTGCTAAAGGATTTGCCATGTTTTCTTCTTTTTGTGAAAGCCATTAGCCATAATATGTGCATGACAATCTATAAACCCAGGCATTAGATAATTATCCTGTCCATCAATGATTTTAACATTGTTTTTAGTAGAAACTTTCTTTTTAGATATTTGTTTAATGTGTTTATCTTCAATTAAAACATTGCATGAAGTTTGAATTTCTTCATTCGGATTTAAAATGTTTACATTTTTAATTAAAGTTTCCATAATAACCACATTATTTATAAAATAGCTATTTTACCATTATCCCCATCAACTTCAACTAAAACACCATTTTTCAGTTCATCAGTATCTTCCGGAGAGTCGACCATAGGTATATCAGACATTATAGCACCAGTAGCAATAATCGGTTCTGCATTTAAACATATAATAGCTTTAGGTGCAGTATTATTCTTTTTCATTTGAAATATAACATAAGAACCAACAGTTGAACCTTTTCCACCAGGAATGAATAAAACTTTGTCCTTAATGGATTGACCTTTAAGTTCATGATTTGGATCAATTACAATGCCTGTTTTAGGATCCACACCTCCCAAAAAACTAATTGGCTCACTGCTTACTATTAATTCTCCACTATCTTTTCCCTTAGCAATATTTCTACAATCAATCATAAAAATCAACTTAAATAATAATTCTTTGATATAATTTTATAAAAACTATTACTTAAAATTAAAGAGCATATTAAAATAAAATGAATTATATGAAAATTTCAAAACCAAAAAAAATCATGCATAAATGATTTTAATGAATTTATTAAAAATTTAAAAAATGAAAAAAAATTATAAATCTAGACAACATCTTTTTTCATGACTTCCCTTAAAACAGCTGTAGCATAAGAACCTTTATTTATTGAAAATTCAGTTAAAACACCTTCATCTGTTGGAATAGCTGAAGCATCCCAAACTTGAATTCTCATAGACCTTCTTAAACCATGACTTCCTAAACGAGGCAATTTAGGAACTTCAAAGTCTTCTTTAGTTAAATTATAGCTATTTAAAACTGATTTTTCCATTTCACCAACTTCACCACCGGCAAAAGGTACTTTAGTTCCATATAATGGAGAAGTAGGATTAGCTTCAAAATTATCAATTAAGTTTTGGAACTCTTCAGGAGTTTTATCACGAACTATTCTCTCTTCATTGTCAATGATAATGTCTCCTTCAACATATCTGTTAATTCCCATAGCTACCCTTCTGCTAACTGCATCATTAAATAAATAAGATTGATATGCATGGACAAACATCCTTTGGAGAGGTTTTGGAAGAGCATGCAAAGCATTTTTATAAGCTTTATCATCTAATGGTCCTTTTTTAGCATCTTTAATCAGTTCACGAACCATCATTTTCTCATAACGCATTCCTTTACTCATCAATTCCAAAGATTCTTCCAAATTTCCATCATCATAAGCCTGTCTTGCTTTTTGGTTTTCTTCGTGTTCTTCACTTGTAGGATTTCCAATGTATCTTCTAACAGCTTCTTTTAAATCATTTTGAACTAAAGCTTCACCTACCGTGAGTGTTTGTTCTTGGCTTACCAAATCTTTGCCAGCCAAAGTAATTAGGAACACCAGTAACTTCCAATTCCTTTAAAATGTTATTAGCTATTTCAGCACTTTTTCAATATCATCAATATCCCGAATAAGAATTTGGAATTTATTTCCCTTTAGCTGTCCCATCCTAAGTTTTTTACGTCCACGAACAACCTTTAAAAAATCAGTTTTATAAATGGTTCCTTCCAAATCCTTAACTTGCCTGAACTGTTCTTCAGATTCCATATTAGATATGCAAATCCACTGACGGGTACGGGCTTTTTTATCTTTCATTCCTGCAAAGCCCATTCTTTTTCTACTAATATGTAAATCTCTTGCAATATCCAAAACAACATCTAAAGTAGTCCTACCTACTTTCTCAATCCAAATCCAAATATTAGGCCCTTCACCAGTTGGAGTCATTTCAGGGATTTCTTCAACATAAAAATCTTCATACTGATTTCTAATAGTTCCGCCAATCCCTTTCTCATTAGTTACATAAGTATTAGCATTTAACATTGTATCACGGAATTTTAAAAAATTATATAATGCCCCGACCGGGATTTGAACCCGGGGAATAGGATCCGCAGTCCTATGTGTTATCCAAACTACACCATCGGGGCGACATTAAAAATAGTTATCAGTTAATATTATGATTTTAATAGTATTTAAATAAAACTATTATATTCTATAAAAAATACTACCAGATATATAAAGTATAGGAATAATCTCCATAATTTCGGCTAGCTATACTAACATCCTCACCTAATGCTCCGGAACTGGCCAGTACTTTTCCGTCTAAAACATTGTTTTCCTTAAACTGATAATTCTTAAGACCTAATTTCTTGAACTTCTCACGACACAGCTTAGAAACTTTCCTTACAGAATATTTTGAATTATGATTTTCATCTAAAATACTGGAAATATCTTCTATGAAAACCCTGTCTGTAGAATTAATCCCTGAACTTAATAACTCCATTGTATCCTGAGCTGATTTGAAATTATGTGAATCACTGGAATAATTCGGATTAGACATAGAAACAATTGAATTAACCATTAAAATAACTATAAGTAAAATCAGAACTGCTAAAAATGCATCAATAATGTAGAAATATCCTTTTTCATCTTTCATAAATAAGGATTATAATAAAAAATAGATAAAATTTAAAGAAGTGTGAAAAAGTTAATTTTCACGGATGTGTTTTTACCACTTTTTCTTTTTTAAGTATTGATTCGTCACATGCCTTTTGGACTTTTTTCTTTCATAATTTCAAAGTCTTCAGGTGTTGTGTCTCCAACGAACTTTTTAACTTTAGTATAAGCAGCTTCCCTAAATAGTGGAACCAGCTTTTCAACATTTCCGTCTTCTTTAATTAAATTCGGTTCACCAGAATTATCAACTTTACCTATTTCACGAATAGGAACATCATATTTTGCTACTGCCTTTTTAATATCTCCAACAATTTCAGGAGGTGCAATCAGCATTAATGAATCTGTTGAAACTCCTAATGGATCTATATTTAATGTTTCAAGCATGTTTAATACTTTTGGAGCAACACAGTCACGAATTTCTTTTTTCATAGAACTCCAAACCTACTCCTGTTGTATTGGATATTTCGTGGGCATCTCCACGCAATCCCCCATTTGTCACATCAGTCATTGCATGAATATCTTTAATTAAATCAGCTTCAAAAAGTGCATGTGATGCCTGAACAAAGTTTACATTTAATGTATCCCATATTACATCAAAAAATCCGTTATATAATGCAGTTGTTGTAATGGTTCCTCCACCAGAACCCTCTGTAAGTAAAATTACATCACCTTCAGTTGCTCCTTTCCTTGCAGTTGGCGGATAATCGGATACACCAACACTTCCTACAGCAGAAACAAATCTATCACCTAAAACCATGTCTCCACCTACACGCAATGTACTTCCAGCCACTATTGGAACATCAACAAGTTCAGACACTGCAGCTACACCTGCAGTAAAGTCAAATATCTTACCAACATCCCCATCATCTGCCAAGTGAACATCACTTAAAATAGCTACAGGGTCTGCCCCCATTACACAAACATCCCTTAAAGTAGCCCTTGTAACATGAAATCCTCCTAAAAACGGATAGTCACTTAAACGTGAGTGTATTCCATCTACTGCAGTTGTTACATAAACATCATCGTTTTTAACTGGTGCTTTAACTACTCCTCCATCGTCCTGTTCAGAAGGATTTACTAATGAAGCAGTATTTGTACTTGAAACAATTTCTGCAATTTTTCTGTGAACGAAGAAATCACCTGCTCCCCTGGAACCTACTCCCATTTTTCCCATAGCCACATCTGCTTTCGGAATATCTACAATTTCTTTTAAAAAATCATCATCAAGAGAATTCAATTCCAAAGTAGTTTTTACTTCATCAATAACAGCTTCAGCCATTTTACAGGAGTTTTCTTCAGACAAATCTTTGTATTCTCTAATTCTACTTGCCAAAGAGCAGTCAAATCTTCATATGTGTAATCATCAATTCTTTTTCTTACAAAACCTTCAATATCCATAAATATAATCTCCAATTATAACTCTAAATTAACAAAATTCTTTAATATCTTTAAACCTGCAACTCCACTTTTTTCCGGGTGAAATTGTGTTGAAAATAAATTATTCCTACTTAATGCTGCAACAACATCAATTCCATAATCACAGGTCCCTGCAATTATTTCATCATTATCCGGAACAACATGATAAGAATGGACAAAATAAAAGTACTCTTTATCAACACCTTCCAAAATTGGACATTTTTAACAACATCTAATTTATTCCATCCCATATGAGGTATTTTAAGTCCTTCTGGAAGATAGCATGCATGACCTTCAAATAATTTTAAACCGTCAACATCAGGACTTTCTTCACTTGAGTCCATAAGAACCTGCTGACCTAAACAAACTCCCAAAAATGGTTTATCATCATCTACATGTTCATGAATTACTTTTTAAATTCTTCAAGATTTTCCATTGCACTGCCAAAAGCTCCAACTCCCGGAAGAACCAAATAATCACTATCAGCTATTTTTTCAATGCTGCTTGTAATTTCAACATCACAGCCGATTTTTTTAAATCCATTGGAAATGCTTTTTAAATTTCCGCTTTTATAATCAATAATTGTTATCATAATTCTACTTCCAGTCAATAGCTGATCTAATCATTCCTCCAAAGTCAGAAAAAACAATTTTATCAGTCCCTAAAGTTTTTGAGTGAGCATCAAGTTCTGCAACTACATTATCATATCCCAAATCTTTTAATGGTTCAACTAAACGAGGACCATCAGTTACGGCTATTGATTCCCCTTCAATTTCTTCAACAGGAAATGCATGAGAACACCACATACAACATACAAATCAACAGGGTTTTCCTTTAAGTAGTCTGCAGCAACTTTTCCGGTTACAGGATATTCGTCCAATCCTCCAGTAATATAATCAATATCCGTTTTCAGTTCCTGTTTAATATTAACTGCATGATTCCTAATTCTTGAAAGACCAATATTTTCATCTAAATTAGCTACAATTATTGGTTTATTTTCAGGATTGATTTCACGATAATCAAAGTTTAAAATATCTGCAAATAAATAAGAAGTTTCTTTTTTAGCATTCAATACAAAAGCAACTTTTTATTGTCTCTTAGTGCCTTTATGATTTTTTTAGCCACTTCTTCCTTATTATCACCAAAATTAGGTTGAATATATTTTCCCTGAGCCATTCCCCTGGTTTTTTCTATTTCAGTAGCTTTTTAAGCATTTCAATTTGACGGTCTGCCTCTTCACGAGGAATTATACCATATTCAACAGCAGAATCTAAAACCATTATTGCTCCTTCAGTATTATCTCCTTCACCAAATCCCCCGTGAGATTCAACAGGAATAACTGTACAATCTAAATTAGCATTAGCTATTGCTTCTTTTAAGTCTTCACCAATAATCATACTAGCACAAGTACCTACAACACCTATAAACTCCGGTTTAAACATATCATAAGCTTCTTTTAATGTATTTTCTAGTTTTTCACTAGCTCCTAAAATAAAATCATTTTCAGCCATTGCTGTAGTTAAAACACGTACACCGTCACTTTCTAAAAGCCTGCCAGTTCTAAAACAACAACCATGAGGTCCATGCATTATAATAACATCAACATTCATATCTCTTAAAGTATAAAGAGATGCAGCTATGGGACTTGGTCTTGGATGCATTTTTTCACCTATTCACTAAATTTTTTTATATATAATATTAAATTTTCTTAATTTATAAAATTAAGTTTTAATAGTATAAATAACATATATCTAATGTACATAAATTATGTCAAATAAAAAAAAGGAGATAAAATGAATAAAAATGTAGCGATTATTCTTTCAATAGCCGCCATATTCATTACAGCAACCTGTGTTGGAGCAACTGTGATTAATAGTGACGTAGATATGAAACAAAATACATTTGATGGAATAAAGATAAATGTTCCCCATGATACCGAATTTATACAAATACCCGACGGATTTAAAGAAAATACATACGGAATAACAATTCACACATTTAAAGACAATCAGTCAATGGTTAATTTCTTAAATAGTTTGCAAGATGCAAAAATTGTATCTTTAGCAGATCAACCACCACAATCTGTTGTATTTACCCAAGGCGATACTACAAACATATTAGTAACTAATGGAAAAGAAGGAATATGTGTTGGTGCTAGTGACCAAAATTTAGTGCTTAAAATGGCAAACAGTGTAATTTTCAGCAACGGACATCCATCTGAAAGAAATCACGGAGTTATGGGAGTAGGTCAAAAACATCTTGATAAAGATAAAGATTTCAACCTTATGGTTGGGCTTATGATTATAGTAGACAATTCTGAATTTAACATTAATTTATATAATACAGCAATAGCTGCTGCAGTAACTGAAACTAATACTATTATAGACAATAATAATTTCAACTTTGAGGAAGACATAACTTCAGATCCGTCATCTGAAAATATGACTGCTCCGGAAGAGAATAACCTTACACAGGAAGAATGTGAAGAAATGGTAAATGATTACTTGGAAGACACAAACTGTTCCATAAGTAGTGTAGATGAAAATGATGGAGTATACACATTCCATATAGAAACACAGGACGGTCAAAGTGCAGGAGTAATAACTGTTGATTCACAAACAGGAGAAATGAATACAGAAGAATTTGAAATTCCTGAAGAATCAGATGAAGACATGTATTCAGATTTAAATGCATATGATATGGAAAGCTTTGATTATGATATGGAAAGCTTTGATTTCTAGACATATGTGAAATGCGGAAGTAACTTTCCCCAATTATTTTTTTTTATAGATGATAGTATGGACTTGAATTCAAAATCAGTAGAAGAAAAAATCAGACAATACCGTGTTTTTAAAAAGCTGTTCCCAATCAACCCTTATGGGACTTTGTGAAGTAGCCAACCATCCAATGAGTCAGGCAAGATTATGTGCATTAGCTAGCGGGTTTTCAGGAGGAATCGGAGGCACATTTGATGAAGGAACCTGCGGTGCACTCACAGGAGCATTAATAGCATTGGGATTTTTGGAAGATGATGAAATTAAAATAAAAATGGATGCTAAAAAACTCTATGATGCTTTTAAAAAAGAATATGGTTCAGTTCAGTGCGGCATAATTTCAAAAAATGGAGAAGACAAATCTCCATGTGTTGACTGCTGTGTTTATGCAGCTAATGAAGCAATAAAATTATTAAAAGAATAACTTCTTATTTTTACTTTTTCATAAATACTTTTCAAACACTCTTAGAAAAAGAAAATACTATTTATTAAACTAAAATAAAATTATGAAAAGCACAGACATTAATGAAAAAGTTCTTGATGTTTATGGGCAATTGCATCTTGATTGGCTTACACCAGAAGACATATGGTGGAATACTTTAAGAAAAATTTTAAATGAATTAGATGAACCTGAAAGTGTTAAAAAAGAGATTTATGCTCAAATTCAAAAAGATATTACATAAAGAGGCAGTTAACCTCTTGTAACAATACTTATAACATCCTTATCCTGCAATTCATAATCTGCAGCAATTCTCATATTTTTACGAGCATCTACTGCATGCATAAAGTTATCACCAATATCCGAATGAACAAGATAAGCCAATTCTTTAGGAACCGCACCTTTAGGCACTAAAATTCCATCAGGTAAAACATTTCCCTTTTGGTCTGTGTATTTGTGTTCATCCTGAACCGGATAAACTACAATCATATTAAGCAAACCAAATATAGCTTCATTTAATGCTGTCTGAATACCTGTTCCCCCGTATTTTTCTAAAATATTAACTTTAATATACTCTAAAGCTTTAAGCTGATTATCTGACAATTTATCTTTTTCCAAAATTTCAAAGTCAGAATCTCCAGGAGTATAACTAATCAGTCCTGCTTCAGCTGCTTTGACTAAAGCTATTTCAGATTCTGCAGATGCAGGTATAACATAAGGATATTTTTCCTGCATTCTTTTAATGTTTTCTCAGCAGTTGGCAAATCAGCCTTATTAGCCACAATAAGCATTGGTTTAGCTATATGCAATATATTACGAATAAGTTCCATGAAATCTTCTTTTTCCCATTTGGTATAATCCGGATTAACTTTCCTTTTAGCTTCAATAATATCTTCCAGAGTTATTCCAGTACCAGACAACTGGTCAAAAATCACTTTAGCTATGTCTAATTTTTCAGCTTCAATTTTACGTACAAGTCTGACCCAGTTTCTGTTAAGAATTCCATACATCCACATTACGATTTCATCTTCTAAAAATTCAATATCACCTAAAGGGTCATGAGATCCGGCTTCTACACTTTGTCCTTCAGCATCGGTGGATCCAGAAGCATCAATAACATGTATTAAAACTTTAGCCTGCATCAAATCATCTAAAAATTGATTACCCAATCCCTTACCTTCATGAGCTCCAGGAACAAGTCCTGCAACATCTATTAATTCAACAGGCAACAATCTTTTTCCATCAATACATATGGAATTTCTAGGATTACAAGTAACATTCAATTCTTTACAAGGACATTCACTAATAACATGAGCAACTGCTTTATTAGCATCAATAGTAGTAAATGGATAATTAGCCATTTCCACGCTTGAAGAAGTTGCAGAGTTAAAGAATGAAGATTTTCCAACATTTGGTTTTCCAGTAACTGCAATTTGAAGCATAATATCACAATAAAAATAAATAATTAATTATATATTTAAGATTTAAATTATATAAATCTAATACAAAAATATAAGTGAAATAACATGGATGGCAATAAACCCTCTGCTCTAAAAAGTTCGTCAAGGATTACAGGAATTCATGACCCAGTCAAGAGAAATGAGCTTTGGAACAGAATTTAGCAAAGAATTCTTTGATGTTGTTAATGTTGATGTTGAATTAGACAACTTAGGCCTTGCATTTAACAATTATAAAATAATCAATCTAACAGACATACACATTGGCCAATGGTTAAATCCCGAGTATTTGGACGGAGTTGTTGAGTATGTAAACACCTTAAAACCAGATATGATAACACTGACCGGAGATTATGTTTCATATATTTTAGAAGGCTATGAAACAGATTTAAAAAAATCTTTTAAAAAATTAAAAGCCAAAGATGGGAAATTGGCTGTCTTAGGTAATCATGACCATTGGCTTGGAGCTAGTGAAATGAGAGACATCCTAAAAAAAGCTGATGTTAAAGATTTAAGCAATGATGTCTACACGCTTAAAAAACTGGAAAAAACGACAACCATGAAAAACTGCTCAATATTGCAGGAGTAGACAGCTATACTGTTGGTGCTGATGATTTGAATAGTGTTTTAAACAAATTACCTGATCAGGGAGCTGCCATTTTACTTGCTCATGAACCGGATTTTGCTAAAATATCCTGTGAAAGTGGAAGATTCGGACTTCAGATATCAGGACACTCCCATGGCGGACAATTTATTATTCCCGGAACCAATATAGCACCATTCAGAGGTCCAAAATCAACAAGGTACCCTGTTGGAAAGTATAAAGTTAAAAATATGATTCAATATACAAGCAGAGGCCTTGGAACAAATATGTTTTGGATGAGAATAAACTGCAAACCTGAAATAACATTATTCCACTTAAAAAAGCAATGAAAAACAAAAAATAGAAATTAATTAGATTAATATGGAAAATACCAACTATTCAAATGTTAATAAAGCTAAAATAATCCTAACTTCAATCATAACCGGAATAATTAACATATTAATAGTCATAGCTATGCCAATGCTTAATGCTGATTTTGTTTTAGGTCCCTGGACAAATGCAATAATCATAATTGTTTTATTAACCGTTGCAAACACGATTTTATGGCCCATTTTTACCAAAATCCTGATGAGGTTTTTTTTATCATAACCTTTGGAATAGGAGCTCTTCTTTTTTAAACGGACTTATGTTTTATGGAGTTGCATATTACCTTCCGGAAGTTAAAATAGGAATAGGAGGAGCTTTAATTGCAACATTATTCATAAACATAGCTACAACACTTATATTCAATATAGCAAATATTGACTTCTACAATAACTACATCATCAAAAAGCTTTCTAAAAAGTTAAAAATAAAAAAAGAGCTGCCAACAAACATCCTGGATTAATAATGCTTGAAATTGACGGATTAGCTAAGGAAATCCTAGATGAAGCTATTGAGAAAGGATATATGCCTACACTTAAAAGGTGGATTGAAAATAAAACACATACCCTAAAAAGAATGGGAAACCGACCTGTCAAGTCAAACAGGCGCAAGCCAGGCAGGAATTTTACATGGAAATAACAAAGACATTATAGCTTACAGATGGGTTGAAAAAAGAAAACAATAATAAGATTATAGTTTCATCTAATTTTTCCCATGCCCCACTAATTGAACAGAAAATATCTGATGGTAACGGACTTTTAAGTGATAAAGGAGCCAGCAGAGCAAATATGTTTAGTGGAGACAGTGATAATTTCATATTTACATCATCTAAAATCATAGAACTTAATAAATTATATAACAAAACATGGTACTCAGTATTTACCACATCCAATAGCTTTCAGAGAATATTTGTATTATTCTTATGGGACATTCTTAAGGAATTAAAATCCCAGATAGTCCACAAAATTAAGAATATACAGCCCAGAATGAAAAGGGGGATTGTATATGCAACTTTAAGAGCTGGAGGAAATGTGTTTTTAAGAGAAGTTGTAACAGAAACCTTGGCCGGAGATATTCTTAATGGAGAAATAAATTCAGCCTATGCAACTTATGTAGGCTATGATGAAGTGGCTCATCACTCCGGAATACGGGATAATGATGTTTGGAGTGTTTTAAAAGAAATTGATTTGGAAATTAATCGCCTGGAAAATGCCGAAAGTATTTCCAAAAGACCTTATGAATTTGTAATTCTTTCAGACCATGGACAGGGAAACGGAGCTACATTTAAACAAAGATATGGAATAACTTTAGGAAACTTTGTAAGAAGATTTTTACCTGAAGATATGAAATCATTAAGGACAGATGAAGAATCAGACCACTTCAGAAATTCATATATTCCTAAAAATGAATCTATTGAAAATATAAGGGAAAAAATGGACAATATAAAAAATCATGACATTTTTGAGGAGTATGAATCCCTACAAAACATAAAAGAAAAAAGTATTGATTTTTTAAAAATCGACGAATTATACAAAAGCGAACAAATCCAGACACTCAGAAAAAAATATAGTGATAGTCTAGATTACATTAGAGGATACGAAGCTTCACAACATACTACTAAAAAAGCATCTGACTCTGAATTGATTGTTTTAGGATCTGGAAACTTAGGTTTAATTTACTTAACACAATGGAAACATAGATTAACCTACGAAGAAATAATATCATTATTCCCTGATTTAATTCCTGGACTTGTAAAACATCCTGGAATTGGATTTATACTAGTTAATTCACTAGCTAATGGAGGAATGGTTATTGGAAAAAATGGTATTTACTATTTGGAAAGTGATGAAATAATCGGAGAAAATCCATTAGCTAATTTTGGAAAAAAATGCTCCCAAACATCTTAAAAGACACAATACTTTTAAAAATATGCCAGATATTCTTGTAAATAGTTTCTATGATCCTGAAAGTGGAGATATCTGTGCATTTGAAGAACTGATAGGCAGCCACGGAGGACTTGGTGGAACTCAAACTAAACCGTTTATATTATATCCTTCTGATTGGGATTGTCCTGACGAGCTTGTTGGAGCTAAATCAATATATGACTTATTAAAAAATGGAATGAAAAAACTAAAAGAGAATAAAATGGAAAATAAAATTTATATAATAGGAATCGGCCCAGGATCAAGTGAATATTTAACTAAAAAGCTGTAGATACAGTAAAAACCAGCGATTATACTGTTGGAAGTACAAGAGCAATAGATTTATTTGATGATGTTAACAATAAAATTGCATTTAATGTAAAGGATTTATTAGATAAACTTGAAAAAGGAGTGGATTTAGCTATTGAAGGAAATACCGTGTCAATATTATCTACTGGAGATCCCGGATTTTCAGGTGTTTTAAATACTGTTTTAAGAATAGCTAATGAAAAAAATTTTCCTGAAGAAAAAAATAGAAGTTATTCCTGGAATCAGCTCTCTTCAGCTAGCTGCTGCCCGTAACCACATTCAGTGGGACAATGCAAATGTTATGACTTTTCACGGTAGAGAAAACATAGAAGACATTTTAAAAGTCATAAATAACGGCAAAACAACAATAGCCCTCCCGTCTAAAAAAAGTCAGAGACATGGCTCAGTTTTTATTGGATAACGGTGTGGACGAACACCGTGAAGTAGTTGTCTGTGAACGTTTAAGTTATGATGATGAAAAAATTGTCCGGTCTACATTAAAAGACATTGCAAACAGCGAATTTACTTACATGTGCATTATGGTAATATATTAGAAATATTTACCCTTTAAATTCATTTTAAAAACCATTTACCATTTAATTTTAAAATTAAAACTTTTATAATTAGTTAATCATAGTTTAACTGTTAATTTTTTAAAAAAAGTTAACAGTTGGTAGATACTATGATTAGAAAAATAAACTTAATAAGTTTCATTTTCCTATTTATTTTTTTGATAGGCACTGTTTCTGCCACAACAATTGAAAATGAAACTCAAACAATAAACAATGATTTAGAAATCAGTGACGACGAGAACATTCAAGCAATAGATAATATAGAAACATCAAATGAAATACTTTCGACACCAAAAGCTAAAACACTAACCATAATTAATTCACCACCCGTTGAAATGTATTATAAAGACGACAGCAAACTTATAGCAACATTGACCGACAATAATAACTATATGCACCATCCAATAAGTAATGCCAAAGTTATAATTAATATTAATGGAGTTAACTACACCAAAATTACAGATTCAAGGGGTCAGGTTATGTTATCCCTAAATTTGGAATCCGGAGAGTATATGGCAAAAATAATATTTGAAGGCTGTGATTTTTATCATCCCTCAAGTTCAAATTCCAAAGTAACAATCAAACCTACAATAAATGGTAATGACATTGTCAAATACCATAAAAATGATACACAGTACTATGTTGAATTTAGCGACAAAAAAAGGAAACCCCATAATCAATTGCGAAATAACACTTAACATAAACGGAGTATTTTACAAAAAAATTACAAATATGGCCGGAATAGCTAAACTAAATATAAATTTGGATCCCGGAAACTACATAATAACTTCGTACAATCCAAAAACTAACGAACAGCGTTCCAATAACATAACTGTATTGGCGACAATTAGCTGCAACTATGACCTGGTCAAATACTACAAAAATAAAAAAACATATTCAGTTTACCTACACAATTTAGACGGCAGCTATGCCAAATATTCAAAAGTAACCTTCAACATAAATGGAGTATTCTATACCAAAACTTCAGACAATACAGGTTATGCATTCTTAAATATTAATTTAAACCCAGGCCATTATATAATAACGGCAATGTACAACAGCTGTTTTGTTTCAAATAAAATACTTGTTAAACCTACAATTCAGACAAATGATTTAGAAATGAATTTTAAAGACGGGAGCACTTTTAAAACATTTGTAATAACTAATGAAGGAAAACCTGTAGGAGCTGGAGAAAATGTTACATTTAATATAAATGGAGTATTTTACACCAAAACTACAAATTCAAACAGTATTGCAGCTCTAAATATTAATTTAAATCCCGGAGAATACATAATAACCACCCATTACAAGAATATTCAAATTGGAAATAAAATAATTATTCACCCTGCAAATTCAACAGCCATATCTGAAAACTTAAACAGAGACTTTACCTATGAAATAGCTATTCCGAATTATGTAAATGTAACTCTTCCTAACGTAGAAGCCAAAAATAATTATACAGTTAAACTTGGAGAAAAGGGAATTGTAAAACTGCCAAAAAAACAGATATTTGAAATCAATAACGGATTGAAAAATTATATTCTTTCAAATTATGAAACAAACGATAAAACAAGTGTATTGATTAATGACAAATATGTTTTCATACCTCTTGGTGAAAATAAAATCAAAACTGGCAAAACCGCAAGAATCCAAAAAGGCAACGGCATTTTAATTTATTCCAGCGAAAATTACACCTATATTCAATATTATAATAGTGCTGAGAGAGACATCAGTCAATTCGGAGTCACTATAGATAAAGAAGGCAAAATAGGTGAAAGAATCAATTACATTGAAAATGGTGAAATAAGAGCAAGTGTCCTATTTAACACTATTGGATTTGATGAATATGGAATCAGATATAATTTAGCACTAGCTAATGGCTTAGATCCTGAAACTGAATTAAATTCCAATTATATAATACTTACAAATAATAAAATAAGCCCAATAAAGTTCACATCAACTAATAAAACAATAACATTAAATACAGCTAGAGAAAAAATCATCGGATACATAACCAATGAAAAAATCAACACTATATTTAAAACAAACAACAATTTAGTTGAAAAAACAGAAACCATAACTTACGGAACCCATCCTAAGTATAATGCAAACAATAACTTTGAAATAGTTCAGTCCTATGCTATTATCAACTCCAAAATTACCCCAACAGACATAGAAAACTTAGCTTTTGGACTTGATTATTTAACTAGCTATAAATTAAAATATGTGCAGGGAATGTTTTTATCCGGACTAAATACTGCTTATTTAAGTGATTTGAATGCTGACAAATATGCTGAAAAGTTATCCCTTAACTGGCAGCGGACAAAAACAGCAGTTGTTTTAGGTGGAATTGATAATGACAAACTTTATATCCATATAGCCAATCCAAATATGGGGATGTCTGTAATTGGAAAAAATGCAACTAAAATAACTGAATTCAACTTCATAACATCTCTACTTCTATCAAAAATAGAACAGCAGGTAATGAACCCTATTGGAATTATTTACAGCAATGACATGACCAGTTCATTTGATGAAGTGATGGATGCCCTTCTAAAATCAGAAGTTAACCTCGTCAATCATGGAGATTCAATATATGTATTTTGCAAAAATGGAAACAAATCAGTACTTATCCTAAACACAACAACAGGAATCTGCAAAACTGTTCTGGTTGATGATGATTTTGCATATAAAGGAGCTACTCAAAAAACAGACAAAGGTGAATGTACAGTCTGCATAATTCCCAAATTGTTTGAAGAAAGCTTAACTAATCAACTAAAAAACATCAGAGAATTTGTAGACAACGGAATAATCCAAATAAATAAAAATATTGATAATTTTATGAAAAATATCCACCCATCAACTATAATAGGATACAATATTGGTGTTTTATCTCTAAAAATTCTTGGAGGAGCTGTTTCAGGAATTTCAACAATTGTATTTTTCCCAGCTACCTTTGCAATAGCATTTCAATCAGTGGCCAACAAATACAGAGTGACATTTGTTGATGAAGACGACACCCATTATTGGTACAGTCATTTTACACCAAGCAGACCAGGTTATTTTCAGGATACCAAGTTGTTTTTAATTCCTAAAGGAAACCAGGGAGTGGACTATGTCGAAGTACATATCAATTCGGACAATTCTTTAAACCGTAGCCAAGCGAAATATATAAGCAGCGGTAATGTAAGAAACTTAACCAAAGAAGAAACATACCAGTATTTTGATGAAGAATATTGGGATCCTCTTAACACTCCTAGAAAATTAGGAAAATATTAAATGGTGGTGCTATGGGAGATAATTGGAAAAAAATAAAAGAAAATTTTCAAAATGAACCTGCAATATCAAAAGTGCTTTATTTTTTAACACTTGTTGTATTGGTTTTGATTATTCTTGTAGAACTTTGCGGATTACAGTTCCCAATAGATATTGGAACCCTAAACATGGTCTTTTGGGTGTTAATAGCCATATTTATCCTGGTAGAAATAGTGTATAAATTAAAAAAATAAAAAATTTAAGTTAAAATGTTATATTTTAACTTTTTATTTCTTTTTTAAAGCTGAATAGCTTCTTGTTTAACTTCAGTATTATCTTGGTCTTCGTATAATATTTTAGCTAAGTTCAATAATTTTTCCTGACCTTTAATTTCATCTTTAAATAAAGGAACTTGAGCTATAATTTGTTCTGGGAATTTTTGATCAATTAAAGCTAAACGTTTTTGTTGTAGTCTGTGTCTGGAATGGCAGAAATCACAATCTGTAATATCCGGCATTACCTGATTTACAATTACACTATCTACAGTAATGTTATAGTTTTCTAAGGCACCTAATGCTCTTTCAGATTCATATATAGACATTTCTTCAGGAATTACAACCATTTTAAATGTGGTTCTGTCAGGATCAGATAAAACTTTTTTAGCTTCGTCAATTTGCTCTTTAGTTCTTTTTAGCTCTTCACTAGTTTGTGGATTATCGGCAGCATCCATAAACGGAATAAGATTTTTAAAGAATTAGCTGCAGAACCTAATTTGGCCTTAATCATCATCATTTTACCTACCCAAGAGTCCATTACATCAGGGAATGATAATAATCTTAAGGTATGTCCTGTCGGTGCGGTATCAAATACTACAACATCATATTCATTTGAAGTCATGACAGATAAAAATACTTCAAATGCAGCTGCTTCGTCAGCACCAGGAGAAGATGATGCAATATCCATTTGGTCAGACAAGAAGTCTAATCCCATTAAACTTTCTGAAGTGGAATTAGCTTTTTGAGCATCAAGAACTGCTTGTTTTTGAGCCATAGCTTCATCAGGATCTATTTCAACTGCAAATAAGTTTGTTTTAATTTCCCTAGGATAATGGCCAATAGGCACTTCCAAAGAGTCAGACAATGAATGTGCCGGATCAGTTGATACAATTAATGTTTTTTACCTTGTTCTGCTAACCATAATGCTGTTGCTGAAGAAATTGAAGTTTTTCCAACCCCACCTTTTCCCCCAATAAACATAAAAGTTGTTTTATCTTTGTTAAATTTAAAATAATCTTTAAATGCCAAGAAAATTACCTCCATATTAAAAAATTAATTTTAGTAACTAAAAGTAATTTTATAATTTTTTCCTATATAAACGTTTACTATCTAATATATAAGTTAAAAAAAATCATAATAATTATCATTAAAAATTTTCCAAGGAGTGTAAAAGCATGAACGAGCTTCCGAAATTAGATACTAAAACAACAAAAGAAAGCATAATTAAATTCATTCAAGACAAAGTATCTGAAGCTAATGCAAAAGGACTTGTTGTTGGATTAAGTGGCGGAATAGATTCAACATTAACTGCATATTTAGCTACAGAAGCTGTTGGTAAAGAAAACGTATTTGGAATTGTTATGCCATCTACAACCACCCCAACAGAAGATAAAATTCATGGAACAGACATTGCTAAAATATTAGATATTGATTATAAAGAAATGGCTATTGCAGTGTTTTAAACGAATTTCTATATGTTACACAATATAAAACAGAAAACGAACAATTAGCTATTGGAAACCTTAAAGCTAGAATTAGAATGTCCATCATATATTATTACGCAAATTCAAAAGGTTACCTTGTAAGCGGAACCGGCAATAAAAGTGAAATACTAATCGGATACTTTACAAAACACGGAGACGGAGCCTGTGATATTGAACCGATTGGAGATTTATACAAAACTGACGTGTTTGAATTAGCCAAATATATGGGAGTTCCTGAAGAAATAATCAATAAACCTCCTCGTGCAGGTTTATGGAATAATCAAACTGATGAAGATGAAATAGGAATGACCTATGAAAACTTAGATAAAATTCTCTACCAGTATAACGATAAAGAAACTTCAAAAGATGAAATAGCTAAAAACTTAGATATTTCAATTGATGAAATTGATATGATTATAAATAAAGTAAAAAGGAATGCTCATAAAAGCAAAGTTCCTGAAAGCCCTGAAAAGACTGTAATGGTGATTTAGTGACAGAAAATATAGAAAAAAATGGCAGAAAAAATGGGAAAATGATAAACTTTTTGAATCTGACCCTAATGATAAAGAAAAATTATTCCTTACTGTAGCATTTCCATACCCTAGTGGAGCTATGCACATTGGACACGGACGTACATATACTGTTCCAGATGTTTATGCAAGATTTAAAAGAATGGAAGGTTATAATGTATTGTTCCCAATGGCATGGCATGTAACCGGAGCTCCAGTTATTGGAATAGCTGAAAGAGTTAGAAGAAAAGACCCATGGACCTTGGATTTATACGAAAATGTTCATAAAGTTCCTAAAGAAGAACTTCCTAATTTAGCAGACCCTGAATACATTGTAAGGTACTTCAGTAGTGAATATAATGAAGTAATGCATGATATGGGATATTCCATTGACTGGAGAAGGGAATTTAGAACAATTGATCCAACTTACAAAAAATTTGTAGAATGGCAAATTAGCAATTAAAAGATAAAGGACTGATTATAAAAGGAGAACATCCGGTAAAATACTGTCCAAGAGATAAAAAAATCCTGTTGGAGATCATGATTTACTTGAAGGTGAAGGAGTAGGAGTTAATGAATTAACCTTACTTAAATTCAAAATGGATGATAAAATTCTTGTTACAGCTACATTAAGACCGGAAACCATTATCGGAGCTACCAACATTTGGTTAAATCCTGATATTGAATATATTGAAGTAGATGCTGAAGGCGAACACTGGATTATTACAAAAGAAGCTCACCACAATTTAAAACATCAAATTAAAGATTTAAACATTATCCGGGAAGTGGACCCTAATGATTTAATTGGAGGATTTGTTGAAAATCCATTTACAGGTGACAAATTACCAATATTCCCGGCTAACTTTGTAAGCGGTTCATATGGTAGTGGAGTAGTATTTTCAGAACCTGCAGATGCACCTGCAGACTACATTGCTCTTCAAGACTTAAAAAACAATAAAGAATTAATAGCCAAATATCATTTGGAAGACATTATTGATGATGTAAATCCGATTAATGTATGTAGTGTAAAAGGATATGGAGAAATTCCGGCTGCAGAAATAATTGAAAAATTAGGCATCAAAGACCAAAATGACCCTAAACTTCATGATGCAACTAACGAATTATACAAAGTAGAGCACAGAAAAGGTATTATCAGCGAACATATTCCTGAATATGGTGGTAAAAAAGTAGCAATAGCTAGAGAAGAATTTAAAGCTGATATGATTGATAAAAACATGGCTACCACTATGTATGACTTTGCTGAAAGACCTGTTATTTGCAGATGCGGTGAAGACTGTGTTGTTAAAATAATGGACAACCAATGGTTCCTTAAATATTCAGATGAAGAATGGACTGCAAAAACACATGAAGTTCTTAATGGTGAAACAATCATTCCTAAAGAAGTTAAAAACAACTTTGAATATTATATTGACTGGTTAGATGATTGGGCCTGTTCCAGGAATGTCGGACTTGGAACCAGACTGCCTTGGGATAACCAATGGTTAATCGAACCTCTTACAGATTCAACTATCTACATGTCCTATTATACAATAGCCAAATATTTAAGAAACATGAATGCTGATGATTTAAACCCTGCATTCTTTGACAAAGTTCTTTTAGATATTGACAGCGATGATGTAAAAGTCGACGACGAAACTGTAAAAGAAATTCAGGACGAATTCAATTACTGGTACCCTCTTGACTGGAGATTATCTGCAAAAGATTTGGTTGGAAACCACTTAAGCTTTTTAATGTTCCACCACAGTGCGATTTATCCTAAAGAAAAATGGCCTAGAGGAACTGTAGTCTTTGGTATGGGTCTTTTAGAAGGAAATAAAATGTCCTCATCAAAAGGAAATGTTATTTTATTAAAAGATGCTATTGAACAGTACAGTGCAGATGTTGTAAGACTTTTCCTAATGGCATCAGCTGAACCATGGCAAGACTTTGACTGGAGAGAAAAAGAAGTTCTTGGAACCAAAAGAAGATTGGAATGGTTTAGGAATTTGCCGCCAAAGTAGAAGAAGTTAAAAACTCCCCATTGGATTTAACCAATATCGAAAAAGTTGAATTAAACCGTACAATCGATATTTGGATGTTAAGCCAATTAAATCAACATATTAAAGAAGCTACTGAAGCTTTAGATGGATTCCAAACAAGAAAAGCACTTCAGGAATCTTTATTCTTGCTTAAAAAAGATGTTGACCATTACTTATACAGGGTAAAACACTTGCTTGACTCTCAAGACCCGGCTATAATCTATGTACTTTCAACAGTTCTTGAAGCATGGATCAGACTGCTTGCACCATTTACTCCACATACCTGTGAAGAATTATGGGCAACTTATGGTGGAGAAGGTTATGTAAGCCAGGCTAGCTGGCCGGAAGCTGACGAAAGCCTAGTAAGTCCAAAAATTGAAAAATCAGAAGAATTAGTTCAAAACATTATTAAAGACATTAACCAGATTAAGAAAATGGTTAAAGGAGATGTGGAAAAAATCCATGTTTACCTTGCTCCTGATTGGAAATGGGATTTATATGAAATAGCTGAAGAAATTGGAAAACCGGATATTGGTCAAATAATGGGAAGAGCTATTGGAGCAAATATTTATGATGATAAAAAGAAATAGCTGCAGTAGCTAAAAAAATAGGTCGTGAAATGACTAAAACCAAATATGTGGGTAAAATTGATGAAAATCAAATCATTAGCGATGCGATAGACTACATTATGGAAGAAACTGGCGATAAAGTCATTATACATACTGACGATAGCTATGACCCTGAAAACAAAGCTAGAAATGCAATGCCTTACAAACCAGCTATTTTTATGGAATAGGGTTAAAAACCTTATTTCATTTACTTATTTTTTAAATCCGCTAAACAAAATTATATATATACTTATATAATAATAATTATGAACTTCCAAAACTGCAATAAAATTGTTATTTTATTAATTGTTAAGTATCATCACAATGATTTTACATATAGACTGGATGACATTTCCTATTTCACACTTTATAGAGATAATTTTAATGCTTTTAGTAGCCATTTATCTTATTTTGTGCATTAAACACCATGAAAACTCAGGAATAATCCTTAGCATAATATGTTTAGTACTGCTTTGTGTGCTGCTTTATGAAAACGGACCGTATATGATTCTTCACATAGAACCTTTCAATATACCTTTAACATTTCCGCTTTAATTAAATAACTTTTTGATAAAATTAAAATAGAACCATCACCATAACTCCTATTAAAAAATAGTTATTATTTTAAAATTTTTAATAGGAGAGATGAAAATTGAATAAAAAATATAAACTAGCTATATCAGTTTACTAATTTTTTCTTTTTGCTCTAACAATCAATTCAGATAGTGCAAAGAAATCATATTATTAATCATTCAAACTGTTATTAACCTAAAATAAATGATACCATATGACGGTTTTAGAAAAAGATTAATTAAAGAGTTCAATTACCCTTTAATATTTTTATAATTTACGGGCAAAGACTAAATACCCAGTATGACCAACCATACGGGTTTTTGGTCTGACTCCCTGAGGTCTAACTTCCAGACCTCTTTCCAATGTTTCCAATATTTCGATATTGTAAAAATTAAGTTTTTTAGCTACTCTATAAGCTATTTCTGCCTGATCAATATATGGTGCATAAACTGCTAACCATCCGCCTACTTTTAAAGACTCATAAACATCTTCAAAAATTTCAAAAGGCTTTGGCAAATCTAAAAAAGACCAGATCAATGTTTTGTTCATCGATTCCTTCCTTAATATCTTTGTTTTTAACTTCAATATTATTGATTCCAAAAGTTTCAATGTTTTTTGAGCTACTTTAGCAAAATCTTCCCTTATTTCATAGGTATAAACCTTACCGGTGCCGCCCACCACATTTCCGAAATTCAGTGCAATAGCTCCAGCACCAGTTCCAGAATCAACAACTCTGTCTCCTGAACCTAAACCCGTGTAAGCCAGCACAGTTCCAATATCTTTTTTAACTAATATTGAACAACGTCTATCCATTAAATCAATGAAATCATTAACAGTAGGTTTAACAATTTTAAATGTGTGGTCCAAGTGACTTTTAAGCTCATCACCTATTTCACAATTAGCTATCTGTTCTTTAGTAACAATACCTAAATCACTTTGAAATTCACAGTCTTCTTTAAGAAGATACTTCTTACCACGTTCATCTAAAATCATTTTCAAATTAATCACCTAATTTTCTAATTCAGAAAGTCTTTTTACTCTTTTTAATGAATCCGGATGTGTTGAGAACAATTCCATAATTTTATTAGATGTAGAAACATCAACATTTCTTTGACTAAGTTCCCTTAACTCTTCTTCGGAAATGGATCCATCACCATCGAAATCTATTTGTCTGAAGTCATTTAAATCTCTTGTAGCATTATCTACATCATTAACAAAAAATGCACGAACAGTATTTACATCTTTAATTGTTTCATCATCACATCTTGCAGCTCCGTAAGATAATTTATAAAGAGCTGAAACTAAATCTGCTGGACGATTTCCATATTCCACACTAGCTTCATCTGCATAATATTCTCTTGTTCTTGATATAAATAATACAAGCAATTGTCCTATAAGATAGAATACATAACCCAATATTCCGATAATAATACCTGCATTGTTTTCGTTGTTGCGTGAAAACATAAATGATAATGCAATATAATAACAAATCATTGGAACTAAGCTTACAATAGCTGTAACAATCATATCATTATGTTTAATATGACCCATTTCATGACCTAAAACTGCTTTTAACTCATTTCTATCAAGCAAACCTAAAATTGGACGAGTAATAGCTATATGTCCACTTCTTTTAGACCTGCCATATGCAAATGCATTCGGAACATTTATTTCAGAAAGTTCGACCTGTGGTTTTGGAACACCTGCTTCACGTGCAAGTTCTTCAACCATCTGATGAATATTTGGAGCTTCACTTTCAGACAACGGCCTTACATTCATAGAATGTTTAACTAATGTAGGGCCAAACCAATACTGTGCAGCTACAATACAAAGACTTATAATTAAGTAAAATGATGGTCCACCAATTCCCAAATAGCTACCAGCCAATATAACAAGGAAATACACAATAGTGAACAATATAATCATAGTAAGTGCCATTCTTACTTTAAGTTTCCATGTACTTTTCATTTAATATGCCTCATAATTTTATAAATTTTTTATATATTTTATAACTACCTATTTATTAACCTATTCTTTCTTCAGAAATTGGTCCGCTTGAAGACCAATATGACTCATATATTCCAGGATTATACTGGCCTCCTGAAGTTGAAAATACACTTCTATAAATTGGATTTCCGTGTTCATCATACTCACCAGTTTCATAATCTTCCTGCCAGTCATCATATTCTTTTTGTGAGCCGTAAGATTTGTCAGAATTGGCTGAAGAAGTTGAAATCTGATTATCTTCCTGAGAAACATTAGTAACATTATTAGTTATATTTGTTTCATTTACATGATTATTATCACCTGCAATATGCATTGAAACAAAATAAAGACAACCAACAGCAATCACAACTAACACAATAGCCAGAATTATAATTATCACATTCTTATTATCCATATTAACACATCTTAAAATAAGTATATAAACTTTATAATTATTAAATTATACAGTACCACAATCTTAATTTAATAAAAAATACATAAATTATTAGCATATAACTTACGGTGATTGAATGAGCGGACCTTGGGTAGAAAAATATAGACCACAAAATTTAGATGACATTATCGGGCAAAAACAGATTGTAAACAGACTCCAAAAATATGTAGGCGAAGAAAGCATGCCTAATTTAATGTTTACAGGACCTGCAGGTGTTGGAAAAACAACTACTGCAATAGCTCTTGTAAAAGCTATTCTTGGAGAGTATTGGAGACAAAACTTTTTAGAATTAAATGCATCAGATGCAAGAGGAATCGATACTGTAAGAAATGACATTAAAAATTTCTGCAGATTAAAACCTGTCGGAGCCCCATTTAGAATAATATTCTTAGATGAAGTAGATAACATGACTAAAGATGCTCAGCATGCTCTTCGTCGTGAAATGGAAATGTATACTAAAACTGCTTCATTTATACTTTCTTGTAATTACTCCTCTAAAATTATTGACCCTATTCAATCAAGATGTGCAATATTCAGATTTGGACCTATTAAAGGAGAAGAAATTGCAAACAGATTAAAATACATTTGCACATCAGAAGGATTTGAATACACTGATGGAGGAATTGAAGCTATTGAATACTTTGCAGAAGGAGACATGCGTAAAGCAGTGAATGTACTTCAGGCAGCTGCTTCTGAAGGAAAACAAGTTGATGAAGATGCAGTTTACGAAGTTGTTTCAAAAGCAAAACCTCAGGATGTTCATAATCTCATAACAAAAGCATTGTCTGGAGATTTTATGGGTGCACGTAATCTTTTAAGAGAAACCATGGTTTTGCAAGGAACAAGCGGAGAAGACATGGTTAGTCAAATCTACCAGGATGTTTCCAAAAGAGTATATGAAGGAAAAATGGAAGCAGACATTTATATTGATTTAATTGAAGCAATAGCAGATTGTGATTTTAGAATAAGAGAAGGAGCAAATCCAAGAATCCAACTAGAAGCTCTTTTAACCCAATTCTTATAAGGTATAGAAATGTTATGGACAGACAAATACCGACCAAAAACACTGGATGAAGTGGTTGGCAATAACAAAGAAAAAAGCATTAATCCAAAAATGGGTGGATAACTGGAAAGCAGGAAATCCGCAAAAGCCATTACTCCTAGTTGGACCTCCAGGAATTGGAAAAACAACACTTGCTCAAGCAATAGCCCGAGAATTTTCAGAATACATAGAACTAAATGCAAGTGATAAACGTTCTCAGGATGTTATTAAAAGAACTATTGGAGAATCCTCTTCCAGCAAATCATTATTTGGAGATGACTACAAACTACTTATTCTTGATGAAGTAGACGGAATTCACGGAACTAATGACCGAGGAGGAGTAAGAGCTATTGGAGACATCATTAAAAAAGCAAAACATCCAATGATTCTAATAGCTAATGACTTTTATTCAAAACGTATTGCATCACTTAAAACAAAATGTGATGTTTTAAAAATGAGTAAAGTCAGAAGCCCGAGTATTAACAAATTACTTAAACAAATAGCCATTAATGAAGGAATTAAAGCAAATCCTGCAGCACTTAAAGAACTGGCTAAAAAATCTAATGGAGATATGCGTTCAGCAATAAACACATTCAAGCACTGGCTAATCAAAATGAAGTTCTTGAACTAAGTGATATTGAAAACATAACTACAAAAGATGACAGGTCAACAATAATCAATGGAGTTACTGCTGTTTTAAAAAGTAAAAATCCTAATCATGTTAAAAAAGCATTGATGGTTGAAGAAGACCCGACACTTGTAATGGAATACATTGCAGAAAATATTCCCCGTGAATACACAAAGAAAAAAGGAAATCAAAAAGGCATATGAAAATATTGCCAAAGCGGATTTGTACTTTGGAAGAGCTAGAAGCAGCAGATACTACGGCTATTGGAAATATGCAACTGATTTCATGGGAGTTGGAGTCAGTGATGCAAAAGACGAAACTTACAAAAAGTTTACAAGAATCACTTCCCCTACAGTATTTACATTAATGGGACGAAACAGAGGAAAAAAAACCTCAGAGACAGAATAGCTGAAAAAATGTCTCAAAAACTACATATTTCACACAGCGTAGCTATTTCAATGTTTCCATATCTTGAAATCATGTTTGAAAACAATGAACTTGCCTGGGAAATATCTGACTTTTTAGGTTTTGAAGAAGACGAAATAAAACGTTTCAGAACCAGAAAAATACCTAAAAAGTTATTGAAAAAATGGAAAAACAGAAAGCTCAAAAAAGAGTTGAACAAAGAGATGCAAGAGCTCAGGAAATCCAGGACGGATTAATGGCTACAATCCCACCTCAAAAAAGAAGTTAAAGAGAACCTGCTGAGAAATACAAGAAGAAGTTGTTGATGAAATAAAAGAAGAAACTGTTGAGAAATACAAGAAGAATCTCAAAAAGAAGTTGAAGAAAAACCTAAAAAAAAACTGACAAACAAGTTTCCTTATTCAACTTCTAATTCTTTTTCAATATACTCATAAGCTTTTAAAACATTTTCACGATACTGAGGAGCTACATCTTCTAAAAATTCCATAAAAGATGTAGACAAATCATCATAATCCTTGGTTTCAATTATTTTTTACCGTCCATTTCCAAAAATGAATTGATCCAATTAAGAGGTACATTAATCAGTGGATAAATCTCATTGGTTTTATTGCTAAATGTCAATCCATTTCCCTTGAAAATATCCGAAAATATGGAGTTTACTTTACTGTCCAAAATAATCGGATTGACAATCAAATCATAACTTCCACCATAAACCAATTTTACACCATATTTGCGAGTATATGGTTCCAATATAATTTCAATCAAATCATTATTTTCAGGAATTAAAATTGTGCTGTTCGGTTTTATTTCATCAGCCAGCACTTTCGAAGATTTGGAACATATTTTTTGAAATAGGGAGTTTCTAACTACTTCAATACCTGGATATTCTTTATTAAATGTGGATTGTCTTTTTCTTGAGAATTTGGAAAATCTCAGGTTATTAATATAAATTTTTTCAGCAGTATAGCTGACAAAACGTGTATCAACACCAATTATTTTTAAAAATTTCAATACATCCTTTTTAGATGTTGTAAATTCATCTTCATCCCGTTCAATGGCAAAATTAAATATAGAATCCATTTTATCTACTCATAAATCAAGTGTTTTTCTAAGTGTTTTTCCATAACATCAACAGGTGCCTTCTCTCCTGTCCAGATTTCAAAGCTCTCTGCACCCTGATACAATAACATTTTAATTCCATAAACAGGAGTTGCACCTGCCTTAATAGCTTCACTAAGAAGTACTGTTTCATTAGGATTATAAACAATATCATTAACAACCAAATCAGAATGCATATCCTCTGCTTTAACAATAGCTTCGTCATTTACATGAGGACTCATTCCTACAGGAGTAGTATCTATTAAAATATCCGCATCACTTACATAACCAACTATTTTATCAATTGAATCAAAATCAACATTATCTGTTAATTTAGAGTTTTTAACATCCTCTGCTAATGATTTTGCTTTATTTATATCCCTATTTAAAATATGTATACTTTGAGGATTTTCACGAGCCAGATAAAAAGAAATAGCTCTTGAAGCCCCACCAGCACCAGCTACTACAATATTTTTATCTTTAATCGAAGTTACTTCCCCAATAGCTTTAATACATCCTATCCCATCAGTGTTATATCCTTTCATTTCTTTAAAATCAATTGTATTTACTGCACCAATTAATTTAGCTATCGGATCCAGTGTCCAAATACTTCATTACATTGATTTTATGAGAATAGTTACATTAAAACCTTTTATATTAAGAGATTTTGCTCCCAAAATAGCTGATTTCAAGTTTTCAGGACAAACATTAAATGGAACATAAGCATAGTCCAGCCCCAATTCTTCAAAAGCCGCATTGTGCATAGGTGGAGAAAAACTATGTTCTACAGGATGGCCTATCAAACCTACAATTTTTGTACTTCCATTAATCATATACTAGTGATATTTATTTAATTGTATAAATATTTCTTTTTACAGATAATTAATTATGGATTTTAATATCACTAATTTCAACGAAAGATTAAAATCAATGAAACTTAGAGAGTTGATAGTTGCAGGAATAGCAGCCATAATCCTTGTAGTAATTTTAAGTGAAATATTTCCAGCTATTTATGATTCTGATGATTTATACTTTGTCGTAATTACAATATTAATATTAGTATTCTTCATTTATGCTCTGAAAGGCACATATGGATTAAAACGAATATTCATTCTGTTTTTGAAACTGAAAATCAAAAAGAAATCATTTATGTATTTTTAATAAACATATTTTTTTTTGCAATGGTTTTTCTTGCATTATTTTCCAGTTTAGACATTATGATTGGATTTTTAGACCCCAGCTGGGAAACAGGATTTGAATTTGACTATGTAAGCCTCACACCAATTGCATTTTTTATAGATGCACTTGGAACAATTATTCTTGCACCAATTGTTGAAGAGCTAGTTTTTAGAGGAGTGCTGCTTAATCGATTAAAACTGAGAATCGGAATTATTCCTGCTATTTTAGTTTCTTCATTCTTATTTGGAATTGGACATGAATTTGGAGGAATGATAAGTGCATTCCTATTTGGAATTTGTATGTGTATCCTCTATTTAAAAACAGACAACATTTTAATTCCGATAACAGTTCATTTCATTAATAATTTAGTTGTAACTCTCTTAGAATCAACACATATTGACACAATAATGTTAGAATTTCCTTGGATAATTCCAACATTAATTATATGTTTAATATCAAGTGTTTTGCTAATTTTATACATTTATAAAGGATTTAAGAAGGTAAAAACCCTTACTTAAATTCATACTTTATTTATTCAGTCTTCTTTTGTTAACCTGTTAACTGCCACTTATAAATATATTAAATAATAAAATCTATAATATTATGAAATTATTGATAAATTAATGGAGGGCAATCATGGAATTTACAAGACCTAGAGAACTAGAGATTTTCTTTTTGATGAAATGAGAGAAAGAAAAAAAAGCAGAATCCATATTACGCAATGTATTTGAAAATTATGCTTATCAGGAAATTAAAACACCTTTATTTGAAGAATTGAAATTATTTACAACAAAATCTGGAGAAGAAATTGTAGACCAATTATACAATTTCAAAGACAAATCTGATAGAGAATTAACTTTAAGACCAGAAATTACTGCTCCAGTAGCTAGATTATACTTAAATGAGCTTCAAAAAACTGCATCCAAACCTATCAAACTTTATTATTACGGAAGCTGTTTTAGATATGAAAGACCACAAAAAGGAAGATTTAGACAATTCTGGCAATTTGGCTGTGAATTAATTGGAGCTAAATCACCACAAGGAGAAGCTGAAGTTATTGCAATGTGTTCAGAATCCATTGAAAAACTTGGAATTCCTGGTGCAGATGTTAATATAAATCATTTGGGAATCATTCGCGGATTATTCAAACATTTCAACATAGATACAGCCACCCAAAGAGAAGTTATGGTTGTTATTGATAAAGGAGATAAAGATCTTCTAAAAGAATCTTTAACCGGTGAAAACCCTATTATTGACAATGAAGAATTAAACCATGTTTTATTTAAATTAATTGATATGGTTGGAGACAAATCCATTATCAAAGACATTGAAGAACTAGTTGCACCATATCCTGAATCTCACGATGCTTTAAATGAGCTTGAAGAACTTATTGATACACTAGCTAGTTTTAAAATGGAAAATTACACTTTAAACTTAGGTGTGGCAAGAGGACTTGACTATTATACAGGAATTGTATTTGAAGTTTATATCCCATCTCTTGGAGCTCAAAAGCAGGTTGGTGGAGGAGAACTTACAGTTTAATTAAAATCTTCGGTGGTGAAGAAGTAGTTTCCACCGGTTTTGCATTTGGTTTTGACAGATTAATGAATGCAATTGAAGAATTGGCAACTCCAGAAGAACTTCCATGCCCTATTGACATCTATGTAGCTCCAATTTCTGATGATGTAAGACTTAAAGCTTATGAAATAACCCAAACTTTAAGGTCTGCAGGAATAGCCTGTGATGTTGACTTAAACGGTAAAAAATTCAAGAAAATAATGAATCATGCAAATAAAATCAAAGTAAAACAAGTAGCCATCATTGGAGCTAAAGATTTAGAAAACAACCAGATTACCATTAAAAATATGGAAAGCGGAAACCAGGAATTAGTAGACCTTGATAATGTAGTGGAATATATTAAAGGTGTATAAACAATGGAAATTAATTTTAGACATGAAATAAATGGCCAAAAAGTCATTACTGCTATTGCCCAAGATTGGAAAACCGGGCAAATACTTATGGTAGCTAATATGAACAAAGATGCCCTTCAAAAACAATTGAAACCAGGAAAGCTCATTATTGGAGCACTTCCCGTAATTCCCAATGGCTAAAAGGTGAAAGTTCAGGCCACACCCAGGAAGTTAAAGAAATACTTGTTGACTGTGATATGGATGCAGTTGTTTTAAAAGTCAAGCAAAACGGAGCGGCATGTCATGAAGGCTACTTTTCATGTTTCTTTAGAAAACTAAACACTAAAAACATTGAAAACTTTAATGAAGATGATCTTGAAACAATTTTAGAAAAAGTTTTCAATCCTGATGATGTGTATTGAAAGGAAAACAATAATACCAGATACAAGTGCCGTAATAGAAGGAGCTATAAGTAAAATAATAGCTGAAGAAGATTTGGATTATCCTGAGATTATTGTTCCTGAAGCTGTTGTTTGTGAACTTGAACATCAAGCAAATGCCAACAGAAATGAAGGAATAAATGGTTTAAAAGAGCTTCAGAAATTACAGGAAGCCCAGGACAATGGTGAATTGGCTATTACATTTAAAGGAAAACGTCCAACCAATTACGACATCAAATATGCAAAAAGCGGAGAAATTGACAGTTTAATTAGAGATTTGGCCAGAAGCGAATTTGGAACATTAGTTACAAATGATAAAGTTCAGGCCGAAACTGCAAAAAAAGCACAGGGAATATCTGTTTACTACTTTAAACAAGAATATAAACACAAAGAATTATCTATTGAAAAATTATTTGACGACGACACAATGTCAGTTCATTTAAAAGAAAATGTTGTTCCAATGGCTAAAAAAGGAAAACCTGGACATGTGGAATTTGTAAAAATTGAAGATAAACCTTACACATATTCAGATATTTTAGATATCTATAATGAAATCCTGGAAAAAAGCAGAAGCGACCCTAAAAGCTATCTGGAATCAGACAAAGACGGATCAACTGTTATTCAATCCAGAGAATACAGAATTTCAATGGCCAAACCACCATTTTCAGAAGCTTTTTGAAATAACTGCCGTCAGACCAGTAGCTAATGTCAGTCTAGATGAATATAATATTTCCGAAAAGCTAATGGAAAGAATAAGCAAAAGTGCAGAAGGAATACTTATTTCAGGTTCTCCAGGAGCCGGAAAAAGTACATTTGTTCAGGCATTAGCTAAATATTATGCTGAAGATTTAAATAAAATTGTAAAAACAATGGAATCCCCAAGAGATTTGCAACTTCCAGCAGAAATTACACAGTATGCTCCTTTAGAAGGAAGTATGGAAAATACTGCTGATGTTTTATTACTTATCAGACCAGACTACACAATTTATGATGAACTTAGAAAAAACAGCGATTTTAACATATTTGCAGATATGAGAATGGCAGGAGTCGGAATGATTGGAGTAGTTCATGCTACAAGACCAATTGATGCCATACAAAGAATTTCATCAAGAGTGGAACTTGGAATAATTACTTCAGTAGTAGACACCAGCATTTACATTGAAGATGGAGATATTAAAGAAGTATTTGAAACAAAAATGACTGTTAAAGTTCCATCAGGTATGAAGGAAGCAGATTTAGCCAGACCAGTTATTGAAATTCGTGATTTTGAAACTGGAGAACTTAAAAATGAAATCTACACATACGGTGAGCAAACAATTGTAATGGACCTTGATTTAGTTAACAATTCTTCAAGCAATCCAACTACTGCCAAATCTGCCGTAAACAGGCTAGCCGAACAGCAAATCCTTAGAAAAATTAAAAGATTAATTCCTAAATCAAAAGTAGGGGTAGAAGTAATTTCTCCTGAAAGAGCCAATATTTACATCAATGAAAAATATATTCCAAAAATCATCGGTAAAAATGGAAAAAGAATAGCTGAGATTGAAAAGGATATTGGAATAAGCTTAGGTGGAAATTCTTGAAAACACTCCAGGACATCTGGCCCGCGGTGAAAAATTTGAAGTGGACATTATTCACACAAAAAAAACAGCTAATTTTAGATTTGGGAAAAGTTAACGGTACACAAAACTTTGATATTTTTGTTGGAGGGGAATATTTACTTACAGCTACAACAAGCAGAAAAAGGAAAATTAAAATAAAAAAGAGGCATCGAATTATCTGACATATTGCTCGATGCCATAGAAATGGGTTTAGATATAACTGCAGTTAAAAAATAGGTGAAATAAATGAAAATAGGTGCATCAACATTATCAGGATTTAAAGATGATATAGGAACAAATTTAGAATATTTTGAAGAATTAGGATTGGATTATGCAGAAATATTGCATCAATATCCAAATCAGGATTTAGATACCAGTATTTTTGAGAATTACAGTTTAAAATACAGTGTTCATTCCCCTATTATCAATTTAAACATTGCATCATTGACTGAAAACATCAGACAAGCTTCAATAGCTGAAATTAAAAAATCTATTGATCTTGCAAATGAAATTGATGCAGAAATTGTTGTTGTTCATCCAGGATCAATTCCTTTTTTAGGCAGAGACTTTAAAGATAAAATTTTTGAATTAAATAAACAGTCCATTGAAGAAATTGGAGAATATGGAAAAGAATTAGGTGTAAATGCAGCTATTGAAAATATGCCTACTTTTGAGGGATATATGTACTCAAATCCCTATGAACTAAACGAATTAGTTACTTCTCTAGATATGTCTATGACACTGGATATCGGTCATGCCAACCATGCAGGATATGGGCCGGAGGACATGTACTTTGATTCCATTAAACACATACATGCCCATGATAATAATGGTGATGATGACTCACACTATGCATTAGGTGATGGCTCTATTGATTTAAAAAGCATCATCTCTACTTTTGAAGATAAAAAGTATGATGGCACATATATCATAGAAGTAAATGAGAAGGATTGGGTTAAAAAAAGTTATAATTATTTAAAAAATAACTTTTAAATCCCTTATTTTTACACCTTCCAATTCTAATAATTTAACCTTATTTTCCAAACCTCCCGCATAACCAGTTAATTTACCGTCAAAACCAACAACTCTATGGCAAGGGACAATAATTGAAATAGGATTATGGCCTACAGCACCGCCAACTGCCTGAGAAGACATATCATAACTTATCTTTTTTGCAATATCTCCGTAGGTAACCACTTCACCATAGGCAATCCCTTCAAGTATTTTCCAAACTTTTAATCTAAAATCCGTTCCCTGAGGATTTAAATCTAAATTTTCAATTGAAGGGTTTTCTCCGTTAAAATAGCTATCTAACCATTTTTCAGTTTTTCTAAAAATAGCCAAATCATCATTTTTCTTTGTTTTATCTTTAAAATTTCCAAAAAGTGTTTTTGACCTTCAATCCACAAACCAATCAGTTTATTGTTTTTACCAGCCAGTGTTAACTTTCCCAAAGGAGAATCATAGCATAGTTGTACAAATCATAATGAAAGTTTTAAATAATAAAATATTTAAAATAATAACTTGGTGATGGGGTTCACCAGAAACTTATTTTCAAACCGCAATTGCTGATAACTCCTATGTTATATAAAAAATAATTAGGAGGATAATTTAATGGCTGATGTATTTCCATTAATTAGGGATAATAATACTTCTAGCTAGTGTAATTTCTATTAAAACTGGAATTAGTGTAACAGTAGTTGAAATTGCAATAGGAGTAATAATAGGAAATCTAGGATTCTTCCACAGCGAATCTTGGATGATTTATATAGCTAGTTTTGGAGAATATTGCTTACATTTCTAGCTGGAGTCGAAATTGATGTTGACTTAATGAAAGATAATTTTAAAGAAAGTTTTACAATAGGTTTTTTATCATTTCTAATTCCTTTCGTAATCGTGTTTTTAGTAACTTATTACATTATAGGATGGTAATTAAATCCTGCACTATTAACAAGTACGGCATTATCTTAAACAAGTATTGCAGTTGTTTATTCCGTTTTAACTCAAAAAGGACTATTTAAATACAAAATCGGAAAATTAATAATGGTTGCAACATTTATAACAGACATATGTACTGCAATAGCTTTAAGTGTTTTATTTACAAAATTTGACATTTATACATTATTATTTTATGTAGTGTCTTTAGCAGTTCTTGTAATGGCTTATTATAAATCTGATTTATTTTTCGAAAATCCATTATTTAAAAAATAAAATAGGAGAACTGGAAATAAAATATGTTTTTGTCTTACTTTTAGGATTTATATTCTTTGGAAGTCTTGGAGGCGGGCAAGCCATATTACCTGCATTTATACTAGGAGTAATACTTTCCGATCACTTTAAAAACACACAAAAAGGAGAAGTTAAATCCAGATTCAAAACCGTTGCATTTGCTATTATAACTCCAATATTTTTCATAATTGGAGGAATGAAAGTTTCCATACCTTTAATATATAGCTGTTTTGGAATCTTTTTAACATTATTTGTATTACGTCAACTAAGCAAATACATTGGAGTTTATTATCCAAGTAAAATCTTTTTAAAACAAAACTATAACTATGTTACAATGATGATGAGTACCGGTTTAACATTTGGGCTTGTCGCTGCAGTATTCGGACTAAATAATGCATTAATCAATCAGACAGAATATAGTGTAATAACTGGAATACTTGTATTAAGTGCTATTTTACCTACATTTGTAGCTGAAAAATATTATACTCCAGTACATAGTGAAGATTTGGGAGATTGAAGGTTAAATTACCTTCAAGTTTCCTACAATAATTTTTTTTCTTTTTAATTTCATTTTGGAAATATAAATACTTGGAATCAACTACCTTACGAATATTGGCTGCTGTTTTTTACCAATACCTTCAACTTCCTGAAGCTGACTCTCAGACGCGTTAATAATATTAGCTACTGTTCCAAAATGCTCCAATAAGTTTTTAGCATTAACAGGACCTATATTTGGAAGGGATTCTATTATAAACAGCTGCTGCTCCCAAAGTTAACAGGTTTTTTGTCTGTTCTTATTTGAATTGGTGTTTTTTCACCACTTTGCTCCCTAATAGCTATTCTTTTAATCATTGCTGCAGTGTCCTGAGCATTTCTTGTTGGTATAATACTAATTCCAAAGTCCAGAGCTATTGAAGCTATCGAACCCCTAATTGCATTCGGATTAATCATACCATTATACAAGTCATCTCCTTCAAGAATAATTAACGGACGTTTAAATTCTCCATTAAAGATCTTGCCTGTTTAAATAGTCTTTTGTCAACAATTGAATCAACAAAGTCCTTAGCTGTTTTACGTTCTATAACAACTTCATCACTTACCTGATAATCACCAACAGCCATTGCCTGAACTTTAACATCAATTTCCATTTCAGATAAATGACGTATAACCTTTGAATTACCTTCACGAGTATCTGCAAAAACAACCGGAAGTTCTTCTTTTTTTTTAGGAGTAGGATCTAAAACCTTTACCCTTTTTTTCATTTTCCATTCTTTCAATAGCATTGGAATTTAACTCTTCCAATACATCAGGATCAATTAACTGATGTTTCATCCTGCGTTCCTTATTAACTGAAGCCCAATAATAACCTTCATCTCTGGTTCCATTTGTAATAAGAACTTTCACACGACCTGAACGTTTACGGCCAGTCCTTCCCCTTCTTTGGATCATTCTAACTTCAGACGGAACCGGTTCATAAAGAATAACCAAATCAACAGCAGGAATATCAATTCCTTCTTCAGCTACACTTGTTGAGAGAAGTACATCATATTCACCAATTTTAAAGGCTTTAATGATTTCTTTTTGTTCCTTTTGAGTTAATCCTTTTCACCATCTCTTGAAGCCTGACCAAAGAACTTGGCGGATTTAATTCCTTCTTTTTCAAGTTTATGATGAATCATTTCAAGTGAATCCCTATACTGAGTAAAAACCATTATTTTTGAGGATTTTTGGTCAGCATCTTTAACATATCTGTCAGACTGCAATTTAGTTTGACCGTTTTGTCCCAATTCTTTTTTAATAATATCTGTTACTTTTTTAAGTTTAGGATGTTCCAAACCATGTTTTTCAGCCTCCCTTGCAAGATAAATAGCCTTACCAAAATTAGGGTCCTGAATTAATGATTTGGCAGCTTTTGTTTTCTTCTTACGCAATCTTGCCACATATTTGTTAAATGTAACTACTCCTTGTGTTTCAATAAGTTCCTGAGAATGCTGTATATTAATAACCGCACTTAAAATAGAAATAGCTTGGAAACATTCCTTTTTAGGATTTACAGACCTTGCAATTGCACTTTGAACTCTTCCTCTTGCTTTTAATATATCCAATTTGTTAACTGAAACTGTTCTAATAACTCCCATGTTTTTAAGGCCTTTAAGACGAATCTTAAGAGCTTTATCAACATGTGTTTTGATTTTTTCCAGCTCAGAACTCATTTTAACCCTAACCCAATCTATTGCAACAGGATTAAAATAAGGTCTTACATCATTATCCTCTTCAGTTTTAACTACAATACTTTGAATATATAAATTATCACAAACTTCTTTTATTTTTTCTTTATCAGAACCTGGAGAAGCTGTCAGCCCTAAAATTAAGTTAAATTTGGATTCTTTAACATATCTTGAAGCCAAATATACATAAGAATAAGATCCAACACCGTGATGACATTCATCAAAAACAACTAAAGACACATCTTTTTAGAGAATATCTTCCTTTTAATAAGTCAGATTCAACAGTTTGTGGAGTTGCACAGATTATTTGAGATTCTTCCCACCTTTTAACTCTTTCATCAGTTTTAACAGCACCTGTAATTGATGAACAAGGAACAGTTAAAAATTCTTTAAAAGTAGATTCGTGCTGTATAGCCAATGGTTTACTTGGAGCCAATACCAATATTTTAGAGTTTTTAACTTTTTCCAATCTATCTGCCGCTACTAAAGTAGCTACTATAGTTTTACCTAATGCTGTAGGTGCAACAATCATTGTATTTCCTTTTTTTTAAAACATCAGCAGCTAAAACCTGTTGATATAACCTGGCCTCGATAGCATTAGATTTTATTAAAGGGTGGTCAATATAATGTGCCATGATAGAACATAGTAATTAAATGTTTATAAATGTTTAATAAGAGCACATGAAAACTAATTATAAAAACAGCACGATTTAATTTTAAAGTAAAAAACCAATTAAAAAAAAGAAAAAGAAGAGATTAATTAAAATCTCTTAAATTAAGATATTATTATTGTGTTTCCTGTTTGGAAATCATTCCAGTAAGATGTAATGATGTATTTTCCACTCATTAAATTGATAGTTAATGAAGCAACTCCATCATCACCAGTAGTTTTAAAGTACAATCTACCATTTACATTAAATGTAACATTTTGATTAACTAATGGTTTACCTTGACCATCTAATGTCTGTGCAGTAAATTTACTGCCATCCCTATAAGTCATATTAAGGTCACTGGTAACTAAAGTAGGTAAAACAACTACATTGTTACCTATGTCTAATTCTTCATATATTGTTGTAATGATATATTCTCCAGGCCTTAAATTAATTGCTAAACTTACTACACCATTTTCATCAGCAGTTCTAGTATAGAATACTCCGTTACTGTTGAAAGTTACATTTTTACCTACTGCCAAACTTCCGTTTTTATCATAGATAGTTGCTTGGAATGAAGATGCATTCATATAATACTTAGTTAAATCCTGAGTTACAATTAAAGATTTTACAGTTATGTTAAATCCTTGTTGTTCACCAGTTACAGGGTTGTAAGCAGTTAAAACATACTCTCCAGGTCTTAAATTAATAGCCAAACTACCTACACCATCATTGTTAGTAGTTCTGGTGTATAATACACCATTTATATTAAATTTAACAGTAGTATTAGCTAATACTTTTCCATCACTACCTAAGAATTTAGCACTGAATTTAGTATCATTTTTATACATTTTAACTAAATCATCAGCTATAATACTTGGATTAATAGTAACTGTGATATTTTTAGAGATTTTACTATAGCTAGCAGAACCATTATAAGCCACAATTACCGGATATGCGCCAGACTCTAAATTAAGACCAATGGAAGCAGTACCATTAGCATCAGTTGTTTTAGCATAGGTTACACCATTAATACTGAAGTATATAGTAGCATTGACTATTGGTTTACCTTGGAAATCTGTTAATTTGGCAACTAAACGACTTCCATCATGGTAAAACATTTCAACATCACTAACATCCAAGTTTACATTTACATTTGGAATTACAGTTATGTTTCCTTTTTTTAGTCATCAAATCATATTTAGCATCACCAGAATAAGTTGTAGTGATATTATAATCTCCAACACCTAATCCAGGAATAATTACATTTGCAACACCATCAGTTACATTTGCAGTATAATTTTTACCACCAATTTCAACAGTAACTGTTCCAGTTGCATCTTTAGGTAAAACTACATTAATAGTAGTTTACTCCTTCTTTAAATTCAGGAACAGTAATATTCATATTATAGTCAGATATTTTGGATACTGTAAATTCAGTTGTGTTTTGATTAGCATTATAATTGTTATCACCAGAATATTTAGCAGTTACAGTGTAATCATTTGCTTTAAGATCAGCTATTGTTTTAACTGCTTTACCATTTTCAATAGCTACAGTGTAATCTACACCATCAACAATGATAATCACATCACCAGTAGCATCAGTAGGCACATTTACAGTTACAGTTACATTTTCACCGACTTTAATGTCATCAGCATTAACTGCAACAGTTGAATCTATTTTATTAACTTTGAAATCACCGTTTTCAACAACAGCATTGTAATTATCATTTCCTGCCCAAGCAGCAGCAAAACCATAAGTACCAGCAGCTAATTTATCACCAGTGAAAATACCTTTACCGTCAGTAACTTTAACAGTGTATTCTTTACCCGCAACAGTAACAATCACATTACCAGATAAAGGAGCACTGTTAACACCAGTTAAGGTAGCTTCAATAACAAATCCGTTACCATAATCCACATCAGCAATAACAACACCTAAAACAGGTTGTGCTTTAGCAACATTAACATTTTCAGCAACTTCAACACCAGTGTATTTATCATCACCGACATATTTAACAGTTACAGTGTAATCACCAGCAGCTAAACCACTAATAGTTCCAGTAGCTTTACCATTTTCAATAGATACATGGTAATCTACACCATTAACGGTAATAACTACTTCACCAGTAGCATCATCAGGTAAAACCGCATCAACAATTAAATCTCCACCAAATACAATGTCGTTAACAGTTACATCCATAGTAGAATCAACTTTAGACACAGTAAAGCTGGAAGTAGCAACTGCAGCATTATAATTGTTATCACCAGAATATTTGGCAACTACATCATAATTGCCTGCTTTAAGATCAGATACAGATACAGTAGCCCTACCGTTAACAACATTCGCAGTATAATCTTTACCATTTACAGTAACAGTCAATTCACCAGTAGCATCACTAAATAATTTAACAGTAATAACAGCATCTTCACCAACATTGATATCTTTAACAGTTATACCAATAGCAGAATCTACTTTATAAACATTAAATTTACCGGAATCACTAACTTCATTATAATTATTGCTTCCTGCGAATCTAGCATTGAAGTTATAAGATCCAGCAGCTAATTTATCAGCATGGAAAGTACCTTTACCATTAACAATAGCTACAATGTAGTTTTTACCATTAACTGTTACAATTATATTAGTATCTAAAGGAGCATTGTTAACACCAGTTAAAACAGCATTAATAGTAAATACATTACCATAATCCACACTGTCGATAATAACATTTAAAGCTGGATTTGCTTTTAGCAACATTAACACCTTTAGTAACTTCAGCAGCATTATAATTATCATCACCAGCATATTTAACCGCTACAGTGTAATCACCAGCTTCAAGACCGGATACAGTTACACTAGCTACACCATTTTCAATAGCTACATGGTAATCTACACCATTAACAGTAATAACTACTTCACCAGTAGCATCAACAGGTAAAACCGCATTAACAATTAAATCTTCACCAAATACAATATCCTCAACAGTTACATCCATTTCAGGAGTTATTTTAAGTACACTAAATTCAGCACTGCCAGTTGCTTCATTATAATTATTATCTCCAGTATATTTAACCGCTACAGTGTAATCACCAGCTTTAAGATCAGATACAGTTACACTAGCTACACCATTTTCAATAGCTGCAGTGTAATCTTCACCATTAACAGTAATAACTACTTCACCAGTAGCATCACTAGCTAATTTAACACTAATAACAGCATCTTCACCAACTTTAATATCACTAACAGCAACATCAATAGCAGAATCTACTTTATTAACTTTGAAATCACCGTTTTCAGTAACAATATTGTAATTATCATCTCCTGCCCAAACAGCAGCAAATGCATAAGTACCTGCAGCTAATTTATCACCAGTAGCAATACCTTTACCATCAGTAACTTTAACAGTGTATTCTTTACCAGCAACAGTAACAATCACATTACCAGATAAAGGAGCACCATTAACACCAGTTAAGGTAGCTTCAATAACAAATCCGTTACCATAATCCACATCAGCAATAACAACACCTAAAACAGGTTGTGCTTTAGCAACATTAACATTTTCAGCAACTTCAACACCAATGTATTTATCATCACCGACATATTTAATAGCTACAGTGTAATCACCAGCAGCTAAACCACTAATAGTTCCAGTAGCTTTACCATTTTCAATAGATACATGATAATCTACACCATTAACGGTAATAACTACTTCACCAGTAGCATCAACAGGTAAAACCGCATCAACAATTAAATCTCCACCAAATACAATGTCATTAACAGTTACATCCATAGTAGAATCAACTTTAGACACAGTAAAGCTGGAAGTAGCAACTGCAGCATTATAATTGTTATCACCAGAATATTTAACAGCTACATCATAAGTACCTGCTTTAAGATCAGCTACTTTTACATTAGCTACACCATTAACAACAGTTTCAGTGTAATCTTTACCATTTACAGTAACAGTTACACTACCAGTAGCATCACTAAGCAATTTAACACTAATAACAGCATCTTCACCAACTTTAATATCACTAACCGCAACATCAATAATTGAATCTACTTTAGCAACACTAAATTTACCAGAATCACCAACAGCATTGTAATTATCATTTCCTGCCCAAGCAGCAGTAAAGTCATAAGTACCAGCAGCTAATTTAACACCAACAGCAGTACCTTTACCATTAACGATATTTACAGAGTAATCTTTATTATTAACAGTAACAATCACATTACCATTTAAACCAATAGCATCAACACCAGTTAAAGCAACATTAATGTTAAATACTCCATCATAACCAACATCTGAAATAAGCACATTTAATGCAGGGTCTGCTTTAGATACAGTTAATAAAGCATTGCTTACACCAGGCAAGTATTTATCATTACCTGCAAATACTGCAGATATAGTATAATCACCTGCATCCAATTCACGTAATGGAAGTTTTCCAAATCCGTTTTCAATATCTACAGGATAAACTTTACCATTTACATTAACAGTAACTATTGAACCGTCAATATCAGAAGGTAAAGTGATTATGACAAGTCCGTTTTCACCAAAAGTAATATCTTCAACATTTATTTTTAAGTTAGCTAAAACTTTATCTACTTTAAAGACTGTTGAGTTTTCAGCAGCTACATAATGATTATCGCCAGAATAACTTGCAGATACATCATAAGTACCGTAAGCTAAATCTTGGAAGTAGAATTTAGCTTCCCCATTGTAAATAGGCAATATATAATCAATACCATTTAAAGTTAAAGTTATAAGACCAGTTGCATCTTTAGGTCCGGTTACAGTAATTATTTCAAGATCTCCAACAGTAATATTCAATGCACCAACAGTTAAATCAGGATTTGCTTTTGATACATTTAATATACCTGTGTTAATATGAACTTCAGGTCCATCATAAACAATACTAACTGTTTTATTAATAACATCATTTATTTTGTAAGTTGCAACATAAGAACCATTTAACAAGCTATTTGCTTTACAAACAACAACATCCTCACCATTATAAACTGAAAATGATAAGTCCTGATTAGCTACAAGAACACCATCAACTGTAATAATAGCATGTAAAGTTACAACATCACCGTAACAAACATTTACAGTTTTATTATCTAAAACAGTTATAATTACTCCACTATCACTTGAAATAGTTTCTATACCAGCCAAATTAATAATTGGAGCTTTATTTTCAGTGTAATTACTATAATTATTACCATTAATATTCAATAAGCCATTTATATTGCTGTAAATAATATCAGCTTTTTGTGCTTTATTATTATCAAAGTCTGAATCACTAATTCTTAAATCACCATTACTATAAATAGCACCACCATCAACACCAGCAGTGTTGTTTATAAAGTTAGTAGCATAAACAGTAGCAGTTATTTTAGTATATGCAGGTTCAAATCCAATAGCTCCCGCTTCAACAGTAGCTGTGTTGTTTATAAAGTTAGAATTGCTAATATCAATAGTTCCTTCATTAATCCAAGCTGCTCCACCATATTGAGCTTTGTTATTAGTAAAGTTGGAATTTATAATGGTACCTGAAATAGGTATATTACCCTGAGTTACTACAAGAGCTCCACCATTGTTATTATTAGGAGTCATATTACCTTTACCAAATGCTGAATTATTATCAAATATAGAGTTGGAAATAGAGTAATTAGATCCCCATACAAACATTGCTCCACCATATAAAAGCAGAGTTATTAACAAATTTAGTTCCATCTATGTCGATGAAATTTGTAGCAATACTAAATTCTCCACCCATTACAGATAAAGCTCCACCCCAACGGCCAGAGTTATTAACAAAATAGGAATCAGAAATAGTAGCATCACCAATAGTAGCTACAGCACCAACTAAACGATCACCATTCTTATAATTCTTAATATTATTAGTAAAATTAGATTTTGAAATATCCAATTTACCATTTTTCCAGTTGTAAATAGCTGCTCCACCATGATCAACATTATCCATAGCACGGATGTTACGAACAAGGATATCGTTTCCATCAAATGCAGAGTTAGTAACTTGTAAATCATCCCAGTTAAAGATAGCTCCACCATAATAATTAGCAGCATTATCTTCAAATGCAGAATTATCAACTACTAATTTACCATTATTAATTATAGCTCCACCTATTGAAGTTGCAGTATTATTAACAAAAGTAGAATTACCTACAACAGAGTTATCACCCTTATTATAAACTGCACCAGCATCTTCTGCAGTGTTATTAACAAAAGTAGAATTACCTACAACAGAGTTATCACCCTCATTATAAACTGCACCAGCATCTTCTGCAGTGTTATTAACAAAAGTAGAATTACCTACAACAAAACCAATACCATAATTATAAATGGCACCACCTTTACTTGTAGCAGTGTTATTAGCAAAAGTAGAATTACCTACAACAAAACCACGGCCACCATTCAGGATTGCACCAGCACCGTCTGCAGCACTATTATTCACAAAAGTAGAATTACCTACAACAAAACCAATACCATAATTAAAGATTACTCCACCATTACTTGTAGCAGTGTTATTAGCAAAAGTAGAATTACCTACAACAAAGCAATCAGCAGAGTTATAAATTGCACCACCAATCTTAGCAGTGTTATTAGTAAAAGTAGAATCATCTAAAACTAAACCATAAGCATAGTTCATGATTGCTCCACCATATTTTGCAGTATTATTAACAAAATTAACATGCACTAAATCTAAATTACCAAAGTTATAAATAGCTCCACCCTTATCAGCTTTACCATTAGTTAAAGTAACATTAGTTAAAGTAACAGCAAATCCTCCATCAATCTCGAAAATTCTTCCTAAATTCTTAGCATCAATAGTATGACCTTTACCATCAATTCTAATATTTTTTATTAATAATTACACCATTTACAAAATTAGCAGCTTCATCATCAGTCATTACAACATTTTGATTAAGAGTTAAAGTACCAGTAACAAGACCAATAGCATTTTGTAAATCAGTAAAATTCTCAATACCTAAATCAAGGTTGCCTCCAAATCCAACATAATTAAATATGGCATCAGGAGTATTGTTAACAAATTCAGTATTTCTAACAGTTAAATCTTTCACATTAACTATAGCACCACCATAGGATGCACTATTGTTAATAAATTTAGAACCGGAAATTGAAACTTCAGGATTACCCTTAACAGTACTAATATCAATAGCTCCACCTTCAACATCAGCAGAGTTATTAACAAATTCTGAATCTGTAATTTTAATGTTACCTTCACAAATATCAATAGCTCCACCATATTGAGCTTTATTATTAGTAAAGTTAGAACCAGTAATAATTCCAGCAATAGCTTTATTAGTATCAGTTACTTCAATAGCTGCTCCATTGTTATTATTAGGAGTCATATCACCTTTACCAAATGCAGTATTCTTATCAAATACACAATCAGACACAGTAAAGTCAGACCCGGCTACAAAAATACCCGCACCATATAATCCACCATTTTCTTTTTAAAAGTAGAACCAGATACAGTTAAAGTATTTACATCATCACCAGCAATCAAATAACCTGAAGCTGAGATAGCTCCACCCCAACGGCCAGCATTATTAACAAAGCAAGAATCAGAAATTGTAGCATCACCAATAGTAGCTACAGCACCAACTAAACGATCACCATTCTTATAATTCTTAATATTATTAGTGAAATTAGAACCAGATACAGTTAAAACACCGTCATACCAGTTATAAATCGCTGCACCACCATAATCAACACTAGCAGAACCACGATTAACAATATCATTAGAATCAAATACAGAATTACCGACAACTAAATGACCATTGTTGAATACAGCACCACCATAACTATCAGCAGCATTATCACTTAATTTAACATCACTTAAAGTTAAAGAACCATCATTATAAATAGCTCCACCCTTATCAGCTTTACCATTAATCAAAGTAGCATTAGTTAAAGTAACAGTAAATCCTTCACCAATACTAAAAATCCTACCTAAATCTTCTGCACTAATAGTATGACCTTTACCATCAATAACAATATCCTTATTAATAGCAACACCATTTACAAAGCCAGCAGATTCATCATCAGTCATTGCAATATCAGAATCAAGAGTTAAAATACCATCAACAAGATCAATAGCATTTTGCAAATCAGTAAATGTTTCAATACCTAAATGTAATTCTTTAGAGTTATGAATAGCTTGTGGAGTATTATTAACAAATTTAGAATTTTCAACAGTAACTACAGGATTATTTATTGCAGAATCAATATCAATAGCTCCACCTTCAACATCAGCAGAGTTATTTACAAATAATGAATCAGAAATTGCAATATTACCCTCACAAATATAGATAGCTCCACCATATTGAGCTTTATTATTAGTAAAGTTAGAACCAGTTATAGCTCCAGTAATATCTTTACCAGTATCAGTTACTACAATAGCTGCTCCATTGTTATTATTTGGAGTCATATTACCTTTACCAAATGCAGTATTCTTATCAAATACACAATCAGACACAGTAAAGTCAGACCCGGCTACAAAAATACCTGCACCATATAATCCACCATTTTCTTTAAAAGTAGAACCAGATACAGTTAAAGTATTTACATCATCACCAGCAATCAAATAACCTGAAGCTGAGATAGCTCCACCCCAACGGCCAGCATTATTAACAAAGTAAGAATCAGAAATTGTAGCATCACCAATAGTAGCTACAGCACCTACTAAACGATCACCATTCTTATAATTCTTAATATTATTAGTGAAATTAGAACCAGATACAGTTAAAACACCGTCATACCAGTTATAAATCGCTGCACCACCATAATCAACACTAGCAGAACCACGATTAACAATATCATTAGCATCAAATACAGAATTACCGACAACTAAATGACCATTGTTGAATACAGCACCACCATAACTATCAGCAGCATTATCACTTAATTTAACATCACTTAAAGTTAAAGAACCATCATTATAAATAGCCCCACCTTCAACAGCTCTACCATTAATCAAAGTAGCATTAGTTAAAGTAACAGTAAATCCTTCACCAATACTAAAAATCCTACCTAAATCCCTAGCATCAATAGTATGACCTTTACCATCAATTCTAATATTTTTATTAATAGCTACACCATCTTTAAAGTTAGCAGCTTCATCATCAGTCATTGCAATATCAGAATCAAGAGTCAAAGTACCTCTAACAAGACCAATAGCATTTTGCAAATCAGTAAAAGTTTTGATACCTAAATCAAGATTTGCTACTCTGAAATTATAAATGGTATCTTTGGAATTGTTAGTAAATGTTGAATCAACAACTGTTAAATTATAATAGTTATATATAGCTCCACCATATTCTGCAGAGTTACTATCAAATTTAGAATTAATTATTTCTACAGCAGGTTTATTTATCTGTGAATCAACAGCAATAGCTCCAGCACAATACTCCGCAGAGTTATTTACAAATATTGAATTTTTAATTGTGATTTTTCCTTCACAAATATCAACAGCTCCACTGAAATGAGCTTTGTTATTAGTAAAGTTAGAATCAGTTATAATACCAGTAATATCTTTACCAGTATCAGTTACTACAATAGCTGCTCCATTGTTATTATTAGAGTCATATTACCTTTACCAAATGCAGAGTTTTTATCAAATACACAATCAGATACTGTAAAGTCAGACCCTGCTACAAAAATACCAGCACCATACAATCCACCATTCTCTTTAAAAGTAGAACCAGATACAGTCAAAGTATTTACATCATCACCAGCAAGCAAATAACCTGCAGTTGAAATAGCTCCACCCCAACGGCCAGAGTTATTAACAAAGTTAGAACCAATAACAGTAGCATTACCAATAGTAGTAATAGCACCAACTAAATTATCCCCATTCTTATAATTCTTAATATTATTAGTAAAATTAGAACCAGATACAGTTAAAGTACCGCCATACCAGTTATAAATCGCTGCACCACCATAATCAACACTAGCAGAACCACGATTAACAATATCATTAGAATCAAATACAGAATCAGAAACAACCAATTCACCATTATTGAAAACAGCACCACCATAACTATCAGCAGCATTATCACTTAATTTAACATCACTTAAAGTTAAAGAACCATCATTATAAATAGCCCCACCTTCAACAGCTCTACCATTAATCAAAGTAGCATTAGTTAAAGTAACAGTAAATCCTTCACCAATACTAAAAATCCTACCTAAATTCTTAGCATCAATAGTATGGCCTTTACCGTCAATAGTAATATCTTTATTAATAGTTATTCCGTTTGTAAAATCAGCTGCTTCTTTAGCAGTCATTGCAATATTTTGATTAAGAGTTAAAGTACCTGTAACAAGACCAATAGCATTTTGTAAATCAGTAAAAGTCCTGATATTTAAATTAAGATTACCTCCAGCACCTACCCAATTAAATATAGTATTAGGAGTATTGTTAATAAAAGTAGATTCTTTAACAGTTAAATCTTTTATATTCAATATAGCTCCACCACGTGGTGCACTATTGTTAATAAATTTAGAACCTGAAATTGTAACTTTAGGATTACCATTTAAAGCATTAATATCTATAGCTCCACCTTCCACATCAGCAGAGTTATTAATGAATTTTGAATTTGTAATTTTAATGGTTCCTGCACAAATATCAATAGCTCCACCATATTGAGCTTTGTTATTGGTAAATGTAGACTTAGAAATAGTTCCAGTAATAGCTTTATCAGTATTAGTTACTTCAATAGCTGCCCCATTATTATCATTTGGAGTCATATTACCTTTACCAGATGCAGTATTACTATCAAATACACAACTAGTAATTGAGAACTTAGAACCTTGTATAAATATACCTGCACCATATAATCCTCCATTTTTACTAAATGTAGAATCACTAATACTTAATTCATTAACCTTCTTACCAGGTAATGAACTGCCTGAAGTAGTAATAGCTCCACCCCAACGGCCAGAGTTATTAACAAAATAAGAATTTTGTGAAATTATAGTTTTACCAAGAGAAGTTACAGCACCAACAACATAATCCCCATTTTTATAATTTTTAAGGTTGTTGGAAATAGTACTATTTTTAATAAATAATGTACTATCATACCAGTTATAGATAGCTGCACCACCATAATCTTCAGAGTCAGAAGAAGTACGTTTGGTTATATCATTATTATCTACAATACATTTTTGAATAGTTAAAGTACCATTATTGAATACTGCACCACCCATAGTAGCAGCAGTATTGTTTATAAAATTAGTGTTATATGCATATACAGAACCAGTGTTATATATTGCACCACCTATATCTGCATTACCATTAATTAAATTAGAGAATATATGTTTAACTTACCTGTTGAAGTAACATCAAATATCCTACCTAAATTATTAGCATTAATAGTGAAGTCATTACCTTTCATATTAACAAGATGGTCTACAACAATACCATTTACAAACTTATCAGCTTCACTAGCCAACATATCTACATTAGCATTTAAGTTAATATAACCTTCAACCATATTGACAGCTTTTTGCAAATCAGTAAAGGTTTTAATTTCACCCATATTTAAAGTACCCCTATAATAGCTGTAAATCCTATTATTAGTAAATGTTGAATCAGCATCAATAGTTAATGTATATTCATTATAAATAGCACTGCCTTCTTTTGCAGAGTTATTGGTAAATGTGGAATTTTTAATATCCAAAATAGCATTACCTGTTGTTCCAGTTACAGATATTGCACCACCCTGATTGGATGCAGTATTGTCTATAAAAGTACAGTCCATAACATCAACACTGGAAATGCTATTATGGTCATCCCAAATCTATAAGCAGCACCATTATCTGCAGTATTGTTTATAAAATCACAACCGGATATTGTACCTTCACAGCCATACCATGTAAGAAGAGCACCTACATTAGGATTTCCACTTCCAAAACCAACACCTTTATTATTAATGAATTTGGTTTCGGATATTTTGAAAGTAGAACCTAGGACATTTACAGCTGCCCCTTGGAATGCTCTATTTGAATCAAATACTGAATTTTCAATGACAATCTGATTTTTACCAGCATTAGTGTAACCTAAAGAAGTTACAGCTCCACCATAACATCCACTGTTATTTCTAAAGTAAGATTTTGAAATTTTAGTATATCCTGTTACGACTACTACACCATCTACAAGATCTCCAACATTATTGTCACGAATAACCATATTTTTATGGTTATTGATTATTTGTGAATTAGAAATTAATAATGAAGCACCATTATCTGCATAGATAGCTGCACCACCATTGCCAATATTTTGACTTCTGAATTGCACATCATTTCCATCAAAAACAGAACTGTCTACAATACAAGTTCCAGTAGTGTAAATTGCACCACCATATTTATAGACATTATTGTTTTTGAAATTCACATTATTTACTATTAAAGTAGAACCATCAAAGTAAACAGCCCCACCATTACTTACAATTCCTGAACTATCAGAAACAGGATTTGCATTAATCAAAGTCAAATCATTTAATGTTAATGTAACAGAAGAATCTTTTACTACAAAAATACTTCCATGACCATTAGCATCAATTGTATGACCATTTCCGTTAATTATAGTATTCTTTGTAATAGAAATACCATAATTATCTATTTCATCATCTCCATGTTTGACATCATAAGTAAGCTCAAATACATTTTGAGAATTATCAATGTCTGTTTGTAAAGATGTGAAATCTTTTTTGAATTTCATTTGGCGTTTGGTAAGTATCATCAGCATTAATAGATACGTCTTCAGCAGAAACTGCAGACATACTTAAAAGTACTAATAAAAGAACTAACACACCAATATTCTTTTTTTTTATACTCATGAGATTATTCTCCATTAACAATATAATTATTAAAAATAATTATAAGGTACATTGAACTAACAATCAGTTAGACAATGTATATATCTTTAACACAACTTATATAAAACTACCTATTGATTTGAATAAATAAACATATAACAATGGAAAATAAAAATATAACCTACTTAGTTAAATTATTAATTAAACAAACAAATAATTTTAAAAAAAATAAAATGAACAAAATAAAAAATAAAATGAGCAGTAAAAATAAGTGAAAAAAGTACTCAAACCAACAAACAAAACTCAAAATTATGCACAAAGATAATAACAATAATAACAAGTGTAAACAAAACAAAAATTTAAATTATTAAAAATAGCTGAAAATTAGAAAAAATAATTAAACATATGATTGTTTAATTCATAAATTATTGACACATTTTTTAAATTTTGTAGCAGCCTCACCAATAGCTATTATCATATTACAATCCAGATTTAATGCCTGATTAATTCCTTCTTGAACTTCATCAAAGGTTGCGCCAAGTGTGCCTTTTTTGACAAAGTCATCAACACCATAATCCAATATAATTTTTTTTTTAAGTTCAGGACGTTCACTTATTTTATCACTAGCTATTTTTTGAGAAGCACTGGATGCCGGAACAATGTATTTAGAAAACTCTAAAACTTTATTAAATATTTCCAAATCTCCTTCAGCACCGGATTCAGAGGAAATTGTAATAACTGTAGTGATATCACCATATAATTTTTTAAATTCACGTAAAACCGTTTCAACACCTGCAGGATTATGTGCAAAATCTACAACAACATCCTTTTCGCCAATAGTGGCTACTTTTTCCATCCTTCCGGAAACCCCGCCAAAAGTAGCTATTGACTCCAATATTTTATCATAAGGTAATTTTAGAAATTCATGAGCTGCAACAATTACTCCCACAACATTATATACATTATGAATTCCCTCAAGAAGCATTTTAACTTCTAATTTTTCATCAGGAGTATGTAATTCAAATGTTCTGTTTTTTAAATTAATGTTGGTTGCAATATAATCCAGTTGAGGAGTTGTTAGACCACATTCACATAAATAATAGCCAGAACCTGAAATAATCTCTTTAACATCAATAGTTTTTCCGCAAACACATTCTTTAGAAGCTACACCTACAGGCATTTCATCTACTCCAAAAAGTAATTATTTCACCTTCAAAGTTCAATTCCCTTAAAAGCCCCATGATTGTTGGATCCTGACCGTTTACAATAAGTTGTTTTCCAGCCAATCCTTTTATAAATTCTGCTTTAACATGCGCATACTCCATAAATCCTCCCAAATCATTTAAATGATCAGGAGTTATGTTTGTTATTAATCCGGAAGTTAATTCAGAATTTCCAACTATTCTTTCAATAGTGCCAGGAACTCCAAATGTGCCTACTTCCAATATTCCAACATCCCCATTTAAACGAGACTGTAAAATTGGAATATATTCAGCATTCCCCTGCATTTTTTCTAAATTATGTTCAACAGGTGCAATATTATTATCATAAGCAATTTTTTTCAGAAGGGTTGTGGTAGTTGTCTTACCATTAGTTCCGGTTATTCCAAATACCGGTTTATTTACTTTAAAAATATCAATAATATCACTAACTTCCAGAACTGGAATGTTTTTTTCCCGAATAATATCAAATACTTCAGCTGTTTTAGGTAAACTTATTGGAGAATTATATAATCTGCTTTTTTCAAAAAACTCTTCAGGATGAGATTCATAAAATACTTCAATGTCATATCCTTCCAAAGATTTTTTAAACCTGCAATCATCACCAGAGGACATATCTGTTCCAATAACATCAAATCCACGGTCTTTAAGAATTCTGGCTACCAGATTACAGTTAGCTCCGCAAATTCCAATTACTCCAAATGTTGTATCTTTCGGAAAATCAGACTCATTCATATTTTTTACTTCCCTCTTCAAGTCCTTTCATGATTTTTTCAACAGTGGTGATTCTATCATAAGCTATAAGTGGCCCCATATGCAGAATAATGTCTCCAGGTTTGGAATATTTGAATGTAAGTGCGGCTGCTTCAGTAATATCCCTAGTAGCTACTTTAATTGCACTTGGATTTTCAATAGCATCTAAAACTTCATATGCAGCATCCATCTCAACTGTTTGGTTAACCTCATTAAATCCACTAGCTATTATAACATCCACATACTGTCCAACAAGCTGACCGACTTCTGTCTTATCCCTTTTAGATAATGTATCAAAATGATCTAGAAACAGTACAACATTGTCGTCTTTAAAGTACTCAAGAGTGATTTTCATTCCATCATATAAAAATGCAGAATCCAAAATAACTTTTCTTCCATTATACTCACCAACATCCTCCATATGTGCAGGAAGTCCTTTAAATTCAGATAATGCATCAGTAATATCTTCCGGAGAAACACCATAAGTTAAAGCAACACTGCTGGCCCCTACAGAGTTTTCAAAGAAATAGCTGACCATGTGGAACGGTGTTGTAAATTCCCCTTTAGAATATTTGATGGTTAATTTTTCATCACCGGCAGTTCCAATAAAATCACAATCATCATCTAAAGCATAATAAAGAGCATTGCCCCTTACCGGAGCTATAATATCCCTGCAGGAATTATTTGCAATAAATGTTTCACTCATTTTTTCCAAAATCAATTTACGTTGCTGATATTTCTCAAGAGAACCTCCAAATTCAGACAGATGGTCTTCAGCAATATTGGTTAAAAGACCAATTTTAATATCCAATTCATTTAGAAGCCCTATAGTTCCATGAGGAAGTTCAAAAATAGCTATATCACAATTTTGAGCTTTACCTTTAACTATACCATCAATAATAGCTTCACTAACTAAATTATTAACTAAAGAAGAGCAGGACCATACTTTATAACCTGCCTGTTTAAAAATGCTTGTTGTAATAAATGTAGTAGTTGTTTTACCCATAGTTCCCGTGATTCCAATAATATCAACAGGAATTAAATCATTTACCATTTTTGAGAAATCTTCATTAGTAATAACCTCTAAATTAGCTTCAGCAACTTTTTTTTTTGCAATAGGTGCACTGTCAGGCAAACTTGGAGCCTTATAAACTTTATCAATACCATCAATAGAAGGATTATCATTACCTAAATCTAAAATAACTCCCTCTTTTTTCCATTTGTTTTAAAATACTTTGCACATCTTGTTTAAAATCAGATAACTGTTTTGGATCAGTTATAATAACCTTATGATTTTGATTATTAAGTAACCTTGCAACAGGCCTACCAGCATTTCCTGCACCAATAACTAAATAATTCATAAATTTATTCACCTATAATTATTATATGATTTTATTAAATTTAAAGTTGAAGACAACACCCTAAAAAGTTGATTACATTTCGACTAAGTATTAAAAACAACCTAATGAGTGTCTTATAGAATACCCTATCAAATTATTTACATAAATAGTTTCTTATAAAATACACTTTTAAGAAAAATAGCTAAAAACATTCTATAGAAATACTGAAATTTAAAAAAAGTAGTAGAAAAAATTATTCAAATTGAATCAAGTTTTCTACATCATTATAAACAACATCAAGTCCACACATAGACGGAACATAATTAGCTGCTTTTGCTGAATTTACACCAATTACTTCAAAGCCCATATCTTCAATAGGTGCTACGACCATACAGGTATCACAGACCACATTACCACCTGCATCTTCAATAACTTTTGTATACCCCATTCTATCAGCTGTTGCTTTTACACTAACTGATGTGCAAATCCATAATTTGTTTTTAATTGATTTTCCTTTGACAATATTTGCAACTTCTTTTATTTCTTCCAAGGAAGCATGAGGACAGCCCAAACAGATTAAATCCGGTTCATCAGTTGTAGTAGATAGTTTGTTACGGGTGTCTAAAATGTCGTCTTCAGAGATTGCAATATGATCATCAGCTTCACTTTTAGCAGCCACATCATATTCCGGAGTAACATTCTCAATATGATAAAGAGCTACTGAACCTGATGACGCAAGTGCTGCTCCTAATGTTTTTAAATTATTATTATCAGGAATATTTTTAAGAGTAAAGTAAGGCACTCCACCACCGACAATTTTCCCAACAATATATCCGAGAGCTCCGAAATCAGCACCTGCGAGTTCGGTTTCAACATCCACTACTAAATTAGCCGTCCTATTTTCATCTAAATGGAATCCATAAAGAGGAGTTTTACCAACAATAGCTGCTGCTAATGCTGCAGGACCGCCTTCACGATTAGTTTTAGCACCAATTACAGAATTAACATATGCTACTGCTGAAGATTCAGACCATGATACATGGTCTCTAAATCTAGGAACATTTCCAACAAGATAAGGAGTACAAGTACATGTTTTTGAGATTCCAAGTTTACCGTAAGCTTCTACAATTTGATTTTGTTTAATTGAAAATTCCTTTGGAAATCCTAGAGCTTCCCAATTATCCAAATCAGTTCCAGGAGGATTTAGGGAAGAATTAACACTAGCTACCCCTTTATCATCACTGGCCAAATCTTGAAGATAATCCAAGCCTGCATCACCAATAGTTTTATAAGAAACTCCGGAAACCTGTGCTGAAGTGATATCCACTAATTTAGAAGCACCATAAATATCTCCTAAAGCCACTAATATATCCATGCTTTTTCTAATAGTTTCTCCAAACTCCCCATCACACATTTGTTCTTCTTTTTTTGTTAAAAACATATTAATCATTATTTATTTGATATTCAACCATATCATTAACTAAGTTTAAAAAGTTATCCTTACTATCAAATGGAATCATAGCCCCTGCAGCAATATCATGACCTCCACCCTGGCCACCGAAATTGTTGGAGCTATCCTGTAAGGCTTTTCCCAAATTAACTCCTTTTTTCAACTTGTTGCCTAGTTGTTCTTCCAGAAACTTTAATATCCTTATGAAGTCTAGATAATCCTAAACAGGTTTTGAATCATCCAACAAGTTAATAGACAAACCTATACTAGCTATTGTGCCCATTACAGATTTCAACACTTTATCCTCACTGTATAAATATTGAATATGGGAAAGATTAACTGAACCTTCCCTTTTAATCCATTCCAATCCTTTAACAAGTTGATCACGGTATTTGCGTTGCAAATCAGTAGCTGTTTTTAAGGCTTTTTCACGTTCTCCAAGAGCTATGCTTAAACCTAATCCAAACTTCTTATTTTTACCGCATGCATCAAGAATATATGAATACTCTTCCAAATCACGAAGCAAAGGTATTTCTTTTGGAACTGTGTAACAATCCCCGAAGATATCCGGATTGATTTTAATAAGTTCATCTTTAAGAATATCTTTTTCCTCTTCACCTAAATCAGTGAATTTAATTCCATAAGACAAATTCATCTTTTCTAAAAACTCAGTTGAACCTTCTAAATCCCCAGTTATTCCTGGAAGCGGAGGAGAAAAAGTGTAAGCTAAAGATTTAAAAAGTGGTTCAGAGGATTTAGAAACTATTTTCAAACCATCATGAATTTCCAAATTACCACTTTGTTTAGCATCATCAACAATGAGTTTATTAACTCCAGTAAATCCATCTTGACCTTGCATATCACCAAAAGCACCAATTAAAGCAAAATAAGCTAAATGTTTTTTATCAAGATCCCTAACTGCCAAATAGCTGGAACCAGCTCCACTTAAATCCCTGCTTCCATCAATGTCAAATAAATGAGGATTTATGTGAACCACATTGCTTTCTGCTTCAACATCACTAACCTGATGATGATCAGTTATAATAACATCACATTTAAAAAGAATTGAGTTCCCCTACAAAAGAACTTCCCATATCTGAAAAAATGACCAAATCATGTTTTTCATGCCTTAACTGATTTATTAAATCTTCCTTAAGACGAGGAACAATCGTAGTATGAAACTGAACATTTTCTTCTTTTAAAGCATTAGCTAATACAGCTGCCGCTGAAATTCCATCAGCATCGTTATGAGAAATAATTCTTATAACGTTATTGTTTTCTATATGCTTCTTAAGCACATTACTAGCTTCACTAGCTCTATTTAACAAGGAGTGCTGCTTCTTTTGGATTGTATCTCCATCCTTCAGGTAATGCACCTTCATTTACATAATATGAAGCTAATCTCCTGATTCTAGATTCAATGATAGTTAAACCTCTTTTTTAGAGTGTAAATCTTTAGGATTTTCAGCTAAGTGATCTCTTATATTTACTGCTCTTTTGATTAAGTTCATTAAATCTTCAGGGTATTTTCCAGCTTGATCATTTCTTTTTAAGATTTGAGTGATTCTTTCACCGGTTACTTCTTTAACACTAGGAATACCGTATTGGTCTCTTAAAATAATACCGATTTCACTGGTACTTTTTCCTTCTTTGTTAAATTTTAAAATCATTTCTTCAATTTCTTCATCACTGTAAGTTACCCATTCTGGTCTTGCCATAATAATTACCTCTTAATATTAGTTATAAAGTAAGCCCATAATAATAAATTAGAAAATTATTGAATAGAATACCATTTAATAAATTTTTTCTAAAGAATTTTTTCTATGTGAAAACTGGTTTTTTTCTTCAGTTGTAAGTTCTCCAAAAGTTTTACCTTCAGCTGGAACATAGAAAATAGGATCAAAAAGCAAAACCTAAATCTCCTTTTTTTTCAACTGCGATTTCACCTATGACCTTACCTAAAAAGATCTTGGGCTCAGAATTGGGGGCGCAGTACCCAATAACTGACCTGAATTCGGCATAACGGTCATTGACACCATCTAAAAGCTTTAATATTCCTTGATTTCCAAGAGTTTCTTGAACATAAGAAGAATATGTTCCAGGAAAACCTTTTAAAGCTTTTATGAATAAACCAGCGTCTTCAACAATCACAGGTTTATTAAGTTTACGACTGGCATATTTTGCACCTGATATAGCTACTTCCTCAAGAGTTCCCTGAGGTTAACCTAAATCAATATGCTCTAAGTTAATGTCATAATCTTTAAATATATTCTCTGCTTCTATAACTTTATGTTTGTTACCAGTTATAAATGTTATCATAAAATTAATTATGAATTAAATTTTTTATAAAATTAACTCATAATCAGTTAAAAGATTTAAATGAACAATTCATTGTTTAGGAAAGCTCAGCTGGTCTAAAGTAATTATATATTATCATCAATCTTCAATAATGGTTTCCAATAGTTTTATCATTTCCCAATATGTAAAAAAACTTGAACATTATTCTTTTATTTGCTTTTCTTACAAACTTAATCCTTTAGCGAATACTCTTATGAAAATTGATACTTTTTATTTTATGACTTAAAAAAATTATTAGAATAGCAGTTATTATATGTAAATTTCAAAATTCTTGAGAAACATAAGAAACATAAGAAACATAAATTTTTTTTTATGTTTTTTATGTTTTTAATAAAACACATATCATCAACCTTAATCATCAACCAACATGAATTTTTTTATTTTTAATTAAAATAACTTAAATCATAAAATAAGTAATTTAAAGAATTTTAAAAAATTAATCGTCAACTACTGAATATTCTTTAATCAAATAATAGATAATTTAAGATTCTAATTTTTAAATTTTTTTCGGGATTGATTTGTCAGCAGCAGTTATCTAATTTGTTAGATGTTTTTATGGAATTTATGTTTTCTAATGAGAATTTTTAAATATTCTGAAAAACATAAGAAACATAAGAAACATAAATTTTTTTTATGTTTTTTATGTTTTTATGAAATGTATTATCAGAGGTTATAAACATGAAAAATAATCCTTTTAGAAAACGAACTGGAATTTTGCCTTCGTATTTCACTGGCCGTGAAAATGAATTAAATGAACTTAAAAAAATATATAACTCAACTAAAATAGGAATTCCCGGCCATTTAATATTATATGGACCAAAAGGTATTGGAAAAACATCTTTATTATTAAAATTTCGAGGAAATAACTAATCTTGATGATGTATATTCAGTTAGAATTCCATTAATGGAAGGAAATTTTGAAGACATTTACTCATTAATAATAGAAAAATGTTCTGACACGTTAAATATTAATATTGGCCATTTTTGGGAGAAAATAAGTTCATTAGGTATTAATATACCATTTATCGGAGGCATATCTGTATCACGTGAAATTCCCCAAACCAGCCCTGCAGTTGCATTTGAAAAAATTTTAAATGTGATTTATGATGAGCTAGGCTCTGACAATCCTGTTTTAATCCTATTGTTTGATGATCTTCAAAGGATTATGGGCAATGATGAAACAATGAAGATATTGAGTATCTTGCAGAATGCTCTTGTAGAATTAAATCTAAAAGGAAAAAAACATAATGTTTGTAGCTACTGGTTCAGAAGACATTTTCAACAAAATACAAGATAAACTTGACTCAGCAGTACGGATATTCGAACCTTACTTAATTGGACCATTATCCTACGGCGAAGTATATGATGCAATCAATATTCCTACTAAAGAACAAAATGTGGCCTTTGAAGAGAATGTCATAAAAGAAATATATGAATTATCAAACGGAATTCCATATTACATGCAAATCTAGCTTACAGCTGTTTTGAAGAAACAAATGAAGATGATAAAGTGACTATGGATGAGTTTAAAAAGGCATCTGTGTATTCCTTAAACATTTTGGCCCAACGTGAATTTAAATCATTATTCTCTAAATCCACTACGGAAGAGCGAAAAATACTATGCTTAATGGCTGAAAGCAACGAAACAATTTTATCATATTCCTATATCAAAGATAAAGCTCACCTAAACTCAGAACCCTCAGCATTGCTAAAAAAAAATTTAATTAACAAAAACATGATAATCAAACCAGCAAGAGGCAAATACAAATTAAAAAGTAATCTTTTTAAATTATACCTGCAAAATTTACGTATAAATCAGGATACTGGATTAATTAGATAGTGATAAACTTACCTAAGTTACACTATCCAATATTATTTAAAACAAACATATTCAAAAAACAAAAAATGAAAATGAACCAAAATGATGAAACAATCGATATGACAAGAAAACATACCTATTTTTCGAAAAAAATATTGCTTTTCAAAATGCTCTAAATAAAATAAGTAACAGATTTTTGTGTTAGAAAAATTGTAAAATAATATACTGAAAAAATGTAAAATAATATACTGAAAAAATGTAAAATAATATATGGAAAAATTGTAAAATAATATATGGAAAAATTGTAAAATAAGGAGTAATCACTATGGTTGTTAAATATTTACCGAGAGTATTGGATAAAGATTTGGAAAAATATCTTACAATGATTGGTGCGATTCTCATTGTTGGACCGAAATGGTGTGGCAAAACAACTACTGCCGAACAGCATGCTAAAAGTGTATTAAAACTACAAGACAAAGATAATTATAAAACAAATATGATGTGGGCAGACATAGAACCTTACAGATTATTGAAGAGAGAAACCACGATTAATTGATGAATGGCAGGTGGCTCCTGTATTGTGGGATTCCGTCAGAACAAGCGTGGATGAAAGCGAAGGATATGGACTATATATTTTAACCGGTTCAACAGTGGTCGATGAAGACAGCATCATGCACTCAGGAACCGGAAGAATCCATAGAATGCTGATGAGGCCTATGAGTTTGTATGAAAGCGGTGAATCAAACGGGCAAATTTCAATTATGGACTTATTTGACAATCCTGACATTAACATTAATAACTGCGAATCCTCTTTAACAATAAACGATTTGATATTTGCTGCATGCCGCGGAGGCTGGCCAGATTCATTGAATCAAAAAACCAGAGAGCGCAAACTTTTCGTTGCATATAATTATTTGGAAAACATTTGTAACACAGATGTTTCTGCTGTTGATGGGGTTAAAAGAGACCCTGATAGGGTAAGAGTATTATTACGTTCGCTTGCAAGAAATAATTCCACACTGGCTAAAGACCAAACCATTATAGATGATATTAATGCTAATTTTATGGATATAAGTAGACCCACATACTATTCATATGTTGATGCCTTGAAAAAATTATTTGTAATTGAAGACAACCGAGGATGGTCCCCAAACATCAAATCCAAATCAGCAATCAGATCAGGAAATAAAAAAGTATTCATTGATCCTTCAATTGCCGTAGCAGCATTGAATGCAAATCCTAAATCAATGGAGAATGATTTGGAAACATTCGAATTTATTTTTGAAAATTTATGCATTCGTGACTTAAGTGTTTATACAAATTCCCATGGCGGAAAAGTTTCATATTACCATGACAAGTCAGATTTAGAAATTGACTGTGTTGTTCACTTGAGGGACGGAAGATATGCATTAATAGAATGCAAGCTTGGAAGTGAAAGAATAAACGAAGGTGCCCAAAATCTCCTTAAAATCAAGGCGTTAATTGAAAAGAATAAAAAATTGGATAATCCTACATTTCTTGCAGTGCTTACTGGTGGAAAATATGCATACACTCGTCCGGATGGCGTTAAAGTAATTCCAATCGGCTGTTTAAAATAGCATTTAATATTTATTTAAAATTAAAACAATTAGAGAGTTATAATAAATTTACGAAGTGAAACGCAATATTCAAATATCAAACTACATTTATTTTTTAATTTTCAACAGTTCCAAAAAATTTAATTATAACTACAAAAGAAATTTTGTATCATAAGTTCTGGTGCTTAAAATCTATAAGCACCGGAACTTTTTTATAAGTTTTATGCAAATGGATTTAGAAATTTGTGTCAATCCCACATTCAATACACTAAAAAAAAAGGTTCTCACATATATAAAAAATAAGGTCGGCACAACCTGTACTTTTCTAATGAGTATAACGCCCTCTAGATTCTATTTCTTTTATTTTTTCAATTATTTTATCTTTATTTTTTCCATATGATTCTGCATAACCCTCCAAGACATTATCAAAGTATTTGCTAGCTGTAGTGCCGTCTATACTTTGCAATGATTTTTTCAACACAAGCAAATCAACTGCCTTATCTTCAAATAAATCAGAATGTCTCCCAAGACCAAAATCTAAAAATACTAATTTTCCGCCTCTAAGCATCATATTGGAAGTTGTAATATCCCCATGAATAATATCCAAACTATGTATTTTAGCTATCTCAACTCCAATTTTATAAGCTAAATTGTCATCAATAACTTCTTTAAGCATTTTACCTTCAATAGCTTCCATCAATATAGATTTATTTTCCAAATCAACATCATACAATACAGGAGTAATTACACCGGATTTTTTAACATCAGACAGCAATTTGGCTTCAAGTTTAGTTCTTGACTTTCTTATTTTGGAATCAATCTCAGCAATTCTGTAAGCTTTCGGAATTCTACTTTTCAATACTGCATTTTTACCTAAATATGAACTTTTAATAATATCCGATTCAGCACCTTTAGCTATTAAATTATCAGGTAATTTTAAATGAGAATCATTATTATTAACCCATGGTGCCTCTACTTCATCAGTTCTGAAACGCTGAATAATTCCAGTATCTTTAATATCCAAAGGACCAAATTGATTATGCATAATTAATCCCAACCATGCAATCATTACTCCATTATCACCGCACAGTTTCATCTCAGGCATGCAGAATTTGGCTCCGTGTTCTTCAGCCATTACCTTAAGCATTTCCCTAAGTCTGGAATTTGCAGAAACTCCCCCACATAACATGACCTCATCTTTTTTTGTGTATGAGACAGTGCCCTTTCTGTTACTTCAACAAGCATTGAAAAAGCGGTTTCCTGCAGTGAAAAACAAACATCTTCAATTGGAGTGCCTTTTTTAACTTCCCTTAAAGCTGCAGACAATAATCCTGAAAATGAAAAATCCATTCCCTTTACAACATATGGCAAATCAACATAAGACCCTTTTTTAGCCAATTTTTCAATTACCGGACCTCCCGGATGACCCAAACCAGTTTCACGGCCAAAATGATCAAGACAGTTTCCTGCAGCAATGTCTAATGTTTCACCAAAAATCCTATATCTTCCGCTTTCATGAGAGATTACCTGACTATTTCCACCACTTACATAAAGTGTTACAGGATTAACTGCACCAGTATCTAATTTTCCCACTTCAACATGCCCAATACAATGATTAACACCAATTATCGGTTTATTTAATGATAGTGCCAGTGTTCTTGCAGAAGTAGCTACAATTCTTAAAGCAGGCCCAAGACCAGGACCCTGTGAAAAAGAGATCAAATCCAAATCATCGTAAGAAATTCCTGCTTCATCAATAGCTTTTGGAATTAGCTTTGGAATCCAATATCCATGATGTTCGGCAGCTATTCTAGGATGAATACCTCCTTTTTCAGGAAATAATTGTTCTCCCGCCATAGCCAATATATTTCCGTCACTATCAACTATTCCTACACCTGTTTTTTCAGCAGTTCCTTCAATTCCTAAACATATCAAAACAATCAACTTAAAAAATAATTTAATTTAATATTGGTCATTTGAAATATAAATAAGATACAGTTCACGACTATTTTAAAATTTGCAAAAACACACATTTTATAATATCACACTTCCTACAAATATTTAAATTTCAAAAATAAATTACTAACCATGGGATTTTATAGCACAAAAACTTCTGAAGAAAAAAAAAGAGTTAAACAATTAACGGGAGACATACATCTTAGTGAGAATTTAAAGAAGAAATCAAAAATAGAGACATCCCAATTTATCAGGGATATAATATCCAAAAAAGATTAAGATTTGAAGTTGAACAGGGACAGCTTAAAGGTGATGAAGTAGATTCCAGATTAATGGAACTGTTAGAAGAAAACAGTAAAAATAATGTTTCAAATATCTACACACAGGAAATTAAAAAAGATTCCGACAGTCCGAACAGAATCCCCCAAGACCTCAAACAAATGAATTTAAAATACCTCCAAGAGCCAGAGACGGAAAAACATTCAGCACGGATTTGACTAAAAGAGATGTTGGAAAAAAAATTATTAAGCAAAATCAAAAAATTATAAATCAAAATAAAATTATTATTGAAGAATTAAAAAAGGTGAATAAATGATTGACGGAATAACAACATACGGTTCTGAGGAATTAATAAACCAGATAAAGTATGCAGAACCTGTATTTATATGTATGATAGGTACAACTGAAACTTCCAAAATACCTGGAATATCCGGAGCTGGAGCAACCCCCGAATTAACTGAATATACACCTGCAGCAGATGCTGAAATAATGGTTCACGGAAGTGTTCATTGTATGGACGAAATCCCCCAAACAGTAGTTGGAGAAACTGCTGCACCAACACCATCAATGCTAACTAAAGCATCCCTACAACTTGCTGATATCCCATTTGTTATAGTAGATGCAGGTTCCAAAATTACTCCTGATTTAGAATGCAACAGACTTGGAAAGGAATACGGAAGAGATATCAGAACTGGAAAAGGAGTTTTAAATCCATTGGAAATTTATGAAAATGCAAAAGAACTTGGATCAAAGCTTTCAATGATGCATGACTATCTAGTAATCGGAGAAAGTATAGCTGCAGGAACAACTACTGCTCTTGGAGTCTTAAGAGCTCTTGGATATGATGCTAATGAGAAAGTCAGTGGAAGTATGCCTACAAATCCTCATGATTTAAAAACAAAAAGTAGTGGATGAAGGATTGAAAAATGCAGGTCTTAATCCTGAAACTGATGAAATTGATGCAATGCAAGCTATTGGAGCTGTTGGAGATCCAACCCTTGCAGGAATGGCTGGACTTGTAATTTCTACAAACATCCCCATAATTTTAGGCGGAGGAACACAAATGGCTGCTGTTTGTGCAATTGTAAAATCCATAAACCCCAATTTTGATTTTTCAAGGATAAACTTAGCTACTACAGTTTTTGTAGCCAATGATGAAACCGCTGATTTATTTGACCTTATAAAACAGATTGATGAAGACATCACAATCAATATTGAGACCCTAATTTTGAAGATGCAGAGTACCCTGGATTAAAAAATTACCTTGACGGTTTTGTTAAAGAAGGTGTTGGGGCCGGCGGTGCAATGTTTACAGCATTAATTAGAGAAACTCTGTTGAAAGATTAAGAAAAAAAAAAAAATAGAAAAGGTTTGCAGTGAATAGTATTTAGAATAAATGGGTTATTGAACCCATAAATACTATTATTCCTACAATCCAACAATAATATGCAAAAATATCCAAACTTCTTTTTTGAATTAATTCAAGTAACCATTTAATAGCCAAATAACCAGATATTAATGCTGCTAAAAATCCGAATAAAACAGCTAAAGCATTGAAATCTGTGATTGTTCCAATATCTTTAAGTTGAACTACAAATGCTCCTAAAATAGCTGGAATAGATAATATAAAACTGAATTTAGCAGCAAATTCTTTATCTAATCCTATTACAAGTCCTGCAGCTATTGTAGTACCTGAACGTGAAAGCCCCGGCAATATACACATGCCTGACCTAATCCCATAAATATTGATTCTTTAAGTGAAAGATTTGATAAATCCACCTCACCAGAATTCATTCTTTGAGATAAGTAAAGAATAGTACCTGTTACAAATAAGAAAAATGCCGGAACATATAATGCACCTGCAAACAATGACTCTACCTGACTTTCAAATAATACACCAACTAAACCTACAGGAATAGTAGCTATAATTACATACCAGACCAATCTTTTATAAGGATCAGAGTAAAATCCTTCCTTAAATCTGTGCTGAATAATATCTCCAATACTTAATAAGAATGCCTGAATCATTCTGATAATATCTGCACGGAAGAACCATAATACAGCTATTAAACTTCCTAAATGAAGAAAAACATCAAAAGCAAGAGAGGATTCTACCCCTAATGCATTTTGAGCAAAGATTAAATGAGCTGAACTACTTACCGGTAAGAACTCAGTTAATCCCTGAACAATACCAATAATAATTGCCTGAATTATATCCATTTCTCACACCATTTAAACGTAATCCAACCAGCCAAATTTATCTTCTTTTTTTGCCTTCAACAATGTCAAAGAAAGTTTTTTGTAATTCTTCTGAAATTGGACCTCTTTTACCTGCACCAATGATTTTATGATCAATTGAACGGATAGGAGTAACTTCAGCAGCAGTTCCGCTGAAAAATACTTCATCAGCAAAATATAATCTTTCTCTTGAAATTCTTTCTTCAACTACTTCATAGCCTAAATCATTGGCTAATTGTTTAATAGATTCCCTTGTAATTCCTTTAAGATTGGAAGAATCCATTGAAGGAGTGTATAATACTCCATCTTCAATAATGAAAATGTTTTCCCCACTACCTTCAGAAACATGCCCTTCATAATCAAGCATGATAGCTTCCTCATAACCATGGTCAATAGCTTCCAGTTTAGCTAATTGAGAATTCATATAATTAGCACCACATTTAGCTAATGTTGGGAAAGTATCCGGAGCTGGTTTTCTCCAGGATGAAACTCCAACATCTACACCGTTAGCCATTCCTTCCTCACCTAAATAAGATCCCCATTCCCAAGCAGCAATTACAGTATTAACAGGACAGGATAACGGATTAACTCCTAACTGACCATATCCTCTAAATACAACAGGACGTATGTAACAGGAAGCTAACTCATTGATTTTAACAGTATCCCTAATTGCCTGTGCAATTTCTTCTTGAGTATAAGGAATATCAATTTTATAAACTTTTGCTGAATTAAATAAACGTTTTACATGTTCATTTAAACGAAAAATACAAGTGCCTTTTTTATTGTCATATGCTCTAATACCTTCAAAAACACTTGTACCATAATGGACTACATGTGAAAGTGCATGAATTTTTGCATCTTTCCAATCAACCATGTTTCCGTCCATCCATATTTTACTAGCAGAATCGTCCCATGCCATTTATATCACTTTCAATTAATAATTCATTAGTGTATATTATAGTGTTATTTTTATTTATAACTTACTTATCAGACAGATGCGAATTTTATACACAAAGTAAAAACCCATGATTTTATAAAGTATAAAAAATAAACTAATAATAGAATATGGTGGTAAAATGAGTAAAGATGACAGAAGTGGCCTTAACCCTTTTACTGGAAAATCTCATTATGACAATATAGATGATGACAAATTCTTAAATGAATGTTATAATGAGTATTACAATAAGATAGATGGCCATGAAATATTAGACCAGACACAAGAAGGCCAATTAATATTAAAGGTTACTTCAAATCTAATAACTGCTGTTGAAGATTATTTAGCTAAAATTGGAAGATCAGATTATACAGCAGATTATTATGACTGGGAAGTCCATTTAATTGCAGATGAAGACGAAAATGCAATGTGCATCCCTGGAGGAAAAATCATCGTACTTTCAGGAATTCTGCCAATAGCCAATACTGAAGAAAAAATAGCATTTATCCTAGGTCATGAAATGGCACATGCTCTTTTAGACCACAGCAGAACCCAGTCCAGTGTTCGAAATACAAAAAATACAATAACAACCCTTTCCAGAATTGGAAGCCTCGGACTTATTCTTTTAGGTGAAGAAGAATTAGGACTTGCTACAAGTGCAATTACAAATATAGCAGATATCGGATCTGAACTTTTTTAATACAACCATTTGGAAGATCCCAAGAAATAGAAGCAGACAAACTTGGAATGATGATAATTCATTGGGCAGGTTATAACATAAGGAGAATTCCGGCATTCTGGCAATCAATGAGTGAAGAAAATGCCAATAATTTTGATTTCTTTTCTACCCACCCCTCTGATGATAAAAAAGAATTGCTGCAATGAATGAAATGATATTTGAAATAGAAAACAGAACAGACTTTTATAGTCAGCCAGTTTTATCCGACAGTACATCAACAAGTTCAAATATACTTGAAAAAGTACCTACATTCGAAACACCCAGTGCAGGAGTGTCTGGAATAGCTGCAACTAAAAATAGCCATTCTGCAAATACCTGCAAATATTGTGGAAATATTGTAAAAATAGACGATATATTCTGCACCAACTGCGGAAAAAAAAAAAAAACGGAATTAAGATGCAATAAGTGCGGACATCCAGTAAATGATGATGATATATTCTGCACCAACTGCGGAAACAAATTAAATCATGAATGGAAATGCAGCAATTGCGGAAGTACAGTAAATAAAGATGATACTTTTTGCTTCAATTGTGGAAATAAAATCTAAATTACTTAAAAACCAAAAGCTTTATATATGATAATATCAATAAATAATGATGTACTATGGTTCCGTGGTCTAGTGGTATGATACCTCCCTTACAAGGAGGGGATCACGAGTTCGAATCTCGTCGGAACCACTTCTTAACTATTTTTAAAAATTTAACTATTATTATATGAATATTTTATCGTTTTCTAACTACTTTTTCTAAAATTTTTGAATAGAATTATGGAAAATATTCAATTTATTAAACAGAGCTAAATCAAAAGATTAATAAATATACAATTCTATAAACAATTGTATAGAAATAATAGGTGAACTAAAATGGTTGTAAAAATAGGAATTATAAAAAGTGGAAATATTGGAACTTCTCCAGTATTAGACCTTCTTTTAGATGAAAGAGCAGACAGACCAAATATTGATGTAAGAGTATTCGGATCTGGAGCAAAAATGAATCCTGAACAAGTTGAAGACGTTGTACCAAAAAAGTTGATCAATTTGACCCAGATTTCTGTATCTTCATTAGTCCAAACCCAGGAGCACCTGGACCAGCTAAAGCAAGAGAATTGTTATCTGAAAAAGACATCCCGGCTATTATCATTGGTGATGCACCAGGTAAAGGTAAAAAAGATGAAATGGATGAACAAGGCTTAGGATACATTATTGTAATGTCTGACCCTATGATTGGTGCAAAAAGAGAATGGTTAGACCCAACTGAAATGGCTATTTTCAACGCAGATATTCTCAAAGTGCTCGCAGAAACCGGAGCTTTAAGATTAGTTCAAAACACAATTGACGGTGTAATTGACGGAGCTGCAGCAGGAAATATCGAATTACCTAAACTTATAATTACTGCTGAAAAAAGCTGTTGAAGCAGCTGGATTTGAAAACCCATATGCAAAAGCAAAAGCTATTGCAGCATATGAAATGGCTGGAGCTGTTGCAAACTTAGATATGAAAGGATGTTTCATGACCAAAGGTTTCGAAAACTTCATCCCATTAGTAGCAGCAGCACACGAAATGGCAGCATCTGCAGCAGCATTAGCTGATGAAGCTAGAGAAATTGAAAAAGGAAACGATTCTGTTTTAAGAACCCCTCACATGAAAGAGGGTAACACTGGTTGCAAAACCGACTTAATCAGTAAACCAGAATAAATATAAAAATTAAAAGTAGCTTTTTAGCTACTTACATTCTCTTTTTTTAGACAACAAAATTTTTTAAAAAAAATTAATTCTTTATAAATATTTTAGCTATTTTTTTTTATCATTGTTGCAAAAAGCACAATAACATAAACATACATACCTGCTAAAGGATTGAACAATGCCAATACTATTGATATCAAAGCCAACACTGGTGGAATACTTAATTCAATAAGCATAATCCTTTTATGAGGTTCTATAAACTTATAAATCCTTTCTTTAACTAAATTTTCTTTAAATAAATAAATATATAAAATCAGATAAAGCAATCCAACCAACAGGATAATCAAACTAAAAATAATTACACTTTGAGAGTAATGATAAAAAAGACAATACAAAAGAAGTTGAAAACGGTATTAAAACCACCAATGCCAAAATAGCCAAATTTATTGTAAGAATAGTATTATCCACTTTTTTATACATCGGAATAGCATTAGTAGATGCCCAAAAATTTGAAAGAATAATGAAACTAATTAAATACAGGGATAACTGCGGCAACAGATTATTAACCATATAATTATTTAATTGGGCAGAAGAATGTATTGAATTAGCTGACGGAACAACAATCTCCAAAGCAAGCAAAGTCAAAGCTACAGCATAAACCCCATCAGTTATTGCACTTAAACGATCATGAGATGCCCGTTGAGAGAAATCTTCACCTACCAATTATAAAACACCTTTTGTACTAGGAATTTCATCATGCTCTATTTTTATTGCTTCTTTTAATGATTTGGCAAAAGCTTTAAAGACTGCTTCAGCCTGATGATGATCATTTGCTCCTTTTGAAACCCCGTAAATATTTAATTTAGCCGAAGATGCAAAGGACTCGAAAAAGTGAACAACAATTTCAGAAGTCATATCTCCAATTTTTTCATTAGTAAAATCAAATTCCATATTACAATAGCTACGCCCACTAATATCAATAGCTACTTTAGCTACTGATTCATCCATAGGTACTGTAGCATCAGCCATTCTTTTAATGCCTCTTTTATCTCCAATAGCTTGCCTGAAAGCTTCACCCAATAATATACCGACATCTTCAATAGTGTGATGGTCATCAATTTCAATGTCTCCTTTTGCATCAACAACCAAATCAATCATTGAATGTTTTGAAAATGCCTCCAACATATGATTAAAAAAATTCACACCAGTTGAAATATTATATTTTCCCTTTCCGTCAAGATTCATTTCTATTTGTATATCTGTTTCAGATGTAGTTCTTGAAACATTTGATTTTCTATCCATAACTATTCCTCAAACTATTGTTAAATTAAAAGAAGAGTAAATTATTCACTCTTCCGGAGCATTACGTATAATTTTAATGCAGTGTTCAGGACATGCCATCGCACATATAGTACAAACATGACAATATCTTAAATCCAATACATGTGCAACATCGTTTATTTTCCATATTTTGCCTGCTTTTGGACAAATGTCATAACAGGAACCGCACCCCGTACATCTGCTTTCATCAACCTCAATTTTTAAAATAAAAATTCCCCAGAATTATAACTTTAAAGTGGCAACAGACATTGCTTTAAATCCAATATATACTTCTTTACCAATTGTAAGATTTAAATCTTTTTCTGCAGATAAAGTTATGTCAGAATATAAATTAAGTCCGCCAACATCTATTTTTACACGAATAACCTCTTTTTCCAGTTTCATTTCAATGATTCTTCCTTTAATAATATTACGAATACTGGAAGTCTGAGGTTCCAGCATGACAAAAATATTATCATAGCTGATTAATGCCAGTAATCTGTCTCCCACTTTATAATTTCTATTTAACGGAGTGTTAATCTCAAATTGTTTCATTTTAACAGTCATGATTCCTTTAGATTCATCAATGTCTAAAACTTCAGATTCAATTTCATTAACATCCTTATGCAATTCCATAATAGCATTAATTTTCTTACATTCTTTTAAAATAGAATAACCTTCATCAGTAAGGGTAGTTCCCCCACCTCCACCTTTTCCACCTTTAGTTGTATTAACAATTTTGACATTAAGTGCTGATTCTATTTTATCAATATAATTCAATGCTGTTCTATAAGAAACCTTAATTGATTTAGCGGATTCAGTCATTGACTCAGTATCAAGGATGCTTTCCAATAATTGATATTTTTACCGTCCAATAAGAAGGAATTCCCGTCAACATTGATTTTGTATTCAACACCTGCCTTCACATCGGTCATCAATATTCCTCCAAAATATAATGAAGAATATTATGATTTTTATAATTAAATAATGTTTCGATAAAGAAATATTAAAAATAACAGATTATTAAATAAATACCTGCAAAAAGTTATTGAATAATAAAATAGACTTATTTTAAAAAGCAATGCTGATTAATTATCGATATTTTTCTTAATATCTTTAAACACTACCTAAATAAATTAAAAAAATTAAAATAAAAATAAAATAAATCATAATAATCAAAAATAAAAGTTGTTATATTCATTTTTAGTTATTTTAAGAAATATAAATAAATAAAAAAAAGAATTTGAAAAATATAATCGTGCAAATTTTATCTGAATTCGATTTTTTCAACTAAATCCAACATTTTACCCATAACTTTAGACAAAGGTCCGAATTTAGAGGATAATGCTCTTAAACCTACAATATCCTCCTGAGTGAAGAATCTTACAAGTATTAATGCAAAGAAGTACACAATCATACAGACAATAATTCCTACAAACAACCAGGATGTTGTCTTAGGCATAATATATGCAACAACACCCATCATCATTGAAGCAGCCAATATTTTAACTACTGAAACTTTAGGGGCTTTAACCTGAGTTAATTTGAATACCATATAAAGTATAGGCACCATCATTGCAAAACAGGCTATTGAAGTAGCTGCAGCACCGCCTGCAATACCTAAAGTTGGAACCATAACCCAATTTAAAATAGCTGTCAAAATAGCTCCAAATACTAATATGTACATAGGAATTCTTGGATTACCAATACCCTGAACAATACTTGTTGAAATTGAAAATATTGAGTAGAATGTCATACCAATAGACAAAATAGCTAATGCAGAGGCACCTGCAACATAAGCAGGATTAGTGAAATAAAGCAATCTTAAAATAGGAGCTGCAAAACAAGCTAATCCTATACACATTGGAACAACAAAGAGTAAAGAAAACTTATATGCTTCAGAAACATATTTTTCTAGTGCTACCTTATTTCCGGCCCTGAATGCCTCAGAAGAAGCCGGCAAAATTGTTGTAGCTATTGAAATAGAAATCATTAATGGCAATCTGGATATAGGATCAGCAGCTGCAAAAAATCCGACAGCCTCTAAAGTTAAAAATTTACCCATAACCATAGTACAGATATTGTAAATAAGCATTTCAGCAATAGCTGTAATAATTACAGGAATGGAGAATTTAACCAAAGTAGTAGCCAAATCCAATTCATCTCTCCAGGTAAACTTAAAATCTACACTGGCAGGAGGAATATATTTTGCCATATGATGTCTGAATATATATACTGCAGAAACCGCTGCTGCTGCAAAACCTATTACAGTACCCCATAGTGCACCAGTAACAGAAAATCCAATTAAAACAAATGCAGTTGCAAATAAAATCATCCCTAACTGCTCTACAGCACGAGTATATACAATATATTCCATTTTATATACTCCCTGAAATGCTCCTCTAAAAGCACCGACAATAACACTAAAAGGAGTAATAAGACCTACAATCTGCAGGGGAACAAGTGTTTCCGGTTTTCCCAAATAACCGTAAGCAAGCCATGGAGCAACAATGAAAACCATAATTACTCCAAAGAATATTCCCAGAAATACCATGATTTTTAAAGCCACATAAATCGTTTTACGGGCCATGTCATGTTCATTTACAACTTCATATTCTGCAACATACTTAGCTATTGCCGGAGGGAGTCCACCAGCAGACAATGTTTGGAATATTCCCTGAAATGGCAAAGTAGTAGCTAAAATACCCCAACTAGTTGGGCCTAAAAAGAGCAGCCATTAAAAAACGGTACAGATACCCCCAATACGGAAGATAATATTACCTATAAAAATAATAAAGCTACCTCTAACTAACTTATTTGCCATAACATAACCTAATAAAAAAATTTGATTAAAATAAAAAAACTATACTAATATAAATTAATTTTACTATATAAATATACTCATTGCAATAACTTAATCAATGTATTTTTTTAAAAATTTTTCAAATTCTGTTAATGTTCTGTTTAATGATTCAAAACCGTAATCATCTTTTTTTATATCTTCAATAGAATCTCTAGACCAAAAAAGAAGCTCCCAAATTAGATCCAAAAGGTCCACCACTTACCGGGATTATTCCATGTATCATGAAATAAGTTATATTTTTTAAATGGGCAAAATCCTGACCTCCTGTTCTGTCTCCACCAACAGCAATACTCATTCCAATTTTTCCTCTTAAAATATTATAATCAACAGCTTCCAGAGCACGTGTTCTGTCCATAATAGCTGACAAGTTACTGCTTATACCTCCGCTTTGAACAGGAGTAGCCAGTATTAGTCCATCACATTGCTGAAGTTTTTCATATACTTCCAGCATGTCATCATGACTAATGCATTTTTTGTGTTCCAAGCAATAATCACAATGCATACAAGGACCAATATCTTTTTCAAAACAACTAAATAGCTCTGTTTCAAATCCATGATTATTTAATTTATCCAATGCTTCCTTCAAAACATGGTATGTTGTATCATTTCTAGGACTCCCACAGATACCAAAAAACTTTCATTTAATCAACCTCAATTAAATGTTTATAATTAAATACTTTAAATAGTTTAAACAAATTTAGAAATATTAAATTAAACTGGTGATAATTATTACAAAAGATGAAACAACATGGCTCCCACTTATATTGGTTGCATTGGCTTCATTTATAATAACTTTAGATTCGACTTTTATGAATGTAAGTATTTCACAGCTAGTTTTAGACTTAAATACTTCGTTAAGCACAATACAATTAATTATCTGTTTTTATACTTTAATTACTGCTTCATTGATGCTTGTTGGATCTAAATTGCAGGATATTGTCGGGAAAAAAGAAAATATTTTTAATAGGTGCACTAATTTACGGAATAGGTGCACTAATTGCTTCCATAAGTCAGAACGCAACTACATTATTTATTGGATGGTCCATACTTGAAGGATTGGGCGGTGCATTGATGACCCCTGCTACAATTTCCATAATTAGTGGAACATATAAAGATAACAAACGTACTTTTGCCCTTGCAATCAGCAGTGCAATTGCAGGAATAGCTGCAGCTATCGGACCATTATTTGGAGGAGTTGTAACTACATTTTTAAGCTGGAGATTCGGATTTGTACTTGAACTGTTAATAGTTGTATTCATATTCTTATTCTCATATAAAATTAAAAACTTTAAACCTCACCTTACCATAAGTGATTTTGATATAATTGGAGCTATTTTATGTGTAAGCGGATTGATAAGTCTTGTTTTGGGAATATTATGTTTAAAACACCACCAGTTAACAACATTGATTTTAATTTCATTATCAGTTATTTTACTTGTAACTTTCGGAATATTTGAAAATAAACAAAAGAAAAAAGGAAAAACACCTTTAGTAGATATCAGCTTACTTAAAAATCATAATTTAAAAACAGGAATGGGAATACGTTTGATAACTAATTTATCACTTGCCGGAGCATTATTTGCAGTGTCTGTATTCCTGCAAAGTGTATTGCATTTAAGTGCATTTAAAACCGGATTAACTTTACTTCCGTCCACAGTTGGCCTTCTAATAACTTCATTACTTGCTCCGAAATTAGCTATGAAATTTAATCATAAAATTATAATGATTATAGGATTCATATTGGCTATCGGATCAACATTTTTACTTAAATACCAATTTGGATTAAATACACACTTCATAGACATAGCCCCAGGATTAACCGTCTTTGGACTGGGATTAGGATTTGTCATTTCACTTGGTGTGGACATTTCACTTAATACTACTCCTGAAGAAAAACAAAGTACAGCATCAGGACTTATTACAACAAGCCAAACTTTAGGATCATCAATGGGAACTGCCATAATCGGATGTATTCTCATAATTGGAGCGTTTAGCGGATTGCATGATGCAGTAGATACTTATGCTCCGGATTACTTAGATGACAACAATATTACCCACCACAGTGGAAAATATCTTGAAAAATTAGGTCATGTAAACACAACAGAACTGAAACATGAAAACAGCCTAACTGAAAAAATTGTAAATACCATACTAAAAGATGCAATGAAACTTGTGATGGATGTTACGGCAATCCTGCTGACAGTCGGACTGTGTCTAACATTAACCTTACACGATGAGAAAATTAGAAAAAAAATATAATAACTAAACTACAAAATTATAATGTTAAATTATTGAGAATAAAATATGAAAACTGGAAAAGGTGTTGTAAAAAAAATATTCTAGGGAATACAATAGAACTCTTAAAAATGGTGAAAAGAAAAAATACACAACAAAACAGATACAAATCACAATACCTAAACATGATGATATATACGAAGATAAAGAAGAAGTTTTAATTATTCCTCAAAGTGAAATTGAAGAGTTTAAGAACTTGGAAGATAAAGTTAGTGCACTTGAAATAGCCAATTATATCTACACCAATGAAATAGAAACCACACCAAAAGTAAATGTTGAAGCATTTGAAAATGAGATTAATCAGCTTAAACAAGAAAAAGATCAATTATTATCTACTCTTGAAAATGAATCTTCAAAATTAGAAACTTTAAAAGACAAACATTCGAAATTAATTGAAGAAAACGAAAACATCAAAACCAAATTCGTGAATATCAAACAGGAAACTGAAAACATCAAAACCAAATTCACAAGCATAAAAGACGAAAACAAAAACCTCAAGGACAAATGTTCATACATAAAAGATGAAAACAAAAGCATTAAAGATAGCTACGAAAGAATAAGCAATAAATACACCAGCTTAAAACAGGACACACTTAATACTAAAACCAGCTATGCAAATATTTTTGAAAGTAATCAAAACCTAGAAAAAAAGAACTTAAAGTATGTATGATGAATACAACGAATTAGTTGATAAATATAATGAATTAGAAGAAGAAAATTACTTCCTCAAATCAAATAAAAGTCATGATGAATATATAGCTAATAGAATTAAAGAATTTATTTTAAAAACAGACTAAAATTCATCATCCCAGAACTCTTCTGGACACCATCTTTTTAAACCTGGTATAAATCCAACAGTAATACCTGTAGCTTGGTTTTCAGGCAATCTAGGATTTTTTTCCATCATTTCTTTTGTTTTTCTTGTAATCATTTCTTCAAGAGTTATATCAGGTTCTGTAAATTCCCCATTTTGAAAACAATCTTTACAATATTCATCATTTAAACTACCATCTGCGTTAGTACCATAATCTGCTTTTACAATTGGCCTGCCGCAAGAATTACAAAATCCCATATTATAATCTCCTTTTTTAAAAAAAAATAGAATAAATTAAATCAAAAGATTTAATTTACTTGTTCGTCTTCATCAAGTGCAAGTCTCATACTATCTGGATCTTGTGGGAAATGTGCTAAGAAGTCTTCAGCAGCTCTTCTTACATCTCTAGAACCAATAATGTATCTGCCTGCAATAATAATATCTGCACCTTTTGAAGTAGCTTCCTCTACTTTATTAGGAGTAATTCCTCCAGCTACTGCAACTAAACCGTCACCAATGAGTTTTTTAATGGATTTAATATTACCCCATTCAGTCATTTCACTGGTATCTTCACCTTTTTCAGCTTTGTAAGTTTCTAAATCCACATTTCTGTGTAATAAAACTATATCCGGTTTTAAGTCATCTGGAAGAGCAGATAATTTTTCTTCAAAGTCAGCCACATTCATCATATCAAGGATTGAATAAATACCTTGTTTTTGAGTTTCATGAATAGCTTTCTTAATAGATTCGATAGTTCCGAGACCAGAAATAGCTACTGCATCTGCTGTTTCATCTGCAGCCATTTTTATTTCTACCCTACCAACATCTAAAGTTTTTAAGTCAGCTATAATGAATGCACTTGGACGTAATTCCCTAATTTTTCCAACAACACCGACACCGAATTTTTTTAACAAGTGGAGTTCCTGCTTCAATAAGAACTCTTTCTTTATCAGGCAAATCGTTGATGATTCTTTCCATAGCGTCTAAGTTGTCTAAATCAAGTGCAACTTGTAAATATGGTGGGGACCAAAGTTTTTGTACTCTGAAGCCCATAATTGGGTGAGTTCCACGGTCTTTTTCTGCAAGTACTTTGTCAATAGATGGGTAACCTTCCATAGCCCTTCTAATAGCTAATTTAGTTGCTCCATAGTTGTATTGATATATTTTCCTATAATTTTTTTTGCAGAAGGGTCAATAAATACACTTACATTAATTACGATGTCTTCAACGATGTCTTTTGGAATGTATCCTTCTTCTACTGCATCAGCTACTGCCCTACCAACAGCAGTTTGTGCAGGTCCAAATACTTTAGCAGCATCGTCTAAATCTCCAACAGTAACTTTAGGAATGATTAAAGTTGCTGGTTTAGTCATTAAATTTGGTCTAATTACAGTGGTTAATGGAGTGTGGCCAACAGATAAATTTGATAATCCGTTTGCAAAAGCTTGACCTACAGGTCCTTCTTTTTTCACCGATTATTAAATCAATATGAGCTAACTCGTTTCCATCACCAATAAGAGCTTCTCCTATATTGTACATTAAATAGTTCCTCCGTATATTATATACAATATATAATTATATTTTTTTAATTAAATAAAGCTAACTACTAAAAAACAAGTTACTGATAATATTGCTCTAAAAGTGTAAATTTTGATTTAAAAATACAATAATGCCCTAAAAACATGAAATTAAAGCTTAAAAAAAGATAAAAAATATATACGAGCCCTTACAAAATATAATCTGGAATATGTGACTAAAACATATTCCAAAATTATTGAAAGGTTAGTCATGAATGTCTTATCAAACCTCCATATATTCAATAAACACATCACCTTGAATAAATAGATATGTGGATTTATCCCCCACATATCTAGAATTCTCATAAAAAATATGTTTGATTTATCCAACACTTATTTTACATTAAAAGAAGTTAAATTCCTGGAAAAATTAGCTATAATTCTTTTATTCATTATAGCAGATTATGAAAATAACAATCAGACACATTCATAACTGAAAAAAAAAGTTTATTTTTCAAAAAAAGAAAATTGAAAACCTTCAAAAAAGAAGGTTTATTGGAAATTAATTCTTGTTGAGATATCTTTTGGTAAAGGTAATCCTCTGTAAGGCATTCCTTTGGTTTTGTCAAGAACCTCTTTAATTAATTCATCCACAGTCATGTCAACCTTTTCACCAGTTTCACGAACTGTTACGGAGAACACACCAGATTCTTTTTTTCATTGTCTCCAACAACAAATATGTAAGGAATCCATTCAGTAGCAGCATTCCTTATTTTTTTACCAACACTTTCATCCCTGTCATCTACATCAACACGAATATTTTCAGCATTGATTTTATCATATAATTCATTAGCAAAGTCTTTGTGATCTTCACCAACAGTTATAATCCTTACTTCAATAGGACTTAACCAGGTAGGTAACATTGGAGCTTTTTCATCTAATTCAATAGCTGTTTTTTCAAGTAAACTGCAGATAACCCTTTCTATACTTCCAGTTGGACTGCAGTGAAGAATAGTTGGATAATGTTCTTTTCCATCTTCTCCAAGATATGTAATATCAAATCTTTTACCACTTTCAACATCTATTTGAACAGTCGGATTTTCAATTGGTCTTCCTAAGTAGTCAATAGCTGCAAAGTCTATTTTACAAGACCAGTAATGTTTTCTTTCAGGTAAAATTTCAAGTAAAACTGGTTTACCTATTTTTTTACCAATACTGTACATCCAATCTTTATTTTCATCATAGAAATCTTTAGTAGCTCTGAAAATTATTTCATAATTAACATCCAAATCTACACCTGTCTGAATACACATGTCAGTTTGTTTTGAGAATTCTTCTAAAGTACTTTCCATATCAGCACAGAAACTATGGAAATCAGGCATAGTAAATGCTCTTAATCTTTTAAGACCTACAACTTCTCCTTTTTTTTTTCAAAACGGAAACTATAAGTGGATAATTCATAGAGTTTTGCAGGTAAATTTTTCCAGGTAATAAATGGATCAGCCATTACTCTAAATGCACCAAAACAGCATGCAAATCTAAGCATCAAGTTTTTCTTGGTGTCTGTTCTGTATTGTCTTTCCCCAAATTTAGCAGCATGAACATTAATAGCTTCGTTGTCCAAATCATAGAAAATTGGAGTTTCAATAGGCATTGCTCCTTGATCTACAACTAAATTATAAACATAATCAGCGAGTAAATCGCGAACTAAACGTCCTTTTGGGAACCATTTGAGGTTTCCTACATCAGATGCACTTTCATAGTCACATAACTCTTTTTCCCTCATTAATTTAACATGAGGAGGCTCTCCTGCATCAGATGCACCAGTACCAAGTTCATAGCTAACAAGTTTTTCCAACTGATCATTTTCAAATTTGAAATCATCAATATCAATAATTTTATCTCCGTCAAGAATAGACCATGAAGAAGGTTTTTCTCTACTTCTCTTCATCTTCTCCTCAGCAGTAATGGTTCTTGAAAGTTCACTTAATGGGTGTCCTTTACAGGAAATTTCAAATGCCTTATACCATCCGAAAGGTACTCTTTTAACATTTAATCCTTCAGCATCTAAAGCTTCTTCAGCATCTTTTAATACTTGAACAGCCACTTTTGGAGAGCTTAAAGAAGAAGATAAATGAGCATATGGATATAAAACTATATTTTCTGCTTTAACTTGGTCATTAGTTTTAATAACTTCTTTAACTAAATTTTTAACAATCCCTTGTGGGTTATTTTCGTCGTCTTTTTCAACAGCTGTAAATACAACTAAAGATTCGTCAAATGCTCCTTGTTTTTAGCATCTTCGATTTCTTCAGCTACAGGTGTTTTATTTTTTACATTGTAATTTAAATAATCAGAATGAATAAGTAGTATTCTCATTTAACCACCATAAATATATTAATTTAAATTATATTGATTATATTATTTAAAACATGTTATGCGATAAATAATTATACCACAACAATCCATAAAATAATATTATGAGAATTATATTAGCAGGAACTGGTAGTGCAGTTGGAAAAACAACAATAGCTACTGGAATTATGAAAGCATTAAGCGAAGAATATAATGTCCAACCATTTAAAGTAGGGCCAGACTATATTGATCCAACTTACCACACATTAGCTACCGGAAATACCTCAAGAAATCTTGATTCATTTTTTATGAAAGAGGGACAGGTAAGAGATGCATTTTTAAAAGCTATGGAAAAAAAAAGATATTGCAATTATTGAAGGCGTCCGTGGCCTTTATGAGGGTATTGACTCTATAAATGATATTGGAAGTACAGCATCAATAGCTAAATCTTTAAATGCTCCTGTTATTTTAATTATTAATTCTAGAAGTTTAGTAAAAAGTGCTGCTGCTTTAGTTTTGGGATTTAAAGCATTAGACCCTGAAATTAATATTGCCGGAGTCATACTAAATAAAGTAAAAAACAATGCCCATTACTTAAAGACTAAAAAATCCATTGAAGAAATTACTGGTGTTGAAGTAATCGGAGGAATTATCCGTGATGACTCAATATCCATTGAGCAAAGACATTTGGGATTAGTTCCTGCAGTTGAAAGAGAAAATTCCCTGTCTTTTATTGAACTTTGGTCAAATATAATAAAAAGAATCTATTGATTTAGACAGATTGGTTGAAATAGCTAAAGAGGCTCCAAAATTAACTTCACCAAGAGAAGATATCTGGAATAAACTGAATAAACAGAAGGTTAAAATTGGAGTGGCGTATGATGAAGTATTTAATTTTTATTATAAGGAAAATATTGAATCTCTGGAAGCCAATAGCTGCAAAGTGGAATATTTCTCACCTCTAAAAGATGAATCCCTTCCGGATGTAGACGGATTATATATTGGTGGAGGATATCCTGAATTATTTTCTAAAGAATTATCCCAAAACACAGTCCTGCTAAAACAGATAAAACAATTCCATATGGAAAACAGACCTATTTTTGCTGAATGTGGTGGTTTAATGTATCTTATGAATTCTATTCATGAAGACAAACAAGTTGGAGTTTATCCTTACAATTCAATTTTAACTGATAAAGTTCAGGCATTAAAATATACAATAGCCGAAGTTAAGAAAGACAATATAATCTCTAAAAAAGGTGAAAAATTCAATGGACATGAATTCCATTACTCAAAAGTTCTAGTAGACAATTCCAATATAAAACATGATTTAGCTTTTAATATTTTAAGAGGAAAAGGTTCATATAATAATCAAGACGGATTTATGGAAAAAAACACACTTGCAAGCTATGTACATACGCATGTAGCAGCTATGCCTAATTTCGGAGGAATTTAGCTATTTCTGCAAGAGAAGTTGGAGGATAATTTTTATGAACTTTAAAAACTTTGACTTTTTTTCACCATATATTGTAGCAATTGCAATAATGGTTTTTTTATCAATGGGGTATATCGGATCATTTAATTACAGATTCGAGTATCCTTTAAGTGCAGAAACAATCGGAACAGTTTTACTTGCAACACTGGTATTTTTAATTGGAGCAGGAATTATAAAATCTCAAGTTACAATAGATGAAAATGCATCTTCTCCAATATATACAAAAATAAACAACTTTTTTAACCAAAAAATATTAATTACACTTGTTTTAATAGCGATTATACTTCAATCAATAAATATGATTCTTATTGGAGAATTCCACTTTTCAACAGCGTACTGAAATCAAATGCAACTACAAACATCTGGAGAATAGCTTATCCATTATTTTTAATTATGATAAATCTTTTAATAGCCAAATATTATAAAAAAAAGATATCTGATTTTGGTTTTAATTGGAGCTTTAATATTTGGATTAAATGGATATAGAACATCAGTACTTGGAATTTTAGCCAGTATATTTATTACAATGTATTATATCAATAAAATAAATAGAAAAATAGGAATTTTATTTGTGGGATTAATCATAATCGGTTTACTGGCTATCGGATATATTGCATCACAGTCCATTTCAGGCCAGCACTGGATGTTGAATCTCTTGAGCTAATATTTTACAGAGCAGGATTTACCCTTGAAGTATTTCAAAGAATCTTAAACTTGGGAGGCACTACTCATGGCCATATTTTATCTATGATTTTTTCAAGTGGCAGCCCAAGAACTTTTATTGGACTGTATGTCCTTACAGACAATGTTTGTATAACTTCCACCATGTTTGGACCGGCATATCTTGATTTTGGATTAACTGGTGTTTTAATACAAATGTTTTTCATGGGAATATTCTTAAAAGTCCTCAATATAGTTGGAAAATATAAAAAAGAAGTTGGAATAGGAATCTATTCCATAATTTTAACACATACCCTAATCTGGATTGAAACAGGACCTACAGATATTATGATATGGTTCCTGTATTTATTGGGATTTATTGTGATTGTTTTTTAAATTATAAAAATATTAAATTTAAACAAAAATTAATATAATCAATATAATTAATGAAACAAAGAATATAACAGTTCCCCTAATGATAAAATACCTGTTTCTTTCTGAAAAGAAATAAGTTAATCCATAAGACATTACTAATGCAACAAGCATTTCAACTAAACCGCCAATTCCACCACCAGCTTTTAAAACATTGCCTAAAAGATAAGATAATGCATAAGAGACAATTACAACTAAAAGTATAACTGCTATAGGGTTAGCTAAAAGTCTGGATAATGTTTCACCAATATTAAAACTCATTTTTGGTTTAGAATCATAATAATAAGAATTTACAGGAGCTAAACTTGCTCTTTGTTGAGACCTATTATGACCTTCAAATTTAGACAGCAATCCATGAGAACGATGAGAATTATCATAAGCATGCAAAGAATTTGAGCTGTTATAAATAAATTCTTTTTCATCCTGTTTTCTCATTAAATAATCCATATCATCAGAATCATATGAATAATCATAATAATCTTCATTAACTACTTCTCTTCTTTTCCGACATCCAAAGTTGATTGAGTTTCTGTTTTATCCTGATATTTTTTAGCCAGTTCAACTAAATCATCCCTATCAACAAGCTTGATATTTTTTTTTCTAAGAGCATAATTAGTAGCCTGATTTGTAAAACTAGATGATGCAATAATAGCTACTTTAGAAGCTTTTAAACTTTCAGCTACACGTTCCATATCTCTTAATACATCAACGCCAACTTCAAAATTTTTATCATAGTTTTTACATGCTACAACTACTCCAAAATCCCCGATTGTTGTAGGCAAAATTGCATAAATATCTATAACCCTTTGTGAAGTTTTTAAAATTCTTATAAACTTTAAAACCTGAATCCTCCATCACTTTAGCTATAAAATTAATCAATTGTGGTTTTTCCAATTTTCCACCCGTAAGTGTTTATTTCAAAAAAAATCTATTAATATAATTTATACATGAAATTGTTATTAAAGTTTATCATATCAGCATAAATTATTTTAAGTACCAAAATATTATTAAAATATATGAAAGCATTAATAAGTAACGATGACGGAGTAAATGCAACAGGAATACTAGCTGCCAAAAATGCAATTGAAGATTTATGTGAAGTTTGTGTAGTGGCCCCTGAAACCCAACAAAGTGGAATTGGACATGCAATAACTCTTTATGACCCTTTAAGAATAAATCCAACAACTTTAAGAGATAAAAGCCAAGCTTATGGAGTAACTGGAACACCAACTGATGCAGTTACCTTCGGATTATTTGAAATTATGGGAGAAAAACCAGATATAATGATTTCTGGAATAAACACCGGTTTCAATATTGGAAAAGCTGAATTAACAACTTCCGGAACAATAGGTGCTGCACTTGAAGCTGCAAGTTTTGGAATTCCTTCAATAGCTATTTCTCAGGAAGTTACAAGAGATTATATTAAATTTGAAAATGGAACCGTAGATATTGATTTTAGTTTTGCAGGTAAAATGCTTAGAAAACTTGTAAAAATAGTATTGAAAAAAGGATTGCCTGATGGCATTGACTTATTAAATGTAAATATACCTGAAAATCCAGTAGATGAAGAATTTGAAGTTGCAAAACTTGGAAACAGAATGTACACTCAATAATTCAAAGAAGATTGGATCCACGTGGAAAACCTTATTATTGGATTGGAGGAGACCCTTACAATTCAGACTGTGAAGGTACAGATGGCCATTGCCTTAAAAAACTAAATAAAGCAACCATAACCCCACTTACAATTGATTTAACCGGAGAAATGGATTTAATAAAAGAATGGTTAAAATAGCTTAAAGTTTTAAATCTTTAAGTATTTTATCTCTTTCTTCACGAAGTTCATTTAAAATTTTCTCGTCATTACACCCCTTCTTTTTGCAATCTAGCTAAAGTTTGTGTAATTGCTTCTAAATTTTGTTCTAATAAATTAATTGCCATAATTTATTTTATGTAAACATTAAGTATATGAACTTTATTAACAAACAACTGCATAAGTTATATAAAGCTAAAAAATTAATATTATAGTATAAAAATCAAGGGTTGATTTAATGAACAACAATGATGAAATTAATAAATTATTTTTACAATTTAAAGGTAAAAATGTTAGTGTAGATCTTAGAGACGATAATCGCAGTGAAGGCAAAGTAATAGCTGTTGATAATTACTTAAATCTAGTCCTTGAAACTGAAAACGGATTAGAAACTATAAAAGGTGGAAATGTAGTTTTAGTTAGTTTAAAAGACTAGCTAATAATCTACTAAAATCCCCAAAATCTCCTTTTTACCATTATAAACATCTCTAGCTATTTGTGCTGCACCAATAGCTCCGGATTCTTTAGAAATAATTTTTAAAGAATACTTGTTTTTAAAGTACTTGTTAATCTCATTTTCAAAATTAAAAGGTTTGGTTGCACTGCCTACAGAACCTGTTAAAACAATACCTTCAATTTCATTTTCACAAACAACATCCAAACCTGCAATTTCCATAGCTACAGTCATTATTAAAGTATCAATAGCCAATTTAGCTTTTTCATCCCCGGATTCATAATTATCCAATAATTGATCTTTCATATTAGCTACTTTACCGTCAATATCAGCTATTTTTATAGCACCTGCATGTGAAAAACGATTATTTGCTGAAAAATCTTCCTCATCAATTTGTCTTATCATTTCCAGATCAATTGGTCCATGGACAATACCCATAGCACCTAAACAAGCATCCATAGCCCCTTTAATTTTACCGTTTTCAATTAAAATATCCACACTATTGGAGCTAATATCTGCTACAATCATATTTTTCCAGCCAGTTTCTAAAAATGCATTATAGCATATGCTAACTTTTTCAGGACTGGCCTGATGAGAGTAAGCTGCTCTGAATAATTTATCCAATGAATCAGAATCCTTATGAAGACCAGGTATCATAACAGCAGGAATATTTGAGTCTTCTATTTCACTAAAAACAGATGTTCCTCCGCCGGTGACCTTTCCAGCTCCATTAATAGATAGAATTCTCTATTTTTTACCTGAGTAATGTTTTGAATCTTATTTATCCCATCACCCATTGCATAAGTAACCGCCATCAAATCAATAGAGTTCAAATCAACTCTTTTAGATAATTCTCAATAGCCGATACTTTGCCCTGTTTACTTTCTTCCCTTCCAATTTTAAAAACATCTATAACTTCACCATCATCAGACATAATACAAAAAAAAGATTCCAGTAGTTCCATGATCCATTCCTATAAAAACCATAATAATTGCATCCAAAAAATAATTATAAAAAAAAAGAGAAAAAAGAAATAATGATTAAATTATTTAATCATCTTTTTGTAATCCACAAGCTTTTCTGAGTCTTTCTCCAACAACTTCAATAGTTTCTTGGTCTTCAGCAGCCCTCATTTCTTTTAAGTTTGCTGCATCAGTTGCATTTTCATCAGCAAATTGTTTTTTGAAAGTACCATCTTGAATTTCAGATAAAACTTTTTTCATACCTTTTTTAGTTTCTTCAGTTATGACATAGTCCCTTCTGGTTAATCCACCATATTCTGCAGTATTACTTACATCTTTCCACATTCCGCCGAAACCATGTTCATAAATATCATCAACGATAAGTTTTACTTCGTGACAGGTTTCAAAGTAAGCAATTTCAGGTTGGTAACCAGCTTCTACTAAAGTTTGGAAACCAGCATTAATTAATGCAGTAAGTCCACCACATAAAACAGCTTGTTCACCAAATAAATCAGTTTCAGTTTCTTCTTTAAAAGTAGTTTCAATTACACCAGCTTTAGTGAAACCACAAGCTTTTGCCATACCTAATGCAAGTTGTAATGCATCTCCAGTAGCGTCTTGTTCAATAGCTACTAATCCAGGAATTCCAAAACCGTCTAAGTAAGTAGTTCTTACTCTAGAACCTGGTCCTTTAGGAGCAAACATTACAATATTAACATCTTCATCAGGTTTGATTAATCCAAAGTGAATGTTATATCCGTGAGAGAAGGAAATGGTATTTCCAGCTTCAACATAAGGTGCAATTTGTTCATTGTAAACTTTTTCTTGGATTTCATCAGGAAGTAAAATATGGATGATATCTGCTTCTTTAGCTGCATCAGAGAAGGTTTTTACAGTCATACCATCTTCTTTAGCTAAATTCCAAGAATTACCATTTTCTCTAAGTCCAACAATAACATTGACACCACTGTCAGCCATGTTTCTAGATTGTGCTCTACCTTGGCTTCCATAACCCATTACAGCTACGGTTTTACCTTCAAGAGCATCAGTATTTACATCTGATTCGTAATACATTTTCATTTTAACTTCTCCTATATAATTGATAAATGTGAGATATTTAAAGTACTTCAAATATCAAGTAGTATATATTATTTTTTCTACTTATAAAAGTAACTAATGTTAAGAAAAATTATTATTTTATACAAAACTTATTGATTTAACATCAATATTTCTCAATCAGGTTAATTTAAATTATAAGAACAATATCTCAATTAAAAGTAATTTTAACTGGTTAAAATACGTTTAAATTTATATAAGTTAAAATACAACTATATTTTAAAAATATAGACTGAACTCCATCTAGATGAGGACAATTAAATATGAATAATAAAATTATATCATATACCTCCTACTAAATAAGAAGGAGGAATCCATCTTGAATTATGAGTATTTTTCTATAATTCCAATAATTATATGTTTTTTCATAATTATGATTCTTGAAAAAATATTATAATAACTATTATAGAATAAGAGAATTATTTTTGGCTTTTTATCTTTGCTGAAACCCTTATTTAGCACAGTCTAATCATTTTTTCCAAGTTAATTCTCAAAATAAATCAAATTCAAAAACATTACCATTACGATTTATAAAAAAATAATAAATTATTAAAATAAGATTAAAATTATAAAAATGTTGTTAGATTATAAGTTCATACCTATAATCCCCTTAATAACAACATTGTCTAGATAAGACTATTTTCTCATACTTGAATTATAAGAAAGTATAAGCAAACCCCTTTGGCTTTGCTTATTAATTAGTAGCCAATAATATATATATAATTTCTGTTTAAACAAAAGAAAAATTGATAATACCTTAAAAAATTGCTTTAGATGTGAAATATTTAATTAAAATACCTAAAAATAGAAAAAAAGTAGACGATAATTATCTATCATCTACTACAACATCTAATTTACCTGTAACAATGTCCATCATAAGACCATGAATTGGTACATCTGGAATAAGAGGATGATTTCTAATTTTTTCAACTGTGTCTATAACATTTTCTCTTCATCTTCAAATCCGCCAATCCAAGATTTTAAATCAACTTTGTCAATTTCTTCTTGAGGGATTCCCCTCTCAATCATAGCATTTCTTAATTTATCAGGGTCAGAACTTGCCATTCCACATTCGGTGTGGCCAATAACCAAAACTTCTTCAGCACCAAGTGAGAAAATTGCAGCAGCTATTGAACGAATAGCATCTTCACCTACAATTGTATTTCCTGCATTTTTGATTATCTTAGCATCACCCCTTCCAATACCAAGTGCTGGTTCTAAAAATCCAGTTAATCTACAATCCATACAAGTTAAGATAGCTAACTTTTTTTTGGGGATGGTGGGATAATTCCTCACCTTCAAATTCATCTACAAATTTCTTATTATTCTCCAAAATTTCATTAAGAATCATCATGAACGAAATCCACGGGACATTGCAGTAAGACCAGTACGTGAAATCTTTTTAATACCATATCCTTTTAAAAGGGATAGGAATGCATCTATCTTTTCAATGTCGCCTGTAATTTCAATAATTAAAGCTTCTTCACAAACATCTACAATTTTAGCTCTAAAGATGTTTACATACTGCATTATTTCTGCTCTAGCTTTTCATTTGGAATATTAACTTTAACTAGACATAACTCTCTTTTAACAGCATTTTCAGTAATATCTTTTATTTTAATAACATCTACAAGCTTATTCAGTTGTTTTGTAACTTGCTCCAATAATTTTTGATCTGCTTTAACAGTAATAATCATACGGGCCAATCCTTCAACTTCAGATTCTCCAACTGTAATACTATCAATGTTAAAACCTCTTCTTGTAAATAGGCCAGCAACTTTTTGCAATACTCCCGGCTTATCTTCAACTAATGCATTTATAACATGATATTCTAAAGCCATTTAACTCACCTATACATCTTTTTCAAGTTTATATTCTCCAATCATTTCATCAATAGCTGCACCTGGCGGCACCATCGGTAAAGTTTCATCTTTATCAATTATAACATCAAGCAAAATAGGTTCATTATCCTTAATAGCTGATTTTAATGCCTCTTTAGTTTCTCCAGGTTTTGTAATTCTGGTTGCATTAACTCCAAAACTTTCAGCTAATTTAACAAAATCAGGACTTGTTCCTAATTTAGTTTCAGAATATCTTCCATTATATAATAAGTTTTGCCATTGATAAACCATTCCAAGAGTTCTATTTTCTAAAACAACAGCAATAACAGGAATATCATAATCTTTAATAGTAGCTAACTCCTGACAAACCATTAAAAATCCACCGTCACCGTTAATGGATACAACAGGGTCTTCCGGACATGCTACTTTAGCTCCAATAGCTGCAGGCAATCCGAATCCCATAGTTCCCAAACCACCGGAAGATATGAATTTACGTGGCTTTTGAGTATCATAGAAATGAGCCGCCCACATTTGATTTTGACCTACATCAGTTGTTAAAATAGAATCAGGAGTTAAAACTTCACTGATTTCTCGGATAACACTTTGTGGTTTTAATGGAATATCATCATAAGTAACTCTAGGGAAACATTCTTTTTTACGTTCTATAAGAAGTTTAACCCATTTTTTTGCATCTTCGTTACTTTCATAATCTTTTAAAACATTATTTAATGAAGATAAAACATTTTTAGCATCCCCTACAATAGGCAAATCAACATCTACATTTTTACCTATTTCAGCAGGATCAATGTCTATATGGATAATTTTAGAATTAGGTGCAAAACTGTCTAATCTTCCTGTTGCCCTGTCTGAAAATCTTATACCTACAGCTATAATCAAGTCACTTTCATTTATTGAATCATTAGCTACTTTTCTTCCATGCATTCCAAGCATGCCCAATGCCATATCATCTGTTTCATCAATAGCTCCTTTACCAAGTAATGATGTCATGACCGGAGCATTAATTAAGTAAGATAATTCTTTCAACTCCTGTGAAGCATTAGCTAATATAACTCCTGCACCTGCAAGGATAATCGGTTTTTAGATTCCCTTATTAAATCACGGGCTTTTCTAACTTGTTTAATGTTTCCTTTTAAAGTTGGATTATAACCTGGTGTTGAAATTAATGAATCATCAAAAGAATCCAATTCTCCTTCCTGAATTTCTTTTGGAACATCAATTAAAACCGGACCCGGCCTTCCACTTTCAGCTATTTCAAAGCTTGTTTTAACAATGGAAGGTATTAAATTAGGATCTTTTGGCTGGAAACTGTGTTTAGTAATAGGCATAGTAATTCCTATAATATCAGCTTCTTGAAAAGCGTCATTACCTATTAAATGTGTTGGTACTTGACCAGTAATAGCTATGATTGGAGAAGAATCCATATAAGCAGTAGCAATACCGGTTACAAGATTAGTTGCACCAGGGCCAGAAGTAGCCAAACACACACCCACTTTACCAGAAGCTCTTGCAAATCCATCTGCTGCATGAGCTGCACACTGTTCATGTCTAACCAATATATGATCCATGTCTGCATCATATAACATGTCATAAAACGGTATGGTTTGTCCTCCAGGATAACCAAAGATTGTATTTACCCCCATTCTTTTTAGGGATTCAATTATTGCTTCTCCGCCTCTCATTATAAAAAAACCTTAATTTTTTTTTTTAATGATTAAAGTTTATTAATGAAAATATATAAAAGTATCTTAGTTTTTTAAGAAAAAATAATGAAAATTAAAATTTGAAAAAAAGTTATTTTAAAAAGTGATAAAGAACTGCTTTTTGTGCATGAAGTCTGTTTTCAGCTTCATCAAAGACCACTGATTGAGGACCATCAATAACTTCACCACTAACTTCCTGACCACGAATAGCCGGTAAGCAATGCATAAAAATAGCCCCATCATTAGCTAAACTCATTAAATTAGAATTAACTTGATAAGGTGCAAAATCTTTTTGTCTTTGTTCTGCTTCTTTTTCATCGCCCATACTTACCCAAACATCAGTATAGACTACATCCACATTATCAAGAGCGACTTTTAAATCAGAACTAATAGTAATTTCCTTGTTATGTTCTCTGCTAATTTTTTAGCCATATTAACAATGTCTTCGTTAGGTTCATAACCTTCAGGGCATGCTACAGACATGTCCATTCCAACAAGAGGTGCCATTAAAAGCAAAGAATTACATACATTGTTTCCATCACCAACAAAACAAAGTTTTTTGCCTTCCAATTTACCCAAATGTTCCTGAATAGTTAACATATCAGCTAAAGCTTGACAAGGGTGTTCCAAGTTAGTTAAACCACTGATAACCGGAACATCAGAATATTTAGCTAATTCCACAACATCATCATGTTCAATAGCACGTATCATTATTCCATCTACAAAACGGCTTAAAACTTTTGCAGTATCCGGAATAGGTTCTCCTCTACCCATTTGTAATTCTGAAGAGGATAAAAACAATGCCTGACCACCTAACTGATACATACCTACATCAAAAGATACCCTAGTCCTTGTAGATGATTTTTGAAATATCATAGCTAATGATTTACCTGCTAAAGGTTTTTCTTCCATTTTTCCTTCTTTGAAATTTTTAGCTAATTCTAAAATATCCAGTACTTCATCTTTGATGTCACAAACAGACAATAAATTGCTCATAGTTTAACCCTTCTTTAATCTTAACAAAATAAAATATATATAATTATTATATATTAAAGTTTTCTATACCATTTAATATAACAAACAGAAATAAAAGAATATTATAAAGCTAAAATGATTTTTAAGGTTTAATCCTGAAAAATAAAGCTAAAGTTTTAAAAAAGGATTAAAAAAAGAATTTAAAAATCTTTTTTACCTATTTTTTAAAAATAATAATCCTAAAATTTAATTTAGGATTTCTTTCATGTGTTCTACTCTTTTTTATTAACAAGGTCAGTAGTTCCCACATCACTTCTGTGATATACATTACCTTTTATACAAGCGCATGCTTTTTCAGCTATTTTTTCAGCTTCTTCAATACTGTCTCCACTAGCTACAATACCTAATGCTCTAGAACCTGAAAGGTGAATTTCGTCATCTTCAAGACCTACTGCTGCATAGAATACTTTAGCTCCTAAATCTTCAATAGCTTTTTCATCCACTTCAATAGTTTCGCCTGCATGAGAAGTTTCAGGATATCCGTCAGGAACTATATATTTACATACGCTAGCTTTGTCATTGAATTCCACTTTATCTAAATTACCGTCAACAATAGCCTGACATACATCAGCTAATGGAGTTTTAAGTAATGGTAAAACATTCATAGCTTCAGGATCTCCAAATCTTGCATTATATTCTATTAATTTAGGCCCATCTGCAGTTAACATAAATTGACCATAAAGAATACCTTTATATGGTTCTGCTTCTTTTGCAATAGCTTTCAATGTAGCTTCCATTATTTTTACTGCCTCATCATAATCATCCTGAGATAAGAATGGTAATAATCCTCCTTTATCAGAGTAAGAACCCATTCCGCCAGTAATTGCACCCACATCTCCTTCAAAAGCATGAGGATGATCCTGTGCTGCAGGCATTGGTGCAAGGTGAGTTCCATCACAAAAAGCCTGAATAGTAAATTCTTCACCAATTAACCTTTCTTCAATAATAACCTGAGTAAAACCACCCATTGCATTGTCAATTACTTCTTTGGAATATTCTTTAGCTTCATGATTATCTTTTAAGTGGTCACCTACTATTTTAACTCCTTTTCCACCGGTTAAACCAACAGGTTTTACTACAACATCCCTGTCAAAGTCATCTAAAAATGCACTAACATCATCATAATTGTCAAATACTTTGTAAACAAGAGATCCTCAATATCATAATCTTCAAATAATTTTCTCATGAAAGATTTGTCAGTTTCTATTCTGGCTGCACTTTGAGACGGTCCGACACAGCTAATTCCATTTTTTTCAAGTTCATCAACAATTCCTTTACCTAAAGGAGCTTCAGGACCAATAAATGCTATGTCAATATTGTTATCAACAGCAAAGTTGGCTACTTTTTCTATTTCTCCTTCATCACCCTGTGCAAATTCAGCTATTTTTGAAATACCAGGATTTACTTTGCTCATATAACAATATAACTCAACATCATCTTTAAGTGCATCTGCTATTGCATGTTCACGAGCACCAGTTCCAACTACTAAGACCTTCATAATAATTCACCAATTTCTTAATATATTATAGATTTATATAAATTGACATTAAAATATATTACCTATATTTTAAGGGGAAATCGAATGGAACTAAACAATAATATGAAAGATATTACTGGCGACCCTAAAAAAGCTGTTAAAAAACTGGCTTATCCCATTATAATAAGTATGCTTCTTATAATGAGCAATAATCTTATAGATAGTATTTGGGTTGCGGGATTAGGTCCCAGACCACTAGCTGCAATCGGTTTTGTAACTCCATTATTTCTTATTTTAGCAGGAATTGGAACAGGTATTGGTGCAGGTGTAAATTCATTAATTTCCCGATATGTCGGAAGCAAAAATCAGTTAAAAGCAAACGAAGCAGCTGTTCAGTCAATAGTTTTAGGTATTATTGTTTCCATAATAGTTACAGTTATTTTTGTAGTAATTCTAGAACCGACACTTTATATCATGGGTGCGAAGGAAGTATTTAACTATGCAATTGATTACGGAAGACCATTATTTATATTTTCAATAGTTACAATACTTCCGGTAGCTTATGCAGGAATATTCAGAGCTGAAGGAGATATTAAAAGGGCAACCCTTCCAATGTGTATTTCAGCTATTCTAAACATGATTTTAGACCCTATTTTTATTTATACTTTAAATTTAGGAATAACTGGTGCGGCAATAGCTACATTAATTAGTATTTTTATTGAACTGCTGATAATTCTTTATTGGATGTTTATTAAAAAAGACACATACTTCAAATATACATTTAAAAACTTTAAAATCAATTGGGGGATGTATAAAGAAATTTTAAATGTAGGGATTCCCCACAGGGCTTGAAGAACTTCTAATGGCAGTTGTTGCAATTGTAGTTAATTTAATCTTTGAAATAGTTGGAGGAACATCAGCTGTAGCTACCTATACAATTGTAATGAGATTAATAAGCATTGCAATAATGCCTACTATAGGAATTGCAACTTCAACCATTACAGTTGTTGGAATAGCTTACGGAGCACGTAATTTTAAAAATATCAAAATAGCTACAAGATATTCAATTAAATTAGGACTTATATTTTCAATTGTAACTTCACTGATATTTATTGTATTTTCCAACCAAATTGCATTTCTCTTTTCATATTCGGCAAACAGCAGTTCACTTGCTCCAACAATCAGCTACATCTTAAATTTTGTATGGCTTTTCATAATTCCAGTAGCTTTCGGTGCAACAGCAAGTTATGCATTCCAGGGAATGGGTAAGGGAATAACAAGTTTTCTTTTAACAATGCAAAGAGAAGCTATTTTAGTGATTATATTTACATTCATACTTGGAATCAGCTTATCATTAGGAGTTCGTGGTGTTTATTACGGATTAGTTATCGGTAATGCTATCGGGTCTGCTGTAGGGCTTTTATGTATTGAAATATTTATTAGCCGCTTACTTAAAAAAAGCAAATAGTTAATTGTATTTAACACCCCCTCTACTCCCATTTTAACTTAGCTATATGATAATCAAAATAATCCGTCAAATACCTGGCATAACTTATTTTTGGAAGATTTTTAAGTTCTGAAGCCATGGAAGACTTACTAAAATTAGTTTTACTACTATTTGCAACATAACCTACTTTATCACTACCTACATAGACAGCTATTGCATCCTTATCGTAAGAATTATCCGGTTCCTTAACTAATTTTAATTTCATTCCTTCTTTAAATTGTACCTGTTTTTGAAAAAGAAGTCCCAACTATTGTAATTAAATCTTTTTTTGAGTGTTGATTAATAGTTATTAGTTGCCTTTTTTTCTAGCTTCTGTCTCCCTTTTTTAGTAAATCATCATCAATATTTAGTTTTATTTCTTTTTTAATTTCTGTCCAGTATTTTCTTGGTGAATAATCATCTAATAATTCAAGTATTACCCAACCAGAATCAGGCACATAATTATATCTTCCAGGATATCTGCAAAAATACTTGGCATATGATACTTTTGGAAGATTTGTAAGCTCACTAACTGATGAATAACATATTTCATGACCCCAATTTTCTGAAACATAACCTATTTTCATGTCACCATAACATACGTTAATAAAGCCGCTCTTTTCTTTTACCAATCTAAAAACTAAATCATTGGAATTAAACATGCAGTCATATCCGCACATACGAACTAATTTATCCCTACCTTTCCTTTTTAAAATACCTTCATAACGTTTATCGGCAGCAACATCCTCCATGTCTCCCTTAATTTCGGATTTTAAAGACAATGCCATTGTTTTAAATCATTTAATTCACTATAACTACCAATTTCATCAATAGCACTATTAACTAATCTCATAGCCTCTTTTAAATTATGATTAGCCCTTGTTTCAAACATTGCAGATTCTAATTTTTCGTCTGCACTGTACCTTATTGCCTCTAAATCCACATAAGAATCATCATATACCTCTTCATCACCTTCATCATATTCATCATATCCGCCATATTCAACCTCTCTGACTCCACCACAAGATCTACATACATCTCCTTCATCAACCCAACTACCGCATCTTGGACAAATTCCCATTATATCACATCTTCAATTTTATCTATTAAGCCATGTTTTTCATCATCCAATATTGGAACTTCTATTTCATCACTATAGTGACCTTTTCCAAGAGCTAAAAGGTCTGCTTCTATGTGTGTAGGACATATGCATAAATCATATGCATAATGAATAAGATTTGCTGCACCACTATTTTTATTCCTATAAAAGAATTCGAAAAACTCCTCTTTTCCACTACCTATATTTAAACTAACATCTCCAAAACTATCTGCTTCATAATCAATTTCAGGAAATTCCCCCTTATTATTTCTTCATAAACATCATCGTCATGTAATGCTATCATCGGATCATAGCCTTCCGGTTGTATGCAATACAGCCATCCTGTTTTTCCATCATCATTTTTGTACTTTATAGCTGAAGCAACAGTTGTATGAGGGCCACAACAATCGAAACATGTATCATATCCACATTTAACATCTTCAATAAAATATCTGCTCATTTTTGAATTTCTCCTTTTTAATGTCTATGTATATAACTTGTGTATTTAATATATTTAAAATTTTCCATTACTTAATATAATTGTTAATAGCCAATGCAAAAATAATTAAAAAAGTACAGATAATAAACCAATTCAGAATATATTTTTATAATGTAAAGATGTAAAAAGAATCTAAAAGCATTAAGAAGTGAAAATGGAATGTTTCTAATTGTTTGGAAAGTAATTTTTTAAAAAAGGATAATCAAACAATTATAAATCAATTTTCCACTAGCTACCACAACATTTAAATACTAACAATTGCATATGCAAGAATAATACTTGCACATGCAAGAATTGAGGTGAAAAATGTCAGGAAATTCAAATGTAGAAATATTAAGAGGAAACCCTAAAAAGGCAATAAACAAATTAGCTTACCCAATTATTGGAAGCCTACTTCTAGTAATGTTAAATAATATTATAGACAGTGTATGGGTCGCGGGTTTGGGTTCAGACCCTCTAGCTGCAATAGGTTATATTACTCCATTATTTATGATTTTAGTAGGAGTGGGAAACGGTATAGGGGCCGGAGCAAACTCCCTTATTTCAAGGTTTATAGGAGCTAAAGATAAAAAAGGAGCAGACAGTGCAACAGCACATTCATTAATATTAAGTATAATTATTTCAATAGGTTTTATGGTGCTTTTCATTGCAATATTAGACCCTATATTAAAAATTATGGGAGCAAGTGAAGTATTAAATTATTGTAAAGAATATGGAGTAGTACTGTTTATCTGGACTTTTTCATTAATAATACCTACAATCATCGGCGGAATATTTAGAGCAGAAGGAGATGTAAACAGAGCAACACTCCCTCTTGCAGTTACTGCTATTGCAAACATGATATTGGATCCAATATTTATTTACGGATTAAATCAAGGTCTAGCAGGAGCAGCTCTGGCAACAGGAATAGCCGGACTTATTGGACTTTTAATGCAAATTTACTGGATTTATGTTAAAAAAAACACTTATCTTTCATACAGCCTTAAAAACTTTAAAAATAACATGAAAATGTATGCAGATATTTTAGCGGTAGGAATTCCAGCCAGTTTAGAACAGCTAATCATGGCCATACTTGCAATTATAGTTAATTTCTTATTGACAGTAGTAGCAGGAACCACAGCTGTTGCAGTATATACAGCAGGTTGGAGAATCATCTCTGTAGGAATCATTCCTGCAGTAGGAGTAGGAACCGCAGCAGTTACAGTAGCAGGAGTATCTTATGGTGCCCGTAATTACGATAAAATTAAAACAACTGTCAGATATGCAGTGAAACTAGGATTTATAGTTTCATTAATAACATGTATTTTAATCCATGTCTTTGCGGGACAAATTGCATATATATTTTCATATTCATCAAACAGTAGCCAATTAGCCCCACTAATAACAAAATTCCTACAGTTAATGTGTTTATTTGTATTGTTTGTACCATTTGGAGCAACAGCGGCAAATGTATTTCAGGGACTTGGAAAAGGAACTGTTTCACTTGGTCTAACAATCATAAGAGAGTTTATTTTAGTTTTACTCTTTGCATGTTTGTTTGCATTCCCATTAGGTCTTGGAGAAATAGGAGTATATATTGGAATGCTTGCAGGGGGACTTATTGGTTCTATAATCGCATATATCATCATTGAAATCTATGTTAAACATCTAATTGGAGGTCAAAAACATGGGGCTTGAAGACGAAGAAAATGTTCCAACAATCCCATTTATTTCAACAATACACAGAAAGTATGGAATTTTTTTAAATCATAATATGAAAGATTATAATTTAAGTTTTGGACAGTACCCCATTTTAATAAGATTATATGATGAGGGACCGTCAACACAGCAAAATCTAGCTAAAATATTCCAACTTAATGAAAGTACCATAACACGAGCACTAAACAAACTAGAAGAAAAAAGAATATATTGAAAAACACCCCGACTATGAAAACAAAAGAAAAAAAATTATGTCAAAGTTACTCCCAAAGGTGCCAAAATAGCTAAAGAAGTTATGGACTACGATGAACAGTGGGATAAAATTTGTAGTGAAAATTTAAGTGAAAAAGAGTTTGAAGAATTTAAAACCACACTTAAAAAAAATATATTCAACTATAGTAAAAGAGAAGAAAAAATGAGTTTTTACAACTCATTTACATTTTTTGAGGAGCTGGAACTCCTAAAATATCTAAAGCATTTTTTAAAGTAGTTTTAGCCCTATCAACTAAAACAAGTCTTGTATCTTCTACATCTGAACCAATAACTTGTTCAGCTTTATAGAATTTATTAAATGCCCCAGCCAAATCCTGACAGTATTGTGTAATATTGTGAATCCTTTTTTTGTTAGCACAGTCTTCAATAATCTGTGGGAACTTAGCTATTGTCCTAATTAAATCTTTTTCATTTTCATTAGGAACCCAGTCATCAGATACAGCTAAAGAAGATACATCCTTACCGGATTTTTTAAGTAGTTTGCATGCTCTTGCATGAGCATATTGAATAGAAGCACATCCTCGCTCAAAACTTAATGCTTCATCCCATTTAAATGTTAAGTGTTTTTCAGGAGATAATTTAGCTATAAAGAACCTGATAGCTCCAACACCAATATCTTCAGCCATCGGTTTAATTTCTTCATCAGTTAAATCAGGGTTTCGGGATTTAATTTCATCAGCTGCTCTTTTTACAGCCTCATCAACCAGTTCATCTACTGAAACAAATACTCCTTTTCTTGTAGACATGGATCCTGAAGGAAGTGTAATAAATTCATAGAATATAACTTCAGGAGAATTTCTCTTAAAATTTCTTTAAAGATTACATTAATCTGTTGAGCTGCTAATTTATGGTCTGAACCTAAAATATCTAAAACCACGTCCCCAGAGTAGCTTTGTATCTGTGATAAGCTAAATCTCTTGTTGAGTAAAGTGAAGTGCCGTCAGACCTTCTAAGTACAAATTCTTTTTCAATTTGGAAGCAGGTTAAATCAATATAAGTTACATCACCATATGAGACAAATCCTTCATGGTCAAAGTATTTAATCATGTCATCCACTTCACCACTTCTTACAAACTGACCTTCCCATACAAAATCATCGTGGTTTATATTGATTCTATGAAGTGTTTCCTTAATTCCTAAAAGACAACTTTCAACTACTTCTTCGAATATTTTATTTAATTCAGGTTCTGCTCCACCTTCATATCTTTCAATCAAATTATCTACATGTGAAACTAAACTTTCATCTTCGTTTAATTTTTGATTAGCTTTGAAATATAATCTTCCAATCTTATGGTCGATTTTATCTCCTTCCTGATCTTCAATTTTCAAACCAAGTTCGGTAATTCCAAATACAATAATAGCTATCTGTCTTCCCATATCATTTACATAATACTGTGTTTCAACTTCCCTACCTGCTACTTTTAAAAGACGATTTAATGAATCACCAAAAATAGAATTTCTTACATGCCCAATGTGCAATGGACCGTTAGGATTAGCTGAAGTGTGTTCCAATATTATTTTTTCATCTGCCTTTGGAAGCTGACCATAATCTTTTCCGACATACTCTAAAAGCTTTTTAGAAAAATTTGAGTAATCAATAAAGAAATTGACATATGGGCCAATAGCTTCCACTTTTTCAAATATTTCAGGAATTTCAAGTTTTTCTACAATTTCAGAAGCTATAAGATTAGGAGCTTTCCTTAATTTTTTAGCAAGTGAAAATGCAATAGTACTAGCTAAATCTCCCATGTCCGGATTTGGTGGAAATTCTAATCTAAAATTCTTTTCATCTTCAACCTGAAAATTTTCTAAAGTATCATCTACTTCAAACTTGTCTAAAGCATCACTTATAGCATCAATTGCTTGTTTTTCTATCTCAAAATACATTAACTCACCTTTAAATTACAAACCTCTTAACCAAAGAGAAATATTTCCAATATACGGAATAACAATAGGATGGCCATCCCAAGTCAATACCCTTTCATTTATTTGATCTGCTGTTGCATAATATGGGTCAGGATGACTGTTATGGTCTCCTTTAATCATATAATACGTTGTTCCATTTATTTCTGTAATATTAATTACCCTATGAATTACAGGTTCATTATACCATGTTGCATCGTAAACAATAATGTCTCCTACCTGAACATCACTAGGATCAAATTCATGAATTCCTAAAAAATCAGCTTTTTCAACAGCTACAATATCTCCCCTATAGAAAACAGGTTCCATACTTCCTGAGACAACTACATTTAAGTGTTGGGCAGCTATTAAAACTACTGCAAGAATAACGATGTAAGATATGATTTCTTTATAATCTGTCACGCTAACACCTTAATAATTAAATATATATTAATAATTATAAATAATTTAGCTAAATCTTATAAAATATTTTTAAACATATGGATTGACGGTTAAATTGTTGATAAAATAAATTAAAAAATAATGTCAAATAGATGACACTATTCTTTTTTCTTAAAAGCCACTTCTAAAGCTACTTCAATAGCTTCTGCAGTTTGTGTTAAGTCCTCCATACTGTGAGCACTTGAAATAAAGTTACATTCAAATTGACTTGGAGGAATGAAAACCCCTTCTTTTAATAATGCTCTAAAGTATCTCAAGAATCTTTTTGCATCAGAATTATGGGCATCGTCATTATTATAAACTGGAGCAGGGTTGAAATATATCTGGAACATTGATCCACAGCCCACAGGAGTAATATTATATCCCTGTTCATCAATAATTGACTGAATATTGCTTCTTAAAAGTTTCCTTTTCTTTCCAAATCTTTGTAGAACTGATTATCTAACTGTTTTAATGTAGATATTCCTGCCTGAACAGATATTGGATTACCGCTGAAAGTACCAGCCTGATAAACTGGTCCATTAGGTGCTATTAATTCCATTATTTCTTTTTTACCTGCAAAGGCACCCATAGGCAAACCTCCACCTACAATTTTACCCATTGTAGTTAAATCAGGAGTTACACCATAATATTCCTGAGCTCCACCTCTAGCTAATCTGAAACCAGTTATAACTTCATCAAATATTAATAAAATATTATTTTCTTCAGTAATTTTTCTTACAAATTCCAAAAATCCTTTTTAGGTTCAATACAACCAATGTTACCCATAACTACCTCCATAATAAGACAAGCTATGTTATCACCATCTTTTTGGATCAAATCACTTAAAGCTTCTTCATCATTGAAAGGTACAGAATAGGTATTTTTAGCTGTATCAAGAGGAATTCCTTTAGTATCTGGAACACAAGATTTACCAGGTTCTCCTTTAACTAATGTATAATCATGAGCACCATGATACGCACCGTCAAATTTAATAATTTTATCTTTACCTGTAAAACCACGGGCTAATCTTATAGCACTCATAGTAGCTTCTCCACCACCACTATTTACAAATCTTACCATTTCAACACTAGGTATTCTGTCAACAACTTCTTTTGCTAAAATGATTTCATTTTCAGTTGGAGCACCATAAGCAGACCCGATTGTTAACTGATTGGACACTTCCCTAACTACTTTAGGATCAGCATGACCAAGTATTAAAGGACCATAAGCTAAACAATGGTCAATATACTTATTTCCATCAACATCATATATTTTTTGAACCGCTAGCTTTTTTAACAAAAAACGGATATGGTTCAAATGCACGAACTGGAGAGCTAACTCCCCAGGAATGAATTTTTTGGATTCTTGGAATAAATCTTTGGAAAACATATTATCACATTATAAATTTTGAATTAAAGAGTTTACACAAGCCACAGCTATTGGTGTTCCACCTTTAGGGCCTTCAACAATAATATTTGGAATATTTGAATTTCTTAAAGCTTCTTTTGAATCTGCAGCACCTACAAAACCAACAGGAACTCCAACAATAGCCTTAAGGTTCATTTCACCTTTTTCATATAAGTCCATAGCTTCAAAAACAGCTGTTGGAGCATTACCAGAAACAACAATTCCTTCAAAATCATTTCTTGCAGCATACCTCATAGCAGCAGCCGCTCTTGTAATTTGATTTTCTTTAGCTATTTTTTTTAACTTCCTCATTTTTAATAAAACATTCAACTTCTCCCTCATATTGAGTTATACCATATTTAACCATGTTAATATCAGTTAAAATTGTTTCTTTATTTCTTAAAGAAGTCATAGCTGCTTCAACAAAATCAGCACTCATATGTACAAGTTTAGCATATTCTGGATCAGCTGTAGAGTGAACAATACGTTCAACAATATCTCTCTCAGCAGGAGCCAAATCTTTAATGTCATCACCAATAAGGCCGCGAATAATTTCCCTACTTTTAGTAGCTATATCATAACCTTGTTTAGTTGATGCACCCATAAACATCTGATTTTTCATAGTACTAATATATAATGTTAATATATTTATAATTTTAAAAATCAGATTATTAAAAAAAAAGTTTATTCTTTAGATGCAGACAAACCTGCCAAATATCCTGTAGAAAATGCGATTTTAAGATTATAACCGCCAGTAGGACCAACAGGTTCTAAAACCTCACCAGCAAAATATAAATCATCAGTTATTGTTGATTCCATAGTTTTAGGATTAATATTTTCAATATTTATTCCACCTAAAGTAACATGACTTAAATCTTTATTAAAACCTGAGATTTCAAATTTGAAATTTTTAAAAGCTTCAATTAACTTATTTTTTTGTTTTTTATTAATTCTGCTTAACTGAGTTTCCCCGTCAATTTCAAGATGTTCCAAAAAGAATTTAATGAAATTATTAGTTAAAAAGTATTTTAAATAGTTTTTAATAAATGTTTTTCCCTTATCCTGAAAATCATTAGTAAATTTAACTCTTAATTCTTCCTGACTAACATCAGGACACAAATCAACAGACAACACTTCATCTAATTCAATCTCATCATTATCCAAAATATTATAATCAGTATTTCTGGAAATTTCACTACTTACATTTAAAATTCCAGGTCCTGTTAAACCTACATGACTTATTAAAACATTATCTTTAATTTTAAAGGTTTTATATTTTATAACAACATCATATAATGTAATTCCCGCAATGTCTGACAGGTCTTTTTTAGTTATTAATGGAACTAGTCCATATTTAATATCTGTAATAGGATTACCTGTCAGATAATATCCATCTCCAGTTGAACCTGTTTTTTGGAAATGTAGCCCCACCAGTAGCTATTATGACTTTTTCAGCAATTATATCATTATTTATTATAAAATTATCTTCTTTTTTTAATATCTGAAACTTCATAATTGTATTTTATAGTTATATCTTTTAAGTAATATTTTAAAATAGCCAATATATCCTGAGATTTCTCTGTTTCAGGAAATACCCTATTATTATCTTCCACTATAAAATCCAGACCCCTGTTTCTAAATAAGTCCAGCAGCATTTCATTTGTAAAAGTGTAAAAAGAGTGTTTTAAAAAGTTTTTATCATGAAAAAAATTTAATAGCTTTTTAATTGGCTTTTCATTAGTTATATTGCATCTGCCCCCTCCAGTAATAAGAAGTTTGCTACCCAATGATGAGTTTTTTTCAAGCAATACAACATTCAAATCTGCAGAAGCAGCAATTGCCGCCATTATTCCTGCAGGACCTCCGCCAATTATAGCTATATCAAATTCTTCCATATTAATCAAAATTTAAGGAGTTAATCTGTGTCTGTCTCTTGGGAAGAGAACTGTTTCACGAATATTTTCAACACCTGTAAGTACCATAGCTAATCTGTCAGCACCTACACCCCAACCAGCATGAGGTGGCATACCATATTCGAAAGCTTTTAAGTAGCTACCAAATGAAGCTACATTTAATCCTTTTTCTTCAATTTGTTTTACTAAAACATCATATTGGTGTACACGAGTAGCACCAGAGGATAATTCCAAGTTATTATACATCAAATCAAATGCATGTGCTTTAGTAGGGTCTTTGGAATTAGGCATTACGTAAAATGGTTTAATTTCAGAAGGCCATTCAGTTAAGAAGTAGAATCCTCCCATTACATCACCTAATGCTTTTTCACCTGCACGGGATAAATCTTCACCCCAGCTCATTTCAACATCTCTGGAGTTTACAATATCAACTGCTTCATCATAAGTTACAACAGGGAAAGGACCGTCAGGAACAGGCATTTCATGTTCTAATATATTTAATTCTTCTTTACAGTCTTCATTAATGTCAATGATAACTTGTTCAAGCATATTATTGAGTATTTTCATTACATCAATGTCGTCCATAAAAGAAGCTTCTGCATCAATAGAAACAGCTTCGTTTAAGTGTCTTAAAGTATCATGTTCTTCAGCTCTGAAAATTTGACCGATTTCAAATACTTTATCCATTCCACTAGACATCATCATCTGTTTGTATAATTGTGGAGACTGACCTAAGAATGCTTCTTTTTCGAAATATGTAATTGGGAAAAGTTCAGTTCTCCCTTCAGTAGCAGAAGCTACAAGTTTTGGAGTGTTAATTTCCATAAATCCATTTTCATAGAAGAAATCCCTTACAGTATGGAACATTCTATTTTTAATTTTAAAAATAGCACTGACATTATCCCTTCTTAAATCAATGAATCTGAGTCTAACCTGGTATCAATTTCAGCTTTAACTTTATCAGTAGGATCCATAGGAAGTGGCTGATTAGCTAAGTTTAAAAGATTAATTTCTTTAGGAATAATTTCAACACCAGTAGGTGCTTGGTTAGCTTCCTGAACTGTACCTTTAATAGCTACAACGGATTCTTTTCTAAGTTTCCTAATATCTTCAAGTATTTCTGCATCTACTTTTTTTTTTACTTGGTGCGGTAATTTGTACCTTACCTTCTCTATCTCTAATAATAACAAAGATGATTCCACCTAAATCACGGATTTCATGTACCCAACCCATGACGATGATCTTGTCCAGTTAAATCAGGAGTGACATTTTTAGTATAATTTGTTCTTCTCCATTCATTTAATAAACCTTGCATTGGTTCACCTCTAGGTTTTTTAAAAAATAATTATAATAAAATTAATTTTTCATTATATTAAGAAATTTAATTTTTATATTTAATAAAGTATTTGATTAACAAGCAAAATCTATTTTTTATAAGGCAATGAAAATACAAGCCCTGAAAAGATTACTTATTAAAAGTTATCATTTAAAATTATTTAATAACTAATAAAAAGAATATTAAAAAATATATGGTTAATTAACCTAATGAACTTCATTAAATCATAAGCAACTAAACAGATTAAATATTTTCTTTTTAAAATAATCAACATAGCTTTTATTTATTATTAAATATTATATATTAAAATATTAAAGACTAAATTGTGTGATTAGATGAAAAGTGACAATATTAAAAAAGGAATTCAAAGAGCACCACATAGGTCTTTACTTAGGGCATGCGGTCTTGGAGATAATGATTTTGATAAACCTTTTATTGGAATAGCTAACAGTTTCACAGAAATTGTTCCCGGACATATTCATCTTAGAGAACTTGTTGAATTTGTAAAAGAAGGAATAATAGCTGCTGGTGGTATTCCATTTGAATTTAACACTATGGCTATTTGTGATGGAATCAGTATGAATCATGAAGGAATGAAATACTCACTTCCTTCCAGAGAAATCATAGCTGCTACTGTTGAAAGTATGGCTAAAGGACATAGCTTTGACGGATTAGTGCTTATGCCCAGCTGTGATAAAGTAGTTCCAGGTATGCTTATGGGAGCTGCCAGAGTAAATGTTCCTACAATCGTAGTTACCGGAGGACCAATGGCAGCAGGACAATACAAAGGTAAAAATGCAGATTTAATTACAGTATTTGAAGCTGTCGGTCAGGAATCTGCTGGTAAAATATCTGAAGAAGAAGTCTACGAAATTGAAAAATGCGCCTGCCCCGGTGCAGGCAGCTGCTCAGGATTATTTACTGCAAATACCATGGCATGCGTAACAGAAACTCTCGGATTGTCCCTGCCGTTTTGTGCTACAACACATGCAGCAGATAAGGCAAATGAAAAAATGGCTTACAATTCAGGAAAACAAATTATAAAATTAGTAGAAGCTGACTTAAAGCCTTCCGATATTTTAACACAGGAAGCATTTAACAATGCAATTACAATAGACATGGCTCTTGGAGGATCAAGTAATACAGCACTTCATATTCCAGCAATAGCTAATGAAATTGAAGGTGTTGAAGTTAATCTTGATTTATTTGACAAAATCAGCAGAGTAGTTCCCCATATTTGTCTAATTTCACCAGCAGGTACAGATACAATGATGGATTTACATAAAGCTGGAGGAATTCCGGGAGTATTAAAAACACTTGGAGATAAAATCGACACATCTGCTATTACTGTTACAACAAAAACATTAGGGGAAAACATAAAAGATGTTGAAGTTACAAATACGACGTTATTCATCCATTAGATAACCCTATACATAAAGATGGGGGAATAGCTATATTAAAAGGAAATATTGCGCCTAATGGATCAGTTGTTAAAAAAGGTGCAGTTTCACCAGATTTAATGCATCTCAAAGGACCTGCTAAAGTATTCAACAGTGAAGAAGAAGTTACTCAAGCTATATTTAACCACGAAGTGGAAGAAGGAGACATTTTAGTAATCAGATATGAAGGTCCTAAAGGCGGTCCTGGAATGAGGGAAATGTTAAATCCTACTTCTGCACTTGCAGGTATGCAAATTAAAAATGTAGGACTCATTACAGATGGAAGATTCTCAGGAGGAACCAGAGGCCCATGTATCGGACATGTGTCACCTGAAGCAATGTCTGACGGTCCAATTGGAGCCATTGAAGATGGGGATATAATAGAAATTGATATTGAAAACAGATTTATAAATGTAGAATTATCTGATGAAGAAATATCAAATAGATTAACTAATAGAAAAAAATCCAAAAAGGGATGTTGATGGATGGTTATCAATATACAGTAAAGTTGTTCAATCAGCAGATACCGGAGCTATATTGAGGTAATTTAGATGGAACTTTTAAGATATGAGGATATTGATTTATCACAAACTGTTAAAAGATCAGAAGAAGATGTAAACAATGTTTTAGACACCGTATCTGATATTTTAAAAAATGTTAGACAAAATAAAGATCAATCCTTAAAAGATTATACACAAAAAATTCGACAAAGTCATAATAGATAATTTAAAAGTTACAGATGAAGAAATAAAAGAAGCTTATGATACATTAGATGACAATTTATTGGAAGCTCTGAAAAAAGACGGCTGCAAATATTGAAAAATTTCATAAACAAGAAATTCCTGAAGAATGGAATATTGAAGTTAGAGAAGGCATAACTGCCGGACAAATTGTAAGACCAATAAACAGTGTTGGATGTTATATTCCAGGAGGAAGAGCAGCTTATCCATCTACAATTCTAATGACTGTGATTCCTGCAAAAATAGCTGGAGTTAAAAAAATTATCTGCTGTTCACCTCCACAAAAAGACAGTAAAATAGGTGATGCAATTTTAGTAGCAGCTCATTTAGCCGGAGCAGATGAAATATATAAAGTAGGTGGGGCTCAGGCTATTGGAGCTATGGCTTATAGTACTGAAAGCATCCCTAAAGTTGAAAAAATTGTAGGTCCTGGAAACATTTTCGTAACCGCTGCTAAAAAATTAGTGTATGGAGAAGTGGACATCGAGTTTCCAGCAGGCCCGTCTGAAGTGCTAATACTTGCAGATAAAACAGCTAATGCAGAATATATTGCTACAGACATATTATCACAAGCAGAACACGACCCTAAAGCATCCTGCTTTTTTGTAACAGATGATGAAAACTTAGCTGAAGATGTTTTAGAATTTGTAGATAAAAAAACTGAAGATGCTCCAAGAGCTGAAATCATAAAAGAAGCTCTGTCTAATAGCGGAAAAATTATCCTTACTAAAAACTTTGAAGATGCAGTATATGTTACAAATGAATATGCTCCGGAACACTTAGTTATTATGACAAAAGATGACGAAAGCACATTAAGTCAGATAAATAATGCAGGATCTATATTTTTAGGAAAATATTCTCCAGTTGCATGTGGAGATTATGGATCCGGAACTAACCATGTACTTCCAACCGGTGGAGGAGCTAAAATGTATTCCGGATTGTCTACAGAATCATTTATTAAAAAACCGACAGTTCAAAAAATCACACAGGAAGGTTTGGAAAAAATATCAACAACATGCATCCCAATAGCTGAATATGAAGGATTATTTGCACATGTTGACTCAATCAAAACCAGATTAAATAAATAGTCTGGTTTATTTTTTTTATTTTTCATATGCTTGCCAAAAGCATTAATTATAACTAATATATAATAATTAACCATGTCCACTTTACATAAGATGAAAGTTTTAACTGACTCTGCTCAGTACGATTTATGCGACTATGTAAATCATCAAAAATCATCACAAGTAAATCTGCCTGGAATATACCATGCTACAGGCCATAATGGATGCCAAATACCATTATTTAAAACACTGCTTACAAATAAATGCAAAAATGACTGTAAATACTGCATTAATCAATCCAAAAGAACTTTCACCAGATTAGAATTAAAACCTGAAGAACTAGCTAAAGCTTTTATGACCTACTACAATAAAGGTCTTGTAAACGGTTTGTTTTTAAGTTCAGGTATTGCAGACAATGAAGATTCTACAATGGAAAAAACAATAGAAACCTGCAGATATCTTAGAAAAGATTACGGTTACGATGATTATATACATCTAAAAATAGTTCCGGGAGCATCAAAAGATTCCATTAAAAGAGCTATGGCACTTGCCAACAGAGTTAGTATTAATATTGAAGCCGCTACCCCAAGCGGTTTGGCTGAACTGTCATCTACAAAGGATTATAAAAAAGATATACTGAAAAGACTCCATTGGATAGATTCACTTGAAAACAGTTCTACCACATATCCAAATTCTACTCATACAACACAGCTTATTATCGGTGCAAATAACGAAACAGATAAGGAAATTCTACATAGAATAGATAAAATATACAAAAATTCCAAATTGCACAGTGCATATTACAGTGGATTTACACCTGTCGAGGGACTGAATTTGAAAAAAAAACAGCTGCAATAGCCAAAGAGTAGGGAGACTTTACAATGCAGATAGTTTATTAAATGATTATAATTATAAACTTAAAGAATTAGTATTTGAAGATGATGACAGATTATCCCTAGATATTGATCCTAAAATTTTAGCTGCAAGTAATATGAATATATTTCCTGTAGAAATTAATAGTGCACCATTTATTGACCTGATAAGAGTTCCGGGTATTGGTGTAAAATCAGCTAAAAAAATAATTTCTATTAGAAAAAAATATAAGTTTACAAAAAAAGAAGAATTAAAAAGATTGGGAATAGCTGTAAATAGAGCTGAAAAATACATTAAATTAGATGGAGAATATCAGCCTAGTTTAGATATCTTCGAATAATTCCCAAATCTCAGGATATTTTTTAGAAACCGCTTCATCAATTAAAACTGAAGCTTCTTTACTAATACTGAATTCAGGTTCTGTTTTTCTTAAATACCTGAATACTGCTGCAGATTGTGAAGACCATAAAGTGATTCTTGGATTTTTATCAACAATCTCTTTAACTTCAGCCACATTCTCTAAAATTTTTTCCTGTTCTTTTTTTTTTGATCTTGTATGCTTTCTTCATCACTTTCACTGCCAGGTAAGTCTTCGGATGATGTTTCAATATTTTCAGCTTCCTCTTGGTTGATATCCTCATCAGTATCATCTTCCACAGTATCTATTTGTTGGTTTTCACTAGACTCATCTTCTTCTACAATAGTTTCCTGAATATTTTCATCATCTACAATATCTTCACTAGACTCATCTTCTTCACAAGTATCATCATCAAAAGATTTTGTATCTTCTACAATTTTATCACTGGACTCTTCATTTTCAGAAATTTTCTCCACAATTTTCTCGCTAGATTCATCATTTTCAGAAGTTTCTTCTACAATTTCTTCATTAGAAGAATTATCTTCATCAACATTTTCTACAATATCCTCATTAGATTCTTCCTGTTTTTCATCTTCACCTAACATGTCTTCTAAAGATACTGCAGAATTACTGTCAAAATCCTCATCATAAAAATCAGGAATTAAAGAATCTAATCCTTTACCTAAACCTGTTGATTTTTTAGCCATCTAATTACCTCCATCACGTTCTATAATTTCTTTAGCTAAACTTAGATAAGCTTTTGTACCTGTACTTTCAGGATCATAAATTAAACAAGGTTTGCCATAACTTGGAGCTTCAGCTAACCTGATATTTCTTGGAATCACAGTATTAAATAACAGATTAGTGCTTCCAAAATGATTTTTAAGTTCCTTGTAGACATCTTTACTGAGCCTTGTTCTTTTATCATATAATGTCAGAAGAATACCTTTGATTGGAACAGGTGTTCTAAGCCTCTTTTTTTAACTAAGTTAATAGTATTAATCAAATCAGCCACACCTTCCAATGCATAATACTCTGCTTGAATAGGTATAAGAACACTGTCAGCTGCAACTAATGCATTAACAGTTATAACACCTAAAGAAGGAGGTAAATCAATAAAGATATAGTCAAATAAAGGAGGTAAATCCTTAAGTGTTTCCTTTAAAACAATATGATAATTTTCCTTTTTGCTTAATTCAACCCCTGCTCCACTTAATGAAATATTACTTGGGACAATGAATAAATTCTTGATAAATGTAGGGATTGTTACTTTTTTAACACTTACATCCCCAATAATTGCATCATAAATAGTATTTTCTAATTTTGTTTTATCAATACCGAAGCTAGTAGTTGCATTACCCTGAGGATCCATATCAATTACCAAAACACTTTTACCCATTACAGCCAGTGAAGTTGCTGTATTAACTACAGTTGTAGTCTTTCCACAGCCTCCTTTTTGATTCATTACAGCTATTATTTCACTCATTAATTAATTCTCCTTATAAATGATAAGTTCTAAGTTATTAGAAATAAGTTTTAAGTTATATCTTACAAGAAATAACTTCTAAGTTATAAATTAAAAGAGATAAGTTTTAATTTTTAAGAAATAAGTTAAAAGAGATAACTTATAGGATATAACTTAAAAGAAATAAGTTTTAACTTTTAAGAGGTAATTTAAAAGAAATAAGTTTTAACTTTTAATTAATAACTTATACCTCATAACTTAAAAGGGATAAGTTTTAAGTTAAAAGGTTTAATGTATAAGTTATATTTTATACCTTCTATCTTATAAATTCTACGTTTTAAGAAATAAGTTATAAGTTATAAAGAATAAGAAATAATTTATTAGTTATTAGTTATTAGTTATTAGTTATTAGTTATTAGTTATTAGTTACTAGTTATAACTTATCAGTTATAAGTTATAAATTATAAAAATATTAAAATTAATCAAATATAAATTATTAATATTATATAAATCAAAAAGCAATTGCTTTGAATTTTTCTATAAAACTAAATATGTGTTATTTAGAGCCATTATCGAATATTATGACAAATAATAATTTTACATCTAAAAAATAGGTCATATCTAAGTACAGAAGCAATTCTTAAATTAAAATATTCAAAAAAATAAAGAGGGAGTAGAGAATTAATCTCACTCTATTTACTGTTTGGCATTTCACCAGAGAAATAATTTGCATAACCTTTTAAATCCAGCATACCATGTCCTGAGAAGTTAATAACAATGGTTTTTTCTTCTCCAGTTTGTCTGCATTTAATAGCTTCATCAATACCTGCCTTAATTGCATGAGTAGTTTCCGGTGCCGGAACAATTCCTTCACATTTAGCAAATTGAATTCCTGCATTAAATACGTCTCTTTGATGAGCTGTTACAGGATTGATATATCCTTCATGTGCAAGTAATGAGATTTGTGGACACATTCCATGGTATCTTAAACCTCCTGCATGTACAGATGGTGCTACAAAGTCATGGCCTAAGGTATACATTTTAAGAAGTGGAGTAAATCCATTTGAATCTCCAAAGTCGTATTCATATTTACCTTCAGTTAATGTTGGACATGCACTCGGTTCTACTGCAATAAATTTAGTATCACTGTTTCCATCAAGTTTATCTTTAATAAATGGATATAAAGCACCTGCAAAGTTACTTCCACCACCAACACATGCAATCATAGTGTCTGGTTCTTCATTAGCTATTTCCAATTGTGTTTTAAGTTCCTGACCGATGACAGTTTGATGTAACATTACATGGTTTAACACACTGCCTAAAGTGTATTTTACATTGTCATTGTTTAGAGCTTCTTCCATTGCTTCTGAAATAGCTATTCCAAGTGATCCTACATGGTCAGGGTTTTCAGCCAATACTTTACGTCCAAATTCGGTATTTTCACTTGGGGAGGCAAAGACTTCTCCGCCATAAATATTCATGATGTTTTTCCTGTCTGGCTTTTGATTAAATGATACTTTAACCATATATACAGTACAGTCCAAATCAAGTAATGAACAAGCAAGTGACAAAGCAGTTCCCCATTGTCCTGCACCAGTTTCGGTTGTTAATCTTTCAACACCTTCTTTTTTAGCAAAGTATGCCTGTGGAATTGCACTGTTTAATTTATGTGATCCCGTAGGAGAAGTATCTTCCCTTTTGTAATAAATTTTAGCTGGAGTGTTGAGCTTTTCTTCAAGACGTTTAGCTCTAAATAACGGAGTTGGCCTTCCCATCTGCATGTATAACTCCCTTACTTTTTGTGGAATCTTAATATATCTTTCAGTTGCAAACTCCTGATCCAGTGCCGCTTTTGTAAATGCTTTTTGCAAATCTTCAATTTGATTTCTTCCTTCACTATTTTTTGGCATTGGAAGTTCACAAGGTAAATCAGCGTTAATATTGTACCATTTTTTTTGGCACTTCTTCAGAGGATAATTCTATTTTATAATTCATATTAATAGATTGTATAATGTACTATTTAAAACTTTACTGTACACTTTTGTACAATTAATATTTTAATAGAATAAAAACCTATTTAGAAATATGAAAATTTTAGCTATTGATGTTGGAACAGGAACTCAGGACATACTAATTTATGATGACGAAAAAAGAGCTGGAAAACTCAATTAAATTAGTTCTGCCTTCTCCACACTTATATATTTCCCAACAAATTAAAGAAATTGAAAATGACATCTATTTTGACGGTGAAATAATGGGTGGGGGAAATTAAAAAAAGTATTCTTGAACATATGGAAAAAGGTTACGATGTAGTGATGGAAGCAAATTGTGCTAAAACAATAAGAGATGACCTTGAACAAGTTAAATCATATGGAATTAAAATAGCTGATGAAAATAAAAGCTATGAAGGATACACTAAAATCCATTTAGGAGATATAAACATTAGAAAGTTATCTGAATTTGTATTAGGATATGATTTAGACTTTGATATTGATAAAATAGCTATTGCAGTTCAAGACCACGGATACAATGAGAATATGGGCGACAGGGACTTCAGATTTGAAAAAATCAGAGAAAAATTAAATGAACCTGTCGAACCTGAAAGCTTTGGATTCCATGAAAATGTTCCAGAGTACTACTCCAGAATGAAAGCAGTAGAAAAAACCCTTAAAAAAGAAGGTATTGAAGAAACACCTCTTTTAATGGATACAAAATTTGCTTCAATAGCTGGAATGTGCTATGATGAAGAAGCTTCCCAATTAAACAGTTTTATAGCTATTGATATTGGAAACGGACATACTACTGCAGCATCAATAGAAAACGGTAAAATCCAAGGATTATTTGAGCACCATACTTCTAATTTAACTGGTGAATCACTTGAAAATTATATTAACAAACTGGCTAGTGGAGAAATTACAAATGAAGAGATTTACAATGACCATGGTCATGGAGCACATGTTCTAAATCCAATATCCAAACTAGAAAAAGTCATTGTCAGCGGCCCTAAAAGAGAATTGATTGAAAAAAACCAACCTTGACTGGCACCATGCATGTCCCGGAGGAGATGTTATGATGACCGGAACTATTGGACTAATCAAAACTATCGAATGGAACGAATAAAATGTATAGGCTAGATTCTCATATACACTGTCAGTATTCTCCAGACTCTTCTACAAAAATAGATGATATCATAAAAAAAATCTATTGAAGATAAAATTGATATCATAGCTATCAGCGATCATAATACAGTAGAAGGTTCTAAAGTTGCAGTCGAAAAAAAAAAAATACTGAGAATCTGCTTGTAATTCCTTCAATTGAGATTTCATCTTCTAAAGGACATATTCTTGGATTTGGCTGTGAAGAAGTAATTCCAAGAGATTTGGAACCTGAAGAAACAATTGACATGATTCATGACCAGGGAGGATTGGCTATTATTCCCCATCCTTTTTTGTTTTTACAGACACGGATTATTATGTAAAAAAGCAACCCTGATGAATTAAATTTTGATGCTATAGAAACAAGGAATGCCCGTTTTATTGTTGGCTGGTGTAACTTTAAAGCTAAAAAATTAGCTGATAAAAAAAACATACCATCATTAGGAGCAAGCGACTCCCATTATATTGACTTTTTAGGTGACTGTTACAGTCTAATTGACTGTGAATTAGATATTGATAGTGTTTTAAAATCTATTAAAAAAGGTCAGGTAGAGGCTCACGGAAAGGGAACTTCAAATATAAAATTATCAAAATATCTATTTGACAAGCATGTCCGTAAATTATATTAAAAAAAAATAAGGGATAATAAGAGTTATTCACTCTTTTTTTACAATTTTTATCTCAATAGTTGAAACATTTGTTTTTTCACCATTGTAAGTGTCTATTTGTTCTGTAGCAATACTAATATCCTCAACATCAGCGTTTGGGATAAACCCATTTCTAACAATTTCTGCAGTGTCTACGGCACGACTAATAGCTTTACCTCTTGCTTTAAGAGATACATGGTCTGCACCACCGTTAAATTGTGTCACTACTGCTAGAACATAGTTCATTACTGGTTTACTACCAATAAAGATAACATTTTCTTCCATAGTATCATGACTCCATATAGACTGTTATACAGTTAAGTGTATAATTTTTTTAACATATAAATATTGCTTTAGCTAATTTTTTTCCATTAATAAAATCTTATTAATAGAATCTAAAACAGCCAATATACTAGCCATTATTACATCATCGTTAGTTGCTCTACCAGTTGATTTATTACCTTCACCATCAGAAGAAATAACAAATACTTCAGCTAATGCATCAGTACCTCCAGTAATAGCTTCTAAATTGTATTCTTCAAGTTCAATGTCCATTGTATCCTGAATCAATTCCCTTATAGCATTAATAGCTGCATCAACTGGACCTACACCAGTACAGGAGGTTTCTTTTAATTTTCCATTAATGTTCAGTTTAACGGTAGCTGTTGGAGATACAACAGCTCCAGATAATATTCCTAAACCTTCAAGTTTAATCGGAGTTTCTTTAGCACTGCTTATTTCAGTTATAGCAATAGCTCTTAAATCATCATCTGTAACTGTTTTACCTTTATCTCCCAGAGCTTTAATTTGATTAAATACTGTTTGGAATTGTTTTTCTGTTAAGTCAATGTTATAATGTTCTAATTTAGCTTTTACTGCATTAGCTCCAGTGTGTTTTCCTAAAACTATTCTTCTTGAATGTCCTACAAGTTCCGGAGAAATCGGTTCATAAGTTAAAGCATTGTTTAACACTCCGTGAACATGTATGCCTGATTCATGTGCAAATGCATTAGCTCCAACAATGGGTTTGTTAACAGGCATTTTAATACCTGTAATGCGACCTACAAATTCAGACAAGCTATATAACTGTGTTGTATCAATATCCAAGTCAATGTTGTAAGCAGCATGCAGTGCAACAATAAGTTCTTCAAGAGAAGCATTCTGTTCTTTCTCCCATACCATTAATTGTTACATGAGCCTGATTTGCCCCGCATTCGATAGCAGTTAATGTATTTGCAGTAGCTAAACCGAAATCATTATGAAAATGAACACTAATCGGAGTAGTGTAGCGTTCTTTAAGATTAGTGATTAATTCTCTAGTTATGACAGGAATCAATACACCAACAGTGTCTGGAACATTTAAAAAGTCAGCGCCTGCATCTACAACAGCATCATAAACATCAAATAAATAATCATGTTCTGTTCTTGTTGCATCTTCTGCAGAAAATTCAACAGTCAATCCATGATCTTTTGCATATTCAACAGATTCAACAGCTGTTTCAATGACTTTTTCTTTAGACATTTTAAGTTTATAGTCCCTATGCAATGGAGAAGTACCGATAAAAGTATGTATGTAGTCCAATCCGGAATCAAGAACAGCATCGATGTCTTTTTTGCACACTGCGAGCTAAACCTAAAACTGTAGCATTCAAACCTAATGAATTAAGTTCTTTTGCAGCTTTTCTTTCACCATTTGAGGATACAGGAAAACCTGCTTCTATTTTATCTACACCAAGTTTATCAAGCTTTTGAGCAATTTGAATTTTTTCATCAACAGTCAGAGCAACTCCCGGAGCTTGTTCACCGTCCCTGAGAGTTGTATCAAAAATATAAATCTTATCAGCAAGATTCATATTTTCCTTTTTTAGTGTCTCGATATTTTTACCATACATAATTAAAACTTCCCATTTTAATGTAATAGTAATTACTTCTTTTTAGATATTTAAAGTTTATCTTCTATTATGTTTTTTTATAGTTTTAACTACAACAACAATCACGACTAAGATTACAACCAAAACAGCTAATGTATAAAATAAATATTCACAAGCAGGGACTTCACTTTTATCAATGTTTAATGAATATACATGTCCGCTATGATCTGCAAAGAATAAACTATTTCCATTAATTACAGGAGAAGAAGTTATTTCTGAATTAAATAATATGGTTCCTGGATTGTAAGTAAATTCCTCTTCACCAGTGTATTTATTTAAAACATAACCAGTTCCATCATTAGAACCAAATGCAATTAACTCTTCTTTTATTGCTGGAGTTGATTGAACTGGAGCTCCAGTAGCATGACTCCATTTAAAAGTTCCATCTCTTAAATCAAGACAGGTTAAATTACCTTCATCAGAACCTATGTATACATTGTTATTATACTCATCAATACACGGAGAAGATTTAACTTTATTGTTTAAATCATAATCCCAGCATAAATCCCCATTTGTTTCATTTAAAGCATAAAGTGAATCATCATCAGATCCTATTATGATTTTACCCTCTGCATATGCTGGAGAAGAGTAAACTGCATCGCCTGTAGCATATTGCCAGGTTATATTTGTATTATTTAAATTTATGCAGTAAACATTACCATTAGTTGAACCAACATAAAGTGATCCGTTAACAACAATTGGAGAAGACACTATTTTATCCTCTCCTAAATCCGCTTCAAAAGTTTTATTGCCATCAGCTATGTCAAATCCATAAACATACCCATTATCACAACCTACATAGACAGTATCATTATCTACATAAGCTGCCCCCTGAATAGATTCGTCAGAAGTATTATATTTCCATAAAATATCTTGTGATTCAATATCTATAGCTTTAAAACTTTGATTATTTCCTACAAATACTGTGTTGTTACTTACTACAGGTGTTGCATTACTGTCTCCTTTTAAATTAAATGACCAGTCTTCAGTTCCGTTTTCCATGTCAATTACTTTTAAAAATACCTTCCTGTGAAACAACATATAAGAAGTCCCCATAGATTGCAGGTGAGCCTATAACCGGTGATTCCATGTTAAATGACCATAAATTTGTAACAAAGTCAGAATTATCATCAACATATCCTGTATGATTTAAATTACTTTGAAATGTGTTCCAATCAATATTTGCACCAGCTATTGGACTGATACATAATATACAGATTATAAATCCGATTAATAATTTATTATATTTAGACATCTTTTAACCTCCTTAAATATCTCTATTAAATCTTTTGACTCCAATGATAAAGAACAGTGCAGTGAATCCTAAAAGTATAGCTAAATCTAACCATACATCGCCTAAACTTTGACCTTTAATCATTACTCCCCTCATTGCATCGTTAAGATAAGTTAATGGGAATATATAAGCTATTTTTTGTAAAATCCAAGGCATAGTTTCAATAGGATAGAATACACCTGAAACAAACATCATAGGCATTGAAAATGGCATGACTATTTGAGTATAATCTTCCTGAGTGTTGGTTCTTGCAGACAACATAATACCAAAACCAACAAAACATAGTGCTCCAAAGAAAAGAACAATGAATGTTTGTAAGATTCTCCTTTAATACTTACATTAAACAATACAATAGCCATGAATATTAATATAAGAGCCCTAACTAACTCAACAATAAGTTTAGATGCAATTTTACCTCCAACTACAGTTGAAATTGATGTCGGAGTCATAAATAATCTAGCTAATTCACCAGTTTCACGTTCTCCAGCTATTGATGCACCCATACCCATCATACAGGACATCATTACAGTCATTCCTAAAACTGCAGGAACTAAAAAGTCAATATACTTAATATTCCCATATATTTTGTTAATATGAAGTGCAATATCATCTTTAAAATTATCAAATGTATGTCCAATTGAATTTGTAACATTTGCACTTTGAGTATTAGTAGCTAATTCAGATTGATTAACTGGACTGGTACTATTTTCTAACTCCTGTGATGAAGGATTAGAAACTATAGCATTAGATGCTTCCATATTTGATAATTTAGCAAATATTCCTTGAGTTACACTTTCCAATGTTGAAGAAGCCATTTGATCAGATGAATCCAAATACAGTGTAACCGCCTTTTGAGACACATTACTGTCATAATTTTCCGGCAGTATAATTGCAGCTTTTACTTCTCCACTATCAACTCTCTTTTTGCATCATCAACATCATCCATAACCTCTACTACCTTATACTGATCCGTTGTTTTAATAGTATCCAATGTTACATCAGTTAAGTCACCGTGACTTTGAGAAACAACAACTACAGGCAAATCAGTCATGTCTCCACCCATACCATAACCAAATAACAAAATCATGATAATAGGAAAAATTAAAATTGAAATTAACCTTGGAGGATGTCTTTTAAACTTAAAAGTTCTTTTTTAATCATCCAGCTAAATTTTCTAAGCTCTATCATCTTCATTCACCTCAGCTGTTGCTTTAATAAATACATCTTCCAGAGATGGTTCCTGTGTAAATATTGATTTGACAACACCTCCTGCTCTGATGATGTCTTTTAAAACATCATTAACAGCATCATCATCAAAATTGTCAATTCTCAAATTAAAACGTCCGTTTTTAGCCATTTCAACACCATGTACTTTTGGATTAGATTGAATAGCTGAAATAATAGAATCATTAGTTTCTTTAAGTAAAAATGACATTTTCTTTAAGTTTAATGTTTCAATGTCTTCTTTAGTAGATTTATTTACTTCATTTTCATTTGAAATATCTCTTAAAGTATTTTTCATTTTAATTTCATGCTCTTATTTTTTTCTTCTTCTTTTAAAAGAGAATCCTTAAGGCTTTGGGGAGTATCATAAGCTACCAAATTACCCGTATTTATAATTCCCACATTATCACAAAGCATATCTACTTCATGCATGTCATGAGAACATAAAATAATTGTATTTCCTCGTCATTTAACTCACGAATTAAATCCCATAATGTTCTTTTTTAGTAGTTGGATCAAGCCCGATTGTTGGTTCATCTAAAAATAATATCTCCGGCCTATGTACTAAACTAGCTACAAGAGATGCCTTTTGTTTTTGTCCACCGGACAACTGTCCAACTCTTTTTATTTCTAGCATATTTAATGTCTACTAATTCCATCAAATCTTCAATACGGTCATATTTTTCATCAACAGGAACACCGTAGTAATCAGCACACCATTCTGAATTTTCCTGAACTGTTAAATCCTTATATAAACTAACTTGCTGAGGAACCATTCCTAACAAATTTCTTACTTCATTCGGATTTTCCTGAACATCATACCCTCCAACACTAGCATGACCTGAAGTAGGTTGAATTAAACAGGTAAGCATTTTAATTGTTGTGGTTTTTCCTGCCCCATTTGGACCAAGTAATCCAAAAATACTTTTTTCAGGAACTTTTAAATTTAAAGAATTAACAGCAGTGAAATTTTTATAAACCTTTGTAAGATTCTTAGTTTCAATTGCATTTCTCATCGTTTTCCACCTTATGCATTTCATTATCTGACATATCTTCAATAAAACTTAACCAAAGAGGGCTATTAATCAGGTGAGCAAACTCACTTTTAAAACTTTTAAGTAAGATTTCACCTTCCTCTGTAAGAGAGTAATACTTAACACTTTTATTATTGCTAACTCCCCATTCTCCTTTTATAATCCCAGTTTTTTCTAATTTCCTTAAAATCGGATAAATTTTACTTGAATTTGTTTTTATTATACTCAGTAGGCTTACAAGAACTAAAAAATTCATCTAACTTTTTCATGATCCCATAACCATGGATTTTTTTCTTTACTAATAATCCATAATATAATAATATGAGTTAAACCATTAGAACAATGCCTCATAATTTTTTTTGAAAGCTGATCAACATTTTTTTTATGTCTGAACATGGCCAACTCAAACCTCCTAATTGTTATTTAAAAAAAATTATATATGTTAAATTTTGATATATAACAAAATAACATATATATAATTATAATATATAAAGTTAATCTTAAATCATGAAATTAGGTTTTACAACATTAGCAATGTTTACCAGACCAAATAATGACATAATAGAAACTGCTAAAAAATATGAATTTGAAATGATAGAAATACTTGGAGAAGGCCCTTTTTTTTAAAAATGACAATCTTGAATTTGCAAATACTGACTTGGAAATTTGCATACATGCTCCAACAGTTGATTTGAATATAGCTAGTTTAAACACCGGAATCAGAAAAGAAAGTGTTAAACAGATGAAAGATGCTCTGGATTATGGAAAAAAAATAAATGCAACTGCTTTAACTATCCATCCTGGGCAAATTGGAAGAAATGAAGACAGAATAAGGAGATATGCACTGGAACTGGCTATTGAAAGTATTGGAGAACTTGTTGACTATTCAGACATTGTTGTTTCAGTTGAAAATATGCCTGAACGCTTCTCATTTTTAGGAAATAAGGTTGAAGAGCTTGAAAGAATACAAAATGAAACTGGGTGTGGCTTAACAATTGATGTAGGTCATGGAAACACTTGCAGAAATTGTGAAGAATTTCTGGATTTAAAAAACATTAGCTACTGTCACTTAAATGACAATAATGGTGTTAAAGATCAGCATGTTACATTAGGTGAAGGAACTCTTGATTTGAATCTTCTTAAAAAAAGTAGATAAAGGAATTATTGAGTTAAATAACTTTGATAATGTTTTAAAAAGTAAAGAAGTTATTAAAAATCTATTGAAATAACTTCTGAAATTTTTGAATAACATAATCTGTTTTATTAATCAGTTTTGGAGAAACCTCTTCTTCCTGTTCAACAGTTAGAACAGATACATCAGCATTATTAAAAGCTAAAACATCATTGAGACCATCTCCAACCATCATTACTTTATACCCTCTGTCTTTTAAACATCTTACAACCTTACATTTGCCTTTTGGAGAAACTGTTCCAAAGGCATGTTTTTTATTGACATTTAAAATTTCGGCCAATTTGTTAATGGCTCCCTTTCTGTCTCCAGATGCAATATAAATTTCAATACCTCTAGATTGTAAAATCTTAATTGTGTCTATGACTTCAGAAAAGAGTTTGCCTGCAGAAGTAATAGTATAAACTATTTTATTTTTATTAATATCGATAATTACTGCAGATCCGTTACAAAGTTCCATTTTAGGGATTTTTTCTTTTAAAATAGTAAACCCATCAGTAATATCACTAATAGTTGCCTGATTTTCATTTTCTAAAATATCAGTAACTTCCTCTTTAGTAGTTTCACAGCTTGTAAAGCTAACATCAAAGTCAATATTATGCTGTTTAATCACATCTGAAATTAAAGTGTTACTATCCAAATTCAAAAGACAGTTTGTATTAAACTGAAGAACTACAAGTGCTAAGGAATCCATAGAATCAATTAAATGCAATGAATTAACATCAGTGAATAATTCCCCAGTTGAAACATCTTTAATAACCCTGTAGCGTTCAAGTAAAGTTCCAGAATTATCAAACACAATAGCTTTTTTCATTTTGACCCCTCTTTAATTTTATTTAATTACTTGTACACTATTTATAATTTTGTAAAAAAATATTCATTTAGGCAAATATTTTTTAGTTATACTGATTATCATTTTTACATATTATGGGAATTCCATTAACAGGGACTTCTCTAAACTCTGCACACAGTTTAGCTCCTGCATTAGTTATGAGCGAACAAGCTTTAAGCCAAGTTTTGATATTTATTATAGAACAACAATCAGTGCAATCATCACTGGATTAATCTATAACTTCTTATACTCCATCAAAGAAGCTTCACTTAACTAAAATTTGTCTTTAAATGACTCATAAATTAAATATGAACTCCGTTTACTTTTTTTTAAAAAAAATATCAATAACTTATATAAACCTTAAAAAATAAAATATCACTTATTATATATTATTATGATTACTCAGGTGTTTTAATGAATGTTATTGAAAAATTAAATTCCATTCAAAATAAAGAAATGACTGCTAAGGAGAATGTAGAAAACTTCATTAAAGTTATTGATGAAAAAAATGAAGAATTAAATATTTTCCTAGAAGTTAACAAAGAATCTGCTCTAAAACAAGCAGAAGCTATTGATGAAAAAATAGCTAACGGAGAAAAAGTTGGATTTTTATCTGGTTTAGTTTTTGGTATTAAGGCAAATATCAATGTTGAGGATTATATTATCTCTGCAGCTTCAAAAACCTTGGATAATTACTTCGGAAGTTATAATGCAACTGTAATTGATAAAATATTAGCTCAAGACGGAATTATTCTCGGTATTACTAATATGGACGAGTTTGCAGCTGGAAGTTCAACTGAAACTTCCTGTTTTGGACCTACTCAAAACCCAGCAGCTCCTGGAAGAATCCCTGGAGGATCCAGTGGAGGAAGTGCTGCTGCAGTAGCTGCAGAAATGTGTGATATTGCTCTTGGTTCAGATACTGGAGGTTCAATCAGAAACCCTGCATCCCATTGTGGAGTTGTCGGATTTAAACCAACTTACGGTGCAGTATCAAGACAACGTTTACTTGATTTGTCAATGAGTTTAGATCAAATCGGACCTTTATCTAATGATACCAGCGGAATTGCACTTGCCCTAAATGCAATATCCGATTATGATGAAACAGAATGTACCACCCTACACGGGAAAAGACCTGACTTTACCAGTGTACTTGAAGAAAATCTCTTGAAGGTATGAAAATAGCTGTTTGTAAAGAGTTTATTGATGTGACAGATACTGAAATTAATGTTGCTGTAAACAAAGCTATTCACAAATTAGTTGAAGCTGGTGCAGAACTTGTAGAAGTAAGTTTTGACAATATTGACTTATGTCTTCCAACTTATTACTTAATCAACTATGTAGAATTCTTTTCAGCTACCAGAAAATATGACGGAAGGGATTACGGTTATAGAATAGAAGATGTTTGTGGAGAAGAAGTATTAAGAAGAATTGAAATCGGTTCCTACATTTCACAAAAAAGAATACAGTGGAAAATTCTATAAAAAAAGCTCTTCAAGCAAGATCCCTTATTAGAGATGAAATCAATGCTATGTTAGAAAATGTTGATTTAATTGTAGGTCCTACTGTTCCTAAACTTCCTCACAAAATTGGTGATGAATTAACTCCTATGGAAATGTATGCTTACGATGTGTTAACTGTAATAGCTAATCTTGCAGGAATTCCGGCTGGAAGTATTAAAGCTGGTGAAGTAGATAGTATTCCTGTTGGTTTACAAATTCAGGCTAAACCATTAGATGATTTAAAAATCATTAAGGCAATGAGTGTATTTGAAAATGAAAATTAATCCTAATAAATTATCATTTTATTAGAATTATTTTTTCTTTTTTACAAAACCTTTATTTTACTTATTTTTAGATATTTCACTTGTAAATATAATAAATACTGATTTTCAGGAAAAATCGGCTTCATTAATGAGATTTTTATGTTTAGTGCAACTTTTAAATTTTACACTTGAAATATATGTCCCAGTTATGATTACAGCAATATTAAAAATTGAATATAATACATATTCACATATCAAATTTTAAAAATTATCAATGAATAACATTCATTATAATAAAATAACTGAATTAATTTCATCTAAAATTTTAATAATACTTATCTGTACAATTTCAGCCATTGGGGAATCTTCAATAATCCAGCATTAATACAAATTGTGAAAGTATTATAAATCTTAAAATAAAATAGTTACACGAGGTTTACTTATGAAAAAAAATAGGACTCGTCTATATAAAAGGAGCAGTTCCTGGATTTGAAAACTTTGGAGAACTACCTACCCATCTTGTTAAATCAAATGGATTAGTTGATGGTAAAAAAGCCAGCAGTGAACTTGATGCATTAATTATACCTGGAGGTACACTTCTTGAATCAGGTGATATCAGCGATGACTTATCTAAAGAAATAAAACAAATAGCTAAAGATGGAAAACCTATTATTGGTGTTTGTGCAGGTTTACAATTATTAGCAAATCAGACAGACATCGGACGAAAGTCAGAAGTTCCAATAATAAAAGAAGGTCTTGGATTAATAGATGTTAATCTTTCACCACTCATAAGCAGCGATCGTGTTAATGCTAAAGTTTATGACAATTCATTTATTACAAAAGGCCAGAATGAAGATGTTACCGGATTCCATACACACACCTACGGTAAAATTGAAGGTGATGCCAAACCGTTATTCTACTCTAAAATTCAAAGAATGAATTATGGAGATGTAAATAAAAAATCCGAATACAACATTTTTTCAGGAGCATGTAATGATGATGGAAATGTTATAGGAACAATGATTCATAATATTTTAGATGAAAATCCTATTATTAGAAACAACCTATTAAACTACATTGATGCTTCCAGTGAGGATATCGAAGATATATCCGCTAAAAATAAAGAAGTCAAATCCAAAATAAACATGGAAGTTGGAGTCGACTCAGGACATAAAATAGAAAAATTATCTGGAGAATTCTTAAAATATAAAAATAATGGAAAAGGCCCTAAATTTCTTATGATTGGAAGTAACGGATCTGATTCCGGAAAAACATTTATTTTAACCGGACTGGCTGGAGCATTAAGAAAAAAAGAGGTCTAAAAGTGTGGCTCTTATGAAAGTAGGTCCCGATGCAAGAGATATTGTTCCTGGCCTATACCTAACAAACGGAAAAATGGAAGATTACGGATCTATAAAAATCGGACATCTAGGCTGGATGGATATTAAACTGGCTATTGATAAATTAAACAAATCAGACTATGACATTGTATTGATTGAAGGTGTTATGAGCGTATTTACTGGATTACTGAATGAAAAAGTTCCATACTCTGCAAGTGAAATAGCAATGTCATCAGATATTCCAATGCTGCTTATGTCTGGTGTCAATAAGGGAGGTATTGAATCAGCGGCAGTTGATTTGGTAGCACATGCAAATATGCTAAAAAAACTTGGAGTTACAGTTGAAGCAATCCTCCTAAACAAGGTTTACAATCAGGATATATTTGAAAATGTAGTTCCGTACATCAAAAAATAACACCCAGGTCAAAAATGTCTTAAATGTATCAAAACTGAAAATAGACGGACGCGGATTTACTCCTGAAGTTGAAATCAGATATGATCTGTTTTCAAAATATGCACTTGAATGTGTTGAAGAAAATATAGATATAAATACAATAGTTAGTATGGCGAAAAATGTAAATTTCAATAGAATAGTTCCTTTTGAAGAAATAAAAAACAGGGTGATATGAATGGCACTTAATTTAAGTCCGGAACAGGGAGTTAAGCTAACAAAAAAGACAGAGTTCATGTTGCAAAAAAAAATTAAACAGGGCTGGAAGGCAACATGTCTGATTCCCGATTACGGCTTTGATGAAAATGGGGATATTCAAGTAATGTCTGACAGAAACCGCAGAGCTGTTAAAATCGTGAAAATCAAAGATGACGGAATATATATTGAAAAAGCATTGAAATCTAAAAACCTTAGAATTCCATGGGGTAAAATAAGTTTAGTTAGTCCAACTAAAGAAATTAAAGACGGACTGAAAATAGATATGTATGATGGTAAATATGTTGTATTTAGTATTTATAACTCATATAAAATCCAACAAATTACCCAATACATCTTTAATTATATAAATGATAAAAGAACGAATAATGAAGCTATGTATAGCTGATTTTTTCAAATATTCTTTTATAATGTCTTCCCCTTTAAGTAAGACCAAACCATTTTCTTCAGCGTATTTTTTTTAGCGTCAGCTACTGATGTTGCCTGACCGGTTTTGCTGTCCATCATTTCACAAACAACACAGACAGGAGTTACACCAGCCATTTCACACATAGCCAATCCAATTTCAGTATGGCTCTTCTGTTTTTAACTAAACCGTCAGCACCTCTTAAAAGACATACATGACCTGGAGACCTGAATGTTTTTCCAAAATCACCATATCTTTCTTCTTTTAACATGATAGCCATTTCACTAATGGTCATAGCCCTATCATGGTCTGTAACTCCAGTAAATGAATCCCTATGATTTACCCATATTGAAAATGAAGATCTTTCATCATATGGAATGTCATTTGGAGCAAGTTCAGCTAAATCTGGATATTTTGAGCTAGCAGCTTCCATAATATCTGTCATAAATGGTAAATTAATAGCATCACAGTACTGTGGAGCTAAACAATTGCAGATTAATCCACCTGCATTATCTCTCATAGTAGCTACTGATTTTGGTGTAACAAATTCAGAAGCGATAATCATATCTACCTCTCCTTCTCTGTCATCATCATCATAAACTAAAATAAATTCACCATTTCTTAATGCCTCAAAACCCATTTCTAAATCGTTTTTACTCATAGTAACATCTCCTTAATAGTGTAGAAACAGGGCTAAAAATAAAAAAATAACTTTCTTATTCTCTTCCATCCGGACTATCACCGTCGGTTTTGGATTTTAACCAAATCAACACATTTTTGTGCTCGTGGACTTATCTATTTCAGAAACACCACCGGTGGAGAATTTCACTCCGCCCTGAGAATTGTACAATGAAATAATATATAAATTATATTATAAAAAGTTTCTTAAAACATTTTTAAAATTCAACACTTACCGTATCTCCGTCTTCAAGATTTAGCTTATCCCTAAGTTTATCTTTAGCTATAAACTCCAAATAATTTTCTTCATGTGTAGTTTTAGCCGGAAATACAATAGCCCCAGTAACTTCATCATTTAATCTTGCTTTTATATATTTAACAGCACCAAAACCTTCATCAGGTTTTATAATATTTTTACATTCATTTTTTACTTTGTTGATTTGAGGAAGGTACTCTTCTGGAACTATAACATTTAAAGTTCCTGGATACGGGCGAAATCCACAATTTTTTTAAAATTATTAACATAAAAATCCTGTGATAAAAAATAAGCGGCTTTGCCTAAACCAGTTGTAACTGTTCCATCAATTTTCATTAAAAAACCTCCAAATATATACAATGAATTATAATTTGATTAAAAATTATTGACTATATAATTAATTTAATTAAAAGTAGCTATTTCAGAATAAATTTTAAATTACACTAGCTACATCAAATACTAATTTATTTTTATTTACTAATATTTATTACGATATACTCCACCTTTAAAAACAAATTTATTTTAACAATCAAATATAAATTTAAAAATAATATAAATTTTACAGGTAATGACTATGGAAACTAAAACAATTTCAACCGATGTTTTAATTATTGGTTCAGGAGGAGCTGGTTCAAGAGCAGCTATTGAAGTAGATAAAGCTGGTCTTAAAGGACTTATTGTTTCAAAAGGACTAACTTTTAGATCTGGATGTACTGGAATGGCTGAAGGAGGATATAATGCTGTTTTTAAAGCTGTCGATGCTGAAGATTCAATAGAAGCACATATTGAAGATACCTTAAAGGGAGGCAGCTATCTCAATGATAAAAAACTTGTAGATGTACTTGTTCACGAATCCCCTGACAGACTAATTGATTTAGAAAATTATGGGGCAATCTTTGACCGCCAGGAATCTGGTAAAATAAATCAAAGACCATTTGGTGGACAGCAATACAGAAGAACCTGTTTTCAGGGAGACAGAACAGGACATGAGCTAATGACTGCTCTTAAAGAAGAAATAATTAAAAGAGATATTCAAACTATTGAAGAGGTAATGGTTACATCTCTTGTTTTGGATGAAAGTTTAAGACAGGTTATAGGAGCTGTTGGACTAGATTTGGCAAACTCCCAAATAATCTATTTTAAAGCAAAAGCAGTTATACTGGCTAGTGGAGGGGCAGGCAATTTATATCCTATTACATCCAACACCATTCAGAAAAATGGTGACGGATTCATGCTTGCCTGGAATGCGGGAGCTAATCTGATAGATATGGAACAGATTCAGTTCCACCCAACAGGAATGGTAACTCCAGATTCCAAAAAAGGAGTTCTTGTAACTGAAGCTGTAAGAGCTGAAGGTGGAAAATTATTAAATAAAGACGGCCAACGCTTCATGAAAAAATATGCTCCTGAAAAAATGGAACTAGCTACCCGTGATGTTGTTGCAAGATCCATTTATCAGGAAATCATTGAAGGAAGAGGCAGTGAACATGGAGGAGTTTATTTAGACATAACACATCTTCCTGATGATTTAATTGATGAAAAACTAAACTATGGTTCTGCAGTTTAAAAATGTAGGCATTGACATTAAAAATGAAAAAAATTGAAGTGGCTCCCACTGCACATCACTTTATGGGTGGTGTAAAAATTAATTCAGACTGCTCTACAAACGTGCATAATCTGTTTGCTGCTGGAGAGGTGTCAGGAGGAGTTCATGGAGCTAACCGTTTAGGTGGAAATGCACTGGCTGATACTCAAGTATTTGGAAAAAGAGCTGGTGAAAGTGCAGCAAAAGTTGCAATCAAAACTGATTTTAAAGAAAATCCTGAAATGGTCCATGAAGAAAAAACAAGAATTGAAAGCCTAATTAAAGACGGTTCCATTAATCCTATAGAGTTTAAAAATAACCTTAAAAAATTAATGTGGGAAAAAAGTCGGAATTGTTAGAGATGAAAAAAATTTAAATGAAGCTTTAAGACAGCTGCAAGAGATGGAAAAAAGAGTTAAATGATTTAAAAGTTGAAAATAAAGGCCAATATAATACAGAACTTGTAACTGCTCTTGAAGTAATAAATATGGTTGAAATAGCTATTTTAGTTGTAAAATCAGCAATATTACGTAGAGAAAGTAGAGGAGCTCACTTCAGGTCTGATTTCCCTGAAAGCAATGATGCCTGGAAAAGAAGTATTGTTCTAAACAAAAATAAAATAAAATTTGAAGCTAGGTAAAATTATTTACTAGCTTCTTTAAGCTCTTCAAGAGCTTTTCTGGCTTTTTTATAAATTTCTTCTTCATCTAATGTAGTTAATTTTCTATTTTCCATTAAAATTTTACCATCACAAATAGTAGTATCTACATTATAACCATTTGCGGAGTAAATGATATTGGAACTTGTAGCTGAACTATCCGGCACCATATTAGCATTATTGGTATCAATTAAAATTAAATCTGCTTTTTTACCAACTTCAATTGATCCTATTTCCTGTTCAAGTCCTAAAACTTCTGCACCTTTGATAGTTCCCATAGCTAATGCTTCATTAGAAGTTAAAGCTTTAGGATTTAATAAATTAACTTTTTGAAGTAAGGAAGCTGTTCTTAACTCCTCAATCAAATCCAAATTATTATTTGATGATGCTCCATCTGTTCCAATTCCAACACAAATATCATTAGTGATTAAATCCTGAATTGGAGCTATACCTGAAGCTAATTTCATATTACTGCATGGATTATGTGAAATTTTAACATTGTTCCTTTTAATAATTTCAATTTCATTATGAGATAACCATACACTATGTGCAGCTACAACATCAGGACCTAAAAATCCTATTGAATCCAAATATTCAAAGGGTCTTAAATCATGTGCTTCAAGTGAATCATTTATCTCTTTTTGAGTTTCACTAACATGAATATGAATTCCAGTATTATACTCATTAGCTAACCATCTTACATCTTCCAATAAATCCTTTGAAGCTGTATACGGGGAATGAGGTCCAAAAAATACTTTAATTCTTCCATCAGCCATCCCATTACATTTTTCAAATAAGGCTATGTTTCTTTAATTTCATGTTCTCTTTTTTTCATCATCACCAAAATCAATCATACCATAAGATAAAACTGCCCTAATTCCTGATTCTTCAACAGCTTTTGCAACATCTTCCATGTAAAAGTACATGTCACTAAAAGTGGTTGTTCCGGATTTAATTAATTCAATGGCTCCTAAAAGAGCACCAATATAACAGTATTCAGATGTAAGATTTGCTTCCATCGGCCAAATATTATCATTTAACCATGAATCCAAGCTCAAATCATCAGCCAATCCTCTAAACAAAGTCATTGACAAATGTGTATGAGTATTTACAAATCCAGGAAGTAATATTTTACCTTTAGCATCAATAACCTTATCTACATTACTTTCATCAATATCAGTACCTATTTCTGCGATTTTATCATTTTTTATTAAAAGAGAACCTTTTATTTCTTTAAAATCTAAAGGGTTTAAAATTAATGCATCTTTAATTAAAATAGTATTATCAGTCATAATAACACCTAAAAAAAATAAAAAAAAAGTCAATTAAAATAACTATTCTAAATTTTTAATAGCTAATTTAATATCTTCTGGTTTGATAGTTTTACGTTTAGCGATTTTAGCAACATTGTTTGCTTCAATTGCAACGTCACGAGCTACTTCTTCAAGATATTCAGCTAATTCAGCTTTAGCATCTTCACTAACTCTTTCAGCACCAGTATCTTTAATAATCCTTGCGATAGGAGCTTTTGGTATTTCAGACATGTATTTCACCTCAAACAGTTGATTTATAACTTATGATAATTTTAAATTAATCTTAAGCTTAATATCAATATAATTTCTATTATATTTAAAGATTTTGTATTATTTGATAGTAAAAGCTGAAAATATTAAAAAATATCCAGAATTTCAACACTTTAAAAAAGTATTAATAAAAAAAATGATATATCATATCACATAAATAAAATGAGAAGATTTAAAATGAAATTAAAAATTGCTGTACCTTCTAAAGGAAGAATTAGTGACCCTTCAATATCCATCTTAGAAAAAGCAGGGTTAGGATTAAAAGATAATGCTAATAGAAAATTAATTTCCGCTACTTTTAATAAAGATATTGATGTAATGTTTGCTCGTGCATCAGACATTCCAAAATTTGTTGAAGATGAAATTGTAGATATGGGAATAACTGGTGTAGACTTGATTAATGAAAGTGAAGCTAATGTTAAGGAATTAGTTGATTTGTCTTTCGGACAGACAAAATTAGTTTTAGCATCACCGGAAGATTCCACTATAAATTCCATTGATGATTTAACATCAGATATGGTAGTAGCTACTGAATTTCCAACATTAACAAAAAAATACTTAGAAGAACATGGTTTAACATCAAAAATAATAACATTAAGTGGTTCTACAGAAATTGCACCATTAATTGGAATAGCTGATTTAATTACTGATTTAACCAGTACAGGAACCACATTAAAAATGAATCATTTGAAAATTGTTGATGTAATTTTAGAAAGTACTATTAAACTTATCACTAATGACAACAGCTTTGAAAATAAAAAAAAAGAATTAGTTGAAGCAGTAAGTACAAGTATAAAAGGAGTAATTGAAGCTGAAAGGAAAAAAGCTTGTAATGATGAATGTTAAAAAAGAAAATTTAGATAAAGTTAAAAAAGTCATGCCTGCAATGTCTGGCCCAACAATTTCAGAAGTATTATCTAAAGAAGAAACTGTAGCTGTACAAGCAGTTATAGATGAAGACGTGGTTTTCGAACTTGTTAACGATTTAAGAAATGCAGGTGCAAAAGATATTCTTGTCGTACCAATTGAAAGGATTATATGAAAATAGCAATAATTTACTCAACATCCAGCGGAATAACAAAAAAAAGCTGCAAAAATTTTATCAAACAAAATAAAAGCTAAAATTCAATTAATTCCAATTGAAAAAGCTAAAACAGCCTGTTTGTTAAAATATGATTTTATTATATTAGCCGGATCACTATATCATGGAAAAGTCCAGGGAACATTAAAAGATACATATCCAGAAATATGGGAACATTAATGGAAAAACCGGTTGCTCTGTTTATGAACTGTGATGAAAAATCAAATACTAAAAGTCATCTGAACAAAACATTTTCAGAACAACTTGTTAAATCATCATTTATTTCTTCAAATTTTGGTTATGAAATAAATCCTGATGAAGGAAACTTTATTGATAAAATAAAAGCTAAGAAAACACTTTCCAGTGAAAATATTCCTGTATTGAATATGGATGAAATTGATAAATTTGCTAGTTATATTAACAATTTAATTGATAAAAGAATTGAATAAAATGGGTTGATTAAAATTTTTGAATTAAAAAGTATAATTTCAATAAAAGATTTTGAAAGAAAGGATATTGATTATATTCTAAATGAAGCATCAAAACTAGAAGATATAGCTAAATCAAAAGAATGCTGTGACGAATTAAAAGGTAAAATCCTTGGATTAATGTTTTTTGAACCGTCAACAAGAACAAGATTATCTTTTGAAACATCTATGAAACGTTTAGGCGGAAACTGCATAGGTATTGAAAATACAAGATCGTGTTCTGTTTCCAAAGGGGAAAGCATAGCTGACACTGCAAAAATGTTTGAGGGTTACAGTGATGCTTTAGTTATTAGACATGAATTAGAAGGCGTATCCAAATTCATATCAGATATTGTTGATGTTCCTGTGATAAATGCTGGAGACGGTGCTGGTCAACATCCTACTCAAACATTACTTGATTTATACACTATCAAAAAAAGAATTAGGGCAAATTGATAACTTAAAAATAGTTTTAGTCGGTGATTTAAAATTTGGTCGTACAGTACATTCCCTGTCCAATGCATTGGGATTATATGATAATGTGGAACTTTATTTTGTAGCTCCTAAAGAATTAAGAATGCATCAAGAGGTTTTACACGATTTAAACAAAAAAAATATCCCATATACTGAAGTTGATAGTATAGAAGAAATTATTGACAAAGTAGATGTTTTATATGTAACCAGAATCCAAAAAGAACGTTTTGGAGACTTAGATGAATACTTAAAAATAAAAGGAGCTTATATTGTTAATAAAAAAATGTTAGAAGGTAAGGATGTTATTGTTATGCACCCATTACCAAGAATTGATGAAATAGCTACTGATTTAGATAACACCAAACATAACAAATATTTCAATCAAGCATTTAATGCTGTTCCAGTTAGAATGGCCATTTTAAAAACTTTAATAAAAAACAATCCTAAATGGAATCATATTGAATAAAGTGTTTTTTCAAGTAAATCAGTATCGCATTGAAGTGTTATAATATTAGTTCTTCCTTTTCCACGTCCACGTGATATAGTATTGGTTGAAATAATACCTAACATTTCAAGTTCATTTATAAAATCAAAAATTCTTCTGTATGTTACAGAATCTCCTTTTGATACTTCTTTGTAGGTATCGTATAATTTACCTGATGTTATTTCTTCATTATTTTGAGTAAGTCTTAAAATAGCGTCTAAAAACTCTTTGCTGTTGAGTTGGTAGAGTTAAAATAACATCAGTAATTTTATTATGCTCAATTCTATCTTTTGCCCTTCTTACATAATCGCCAATGATTTTATCAGATTCTTCTTCATCAGCTATTTCCCCAGCAGTTCTAAGTAAATCCAGAGCATATCTTGCATCCCCTTCTTCTTTAGCAGCCATAGCTGAACATAATGGTATAACATCACTTTCAATTGTATCTTCTTTAAATGACAAACTAGCCCTTTCACTTAAAATATCAGCCAATTGATCAGCACCATAAGGCGGAAAAACAATTTCCTTATCCCTTAAACTACTCATTACTCTAGGTGTGATAAACTGTTTAAATTCAACATAATTACTAATGGACAATATGGATACATTATCAGTTCTTGTTAATGTGTATAAAATTCCATCTCCATCTTTACTGAGCAATATATCAATCTCATCTAAAATAACAATTAAAATTAGTTTTTTTCCATAAGCATTTCTTCTGAAAATGTCCCTGAAAGTATTAATAACTTCTCCTTTTGTCCATCCTCTGTGAGAACATTTCTTCCAAGCTTTTGACACAGTTGTGCAATAACCTGATATTCTGTTGTGTAGTCAGTACATCGAATATATTCAACTTTTATGAAAACATTTTTATTAGATGCTGCTTCATTTAGCTGTTCACGAGCAAATTTTGCTGCTGCTGTTTTTCCAGTTCCTGTTTTTCCGTAAATAGTAATATCAGATGGAGTAACATTATTTAATGCTTCAATCCAATATTTAGCTATTTGTGTTATCTGTTCTTTCCTGTGAGGTAAATTTTCAGGTAAAAACCTATGATCTAAAGGTTGTTTATCTTTAAAAACTGATTTTCCTACCTCCAAGTCATCAAAAATATTTGCCATATGTTCACCATTTTAAAAAGTAATAAAAAAAAAATAATCTTAAAAACATGAAAAAATCATAAGTATTATTTCCAGTGATAATATATGAAAACAGTGTTAAATAAAGGTTTGTATTACAAAATTGTATTGAAATAATAAATTTTATTATAAAATAAAAAATAAAAACATTTAAATAAATTAAAATTAACTAAAAAATGTTTAAAATAATTTAATCTATAAAAAACAAATAATTAATAGATTAAATAAAAATTAAAGTGAATATGATTAGTTAAAATTAAAACATGAAAAATAACTATTTCAAATATAAAGACATATATTTCAAGTGAAAAAAAGAGTAATAAAAATAGAATTAATATAATCATAAAATAAATTTACAATTTTTAAATTATAAAATAAAAACAGCAAATTAAATATTTTTAAAAAATAAGAAGTTTAAAACAATTTTTTAGAAAATAAATTATTTTGAAAATTTTTTAAAAAAATAAAAACAATAAAAATAAAGCTAAAACAATTTTTATTTCAAAATTAAAGAAGATAAGTTTCAATTGTAATAATTTCAGTTAAATATAATATTTATCTGAGCATTTGAAAAATAAAACATGTATTTCAAGTGAAAAAAAATCTGAAAAAGGATTTAATAAAAAAATTTATAATGATTTATCATAAAAAGTGAGAGATAAATTTCAAGTGTAATGCAATTTTTAGCGGGAAGCAAAAATCAAGACATTGATTTCAAGTGAAAAAAAAAATTTAAAATGAATTAAAAAAGTTATTACAGTAAAAAAAGAATAGAAAATGTTTTATTTTAAATTTAAACCAAGAAAAATTAAGATAAATTTCAAGTGTTTTTACAGATGAAATACATGTCTTCATTCCTACAGAACCTTCGCAGAGCTTTCACTTGAAATTCATGTCTGTCTGTCTAAAATTTATAAAAAAATTATACAAACATACTGTTTTCATTGTGTGGTTTTGAATTATTATTGTTTAAATTGCCGAAATCGTAATTTAATAACATTATACAATGTAATTTAGCTTTAAACACACGTTTAATAGTTTTAAATAATGCATCTTTAGTTAAGCCATCTTCATAAATATTATCAGTAACAACATATTGCTGTAAAATATCTTGATCTACTTTTAATTCATAGTCAACTAAAAATAAGTTTAAATTAGTACTTACATCAAATAAAAATTTATTTTTTCCTGAGGAGATGCATTTTGCATTAGACTAATATGTTCTGGTGCTACCTGTGTTGCACAACCAATAACAATTACATCTTTTTCTTTTGGTTTTACAACATCCATTACATTATCTTTAGGAAATTCAATAACAAAATGGAAATCTGCATTTTCATCAGCAGCTTTTTCTCTAAAGACACCTTCGTCAGCTAACCAGTTTTTAACATCTTGTTCAATTGTCATCTTTTCACCTTGTTTAAAATTATAATAAAATATTTATTTATTTTAAAATTATATATTAAATAATGTTTTATAATTTTGATTTAATAAATAATTTCAATATATTATTATCTATTAATAGTATTAATTCTACATATAATATATTAATATTTATATTATTATCATTATTTTCAGCTATTTTTCTTGATATAATTTATGGTGAGCTTCCCACTAAAATTCATCCTGTTGTATTTATAGGGTCAATAATATCATTTTTTAAAAACATATTTATTAAAATAAAAAACAAATGGTCTGGTTTATTTTTAACATTGTCTACATGTATTGTTTCAACTGTATTATTAATTATATTATTTTATTTATTTTCATTTAATATAATTATTTTTTATATACTATTTACTTTAATATTATCTTCTACTTTTTCTATTAGAATGTTATTAGACACTGCTAGTGATGTTGAAACAGATTTAAAAGAAGATATTGATAAAGCAAGACAGGCAGTTTCCTATTTAGTAAGCAGAAATACTGATGAGTTAACCAAAGAACATATTGTTTCAGCAACTATTGAAAGCTTAACAGAAAATATTACTGATTCATATATTTCACCTGTATTTTATTTTATTATAATCAGCCTTATTGGAATTTTTACTGATTCATATGCTGTTTTATTTATTTTAATTTTAATTCCATTTAATTACAGGATATTCAACACACTTGATGCAATGGTCGGTTATAAAACTGATGAATTGATTGATATTGGTTTTGTTCCTGCTAAAATAGATGATATTTTAAATTATATTCCGTCAAGAATAGCTGGTTTGTTTGTTGTTTTATCTGCATTCTGTCTGAATTTTGATTATAAAAACAGCTATAAAATATTAAAAAGAGATGCCAGAAACTGTCCAAGTCCAAATTCAGGTTTTACAATGGCTTCAGCTGCAGGAGCTTTAAATATACAATTGATTAAATTGGATACATACATTTTAGGAGATAATAACAAAAATATTGAAACCAGCGACATAGGCCGTGCTGTTAAATTATCAAAATTAGCAATATTTTTATTTACTGTTACAATAATTTTATTTATAATTATATTATATGTGATATTATGAAAATAGCTATTATATCTGTTTCAAAAAAAGGTTATGAACTATCTTTATTATTAAAGAAACATTTGGATAAAGATACTATAATCAACACTGATATTTATTATAAGGATGTTAAAAACACTTTTAAATTATTATTTTATGAATATGATGCAATTATAGCTATTATGGCTTCTGGAATTTTAATTAGAAGTATTGCACCATTAATCAAATCAAAGGTTTATGATCCTGCTATTTTAAACATTGATGAAAATGCTAATTTTGTAATCAGTACATTATCAGGTCATCTGGGAGGAGCTAATAAACTTACATCAAAAGTAGCTAACATGTTAAATGCAACAGAAGTCATTACAACTGCAACTGATGTCAATAAAAAGTTAGGTGTTGATGTAATAGCTAAAGATTTATATTTGACAGTTAAAAATCCAAATGAAATCATATACTTTAATAAAGCTATTTTAAACAATGAAGAAATAATGTTCAGAGTCAACAGTAAAGAAAACTATGATTTTTTATTTGATTATTTAAATGAGAATACACTTGAAATTGATGTTTCAATTGAATTTACCAGTTCCATAAATACAGATGAAATACATGTCTTATATAAAAAAATCATAAACTGATAATGAAAATTGAAGATATTGTTGTCGGTATTGGTTGCAAACGCGGAAAATCCAAAGAAGACATTTTAACAGGTCTTGATAAAGCACTTGATGATTTAAATATTTCTAAAAAAAAGATTATCTAAAATGGCTTCAGGTGAAATTAAGAAAGAGGAAACAGGTATTTTGGATTTAAGTAAAATGTTAAATATTCCAGTTAATTTTGTTGAAATGGACAAACTGACTTTATTCAAATCAGAGGATATACATGAATCAGAATTTGTAAAATCTAAATTTGGTGTTGGCAGTGTGTCTGAAGCTTCTGCTTTAATTACAGCAGGCTTTGATTCAAAATTAATTTATAAAAAAACAGCTTTTAATGGTGTTACAATAGCTTTAGCTGTTTCTAAAAAAGATTAAAAAAAAATTAGATGGATTCTAATTTAGAAAGGACTTCCCAGATTAAAGTTCTTGCATGAACTGGTATGTTAGGATCATTACTAATTTCATCTAATTTAGTTAAAACAGTACTTACTTTTACAGACTGATCTTGTGATTCATCTTTTAATAAATTGTTAGATTCCTGTGCTGCTTCTCTTATGTTACGTGGAACTGTATTGTTCTCCATAATATATTCCAATATTTCTGATACTTCATCGATTGTTTGATTAGACATAAAATTTCCCCTCCAAAATAATATATATATATTTAAAAAATTAGTATATTAAAATTATATTATTATATTAATCTTTAAATATTTTTTGGTAAATTTCAGTATAGAAAAAAATATATAAAATATGATAAACAATTATATAATTATGTCAGATATAAGTAAAACAACTATAAATATGCCTATAGATTTGAAAAAACAATTAAAAAAAAATAGCTATTGATAAAGATACTTCTTTATCTGGTTTAATTTTAGATATTATAACTGATTATGTTGATTCTGGAAAAGAAAATGAATCTTCACAAGAAGATTCATATTAAGTCTTCAGTTGAATTTAACATATAAGTTATAAACTGTGTTTTAGCTGTTTCTTCAACGAAAGTTGCAAGTAAAGTAGCTTCTTTTAAACTGTCACCAACACATAAAACACCATGCTGTTTTAAGATTAAAACATCTTCATCACCAATAGCTTTTGATGCACTTTTAGCTAGTTTCATACTTCCTGGAGCTTCATATTCAATATCTTCTAAAAATGGAGTGTTAATAGCTCCAAAACCTTCATGTCTTTTAATTCTTTTTTGAAGAAAATGCAAATCCTGTTGCATACGGTGAATGAGTATGGACAATACCATTTACGTCGCTTCTTTTTTTTTTATAAATTTCTAAATGAAGACCAACTTCAGAAGAGGGTTTACCTTTTGTTAATAAATTACCTTCTAAATCCACTAAAACAATATCTTCTTCATTTAATTCATATAATGATTTTGAAGTAGGTGTAATAGCAACTACATCACCATCTTCACCTTTAAATCGCACTAACATTTCCGGCTTTTCCAGCAACAAGTTTATTTTTATAAAGATAATCTGAAACATTAATAATTTCTTCAATATTTTTTTCCATTTTTTCACCTAAACTTAATATTATTTTAAGTTGTTCTTATTTATAAAAATTTTTAAATGAACTTTAAACATTTATATTTCCCTTTGTAAAGTACAGGGACTTCAGCAGGGGTTGGTTCAATATTATAAATTTTCTGGAACTCTGTCTGAGTCTGAAATGTTCCAGAATTAATTAAATGAATACCATTGTACTTTTTATGGGTGTTAATGTGAACATGCCCTGTATGGAAGACATCAGGAACTTCATCAATTACTAAATAATCTTCAAGTTCTGAAGCAAGTGGAGTTCTTTCTCCATAAATTGGAGCTAAATGCCTTTTTTTTAAGTAATTCTTCCATTAACAAATCGTTTTTCTCATGGGTAAACTCTTTAACTGCCATTACCAAATCGTCAAAACTACGTCCGTGGTAGATTAAAACATTAATGCCGTCTAAAGAGACAACACCAGGGTTACTTATAAATTCTACATTATCAAGTTCATATAAAGCTTTTGCATACTCTTCAGGTACTGCAGGTTGAGGTTCTGCCACTCTAGATGCATCGTGGTTTCCAGGAGCAATAATAATTTTAATATCACTTCTAATGTTTCCTAAAAATCTGGCTGCTTCATTGTATTGCTGAGTAATGTCTTTAATAGCCAGTTCTTTTTCCTGATTTGGATATACACCAATACCATCTACAATATCTCCACCAATAACAAGATATTTAACACTTTCAGCTATTTTTACTTGTTCTTCATTTCCAAATTCACAATTAATCCAGTCTATAAATCTAGTAAATGCATCTTCCAAAAAGGTTAAACTTCCTATGTGAACATCAGATAAGAATACAATACTGAAATCCATTTCTTTTTTAGGTATTCTCATAACTCCAGGATTTATAATTTCATTTCCGATAGCCAAATCACCATTTTTATCCGCAAGAACACCGATAACTTCATCTTTAACTAGCTTTTCAGCTTCTTTAAAGACTTCTTCATTTTTATTTGAAAATAGTATTGGAATAGTTCCTGTATCATCTTCAAATTCAATAAGTTTATGGCCATTTTTAGTGGATCTGATTTCCCTAACCATTAGAATAAGGCTTAAATTACTTTGACCTTCTTCAATATCAGCTACTTTTGTGTAATTTTTAAGTTCCGGTCTTTTAACCAGAATATTAGCTAATTTTTCATATCTGCTTTGGAAATAAGCAATTAAGTTTTCAAGTTCTCCACTTGTGTATGATTTTTTACTTGTGTCCTGTATGATTTTAAAGTCATATTCTACATTTGTTTTTGTTAAATTCCTTTTAAATTTGACTTTTTTATTTTCTACAGTTTCTAAAGCTTCTGCATTTTCCTTGTTAACGTATTTTTCTTTAACATCAGATTCTTTTTAAAATCACTAATGCTGGATGGCTTTTTAGTTTCTCTTTAGGTTTAGGTTCTACAGTAGGTTTTTAGTTTCTTTTTGTGTTAATTGAGGTCTTGTTGTTGATTTTTCAATTGTGCTATTTCTCATTATTTCATCAACAGTTTGACCGCTAACTGAAACTAAATCTTTAGATTTAAAATCACCTCCTTTTAATTTAACAATTAATGAAGATGTAAAATCTAGAGGATTTTCAGCTTCAAGAACTTTTTATAAGCTTCTGGTGATAGGTTAATTCCCTTTTTGCAAATTTTAATAAAATTTTATTAGTCATATTAATTAAAATTTTTATTTTCTATATTAATAAACTTTGAGAATTTGGATTTTGAATTTTTATTTGCATTAAAATTTTTTTTTGTATTGATTAAATATTAGTAGTTACTTTTATTATACATTAGAAATATAATTAAATCATTAATATTTCTGTTTTATACAGAGATAAAAAGTAATGTGATAAAATGGCAAAAGCACTTAGAATAATACTAGTTGTTGTACTATTTGTAGTATTTTTTTTGAAATAGGACTCTTTAGTTCATATACTATTGTTGCTGCAGAAGCTCCTGACATTGAAGGATTAATAGATATGCAGATTTCAAAAATCACAGGTATTTTTAATTCTGACAATGTTAATAATGTTTTAGTTAAAGATCCAACTGTTGTAAACATCACTAATAAAAAGAGATGTGGCTCAATCACTGGAGGATTTATCAAAGGTAGATGGAGTTAATGTAGATTCAATGAATGTCACAACTTATGATGACAAAGATAATGAAGAGTTAAATGTAACTATTGAAGCTTTAGGTTATGCATCACCGTCTTCCAATTCTTCACAGATTGTAATTAGTCAGGACCCATCATATAAAATTGTAGCTGAGGGTAATGCAACATTTAAGGGTGGAAGTTTAATTGTTGATGTTGATTCTATCACTATACAATCTATTTTAAAATTATACTGAGATGGTTATATGATTAATGTAATTGGAATTGGTCAAAATAGAGAGAACATGACTTTAGGAGCAGTTAGAGCTATTGAAGAATCTGATGTTATTGTAGGGTATAAAAAGTATGTAGCTCAAATCTCCGATTTGGTTTCTGATAAAGAAATCATAAAAAAAAGGAATGGGTGATGAAATAGCTAGAGCTCAACTAGCTATTGATAAAAGTTTATCTGGCCAAACAGTTTCATTAATAAGTTCCGGAGATCCTGGTGTCTTTGGAATGGCAAATGTTTTATATCAGATAATCAGCAGGTATGATGAAGATATTGATGTTAAAGTTTATCCTGGAGTATCTGCAGCTAATTATGCGGCAGATAAACTTGGAGCTCCTTTAAACGATTATGCAAACATTAGTTTAAGTAATATTTTAACTCCTTTATCTGAAATAGAAAAAAAAATTAGAGTTTGCTCTGAAAGCTAATTTAGTTATAGCAATTTACAATCCTATTAGTAAAACACGTAAAGAACCTTTTAGAAGGTTTGTAAAAACTGTTTTAAAAATTAAAGGTGAAAATGCATTAATTGGAATTGTAGATAGTACTTATGAACCTGCAAAAGAGACTATTGTCAAAATTAAGGATTTGACTGAAGACATGGTCAACATGTCTTGTACTTTAATTGTTGGAAATGATTTAACTTACATGCAAGAGGATAAATTAATTACTCCAAGAGGATATGTAATTAAATCTAAAATACATCCTCTTTCCAGTGACCATTATGAGAAATTTTTAAATGGGGAAATTTCTCACGGACCAAATAGGGAATGTGAGTTTTATCCATGTCATTATGAAGGTCAGTACTGTGATTTTTGTTACTGTCCGTTTTATCCATGTGGAGACAGTTCTACTGGCGGGCAATGGATAAAAGGCAAAGGTGTCTGGAATTGTAAGGAATGTATGTGGGTTCATGAAAAAAGAAGCTGTAGATTGTTTAAGAAAACCTTTGGAAGAACTTTTAGAGAAGTAGATGATTTAAAAGCTAAGAAAAAAACGTTATTAAAACTTAGAAGAGCTTGTTTATTAAAAAATAATCCATATGATCTTTAGAGGTAGTGGGAATGTCAATTAAAAATATTTTAATTGAAATGAAAAATATGTCGGAATTGATGGTTGATTTAGCTTATTCAGCTGTTTTATTTAATAGTAAAGATGCAGCTGAAGAAGTTTTGAAACTTGAAAATAAAGTAAATTCAATGAATTATGAAATTAAGAAAGAATCGCTAGTTGCAGCGCGTTCTTATGAAGACGCTGAGAAATTAACTGCATTGCTTGAGGTGGCTGAAGCTGCTGAAAGTATAGCTAATGCTGCTAAAGATTTAGCTGATTTAGTAATTACAGGATTCAAACCACATCCTGTATTTAAAATGGTGATGTCTGAATCTGATAAGATGATTGTCAGAGTTTCTGTAGAATTGGATTCAGATTTAGCTAATAAAACTTTAGGGGAATTACTTTTAGTAAATCGTACTGGAATGAGAGTTATAGCTATTAGACGTGGAGATTCTGGATATATGGTCCGGATAAGAATACATTAATACTTCCAGATGATACTTTACTTTTAAAAGGTACTGAAGCGGGTGCTGATCTTTTAGAAAAACTTGCATCAGCAACATGTTCTCTAGAAGATATTCCTGATGAATTGGAAGAAGACGAAGATTAATTTATTTTTATTAAATAAACAAGTGGTTAAAATGATGAGAGGTAGTGATATTTATGAAACAGAAGATGATTCGACATCCTTATTCTACCTTTTCATCATTTCTAAAAAGAACATAATAATATTTTAAAAGAAAGTCTTATAGCTTTGTTAATCTGTGCCTGTGGAGATTTAGTTGCAGGTATAGTTCTTGGAAGAATGGATATTTTTCTTGAAAATTTTCCTGGACTATTGGTTATTATTCCTGGAGCTATAGGAATGAGGGAAACATTTTTGGTTCTTTTTTGCATCCAGATTATCCACAGCATTACATATTGGTATAATAGATCCTAAATTTAACCGTTCTGAAGAGTTAATTAATAATATTTTCTCTTCATTTGTGTTGACTTTATTTTTATCCTTATTTTTAGCTATCATTGCTAAAGTTATCTGTGTAATATTCGGTTTTCCGTCAATGGATATTGTAGATTTTATTTTAATTAGCTTAATAGCTGGAGTAATTTCTATAGTTATAATGCTTCCAGTTACAATGTTTATTTCATTTAGAAGTTTTGAACGTGGTTGGGATCCGGATAATGTTACAACTCCATTAGTTGCTGCTGTTGGAGATTTATTTACATTGCCTGCTATTGTAGTGGCTCTTTTTATAATCTCTGCTCTAAAATCAGTTGTATATTTAGAGTTGATAGTTTTTATAATAGTAATTCCACTTGTATTATTCAGTTTTGTATACTGTTACAACTATTCAGAAGAAAATAAGGTGATTATAAAACAGTCTACACCAGTTTTATTAGTATGTTCTGTTTTAGGAGTATCTGCAGGAGGAATTCTTAACAGTTCACTTGAAACATTACTTACAAATCCAACATTACTTACATTAGTGCCTTTATTTTCAGGAGAAAGCGGTGGTTTAGTAAGTATTTTATCAGCAAGACTATCTTCAGGTATACATTCAGGTCTTATAGAACCTCTTAAAAGACCTGAAGGCGAATCTGTACATAATTTTGCAATTATATTATTGTTGGCTCTTATAATGTATCCATTTATAGGAATTCTTGCAGAATCATCATCTGTTTTCTTAAATATAGTTGGTATCGGCTTTGATAAAATAATATTGATAAGTTCAATTGCAGGATTTATTTTAATCCCTATTATGTTGATTTTGGTCTATTATATTTCAATTGTTTCATATGATAATGGATATGATCCGGATAATATTTTAATTCCAATTTCAACAAGTATTACAGATGCAATATCCAGTTTAATACTTATTTCTGTGTCATTAATTATTACTGCAGTTATTTTTATTTAATACCACCCTTTCAGGATAAATTCACAGTTATTTGTTCTAAAATAATCATAATCCAGTTTTGATTTATCAAAATCTTTTGGAACACAAACTAAAAGGGCTTTGACATCTTTTTTATTAAAATGGATAAACATTATTGAACTAAAATCGACTATTGGAAATTCTAGGTTTATTCTATTATTTAAATATATTTTATTGCTTGTAACACTTTCTACAACAGGTAGTTTTATTCGGGTATTGTCCATACACCATTTTAAGTTATCTGCTGAATCCTTGTCAATTAATAAATAATAATCATTGCTTCTTAAGTAATTTCTATATATCTTGAAATAATTGCAGCTATAGCCATCCTTGTGGTTATGATTGCATTTTCCTTTTGTTTGAAAATCTTTTACAACGTATTTTTTATAAAAATCACATTTAACCATTCTGTTTACACTGTAAACATTTTTTCCGTCATCTGGTGAACCAATTTTTACACTTGAAATGCTGCTCTCTTTAGGGATGACTTCCATTGAAGTTTTAATTTTTGAATCAAAAGATTCTTGTCAACTAGTTTTCTATAATTTTTACCTAAAATTAAAAATTTATCATAAGAAATACTATTTGGAATAATAGCTTCATTTTCATTTGAAATAGCTAATCCGGGTGTACCGACTAAATATTTTTCCCAATTTGGAGTTCCTATATTATTAATTAAGTTATCTGCACTTTGAGAAAGCAATAATTCAATATTTTCATTTTCTGTTGATGTAGCTAGTTTATCTAATGTAATTTCACTAAATTTAGCTGTTATACCAATTATTAATAAAATAACAATCAAAACAACCAATATTTCAGTTGAAACACTTCCCTTTTCATTCATTATACTAATACTCCATATTTAGTTCTGTGAGCAACATCTAAAAATAGCTCGGTTGGATCTTCAGGATTTATTTTATGGCCGGGATATCTGTCATGAAATACGACATGGTCAGATCCTGAAACAGAATATTCAACACCTACACAGTGCGGAACAATAAAGACTTCAAATCCATAGTGAGGACATATTCCTTTTCCCTCAAGTCTACATAAATAACAGCTGCCGTCAGCACTTTCATGAAAATAACCATTTTTTAAGCAGTTTTGCAGGGTATCTCCGTCACCATGGTGAATATAAGGGTCATATGGGCATTTTTTTTATTATTAAAGGACTAGTTGCACCTAAATAACCTTCTGGCTTATCGATGCCATGTGCAGTTAAATATGTGGTTAAAGTAGTTCCATAATGGATTTTTTTATCGTCATGCCAAATTCCACTATATGGAGTTAAAATGGCATAAGGTAGGGGGTCTTTTAAGCCTTCAACAGAGGTTATGCTTTTTAAATTACCTGAAAATCTGTCCTTATTTTTTGAAATCTTTAAATGAGTTGTAACTTCTAGATTAATGGGGTCATCTGTGTTTTTGATAGATAGGACATTAGAAGATATTGAAACACCGTATTTTTTTTTTCATATTCCTTGTTTTTATCATCTAATTTTTTATTTAAGACTTTTTAATTTCTCTTTCAGAACTGAAAATATATTTCCCGTGGTAAACTTCTTCTGTAACTTCAGCTATTGAATCATGGGATAAAACCTCTAAATTTCTATTATAATCATTAACAATATATTTTAGATTATCATTAGCTATTAAATCAGTATTTTCATTTTCTAAAGTATACATACTTGTTAAAACAAAAATTAGAATTAATATTAGAGAAGCTATTAAAATCACAGTTGTTCCAGTTATTATATTTCCTTTAGAGTCTATTTTTAAATATTTCATCACTTGAAATTTAACTTCCAATTTATAAATTATTTTTTCAAGTGCACCAATGTGAAAAAGTGAAAATATGTTTTTTAATTGGAATTATAAAACATGTCTAACAGATTTTATTTTGAAAAATAACTTAATTTCAGAAACAATTAGATATAATAATTTTTCTTTTTTTACAAAACATAAATTTTAATTTTTTATAATTTTATGTTTTATAAAACATAAATTTAAATATTACAATAATGTTAAATATTAAATAACTGAAGGTGGTCTAATTGATTAAACGTAAATTTTATTTAGAAAAGATTGTTAAATTAATAGACACAGAAGATATTAAAGTTATAACTGGAGTTCGTCGTTGTGGTAAAACAGTTTTATTAAAACAAATCATCGATGAATTAGAAAACAGAGAATAGCTAGTGAAAATATTATTTATATGTCATTTGAATCTTCAAAATATAAAAATATTAGAAATGATGATGATTTAGATGAATTTATTTTTTCAAAGACAAATAATTTAAATGGGAAAATTTATTTATTATTTGATGAAATTCAGAAAGTAAAAAACTGGGAAGTTTCTCTAAATTCTTATAGAGTTGATTTGGAATGTGATATTTATATTACTGGATCTAATTCACAATTATTATCCGGAGAACTAGCTACTTTAATTTCTGGAAGATATATTTCAATAAATATGCTTCCATTTTCATTTAAAGAGTTAATTCAATATTATGATGAAAGCATGAAAACATTGATGAAATTAAATTATTTGAACAGTATTTAAGTTATGGTGGATTTCAGGTTTATTAAATTATGAAAATGAAGAAAAAGAGAAATATTTATATGATTTATATTCTACTATTGTTTTAAATGATATTTTATATAAAAATAAAGTAAAAGATTTAGATTTGCTTGAAAGATTAATGGAATTCATGATTTCTAATATTGGTCAATTATTTTCAGCTAATTCTATTTCTAAATATATTAAAAATGAAAATCGTAAAACAACTCCCCATACAATAATTAATTATATGGATTATGCAAGAAATGCTTTTATTTTTTATCAAATTAAACGTGAAAATATTAAACAAAAAAGGAAGTTATTAATATCTGATAAATATTATCTTGTTGATTCCGGATTTTATTTTATTTTTAATGGGTCCACTCAAAGGAATTGGGGTCAGTTATTAGAAAATATTGTGTTTTTAGAATTAATAAGACAAGGATATTCCATAACAATAGGAAAAATCCAAGATTTGGAAGTAGATTTTGTTTGCAGGAAGGCTAATCAGATAAAATACATTCAGGTATCTCAATCTATTTTAGATGAAAATACTAGAAAAAGAGAGTTTAAATCATTAGAAAAAATATCTGACAGCTATCCGAAGTATGTTATATCAATGGATTCATTTGACTTTTCAGCTAATGGGATAATTCATCTTAATATAATTGATTTTTTAAAATCAGAGAATTTTTAATTAGTATTACATTATCTCTAAATTTTTAGTTTTAAGTATTAAAAAAAATACTTTTTTTATATTATTGTGTAGATAGTATACTGTAATAAAAAATTTTTTTAAAATTATGGAGGATTTGTATGTCAGATACTGTTAGAACATGGCGTCATATACAACAAAGATATAATCTTATAGGTTCCAAATGTAACACTTGTGGAGAATTATTCTTCCCATCTCGTGTAGTTTGTCCTAATTGTAGGAGAAAGGAGATCTTGAACCTTTCCAATTCAGTGGTAAAGGAAAAATATTCACCTATTCTGTAATTAGGTCAGCTCCAGATGACTTTAAAAAAGTAGCACCTTATGCTGTTGCTGTAATTGAGTTAGAAGAAGGAGCTAAATTAACTGCACAACTTGTTGACTGTGATGTTGACAATCTTGAAATTGGAGACCCTGTTGAAATGGTCTTTAGAAAAATTAGAGAAGATGGCGAGGATGGAGTAATATCCTATGGTTTCAAATTTAGAGTTACAAAATAAGATTGCAATTCTATTAGTAAGCCATGGAAGTAGTCTCCCTTTTGCAGAAGTTACCTTTAACGAGATTAAAGATAAATTTAACAAGGCTACTGGATTTGCTACAGAAGTAGGTTATATGAAAGTAGCCGAACCTTCTATTGCTGGAGCTGTTGAAAATTTAAAAGAAGAAGTTCCAGAACTTGAAAAAATAATAGCTATTCCTGTATTTTTTAGCTCCTGGAATTCATACTAATATTGATATTCCAACTCTTTTAGGATTAAGTCCGCTGGAAACTGATCCTAGATGTCCTGACGGTAATTATCCTGATGACCATTATTTATCTATTGCTGAGGATGTTGATTTTGATGGAGATATTGAGTTATTGCCGGCTATTGGACCAGATGATAATCTTTTAGAAGTTATTGATAAAAGGATTAATGAATCATTATCTGATTCTAAGTTAAATGGTGATGCTAAAACAGGAATTTTATTAGTTTCTCATGGAAGTAGATTAAAATATAATAAAGAGTTTATAAGTGAAGTTTATAGGAAGTTTAGTGAAACTACTGATTATCCATCTAATTTTGGATTCATGGAACTTGTAGAACCTAACATTCCAACTTCTATTAACAAGCTTATTAATGAGAATGAAATTGACAGATTAGTTGTTGTACCTGTGTTTATAGCTCCTGGAGTTCATACAACTTCTGATATTCCAACTATTTTGGGTTTAAAAGAGGCTGATTCCCATTCACACACATTCACACAGTCATGAACATGGTCATGAGCATCATCATCACCATCATCATGATTTGGAAGCGATTGATTTTGAAGGGGAAATTTTATATCCAGAACCTATTGGTTCAGATGATATTTTAATTGATATCTTAGTAAAAAATATGGAAAAAGCTTTATAGATTTTCCGTATTTTTTAATTAATTTTTTTATGTGATTATAATGACTAGTGATTTATCTAAAACCGGAATTTTACTTTTAAGTCATGGTAGTAGATTAGACCAAGGTAAAAAAGTAATTGAAGCATATACACAAATGTATAAAGAAGAATTCCCTGAAGCTATTGTTGAATATGGATTTATGGAAATGAGGGAACCTAATATTCTCAAAGTATTAATAAATTAACTAATGGAAATGATTTAGAAAAAATTATTGTTGTTCCTGTATTTGTAGCTCATGGACTTCATACAAAAAGGGATATTCCAAAATTATTAGGAATTGAAAATGATTTTGATGAATCTGAAATATCCGGCGGACATCATGAGCATCATCATGACCACGGACATCATCATCACCATCATCACCATCATGATCATGATGATGAAGAAACATTTGATTTTGATGGTGAAATAGTTTTAGCTGACCCTTTAGGCATTGATACTCGTTTATATGAGATTATAAAAGATAGAGTATCTCAAAATTTATAATTCCTTAATCATCACCACTTTTGTGGTGGTGGTTAACTACTTTTGATATTAACATTTATATATAATAAGATGTATAATTTATATTACATTATTGAAAGAAATAATGATATTTTTTTTGTGATATTATGAAGTTTAATAAAATATTTTTATTTACTTTAATATTATTAGCAGCATTATCTTTTTCAGCTGTAAGCGCTGAATCTTTTGATGGTAATGTTGCTGTTGCTGTAAATGATGCTAATAATGTTATTGTATCCGAACAAAGTTTTACAGATGTAATTAGTGGATCTGAACCTACAATTTCAGATGATGCTAATCAAAATTCAAGTACTGGAGGGATGTATCTACTCCTTCCACTAATGCTTCTACTGGTGATAATGTAACTAATTCCACACCTGAAGATAAAAATAGTACTATAATTTCTGAAGATATTTCATTATTCTATAAAAATGGTACTAAATTTTCTGCTATTTTCTTAGATGAAAACGGAAAAGCATTAGCTAACCAGACTATTGTATTTGTCATTAACGGTGTAGCTTATAATAGGACTACTGATGCAAATGGTATTGCCACTATCAGTATTAATCTTTCACCGGGTAATTATGTTATGGAATCTAAAAATGTAGCTACTAATGAAACTGTTAAAAATAATGTAACTGTTATTTCAACAATTAGTTCATCTAATGTTGTAAAATTATATAAAAACGGTACTCAGTATTATGCTACTTTTGTAGATGGTCAAGGTAAGGTTTTAGCTAATAAACCTGTTAAATTTAATATTAATGGTGTTTTCTATACTAGAAATACTAATGAAAATGGTGCTGCTAGATTAAATATTAATCTGAATTCAGGTACATACATATTAACTGCTTATAATCCAATTAATAATGAAGCAAAAGCAAGTAATGTAACTGTTTTATCTACTATTAATGGATCAGATATTACAAAATACTACAAGAATGGTACTCAATATTCTGCAGTTGTTGTATATAGTAATGGTACTCCTATAGTTAATAAAACAGTTAAATTAAACATAAATGGTGTTTTCTATAATAGGGTTACTGATGAAAATGGTACTGTTAGATTAAATATTAACCTGGACCCAGCTACTTATATTATAACTGTTTACAATCCAAGTAATGGAGAAGAAAACTCAAACAAAATAGTTGTTTTATCTAAACTTATTGCAGAAGACATGAAAACAGATTATCAAGCTGGTAAAAGTTACAAAGTTAAAGTAGTAAATGGGCAAGGAAAAGCTTTAGCTAATCAAACTGTTAAAATCAATATTAACGGCGTAATTTATAATAGGGTTACTGATGAAAATGGTACTGCTTATTTAGCTATTAGGTTAAACCCAGGTACTTATATATGTACTTCTTCCTGGAACGATTCTTTTGTTTCAACTAAAGTTGTTGTAAATAAATTAACAGCTTCAATATCTGTTTTAACTCCTACAGTTAAAAAAAGGAGATTACTACAAAGTTAAAATTACAGATAAAAAATCCAGCAAACCTATTGTAAATCAGTTAGTTTTATTTATCTACAATGGAATTGCATATGGTGCATATTCTGATAATGCTGGAATAGCTAAGATTAAAATAGGTTTACCTGTAGGATCCTATCAGTTAATCACAGGTATCCAAAGCAGTTATTGGTATCAGAATATTGCTGTGTACAACACCCTTAAGGTTACAGCTTAATTAAGTGGGATTTTTCCCACAATTTTTACTTTTTTTAATTCTTCAGATAATTTTAAGCACTTTTTTTTAAAAACTTATTTAATCTATAAAACTTATAGTATTATTCATGACTTTAAAGGTCTCAGATATTGGTGAAAAGGAATTAATTAAGTATATTCTGGCTAATTGTAAAACTATAACTCCAGATGATACTGCAGTTACTCCAATAGCTAATACTAACTTAATTTCCACCTGTGACATGCTTATTCAATCAAAGCATTTTCCTGAAAACATGTCTTATTTTCAAATGGGTTTTAAAAGCGTAACTGTTAATGTCAGTGATTTGGCGGCTATGGGTGCTACTCCTTTAGGATTTCTATTGTCAATAGCTCTTCCGAAAGATTTTGAAGTTGATGATTTTAAACAAATCATTAAAGGAGTTCTAAAAGCCTGTGAGTATTATGGTATTTGTTTAATTGGTGGAGATACTAATGAAGCCAGTGAAATTATAATATCTGGAACTGCATTAGGTCTTTGTGATAATCCGTTAATGAAAAACACTTCTGAAAAAGGGGATTTGGTAGTTTTAACTGGTAAAATCGGATTAGCAGCATTAGGTTTTAATTTAGAAAATGACAATCTCTACACTAAAAAGGCTTTGGAACCAATAGCTAAAATTAAAGAAGGAATCAATATTAAAAATTCTGGCGGAACTTCAGCTACTGATATTACTGATGGTTTAGCTAGTGAACTTTATGAAATGAAAAGGGAAGATATTGGATTCATGATTTATGAAGATAAGTTAGATATTTCTAGTGAATTTAAATCATTAGCTGCTGAGCTGAATCTTAATTATCTTGATTTGCTTTTGCATGTTGGTGAAGATTTTGAACTTGTTTTCACGATAAATAAAAAAAATTTACACAATTTAAATTTCAAATATCTGGTTATTGGTGAAGTAACGGATTCCAAAAAGGTTGAAATTATGTTAAGTGATTCTACAGTTAGACAAATTAGTTCCAGGGGATATGATCATTATGTTAGTTAGCAGCAATCTTTTTTAAGAAAAGTTCCAAGTCACGAAAGGTAAGGTGTGAGATTTGTGCAAATTATTGTAAAATAGCAGATGGAGCTTATGGGATTTGTAAACAGCATAAAAATATTAATGGTGAGTTATTTGATGAAAGTTTTGGTATAGTCTCTTCTTTAAATGCTGATCCTATTGAAAAAAAAAAGCCATTGTATCATTTTTTACCGGGAACTTTAACATATTCTGTAGGCGGTTTTGGGTGTAATATGGGCTGTCTGCACTGTCAGAACTATATGATCTCAAAGGAATTTGATAAAATTTCTGATAGGTTAAATATACTTCCAGAAACGATTGTGGAAAATGCAATTAGTCAAGGTTGTAAGTCAATTGCATGGACATATAATGAACCTACTATACATTTACCATTTAACAAAAAAAACTTCTTTACTTGGCAGGAGGAAAAATCTTAAAATTATCTATGTAAGTAACGGGTATATGTCTAGTCAGGCACTGAGTGAAATTTTAGAGTTTGTTGATGCGTTCAATATAGACTTGAAATCCATGTCTCAAAATTTTTATAAAAAAATATGCGGAGCAGATTTAAACATCGTTTTGGACAATTTAAAACGAATTTATGAGGCAGATAAACATTTAGAAATTACAAATTTAATTATAAATGATTACAATGATTCAGCAGAAGAAATTACAAAATTAGCTAATTTCATTGTTGATAATTTGGGTTGTAATGTTCCACTGCATTTTTCAAGAGCATTCCCATACTATAAATTAAATGATATTGCACCGACATCTGAAGACAAATTATTTGAAGCTAAAAAAATAGCTAATGAATGTGGACTTGAGTATGTTTATATTGGAAATTTGGAGTGCGATACAAATACTTACTGTCCAAATTGTGGTGAAACTCTTTTAAAAAAGAAATAGCTATTCTACAGAAGTTTTAAATAAAAATAAAAAATGTATGAAATGTGGAAAAGAATTAAATATCAGGTTTTGATTCTTTTTTCTATAATTTGTTTAATAAATATAAGAATAGCTAACATATTTCCATAATAAAAAAATATGTATATTCTCTCCATTGACGGGGTTGACGGAGTAAAACCAAACATTATTGTGGAAGCAAATCCAACAAACATTATGCTGTATATAGGCCATAAAACACTTTTTTGATTTTTATATATTGAATATAGGCTGTATAGAAATGCTATAATGAAAATTGCATAAATTGTTAAGCTTAAAATCATTCTTTTAATGCTTATTGGAACATAGCCATAGCGAACAATATTTGCATTCATTATCTGAATAAGTGTTAGATTATCTGTTAAGGTAAGAATCCAAAATCCACTAGCTATTATAAATGGGATTAAACTGATTATGGTTTGTTTTTTATTTTTAGTAAGTAAATAAACACATATTGCAATAATTCCAAGTAAAATTAAAGTAGTAAGATCACACCAGGTAACACATCTATTTATAATGTGTGAAAATCCGATATTAAGTTTATTTAATATATTCAGCTGCAAATAATCCGAAACCATCTTAGTTCTAGAATATATCGTTTATGAATTCCCGGACAAATAACAGTATTAATAATTCCTATAACTGATGTAATTCCTATTAGATAACATTTTTTATTGATTTTTGTTTTGTAGTTAAGCAGATAATACAGCACAAACAATCCGAGTAAAATAACAGCTAGCTGCTCGTTATTTACTGCAAACATAAGACAAAGTACTGAAATTATATAAGCCAATATTCTTTTTGTTTTGTTTATATCTTTTGCAGTATGATTTTTTAAAATATATATGGCTAACAAGCCACTGAACAATGGCCAAGTATAATTAATGGTTGTTGTAATAAATCCTGCTGAGCCTAAAGCATAATGACTTGAAAATATGAAGGATAAACATAATATGCAAGATAATATAGAATAAAAAAGCTTATTTTCACCGTTAATGAGTTTATAAGTCAATATAGCAATAAATGTGAAAATTAAGCTATCTAAATACCACCAAAGTATAAGAGGGGATTGTAAAATATGGCATAAAATATATTCAATCAGTATTCTGGAGCTCCAAATATCATATCTTTCTATAACAAAGCTCATAATATTTGTTTCTTGGGGAATGGTGTAAAAAATAAGTCATCTATCGATAATCCAATCGAATGGTGCCAATTCAATAAAATTAAAAATAAAAATATAAAAGGTAATAAGAATAAATAATTCTTATACTTTTTAATATTCATAATTACTCTCCGAAACTAACTCTTTCAAATTTATCTAGGGTTTTTAAGGATTTGGTGGCATCCAAACCTATTTTTGTTGTTGTACCGTCACTTTCAGCTACCGGGTCAAGGGAAGATCCACGTACATTAGGAACAATCATTAAATCTCTGTCTCCTTTTACACGGGTAGCTATTGCATATTCAATATCCTGCGGGTCAAATACATCCACATCAGTGTCTACAACAACAGCATGTTTAAGTGAAGGATGTGCAGACAGTGCAGCCATAATTGCATTTTTTCCATCTCCTTCTGTTTGTTTGTTAATGGAAATAGCTGCATGTAACCAGCAACAGCCCCCTTCTGTTAAAACAACATTTTCAACAGTTGGAACTGCATTTTTAACAGATTTAAAAATTCTAGGTTCTTGAGGAAGGCCCTGTAATAATTTATGTTCAAATCCGGCAGGGAGAATTCCGTGATAATGGGGATTGTCCTTTTTAATATGCATTTTGCTTAAGTTAATAATTGGCTGGTCACGAATAATGTCATAAGTATCGGTTAAGTCTACAAACGGACCTTCAGCTGTAGTTTCACTTACAGATATTTTACCTTCCAAAATAATGTCTGCTTGAGAACTTCCAGGTCTCCGCATTTAATCAGGGTCAATTTTCCGTTTTTAAATGCATTGGCCACATCCATTTCATTGTAGTCAATTGGGATTGAAGTAGTGCTTGCAAGTAAAATTGCAGGATCCATTCCAATAGCTATTGCAATTTCCAAATCTTTGCCTAATTTTTGAGCTTTTTGGAAATATGTGTAGAGATTTCTTGGAACAATCCTAATAACCAGTCTTTATCATCTAAAACAAGCATTCTGTGAATTGATGCATTTTGAATACCTGTTTCAGGGTCACGTGCAAATACTACACCTGCAGTAATATACTTTCCACTGTCTCTTTTATAATGTGTTAAAATAGGTATTTTATCTAAATTAGCTTCTGTAGTGTTATAATCTGAAAAATCAGTAAATTTATCTACTTTAATTGGATTATCACTGGCTTCTATGATTTTTTGAGTAATTTCACTTACTTCACAATTAATCGATTTAGCTATTTTTTCTCTTGTATTGCAGATTCCGGAAATAATCGGCAAATCATATCCTTTTACATTTTTTCTAATAACAGTGTCTTTAGGCTATTTCCTTAGCTCTTTAGCTACTTCAAACTCGCTTGAAAGCTCAGTTGTTATTTCAATAATGTTTTCATCTTTGATATCCATAATTATCCCTTATATGTTGATTTTTTTATTTTTTAATTTTTCTAAAAGCTCTAAAAGAACAGGATTGTTAATAAGTATTTCACCACTTAAAACAGCAGCATTACGACCATTATTAACACCAACAGTAGCTACAGGCACTCCTGGTGGCATATTTACAGTTGAAAGCAGGTAATTATTTCCAAGTTCATTTTCACATGGAACTCCAATAACAGGCTTTTCAGTAAGACCTACAAGACCTCCACTTACCTGGGAAGAGTTGGAATTGATTCCAATAAATATTTTAGCATTTTTCATAGTGTTTACATATGCTCTGAATTTTTTTCCTGATCTAATTGGGCAAATTACTTGCATATCATGAGGTATTTTAAGTCTGTCTAGTGTAACACTTACTTTTTTTCCAGTAATTAAATCAGTATGTCTTCCAACAATAATGACTACCTCAGCATTTTTATTAATGCAGCTTCCATTAAATTCTTCTGTAGTTTCATTTAATTCGAGGTTTTTAATCCTTAAAAAGTCATTGGTAATATGTGGATTGTCTATTTTTTGAACAATTTCTTCATTACTTTTAATGACTTTCTGTTTATATTCTTCTTTTAATTCCAATACTTTTTTGCGTATTTCCTCGTCATAAAGCCCTAGGATTTGTGCAGCTAAAATAGCTCCATTATCTCCCCTATCAATTCCAACAGTAGCTACAGGAGAGGATAAGGCATTTGAACTGAAGAATATAGCGCATCTAATCCGTCAACATTAACATTTACAGGAACTCCAATAACTGGCTTATGGGTATATGCAGCTATTGCTCCTGGAAGATGAGCTGCTAATCCAGCAATTCCGATAAATACTTTTATTCCCGCATTAGTTCCCTGTACAACAAGTTCTCTTACAAGATCAGGTGTTCTATGTGCTGAAGCTATTTTCAAACTATATGGTATTTCAAGTTTTTCCAAAATCTTCATACTTTTTTCAGCAATAGCAATATCTGACCCACTTCCCAGAATTATCATTACTTTTGGTGTCATTTTAAAATACCTTCTAAAAAAATATTAATAATTGATATTTGTTTAATTTTATATTAAAAGTTATTTAATTTCAACTTCATAAGCTTTAAATTTATCAATTCTATGGGGAGCTTTTTAAGATTAAATGTATCATTTGGAGTTATTTTCATCTTATATTTTTTTACCGTAAAACATAATTCTACGTGCTGTAAAGTTCCAAAACATTACTATAACTGAAGCTATAATCTTGGACCAGATGTAATTTATATTTCCATAGTCTACAAATAAGTATAATAATATTTCAGTAAAAATAAGCCCAATAAAACTGATTAAAATAAATAAATTGAAATCTAGAACTTTATTGTTTCTGTCTGCTTGATTAAAAACCCAGGAAGTAGACATATAATAATTACCTAATACGGATATAAAAAAAAGCAATAGCTGCTGATATTAAATAATTTTGTCCTAAAAAGTTGATTAATGACAAATAAATAATAAAATCTATTAAAAAAGATGCAGTTCCCACAAATAAGTATCTAAACATTTGCAGGAAAATATTGTCTGTATTTTCTAAATAACTTATTAATTAATTCATCCATAATTATAATCTTAATTTTAATTATTTAATAAGTTTTAGTTTTATTAAAATTTTGAAATTGGATTTTATGAAAAGTAAAATAAGTAATAGGTTATTTAATTTTAATTAAATAATTTTACTTTTTAGTATATTCTAGATATTTGTCAATATCTCTAATTAGCATGGTTGATATGATTATAAGGATAAATGTAAAGTAAAAGAAAATTCTGCCACTACTAAATAGTGAAGGAGTAAAACCTAAAATTATCACTGATGCAAATCCAATTATTAATAAACAAGTTAAAATATATCCTAACTCTTTAGTTCTATATTTATAAACTAAATAAAGGAAAATTAAAACAGACATTATCATAAGTCCATATAAAGTAAGGCAAACTTGTATAGTTAATGAATCTAAACTTAATAATCCATAAACAGACCCACCGAGAGCTACAAAATGCACTATTGAAGCAGGACCAATAAATCTCATAGTCCAAAATGCAAGTACAATAATAATTGGAATAAATGTTAATAAAGCTATTTTTCTTTTTTGTGATATTATATATCCATAAATTCCCATAATTCCAAAGAAAATTATTGTAATTATGTCACAACGTGTTGTTGTCCAATTTAAAAACAAAGTTGTTCCGATATCTAACTTGTTTATTAAATTAAAAGTAGCATACTCTGGAAAAACAGTCCTTATGGTTTTATTATATCTATTTATATTTCCCGGACATATTGCAGTATAAATTAAGCTTAAAATCATTATCATTAGATATACATAAATTAATTTAGGAATTTCAATTTTTTATATAAGCAATAAATTATTATGGCTAAATAAATTCCTAACATAACAAGTAAAAGCTGTTCAGAGTTGGTTGCTTCAATCAAACTTAAAATTAAGATTAAATTTACACCAATATTTTTAGATGTATTTAATTTTTTATTTTTAAATACAAATTCCTTAAGTAAATAAAAATGAATTAATGCAAAACATAATGGCCATGTGTAATTTATTGTAGTAGCAACCCATCCAGCAGCTTCAAAAATGTGGTAGAATGCTATTATAAATATTCCAACAAATAAACATCCTATTGTGTTGTAGAAAATACTTTTTTTATTAGATAACTTTTCACTATCAATTGATATTTTTGTTATTAAAAAAGGAATTAAAACAAAAACAATTGAATCTAATAATTTCCAAATTTTTCCAGGCAAAGAAAGTAAAATACCTAAATTAAATTCAATAAGTGTTCTAGAGCTCCAGGAAGAGTACCTATATTCTAAATAACTATTGCCATTAAGGGGAAACAAAGGATGTCTGCTGATTATACCTTTAAATGTTAAATCATCCGCCATTAATGGAATTTTCCAATGCCATATTAATAATACGACGAAAAATATAATAAAAGGCACATATTTGTAGTATTTTTTTAAATTCATTTAGCTATCTCGTACTGTTTTTTAAAATGTGAAAATATTTAACTAAAAACTAATTAATTTAATATGATATTTAATTCAAAAATATAAAAAAGTTTGTATAAATAATGTTAGTGCTTCTTTTAAAAACTTGTGTGATTTTTTTTTAAATTTTATTGTTTGTGGGTTTAATGCAAGTATTTTTGGGTTGCGTCATTAATTTTTTAAATGATTGTTAATTTTTATTTGGACTTTTTGTATTTTGGCATGGAATCGATAAATTAATAAAAAGTAACTGAAGTTAAAATTAAAGTAGCTGCTAAAAATTCAATAGCAAAAACAATTATTAATTTATCTATTTTTTTCATATGGATTAACTCTTATTTATAGGAGTATAATGAATTTTTATATTCGTATATTTCCTGTTTTTTAATAGAAAATAAGAAAAAGCAGAACTAAAAAAATTTTTTAACATAACTTCAAATTACACAGATTTGAAAGAGTCTTTTTTCTTATAAACCATAAATGATTAATAACATAGTTTACAAACATTTTTATAATGAAAACGGCAGTACTGATTCCTTGTTATAATGAAGAACTTACAATTGAAAAAGTTGTTTTAGATTTTAAAAAAGCCTTGCCGCATGGGGATATTTATGTTTATGATAACAATTCAACAGATAATTCTTATGAAATAGCTAAAAAAGCAGGAGCTATTGTAAAAAAGAGAATATAGGCAAGGTAAAGGTAATGTTGTAAGATCCATGTTTAGAGATATTGATGCTGACTGTTATATTATGGTTGATGGGGATGATACTTATCCTGCTGAAGCAGCTATTGAAATTGAAAAACTTGTTTTATCTAAAAAAGCGGATATGGTAATTGGGGATAGATTATCCAGCACTTATTTTGAAGAAAATAAAAGAAGATTTCATAATTCTGGCAATAAACTAGTTAGAAAACTCATAAATTTTATTTTTAAAAATGATATTTCAGATATTATGACTGGTATGAGAGGTTTTAGCTATGAGTTTGTTAAATCGTTCCCTGTTTCATCTAAAGAATTTGAAATTGAAACTGAAATGACTATTTTTGCTTTAAATCATAATTTTTTAATTAAAGAATTGCCAATTGAATATAAAGATAGGATGGAAGGGAGTGAATCTAAATTAAATACTTTTAGTGATGGTTATAAAGTTATCAGCTTGCTTTTTGGGCTTTTTAGAGATGTAAAACCATTATTTTTCTTTTTTTTAATAACGTTAGTTCTTTTAATAATAGCTAGTATGTATTTCTTCCCAGTTTTAATTGGTTTTTTCAGGACGGGATTTGTAGAAAAGGTTCCTACACTTATTACTGTTGGAGTAGTAGTTATTGTAGCAGTTATTATATTTTTCACAGGTGTTGTTTTACATGTTATTAGAAAACAGCATGATGAGAATTTTGAGCATTATTTAACTATGATAACTCAAAATAAAAAAGATTAGTATCTAACAGCTGTTACTAATGGCAAGATTCATGAATAAAATTGATAGTCAGTGTTGGCACTAAAAATTCCATATCGAGGTTTTGATAATTTATTGTTTTCTAATTTAAAGATTTAATAATCTTTATTTATATTAACATTGATAATTGTATCCTATTTCTGGCCAAATCAACATCCAAAACTTTGACATCAACAATATCTCCGACACTTACAATATCTAGAGGGTGTTTTACAAATTTGTCAGCCAGCTGTGAAATATGGACTAATCCGTCCTGATGAACTCCAATATCTACAAAAGCTCCAAAATCAACAATATTTCTAACAGTTCCCTGCATAATCATGCCTTCTTCTAAATCTTCTATTGATAAAACATTTTTTCTTAAAACAGGTTTTGGCATGTCTTCATGGGGATCCCTTCCCGGTTTTTTAAGTTCTTTAACAATGTCCTGTAAAGTTATAACACCAATGTCTAACTGATCAGAGAGTTCTTCGTAATCAAGGTTATCTAATTTTAGATTATTCGAACCTATGTCTGCTAAGGTGTAACCCAATTTATCCAACAGTTTGACTGCAGCATCGGATTCAGGATGTATTGTAGTGTTGTCCAGAGGATGTTGTGGATTATCTATTTTTACAAATCCTGCACATTGCTCAAAAAGTCTTTTTACCAAGTTTTTTAACATTTAAAAGTTCTTTTCGGTTGTCGAATTTACCGTTTTCTTCTCTATAGCTAATGATATTTTTAGCAGTTGATTTGGTAATTCCGGAAACATAATTAAGTAAGCTAGATGAAGCAGTATTTAAATCAACACCAACTTCATTAACTACTCTTTCAACAACTCCTCCTAAAGACTCATTCAATTGTTTCTGATGCATGTCATGCTGGTACTGACCAACTCCAATAGATTTGGGATCAATTTTAACAAGTTCAGCCAACGGATCCTGCAGTCTTCTGGCTATTGAAACAGCACTGCGTTCACCTTCATTAAAATCAGGAAACTCTTCATCAGCCAGTTTACTTGCAGAATAAACAGATGCGCCAGCTTCATTAACAATGATGTATTCAACAGAAGTGTTTAATAATATTAGCCACTATTTCTTCAGATTCCCTTGAAGCAGTTCCATTTCCGATAGCTATTACATCGACATCGTACTTTTTAATTAAATCAAGTACCACTTTTTCAGATTCCTTAACCTTATTTTGAGGTTCAGTTGGATAGATTAGGGATGTTTCTAAAACTTTACCTGTTGAATCAATAACAGCTAATTTACATCCTGTTCTAAAAGCAGGATCCCATCCTAAAATAGTTTTTCCACTTAAGGGGCTTTCCATAAGAAGTTGGCTTAAATTTTTAGCAAAAACTTCAATAGATTTCTCTTCAGCCTTTTTAGTTAAATAACTTCTAATTTCCCGCTCAATAGCCGGTGAAATCAAACGTTTATATGAATCTTCAATAGCTTCTGTAATAATTGGGGTGGTATGAGGGTTATATTCAATCATTTCAGGAACTTTGGAGCAGTTTTTAAGTGTGTGTCTTTTTAAGGTATTGGATAATGTCGTCTTCTTCAATATCCACTTTTCCTTTAATAATGCCTTCATTTTCCGCTCTGTTAATGGCTAATATCCTATGTGGTGGAATTTTAGATAGTTTTTCTGAATAATTAAAATAAATTTCATATTCTGAAGCAGATTCATCTTTATTTTTAGCTTTAGTTTCAATTACTCCATTATAAAAAGTATTCTGTCTGATTTTTTTTCTAAAAGTGGAGTTGTCAGAAATAATCTCAGCAATTATGTCTTGTGCTCCTTCAATAGCTTCTTTGGGTGTTTTAACTTCGTCTGTAACATAATTTTCAGCTATTTTGGAAACAGGTTCTTCAACTTCCTGAGCCAAAATAAGACTGGCCAGCGGTTCCAAACCTTTTTGTTTGGCTATGGTTGCACGTGTCCTTTTTTTGCTTTTATAGGGCCTATATAAATCATCAAGTTCCACTAATGTTTCTGCATTAAGAATTTGATTTTTTAAGTTGTCGTCTAACTTTCCTAAGTTGTCAATGCGCTCTATGATTTTGGTTTTTTTATCTTCCAAGTTTCTAAGATATTTAAGCCTTTCATCGAATTTTCTTAAAAGTTCATCATTTAAAGAGCCGGTAACATCCTTTCTGTATCTTGCAATAAATGGAATAGTGTTGCCCTCATCAATTAATTTGATTACTTTGTTGACTTGCCATTGTTCCAGGTTTAATTCTTTTTCGAGTGTTTTAGCTATCATTAAAATTACATTCCTAATATATTACAAGAAATTATCTTTTTTTTTAATTAATATAATTTCATCTTTTAAAATTGAAATTATAAATTATTGCTAAGAGTATAGCTATTATAAATTGAGCTTATTTTAAAACTTTATTATATGCTGAAAAGTTGTTGATGTAATAATGATTAAACAAGAAACTCAAGAAAGAGAATTTAGACATCTTAAGTTATTAATGATAATTTTGAAAAGATTGTTATAAGTATGGATGATTTTGATTTTTCACATGATGGAATTAAACATTTAAATATGATTAAGTTTTTAAAAAGAATTTATCTAGGATGTGATATTATGGCAGATTTTGAAGAAGTTGTAAATACAAGACGAAGTATTCGTGAATATGACTCAAAAGAAGTTGAGGATGAAAAAATAGAAAAAATTCTTAAAGCAGCTATGCAGGCTCCAGGAAGCAGACTTAAGGCCGAACCATGGGAATTTATTGTAGTTAAAAACAGAAAAACCCTTAAAGAAATAGGTGAAATAAAACCTAGAGTCAGTGATGCTCCAGTAGCTATTGTACTTGTAGCCAATATTGAAAGGGCATTTTATAAAACAATGTGGCAGCAGGATATGAGTGCAGCAGCTGAGAATATGCTGCTTGAAGCTTGTAATTTAGGTTTAGGTGGGCTTTGGAATGGAGTAGCTCCAGAAGAAGAACGTATGGATAAAATAGCTAAATTAGTAGGCATTGATGATGAAAATCTAAAGGTATTCTGTTTAATTACATTAGGTTATCCAAAAGAAGGTTTAAAAAACGAATTCATGGACAAATTTGATGAGTCAAGAATCCACTATGAAAAATACTAAACATTTATACTATAAATAACATATGTATATAAAGTATTAAATTATTATAGGTGAATTTTATTGTCTTGGCTTGTTGTGCTTCTTGTATTTTTATTGGCTGCATTTAAAACAGAAAAACCTAAGAAATATATGAAGGTTTCTGTTATTATTCCTGCATTTAATGAAGAAGAAACAGTAGCCAATGTGATTAATGTTGTTAAAAAGGTCAAATATGTTGATGAAGTTATTGTAGTCAATGACGGATCAACAGATAACACCGAATCAGAAGCTAAAAGTGCCGGGGCAATTGTAATCAACCATGAAGTAAATAAGGGTAAGGGTGAAGCTCTTACTACAGGTTATAGAAAATCTGACAGTGATATTATTGCATTTATTGATGCAGATATTCATAATTTAACTTCTAAAAAAGTAGATGCTATGATCAGGCCTATTTTAGAAGGAAGAACGGATATTACCAAAACCAAATTCGCAAGAGAAAGCGGCAGAGTAACAGAGTTAACTGCCAAACCTCTTTTAAACTTTTTTTTCCCGGAAATTTCATTTGAACAACCTTTAAGCGGACAGTTTGCTGCAAAAAGGTCAGCTTTAAAGAAAATAAATTTTGAAAAGGATTATGGTGTCGATGTTGGTATTGTTATTGATGCTGATGTTTTAGGCATTTCTGTAGAGGAAGTGGACATTGGAGAAATTGAACATGACATGTCCCCATTGTCAGATTTAAATTTAATGGCTAATGAAGTTGTAAGAACAATCATTGACCGTGCTAACAAATATGGCCGTGTTGTAATGATTGATGAAATTGGTTACTTTATTAGAATGTCTATTGTAGGTTTGTCCTTAATTATTTTAGGATTATTTGCAATATTTTTTGTAAAACCAGTTCCTTTAGCTGTAGGAGTTATTGTTTCTATTGTAGGAGTTATAATAGCTATTTGTTATATTATTAAAGTATTGTAAAATCTGTTGTAATATATAGAAAAGCTCCAACAGGCAATTTAGTTAAATCATTTATTAAGGTTCATTTTCCGCTGATTATTTCAGTTATTATTTTGATTTTGATGATTTCAACATTTATAGGAGCAGCCACTTTTGAAGAGGGCACTATTTCTATTGAACCTAGTTCCAGAAATTTAATTATTTTTGCAGATGATAGCAATAATACAATTTCTGTAAGGGGACCATACACTGTAGACTCTGCAATTGAAAATGAAACAGATGTAATCCGTATGCCAGCAGATAGCTTACAAACATTAGGTATGAATTATGGTGATAGTCTTATTGTAAATGGTGTACCTTACTTGATAAATGATACTCGTAGCGGCGAGGTAGATATATTAAGACTCCCTATTGATGCTAAAAATGCACTTAATTTGGAAGATGGTGATGTCCTGCAGGACAGCCGTTTAGGTCAGATCTTTGAAGGAACAGTAGTTCACCATATTTTCAACAAAGGAAATGTCAGTTTGGTTGAATCATATATTATATCTTCAAAAGGTGGAAATACATATTCTTACGGCATATATTTGGATAATGAATCAATAGCTAATTCAACAGCCATATTTGAAGATAATAATACCTATAGTGTAGGTTTAAATCAGGAAGAAATAGGAACAATTGAATATCAGAATGCTTCATTTACAAATAATACTCAAAGCTTTTATCATGACGGTCATGTAATTGAAATTAGATTTGAAAACAGCACTGCTAATTCAATAAAACATATAACTAACATCAATCAGGGATTTTTCATTAATTTAAATTTATAAAAATAAAAAAAGAAAGTTTATGATTTGTCATAAACTTTTACAGCTTCTTCAACATCATTATAAAGTCCGAGAGCTGCAAGGGCACCAACTTTTCCTTGGTCTCCTGTAACAGCTATCAAATCAATATCTAATTCTTTAGCTGTAGCTTCAGCAGTTTCAATATCCATCATTCCAGACTTGGTAGCTATTGAATATTGTCTTAATTTTTCAGGAATTTCTAATCCTTCTAAAACTGCAATTGCGGTTTTATCAGATAAAAAATATCTCTTTTAAGAATTTCTATGGTTCTTTTAATTAATTCTTCTTTTTTTTTTTATCTTCGGGCACTGCAAAGGTTAATGCAATTGAAACGCAATTTTGTGTTTTGTGAGGGTTATGGGGATATAACTGAACAATAACATGGTCTAAATATTCAAATCCTTCGTTTTTAAGCTCAACACCTAAATTATGAGCCATTGTCCAGGTAGCGCCGGCATCTTTAACGTCAGTATCATCAACACCAATAACTACTTTTTTCAAGTTTGGGAGTAACTACTCTGGCTCTTCCTACTTTGGAACCTCCTCCTTCTTTAAGAAGTTCAATGTATTTAACACCTTCGCCCATTCCTCTGCACATTCCAGCACCTACACCAGCTCCAGCAAGGCCTGCATGAGTTACTTTGACTTCATCGCCGTCAACAACAATCTCATCAATTCCTGCTGCATTAAAACTAGCTTTTAAATCAAGTGGAGCACAACCTATATGGCAAGAATAAACGTGTTTGTTCCCGTCTCTGTATGCAGAATCAATTAAGTCACTATTGTTTTTATATTGGTGAAGTAACCAGTGTGATCCTGATATACAAGGGTGGAATTCAACGATTTCAACTTTATTGCCATCTACCATTGTCAATACTTTCTGGTAGGGTGCAATCCAAGGGTCATTAAATTTTTCTTTTAACTGATTAGGTTTTAGAATTTCCATGTAATCATCTAAATTTCGTTTAATCTGTCACACATTTTAATAGCTGCTTCAACAGCTCTTTTACCATAGTCTACACGTTTGTGTGCATCTAATCTTGTCATACCCGGTCCGCTAATTCCTAAAGCTACTGGTTTTTCGTATTCTAGGGATAAGTCAGCTATTTTACGGGATGCATGTTGTGCTACGATTTGATCGTGATCTGTAGCTCCTTCAATTACTGCTCCAAGAGTAATTACTGCATCAATTTCGTCTTTTTCAAGTAATTTTTTAATAGCTAATGCCATATCAAATACTCCAGGAACGGTTACTACCTGTGTAATTTCACAGTTTCTAGATTTAGCTTCTTCTTTAGCCAATCCTAACATCATTTGTGTAATATCATAATTAAACTCTGCGACTACTGCGCCTATGTTATATTTTGCCATTCTTTAGTCCTCCTATTATAAAACCAGTAACATAAAACTAGCTACTCCACTTAATACCATAATTAAGATGATAAAAAGTGCTGCTGCTCTTTTTTTTTATCTACATTCATATTTTTTCCTCATTTATATAATATTATAATTATAAGATTTTTATTATTATTTAAATTTTCTTTTAATTTTTCTTAACTTTTCAGTTGCCTTCCAACTATTTGAATTTAAAATTTCTGAATTCAAATGTTCCAGCTCATTAACTTTTAAATTTAGTTCATTAATTTTTGATTCGTAATTTTCATCTTTTTTAAATTCTTCTTGAGCTACGCTTACTAATTCATATATTTTTTTGAGTTAACTGGTCTATTCTTTGTCTGTAGTAGTGTTCTGTTTTTATATTTGTATTTAAACTATTTTTTAAATTTAATTTATCTTCTATGATTTTTTCAATAGCTTTTTTCCCGGAATCGATGTCATTTAATTTAGATTTATAGTCTAAATTTAAGCTGTCCATTACACTGCATTCTTCGCAAATTCCCCATATTGCAGTATTACTGCCCTGATAATCAGATAATTTTGACGGTAGATACGGGTTTAATTTAAAATTTCCTTTGTCGGAATCTTCTACAAGCAAAACATCGAATTTTGTTGTAAGATTTAAAAACTCTAAAAAGTTTACAGGTGGATTTAAATTAGTGATTTTATATAAATCTGGACTTAATAATTGTTCAAAAACTGTTTTTGTTGATGTAAATATATGTAAAGTAATTTTATCTTTTAAATCATCATTTAAGCTATCAAAAGCATTTATGAAATCTTCAAAGCTCCTAGCATTATATATAACTCCAAAGTATCCGAAATTCAAACGATTTTCATCTAGTTTGTAATTGCTTTCATTTACATAATAATATTTGGTATCTAAAGTTCTGTGAGTATTTATTATGGCTTTTTCATTGACTATATCGGCTACATCATAAGGATTAATGTCAATCATTAATTCTTTTTGATTTTCATTGGTTAATATGATTTCATCACAAAATAAAAAAGTTAAGTATTCGCAAATACAGTTAATATCATCTTTAGATGAAATTTTTTTCTTTCAGATGTTCATTTATCCTTGAAACATATTCTTCATCTTCAATTGGAGGACTTAGCCGGTCTCTTCCAAATGCACAAATTAGCGGATCTGAAAATTCTGCCCTCCAATAAGTTTCCGGATGAGCTAATTTATATTCCAAAGCTAAAAAAAAGTGGGAATGGGCAAAATTAGCCCTACTATATTTTTTTCATAAACTGGTAATTTATTTAATTCTTCCATTCCTTTTTTTACAAAGTTTTTTATGTTTTCCCAGCTAGTAGAAAATTCTGTTTCAACTTCAATTTTATGTATTAAAAATTGATTGACAATTTTTTCAAGACTGTAATCTTTATTTAATTCATTTAAGCTTCCATAAATAACATCAACATTTTTTTTCTTTTCTGTTAATATTCTTTTAACTACAGAGTTACTTGTTGTTATATTTGTTGGACTGAATGCATATGATATGATTAATTCTCTTTTTGAATTATCTAAATCATTTAAATTTTCATTTAAATATTTATAAGGGAAAAATTCGAAATTATAGCTAGCAATATCTTTTAAAATCTTAATATAATCATTTGGATGCTTTTCTAAATATTTATTTATTTTACTTACCTGGCCGCCAGTTAAACTTTTAATAAAACCAACCATTGCAGGTGTTTTAGCTTTTTTTAATCCTTTATTGATGTCATTTATTACTTTTAACCTGTCTGTTATGTTAAAATCATATGATAGTGGTTTTCTAGATATGGAATTATCTCTCCATAATCTGTAATAAATTGCTTTTTCTTTTTTATCAATTATGTAAAATTCAAAGTCATAATCAACATAAAATCTGGCATAATAGGAAATATCAACACCGTTTTTAAGTTCGGGATTAAAAGAAGAATTTTTAACATCTTTAGTTGGAATTAATTTGTCGGTAGTAATAGTTAATATTCCTTGCATTTCATCAGTATATGGATTTGTGTTAATTCCGGAGCTTTCAAGAAGCGGTTTTGATAAATAAGATTCTTGAATTTCTCCAGTATTTTCATTAACATCTAAAAAAGTTCCAATAACTATTCTGTTAGGTTTAGCATATTGGTATAATTTTTCAAAATAATTGTAGCTAATGTAGTCATCATCATCTATAAAAATAGTATACTGTCTATTTGCAATGTCAATTCCTGCATTACGTGCATTACATACTCCTGGTTCACTATAAGTTAAAATAATATTGATTTGAGGATTTTCCTCTTGATATTTTTTAATAATGTCTGGGGTGGAGTCTAATTCTCCATTTACAATAAAAATAGCTTCAAAAAGCTTTGGATCAATGCTTTGGTTAATTAAAGAATCTAATAGTTTGGAAATAAAAGCCTCTCCTTTGTATGTAGGAATGATTGCACTTATACCTTTTTCTAAATTAGATTCTTTAACCATTTGACCACCTATAATGCATCTTTAATAGCTTGTGCTACTTCCATGGTAGTTGCACTCCCACCTAAATCTCCAGTTAATGTTTTACCTTCGCTTAATACTTTTAAAATAGATGCATCGAATTTGTCTGCCTCTTCATTTTCACCAAGGTATCTGAGCATCATGACTGCTGAGAGCATCATAGCTATTGGATTTGCTTTTTGCTGGCCTGCAATATCTGGGGCTGAACCGTGGACAGGTTCAAATAAAGCACCTTCTGATCCAATATTTGCTGATGGGATTAAACCGAGTCCGCCAACAAGGCCTGCACCTTCATCAGATAAAATATCTCCAAATAAATTAGTAGTTACGATAACCTGGAATTCCTGAGGCTGTGTAACAAGATACATTGCTGTTGCATCAACATAAAAGTCTTCAGTATCAATATCAGGATATTTTTCGCCAACTTCATAGAATATTTTTTAAATAATCCGTCAGTTTTTTTAAGAACATTAGCTTTGTGAACTGCAGTAACTTTAGTTCTGTTGTTGTCTTTTGCATATTGAAAAGCATAATCAATAATACGTTCTTCAGCTTCTCGTGTAATAATACGTTTAGCTATTGCACCATCTTCGGTTTTTTTCTTCCTGATTTGCAATATATAATCCTTCTGTGTTTTCCCTTACAATCATAAAGTCAACATTTTCAAATACGGATTTGGTATTGGGATATGATTTAACAGGCCTTAAATTAGCAAACATTTTCATTTCCTGACGGATTTTCACGATAACGTCTGCAGCAGTTTCTCCGGCAGCTCCAAATAAACATGCATCAGAATCCCTTATAATATCGATAGTTTCCTGAGAAGGGGAGTTCCGTGTTCTTCATTGCATTCATCGCCGGCTATACCATAAACATAATCAAAATCAACATCCAACTCATCTAAAACAGAGATTGTTGCTTCCATAACTTCTTTACCTATTCCGTCGCCCGGAATAACAGCTATCTGATATTTATTGTCTTTTTTGTTTGAGGTATTCAATTAAACCACCTTTTTCTAATATTTCTAACATAAATGGGGGCAATTTTTTAAATGTGATTGTTTCTCCCTTTTTGGATGTTATAATTCCGTTATCCATATCTACTTCTATTTCTTCTTCATTTTCTACAAATTTAGTTATGCCTGGAGCTTCAAGAAGAGAACTCCAACATTTGTAGCATTTCTGTAAAAGATTCTTGCAAATGATTCAGCTATTACTGCAGCTACTCCAACACCTTTTAAAGCTATTGGAGCATGTTCTCTGGAAGATCCGCATCCAAAGTTTTTACCGGCAATAAAGTCGCCTTTTTTTGCATTTTTCATTAAATTTATCATCTAATCCTTCCATACAGTGTTGGGATAATTTTTCTTCATCTGTATAAATCAAATATCTTCCGGGAAGGATAATGTCAGTATCAATATCGTCTCCGAATTTCCAAACAGTTCCTTTCATATTCTCACCCGGTGCAACAATTCTTCCTTCAATGGCTGAAGCAGCAGCTACTGCAGCGGAAGATAAATAAACTTTTCCGTCAGGGCTTCCTTGTCTACCTTTAAAGTTCCTGTTAGATGTAGAAAGGCTTACTTCTCCGGGACCTATAATTCCAGTATGTCCTCCAAGACATGGTCCACAGCATGGAGCGGATATTAATGCTCCGGCATCAACAAATATTTTAAGCAATCCTTCATCAAGAGCTTTTGAGTAAACTTCTTTTGATGCTGGAATAACCAACATTCTAGTTTCCTTAGCTATTTTTTTACCTTTTAATATTTTAGCAGCATCTCTTAAGGCTGAGTCTGCCATTGGTACATGATCCGAGGAATACTTGGTCAATTTCTTCGTCTACTTCACTTACAGGTTTTACATTGTCTACATTGTGGGGACAAGCTACCTGCGGTTCCAAATCACTCACATCAATATCAATAATGTTAAGTGAAGGAGCGTCTAAATCAGTTTTAAACACTTTGTAAGGTTTATTAGAACGACTTTCTACATAATCAATAGTTTTTTATCTACTTCTACTAAACCGGTTTTTCCACCCATTTCAATAGCCATGTTTGTTAAAACCATTCTGTCGGAAATGCTCATATCTGAAACAGTTTCACCAGCAAATTCGCAGGCTTTATATGTTGAACCATCAGCACCTACCTGTCCGATAATATTCAAAATAACATCTTTAGCATAAACATTATCTTTTAACTTACCTGTAATTTCAAACCTGTTGGTTTCAGGCACTTTAAACCATAAATTACCTTCTGCAAATACCATAGCCATATCTGTAGAACCAATTCCTGTTGAAAATGCACCTAAAGCGCCATGAGTGCAGGTATGTGAATCAGCACCAACAATAACTTCTCCAGGAACAACATGTCCCAATTCTGGAAGAATTTGGTGGCAGACTCCTGCATTAACATCATAAAAGTTTTCAATTTTCTGTTCTTTAACAAATTTTCTCATTATAATATGATTATTAGCTGAGTCAATAGAATCAGCTGGAACTTGATGATCGAATGGTATTACAATTTTTGACGGGTCCCAGACTTTAGTAGCACCAATTTTCTCAAAAGATTGTACTGAAAGAGGTCCGGTTAAATCATGAGTCATTGCAACATCAATATTGGCGATAACAATATCTCCAGCCTCAACTTCGTCTTTACCAGCTGCTCTAGCTAATATTTTTTCAGACATTGTTTTTGGCATATTTTTAAACCTCACATATTATAATAATTATATATATTTATTACTATATAAAGCATTTTGAATTTTGTTTAATTTTTAAAAAATTAACTGAATTTTCTTTATTTTTTAGTTAATATTGGAATTTTTAATCATATTTTAATTTTGTGTAGGTTTTAATCCTTTTTAATGTTTTATTTAGCTTTTAACTAATTTTAAAAATAGATTTTTTTCATGCTTTGAGGTTTAATTTTGGGATTTTTTCCTGTTTTGTTAAATTAATTAAAAATTTAAATAATATGTTTAATAAATTATTGTTCATGAGTAACTCATTCTTTGGAAGATTTAAAAAAAGGGATAATAAGGTTGTTGAAGAACACCTTCCTATTCGGGAAGATAGAATTTTTTGGGTAGAAACTTTACAAAAGATTGCATTTCCAGTCTTAAATAATCTTAAAAAGGCTCACTTAAAAAAATATGTCTCTTGAAGCATCCAATTCGGAGAGTAATAAAATTGCTCATCTTGAAGCTTTTGCCAATGTTTTTAATGGAATTGCACCTTGGTTAGAATTAGGTCCTGATGAATCTGAAGAAGGCAGGCTTCGTGAAAAGTACATACTATTAACTTTAAAAGCTATTGGTAATGCAGTTGATTCAAATAATAATGATTATATTATATTTACAGAAAATAAACAATCTTTAATGAGTATAGCTTTATTTGCTCAAGGTTTATTAAGATCCAAAACTCAAATATGGAATAATTTATCAATGGATGTTCAGGCTAGAATTATTTATGAACTTAAAAATACAAGAATTATTGCACCATTTGAAAATCACTGGTTATTATTTACTTCTATGATTGAAGCTACTCTTTTAGAATTCACAGGTGAATGTGATAAAGAACGTTTAACTTATGGTGTTCGTAAATTTAGGGATGAATGGTATCTTGGAGATGCAATTTATGCAGATGGTCCGAATTTGATGTAAATTATTATAATAGTATTTTTATTCATCCTATGCTTAATGATATTTTAAAAATAATGAGAAAATATAGTATTGGAGAGGGGGAATTATTAGATGTTCAATTAATGAGATCTAGCAGGTATGCATCTCAATTAGAACGTATTATTTCTCCAGAGGGGTCATATCCTCTTTTAGGAAAATCATTGACTTTCCGTTGTGGTGTTTTCCATTTATTATCTCAAGCATCATTATTTAAGATATTGCCTAGAAATATTGAACCATCACAAGTTAGATCAGCTTTAACAAAGGTATTGGAAACTCAATTTGAAGGATATCAAAATTTTGATGATAAAGGATGGTTAAGTATTGGATTAAATGGTCATCAAATTGAAATTGCTGAAAATTGTATTAATACAGGTAGTCTTTATGCATGTTGTACAATATTTTTTTACCTTTAGGTTTATCTTTCAATGATTCTTTCTGGGTGGGTCCTTTTGAAGAATGGACTACTTTAAAAAGCATGGAATGGCAATCTAGTTGAGTCTGACCAGTCAATAGATTTCTGATTTTTCTTTTTATACAATTCTTAAGTGTCAAATATTTGGCTCTTTTCTAGTTTTTTATACTGAAGAGTGTTCGCCAAAATTGATTTTTGATTTTTCGTCAAATAATTTTTTAGCCTAATTTTTATTATTTTTCTTATATTATTGTAAATTTTTATTTATTTCATTTTATTCTATTTAATTATTTTATAAATTGATATTTAAGTTTATTTGATTTTTATTTTTTTTGTTTTAGATGATTTTAAGATAGTTAAATTTATATACTTGATTGTACATATTTTATATTAAGTATAAGTTATTTTGGTGTTGTTATTTATGGTTAAAAAAAAGTTTGATAAGAATCAAGCAAAACTATGTATAAAGACACTTGATTGGAATGTTCCAGCCAATCATATTTCTCGTTTTGTCGTAGAATTTGTTGAAGAAGTTTTTCCACTTTTAAATATCAAAGAGCCTAAGAAAAAAAGAAAGGAAGAGGCTCCCTTCCAGTAGATTCAATGCTAAAATTACTTATTTATGCTAAAATACAACATATCGACCGAACATCAATAATCGCAGACATGGCAAGATACCATGACATATTTAAATACGTGTGTGATGATATTCGACCTTCTGAAAGATCAATACAAAGATACAGAAGAGAATACGGTCATTATTTTGAAGTATTATTGCAAATGACCTTAAAAAAGGCCTTTGATGAAGGATTCACTGAATTTAATCACGTTGCCATTGATGGAACCATCAAAAAAGCATACAATTCCAACAACAACACCATCACCAAAAAAGAAACAAAATATTGGTCGATTACTACGAAGGACGACCAATTGACCCAGAATCTCTTGAAAAACTCCATAAACCAGCCCAAAGATTACTCGAAAAGAAAGACATGGATGATGAAGACAAATTAGAACTATTATATGGAATAGAAACACAATTCACATTCACAGGACAAGACAGAATACCAGTAAACGATATTGAAGCAAGATTTATGAAAGGAAAGAAAAAGAAACTACATGGTTGCCTATAATATCCAATCTGCAGTCGATTACGATACCAAATTAATCTGTGCAATAAACGTCACACAAAATCTACAGACCATTATGAACTACCAAATATCGCAGAAAGAGCAATACGAAACATTAACACCAAACCAAAATACATAAGTGCAGACACAATCTACTTAAACCAAATAAGTCTATCATACTTGGCGGATAAAAAAATAGATGGATTAATACCAAATAGAAAACAATCCAAAGAAAAAATAGGAAAATTAAACCCAAATCCATATCATAAAGACCATTTTGAATATGATTATGAATTAGACGCATTCAAATGCCCAGAAGGAAACTACTTACACTTTTTTGCAAAATATATAGAACCACACAAAGACCCAGAAAAACCAGACAAAATAAAAAGACTCTACAATAATTATGAAGCATGTAAACACTGTCCTGCAAGAAATAAATGCTGTTCATCCTCACAAACACACAAAACCATCACAGAATACGGTTCAGAAATGCAAAAAGCAATGAACCAAAAAATGGAAAAACAAGAATATAAAGATGAATATGCCAAAAGATCAAGTGTTGAAGGACCATTTGGAATATTCAAAGAACAATTCCAAATAGAAAAAAGAAGTAGTCATCGGAATGGTAAAAACAGAAGAAAGAATAAACTTAGACGCACTAGCATACAATTTAATACGATTATATAATATTAAACAAGAAATAGAAAACACAACCGAAGATTTAGAAGATTTCTGCGAAAGCACATCCATTAAAAATCAATTAAAACTCGATGTAACAATATTTTAAAAAATCAACAAGTCAACCAAAATTTAATTTTGGCGGACACCCTGAAGAATATATTTTTTTCAAACATAATTGTTTTTAAAAAATTAAGCTTTTTTTTCACAAGATTACCTGAATAAAAATTTTTTTCTCAGATAGGGAATTTATTTATTTCATTAAAAAAAAAGATATAACATATAATTAGATTAGATTAACAATCAAATAGAAATTTACATTGGCAATACTGAATTACAACACATAATTAAATCAGAAGATAATCTTTCTGCATATTATAAAACTATTTATAAAATCAATAACATTACCATTATATAATGAGATTTTTTTCTAAAAATAATTCACTTGAAAGTAAAAATGATAGACAATTATGGGTTAATGTGCTCTCTAAGATAGCTAATCCAGTTTTAACTAATATGGCAAGTGGAACTTTAAAAAAAGAATATGCCTGTAGAATATGTTAAAAAAGATAGGGCTAAATTTGCTCATCTTGAAGCGGTAGGTCGTTTAATTTGCGGTATTTCTCCTTGGTTGGAATTGGGGCCAGATAATAGTGATGAAGGTAAGTTAAGAAGTCATTATATTGATTTAACAACTAGGGGATTAGTTAATGTATGTAATCCTCAATCAAAAGATTATCTTATTTTTGATGAGCCATATCAGCCATTAGTTGATGCAGCACATTTGGCAGAAGGTTTGATAAGGTCCAAAACACAAATTTGGAATAGGATAGAATCTGATGGTCAGCACATGATTTTAGATGCTTTAAAAAAAAGACCCGGAGTATTGAACCATGGATTAATAATTGGGTTTTGTTTCCATCTATGATTGAAGCATTTATTTTAGATATTACTGGTGAATGTGACTTTGAAAGGCTTACAAGAGAATTTATCTCTATCGTGACCAGTGGTACTGTGGTGATGGTCAATACGGGGATGGACCTGATTTCCACATGGATTATTATAATAGCTATGTTATTCATCCAATGTTGACTGATACATTAATGATTATGAGAAAATACAATATTGAAGGTCATGAATTTTTAGATGCTCATTTAAATAGATTAAGTCGTTATGCTACACAATTAGAACGTTTAATATCTCCGGAAGGAACATATCCCGTTGTAGGTCGTTCTATGTTATATAGAACTGCGGTTTTTCAAGCTTTAGGTCAGGCATGTTTATTTGAAAAATTACCTGAAAATGTAAGTCCTGAACAAGTAAGATGCGGTTTAACTGCAGTTATTAAAAGGCAATTTGGTGATAATTCTAATTTTGATAAAAATGGATGGTTGAGGTTTGGTTTTAATGGAAAACAGGTTGGTGTAGCTGAAGATTACAGTAATACAGGTAGTTTGTATTTATGTACTACTGGATTTTTACCACTTGGACTGCCTGAAAATCATAAGTTCTGGGCAGGTTCTGCTAAGCAGTGGACTTCTTTAAAAGCTTGGATGGGAAAAGATATTGACTCAGATATGTATATTAGAGAGTAAATAAATTTCCATAATTGTAAAGCTTAATATCTTTAGGTACTTTTTTTTATTATATTTTTGGTGTCAAATATAATTGGATTTTTCATGTTTTCTTTGATTAAATCGTAATCAAGGTTTTTAAACTCATTATGGTCGCATAAAATTAAAACAAGGGATGCATCTTTGGTAACTTTGTTTAAATCAACATATTCTCATTGGCTACATGTGGGTCCCAGACACTTATTTCATAATTGTCTTTTTTTTTAATTTGGCTATTATTTCATATGCGGGGCTTTCCCTGTCATCACCGGTGTTTCCTTTATATGCAACTCCTAAAACTGCTATTTTGCCATTTGGTGTTATTTTTTTAACGTTTTCATATACGAATTCCGGCATTGAGTTGTTGGTGTCTCTGGCTAGTTTTATTATTTTTGCATATTCTGGTGCTTTTGAATAAATGAAATAAGGGTCGATAGCTAGGCAGTGCCCTCCAACACCGGGTCCTGGTGAATGTATGTTTACTCTTGGATGTTTATTAGCCATTTCAATTACATCCAGTGGATTTACTCCAATTTTGGTACATATTTTTGTAAGTTCATTGGCAAGTGCAATGTTGACATCTCTAAAAGCGCTTTCCATACATTTGGATAATTCTGCTGTTTTTGCTTCAGTTTTCATTAATGCACCTTCAACAAACTGACCGTAAACTTCACTAGCTTTAATTGAGCATTCTGGAGTTATTCCGCCGACTATACGGTCATTATGAACAAGTTCATACATTATTTTTCCAGGAAGAACTCTTTCAGGGCAATGGGCAAGGTATAAGTCTTTTCCTATTGTATAACCGGCTTTTTTCAAAGATAGGTTTAACATAATCATCCATAGACATTGGAGCTATTGTGGATTCAACAATTACTGTATTTCCTTTTTCCAAATATGGAAGTATGGATTCGCATGCACTAATAACATAACTCAAATCGCAGGTGTAATTTTCAGCAACATATGGTGTTGGTACAGTTATTATAAATGCATCAGCTTTGGCAGGTGTTGTTGAAGCAGAATATACTCCTTTTTCAACAGCCTTTTTAATTATTTCACCGATTCCAGGTTCTTCAATATGAATTTTTCCCTGATTTAAAGTTTCAACAACTTCTTTGTTAACATCCACTCCAACAACTTCGCAATGATTTTTTGTAAAAAGTGCAGCTGTTGGCAATCCAATATAGCCTTGTCCAATAATACAAATTTTCATAATTAAAAAGCCCCTTTTATTTTTAAATAATTAAATATATTATGTTTATTAATATAAATAATATTTAGTTTTCATTAAATAAAAATAGGGATAATTATGAAAGTTTTAATTACAGGGTCTAATGGAATGTTGGGCCATGATTTGATAGATGTTCTAAATGACAAACATGAATTAATACTTACAACATCTAAAACATTGGATATTACTGATAAAGAGCATACAGTTGAATTTATAAAAGAAAATAAGCCAGATATAGTTATAAATTCTGCAGCATACACTGATGTTGACGGATGTGAGGAAAACAGGGAGCGGGCTTTCAGTGTAAATGGTGAAGGTGTAAGAAATTTGGCTATTGGATGCAGGGAAGCTGATTGTCCGCTGGTTCATATTAGTACAGATTATGTTTTCAACGGAAAAAATGACACTCCTTGGGTTGAAGACGATGAAATTGGTCCTATAAGTGTTTACGGAAAAAAAGTAAACTTGAAGGTGAACAGGCTATTCAGGAAATACTTGATAAATTTTTCATTGTTCGTACAGCCTGGTTATATGGAGTTAATGGGCAATTTTCCAAAAACAATGCTGGAATTAGCTAAAACACATGATGAATTAACAGTAGTTTATGATGAGGTAGGAACTCCAACATACACTCCGGATTTGGCTGAAGCTATTGGGAAGTTAATAGAAACTGATTATTATGGCATTTATCATATTACCAACTCTGGAAGCTGTTCATGGTGCGAATTTGCAAAATATATCTTTGAAATAGCAGGGGTGGATGTAAAAGTCACTCCGGTAACAGCTAGTGAATTTGCAAGACCTGCACCAAGACCTAGTTATTCAGTTTTAAATAATAAAAAATGGGTTGATAATGGTTTTGAACCTTTAAGAAGCTATAAAGAAGCTATTAAAGATTATTTAATTTATTTAAAAAAATAAAAGAGAATATTATTTAATTCTCTTATTCTATTTTTATTGTGTTTCCTGTTTGGAAATTGTTCCAGTAGGAAGTTATGATGTATTCACCGGCCATTAGTCTAATGTTTAATTTTGCTATACCTTTATTGTCGGTAATTCTATGGTAAAATACTCCGTTTACATTAAATGATACATTTTGGTTGGCTAGTGGTTTTCCCTGACCATCAAGTGTTTGTGCAGTGAATCTGCTTCCGTCCATGTATTTCATGTTTAAATCATGTGTTACTAATGTTGGCAATACCTTGACTTTGTTTCCTATGCTTAATCCGTCGAACATGGTTGTGATGATGTATTCTCCGGGTCTTAAATTAATAGCTAAACTAGCTGCTCCTTTTGAATCAGTTTTTCTGGTATATAATACTCCATTTATGTTGAAGGTAACTTCTTTATTAACTGCCAGGCTTCCGTCTTTGTTATAGATAGTTGTCTGGAACTTTGAAGCATTTAAATAGTGCTTGGTTAAATCCTTTTGAACAATCAATGATTTTACAGTAATATTATTTCCTGACTGCTCACCTGTAACAAGATTTTTTGATGTTATAACATATTTGCCAGGATTTAGGTTAATGTTCATCATGGCTATTCCTTTATCATTGGTGGTTCTTGTGTAAAATACACCGTTAATATTGAATTGAATATTTTTGTTTTTAAGGAAATTGCCCTGAGAATCAGTAAATATTGCATAGTATTGTGTGCTGTTTCTAAACATTTTAACAACATCCAATCCTCTAACTGTTGGTTCAATAGTGACATTTGCATGTTTGGTTATTGGAGTATAGTTTAATAATCCTTTAAATTTAACAACAACAGAGTATATTCCGCTGTCCAGATTCAATCCCAAACTTACACTACCTTTCTCATCAGTTATCTTATCATAACTTCTTCCATTGATAGTTATTTCAATTGCTGCATCTCTAATAGGATTTCCTTTTTTATCGGTTAGTGTGGCTGTGAATCGGGTGCCGTCATGATAAATCATTTTAACATCAGGAGCATTTAAAATAACGTTATAGTCAACAGGTAGGACTTCAAAAATACCAGTATCTACAGCTCTGGAAATTTTATCAGTTCCTTTATAAGTTGCAGAATATGTGTATTTACCAACTGAAGGTTTTTCAATGCTTCTTACACCACTTCCGTCAACTACAACGATTTTATAAAATTTAGTGTTACTTTCCAAAGTTACATTGCCTGTAATCAGCTGACCGTATTGGGTTTTAAGAATTGCAGTAACTACCATGTCATCTTCATATACTTCAACATTTACCTTCAAAACACTTACAGTTTGATTTAATGAAATAACTGTTGTTGTATTTGAGCTTAAATAATTGTTGTCTCCATTGTAATAGGCGTTTATAGTGTATGACCCGCTTGTTAGTGGTGAAATTAACCATGATGCATTTCCATTGCTGATAGTTTTATTTCTAGGTGAATATAATCCTAAAATTCTGAAAGTAACATTTCCTGTAGCATCATCATTTACTATTGCCCATATTCTAACATTTTGACCTTCTACGATTTCTGAAGTTGTAATACTTATATTTGAAGGAGCTTTAGCTATTTTAAACTCTTTGCTGTGAAGAGCCCTGGTAAATATTGTTTCCATTATAGGTTGCTTTAACAGTTTTATCTCCTGCATTGACTTTATTAAATGTAACTTTAGCTACTCCATTTACTATTTCAACAGTTTTTGAGTCGCTGTCAATAGTAAAAGTGACGTTTCCATCTGCACCTCTTGTAATATTGGCGGTTATAGTAATAGATTCTCCATAAATGCCATCTTTAATCCTGTTTATTGTAATTGAAGACAATGAGTTTTTAATATTAAATTCGACTTCTTTTGTATTATTGATGTAGTTGGAATCTCCAGAGTAAATTACTTTTTAATGAATGTTTTCCTAAACCTAAATTAGCTATTTCAACATTTGCAGCTCCATTTTTCAATGTTTTATTGTAAGTTTTGCCGTCAACAATAAAGGTTATGTTTCCTGTAGCATTGGCAGGAAGATTAGCAGTAATTACTTCAGTTTCTCCGGCTAAAATATCTTTAATGTCAATATTTAAATCAGCTGGTTTAACAATAATTTTGTTTTCAACTGTAAATCCATTGAATGTTGCTTTAAGGATATATTCTCCAGCTTTTAAATTTAAATTAAGATAACCTAAACCTTTAGAATTAGTCATGACAGTGTAATTTTTGTTATCTATGTTTATTTCAACTTTTGCGTAAACATAAGGTGTTCCATCAGTATCAGTTAAATTAAAGTGATATAATGAGTTATCCTGCTCTTTAATTGTTAAATTCTCGCCAGATAATATAAAATCAATACTTGTTATATTTAGTGTGGTATTCCAGCTTGCAGATTCAAACTGCTTATCTCCAAGATATAAAACATAAATGTAATTGATTCCTTTGGTGAAATTAACATTAAATACAGCTGTTCCGTTTGTGAGATTTAATTTATAGAATTCATTATTAATATAAGCTCCGATTTCTCCAGTACATGTGTTGGGATTGGTTTTTACAGTTATAATTCCAGTTAAATCATCATTATATGTAATATTTACAGTCAAATTACATGAATCTCTTAGAACTTTAAATGTTGTTGTTGCATTTGATGGAGCATATTTGGAATCTCCAGGATAATAAACAGTTACATTATAACTTCCGCTAGTTAAATTGTGCATTGTAATGTTTGTTACTTCTGATTTTAAAAATATTGTAGTATTTACGCCATTTACACAGAGTATAGCTTCACCACGAAGATTGTCTGGATTTACAGTTATTGTAGCTGTTGCATCTTCTCCAGATTTGACATCATCTACATTTATTGTTAAATTGGTGTCAAATTTACTTACTTTAAAAATTGTACTTGCATTACTGCTTTCATAATATTTTGAATCCCATAAAACAACTGTAAGGTTATATTCTCCAACAGCAAAGTTTTTAAGTGGAATTGTGGTTTTTCCGGCATAAATGTAAATTATTTGTTTAAGTTCTCCATTGATGTATAGGTAACCTTGTGTTTGGGAGCCTTTAGGTTCAAGATTTATAATTAGTTCTCCGTTTTGTCCGATTTTAACTTCAGGTGCAGTAATATTTAATGTAGTCGGATGTTTATTTACAGTATAATTGCAGTAATAGAAGACTTTAGCATAATCTGAGTCGCCTTCATAAACTATTTTAACACTGTAATTTCCAGGTGTTAAATCAGAAACTGTTAAATTAGTTGACCCATTTACTAGGTTTATGGAATATTTTTTATCGTTAATAATGACTGTTACATTTCCAGTTGGGATGTGGGAGTAGTTTCCGTTTACATTAATTTTAAATATTGCATCTTCACCGTAGATAATGTTGTTATTTAAATCCACATCTATTTTAGAATCTTCTTTTCCAACATCAAGGATTATTTCTTCTGTGTGTCCTCCTAAATTAGCATAAACTTTGTATTGGCCTTTTTGGGAGGTGTAATTGTAGTCTAATGAGGCGGTTCCATTTATTAAAGGTTTAGTTATATTTACTTCTTTTCCATCAATTATAGTTGTAAATGTAACATTCATTTCAGGAAGTAAGTTATAATCTGTAAATAGTTTTCCATTAGCTAGTTTTAAATCTACTTTAAGTTGAATAGTATCTCCAATTTGTAAAGATCCATATTCAGGTTTAAATGTGAATATAAAATAATTAGCTATTTCAGAGTTTGAATCTTTTGGATAAGGATTAGCATTTGTACAAAAATAGTTGTAATCCATATTTATAGTGCCTTCATTAAATAGGAATGCATATGGATCTTTTGGTATTATGTAGGGGGCGGACTGGTTGCTTGTAGGTGTTTTGTATTAATAAACATGTTATAAAATGCATTTATGGTACCTTTATTATAGATATTAAATGCACCTGTAAGATAATAAAAATTATTATCTCCATAACTATTATTGTTAAATATAGTTCTGTTAATTGTGAGAGTACCTAAATTTTCAATTGACCCATAATAAACTTTGGTATTATAACCGTTTTTTGAGTAAATTTTGTTATTTTTAATTATTGAATTAATTATTATTCCTGTTCCTGATTCATCATTATATATTGAATTATATCCATTTATATTAGATATTATTGTATTATTTAAATGCATATTTCCAGAATTTTGTATGGCATTTCCATTATATGTGGATTTAGTTTTATTTATCAAGGAATTCCATAGGTAAATGTTCCCAGTATTATATATTGCACCTCCATGGTATCCTGCTGATAAACTTATAGAAGTATTACTTATATTTAAATTTCCTTCACTATATATTGCACCGCCATTACTTGAAGATTTGGAATTAGAGATGGTGGTGGTGGTTATAATTAATTGACCTGTGTTGTATATTGTTCCTCCAGTTCCAGATGTTGAATTTATGTGGTTAAATGTTGAATTTTCAATTGTTCCAAAACCTATATTGTATATTGCACCTCCAGTTTTGCTTTTTACATTATTAAATGAGCTAGATTTAATTTGAAAAGTTCCAGTATTATATATTGCACCACCATTACTTCCAAACCATCCTGTTGTTCCAAAAAAGTCTGTAGGGGCGGGTTTAATGCCTATATAATCTATATTGTTAATAATGTCTGTAATGTTTTTAAAACTTGAGTTTTCAATTGTTAATAAATTAGAATTGTATATTATTGATCCATTTATAGTTTTAATAGCTTTTTCTCGATATGTTTGATATATGTAATTATTTGATAATTCTTGATAAGTATCATTGATAATTATATTAATATGAATTTTAGTTTTATTTTCAAAAGAAGAATTAACAATAATCAGTCTTCCATTATTCTTAATAACTCTATTTTCAATGTTGGTAAATTTTGAATTGCTGATGGTTAAATTTGCATTTTCTGCGTTGTAGATTATGCTGTCCCATGTTATGTTATTTTTATTTGTTATTATTTGGTTTTGAAGGGAAATCTGCTTAAAAGTACAATTTTCTATTTTTAAAAGTCCCTTGTTGTAGATTAAAGAGTTATTTAAATTGCTTTTTAAATTAGTTATTTTAGGGTGTTGATAAATTGAATCTGTGGTAAATGTTATGTTAAGTAATTCTAAAATTCCTGTATTGTTAATAGCTCTTCCGAGAATGTTTTTAAATGTGCAATTTATTAAATTAACTTTTCCTTCAGTATTTATACTGTAACTTGTGGTATTTGTAATTGTCAAATTTACAAAAGTCACTTTTGCATTATTTGTTATATTAAAGAGGCTTTCTTTTTTCAATCCATTAAATGTAACATTATTTCCAATTATTGTAACGGATTTATTTATTAAAATATTTTCATTTTGGTCATGAATTATATTTAAATTAGATAAATAGATTGTTCCTTCATTTTCAACTAAATCTAATGCTTTTTTAATGGAGTTTATGGAATTTGTCCAATTATTATTGGATTTAATTTTATTATCAATAATTATATTGTTATTTGTTAGGTTTGTTAGTTGTATTTTGTTTAATTTTTCAAAAACAATTGTATTAGAAAATATTCCAAAAATATAGACTTGTAATCTACTTTTATCTTGTACATGGTACGGAAAACTTATGTCAAATGTGTAATTTCCAGGGGTTGTAAAGTGTTGGTATGGTGGTAAATTTAATTCGTTTAGGGGTTTCTGGCTTATTATTGTGTTATTCTCATAAATTATTAAATAAGTTTTGTTAAATTCTTTTTCTCCCATGGTGAACTTTCCAGTTACATGAATATTTACAGTTATATTTCCAGTTTTATTAAACTCACTTGTGTCATTAACGGTTATTGTATTTTCAATACTTGGATATTTTGAACCAATATATACATTTTCTCCAACTTTGTTTGTGTTGTCAATGGATGTATATTTTTGGTTATAATCTTTTATTTTAACAATATCTGCACTATTTTGATTTGATTCATCAGTATCTATTGTACTGTCAGCTTCACTAATTCCAATATCTTCTGTGTTAGAATGGTTTAAAGTGACAGTTGAATTATCCTCAGCATTAACATTGCTTAATGCTATAAAAAAATAATCCCAGAATCAATATTAAAATTATTTTTCTATTTTTCACATAAATCTTCTCCTTATTAATTAATATTAAATTATTAACAACTTATTATTATTTGATTCGTAATCAATATTTATTGTTTCATAATCTTTTTCATGTTTTATTCATTTTTTTTAAAATCATTAAACAAATTTTAAATATAATGTAATTTTGGGTAGTTTATAGCTATATTTATATATTATGTTTGTAGATATTCAATTAGTTAATGTATATTTAATAATTATCCATTAAATTTATATTTATATTTATATTTTTTGAATCATTGATGGAAATTGTTGATATGTGGATAAGTTATTGATTTACTTAACTAGTTCATTTAATTGGGGGATTTATTATTAAATCAAACTATAAATATATATTAATCGCCTTTTTGGTGTTGATTTGTAGTATTGGTGCAGTTAATGCAACTGATTTAGATGATAATTCTACTGTTGAAGTTTCTTCTGATGTAGATGATAGTATTTCAGTTGATGAGGTACCAATTACTGATGATGTTGAACAAAGTCAGGATGTGGCTAGTACAAATGCTGCTACTTGGGATGAGTTAAAAACAGCTTGTCAAAGTAGTGGTGATAAAGTTATTACATTAACTGGTCAATCTTATAATGCAAATAGTCAAATTGTTTTTGGAAATAGTGCTACTATAGTTGGTAGTTCTGATAGTTATATCACATTATCAATGGGAATCTTATTCCTTTCTTAAATTCTAATTCTGAACTTTCCATTACTTTTCTTAATGTAAATTTTAAAGACAGTAATTGTGACATGTTAGTTCAATTATGTGGTAATAGTAAACTAGAAAATTGTACATTTGACAATATTACTGTAGGATCTAACCATAAATCTGTGCTTTATAATACTTATGGAAGTATGGAGGTTATTGGTTGTAATTTTACTGATTGTACAAGTTCTTTTGGTGTTATAACAAATTATAATCCAAGTTCTACAACAAATGTTCTTATGAATGTTGAAAATTGTAATTTTATAAACAATGTTGCTACTTATGCTCCAGGTGCAATTAATAATTGTGGTATTTTGAATGTATTAAATTCTAATTTTGTAAGTAATTCTGCTAGATATTGGGCAGGTGCTATTCATACTCATTGTAATGCATATACTAGAATTTTAAATTCTGAGTTTAAGAGTAATACTGCAGGATGGAATGGTGGAGCTTTATACTCTTACAGTAAATTAGAAGTGTATAATTCTACTTTTACAGATAATAATTGTACTACTAATAATGGTGGAGGAGCAATAGGTGCATTTAATTATATCTCCACATATAATGTTACAGTTGAAAATTGTATATTTAAAGATAACAATAATTTATGTGGTGATTTTACTAATGAATCTACAACTTCTTTAGGTCGTGGAGGAGCAATTTCTGTATTAAATGGTGGATATTTAAATGTTCATGATTCTACTTTTGTACATAATGGGGCAGTAATTGGTCAAGCTATTTGTGCATATAATACAAATTATGATAATTCTACTGGAGGAACTCCAAATTTACAAATTTATAATAATGAATTTGTAAATCATACAATTACCACAAACGATACTGTATTTATTTCAGAGGGTAATTATACATTTAGAAACAATACCTTTACTAACAGTCCTCAAACTATTGGTACAGATAGCAATATAATTGAAAGCAATAATGTTAATTTATTAAAATCTCTTAAAATTAGATCTATTGTTTTCAATCAACCAATTTCTGATTTTAATACTGTTACTCAAAATCAATGGGCAATGAGTGGATATGATAATCATAATTCTGCTAATGTTCCATATATTGGTGTTACTACAAATCCAAATATTTGGAAAAAGGATGTTGGTGGAGTTGTATATGGTTTAGTAATTGATGAAGACGGTACTTTTTATTTGATTGCGGGGTCTAATGTCACTGCTTTTGATTCTACTGGTTTTTTAAAATGGAGTAAAAATTTAGGTCAAGTTACAATGCCGGGATTAGCATTAGATTCGTGGAAATATAATAATACCTGTTAAAGATAATCGTCTTGTAATATTAAATAAAACTACTGGTGCAGATTTGGGCGGAAATATTTTCCAAGCATCTAGTGCATATGCTCCTATGTTGGATGATGATGGAAATATTTATGTTGTAGGTCAATATGAATATGATAATGGTTATGTGCCTATTGTTAAATATTATAACAGCACATCTTATAATCCTAATGGTGGTTATGATTATGTATATAAAAGTTTATTCAATACAGCAGTTAGTACTATTCCAGTTTTAGATAATAATGGAGTTTTATGGGCAGTAAGTGGCACTAAGTTAATTGCTGTTGATGTTAAAACTGGAAATCAAGTTGCTAGTTATTCTGATTGTTATTCTGGTATTCGCCCTATTGTAGGGGAAAATGGTATTGTATATTTTGTTAAAAGTGATAGAAAAGCAGTATATGCAGTATCTGTAAATGGTTATTTATGGAATACATCATTACCTACTTATCAGCTTTTTGGTACAAAATATGAACAGGCTACTGCATTAGGTATTGATAATGAAAAAAATACTTTATATGTTGGAACATCTAGGGCAATTAACAAAATAGATATGACAACTGGTAATCTAACTGTATTCCGCTCAGGTTTTGACATGGTTAATAGTATAATTATTGATGGTAATGGTACATTATATACTACAAAGACTAACCAAGGTTCATTGTGGGCATTTTATTCAAATGGCGCACAAGCATGGAGTAAAAATATGGGAGGCTCTTTAAAACTACTTGCAATGGATAAAAAGGGTAATATTTATACAAGTTATAATAATTACTTATGTGTTTTATATGCTCAAGGAGTAGACCCTAACATGACAATTGATGCTAAAAATATCTTGGCAAATGAAAACACAGATATTGTAGTAAAATTATTGGACGGAGTATATGGAAATGTTGTATTTACAATAGGTAAGGATACATATACAGTAGCTATTGAAAATGGTTCTGCTAAGTTAAATATTGGAAATTTAAGTGTTGGAAGTTATAATGTGACTGCAAGTTTTGCAGGTAATATTAAATATGCAGCTAGTGAAAATAATGCTTCTTTTATAGTATCTAAAGTACCTACAAATATGAATATTGCCGTAGATAATATTAATGTTGGAGAAGATGCAGTTATTAACATAACTCTTCCTAATGAAATTTCTAATGAATTAGTTAGTGTAACTATTGACGGTAAATCCTATACTGTACTTATCAATAATGGTAAAGGATCTTTAATTTTATCTAATTTAGTAGCTAATTCTTATCCAATTACAGCTAAATATGATGGAAATTACAAATATACTGAAGGTGAAAATACTACTGCCTTAACTGTTGCTAAAATGTCTTCAGCTGTAAATGTCACAGCTAATAACATCAAATTTGGTGAGGAAGCTGTTATTAACATTGCTGTTCCTAATGTATCTTTAGGTGTAGCTACTGTTGTTGTTAATGGTAAGTCTTATAATGTGGCTATTGTTGATGAAAAAGGTGTCTTAAATATTTATAACTTAGCTGCTGGTGATTATAATGTTGATGTAACTTACTTAGGTGATAATAAATACCTTTCAAGTACAAATGCTGCTAATTTCACTGTTTCCAAAGTGTCTGATTATAATATGACTGTTGATATTGCAGATATTGTTAAAGGTGAAAATGCTACAATAACTGTTACTATTCCTGAAGACGGAACCGGAAGCGTAATTGTAACAATAAACGGAACCAATTACAAAGGAACAGTTATTAAAGGCATTGCTAAAGTTATTATCCCAGATTTAGATGAAGGAACCTACAAAGTTGTAACATTCTACACTGGAGACAACAAATACGATTCCATGATTGTTAACGGAACCATAACAGTTAATAAAAATACAATAACTACTTTAACAATGAATAATCTTGTAAAATACTTTGGAAGTTCTCAAAGACTCGTAGCTAAACTTGCTGATGCACTTGGAAACCCAATAGCTAATGCAACTGTTTACTTCACAATAAATGGTAAAGTTCATGCCAGAATCACTGATGAAAATGGTACTGCTTCAATAGCTATTAGATTACTTCCTGGTGAATACAAAGCAAGTGCATTATTTAATGGAACAAAAGATCATGATAAAGCAACAGCTAATGCAACAGTAACTGTTAAAAGCACAATATTCGGAAATGACACTACATTATACTTCCGTAATGGAACACAATATATGGCTAAATTCTTAGACAGTGATGGAAAAGCATTAGCAAATACTGATGTAAAATTCAATATTAATGGTGTGTTCTACACTCGTGTAACTGATGAAAATGGTATAGCTAGGTTAAATATTAGATTAGACCCGGCATCATATATCATAACAGCTTACAACCCAGTAACTGGCGAACAAAAAGCTAATAACATAACTGTTCTACCAAGAATAATTGCTAAAGATCTCTCCATGAAATATCTTGACGGCAGCACATTTAATGCTGCTCTTGTTGATGGTCAAGGTAAAGCAATATCTGGTGTAAACATAACCTTTAATATAAATGGTGTTTTCTATCATAGAACAACTGATGTAAATGGTGTAGCTAGCTTAAACATTAGATTAATATCTGGTGTTTATATCATAACATCAATGTATGATGAATGTTGGGCATCAAATAAAATAACAATTTCAGCTTAAGAAGTTAAAATTTAACTTCTTACTTTTTTTCTTTTTTAATATTTCATATTCAAATAAAAAACTGCTTTTTTTAAATTACTTTAATAATTTCAGCAGTGTCAATTAAAATACTTAAGAAAAATTATTCTTTTGGCTGTTTATTTAATCATAATTTCAATTATTCAGTAAGGAAAATTATTTGAAGAAATTGGCTGATAGGTATTTTAATTAATTAGAAAAAATATATTTTTAAACATTATAAAATTTATTAAAAGGGATGTTTATGAAAGGAATTGTACTTGCGGGTGGATCTGGAACCCGTCTTTATCCAATTACAAAAGCAATATCTAAGCAGCTAGTACCTTTATATGATAAACCAATGATTTATTATCCTATTTCTGTATTAATGCTTGCTGGAATTAAAGATATTTTAATAATTTCTACTCCTAGAGACTTGCCAATGTTTAAAGAGCTTTTAGGTGATGGCAGTAGCTTAGGAATTAATTTTAGCTATGAAGTTCAAAAAAAACCTAACGGTCTTGCAGAAGCATTTATTGTTGGGGAAGACTTTATCGGGGATGATGATGTTGCTTTAATTTTAGGAGACAACATTTTCCACGGTCATAGATTCACTGAAATATTGGAAAGAGCTACCAAATTGGAAGAGGGAGCAGTAATATTCGGATATTATACAAATAATCCTGAAGCTTTTGGTGTAGTTGAGTTTGACGATGAATGGAATGTACTTTCAGTTGAAGAAAAACCTGAAAAACCCAAATCCAATTATGTAGTGCCTGGACTTTATTTCTATGACAATGATGTAGTTGAAATAGCCAAGAATGTAAAACCTTCTGAAAGGGGTGAACTTGAAATCACTTCTGTCAATGAAGAATATCTTAACCGTGGCAAACTTAAAGTTGAGCTTCTTGGAAGGGGAATGGCATGGTTGGATACTGGAACTCATACAGGTCTTTTGGAAGCATCTAATTTTATTGAAACAATTCAAAAAAGACAGGGACTCTATATTGCATGTCTTGAGGAAATAGCTTATAATAAAGGTTATATTACTAAAGAAGAGCTTTTAAAAACAGCTGAAGAACTTAAAAAACAGATTATGGACAATATTTATTTAATTTAGTTAAGGATGATTAATATGGGAAATTTTAAATTTACAAAAACTGATATTGAAGGAATGTTTGTAGTTGAACCTGCAGTCTATGGGGACAATAGGGGATATTTCATGGAAACATATAATGAAAACGATTTCAAGAAGGCAGGTTATGATTTAACTTTTGTACAGGATAATCAGTCACAGTCATTTAAAGGAGTGCTTAGAGGGCTTCACTTACAGTTAAAATATCCTCAGGGAAAATTAGTTAGAGTTATTAAAGGGGAAGTATTTGATGTTGGGGTGGATCTTAGAGCAGATTCCCCAACTTATGGTAAATGGCATGGGGAAATCCTTTCAGCTGAAAATAAAAAACAGTTATACATACCTCCTAAATTTGCTCATGGTTTTGTCGTATTGTCTGATGAAGCTGAATTTGTATACAAATGCACAGAATTTTACCATGGTGAAGATGAAGGGGGAATCATGTGGAATGACCCAGATATAGCTGTTGAATGGCCATTAGAAGGAATTGATGAAATCACTCTGTCTGATAAGGATAAAAAATGGAAAAGCTTAAAGGAATCACAGATTAAGTATTAGGGGCATTATCATGACAAAAATATTAATTACTGGCGGAGCAGGGTTTATTGGAAGTAACTTTGTAAAATATATGGTTGACAGGTATCCTGATTATGAATTTACTAATTTGGATGCATTAACATACTGCGGTAACCTTGAAAACTTAAAGGACATTGAAGATAAGGACAATTACACTTTTGTTAAAGGAGATATTGGGGATAAGGAAGTTGTCAATAATTTAGTTAAAGATTCCGATTATGTTATTAATTTTGCAGCTGAAAGTCATGTGGACAGAAGTATAAGCGATCCGGAAATATTTATCAAATCAAATGTTTTAGGAACTCAGGTACTGCTTAATGCAGCTAAGGAATATGGTGTGGAAAAATATGTGCAAATTTCTACTGATGAGGTTTACGGAACATTGGGAGAAACAGGATATTTTACAGAAACCACTCCTTTACAACCTAACAGTCCTTATTCTGCTTCAAAAGCTAGTGCAGATTTAGTTGTAAGGGCATACTATGAAACATTTAACTTGCCAGTCAATATAACACGCTGTTCCAATAATTACGGTCCTTATCAGTTTCCGGAAAAACTGATTCCTTTAATGATTTCAAATGCTCTTGAAGATAAAAAATTGCCGATTTATGGTGACGGTAAAAACATACGTGACTGGTTACATGTATATGACCACTGTACAGCAATAGATTTGGTTTTACATGATGGAAAACTTGGTGAAGTTTATAATATTGGTGGACATAACGAAAGACAAAATATCCAAATTGTAAAATTGATACTGGAAGCTTTAGGTAAGAACGAATCCTTGATTGAATTTGTAGATGACAGGTTAGGTCATGACAGGCGTTATGCCATTGATTCAACTAAAATTAGGGAAAATCTTGGCTGGGAACCAAAATACACTTTTTGAAACAGGTATTAAAGAAACCATTCAATGGTATTTGGATAATCAGGACTGGATGGATCAGGTTAAAAGTGGAGAGTATCAGGAATACTATAAAAAAATGTATCTTAAATAAGGTGTAATTTTGCCTCAAATTTCAGTAGTTCTGCCGGTTTATAATGTGGAAGAATATCTCAGACAATGTTTGGATAGCTTAGCTAATCAGACATTTGAAGATTTTGAAGTAATCTGTGTTAATGACGGGTCTGGCGATTCATCACTTTCAATCTTAGAAGAATATGCATCTGAAGATGAAAGATTTAAAATAATTTCTCAGGAAAATAAAGGATTGAGTGGTGCAAGAAACACCGGAATGGATTATATTAAAGGAAAATACACAATATTTGTCGATTCTGATGATTGGCTGGAATTAAATGCATTGGAAAAGTTATATAATAAAATAGCTGCTTTGGATTCAGATATTTTAATGTATAAATTCAGATTTTTCAACCAGGACATCGAACAGTATAGTGAAAGTGTTTTTACAAATTTAGAGGTAATTGATGCTTCTTTAGAAAACAAAAATTTTAATTATAGGGATGTTTCAGATATTTTATTTAAAATATCCCATGCGCCTTTTAATAAATTATATAAAACCTCTTTTTTTAAGAGAAGCAGGCATTAAATTTCCTGAAAACCTTAATTATGAAGATTTATACTTTTTTTACATGGTATTTTTCAAAACAGAGAAAGTTTCAGTTTTTAGAGATGAATCATTATACAATTATAGAATAAGAAATAATTCTATTTCAACAACAGGCAATGAAAGGTCTTTTGACATATTTGAAATTTTAGATTTGACTCAGGATAATCTGAAGAATGTAAACATTTACAGTAAAGTAAAAGATGATTTTTTAATGTTTGTTATTGTAAATTTAAAGTATGTGTATTTGAGGTTAAATGAAAGACTCCGAAACCAATATCTTCAAAAAATGAAAGAGAAATATGAGTTTTATTCATTGAATCAAGTTAAAAAAGACCATTTGAATACATGGCATTTTGATGACAGGGTATTTTATCAGGCAATAGCCGTTTCCAGCAATGGAATCGAGTTTGAATTAAATTATAAAAAATTATACAATGAATTTTTAGCTAATCATTATGAAGGAGTAATAGAACAATTGAGTAATGAAAATCAAGTTTTAGCACAAAAAAACAATGATTTAAAAGAACAGTTAGCTAATTCTTCCATTAAAAACAAATTTAAGAAAATCGTGAAATTATGAGTTATGAATTAAGTGTTATTATTCCGGTTTATAATGTTGAAAAGTATATTGGGGAGTGTCTGGACTCTGTTGTTAATCAAAGCATTGGAATAGACAATATTGAAGTTATTGTAGTCAATGACGCCACACCTGATAATAGTATGGATATAATTAATGAATATGTTGAGAAATATCCTTCATTTAAAGTAATTTCAAATAAAAGCAATAAGGGATTGGGAGAAAGCAGAAACATTGGTTTAAAGTATGTAACTTCCGATTATGTAACTTTTTAGATAGTGATGATTTTATTTCTCAAAATGCTTATGAAGATTCTGTTTTAAAAATAAAAAAATTTGGCTGCGACTTATTGATTTATAACTGGGAGACTTACACCGGAAGCGATTATGTAGAGCCAATAAGTGTTCATCAGCAAAATACTTTAGAAAATAAGGTGATTGATGACATTAATCAGAATCCTAAACTTGTCTTTCAACTGCATCATGGAATAAAATTTATCATAAAAGCCTATTTAAGTATTTGAATTATTCAAAAGGATTATATGAGGATAATTTAGTCACATTATCAGCACTTATTAATGCAAAGCGTATTTTTTTAAATAAAGATGCAATTTATTATCACAGAAAAAATTCAGAATCCATAACTGAAAATATAAAAAATTCCAATGTATTTGATTTATGTGATATTATAAATGGATTATTTAAGTTAAATGATGAGATTTTAACTCCTCTGATTATTAAATTTATCAATGATATTTTATTTTGGGTATATTACTATAATTGGGACGTTGCAGCTGAAATTGAATTTATAGACAAACTTAAAAAATCATCAGGGAAAATTACTGAAAACCAACTGGATTATTATAGGAAACTGTTTCCAGATGTCTTATTATATTATGGGGACATTTTAGATTTGAACAATTATGATGCTGAAACATTTTTAGCCAAATATAAATATTTTAACAGATTAAATAAAGTAAATTCACAGGCTAGCTTATATGTTGATGCAGGAAATGGATTTAATGAATCAGATAAAGTAGCTATTGACTATTCACCTTTAAAAAAGAATAATCTTGAATTCAGTTTGGAAAAATTTGATAATATATCTAAGCTGCGTTTTGACCCTTTGGAAGGCAGTTTTGTTAAGTGTAGGATAACTAATAATTTACCGATAAGTGATGCAAATTGTGATAACTCAGTTGATGATGACTGTCAGATATTTACTAATTTGGATCCATATTATGTTTTGGATGCTGATTTTAGTGATATTTCAAGTATTCAAATTAATTTTGATTTGGAAATCTTAACTAATGATGATATTGCTAATTTATTTAGACAAAAGGACAATATTATAAATGATTTGCAAGTAAAACCTAAAAAAAGGAAATTTAGCTTTTTCAATAAAAAGGAGTAATTTTCAATGTCTGATATTTCATATTCAAAATTTTTAATTAAATCTAAATTCAATCCAAAAAGCAAAAAAATACATGGAAAGCTATGATAAGATAATGGAATCAGGATTATTTGATAAAAATTATTATCTTAAAGCGTATCCGCACATTGCTAAATCTGGAATGGATCCTTTGGTTCATTATTTATTTTATGGATATAAGGAAGATAAAAATCCTTCTGCTCAGTTTAATTTAAAAAGATATTTGGAAGAATATCCGGAAATTAAAAAAATGGGATTAAATCCTTTAGTTCACTATATTGACAATGACCATGAAGGTTTTACTTTGGAAGAAAATCCTTTTGTGGCACGCAGAAAGAAAATATTGGATACCAACTCTTTATTTTTAGCTGATTATAGCTTTGATAGCGAACCTTTAGTTTCAATTATAATTTTAAACAGAAACGGTTTAGGACATTTGCAAAGACTCTTTGGCGATTTTGATAAGAAAACAAATTATTCAAACTATGAAATTATTGTAGTTGATAATGCGTCCTGTGATAAGTCTGTTGAGTATTTGCACTCTTTGAATTTGCCAATTAGAGTTATTGAAAACAGTGAAAATGTCAGCTTTTCAAAAGGAAACAATGATGCAGCTAAAATAGCTAATGGGGAGTATTTGATTTTATTGAATAATGATATTGAACCGACATATGGATGGCTTAATGAAATGGTTGGAACAGCATTAAATAATGAAAATGTAGGTTCTGTTGGAGCTAAATTAATATTTCCTTACTATGAAGATATGAAAAATCAGGGAAAATCCTTTTCAATTCAACATGCAGGTGTAAAATTTAGAGAAGAAAGAACTCCCTATATTTATGGCCCATATCATGAGCACATGTATTCAACAATGCTTTTTTCAGATGAGTTAAACCATCAAAAAGAAGTGATTTCAAATACTGCAGCCTGTTTATTGGTTCCAAAAGATGTTTATTTCGAATTAGATGGGTTGGATGAACAGTATATTTATGGATATGAAGATATTGATTTTGCATTTAAGTTATACAATGCAGGATATAAAACACTCTACAATCCTGCAGTGTTACTGTTCCATCATGAATCAGCAACCAGACATGAAGATGATGACTGGAAAAATCAGCTGAATTATCACAATATAATGCACTTTGCTGATAAGTGGGGAGACTTCATTTTTAAGGAAATTTTAAAGGATAAAATTGAGGCAAATAACTTTTTCACAAATAAAAAACTGGATTTCACGATTGTAGGTAAAAATAATGATTTAATAAAAAAGCAGTTTTTAAATTAAACAGTGAGGGTTATAATGTTAAACTTGTTCCTAATATTGGTGATTTGGATATTGGTCAGGACTGTGATATTTTAATATCAACTGAAAAGGAATATGATATTAAAAATGTAAGCTCAAGACTTAATTTAATAAAAATTTTAATATCTGATGAAGATAATGATGGTTATGACATGGTTTTAAGTGAAAATGACTTTGAATTTAATCTTTTAGATAAAATTAAAGAAAAATATTTGTGATACTATGAGTTATGAGGAAATTTATGAAACATATCAGGAAGTTGCAAAGGAGCATATCAACAGGGATTTATTTAATCATTCCTCAGAAGATGCGGCTGAAACAATTGAAGATATTAAAAATAACAAAATAGCTATTTATACAGCTTTCACAGGTGATTATGATACTCTAAAAGAACCTGAAGTAATTGATGAAAACTGTGATTACATATGTTTTACAGATAACCCCAATTTGGAGTCTGACACTTGGAAAATTATTCAAATGGAAGAAACTACATTAGACAATAATAGGAAAGCCAAACAATATAAATTACTTCTCATAAATATTTAAAAGATTACAAATACAGTTTTTGGCTGGATGGGACATTTAGAATAAAAGGAAGCATCAGGGAATATATCTACAAAAACATCAGGGCTTCTCTCCAATGCTTTGTGTAGTTCACACAGAAAGGGACTGTGTTTACGAGAATACGAAGCTTCTAAAATAATTCCAAGATATCCTCGCTCTGTAATGGAACAGGTTAATTATTATAAAAGTCAGGGGTTCCCGGAAAAATATGGTTTGGGAGTAATGGGAGCTATTTTCAGAAAACACAATGATTCAGCAGTTATTAAAGTCATGGAAGATTGGTGGGATGAAAATGTCAGGTTTACAAATCAGGACCAGCTTAGTTTTGCATATGTATGTTGGAAAAACGATTTCCATCCGTCAGTTAGTTTAATTTATTACTGGGACAATGAATACTGGGCTAAGGACAGGGGTGATTACCACCATAAGGTAGTGCTTTCAATGCCGATAACCAGTGATAACCTGAGAGCTAAAATAGGTGCTCAGGTAGAAAACATGGATCTTGGAGATACAATCGAGCTTTCAAAAGAAGAAATATATCTTTTAATCAATGATGTAAAAGGAATGGCAGGTTATAGAATAGATACTGCAGGCAGGGTTGGATATCTGCAAAATGAATACAATACTTTTTTAAATTCCAATTCTTTAAAGCTTACAAAACCATTAAGAGTAGCTGGAGATGTAGCTAGAAAAGTTAAGAATAATCATTTCTTAAAATTTGCCAGACATAAAAATGCAGAAGAAAACATCCATATTTATGATACTATAAAACATTTCGGCATTTTTGACGAGGCAGAATACAAAAAATTACATGGAAATGTTGGAGATGCTGTTTTACATTTTATAGAAGAAGGTTCAAAAACAGATCATATTGATGATAAATTAAAGTATATCAATCCAATATTTGATTTATATTATTATATTAGCTCAAACAATCTTTCATCTGATGTGGATCCGCTTATTCATTATATAACTAAAGGATTTGATAAAAAATTAGCTATTAATAGAAATTATCCTCATTTTGTTGAATATTTGCATGGAAATTTACATGAACAGTTAGATGCTTTTGTTACTAAAAGAATAAAAGAAAAACTGGCTGATGAGCGATATATTTCAGATTCAAAAATTTTAATTGATTATATTCATACAAATCATGAATTTAAAACAGATACAATTAAAGTAGGAGTATTTTTAGAAGACAATTTTGATAATATGAATGCATGTCCATTTATAAGGATTCATTCATTATTTAAAGAGTTAAGCAAAAGCGGAGACTATCATTTCTTTGTTTATGGTCAGGAAATTTTACCTTTAATTGATGTAAATCAAATAATCAAATCAAAAATCTTTGATGCAATTGTAATTCAAAGAGTAAATCCGTTTTCTACTAAAATAGCTAAAAAAGCCAAACAGCATGGAATTAAATTAATTTATGAAACTGATGATGACTTTTTGGATATGAATTCGTCCAATCCGTCATTTAACTATATTCAGGGTAATTTGGCAAATATTAAAAAGCTGGTTTCTGCAGCTGATGGAATAGTTGTAAGTACTTCAGAGCTTAAAAGACGTTTTGATAACCTGAATTTGTCCAGCAATGTAACAATCATTAGAAATTACTACCTGGATAATGTATTGCCATTAAAAGAATTTTCATATAACGGCAGCATCAGTATGTAAAAATCGGTTACTTTGGAACAATGACTCATAATAATGATTTGGAGCTTATTCACAATGTTATATTGAGATTAAAAGATATTTTCTCTAAAAAAGGTATTCAAGTTGATTTGGAAGTTATTGGAGCATCTATTGATGAAAATGTAGACTGGTTTGATGTTAAAAAAAAATGCCGTATTATCCAATGTCAATGGCTACATTTATGAAATGGATAGCTGCCAGAGCAAATTGGGACATTGGAATAATTCCGTTAGTTAATACAGAATTCAATAAATGTAAAAGTGAATTAAAATACATAGAATTCACAGCACTTGGTGTTCCTATAGTGGCTAGTGATGTTGATGCATATAAAGATACTATTGAAGAAGGAGTAACTGGATTTTTAGCTAATAATGAAGATGAGTGGGTAAATAAATTATCCATGTTGATTGAAGACCCAAAACTTAGAAATGGAATATTAAATAATGCACGCGAAGATATTTTGAAAAACTATAATTTAAAATCTCGTGCAAAACAGTGGGATGAAAGTTTTAAGTATTTAATGCCTTAATTTAGAGAATTGTACAATTAGTAAGGTATAATAGGAGATTATAGCATTTTTATAAGATTTCTATATCTTTATATGGGATAAAATATATAAATTATAACTAAATTAGGTGATATTGTGAATGTAGGTCTAAAAAATATGAAGTCTGACGATAAATTTGGAATTTTATTATTTGTTTTAGGTTTATGTTTTACATTTTATTTGACTTATACTTGTTTTCATTACATTCAGATATGGGGCGATGAAATATATACATTAGTAATGTTAAATTCACCTTTGTCAGATATGATTAACATAGGTGTTGGAGATGTTCATCCTTTGCTTTATTATTTTATGTATAAAGCATTTTTAAAACCGGTGGCTTTCCTTATTACTAATTATAATCCAATTATAGTTGGTAAATTGTTATCAATTATTCCATTGTATCTTATGCTTATTTTAGGTGCTACTAAAATTAGAAAAAATTTCGGATGGCTAACTGCAGGGATATTTGCTTTATGTATTGTTTGTATGCCTCAATTAATGAATTTTTACACTCAATTGAGGATGTATAGCTGGGCTTTGTTTTTTGTAACAGCTAGTTTTGTTTATATTTGGGAAATAATAAATAATGAATCTAGTTATAAAAATTGGGGAGTCTTGATTTTATTAACAATATGTTCTGTTTATACTCATTATTTCTCAGGAATTGCTTCATTTATTCTTTATTTATTTTTGTTTGTTTATTTGATTAAAAATAATAAAAAAGATTTAAAAAATGGATTTTTGCAACAGTTGTACCTATATTGGCATTTATGCCATGGTGTTTTATTTTATTTGGCCAAATGGCTCGTGTACACTCCGGATATTGGATTACTTCTTTAACACCGGATACTGCTATTGTTTACCTTTGGTTTGTTTTATCTCCAGGCAATAAAATATTGAATGGTCTTCCAGTACCGTATACTCCGCCATTGCTTTATTTAATCTTAGCAATAATATTATTAATAGCTATTTTATCTTTAATAGTTGTATTTATAAGAAATAAGAAAAGCTTTGAAGAAAAATATGCGGTAGTTGGAATGAGTGTTATTGCTTGTGTATTTATTTTAGGTTTAATAGCATCTTTAGTATATAGGCCAATTTTACATCCAAGATATTTAATTCCTAGTTTTGGTTGTTTATGGTTGGGAATTTCTATTTTGCTTTCACGAAATTTTGAAAAAAAAAAAATTATTTGTTCCAATTGTTATTTTGCTTTTAGTTGTTGGTTCAATATCTACAATAAATTTTGAAATCCAACAAGAAAAAAATTATCAATTAACATTAGATACAACTCAAATAATCAATGAATTAGATGGAAACTGTAATATTATTATGTATAGGGGAGTAATAGATTATGGTATCAATCAGTGGTTAGATCATAATAATCATTATGTTGGAGTTGGTTATGAGTTAGATAGAAATCTAACGCAACTATACGGTAGATTAATTGATATTCTTTCTGATCCTGGTGTACAAAATGAAATGAGTCATGGTTCAAAAAGCATATTATGTCTTTGAAAATAACACGAAAAATACTTCAGTTTTCGAGTTTAATGATACAGACCAACTTAAATTTACAGAGATTCCAAATCGTTTAAATGATAAGATGATTATTTATGAGGTTCAGTTGAAATAAGAGTTTAAATCTCTTTTTTCAATCTCTGTTTTATATTTTTAGTTTTATACTTAAACCATCCTTTTGTACTTTGCAAGATAGCTACTTGTTGTGTTTTATGAGCTAATTCAATTTCTAGCTGATGAATTCTATTTCTAAATAGCTGATAATCACTCATGAGACTGTAAGCTTCGTTCAGATTTCTGGCTCTTATCTGTTTTATTATATTTTTTAACTGCATTATTTTCAGGAGTTGGATTAACATCACTTATTCCATCAAATAATTTAAGGGATTTGTTTACTAGTTCCCTTTTATCTTCAGAGTCAATTGTTTCACTTAGAGCCACATCACTAATCCAGCAGCTTAAATGCTGGTTAAAAACAGTGTCGTAATATTTGCATGCATTGTTTTTCTTAAGTACATCTACTGTATTATTATATCCTTCAATTAATCCATCTAAATAATGCATTCCTTTAGATAAACTTGTTGAGCTGTTATCACCAGTTCTTAATCTGAAATTATAAACAATATCATTTATAAAGACTATTTTTGAGGCATTCACAAAAGCATCAATCATAAAAGTTAAATCTTCGGCAAAAACTCCTTCCGGAAAAGTTATTTCATTTTTATTAAGGAAATCTTTCGGAAATATCATTCTCCATATATTATTTATTGAAAAAAAAGCGTAAATCTTCATCAATTGAATTTAAAACAACATCATGTGTAATCCAGTCTTCAGGAACTATTTTTTGCTCTCCAAATGTTTGGAATTTTCCGATAGCTACATCACATGAATTTTCAGTAACTGCATTGTATAACTTTTCAACACTTTCAGGCAGATAATTGTCGTCATGATCAATAAACATTATATATTCTGCTGTAGAATTGGCTATTCCTATGTTTCTGGCTCTTCCTGGTGTTCCTGTTTTTTTACCTGATTCGAAGGTTTTTATATTTTCATATTTTTCACAATAGTGGTTTATTAGCTCCTGTGTGTTGTCAGTAGAGTAATCATCAACAATAATTAATTCTATATTTTCAAATCCGATGCTCTGATTCATAATTGAAGCTATTGTTGAATCTAAAAATTCTACACTATTGTATGTTGGAATAATAACAGTGACTTTATAAGACATAAATTTATTTTTATGTTAAGGTATTATATAATATATTATGAATTTGTCTAAATCAATTAAAAGCAATCCTTTGGCTTACATAGCCATGAAATCAAAAGCCAATCCTAAAAAAGATTTCAATGTATAAAAAAATTTATTTAAGGATTAAAAATTTGGAATTAATTGATAAAGACAAATATTTGGCTATTCATGATGACTGCAAAACTCAGGATATGGATGTTAACCTTCATTATCTCTATTATGGAGTTAAAGATGATTTGGTTACTCAGCAGTCATATATCACAGATGTATTTAATCTTGAATTTTATAAAAACAGATATAGTGTTGAAAATCCTGTTTTTGATTATGTTTTAGAAGGATTTTTTAAAAACAATCAAATCAATGTTTTTGACAGTAGGTATGTCAATACACTTGAAACTCCTATCTTCAATCAGTATTATGGGGGTCAAAATGATAAACTGCTTTCGGAAGTTAAAGATAATTGCTATATAACTGATAAGCGAACTTTAATTCCATATATTCAGCTTGAAAAACCTATGGATTCAGATAAGATTAGAGTTGGTGTTTTTACAAACGATTCTTTTTGAAAATTTAGCTCCATGTCCATATATCCGACTTCATGGTCCATTTAATCAGCTAAGCAAATCTGATAAATACACCTTTTTCATGTATGGTATGGATAGCTATGTTATGATGGATATAGACAATATTTTAAGGTCTAAGCTATTTGATATTGTTGTTGTCCAAAGAATTTTGCCGTTTTTGGATTTGTTACTGGCCAGATGCAAAAAAGCATGGTATTAAAGTTGTTTATGAAACTGATGATGATTTGTTGGGTGTTGAAAAAAACAGTCCTTCTTTTGAATATGTTGACAGTGTCAGAAGTCAAATAACTAATTTCATTGATAATGCAGATGCAGTAACTGTTACTACTCCTAATTTGGCTTCCAAATTTGATTCAGATAAGACTATGATAATACATAATTATTATGTAAATACTGTTTTTGATGTTAAAAAGATATTAAAAGAGATGGTAAATTAAAGTTAGGGTATTATGGAACATTAACTCATTCTAAAGATTTGTTTTTAATTAAAGATGTTATTTTAAAGCTTAAAGAAAAATATGATTTTGATTTTGAGGTAATCGGAGGCTTTAATGCAGATGATAATATATGTGAAGACTGGTATGATGCTGTTGAGCTTCCTTCAAATAATATGTGTTTTGAGGTATTTATGCCATGGCTTTCAAAAAGTGGCTAATTGGGATGTTGCATTAGTTCCTTTGGAGAATTCAAAATTTAATTTGGGAAAAAAGTGAATTAAAATACATTGAATTGGCAGTATTGGGTATTCCAGGTGTTTATAGTGACATGCCTGTTTATAATGATGTGGTTAAAGATGGTGTCAATGGTTTATTGGCGAAGGATACTGAAGAATGGGTTTTAAAAATTGAAAAATTGCTTTTAGATTTGTCTTTAAGAGAAAGTATTCGTAAAAAACGCTTTGGAGGATGTTTTAAAAAATTATTCTTTAGATGATGTTGTAAGTATGTGGGATGAACTATTTTCAAAATTGATTTAATTTTCTTTAATATTTTATAAATTTTCCTTGATTTTTCTTAAAAATTATTATAATAAATGATTTAGCTACTTATTTTGGACATTATTTCCATAGTATAAAGTGTTTTTATATAGTTCTTTGTTTAATATATGTTAAACTGTATATTGTTGTTGTATATTTGCTTGCTAACTGTTTTAAACAATAAGGTTAATCTAGTTTTATGTAAAATTTAATTTTATTTAGCTCCTATTTTCCAACAGTTTCGGGTGTTTTAGTTGTTGTAGTATTTATTTAAGTATTAATAATTGTTATAGCATTTATTATTTCAATAATTTAATTAAAATTCTTAATTAAATTATAATAAAAAAGTATAATATTTTATTTCATTTTTAAAGCTTTTTCAGTTTTATATATTATTTTTAAATATATTAAAAAAATTAATTACTATATTTATACCATAATTTTATATACAATTAATTTTAAAGTTGATTAGTGTGGATTTTTTTTATTATTGAATGTTATTCATAATGAAAAAAATTTACATATATGGAATATGGTGATTTGAATGTTAGAAGAGTATATACCTTTTATAGGTTTATTAATTTTCGGTAATATTGAAAATTTAGTATTATCTTCACAAGGTGTGGTTGCCGGAGCAAATATTTTAAAATTAAGTATTTACAGTATTATTTGTGTTCTTATTTGGCTTATTGTAGGAACTGTAGGGGCTACTGTTGCTGCACAATATGCTAGTTTCATTGATTTTGTTGGCGGTCTTGCTATCTTTATATTAGGTCTTCAAGCAATGTATGAATCCATTGCAAATAAATAGTTAATAGGGGATTAAAATATGGCAAATGAATTTAAACAATTTATGGGATTATTAATTTTTGGTAATATTGAAAATTTAATATTGTCTGCACAAGGTGCAACAGCACATGTTGACCCATTCATATTAGGGGGTTAAGTTTAATTTGTGTAGTTTGCTGGCTTTTAATAGGTACTTTTGGTACTAAATTCGCTATTAAATATGCTAGACACATTAACTTTATTGGTGGCCTTGCTATCTTCATTTTAGGTATTCAATCTATGATTGGAGCAATTCCAGGTATGTTAAATTTTTTAAGCATTTTTAATTTTTAGTTTGAAAAAGTTTTTAATCATTAAGTGTCTTAAAAACTTTTTAAGCTATTATCTTTTTTAGATATATTTAATTAATATTAAAATGAAAATTATTATCAGTTATTTTAATAAATTGTTTTGCTGATTTTTATGACTGAGAATAATGTTGACCCTTACGAAGTAGTTAAAAAGAGATATGAATCAACAGTAGACAGTTTTGTTTTAAGTGATTTGTTCCAACCTACTTTAGAAAGCAATCGGGAATTAATTGATGATGTTAAAAATAATAAATTAGTTATTTACACAGCATTTACAGGAAATTATGATGAGTTAAAAGAACCTGAGTTCATTGATGAAAATTGTGATTATGTCTGTTTTACGGAAAATCCTGATTTGGAATCTGATACATGGGAAATAGTTCAAATGGAAAAATCAAGATTGGATGATAACAGAAAAGCAAAACAATATAAATTATTTGCAAATAGATATTTTTCAAATTATAAATACAGTTTTTGGTTAGATGGAACTTTTAAAATAGTTGGAAGTATTAGAGAATACATTTACAAGTATGCAAAGTCTAAAATGCTTGCTGTTGTTCATCCGGAAAGAGACTGTATTTATGATGAAGCAGTAATGTCTATGCCATTTCCAAGATATTCAAATTATACTATGATTAATCAAGTTGAAAAGTACCGTTCTGAGGGAATGCCAGAACATTATGGGCTTATTGCTGCTGGAGCACTATTTAGAGCACACAATGATCCTGAAATTATTTCAATAATGGAACAGTGGTGGAAAGAAATTATAAACTATACTAATCAAGACCAGCTAAGTCTGCCTTATGCTATGTGGAAAAATAACTTCTGCCCATCTGTTTCTAAGGTTTATTACTGGGCTAATGAATACTGGTCTAAAAAAGGAAGTTATCAACATAATTTTGAAATTGAAGATTATATAACCAGTAGAAATTTAATTAAATCCTTGGAAGGTAATATTAAAGATAAAAACACTTTAACTAAAGAGAAATCAAGTTGCTGTTCAATGATATTGATGCATTAAGAGATGAAGCTAATGCATTAAACATTGCTCGTGATTATTGGGATAGACAGATTAGGGGAGTTAGAAATTCAACTTCTTGAAATTAACTAGTAAATTACGTAATATGCGAAATAGGGGAAACAATGACTAAACATTTGATTAATTTCTTGCTTAAATCCAATTTTGATTTTAAAAAAGCCATGAAAAATTATAAATATTATGGAGCTATTGAAGAATCCGGGCTTTTTGATGAAAAGTTTTACTCTAAAACTTATGATGATGTTAAGGGGACGGTTTAACTCATTATCTGGTTAAAGGATACTTGGAAGGAAGGCTTCCGAGTCTGGATTTTGACCCCGACTTTTATAATAATAATTATCCGGATGTTCACAGGGCTCAGTTAAATCCTTTACTTCATTATATTGCTCATGGAAAAGATGAAGGCAAAATATTTCAATATGCATATTCTGTTAGGAGAAAAGAGAAAATTTGTGAAACAAATTCAGTGTTCTTAACTAATTATGAATTTGACGCGGAACCTCTGGTTTCTATTATCATACTGACAAGAAATGGTTTAGGTCACCTTAAAAGATTATTTAAAGATTTTGATAAGAAAACCAATTATTCAAATTATGAAATTATTGTTGTGGATAACGCCTCAGCAGATGAATCTGTCAGCTATTTAAAAAGTCTGGATTTGCCAATTAGAATAATTGAAAATGAGGAAAATGTCAGCTTTTCAAAAGGAAACAATGATGCTGCCAAAATAGCTAACGGGGAATATATATTACTTTTTTAAACAATGATATTGAACCTACTTATGGATGGCTTAATGAAATGGTGGGAGCTATTGTTAATAATGATGATGCAGTGTCTGTAGGTGCGAAATTGGTTTTTCCATTTTATGAAAACAACAGGAAAAAGTCATTTAGAATTCAGCATAGTGGTGACATCTTTGAGAAAGGATGTATCCCTGCTGTTTATATGCAATCAATAAAAGTAATGACCATTTAGACATTTTTGACTCTTCACTTACAAAGAATGCCCAATGTGTTGCAGTTACAGGAGCTGTTGACCTAATTGATAAAAAAGTCTATGATGAGCTTGGGGGTCTTGACGAAGATTATATTTACGGCCTTGAAGATGTTGATTTTTCATTAAAATTACATAAAAAGGGTTATAAAACCATTTTAGCTTCCAATGCTTTACTTTTCCATCATGAATCAAGTACAAGGGTTAAATCCAAAGATTATGAAGATAATGATAAACATAATTACAAAGTATTTTGGTCTAAATGGGGAAATTATCTTTCTAAAAATATGCTTTTAGATAAAATACATGATAACAAATTTTTCACTCAAAAGAAACTTAAAATTACAATAGTTGATGAAAAGTATCATGATAATTTTGAATTTTTATCTAAAATTTCCAAAGGCTTCAATGAATTGGGTTTTATTGAGCTGATTTCGGATCTGGAAAACATGTATATTGGAAACTCTTCAGATATTTTGCTTTGTCTATCTGAGGATTATGATTTGGAAAATATGGTGGCCAGAGATGATATTGTCAGGGTATTTATTTCACAAAACAGTAAAGATAATCCCAAAGGTTATGATATTGTAGTATCTGATGAAAATAAGACTTTTGATTCCAAATATAATTTTGCAATTAAAGATAATTTTGTTAAAGAATTTTTGGAGAATTTGGAAGAGATTTTAATAAAAAGTGACGGATTTTTATGAGTTTTAAGAATAGGTTAATGAGTAAAATTCCAGCTAGCTATATTTTACATAAATCATCCAATAAAACAGAGCCTAAGTTAATTGTTAAACGATATAATGCGATTCGTAAAAATAACTTGTTTGATGATGAATTTTACTTAAATAAATATCCTAAAGTTAAAGCTTCAGGAATGAATCCTCTCCTTCATTATATTTTCTTCGGATTTAATGAGGAAAAAAAGCCAAATAAGGATTTTGATGGGGTATTTTATAAATATCACTATGATGATGTGGAGATTAATCCTTTAATTCACTATGCATTATATGGAATTGATGAAAACCGCCAGATTAAAGTAGCCAATGAAGATTTGGCCAATTTCAATGATTTAAATAAAACAAATATATTGTTTGTTCTACATGAAAAAATAGGAACTATTGGAGGCACAGGCTTTACCAATCTGGATATTATAAACAGCTTGGATAAAAGATTCGGGGCATTTATTTTAACTTCTGATGGGGAAGATGTTGAGCTGTGGAAATTCACATCTTCTTTAGAAAAAATAGCTAATTTTAACTGTCATCCTAAAAAATATGAATTTTTAGACAATAGGTTAGCTGGTATTTACGAAGAAATCCTATCAAAATTAGATATTAAAATTATTCATATTAATCATTTAATTAACCATACTTTTGATCTAGCCGAAATAGCAAATAAAAAAAAGAATTCCTTATTGTAAGTATACATGATTTTTATTATATCTGTCCATCAATTCATTTAATCAATGAAAATTACAGTTATTGCGAGTTCAAATGTAAAACTTGCAAATTTGAAACTATTTTAAAGGATTGGCAAAAATACGGTTTTAAATTACTTGAAAATGCTTATTTAAATATTGTACCGTCTGATTCAGTAATTGAAATCTATAAATCGGTTTATCCGGATTTAAATAATTTTAAATTAATCAAACATGGGCGAGATATTGAAAAATCAAATATTGAACCTGAATTATCTAAAAATCCAATTAAAATAGCTATTCCTGGCCATATCTCACAGCATAAGGGATCTTTATTGATTAAAAAATAAAAAAATTTAGATAAGGACAATGCACTGGAACTGCACTTTATGGGAACTGCAATTCCAAATTTAAATAAATAGGGGATAAATCAGGGAAGGTAGAAAAGGTGATATTTTAATAAAGTAATAGCTGAATTCAATCCTTCATTTATAGCTATTTTATCAACATGTCCTGAAACATTCTCACATACATTAACCGAAAGCTGGAAATCAGGGATTCCAGTAATAGCTACAAACATTGGAGCACTAAAGGAAAGAGTTAATAAGACTGGTGGAGGATGGTTAGTGGATTATAAGAATCCGCAAAAAATATATGATAAGATTCTAAGTATTGATGAAACAGATTATCTGGAAAAAGTAGAAAATATATCCAAAATCAATTTTAAAAGCCTTAAAGAAATGACTGATGAATACAATAAGATATATGGGGAAATGTCTGATGAATTATAAAATATCTGTAATAGTAGCTTTACAACTCTGGCGATTTTTTAAATGAGTTTTTAGACTCAATTAAATCTCAGAGTTTGGGCTTTGAGGATATTGAGGTTATTTTTGTTGATGATGCTTCAACTGATGATTATACTTTGGATTTATTGAATAATTTCAATGAAAGCTACCCGAATGTTTCAGTTATTTTTTTAGATGAGAATTCAGGTTTTCCAGGAACTGGCAGGAACAGGGGTTTGGATTTGGCTGGCGGTGAGTATGTTATATTTGCTGATCATGATGACAGCTATGTGGAAAACGCTTTTGAAGTAATGTATGATAAAATAAATGAAAATGATATGCTGATATCTAATTTTAACCAGGTATTCGATGATAAAGTAGTTAAATTCAAATCATTATACAAAGACATTCCGATAGTCTGCGTTAAAAACATTGATGAGGATAGAAATCTTTTAAGAATTCCTGCAGCTATATGGACAAGATTATTCAGAAAGGATTTCCTGGTTGAAAATAATATCCGATTTTTAGAGAGATGCTTTGTGAAGATGTTTATGTAGCCACTTTAGGTTGTTTAAAAGCAGAGGGAATAATTTATCTCAATGATTTCTATAGCTACAACTACAAAATCAGGGATTCTGAAGGAAACAGATCAACAATTCATATTAGAAACAGAAAATACATTGAAGCAATGTTGGACGGATATTATGAAATAGCTAAAATGCTTGAAAAGGAAAATAAAACAGGTTATGGAAAGGAAATATTTAGACAACATTTAACATCATGGTTATATACAATTGTATTAAGTAAATTAGATCCTAATGATAAAAAAAGAATTATTTGAAAAATCATATGACATTTTTAAAATGTATTATACACAAGATTTGTACTTTAAAAAAAGGTATAATAACCTTGTTGACAATATTTTAAGTAAGGACTTTGATAAGGCTGTTGTTGAAGCAAATAAATTAGAAAAAACTCAAGAAAATATGAATGACAGAAGTTTTCTTTCAAGGTTAAAACGTAAATTGGGAAGATAAGATGTATAAAATTTCAGTTGTAGTGGCTACTTATAATTCCGGTGATTTTTTAAGTGAGTTTTTAGACTCAATTAAATCTCAGAGTTTGGGTTTTGAGGATATTGAGGTTATTTTTGTTGATGATGCTTCAACTGATAGTTGTACTTTGGATTTATTGCATGATTTTAATAAAAAGTATTCTAATGTTTCAGCTGTGTTTTTAGATGAGAATTCAGGGTTTCCTGGAACTGGCAGGAACAGGGGTTTGGATTTGGCTGGCGGTGAGTATGTTATATTTGCTGATCATGATGACAGCTATGTGGAAAACGCTTTTGAAGTAATGTATAATGAAATAAGCAAGGAAAATGCTGATTTTTTAATTACTAACTACTATAAAGTTTATGAAAGGGAGACAGTTAAAGAAAAAACTGTTTTTGATGGGGAAAATGTTGTTGTAAACAGTTTTAAAGATGATTTGAGGTTATTTGACATTGGCCCAAGTATCTGGACAAAATTGTTTAAAAAAGACTTTTTAGCTGAAAACAATATTAGATTTTTGGAAGGGATGCTTGCTGAAGATTTGTATGTTTATGTTTATGCACTTCTCAAATCTAAAAAAACAGTTTATTTGGATGATTTTTATAGCTATAATTATAGTATACGTGATGTTGATGGAAACAAATCAACAATACATATCAAATAAAAAATACTTGGAAAGCATGGTCAATGGTTATTTTGAGGTAGATAATCTATTGGATAAACTAAATAAAGAAGAATTCTTTTCAAATATTTTTAAAAGACATTTTGTTTATTGGTTAACGAGTTTGGTAGTTAGTGATATTTCAGATGCAGAAAAAAAGAGAGCTAGTGGTAGCTATTAATCCATTGCTTAAAAAACAGCTGGCTATAAGTTCTGAATTTGATGAAAAAAAGTTACTTGCCATTAATTGATCTTATTTTAGCAGAGGATTATGATAAAATAGTTGAGAAATATGTAAAATTAAAAAATCAAGAGCCAGAAAGGATAAAATCAAGTCATTTTTTGGTTTGCGATAAAAATATTGATTGTTTAAGCTAATTTGACTCATTATTTTAAACACAATATAAATTTCGTGTTTAATGTGTGGGGATAATAAGTTTAAATAATTTTTGGATAAGCAATCTTTTTATAATTCTTTTATTAAAAATAACTAACAGTTTTAAAAATTTATTTTAGAGAGTTCCTGTTCATGTTTGAAAACAATGTGTATGTGCAAAATTTTAATAAGTATACTTTTCTACTTACTGAATTGATTAAAAGGGATATAAGTGGAAAATATAAGGATTCTACTTTAGGTTTATTCTGGAGTTTTTTAAATCCGTTATTATCTATGATTGTTTTAACAATGGTTTTTTTTTTAATATTTGCAAATACAATTGAGAATTTCCCGGTTTATTTGCTAAGTGGTAAATTGGTATTTGATTTATTTGCTAATGCTACTACTGGAGCTATGGATTCTATTAAGGCAAATTCAGAGATTATTAAGAAGATTTATGTTCCCAAATACATGTTTGCTGTTGGAATTGTCTGTTCAGAGTTTATTAACTTTTTAATCTCTTTGGTGGTATTGGTTGCTGTAATGATATTTACAGGTGCTCCGTTTCATTTTGCGCTGATTTACTCACCGATTCCATTGTTTTTCTTATTGGTTTTAACAATGGGGGTAGGTTTAATCCTTGCAACTGCTACAACATTCTTTACGGATATTAAATATTTATATGGGGTTCTTGTAATGCTTTTATCATTCATGACTCCTTTGTTCTATCCGATTGACATTATTCTCAGCAGTTCTTATTTGCATATAAATTAAATCCTTTATATTCGGCTGTTGAGTGTTTCAGAAACATTATACTTGGCGGAACTTTCCCGGATACCTGGCCTTTTGTGTTTTTAATTGTAACTTCAATAATTTCACTTGTCATTGGTGTTTATGTATTCTTCAAGTATCAGGATAAATTTGTACTTAATATATAAGGAGGTTTTTTAGTTTGACTATTCAAGTAAGATATCCAAAAGTTATTACTCAGGAAGAAAATTCAAATAAGTCTGAATGGAATGATTTGGATAATATTAGAATTGATGATTGGGATGAATTAGCTTCTACAGTAGTTAAATCAAATGAAGCTCCTCAGGTTATATGTACAAGTCATTTTGATTTTAATATTCCTGGTGATGCCAAAGTATCAGAAATTATTGTAGAACATGATTTTCATAAAGATTCTTCTGAAAATCCTATTAAAATGGATCCTCCAATGATTAAGGCAGTCATAGGGGATAATGAATTTGAAAAGGAATCATTTGTCCATGCAGATGTTTATCCTGCAGACAGATCTGTAAAGATAACTGTCGATGACATCAGAGGTGAGGACATCAACAATGATTTTGCCGTTAAAGTAGAATTTCCTAACAACACAAGTGAAAATGACGGAATACTTTATTTTGATTATGTTCGTGTTAAATTAGTTTTTGAAGTTAAAAGATATCTCATAACTTCTGGTGAAACTAACAATTATTTCCCAACAAAAGAAAAACCTATAAAAATGGCTGTAGGCGAAGAATTAAGATATTCTATTTACTTTAGAAATGTAAATGGTATTTCAAAAGAACCTCAGAAGGTTAAAATCAATGTTCCTGAAGGTTTTGAACTTGTAAAATATTATTTCAAACCTAAAAAGGTTAATAAATTAGCTGAAAAAGATGTTGAAGTAGCTGAAGATATATTTGATGAAAAGAATTATGTTTGGATTCCTTCAGCACGTGGAAAAGGAACATCTGGATTAAGATTAATTCTTAAAGCTACTCGTGAAGGATTTAGCCATATAAATGCTTATACTAAAAATTATGGTGTAACTTCTAATTTTTATGTTGAAGTTCATCCTGAAGGTTTTGAAAGTCCGGTTAATATGTTTGATGAAACTTCAAATGTGTGGGCTTCTGAATTGGAAGATAATGAAGATTTTCAAAGATTAAATCAGGAAGTAGCTATTGAAGTTGACAATGTATCTATGGAATTTGAAATGCCTCAGGAAAAAGTGGATAATCTAAAAGAGTATTGTATTAAATGGGCCAAAAGGGAACTTAAACCTAAAACAAACTTCAAAGCACTTAATAATTTATCATTTACCATTAACAAAGGTGAAAGAGTAGGAATTATAGGGTTCAATGGTGCAGGTAAAAGTACTCTTTTAAAAGTCTTGTCCGGGGTATTTAAACCAACTAAAGGTAAGGTATACACTGCTGGAAAAATAGCTCCGTTACTGGAACTTGGTGCAGGTTTTGACCATAATTACAGTGGAAGGGAAAACGTATTTTTAAACGGAGCAATATTGGGTTATTCCAAGGAGTTTCTATTAAGCAAATATGATGAAATTGTTGAATTTTCAGAACTTGGAGACTTTATGGAAATTCCAATTAAGAATTATTCTTCCGGTATGAATGCTAAACTTGGTTTTTCAGTAGCTACTGTTGTTGAACCGGATATATTGATTTTGGATGAAATTCTATCTGTTGGTGATGTAAAATTCCAAAAAAAAGTGGGGACAAACTTAAATCTATGATGGGTTCAGGAGTTACCGTTCTTTTAGTATCACATTCGACTGCTAAAATAAGGGAATTATGTACCAGAGCTATTTGGCTGGATAAAGGTAAACTTATAATGGATGGTAATGTGGATTATGTCTGCGATGCATATATTGAAGCAGCTAAAAAAGCATCTGCAGATGAAATTAAAGATTTAGAGCTTGTATAAGTATGTATCTTAAACATAAAATTTATGGAAAACTCTTTAATTTATTTACAAAGTTTTCAATTAATGATAAGCAAATATCCTTTATTTTAGATTCCAGCGAATCATTTAAGGGAAATTTGGATTATATTAAAAAGGAATTTGAAAAAAGAGGAGATTTCCAATTTAACTTTTTTTATAAGGATAAATTATCTTTTTCCAGTTTTAAAAGATTGGCTACTTCCAGATATGTATTTCTGAATGATAATTTTTTTCCATTGGCTTTCATGAATTTTAAAAAGGATACAAAAGTGATTCAGCTATGGCATGCTCCAGGTGCCTTTAAAAAGTTTGGTGCATCAAGTGATAATAAATCCAGAAATATTTTAGGTAAAATCAGCAGGAATATTGATTATCTGATTACCTCTTCAGACAATATTGAAGAGTATTACAGTGAAGCATTTCAGATAAATAAATCTAAAATCAAGTCTTTAGGTCTTCCAAGAGCAGATTATTACTTTAAAAATCATAATTTGGATAAATTAAGGGATAATTTTGATTCCAAATATCCTATAGCTAAAAATAAAAAAATAGTGCTTTATGCACCTACATTTAGGGATAATCCTGAGAACAATAATGTTTTTAACTTTTTAGATTTGGAAAAATTCAATAGGGAGTTGGGGGACGAATACATTTTGGTGTTAAGGCTCCATCCTAAGATTAAAAAGTTTTTTAAAGATAAGATTGAAGTTAATCAGGAATATGTTGATTGCAGCGATTTTAAAAATGAACAGGAGTTGCTGTTAATTTCTGATGTTTTAATAAGTGATTATTCATCAGTAATGATTGAATTTGCTTTGTTGGATAAACCAATAATCTTTTTTACTTATGATTATGATACATACATGTCTGAAGATAGGGGATTTTATTTTGATTTTAAAGAAAATGTTCCAGGACCTGTTGTTTATACGACTGATGAGCTGATAGCTGAAATTAAAAATAATGATTTCGATAAAAATAAAATTTTCGAGTTTAGAAAAACACAATTTAATGCAACTGACGGTGAAGCATCTAAAAAGAGTAGTTGATTTCTTATTAAATGATGGTGGAAAAAATGGATAATATTAAAGTAAGTGTAATTGTTCCAGTGTATAATGGTGAGGAATATATACAGACTTCCATATCTTCTATAATAAATCAGGAGTTTAGTGAGAATTATGAAATAATTGTTGTAGATGACGGATCAGATGACGACAGTTTGGATATTGCACAGGAACTATTAAGTAAGTCTGACATTCCATATAAATTGGTTCATCAAAGAAATTCCGGTGTAAGTGTAGCCAGGAATAATGGAATTGAAGTTTCAAGGGGGATTATCTGGTATTTGTTGACAGTGATGATTATGTATTGACAAATCATCTCTCTGAGTTATACAATGGAAAAACAGATTTTACATTAACTCAAATGGCAAAAGAAGGTTCAAAATCAATAGTCAATTCAATCAGTTATCCGGAAGTTCCAATATCTGCTCATGACTTAATTAAAATGGAACTTCGGATGATAATTCCTGAATTCAGCTTTTGCCAGCTAATCTATAAAGCAGATTTAATTAAGGATAATAATTTAAAGTTTGATTCGGAGGCTGTTTACGGGGAAGACACTGAATTTGCCCTAAAAAGCGTTAAGCTATGGTGAAAGTGTAGCTGTCGGGGAAGAAATAACTTATCTTTATATTCAAAGAAACGACTCAGCAACAAGCAAATCAGGTCTTAAAAGATTTAATTTCATTGAAACTTTGGAAAATCTCTCAAAATTTTATAAATCAGGGGGACAAAATGAATTAGCAGACTTGGTAATTACAAGCAGAATTCCCAGAGCCATTTTTGGCAACATGAATTATTTTTTTTACCATGGTTATGATTTTGATGAAGTAATGTCTAAAATGGATGATTTGGATTTATTTTCAAAATTGTCTAAGTTTAAGGGAGATTCTAAATTCAAGTTTAAAATAAGGCTATTTTTATTAAATCCAAAATTATATTATAAAATGTGGAAAAAATTTAAAAATACTATCTGATTATTATGAAAGCTTCTGTAGTGACTCCAAATTATAACGGAAAAGAATTTCTAAAAACATATTTCGATTCTTTAAATAGGAATAAAGACTTTGTTGGTGAAGTTATTTTGGTAGATAACGGATCAACTGACGAAAGTATTGAGTTTATAAAAGATTATTCAAGGAATTTAGATTTTCCAGTTATCATAATTAGAAATGCTGAAAATTTAGGATTTGCAAAAAGCAGTAAATCAGGGTATTTTAAAGTCTTCCTACCCATATATATTTTCTCTAAATAACGACACTCAGGTTGAAGAATCCGGAATCAAACCATTAATAAATTTAATTTCTTCAGATGATGGTATTTTTTCAGTTGCTTCTAAAATGGTTCAGTTTGATAATAAAAAATTGATAGATGATGCAGGTGATGAATACAATATTCTGGCCTGGACTAAAAAGACAGGTGAAAATCAGCCTGCAGAAAATTATGATGAAGTATATGAAATATTTTCAAGTTGTGCGGGGGCAGCTATGTATAATAAGGCCATTTTAGAGAAAATAGGTCTTTTTGATGAAAATTTCTTTGCATATATGGAAGATGTTGATTTAAGCTACAGGGCGAAAATCAACGGATATAAAAAACCTATTCTGTCCTGATTCTGTAGTTTATCATATTGGGAGTGCAACAACCGGAAGCAGATATAATAAGTTTAAAGTAAAACTGGCTGCCAGAAACAATGTGTGGACGGTTTATAAAAATTTTCCAATTCTCAAGAGATCTTAAATTTCATATTTCTATTTTTAGGGTTTTTAATTAAATATTTATTCTTTGTTAAAAAAGGGTTTGGCAAAACATATCTGGAAGGCATTAAAGAAGGTTTAAAACAAGAAACAAAATCAATAAAGTTAAATTCAGCAAAAAAAAATACAAAAAACTACTTTAAAATAGAATGGAAATTAATTGTTAATGCTGTTAAATTTTTAGAAAAATAAAATTAGTTGAGAATTATGGATCTTTCAGTTGTAATTGTAAATTATCAGACATTTGACCTGACAAGGAATACTATAAATTCCATATTGAAATATGAGTATCCTTTTAGCTATGAAATAATAGTAGTTGATAATGCATCGGAGGATAATAGTTTAAGTAATTTAAAAAATTATTTTAAAGATTCAGTTAAATTTATTTCTTCAAAAGAAAATAATGGGTTTGCAGCAGGTAATAACCAGGGTTTAAGGATAGCTAGTGGGAAATATATTCTTTTATTAAATTCCGACACTGTTGTTTGGGAAAATACATTAGAGAAGATTTATAACTTCATGGAAAATAATCCTTTTGTTGGAGCATGTGGCTGCAGGGTTCTTTTAGCTGACGGAACTTTGGATAAAGCATGTAAAAGGTCTTTTCCTAATGTTAAAAATTCATTTTACAGATTATTTCACATTCCGACAAATAGCAAAGAGGATAATTATAATTTGGATAATCTGCCTGATGACGGAATTTATGAAATTGACTGTCTGACCGGAGCATTTATTTTTGCACGTAAAAAATGTTTGGATTCAGTTGGATTATTGGATGAGACATTTTTCATGTATGGTGAAGATATTGATTTATGTTATAGGATTAAACAGGACAATTGGAAGATATTTTACTTTGGTGAGGCTAAAATAACTCATTTTAAAGGAGCAAGCAGTAAAAAACAGAAGTCTAAATTAATATATGAGTTTTATAGGGCAATGTATATTTATTATAAAAAACATCATGCAAACAGCACTTCATTTTTTGTCAATTTTATTGTTTATTGGGGAATTGTCTGTTTATGCATTTTAAAATTGATTTTAAATTTCTTTAAAAAGAAAAATTAAATATTATAAGAAATTTAAAGATATACTTAAATCTATTTTTGTGATAAATATGATTAAGCAGAATCAAAGAGTATTAAATGTAGTTATGGTTTTAGCAGATGCATTAGTTGTAACTATAGCTCTTTTCTGTGCATGGTGGTTACGTTTTAAAACCACTTTATTTGGTCCGATTGGAGGCCATTTAGGTTTACAAAGCTATGTTCTTTTTTTAACATTTGCTGTAATACCTACATACTTGATATTGTACTTTTCTTTTGGTCTTTACAAACCTTATAGAACTCATAAAACAATTTTTTTTCAGAAGCAACTAAGCTTATAAAAGTGAACATTGTTGCATTCTTTGTTTTAGTTGCTATTTTATTTATTGTTAATGAACCTAACTTTTCAAGAATCATGCTATTCCTTTTAGCTATTATAGCTACTGTTTTTGGAATAACTGAAAGATTTGTCATTAGGAGCTTCTTAAAAGAGATTAGATCTAATAACAAAAACTTAAAGCATATTCTTATTGTTGGGGATAATGATTTAGCTTATACTTTTGCACGTAAAATTAGAAATAATCCCTATTTAGGGTTTGTTGTCAGTGGATTTTTAGGTAAAAGCAATCATGTAGGTCTGGAGATTGAAGGAAGTAAAATCATAGGTGCTTTTAAAGACTTGGATGAAGTTCTTGAGAAAAATAATTTTGATAGGGTTGTACTGGCTATTCCGTTAAAGTATTATTTTAAAATCAATGAGCTTGTGGAAAGCTGTGAAAAGGTGGGAATTAAAGCAGAGATTATTCCGGATTATATAAGGTATTTCCCTGCACAGCCATCAGTAGACATGATTGAAGATATTCCGATTATAAATATACGTTATGTTCCATTAGATGATGCATTTAATAATTTTTTAAAATCATTATCTGATTACATAATATCTATTATAGCTATTATAATCACATCTCCGATCATGCTGATTACTGCAATAGCTATTAAACTGACTTCTAAAGGTCCTATTATATTTAAACAGGAAAGAATAGGATATCATGGAAAACCATTTATGATGTACAAGTTCAGAAGTATGAAAGTTCAAAATCCGAATGAAGAGAAATCAGAATGGACAACAAAAGATGATCCAAGGAAGACCAGAGTAGGTAATTTTATCAGAAAAACAAGTATTGATGAATTGCCTCAATTTTTCAATGTTTTAAAAGGAGATATGAGTGTTATTGGTCCCAGACCTGAAAGACCATATTTTGTTGAAGAATTTAAAGAAAAAATTCCAAAATACATGGTTAAACATCAGGTTAAGCCGGGATTGACAGGATGGGCTCAAATTCATGGGTGTAGAGGTAATACTTCTATTAAAAAACGTATAGAATTTGACATTGAGTATGTAGAAAACTGGCATATGGGTTTAGACTTAGCTATAATGATTAAAACAGTTGTAAAAAGAAATCCTAATGCATATTAGAATTTTGCACATTTGAACTTTTGTGTAGTTTATTAAAATTTATATTCTATTTTTTTAATAATTATTTTAAAAATTACTTTTCAAATGCTGTCTCTAATAGTTTATATACATTTTAATTTAAAATAATAATTAACTTTCTAACGAGGGGTTTGGTATGGATAATGAAATTTTAGAATTATATGAACAGGTCAAAGATAAATTGACTATAGAAGAATTTCAAGCAAAAATAAATGATATTTCTAAAGAAAACGAAGATTTAGGTTTTGTTGATGATTATTATGCTGCTGAACAGGTGGTAAACAATATAATTGGAGCTAGTAAAGATGATCAAAAATCCAATGGTGAAATTTTAAACATCGGTGATTTGGAACCGGGATCCCAAGCAGCTATTGTTGGAAGGATTATGAGTATCTCAAATCCGAAATCTTTTAAAACACGTAAAGGCAAATCTGGACAAGTCTGCAATATGGAATTGAAGGATAGCACTGGTGATATTAGGGTAGTGTTATGGACAGAAAATATTAAACTTCTTAAAAATTTTAAAGAAGGAAACATTGTTAAAATTACTGATGTTGATATAAAAGAAGGTTATAGAGAGATAATGAAGCTAATTTAAGACCTAGATCAACTATAACTCATTTTAAAGAAGCAGATTTATCAAAATTCCCGACATATAATGAAGATATAACTGATATTGAAGATCTTGTTCCTGAAACTAAAGCAAATATTATTGCCAGAATAGTAAGGATTCCAACTCCAAGAACTTATGAAAAAAATGGAAAAGAAGGAAAAGTCACTTCTCTTGAGCTAAAGGATGCAACTGGAGAAATATCCTACACATTATGGAATAAAAATGTTGATTTGATTGATGAATTGGGTTTGGATGCGGGAGATTCTGTAAAAATATTAGGTGCACAAGTAAGAGAAAGGAACGGTGAATTATCATTAACTCATTGGGATGGCAGAATAATCAAAGGAGATTTTGATGTTCCTGAATTCACTCAGGAATTTATTAAAATTGGAGATATTACAGAACAAAATAATATAGCTATTAAAGGAGTAATTTCTAAATTGCAGGATATCAGAACGTTTACAAGAAAATCTGATGGGTCTGAAGGTAAATTAAGAAACTTTGATGTTAGTGATGATACAGGTTCTATTAGAACTACAATATGGGGAAATGATACAGATATTTTGTTAACTAAAGGAGATATTGTCAAAATTATTGGTGCAGACGCTCGTTTTGATGATTATACAGACAGCGGATATTCACTTAACACAAATTTCAACACTCAGCTTTCAATAAATCCGGAAAACTTATCTGATGAAGAATTGGACATCTTTGATGAAATCAAACAGAAAGTTTCTCAAATTAAAAGACTTAGTGAAGTTGAAGAATTTGATGAAGACGGAATTGAAGTTGATGTTATAGGAAGAATGTTTGCTATTGGTGAAATAAACGAATTCCAAAGAGATGACGGTAGTGTGGGATATGCACGTTCAGCCAAATTCTCTGATGGTGAAGGACGTGTTGGCCTAACATTTTGGGATCAGAAAGCTAAACAGGAATACAAAACCGGCGGAGCATACAAAATCGAAAATGCAAAAGTTAGATTGGGAATGTATGAAGTTGAATTGAATATTGGAGGTTCTGCACGTGTAATTGAATTACCTGAAGACAGTGACCAAGCAAGATTCCTCCCATCCTTTAAAACTATTGAAACAATGCTTTATAGCCATAAATCAATAGCTGATGTTGAAGAAGATGATGAAGGCATTATTGTTACAGGCAGAATAATTGAATCAAGTGATGTTCGTGAATTTGATAGAACTGACGGAAGTAAGGGATATGTCAAATCTTTAGAAATAGCTGATAATTCAGGTTCTATTAATGTTACTTTATGGAATGAAAATGCTAAAAAAGAATGGAATGTTGGGGATGCTATTAAATTCCAAGACCCTCAAATCTCATTTAGAAACGATAGCTTGGAAATTAATGTATCAAGGTCCACTTCTATTCTTGAACCTGATGAATCAGAAATTGATGATTTACCAACTTATGATGAATTAAAAGAATCCATTTATGTTCCTAAAACCATTGAAGCTCTAGAGGACGATGATAGGAATGTTCGTATAACAGGTACTCTTAAAGAGGTATTCGGTAATAAGATATTAATTACAAAATGTCCTAGCTGTGGAAATACTGTAGATCAGTCATCAGATGATTTTGTTTGTAGTTTCTGCGGAGAACCTATCGATGAACCTAGATATCTTTTAATGGTTCCGGCTAGACTTGAAGATGACACTGGTGAAATTTCAATCACTTTCTTTGATAATTTGGCTGAAGAACTTCTTGACATGAAAAAAAGAGAAATAATTAATCTCACTGATAATGGTTCTGATTTAGGACCTATGGAAGGTAGAATAGATGATTTGAATGGTTTAACTGTTGAAGTTATTACTAATGTTAGTTTCGATGATTATAATGAAGAAATTAGGCTCAATCCTAAGAGAATTTTATCCAAATATTACTAAAATAAAACAAATTAATGAGGCATGATTATTATGGTGGAATTAGAAGATTTACCAAGTGTTGGTGAAAAAACAGCGGAAAAATTAAGAGATGCAGGTTTTGCAGATATGATGAGATTAGCTACTGCAACTCCTAAAGAATTATCTGTTAAAGCAGAAATTGGTGAAGGTGTAGCTGAAAAAGTTATTGAAGCAGCCCGTAAATCTGAAAAAATAGACTTTGAAACAGCTTACGATGTTCTTGAAAGAAGAAGAGATGTAGGTCACATTTCTGTTGGCAGTGAAGGTTTCAATGATTTAATTGGTGGTGGAATTGAAACTCAATCAATTACTGAAGTATTCGGGGAGTTTGGTTCTGGTAAAAGTCAAATTTCTCATGAATTGGCTGTAACTGTACAATTGCCTCCTGAAAAAGGAGGACTTGATGGTGAATGTGTATTTATTGACACTGAAAACACTTTCCGTCCAGAAAGGATTGAACAAATAGCTAATGGTTTTGAATTGGATATTGATGAAGTATTACAAAATCCATGTGGCCCGTGCATTTAATTCTTCTCACCAAATCTTAATGGCTGAAAAAATTAATGAACTTATTCAGCAAGGCAATAATATTAAATTGGTTATTGTTGATTCTTTAATGGCTCATTTCAGAGCAGAATATGTTGGAAGGGAATCTTTAGCTGTAAGACAACAAAAATTAAATCAACATTTACATGCACTTCAACAAATCGCCAATACTTATAATGTAGCTGTTTTCATAACAAACCAAGTTCAAGCTAAACCTGATTCATTCTTTGGAAGTCCTACTAAAGCTATTGGTGGACATGTTTTAGGACATGCATCTACTTATAGAATCTGGCTTAAAAAAGGTTTAGCAGGTAAAAGAATTGCTCGTTTAGTAGACAGCCCTCATTTGCCTGAAGGTGAATGTGTATTTAAAATTAAAACCGAAGGTATTGTTGATTAATTATACCTTTTAACCCCTCTTTTTTTACATTTGAAAATATTTTCTGCTTTTTAGATTTGTCTCTAATTTTTTATTAGTCGTTATAACCAATATGTTTTATAATCTTTGCTGAATTATGCAAAGCCAATTCCGGTTCTACAATAATGATATGGATTTTATTCGTAAGGAACTTATTTTCAGCATTTTTAACATATTCTTAACATTTTTTAATCCTCATTTTATTATTTAATTCAATAAAATTAATAATGTTTTGTTTTAGCTATAACAAACATTTATAAATATCTAAATCAATAGTTATATTCCGAGGTATTAATATGAATGCAATTGAAATTACAATTATATCTATTGTTTTAATGATTGGTTTAGGTTATTTCCTTAAAAGAATAGATTTTTTAAGTGAAAAGGATATTGATCCCTTAAATAAGATTGTAATGTATATCCTTATGCCTTGTATGATTTTTTCTTTTTGCCCTTTATTCTGCAGATATGAGTCTATTACCTACTTTGGGAATTTTGCCGTTTGTTATTTTAACAGCATCAATTGGTTCAGGTGTTATATCTTACATTGTTCTTAAGAGACTCCATTATGATGATAAAAAAATTTGGAGTGTTTTAGTAACAGTAATGATAGCCAATACAGCTTTCATGGGATATCCTGTCAATTTAGGTGTTTATGGCCATCCCGGATTTTTAAGAGCTATATTTTGTGATTTAGCTACAACATGCATGTTCTTGTTATTGTCCTTTGTTCTTGTTCTTAAGTTTGGAGGAACTGTTAAAAGAGCATTTAGGGAAATTTTATTGTTCCCACCTTTATGGGCTGTTGTTTTAGGTATTTCATTTAATTTATTAAATATTCCTATTGGTCCAGTTTTAGATAAAACAGTTAATTATCTTGCTGATGGGGCTATTCCTTTAATTATGATTTCACTTGGTTTGTCAATTGAACTTGGAGGTCTGGCCAGAAGTAAAGCCATGGTTATTTTCACTTCAATTGTTAAATTAGGAGTATTTCCATTAATTGCTTTGATTGTTGTATCACTTTTAGGACTTACTGGTTTACAACATGATGTAGGAATTATTGAGGCAGCTATGCCTTCTGGTATGTTGTCTTTATTACTGGCTATTACTTATAAATTAGATTATGAATTAACTTCAGATTGTATTTTAATAAATACGGTTATTTCATTAATAACATTACCAATCATAATGACATTATTATAAATGTTGATTTTTGAACAGTTTTTTCTGTTCTATTCTTTTATTTTTTTTTAATGATTGGTGCTAAATATTTTCTTAAAGGAAGTGATTTTTTAAGTAAATGGGGTATCGGCATTTTAAGTATATATTATTTTGTTAGCTGGGATTAACATGCAGTTGATATTTTAGTAAATGCTATTGATTTCATTAGTTGCCCGGCATGTGCTGATATTGCTGTTATGACCCTTAAATTTCAAAATTTAACTTTGCCTAAATTTATTATTTTTCTTAAAGGATAATTGTTATTATTTTATAGCTTTTAGAAAGCTGTTTTTAATCGGTTTTTAGCTTAACCAATGATTTTAAACATGTTATTTTTTTATAGTATATAAACTTTACTCACCAATTTCTATAGAAATCTTTATTAATGTGGGTTTACTACATATTTAATATCTAATTAATTTCTAAAAATTATAATATTTTTTTTTTTGCATTAGATTTTTATTAATATAATTAGATTATTTTCACGACTTGTACAAGGTGAATTAAATATGGCAGAAGAAAAAAGAGATAATAATGAAGAATTAAGGATTGGTGTTTACGTCTGTCACTGTGGTGTAAACGTTGGTGGAGTTGTAGACTGTCCGGATGTCGCAGAATACGCAGGTAATTTACCTGATGTTGTAGTTGCAAAAGACTACAAATACATGTGTTCTGACCCAGGTCAATTAATGATCCAAGAAGATATTAAAGAACACAACCTTAACAGGGTTGTTGTAGCTGCATGTTCTCCTCGTCTTCACGAACCTACTTTTCGTAGATGTGTAGAAGAAGCTGGTTTAAACAAATTTTTATTTGAATTTGCAAACTTAAGGGAACAAGACTCTTGGGTACACATGTCCGAACCTGAAGCAGCAACCGAAAAAGCTAAAGACTTAACTCGTATGGCTGTTGCTAAAGCAAGATTACTCGAACCATTAGAAGCTACTAAAGTAGCAGTAGATAACAAAGCATTAGTTATCGGTGGTGGAGTATGTGGTATTCAAACCGCTTTAGATTTAGGTGACATGGGCTTTAAAACCTACATGGTCGAAAGACACCCTACCATTGGTGGTAGGATGGGACAATTAGATAAAACTTTCCCAACTCTTGACTGTTCAATGTGTATTTTAGCACCTAAAATGGTAGACGTTTCCAAACATGAAAACATCGAATTAATTACCTACGCAGAAGTTAAACAAGTAGACGGATACATTGGTAACTTCCATGTAACTGTAGGTAAAAAAGCAAGATACGTAATCGAAGAAGATTGTACCGGATGTGGATCTTGTGTAGAAGCTTGTCCAATTGAAATACCTAACTACTACGATGAAGGTGTAGGTATGGTAAAAGCTGCTTACATTCCATTCCCTCAAGCTGTACCATTATGTGCAACAATTGATAAAGATTACTGTATTGAATGTATGTTATGTGACCAAGCTTGTGAACGTGGAGCTATTGACCACAATCAACAACCATCTGAAATTAAATTAGATGTTGGTACTATTATCGCAGCTACTGGTTACGACCCATTCGACCCATCAGGTATTTACCAATATGGATACGGACGTTACTCCAACGTAATTACCGGTATGGAAATTGAAAGGATGATTAACGCATCCGGTCCTACTGGTGGACACGTTGTAAAACCATCTGACGGTAAAGAACCTGAACGTGTTGCATTCATCCACTGTGTTGGTTCTAGGGATGAACAAATCGGTAAACCATATTGTTCCAGAGTATGTTGTATGTACTCCATGAAAAACGCTCAATTATGTATTGACCACGAACCAGATACCGAAGTAACCTGTTACTACATGATTCGTGCATTTGGTAAAGGATACGAAGAGTTCTACAAAACCTCTCAAGAAAAATATGGTATTGAATTTATCAGAGGTAAACCTGCTCAAATCTTCGAAAATGATGATTTAACCTTAACTATCAGAGCAGAAGACACTTTACTCGGTAAAGTAACTGAATACACTTACGACTTAGTTGTTTTAAGTGTTGGTCTTGAACACCCTGAAGGTTCAGAAGAACTCAGACAAACTTTAGGTGTTTCCAAATCCTCCGACGGATTCTATATGGAAGCTCACCCTAAACTCAGACCTGTTGACACCTTAACTGATGGTGTTTACATTGCTGGTGTAGCACAAGGTCCTAAAGATATTCCTGACTCCGTAGCACAAGGTTCAGCTGCAGCATCTAGGGCAGCTATCCCAATGGCTAAAGGTCAAGTAGAAATCGAACCTATTATTGCACGTACTGACGATGTAATTTGTGGTGCTTGTGAAGTTTGTGTTGAATTATGTCCATACGGTGCTATTTCCATTACTGGAGATGACAATGCTGCTCACGCAGAAATCAATGCTGCATTATGTAAAGGATGTGGTACCTGTGTAGGTGCATGTCCATCTGGAGCTATGGATCAACAACACTTCAAAACCGATCAAATTATGGCACAAATCAGTGCTGCTCTTGAAGACGTAGGTAAATAGATGCGGAGATTTTTATCTCCAATTCTTTTTTTTTAAAATTTTAAATTATTTTTAACACTTAATGACTTATTTTACTTTATCTTAATCGGATGTTGATAATCTGATTATCGGCATTTGGATTATTTTTTTATATTTACTGCAAAAATCTTATATTATAAGATAAACATAAATATCTGTGTATCGTTAATTTTTAATACTAATTGGATACTTAGGTGTAGTAAATGACTGATTATCAAAATGAAGTTTTAGAATTTGAAAGAATCATGAAAGAACACACTAATTATATGAGAAACAGTATAAATCTCATTGCTAGTGAAAATATTACAAGTTCAGATGTAACTGAGGCTGTAGCTTCTGATTTAGCTCATAGATATGCAGAAGGACAATCTCATGAAAGATTATACGAAGGATGTCAATATATTGATGAAATAGAAGACCGTGTTATTGACTTATCTAAAAAATTATTCAATGTTGACTATGCAAATGTCCAACCTATTTCTGGAGTAACTGGTAATTTAGCAGCATTTTTCGGTGATTCTGATTATGGTGACAAATTAATGGCATTGGATGTTCCTTATGGAGGACACATTAGCCATGCTAAAGTTAGTGCTGCAGGAATAGCTGGTTTAAAAACCATAAGTCATCCTTTCGACAAAGATATTATGAATATTGACATCGATGCAATGAATAAAAAAATCCTCGAAGAAAAACCAAAAATAGTTCTTTTCGGAGGAAGTTTATTCTTGTTCCCCCATCCTGTAAAAAGAAGCTCGTGAAGCAGCTGATGAAGTTGGAGCAAAAATTATGTATGATGCAGCACATGTTTTAGGACTTATTGCTGGAGGCCAATTCCAACAACCAATAGCTGAAGGAGCAGATTTGATGATGGGAAGTACTCATAAATCATTCCCAGGTCCACAAGGAGGAATTATTCTTTCCCACAAAGAAAACAAAGAAGTTATTGACAATGCAGTATTCCCAGGTGTTGTAAGTAACCACCACCTTCACCACTTAGCTGGTTTAGGAATTGCTTCTGCAGAAATGTTGGAATTTGGACAGGATTATGCTAAACAAATTGTTAAAAATTCTAAAGCATTAGCTCAAAGCTTATATGAACGTGGATTTGATGTATTGTGTGAAGAATTAGGATTTACAGAATCTCACCAATTAGCTATTAATGTTTCAAATATCAGAAGTGCTAGTGATATTGCACATGATTTAGCTAATAATGATGTTATTTTAAACAAAAACCTTCTTCCTGGTGACAATGTAGATGATAGTGACAATCCGTCTGGTTTAAGAATAGGAACTCAGGAAATTACCAGAAGAGGATTAAAAGAAAAAGAAATGGATGAAGTGGCTGAATTCATTAAAAGAGTTGCTGTTGATAAAGAAAACATTAAAGACGAAGTACGTGAATTCATGGACCAATACACTACTGTTCATTATTCATTCTCACAAAATGAAGGTTACAGGTTTCATAAACTTTAGATAATATGAGAATAGGATTTGCATTTACCGGAGCTGGTCATTTACTCAATGAGTCTGTTCAGGTAGCTGAAAAACTAGCTAAGGATCATGAATTAACTATATTTTTATCTGGTGCTGGTGAAGATGTTTTAAAAATGTATGGTCTTTATGATAGGGTAGTTAGTTTAACTGGTGGAAAATATAGGGAATTAGCTACTGACAGGACTCAAAAATTTAGCTATCCAATTACTGGAAGACTTTCACTTGGTAAATATGATTTGCTGATTGTGACTCCTGCTACTGCCAATACAGTTGCAAAGATTGTTCATGGTATTTCAGATACTTTAGTTACAAATGCCGTTGCTCAGGCTGGTAAAGGGGCTGTTAAAACACTTATAGTTCCGGTAGATATTCATCCTGGTCCTATTGATACAGTTTTACCTTCAAAAATGGAAGTTTCTAAATGTGAGGATTGCAAAGAGTGTGTTGCATCTTTAATATGTGAACAGAAAGCTATTGTTCCTCACAAGGAAATTGACTTGCTAAAATGTATCGGTTGTGGTCTTTGTAAAGATGCATGTCCAAATGGAGCAATATCTGAAGGTAAAATCATAACAATGTATATGAGGGATATTGATATTGAAAATACTAAAAAATTAACTGGTATTGGAGATATTGAAATATTTGAAAATCCTAATGAGTTATTGGACTTTTTAAAAGATTATTAGATGAATTCTATTTCATCTCCTTTTTTTTAATTTATTTTTTATTTTATTTTCTTCAAACTCAATTATGTAATCTGCTTTTTTTAAAGGAGTATATTTTTCCCAGGGTTTTAGGGTTTGAATATCAAAATCTTTAAATTTTCATCTAAAAAGTACACATCTATGTTAAATTTCATAAAGGATGTATGAATTCCTGAGCTAAATCTATTTTTAGCTTTTATAATAAAAACTAAGCCATAATCAATATTTTTTTTATAACATCAATCCTTTAAGGCGTTTGAAATATGTGTCTGCATATTTAATGTTTATATTAATGTTTTCTTTAGTGGTTTTATTGTAAATTCCTTTTTTCATTAGCTTAGCTTTTGTTTTTATTGTTTTTAAGTTTTTAGAATCTGATTGGGGAATATTGCTTTTGTTTTAAGAAATTTAGTTTGAAAGTTAAAATCCCATACATTTATTTATTAATTAAACTAAAAAATATAATATAAATAACTGATACGTGTTGATAAAATGAGAAACATAATTGTAAAAGAATTAAATCAAACTTATATTGAAGATATCGATATTGAAATCGTTGAAAGAAAAGGTATAGGTCACCCAGACAGTATTAGTGATGGTATTGGTGAAACTGTAAGTGAAGCTTTATGTAAAATGTATATGGATGAATTAGGTGGAGTTCTTCACCATAATACTGACGAAGTTCAAATTACTGCTGGTGAATCCAATCCTGTATTCGGCGGAGGTAAAATCTTAAAACCTATCGATATATTATTAACTGGTAGGGGAGTTTCAGAATATGACGGAATTAAATTCCCTCTTGACAGAGTAGCTATTGAAGCAGCTAAAAACTTTTTAGATGATACTATCATTAATTTAGATGTTGAATTGGATACTGTTGTTGAATGTAAAATAGGACACGGATCTGGAGATTTAGTAGATGTGTTTAAAAGAGAAGGTGCACCTTCTTCAAATGATACTTCTTTTGGTGTAGGTTATGCTCCATTTTCAGAAACTGAAACTTTAGTTAAAGCTACTGAAGAATTATTAAACTCAAAACCTTTCAAAGCTAAACATCCTGCTGTTGGTGAAGATATTAAAGTTATGGGTTTAAGAGAAGGAGAAAAAATTACCTTAACTATTGGATGTGCAATGGTTTCAAAATTTGTTGCAAACAGGGAAGAATACATTGCGGTTCGTGAAGAATTAAAAGATATTGTATCTGATCTTGCAACCAAATACACCAACAGGGAAGTTGAAGTATTTGTTAACACTGCAGACAATGATGATGCAACTGATGAATCAGGTTATTATTTAACTGTAACTGGTACTTCTGCTGAAATGGGGGATGACGGTTCTGTAGGTAGAGGAAACAGAGCTAACGGATTAATTACTCCGTGCAGACCAATGTCCATGGAAGCTAGTTCCGGTAAAAACCCTATTAACCATGTAGGTAAAATTTACAATATTTTATCTAATGAAATAGCTAAAGATGTTGTTGAAAATGTTGAAGGAATCAAACAGATGAATGTTATGATTTTAAGCCAAATTGGTAAACCTATCGATCAGCCAAAAGCAGCTTCTACTCAGGTTATCTTGGAAGACGGAGTCAAACTTGAAGATGTTGATAAAAAAGTAGAACAAATTGTTGACAGGTGGCTTGAAGATATATCAATCATTACAGAAAATGTTGTTCAAGGAAAAACAAGAACATTTTAGATTGCAGGTGTGATTTAATCATGGTTTGATAACTGTGTATTAAATTTCCTTTCTCGTTTTTTTTCAACTAAATTAAATCTCTATTTATTAGAGATTTTTATTTTTTTTAAATTATTCAACACAATATATCAATTAATTTCTTATTAATATAGGGAGAATTAACATGCCAATAAAAGAGGCAGATAAATCATATGATCATAAAAAAATAGAAAAGAAGATTCAAAACTTCTGGATAGAAGGAGATACTTTTTCTAAAGTAAATAAACTTAGAGCTAATGGTCCCCAATATTCATTTTTAGATGGGCCTCCATATTGTAGTGGTAAAATACACTTGGGAACTGCTTGGAATAAAGTTATTAAAGATTCCTACTTGCGTTATAAAAGCATGAACGGATTTAGCTTAAGAAGACAGGCTGGATGGGATATGCACGGTCTTCCGATTGAACACAAAGTGGAAGAATTGATGGGCATCAAAAGCAAACAGGAAATTGAAGAAAACATTGGAATAGCTAAATTCGTTGATAAATGTAAGGAATTTGCAATAGACAATAAATTAGCTATGGAAAAAAGAATTTGATGATTTGGGAGTTTGGATGGACTGGGAAGACCCATACATGACCTTGGATCCTAAATACATGGAATCTTCATGGTGGACTTTAAAAAGAGCTAATGAACAAAATTTACTTGTAAATGATAAAAGAGTAATTAGCTGGTGTCCTCATTGTGAAACAGCATTGGCTGCAGCAGAAATTGATTATGAAGAAAAGGTGGACCCTTCAATTTTTGTCAAATTCCCGGTTAAAACTCCAATATTGGAAGACAATGATTTGCCCGAATTTTTCCTTGTATGGACAACAACTCCATGGACACTTCCTGCAAACTTGGCTATCTGTGTAAATCCTGAATTTGATTATGCACTTGTTAAGATTGACGGAGAAATTTTACTTCTTGCTCAAAACTTAGTAGAAACCGTTTTAGGTCCTGCTACCATTGTACATAAAACTAAAATACCTGCTGAGAATGAAGATGAAGAAGACAAAATCATAAAAGAAACTGAAGTTGTCTATGAGATAGTTAAAGTTGTTAAAGGTGAAAGCTTACTTCATAAATCCTACATTTATCCGTTGGAAAAAGAAGTTTCAATACATGATGAATTTGATAAAAATGAAAATGTCCACACTATTTTACCTGGAGACCATGTAGAGCTTGGTGAAGGTACTGGATTTGTACATACAGCACCTGGCCATGGTCCTGACGATTTTGAAGTAGGTAAAGCTTATGATTTGCCGATTTTCTGTCCTGTTGATGAAAGCGGTAATTTCACTGATGATGCAGGAAAATATGCAGGTGAATTCTGTAAAGCTGCCAATGACGGAATTATTGCTGATTTGCAAGAAAGCGGTTTGATGTATAGAAATGAAACAATAGAACACAGATATGGGGTATGCTGGAGATGTAAAACTCCTATTATATATTTGGCTACCAAACAATGGTTCTTGAAAGTAACAGACATTAAACAAAAAATGCTTGATGAAATCGACAAAGTGGAATGGGTACCGCAATGGGCAGGTCAGGGAAGATTCAGAGACTGGGTAGACAATGCTAAAGACTGGACCATTTCAAGACAAAGATACTGGGGTATTCCAATTCCTATTTGGGAATGTCCTGATTGTGGTGAATTAAAAGTAATAGGTTCTGTAGAGAATTAAAAAATGAAGCTTTAAATGACATTTCTGTTGATGATGATGAGCTTGTTCACAGGCCATATGTTGATGAAATCATAATGAAATGTGATAAATGCGGTTCTGAAGTAAAAAAGAATTCCGGATGTTTTGGATGTTTGGATTGACTCAGGAGTAGCTGGATGGGCTTCATTATATTATCCTCAACAACAGGAGAAATTCAATCAATGGTTCCCGTATGACTTCATTACAGAAGGCCATGACCAGACTAGAGGATGGTTCTACTCACAATTAGGTACTGGTGTAATTTCAATGGGACAAGTGCCATATAAAAAAGTATTGATGCATGGTTTTGTTTTGGATGAACACGGTAAGAAAATGAGTAAATCATTAGGTAATGTAGTTTCTCCTGAAGAGGTTATTGAAAAATACGGTGCTGATGTATTAAGATTCTATTTATTATGGGCAAGTAAACCATGGGATGATTTAAAATTCGTATGGGATGAATTGCTTAACGTAAATAAGATGTTTAATATTTTATGGAATGTATATGTATTTTCAACTACTTACATGTCTTTAGATGAATTTAATCCAACTAAAATAACTGAAAAAGATATTATTTTAAGGGATGAAGACAATTGGATTATATCAAGGGCCAATACTTTAGTAAAAAGAAGTTGGTGAAGATTTAGAAAAATTATCATTCCATAAGGCTACAAGAAAAATCAATAACTTCATATTGGAAGATTTAAGCCGCTGGTATGTAAGGCTTATTCGTGGAAGAACATGGGTAGAAAGTGATGATCCGGATAAACTTGGAGCATATTACAGTTTATACACAGCTATCTACAAGCTGATTTCAGTTTTATGTCCGATAGCTCCTCATGTCTGTGAAGAAATCTATGAAAACTTAGTTAAAGGAGTAGATGAGAATGCTCCTGAAAGTATTCACATGCTTGACTGGGGATATGATGAATCTAAAATAGATTCTGATTTAGAGCAAAAAATGGATGTAGTAAGGGAAGTAATTGAAGCGTCTGCAAGAGCAAGAGATATAGCCAGATATAAACTTAGATGGCCTGTATCTGATATTACCATAGTATCTCAAGATGAAGATGTTCTTAAAGCTATTGAAGAGTTGCAAGATATTATTAAAGACCAATCAAACACTAAAGAAGTATTGACTGCTGCAGAGTTTGAAAACTTGTCATTTAATGCAAAACCTAATTAAGACTTTAGGTCCTAGACTTAAAGGAGATATGGGTATTGTTAAAAAATATCTTGAAGAAGCTGACGGTAATTTAATTAAAAATGAATTGGATGATACTGGTAAATTCACTGTTGAAGCAGATGGAAAATCATTTGAATTAGATGATGGGGATATATTATTTGATACTGAGCTTCCTGATGACTTTGTAAGTTCTGAATTTGAATTCGGTAATGTATTTGTAAATACTAATGTAACTACTGAAATCAAACAGGAAGCTATGGCTCGTGAACTTATTAGAAGAGTTCAGGACATGAGAAAAGATTTGGATTTAGATGTAGAAGCTAACATTGATGCTGTTGTAAGTACTTCTAGTGAATTTAAAGAATTAATACTCCCACAATCTGAATTTATTGTTAATGAAATCAGAGCACGCAGTTTAATTACTTCTGATGGAAAAGAATGTTTAGATGGTGAGGATGTTTATACTAAAGATTGGGATATTGAAGGCGAAGACGTCTGTATTTCTATAAGATTAGTGCAATAGGTGTTTAAAATGACTTTGACAGATTCTGAAATGGAATATATTGAAGGAATCCTTGGCAGGAAAATGAATGAGTTGGAAGAAGGGATGTTAGATGTAATGTTTTCAGAACATTGCTCTTACAAAAAGCAGTAGGCCAATTTTAGGCACATTTCCTACTGAAGGTGAAAATATTATTTTAGGTCCTGGAGATGATGCAGGTTTAGTTTCAGTAACTGATAAATATGCTTTGGCTGTAGGTATGGAAAGTCACAACCATCCTTCAGCTATTGAGCCTTATGGAGGGGCAGGTACTGGAATCGGGGGAATTTTAAGAGATATTATTTCTATGGGTGCAAGACCAATAGCTCTTTTAGATTCTTTACGTTTTGGATCTTTAGATGATGAAAAATCAAAATATTTATTTGAACATGTTGTAGAGGGAATTTCCGACTATGGTAACAGGGTAGGAGTTCCAACAGTAGCAGGTGAAGTTGAATTTGATGATTCATTTAGAACAAATCCCTTAGTTAATGTAATGTGTGTGGGACTTGTTGAAAAAACAAAAAATTGTTCGCGGAAAAGCTCCGTATGTTGGAGATGTCTTTTTATTGATGGGTGGTACAACTGGCCGTGACGGAATTCATGGTGTAACATTTGCATCAGAAGAGTTAACTTCAGATAGTGAAACAGAAGACAGGCCTGCTGTACAGGTAGCTGATCCATTTACTAAAAAAAAGAGTTTTAGAAGCTTCACTTGAAATTTTGGACGAAATCAATGTTAGCGGAGTTAAAGATTTAGGTGGTGGAGGATTGACCTGCTGTATTTCAGAGCTTGTTGATGAATCAAATAATGGTGCAAGAGTTGATTTGCGCAATATTCCTTTAAGGGAAACCGGAATGACTCCATATGAAATCATGCTTTCAGAATCTCAGGAAAGAATGGTTTTTGTAATTAATCCTAAAGATGTTAAAAAAGCACAGGAAATCTGTGATAAACACGAAATTGTTTCAGCAGTTATAGGGGAAGTTATTGACGGAAATAATATGATAATTGATGATGAAGGTTCTTCTTTAGCTGATTTGCCAACTATCTTATTGGCGGATCCCCCTTCACTTAATCGTGAATTAAAAGAAATAGCTGAAGATACCTCAAAAGTTGAAGTGGAACATCCTCCAGTTAGGCAATCATTACTTGAACTTTTATCTTCACCTAATATTGCTTCTAAACAATGGGTTTACAAACAATATGACCATGAAGTTCAGGTAAGAACTGTTGTAAAACCAGGTGATGATGCAGCTGTTTTAAGAATTGATGATGATACTGCTATTGCACTTACAACTGATGCAAATACAATCCACACCAAATTATCTCCGTTTGACGGTGGTGCAGGTTGTGTGGCTGAAGCTATTCGTAATGTAATTTCTATGGGTGCAACTCCTTATGCTGTTGTAGATTGTCTTAACTTCGGAAATCCTGAAACTCCGGAAATTTTGTGGCAATTTAAAAGAACAATTGAAGGTATGTCTCTTGTAGCTGAGAATTTTAATGCTCCAGTTATCAGTGGAAATGTAAGTTTCTATAATGAAACCGAAGGTATTAAAATCAATCCTACTCCTGCTGTTGGTGTTATAGGTGTTGAAAACATTGAAAACATCAGAACAATGGACTTTAAAAACTCTGGTGATAAAATCCTTTTAATCGGTACTACCTATGATGAGGTAACCGGTTCTGAATATCACAGGTCTATCCACAATATTGAAAAAGGTATGGCTCCAAGAATCAGGATTGAAGATGAATTGGCTAACGGTAAAACTATTTTAAAATTACTTGATGAAGATTCATCTAAAAATATTACAGCTGTTCATGATGTATCTCATGGTGGATTGGCTGTTGCATTATCAGAAATGGTTATGAAAGGTAATATTGGTTGTGAAATAGATTTGGATTCAATTATAACTTCTGGGGATTTGGAAGAATCAGATTTAATTTATAGTGAATCACATGGTAGATATATTATAACAGTAAATGCTGATGCTGTTGATGAAATATTAAATAAAATAGATGTTCCTGTAGCTATTATAGGGGAAGTTAAAGGAGCTGTTTTAAAACTTGGAGATAATGAATTTACCATTGATGAATTAAATGATTCTTATCATGGAGTTATTGAAAAATATATGGCTTAAGCTGGTGCGCTGATGTTTTTGTCTAAATTAGATTCTCTAAAAGATGCTTTAAAATTAATAGAAAATAATCAGAAGGTAATGGATTATGAAGAAATACCTTTAAAAGATGCTCATAAAAGGGTATTGGCTGAGGATATTATTTCTTTTCATGATTCTCCTCCTTTTGACAAATCTGCAATGGATGGTTTTGCTCTTAAGGGAGTAAATACTTTTGGAGCATCACAAAGTAATCCTAAGCATTTAAAAATTGTTGATTCAATTGGTGCAGGGGATTTTTGTGATAAGACAATAGGTGAAAATGAAGCTATTGTAATAGCTACAGGATCTCCTGTGCCTGAAGGTGCAGATGCTGTTCTAATGAAGGAATATACTACAACACAGGGGGATGAATTAACTATTTACAGTCAGGTCACTCCAGGTGAAAATGTAAGCCCAAAAGCTGAAGATATCAGTAAAGGTGATGTGGTTTTATCTAAAAATACATTTATCAGATATCAGGAAATGGGTTTAATAGCTTCTGCAGGTTACAATACAGTTAAAGTTTTTAAAAAAGCCTAAAGTAAAAGTAATTATTACTGGTAATGAACTTGTAGAGCCGACTAAGGAAGAAATATCTAAAGCTAAAATAATCAACTCTAACCAGTACACAATTGGCTCAATGCTTGAAGACTGCGGGGTTATTTTTGATATTTGTCATGTAAAAGATAGTTTTGAAGAAGTCAAAGAAGCTATTTTGGAATCATTGGAAGAATATGACGTTATAATGACTACTGGTGGAACAGCTATCAGTAAAGGTGATGTTGTTTTAGATGTTGTTGGTGACATTGGTGAAATACTGTTCCATGGTGTATCCATAAGGCCTGGAAAGCCTATTGGTGCAGGTATTGTTAATGATAAAATGATATTTACATTTTCAGGACAGCCAGTTGCAGCTATGTCTCAATTTGATATCTTTGCAAGGAAATATTTATTTAATATGCAGGGCAGAGACTTTAATTTCCATATCGTCCAAAGAGAATCTTTATTAAAAATTCCTTCTCAGCTTGGAAGAACTGATTTCATCCGTGCATTTTCAGATGATGATTTTGCAAGGCATGTGTTAAACAGAGGTTCTGGTATAATCAGGTCTATGGTGGAGGCAAACAGCTACATCATAATAGATGAAAATGATGAAGGATATCAAAAAGGCGATATAGTTGATGTTGTCTTCTTTGATTCATTAATTTGGTAGGCTAAGAGGTCATTTAATGAATGGTATTTATTATTATTTAATAGCTTTCATTGTTATCTGGATATTGGCATTTGGACTGAAAATAAATTAACTAATCATGGATTTGAAATTCAGTTTCCTCTTATAATGTGGAGAACTGAAAAGTTTAAAAATTTCATAAAAAAGAATGGCTAATCTTTCTCCAAAGTTTTGGAAATGGTTCATGAATATAGGGATTGTAATTTCATATATTGCAATGATATATATTACATGGACTCTGGTTAGTTCATTATCATCAATGTTGGAAACTCCTTCAGTTTCTTTAGTTATTCCTGGTGTTGAAATGCCGGGTTCATCAATTTATGTTCCTTTGGGATATGGATTAATTGCTTTAGCTACTGTATTGATAGTTCATGAATTTTCTCATGGCATATTGGCTATTGTTGAGAAAATAAATGTTAAATCAGTAGGTTTGATGTTATTCGCAATTCTTCCGGGAGCATTTATGGAACCTGATGAGAAGAAATGAAAGAAGCTAAGAAATCTTCTAAATTAAGAATATATGCTGCAGGGTCAATGGCAAACATTACTTTGGCAGTGATGGCTCTTTAATAGTTTCTGCAGTAGGATCTTATGTTATTCCTTCTACTTTTGAAGAAGATGGGATTGAAGTTGACAGGCTTGTAGGTGATTCTCCTGCAAGTAAGGTTCTTAAAGAAGGAATGATTATTGAATCAATTGATAATCATAAGGTTCATGATTCAAACAGCTATGTAAATGCGGTTAATAATCTTAAACCTGGTCAAAACATAACTATAGGCACGAATGAAGGTGATTATTCTATAATTTTAGATAAAAATCCAAACAATGAGTCTAAAGGATATATGGGTATTCAAGCAGCTAAACATTATGAATTAAATGATGGTGTAGCTAGCATATATGGTGATACACTGCCTTGGATATGGTTTGGGGTACTTGAGCTGTTCCAGTGGATATGTATACTGAATTTAGGTATTGGTTTATTTAATTTACTTCCATTAAAACCATTGGACGGAGGGCACATGTTTGAAACATTGCTTAGCTATAAACTGCCTAAATACTTATAAACCTATTGTAAATTCATTATCTTTGATTTTAGGAATGATTATTATATTTAGCATTGTATATGGATTTTTATAATAAATCCTGTTTTATTTTTTAATAGGGATAATTTCCTTTTTCTTCATATTCTTTTTTAACCATTCTTTAAAAATAGAATCATATATTTTAATGCTTTTGAGAACTCTTGAAAAATCATTAAAAATAAGTGTTGTAAAATTAGTTAAATTAAAAATAGATTCGGATACTGAATATAAATCTGGAGTTAAAAAAAAAAGATTAAGGAAGAATAATTAAATTCTTTCCTAAATCTAGAAGTATCTTTCTAAAATTCCTTCTAAGATTTTGTAGTGGCGCCCTTCATCTTTGGAACTTTCTTTGAAGAAGTCAGTTGCGTCTTCGAGGTTTTCAGCTGCAGCTTTTTCAGATGCTTCTCTTTTTTCAGCGTTAGCCATTTTTTCTCCTTCTAACATCATTTCAATGTTAGCTTTGAGATCATCATTTAATGATTCCGTTCATTTCACAGAATCTTGCTGCGTGTTCTGCTTCTTCCCAAGCTAATCTTTTGAATACTTCAGCTAATTCTCCGTAACCAGACCTTGATGCTTGTCTAGACATAGCTAAGTACATACCTACTTCTTGGGTTTCTCCGTTGAAATTGTTTTGTACTTCTTTTTCTACTCCAGTACCTACAGTACTGCCTATTTTATGTTCGTATTTAATCATAATAATAACCTCCAATTATTAGTAATTAATAAATTTATATTTCATATTTTATAATTCTTTACATGCTTTAGCTAAAGTTTTTCCTAACTCATAGCTGTCAATATTCTCTTCTTCAGTTGGGATGTAATAAATTTCTTGGGAGTCCACTACGTCAAATCCGTAATTTTCAAGTTTTTCTGCGAGTTTTTTAGCAGTTCCTCCTTTTCCACCCATTGAACCAAATGTGACTGCTTTTCTGTTGATGTTTGTTTTATCAAATCTAAGACCTTTTAAGTAGTACATGATGTCCCCAATACTTGGGTATGGTTCGTCATTAATGGTAGGATCTCCAATAGCTATTCCTTTACTGGTTAAAATACTTTTAACGATTTCACTTCTTTCATCTTCGTGCAAGTAGAATATTTCAACATCGTAACCTTCAGATATAGCACCTTCAGCTAATTCATGAGCCATTTTTTGGGTAGAGTAGTGCATAGTATCGTAGACAATTGTAATTTTGTCTTCACATACACCTTGTGCCCAGTCAGTATAAGCTCCGATAATTTTCATTGGGTCAGTCCAGATTTGACCGTGGGACGGTGCAATCATTTTGATTTGTTCAAGTAAACCTAATTCCACTACTTCGTTTAATTTTTTAAGAACAAGTTTGGAAAGTGGAGTGATTAAGTTAGCATAGAATTTTTGTGCAGCATCCATTAACACATATTCTGGAACTTCGTGGTCGAATCTTTTTGTGAAACATAAATGTTGACCGAATGCGTCATTTGGGAATAAAATTCCCCTCTACAAGTAAGGTAAACATACTGTCAGGCCAGTGTAATAAGAATGCATCTAAAAATGCAAAGGTTCTGCCATCCATTTCTAAAGTGTCACCTGTACCTACAGTAACAAATTCTGCACCTTCTAATGCAGGATAATGTTTTAAAAGACCTTTTACAGCAATTTCTGAACAGTAAATTGGTGCTTCAGGGAATCTTTTATGTAAATCTACAAGAACTCCTGAGTGATCTTTTTCAACGTGATTTTGAATAATGTAATCTACAACTACTTCATCTCTGCCTTCTTGTGCGAAAGCATCTTCAATACGTGCCATCATTTCTTGAGTTTTACCAGGGTAAGCATTATCAATAACAGCTACGTGGTCTTCACCAAATACAATGTATGCATTATAGGTTGTTCCGTCTAAAGTGTATCCATGGTAACTTCTTAAGTCCCAATCGAGTACACCAATCCAATATACTCCATCACCGATTTTTTGAGCATTTGCTTTCATTTGAATCGCCTTATATGTCTTTTTTTTGAATTTTGTTTTATTTCATACGAATAATTCGCATGATTAGAATTGTATTATGTATGAACTAATATATAAATTTATTGGGTCTTTGATATATCCTTAAGTTGAACATTTTATAAATGAAGGGTTAATTTTATTAGATACGAATATTATATTATACTTATATAAATTTAGTTTGTTAGTATAGTTACAAACGGAGATATTTTTAATGATTAAACAAAAACCACTTCAGATATTTTCTAAAGATGCGGATATGGGTATTGATGTTGTTAAAAGCCCAGTCAAACTTACAATTTTGGAAATGCTTCGTAGCAATGACATGGAATTTGATGAAATTGTTAGAAATACTGGTAAATCAAAATCTACAATTTCTGTACATTTAAAAAGTTTACAGGAAGATGGAATAATCTCATACAGATTAGGCGAGTCAGACAGCAGAAGAAAAATTTTTTATTTAAATTCAAAATATCTTGGTTCTGTAGAAGTATCAAAGAAAAATGAAATTGAAGAAACAAGAGCTGAATATTTAATTGAGAACATTGTTGAAAATGACGGAGATTTCACAGTCTTATTATTCCATACTTTAAGGTCAATGCTTATACAGGAAGGAATAAATATTGATCCGGTATTGCATTCTACTGGTATACGTATGGGACAATCTTTATATAATAAGTTGTATGATGATGATTTGGAAGTATTTATAGAAAATATTGCTGAATTTTGGGAAACAAAAGGCTTAGGTAAATTATCTTTTAAATTAGGTCAAATTATCAAAATCACAGCTTCCGATTGTTTTGAATGTGAATTACTTCCAAAAACAGGAAAACCGGCATGTTATTTGGACACAGGTATTTTTCAAGCTTTGTTCAGCGAATTTTTCGGATTGCCGGTTCGTGTAATTGAAATTCAATGCTGTACAATGGGCGATGAAAACTGTGTTTTTGAAATTGAGCCTTTTAAACGCAAATAACTTTAGTCATCTGTAAATTTAATTATGGTTGTTGTAAGGTATGGTTTTTCAGTTGAAAAACCTTCCACTATTTTTTTCATTTTCTTGGGTACAATTTTGTACTGAAAATACTTCTTTAGGTCTGTTTTTTTCATCAATAGCAGATTCCAGTTCTTTTGTATTTCTGGAAGCTTTCATTAAAACGATTGAATCACTATGTTCCAGGAAATTGTCCAATCTGCCATCTATTTTTGGAACAATAGTTAATATGTCATTTTTTTCAACTAAAGGTTCATTTTTAGCAGCTGCACAGGCAGTAAATGAAGTAATCCCTGGTATTGTTTCTATTTCATATCTATTGGCCAGTTTCTTTTGAGTATATGAATATGTACTAAATATTGAAGGATCTCCAAGAGTTATAAAAGCTACATCTCTTCCGCTGTCTAAATAATTAGCTATTAATTCTGCAGCACTATTCCAATATTTTTCAAGCTCTTGCTGATCTTCAATCATTGGGAATAAAGGTTCTACAACCATTAATCTTTTATAATCTTTTCTTTTTTCTAAAATTGGTGTTACAATTGACAATGCTATACTTTTCTTTTCTTTTGCGGATTTTGGTGAAAATATTACCGGAACACTTTCTAAAATTTTAGCTGCTTTTAAAGTAAGTAATTCTGTATCTCCAGGTCCAACACCAATTCCAATTAACTTTCCTTTTTTCGCCATATTATCATCTTTATGATTTAATTTTTGTGAATATTAGTTTTCATATGCACTTCTATAATTTATTTATAGTATTGTAACTAATATATTGTTTGATGTCTAATTCTATTTTTTGTCCAAATTGTGGTATGTTAAAAAGTAATTGTACTTGCGGTCATTCAAATAATGAGGTTTCTTCATCAAATGGGGATTCTGTTGATTTGTTTAGCTTTCAAAAGCCAAAATCTTCTTCTATTTTAGATGATGAAATTCCTGAAGTTTATTCTATTGAAGACCACAGGTTAGATGAAGATACAGTTTCTTATCTTCAGGGAAAATACCCGCACATTGAAACAGACATAATTGAAAATTTTCCTTTTGAAACACCTAGGGTGGGGCAGCTTGATATTATACAGGATATTAACGATGCAATTCGTCAGGGATATAAATATATTATTTTGGAAGCAGGAACAGGAACAGGTAAATCTGCAATAGCTACAACATTAGCTAAAATGTACGGTTCTGCTTATATTTTAACAATGACAAAACAGTTGCAGGCTCAATATGCTGATGAGTTTGATTTCCCTTTAGTTAAAGGTAGGCAGAATTTTGCCTGTTTAAATGATAATTTAGAGTCTACATGTGATATGGGAACTTGTAAGACAACGCCAACTTCAAGTAACTTTTTCTGCCCATATGGAGTAGCTAAAAATCCTACTTTAGATGCAGAATTAGCTTTTGAAGATTCTTATGGTGGAACTGTATTTTATCAATCAGGCCAGCACTGCCATTATTGGAATCAGAAGGCAAATGCAGTTAACTCTCCAATTACTTTGATGAACTATGACTATGGAATTCTGGAGTTAAATTATGTAAAACATTTTGGTACAAGATCTTTATTGATTTTAGATGAAGCTCATAATATTGAAAATAAATTAACGAAGACAATGGAAGTTAATTTATTTAATCACCGTTTAGAGAAGGATATTAATAAAGTAATATCTAAAGAAACATTGAAAGACGGGGAACTTAAGGATTGGATAATGGAAATTGCAGCTATTACAGAAAGCTATGAAGATATTGACATTAAAGATATTTCTAAAAATAAGGCGGATAGAGTAAGGTCAACTATCGGAAGGCTTAAGTCACTTAAAAATAACCTGGAAAAAGAACCTAAAAATTGGGTTATTGATGCGGATGATACAGGTGTTACATTTAAACCATTAAAAGTTCATCACTATGCTACCAATAATTTATTAAAATACGGGGATGTTGTTATATTTATGAGTGCAACTATCCTTTCCCATAAGATGTTTTCAAAGTGGTTAGGTTTAAATCCTAATGAAGTATATCATATTAAAGTTGACAGTCCATTTTCAAAAGAAAAAAAAGACCTATTATTTTAGATTTGGCAGGTAAAATGTCTGCAAACAGGATTAAAGATACTGCACCTAAAACAATTCCTATTTTGCAAAAAATTCTGGAAAAACATAAGGGCGATAAAGGTTTGATTCATACCAACAGCTATAAATGTCAAAGGTATATTAATCGGAATTTGCCTAATTCAAGGTTAATTTCACATACTTCAAAAAATAGGGAAGAGGTATTAAATTATTTTGAAAAAGATGAAAATCCTTTGGTTTTGGTATCTCCGTCAATGAGTGAAGGGGTGGATTTGCCATACGACAAATGCAGATTCCAGGTTATTTATAAAATTCCTTTCCCTTATCTTGGAGATAAGCAGGTTGATATGAGACGTAGAAGAGACCAAAAATGGTATGCATATAAAACAGTAATGACTCTTATGCAGGCTTATGGTCGTGGAATGCGTGCAGAAGATGATTCTTGTTATACTTATATCTTAGATAGTGATGTTAACATGATTCTTAAAAGTCCATTATATCGCTCTTTAATCCCTGACTTCTTTAAGGAAGCTATTGTCAGGCTTAAGGATTAAAATATTTTAAAAAAAGTACGGACCTAGGGGGATTTGAACCCCCGACCTCAGGATCCGAAGTCCTGCGTCATTCCTGGCTAGACTACAGGCCCAAAATAGTATTTATTCTTTTTTATTTTTCTTTGAATCAACAGAGACAATAGGAATTTCATCTATTTCTTCAACACTTGAGAAAATATCGTCAATAGATTCATTATCTAAACTAGCTTTTTCGTATTCTATTTCTTCAATTTCTTCTTGACTAAGTCCTTTTTCTTCTTCAGGTCTTTCTTTAGGTAATGGGACATCGTCCAGTGTTGCTTGTTTGGTGTGGGTGACTCCTTCTAATTTGGAAACAGGTTTTTTAAGGTTTTCTTTAAATTCACCAATGTCAAATTCTCCAATTTTGTAAGATTCTTTATCTAAAGGGATATTACTTTTTGGAATAATTTTTTCTTTTGGTTTTTCTATTTCTTTTTTTTCAGCTTTTTCTTCCCTGTCTATATTTTTAATTGAACTAGCTAGTTTATCTGCTTGTTTAAAGCCAAATATTTTGTATGCTCCAATTATCACCAACAGCACTCCAATTATTATCATAACTGCAACAATACTGTTGTGTTCTCCGGAGGTTACATTGTCAATAACTCTATCACTAGCTCCTATAAACATAATAATGGATCCAATAAGTAATAATATTCCTATAGCTAAACTAACTATTCCACTTACAGGAGTTCCACCTATTTTTGCATTTAATAGATTATCAAAGCCTTCAGAAATAGTTCCGTCTAAGGAATCAGAGGGTTCTTCGCTGTATTCTTCATCATCTTCAGAAAATTCAATATCATCTAATTTAGTTTTTATGATGTAATCTTCATTTATTTCTTTTTTTTCTAAATTTTCCCCGGGTGTTGAATCAGAATCAGGGCGATAAATAAATTCATCATCTATTTCGTATTCTTTGTTGTCATCTGTGTCATGAAGGTATGCAAGTAATTCTTCATCTTCTTCATACTCTTCATTGTCTTTTACATCGAATACATCTTCTGAATTGTCAGCAGATTCGTTTATGTCTTCATCTTTGACATTATTTAGCATATCCTTTAAATTAGAAATCCTATGCTCATTTTCTTTAGATTTTTTCATAAACTATCCTCTTAATCGTATTCTCTCCATGTGTGTCCACATTTAAGACACTTAAAGAAACGTGTTTCAGCTTCATCAGCACTACGGGTTTGTTGTAACCACCAGGAAGCTTCTGTGTGACCACATTCTGGACAAACCGCTTTTGTAGTTGGAAGTGTATTTACATCTTCTCCTTTTTCAATAACACTATCATTTTCTTTTAATTTTTTCATTAACATTATATTCTGATTTATCTTTTGATAATTTTTTAGTATCCGCAACTACATTTTAATTCATTGTCTTCTGTTGGAAGTAACATTGATCCACATTCAGGACAAAATTCCATATTTTTTAACCCCTTATATAATTTTTTTTCTTATCAAAACTTTTATAACATTTTAAATTATATTCTCAAGTTATTTATATTTTTACTATTTTTTAACATTAAAATTTACTTGAAACGGCATTTAAACAATCGTTAATAATTTTTGCATGGTCGAAAGCAAGTTCGATGTTGACCAAATCTTTTTGGGAAAAAAATACCTATTTCACAGGCATCACTATCTGCTTTTTTATTATCCATATTTCCTTTGGCTATATAAGCTACGGTTATTGTGTGCCCACGAGGGTCTCTATCAGGTTTTGAGTAAACATTAACTAAATCTAACAGTTCTACATCAATGTTTGTTTCTTCTTTAGCTTCACGAATAGCTGCTGTTTCTACAGTTTCACCATATTCTACAAAGCCTCCTGGAAGAGCCCAATGATTTTTAAATGGATCATTTTTTCGTTTAATAAGAATAAAATCAGTGTTTTCATCAAAAATAAAAATGTCTGTGGTTAATGAAGGAATTTTATAATCTCCCATCATATCCCCTCAAAATAAAATAAGTTTTTATTGAAGTTATAAAGTTTCTTCAATAAGTTTTTTAAAGTCTGCAGCATCATCTTTAAGTTGGCTAGCTGCTTTTTTCAATACTTTCCTTGGTCTTTTTCTCTTTTGGTTTTGATGGTCATATTTGGTTCACCGGTAAGAGGATGGTCAATATTGTAAACAGCATATTCAACATCACTATCTTGCATTAAGATGTGTCTAAGTGCATTACATACTCCGTGGCTTTCGCCATGTACAATAAATTCAAGTTCTAATGTTTTATCTTCAATAATTTCAATATTGGTATTGTTATCCATCATATCAACCTTAATTAGCTATTAACATAATTTATAGAAACTTCACGTTTTTTTTTTTTTTCTTACATGTTCTACACTGGACTTCATCATTTCTTTTTGTGTGGTATTCATATAATCTCTGCAACGGGTACACATTGCTTTTAAAACTCCACAATCTTCATCCACTGTAGCTAAATCAACATTATCTCCAGTAATTTTTACTACTTTTGCTTTTACAATATCTCCAATTCTAAAAGCATCTGTCAATTTATCTAAATATCCTGATTTTGCTTGGGATATGTGAATTGCACCCATGTATGGAAGTGCTAAAGGTCTACTACTATCTGTTAAACAATCAATATTTACATTAGCTCTTTGAGTTTTTATATCTGTAATCTGTCCGTAAACAGTATCACCTAATTTTAAAAGAGCAGGTTGGCTAGATTTGGCTTTTACAGTAATAGTCCTCATTTTTGAATCAATTTGAACATTTCCTAATACTGATGATTTAATCTCGCCGTTATCTTCATAAGTACCTTTTCCAAGTAAATATTGCTCAATTATTCCTAGTTTATCTCCAGGCATTACAAATGCCCCGTTTTTTTTATACTCATAATCAAATCACCAAAATAAGGAATTATTAATATTAATATAATAATTTTATTTTTATTAATATTTAAAACTATTTGTACCTTTCATGGAATAAAATTTCATCCAATTGGTAATTTTCCCATTGTCTTTTATTTAAAACTATTTCAAGTTCCTGTGGTGTTAATAATGGTTTTTATACATTTGAGAATCATCAATAGCTATTCTTGGACAGGCTGAAACAACAAAAGCATCTAATTCCATGTATGGCAGTAATATGTCGGGATTTATATTGTCCGCCATTATGATATATGCCTCCATTTTGTTATCTTCTAGAATTTTTTTGATTTCTTTAGCTAGTTTCATTCTGTATTGTCCCTTTTAGAAGAAACTATTATGCCCCATTTTTCAGCTTCTCTTGCTTTTGTAATTCTTGCAAATCTGATTCTCAATATTCTGTCTGCAAAAGCACTGATATCTCTTATTTCACTGTTATATGGGTCTAAAGCCAATACTGGTGATTTGGTAAATAAATAAATTCTAATGGATGGAAATTTCCGCTACCTATAAATAAGTAAACTTCAGCGTCCAAATTTTTGATTGATGAAAAATTGCATCCTAAAACTTGTCCTTTTTAGTATTTTTAGAAGATCCAAGAACTACTTCTTTTCCATTGTCTTCCAAATAATCTTTAATTTCATTTAACAAATGTAAGTGTTGTGTTGTAGTTACAAGAGCTATTTTTGAATAGTCTTCTAGTTTTTCAAGACATTTTTCAAGGTCTTTTTTGACATCAATATTAGAAAAAGCTTCTATGAACAGTGTCGGCACTTCATATTTTAATGGAAGTGGGGTGTGGCCATAATGAACGATTAAATCAACGGAACCTTTCATTTTGTAATCACTTACATCACAGGCTCCAAAACAAGGGTCTCCAGATATTATCACGGTAGCAGGAGTTTGTGATTCAATAGCCTTTGCTATTTTAACGGCCTGCATTTTAAGACCTTCCGGAAATTGGAGACCTACAGTTCTAGCTCCTTTTTTATTAATCTTTCTTATGACTTTGTCTAAGTCCATGTTATACATTGACATTTTAATCTTCAATGGTTTTTTCGATAACTACTTTGCCGTCAATTACATCTAATTTTACAACTGAAAATATTGGAATGCCAGTTTCTTTTTCAACTAATTTTTTGCCTTCTCCTTTTTCAATAACAGCTACTGCAGCTTTTATGTCAATATTTAATTCTTTTAGTGCATTTAAAGTTGAAATTAATGTTCCTCCAGTACTTACAACATCATCTATTAAAAGGATTTTTTCTCCTTCTTTTAAATCATTTATATATAATTTAGAAGACCCGTAGCCTGTTTTTTGACTTATTTCTTTTTCTCCTTCAAGTCCATATTGTCTTTTACGGATAATTACAAATGGGATGTCGGTAGCTAAGGATAAAGCTGTAGCTAAATGTATTCCCATAGCTTCAATAGCGACTATTTTATCAATATCCATATCAACATGTTCTTTTACAACATTTGCTAATTCACGAAGCATTGAAGGTTTCATAGTTGGAACTCCATCACTTATAGGATTAACAAAATAATTATAATCTCCTTTTTTAACAATAGGAGAAGCTTCTAAAGATTTTTTAACTTCTTCTAACATTTATCTCACACAAAAATTTAAAAATTAAATCAAATATAATATATATTTAATATAAATATTAATATAAATTTTTCTTAAAAGAATAATTTTAATCGTGTGATATTATGGCGATGCTTGGAAATTTAGGTGAAAATCTTACTAAGACTATGAAAAAATTAGTAGGAATATCAGTTATTGATAAAAAAACAATAGAGAAGTTGTAAAAGAAATACAACGTGCTTTAATTCAATCTGATGTTAATATCGCTTTAGTTTTAGATTTATCCAAAAAATTAAAAAAAGGGCTCTTGAAGAGAACCTCCAAAAGGTATTACTCCAAGAGAGCATGTTATAACAATTATTTACGAAGAAATGGTAAATCTGTTAGGTGGTGAGGCACCAGGATTGGATATTGATGTTAAACCTTATAAAATCTTGTTCTTAGGTTTGCAGGGTAGTGGTAAAACAACTACTATTGGTAAATTATGTAGATATTTACAGAAAAAAGGTTTTAACCCTGCTGTTGTGTGTACAGATACATGGAGGCCTGCTGCTTATGAACAGTTAAGACAATTAACTGAAGAAATGCAGGTGCCGCTCTATGGAGATCCTGATAATAAAGATGCTCTTGATTTGGCTCAAAAAGGTTTGAAAGAGTTTAAAAACAGGAAAGTCATTATTTTTGATACTGCAGGAAGACATAAACAGGAAGAAGATTTGATTGCTGAAATGGATACCTTGGATGATATTATTCAGCCAACTGAATCTATTCTTGTAATTGATGGAACAATTGGTCAGCAAGCAGGTGAACAGGCTAAGGCATTCTCACAGGCAACTGATGTCGGTTCTATAATAATTACCAAACTTGACGGTTCAGCTAAAGGTGGGGGAGCAATGTCTGCAGTAGCTGAAACTGGAGCTCCAATTAAATTTATCGGTACTGGTGAACGTATTGATGATTTCGAATTGTTCGATCCGGCAAGATTTATTTCAAGATTGCTTGGAATGGGAGATATCCAAACCCTTATTGAAAAAGCCGAAGACAGCATTGATGAGGATATGGCTGAAAAAACCATGAAAAACATGATGTCCGGTAAATTCACATTGGTTGACATGAAAAATCAGTTTGAAATGATGAACAGTATGGGGCCGATGCAGCAGGTTTTAAGCATGATTCCTGGACTTGGAAATAAGGTATCTAAAGAGGCATCTAAAATGACTGAAGACAAAATTGACGGATATAAAGTCATAATGTCTTCAATGACTAAAAAAGAAATGGAAAATCCAAAGTTGATTAAACAGTCACGTATTAGAAGAATAGCTATGGGTGCAGGTGTTGAGGAATCAGAAGTAAGAGACTTGTTAAAATATTACAACAACACTAAAAAAAGACCATGAAAGGCATTGGAAAACGCGGACGTTTTGGTAATAATTCAATGAACCGTATGATGGGTCAATTCATGAAATGATTAGCATGTATGATTTAGTCAAAAAAAATATTGAAAGAAACTAACGGTCAAATTTGCAAACATTGTTTAGGACGCAAACTTTCCCATATTGTGGAAGGCAGAGATAATATAAATCGTGGAGAAAAGATATTTGAAGATTTGGAAATTCCGGAGCCTGAAAACTGTGTGGTTTGCGGAAATATCTTTGATAAAATCAATGATGACTTATTTAAAAAGATTTATGACAAAATTGACTTTTTAAATGTGGAATTTGATACATTTCTTGTAGGATCCAGAATTGATAAGCAAATTAAAACCTGGGATGATGAACTAAGTGAAAAATTCGATTTAGATGTTGAACCAATTAAAAAAGAATTAAACAGAATAATTGGTCGTGAAATTGAAAACACTTTAGAAAAAAAGAAGTTGAATTTGAAAAACAGGATATTGTAATCAATGTTGATTTAAGAAAAGAACCTAAAGTTAGAATTCAGATTAATCCTCTTTTCATTGAAGGAAAATATAACAAATTAGTCCGTGGAATTCTCAAACAAAATGGCCCTGCGGCAAATGTAAAGGAAAAGGATGTGAAGAATGTAATTTTACAGGTAAACAGTATAGGGAATCTGTAGAAGAATTGCTGTCTGAACCTATTTTGGAAGCTACAAATGGCTGGCAGGCCAAATTCCATGGTGCAGGTCGTGAAGACATTGATGTATTGATGTTGGGTTCAGGGAAGACCTTTTGTTCTTGAAATCAAAGAGCCTAAAATTAGAAAAATCAATCTGGATGCTTTGGAAGAAAAAATAAATAAAATGACTGAAGGAAAAACATCTTATCACAATTTAAAATTCTGTGAAAGGAACAGAAAAGCAGAAATTAAGGTATCTTCAAGTGATGCCTATAAAATTTATAAAGCATTGGTAAAATGTGATAAACCTTATGATAAGGATAAATTAGCCAGTTTAAACAATCTGGATGAAATTCATCAACAAACACCTTTAAGGGTGCTTCACAGACGGGCTGATAAAGTAAGGATTAAACATGTTCATAATGTTTCCTGTGAAATAATTGATGATAGCACTTTTGAAATGACTGTTAAAACAGAAGGTGGTTTATATATTAAAGAATTGATTTCCGGTGATGAAGATAGGACCAAACCTAATGTTGGTGAAGTTTTAGGAGTTAAATCTATTTGTGAACAATTGGATGTTGTCGAAGCAAGTGCAAAATAGGAGGATTAATATGGGTAAAGAGTTTACACACTTAACGGATAGTGGGGTGCACATGGTTGAAGTTGGTCAAAAACCAGATCAAAAAAGATTAGCTATAGCTAGTGGAAAAATACATCTGGATAAAAATACTATTGAAATGATTCAGAATGAGGAAATTAAGAAAGGAAATGTATTAACTACTGCTCAGATAGCTGGAATTCAGGCAGTTAAGAATACTTCTTCAATTATTCCTTTATGTCATCCGTTAAATTTAACTGGAATTGAAATAGATTTTGATGTTAAATCAACTGAAATAACTGCAACATGCAGTGTTAAAACATTAGGAAAAACTGGTGTTGAAATGGAAGCTTTAACTGGAATAAGTGCTTGTTTGCTTGCAATATGGGATATGGTTAAAGCAGTTGAGAAAGCTGAGAATGGACAGTATCCTGATACGAGAATAAGCGACATTTGTGTAATTAAAAAAGAGAAAATCTAAAGTTTATATACTATGAAAAAAAATAAATATAGTCAATTATTTTTATAAATTAATTTAAAGGGAGTTTATCATGTCAAAAAAAAGAACGATAAAATTAGCATGCCTCAAACAGGTGCTGGTTTAGTAAGATATTTTGATGAAGAAAGTGTAGGTCCAAAACTTTCTCCTGAACATGTTATAGTTATTACAGTTATTTTAGCTATTTTCTGTTTTGTTTTAAGATTCTCTGGATAAAATCCAGACTTTTTTCTTGTTTTTTTTTAAAAAAACAAGCTATTTTTTATATTTAGGTAATTTAAATGTTAACTAAAAGAATTATTCCTTGTTTGGATTGTGATTTGCAAGTTCCTGAAGGAAGAGTGGTTAAGGGTGTAGAATTTAAAGAAATTAAATATGCAGGAAATCCTGTAGATTTAGCTACACGTTACTATGAAATGGGTGCTGATGAAATAGTTATTTTAGATATTACAGCATCTTATGAAAGAAGAGCAACAATGGCAGATGTAATTGATCGTTTGACTGAAAATGTTTTCATACCTATTTGTGTTGGTGGGGGAATTAGAAATGTTGAAGATTATACAAAAATGCTGAAAGCAGGTGCGGATAAATGTTCTACAAACACTGCAGCTATTAAAAATCCTGAATTGCTTACTGAAGCTTCTAAAGTTGTTGGTTCTCAAGCTGTCGTCGTTGGAATTGATGCAAAAAAGAAGATATGTGGATAATCCATCAGATGCTCCAGATAAAAATGTTGTGGAAACTGATGAAGGATATTGCTGGTTTGATTGCAGTATTTATGGTGGAAGAGAATTTACTGGTATGGATGCTATAGAATGGGCGGTAAAATGTCAGGAACTGGGTGCAGGTGAAATTCTTTTAACTAGTATGGACGGAGACGGAACTAAAGAAGGTTATGACATTGCTCTAAATAAAGCTATCAATGATGCAATTGATATTCCGGTAATAGCTAGTGGTGGCGGAGGAAATCCTGCACATATTTTAGATGTATTTCAAAAAACCGATGTTAGTGCAGCTCTTGCAGCAAGTATTTTTTTTCATTTTAACCAATATTCAATTAATGATGTTAAGCAATACTTAAAAGAAAATAATGTTCCTGTAAGATTATGATAATTAAAGCTCCGATTGACCTGGAATTAACTCAAAATTCAGGTCAAACATCCCAACCTCCCTGGAAATTGGATAATAATATTTACTCTGATGTTGTTGTAGCTGACAATAAAGCGGTTTTATTTCAAGTTAAACAAAAAGAAAATAATTTGGATTTTAATTTCATTGGGGATATTTCTAATAATGAAGCTACCAAGAAAATAAAGACTATTTTTGATTTGGATTTTAATTTAAATAAATTTTATAAATATTTAAATAATCAGCCGGAATTGGCTGATATGACTAATTTTTGTAGAGATTTAAGATTGTTTTTAGCTAAAGATAAATTTGAATGTGTGATTTCTTCAGTATGCTCTGCAAATAATTCAATAGTCAGATGGACAAAATCCATTGATGATATTAAAAAATCATGGGGGAATAAATACACTTATTCTGAAAAAAGATTATTTTACATTTCCCGATGTTTCTGATTTTAAAAACATATATTGTGATGATGTAGAAGAGTTTGAGTGCTGCAGCAATCTGAATAATCCTGGAGAATGTATCAATAATTTAAAAAGCTGCGGTGTTGGATATAGGGCACCATACATGAAAAAGCCAGTGAAATTTTTACACTTGAAATGGACCTTGATGATATTTCAAAAATGTCTTATGATGAGGCATTTGACACAATGCTGAAAGTTCCTGGTGTTGGGCCTAAAGTGGCTGATTGTATTTTGCTTTATGGTTTTAATTTTAGGCAAGCGTTTCCTACTGATGTTTGGATTAAGCGTATAGTCTCTTATCTTTATTTTGATGGTAAGGATATTAATGTTTCTAAAATAAGGGAATTTGGAATGGAAGAGTTTGGAGATTATGCAGGTTATGTTCAGTTATATTTATTCCATTATGCCAGAATGTCCGGTCTGATGAAAAAACTTAAAGGAATGTGATATTATGAAAATAAAGTATGTTACAATTATTGTAGATGATATGGATAAGTCTGCTGAGTTCTATACAAAAGTTTTAGGTTTTGAAGTTGAGGAAGTATTTGATTTACCCGGCGGAAAAATTGTCCTGCTTGGCAATGGGAATGAAACAGGTTTTGAATTGATACAAAATAGTACTTTTAAAACGGGTTTTTATTCTGTAGGTCTGGACGTTGAAGATATCCATGAGGAGCTGGAAAATTTCAGGAAAAATAATGTTAAAATAGCTATGGAAGCAACTAGAATATCTGTTGGCATGATGGCAAGGGTTATTGATCCAAATGGTGTTAATATAGTTTTGATTCAGCATGATGAAAAAGAATAGTTAAAAATAACTATCTTTCTTCAACATGTAAATGGAGCATTTTGTCTCCTTGTTGGATTTTATTTACAACATCCATACCGTCACCAATAACATGACCAAATACAGTGTGTACTCCGTCTAAGTGTGGTTGTGGGGAATGTGTAATGAAAAATTGGCTTCCTCCAGTATCTTTTCCTGCATGAGCCATTGAAAGAGCACCGGTTCCATGTTTATTTGGGTTTCCTTCGGTTTCACATTTGATGGTGTAACCAGGTCCTCCTGTACCGTTACCGTTAGGACAGCCTCCTTGAATCACGAAATTTGGTATTACTCTGTGGAAAGTTAATCCGTCGTAAAATCCTTCTTCTATAAGTTTTTCAAAGTTAGCTACAGTATTTGGAGCATCTTCTTCGAATAATTCCAATTCAATTGTTCCTTTTTCAGTTTCAATTATTGCAACTTTCATTTTATCACTTTTAAATTTTAAATATCATTAATACTATAAATATAGTTAATATAAGTATTTTATGGAAGTATTTTATGAACACAAATGAACTTATTGAAGCTGAAGATAAATATTTTATTAACACTTTTGCAAGACAACCAATTGTTTTAGACCATGGTAAAGGTGTAAAAGTATGGGATAAAGATGGAAATGAATATATTGATATGTTTGCAGGAATTGCTGTAAATGCTTTAGGACATGCGCATCCTAAATTAGTTAATGCACTTCAAGGCCAAGTTGAAAAGCTTATTCATGTTTCAAACATTTACTATAATGAACCAGCTATTGAATATGCTAAAAATTACTTCCTTTAACAGAATTTGACAGATTATTCTATGCAAACAGTGGGGCAGAAGCTAATGAGGGAGCTATTAAATTAGCTTTAAAATACACGGGTAAAAGTGAAATTATTACAGCTAAAGACTCTTTTCACGGAAGAACTTTATTGACATTGGCGGCTACTGGTCATGAAGAATATAGGGAACCTTATTTAAAAAATCTCCCACAAGGATTTATTGAAGTTCCATATAATGATATTGAAGCTATTAAAGAAGCTATCAGTGATGAAACTGCAGCTATTATGCTTGAACCAATTCAAGGTGAAGGTGGAGTAAATGTTCCTTCCAAAAAGTATTTTGATGAAATAGCGGAAATCTGTGCTGAAAAGGATATTCTTTTTAATTTTAGATGAAGTTCAAACAGGTTTTGGAAGATGTGGAACCCTCTTTGCTCATGAACTTTTTTGATATAAAGGCAGATATCATGACTATAGCTAAAGGTGTTGGGGGAGGAGTTCCTATGGGAGCATTTCTTGCAACTGAAAAAGTAGCTGGCGGTTTTGTACCTGGAGATCATGGAACTACTTTTGGTGGAGGTCCTTTAGTATGTGCTGCGGCCAATGCTGTTTTAGATACTATTTTGGATGAAGATTTATTGGAAAACTCCAAAAAAGTCGGTGCTTACTTTAAAGATAAATTAAATGAACTAAAAGAAAAACATGATAAAATAGTTGATGTCAGAGGACACGGATTGATGATTGGTGTTGAATTGTCTGAAAGTGGTGCTGGATATGTTGATAAATTAAGAGAAATGGGATTCTTAATTAACTGCACTGCAGGTAATGTATTAAGATTTGTTCCACCACTCATAATTACCAATGAGAAATTGATGAATTTGTTGAAGCTTTAGACAAAGCTCTTTAAATTTCCCAATTTTTCTTTTTTAAAACTTTTTCAAATGCTGTTGATAATTCCAGTGTTTTTATTTTTTCTAAATTGGCCCACATCCACTCATCATGTTCATCACTGATAGCTATCTCCTGTGATATTTTTTAAATACATAACAACTTGAACAGTTCTTTTATGGATATAATCGTCCTGTATTGCTTCATAGAAGTCACCGACCGCCCCGTCCAAATTAGTCTCTTCTTTTTATTTCACGTACTAGTGCTTCATCGAAAAATTCTCCGGGGTCTACTTTTCCTCCAGGTAATTCCCATTTGTGGGGGTTTGTTCTGGATTTTGGATGTCTTCTAAGTATTAATATTTCATCATTGCTGTTTTTGACTATTCCTCTCATTGTAAGTCCATAAGGTTTGTCCATTTTAAATTCACCTGTTTTACTCTTTGCCATGAGAATATTTAATTATTTTCATTAATTTGTTTTGTTCATTTTTAGTATCATTTCAAGAGTAATATTTATAATATATTAAATTTTATATGTAGTTATTAGTTAGTAGTTCAACTTTAAAGAGGGTAAAGCTCAATGGAAATTAGTGAAAGAATAAGATATGTTGATCAGTTAAGGGCAGTCAGTATACTTTTCTTAATTGCAATAAATGTAGCTATGGTTTTTAAGTATAAAAGTGTGGGAAATTTGCAGGAATATGTTGTTTTTACGACTTTCGGATTCGGTGTTCCGATATTCCTTATGCTTTTAGGTTTGTTAATGATTGATAGGGATTACTCAGATATTGAAACATTTATTAAAACAGACTTTGTAAGGATTTTCATTCCTTTTTTAATCTGGAATACATTATTGGCTTTACTTATGACAGCATCTGCAGGCAAGCTTAGCTTTAGCTTTAGCTGTGTAGTTTATTTCATGTCTAAATTCATGACTCAGCACTGGTATGCATGGATGTTACTTGGTCTTTACCTGTCTTTACCTATATTTTCCCCATATGTCAGGTCAACAAAATTAAGAGGTGCAAAATATTTCCTTATCCTTGCAATATCTGCATCACTTATCTATCAACTAATCGCATATATCGGGTCTCCGACCTATTTTAATCTAACTTTCTTCATAGGTCCAATCCTTTACATGTTTCTGGGATATTATTTGGAAAATCACAGGTTCAATATAAAATCCAAATGGTTGATTTTACTTGGTTTTGTCATATTTCTGATAACAACTGTTTACATGATTAATTTTGACATATTTGTAAATGGAATTCAAAAGACAATATTCCTGCATCATTATAACTTCCTTACAGAAAACTATGTAGATGTAAGTGTAGTGGCTATACTGCAGGCTGCAGGAGTATTTGTAATGATTAAATATTTGAATGATCCAAAACTTCAAAATAATAAGATTTTAAAAAGAATCCATAACAGCAGAAAGTTCAATTATTCTGTAATGACAATTAGTAGGGCCTGTTACGGGGTTTATTTACTTAACCAGTCATTATTGCTTATATTGACTACATTTGTGGATATTTCATTTTTGGATAATCCTGTTGGAATTGTTGTACTGACCTTTGTTTTAGCAGTTGTATGTTGTGCAATTATTTTAGGTTTAATTGAAATGGGAGTTCCAGGTAAATATATAGGTTATGATTAAGCGGAAAATTTTTTTCCTTCCTTAATTTTAAATACAATATCTAATAAAAATTAATATTAATAATTTAAATTACAGGAGTTTTTACAAAATGGATTTAAATATTAAAATTAATGATAAAAACCACTTGGATATTGGTGGTGCTGATGCATGTGACATTGCTGAAGAGTTTGGAACTCCTACCTATGTCATAGATGAAAACAGAATAAGGGACAATTATAACAGATTCTACAATGCTTTTTCAAAATACTATCCTGATTTTAGAGTATATTATGCATGTAAAGCTAACACTAACTTAGCAGTAATGAGGATTCTTGAAAGTGAAGGATGCTGTATTGATGCAGTATCTCCGGGAGAAGTATACACTTCTAAAAAATTAGGATTCCCTGGTGAGAAGATATTATTTACAGGTAACAATGTAACTACTGAAGAATTGAAATTTGTAGCTGAACAAGGTGCAGTTCTTAATTTGGATTCAGTTTCAGCATTAAAAAGATTGGCTGAAGTTGTAGATCCTGAAGGATTTAAAATATCATTTAGAGTAAATCCTATGGTTGGTGCAGGACACCACGATCACTGTATTACTGGTGGGGTAATGAGTAAATTTGGTATTATGGATAATGAAGCTGTAGAAGTATATCAATTTGCAGAAGACTTAGGTTTCACTCCAGTAGGTATGCACTCCCACATCGGTTCAGGAATCTTGGATCCGGAACCATTTAAATTAGCTATCGAATCAACAATTGACATTGCAGGAAAAGTTCACACTGAAGCAGGCATTGATTTTGAATTTGTTGATTTTGGAGGAGGTGTTGGAATTCCATACACTCCTGAAGAAAACATTGTAGATATAGATACATTTGCAAAAGAAAATATTGCATTATTTAAATCCAAATTGGAAGAGCATGATTTAGGCAAACCAACAATGTATCTTGAACCTGGAAGATACTTGGTAGGAGATGCAAGTGTGCTTTTAACCCGTGTAAACAGTGTAAAACAAAGTTACAGAAAATTCTTAGGTGTAGATTCAGGATTCCATACTTTACTTAGGCCTGCAATGTATGATTCATACCATCATATTGTAGCAGCTAATAAAATGGATGCACCAAACACTCAGGAAGTAGACATTGCCGGAAATGTATGTGAATCAGGAGATTTATTTGCAAGAGACAGGCCAATGCCTGATGTTGAAGAAGGAGATTTATTAGCTATTCTTAATGCAGGAGCATATGGATTTACCATGTCTTCAAACTACAACTCAAGACCAAAAGCATCTGAAGTCCTTGTTAAAGACGGAGAATGTTTCTTAACACGTGAAAGAGAAACTTTTGAAGATTTATTCAACAAACAAATAATTCCTGATTACTTGCAATAGGTGAAAAGATGAATTTAAAAGGATTAAAATTCTCTAAAATGCATGGAATCGGTAATGATTTTCCAATAATTGATGAAAGTGCTGGAGAAGTAATACCTGAAGCAGATAAGGCTGAAGCATGTAGGTTCCTATGCCACAGACATTTTGGTGTAGGGGGGATGGAGTATTATTTGTAACTCCTTCTGATGTAGCTGATATTGGATACAGAATGTTTAATCCTGATGGAAGCGAAGCTGAAATGTGTGGTAATGGTATTAGATGTTTCGGTGATTTTGTATATAGGAAAGGTATTTTAAAACAGGAAAAAATGTCTGTAGAAACAAAATCAGGAATTAAAACCATTGAAATTACATTAGAAAATGACGAACCGGTATTGTTTAAAGTTGACATGGGGACATCTACTTTTAAAACTCCTGAAATTCCAATGGCATCTGACATGGATGAATTTTTAGACTCTCCGTTAGAAGTATTGGACACAACATTCAATACAACAGCTATTAGTGTAGGTAATCCTCATGCAATCATTTTTGTCGATAATATTGATGAAATTGACATAGATAAATATGGTCCGGCTATTGAAACACATGAAGTTTTCCCTGAAAAATCAATGTTCATTTTGTTGAAGTGATTTCCAAAAATGAAGGAAAAATGCTCACATGGGAACGTGGAGCAGGGAGTTACACTAGCTTGCGGAACTGGAGCTACTTCAACAGCTATTTCAGGATTTAAATTAGGTCTTTTTGATAGTGAAGTTTTATTGCATCTTCCTGGTGGGGACTTAAAATTTAATGTATATGAAAAAAAAGAAAAGAATTGGGAGCTTTCATGGAAGGTCCTGCCCAATTAGTATTTGATGGAGAAATTCAGTAATTTCTCTTTTACTTTTTTTATAAATAACCATTAATCAATACAACATCTTCAAAAAAGAAGTGTTCACTAACAGCTATTTCTGCTACAAAACCCTGTTTGTCCAGAATATCTAATGTTTTGTCATTGTCGCAAAGTGAAGACTGAATCAGCTGGACAATTCCACCATCGTTTAAGTAATTTTTCACTTCATTTAAAAAAAGATCAATAACTTTTCTACCATCTAAGCCACCATCAAATGCATAATTTAAATTATCATCAAGAACTTCATCATTTTCAGTAGGCAGATATGGGGTATTAAATAAAATTACATCAAACTTTCTATCTTTTACAGGCTCAAACAGATTGCCGAACAGCAATTCAATATTTTCTATGTTATTAAGTTTAAAATTCTTTTTAGCTAATTCTAACGCATCAAAATTTATATCTGTAGCTGTAACTTTTTGGTTAATTTTGAAGCATACATGGCCACTATTCCTGATCCGGTTCCAATTTCCAAAACGCTTTGGTCATTTTCAATTAAAAGATTTTCAGCTAGCATATAGCTGTCTTCAGCGGGAGTGTAAAAAGTTTCGGCAGTATCTATTATAAAATTATCCATTAAAAATCACTCCTCTAAAACAGAATTTAAATGTATTGAAAGATAAAGTATTTCTTCAGGTGTCAAATTGGTTATTCTTTCAGATAGAAGTTCTTCAATTTTCTTTTGTTTAATTGAATTTAATTTAGTTCATTTCTTTTTTATCCAAATCAGTGATAATGTGTCTGGAATCAATTAAAGCATTTTTAACTTTTTTTTTATTTCTGTGCTGGAATAGGGCTTTTACAAATTTAGAATAAGTTTTAAAATCTTTTTCATTTATTTCCTTGATATTCAAGTGTTTCAATTGTCCGTTTAATTCAGGAAGCTTGGGAGTTAATCTGACAACAGTAGAATCCACTTTTGGCTTTGGAATAAAACTTTCAGCACTTACGCCGGTTAATAAATCAACATCACATTTAAAATATAGCATAGCTGAGAGTCGGGAATAATCTTCACTTCCAACTTTTCCGTTCATTCTGGATGCAAACTCTTTCTGATACATTAAAATAGCTAGTTGGAAGTCATAATTCAGGAATTTAAATGTAATTGGTGATGAAATTTGATAAGGTAGATTTGAGATGATTTTGTCGAATTTTGGAAATTCCACATTCAGAGCATCATCATTGATTAATTCTACATTATCTATATTTTCTTTTTTTCAATCGATTTTCTAATATCTGGCAAATATTAGAATCTTGTTCAATAGCTATTACTTTTTTAACTCTTTTAGCAAGTTCAATTGTTAGTGTGCCGATTCCTGGACCTATTTCTAATACAACATCATCTTTTGTAAGATTACCGAACTGGATAATCTGATCTCGTTTATTTCTGTCGATTAAATAGTTCTGTCCGAGATTTTTATTTAATTTTATCCCATATTCATTAAGGATAGCTTTTGTTGTTTTAGATAATGAAGTGGAAGCAGCATCACTATTCAAGGTTATCACTTACTTTCTTTGATTCCTACTGTTTCTTGGATTTCTGTGTTTCTTTTGAGCTTTTGGAATTGGAGTGAAAAGGTAATATTTTTTCTTACCTTTTTTAGCTGTTGTTGTATCTAGTTCTTGTTTCACTCTATTTACAATCATTTCAGCAGGATTATTTAATGAAGGTATTCTTTTAGTTATATCTTCGAAGCTTTCAAATGGTTTTTCTTTTCTAGCTTCAACAATTTCCCACATATATTTTTTTACCAATTCCTGGAATCAATTCTAATTTGTGAAGTCGGGTACTAATTGCACCTGCGGTATTGAAGAATTCGACAAATTTTTTCTTCGTTGTTTTTAACTATTTCGCGTATACTATATTCTAACTCAATTCTGCTGGTTGCAGTTAAGTTTTCATAGTCTAATTTTCCAAGAACTTTATATATTTTGTCTCTTTTTTCCTTTTCCAATATATACAGTGTCCTGAATTTCTAAATCAACTCTCTCTTTTAGGAACTAATTCTAGTAAAGTGAAATAGTCAGTACCAATAGCTTGAGCAATAGCTTTACCTTTAAATTTAGACATATCAGAGTTTACATAACCTAAACTAAGATAATCTAATATAACAGCATGTTCTTCAGTTGCTGCCGGTATTTTTTGTTTTTTGTTTTTGTTTCCATTTTATCACTTCACGTTTGAATTACTCCGTCCTCATGGAGGATGGAATTTTCTTACATTAACTAATTAATTGTCAGTAAGGAAATATTAGTTGTTTTAATAGTTTACAATTTATTTTTTCTTAAAGTTTTATTGCCACTTTAATAAACTATACTTATATGTTTTAATTGTTAACTTAAATAAACATATCTAAAATTAGTAATTTGATTATTTGTTAATTAAAAAGTAAAAAAAAGAATAGTTTAAAAACTATTCGATGATAGTATACTGATCTAAGATTTCAAGAATATCTTCCATTTGCTCTTTTTCAATGTGTGTAGCTTCTTTAGCAAATATTAATCTTAAATCGGATAAATCTTGTGGAATTAAATCAACAATACGAACAGCTACTTTATGCCTTAAACCAATTTTATCTTTAAGTTCAGATATTATTTTTTCGCTGTCTTCAACAGAGTATCTTTTAAATCTTGAAAGATGATTTAAAGTGATATTTTGTTCGTAGTTTAATTCATTTTCCTGTGAAAATTCTTCGAGAGCTTCTTTAACTTTTACACTTTGAATTGGTTCGCTCTCAATTATTTTTTTTCCCAATCATAGTTATCAATTTATTGGCTTGTTTGTAATTTTAAGTGATCAGGTCTGATAATTAATTCTTTTGCTTTGTTTCCATCAGTTAATGAAACAATGTAAGCTTTTCCTTTTTATCAGTAATTTTACCAGTTTTTCCATGGAACCTTGGATGTGGTTGACCTTTTTGGATACTTGGGTTAATAGTAATGTGGACTAAGTCTCCTTCTTCAAATTTTTGAAGTTTGTTGGTAATTGGGTTGGATCTGCCTTCTCTTACTACTTTAGTCATTTTTCTTCTTGATTTACTTCTAAATCCTCCTGATCTTTGCATTTAAATAACCTCTTTTATATATTAATGCACTGGGTAAATGAATCTATGTTATCAGCTACCTAGTATAAAATGCCCATAATACTAGTAACATAGAATATAAAAATTATAAAAAATATTATCACTTATTTGATAATATTAAATTATTTCTATAAAGATATTAATATACTTTTAGTTTTTTGGATTTGAAGTAACATATTAAAGTTCAACATTTTCTGCTGAAAACACATTAATATCTAAATCTTCTTTTAAAAGACCATCGATATCTGCTCCAAACTGATTGAAATGCTCTGTTTGAAGGTGAGCTTTCAATATGTCCAGATTTTCCCATTGTTCTACGAAAAGTAAGGTATTTTCCTGAACATTGGAATATAAGTTGTAGTTAATGTTTCCATTTTCCAATTTTGATTTTTCAATTAAATTTGCAGCTGCTTCGATAATTTTGTTTTTTGATGTTTTGTCTTTGGGAATTGCCTTTGCTTGAACTATTATCATTTTAAAGCCTCTTTTTTAAAAAAAAAAAGTAATGAAGTTAATCATTACTTTAATCTATTTTTACGATTGGTTTAATCAGGTCTTTTGGTTTGTCTTTCATTAGGTATAATGCATCTTCAATTTTTTCAAGACCTTTAAACCTGTGGGTAACAAGAGTTCTGGGTCTGCACGGTTGGTAAGTGCAAGGCGGGATAATCTTTCCATTCTCACACGTCCTCCTGGACATAATCCGTTTGTGATATTGATATTTGACATACCACAACCCCATTCTACTCTAGGAATTAAAACATCATCTGCTCCACTTAAGTAGTTTACATTTGATATTGTTCCTCCGGCTTTTGTACTAGCTACAGCTTCTTTCCAAGTGTTTGTTAAGTTTCCTCCTGCAATAATTACAGAGTCAACACCTGCTCCATTTGTAGCTTCTCTAACTTGTTCATCAATTGGAGCTTCCCTGTAATTGATAATTTCTGTAGCTCCGTACTCTTTTGCAACTTTCACTGAAACAGGACGGGTTCCTGCAGCATAAATATCTGCAGCACCTAAAAGAGCAGCACCTGCAATTGCTGAAAGCCCTACAGCACCGATTCCAATTACTAATACGCTTCCTCCTAATGGTATATTTGCATTTTCAGATCCCATCATACCGGTAGACCACATATCTACAAGCATTACTGCAGCTTCATCAGTTAATCCTTCAGGCATTAGGGCTAAGTTAGCATCAGCTAAATTGACATGGAATCTTTCTCCAAAAACACCGTCTTTGAAATTTGAAAATTTCCATCCGCCTAATGGTTCTGTAGTTTGTGAAGGATAACCTCTTTGGGCAGCTTCATCATCCCAGTCCGGAGTAATAGCGGGTACAATTACTTTGTCTCCTACTTTGATATTTTTCACTAAACTGCCGACTTCTTCAACAATACCGACTGCTTCATGACCTAAGACCATATCTTTTCTATCTCCGATAGCTCCTTCCCATACTGTATGTATATCTGAAGTACAAGGAGAGACACATGTTGGTCTTACAATTGCGTCTAATGGTCCACATTCTGGGACTTCTTTTTCAACCCAACCAGTTTCATTCAGTTTTTTCATTGCAAATCCTTTAAATGTTGCCATAAAATCCCTCAATAGTCTTTTTTTTTTTTTATCAATTGATTTTGGTTAGGAAATTTAAAAAATAGTAGTTAAATATGTCACCAATTGTAATTTTAATAAGACTATGTTTATTAGTATGATTTATTAACTATATATTGTTTACTATTGATATTAAAAAAAAGAGTTAGAAAGATTTAAAGTAATCTTTCTTAATTAAGCAGTTATTGGTTCACCTTTTTTTAGCCCATTGGGTAACTTTAACTGTAATAGGTTGTGCTATAAATGTCCAAATGAACATTATGATGAAATGAACAAGAATCATTATTGCAATATTTGCCCAATTTACAGTAAATGCAAATGCTAATGAAATGAATATTGTGTTGTCTAATATTTCACCAATGGCAATAGCTCCAATAGATTTGTATCCGACATTTCCGTCTTCGGATCTTTCTTTAATCATACTGGTTAATTTAGCATTTACAAAGTTACCAACAATATACGAAATAAAAGATGCAATCAACATTCTTGGTGTTTGTGAGAATATATATGCAACACTGTCCTGTCCTTCCCAGAAACCAGCTGCAGGTAGCATTAATGCAATTGTTGAAACAACAACGAAAAGCAAGTTACAGACTACTCCAAAAAGAATAGTTTTTTGTGCTGTTGATTCTCCATATGTATCCGCTATCACTGATGTGAGAATAAACACTAGCGGATAGATTATTACTCCGCAGGGAACTGTGAGTCCCCAGAAACCTAAGTCTAAAATTTTTACAGTAACAATATTTGTTGTAACAAAAGCCACACAGAATATTGCTATTAACATTATTTTCTTTTCAAAATAATTTATATTTAAATTTATAGAAATTCCTCCTATTTTTTTAAACAATATGTATTATTTCTGAAAGATTTCATATAATAATGTTCTGATAAAAATAGGATGGGGGTGATAGTTTTTTTTTAAAGGATGGTGGTTGGAAGAAGATTATTCATCTTCAAATCTTCTTCTGTCAATTAACTCTTGACGTTTTCCAGGGTTCCAACCACCTGATGATGATTTTGCACGTCCTACTTTTTGTACGTATCCGGTAATTCTGTCATACCATTCAACATCTTCACTTTCTCCACAGGTTGGACATTTGTTGTTTAAACCTTTCATTAAAGTTTTACAATTAAGACAGAAACTTAATGCAGAACTGTAAGCCCAGAAACCAATATCTGATTTTTTAGCTATTTTGTTAGTTAAACTCATTAATGAATCTGGATCGGAGTAGGATTCTCCCATAAATGCGTGGAAGATATGTCCTCCTGGAGTTAAACTGTGGTATTGTTCTTCGATTTTTATTTTGTCAATAAGGGAGACATCAGTGTTTACTGGAACATGTGATGAGTTGGTGTAGTAATTAGCACTTCCGTCACCTTGTACGATAGCTTGATCTCCGAATTGCTCTTTATCAAGAGTTGCAAATCTGTATGCAGTGGATTCTGCAGGAGTTTGGAGAACAGACCATCTAAGACCAGTTTCTCTTTTTAATTTGTCAGCTCTTTCATTTAAGTATTCAATACATTTGACACCAAATTTGTTCGCGTCTTTATCTTCGATACCTTTTCCAAATAAGGATAATAACATTTCGTTAAGACCAACAAAACCAAAGGATAATGTTGAATTTTGGATTCTGTAATAGCTGTCTTCTCCAACTTTTTGTTTAAGGAATGGTAATATATGGAAGTCATTTAAACATTTTAATCCTTGTTCTCTTCTAAGCATTAATGTTTCTGCAGCTAAATCCATGTATTCATCCAAATACTCGAATACTTGAGATTCGTCTTTAGATTGGTATCCGATTCTTGGGAGGTTTAAAGTTACATATGCAAGGTTACCTGTTCTTAAACAGTCTTGTTCCCAGTCACCAGTCCAATTATCTTGTAAACAGGTTCTACATCCCATATAATTTGCCATTTTGCTCTGTAATCCGGCAACATATTGATGAAATATGATGATCCGTATTTTGCAGATAATTCATGGACTAAATGTAAGTCTTCTTCATAATCTCCTTTTAATGTTTCTTCACGGAGTGTGTAAATAGTATTTGGGAAAAGATGAGGTTTTCCTTCTTGGTCACCGGCAAGTAATGTTTCAGTAAATGCTTTTTGGATTAATCTGGTTTCTTCTTCAAAATCACCATAGGTTCCGACGACTTGACCTTTCGGACCGTATGCAGTTACATCTTGTAAGAACTTTGGAACTCCGAATTCTAAAACCATACTTGTAAACGGTACCTGGGAACCTCTAGCTGCATAAGCCATATTTAAATTATAAATAAGCATTTGGACAGATTGTTTGATTTCTTCATAGGTTCTGCCTCTTGCAAATGGTGCTACAAATACGTTCCATAAGGACATAGCTTGTCCTCCGGACATGTTTTGTTGTGATGCAAGCATAATTTCTCCAGTATGGTTCATTAAGGTTTCCATATGGTTTGGAGCACCTGCAACAGATGTATGATCTCCGGTTCCGTCTACTTTAAGTCCGTATTTGATGAAAGTTCTTATATCGTGTTGCATACAGTTTAGAGGTCTTCCTGCAAAGAATTCTAAATCGTGAATGTGGATATCTCCGGACATATGTGCATCAGCTAAATGTGACGGAAGCATTTGTAAAAGAGCATATTGTTTTAATGCTTCATCAGCTACATGTTTGTGGATACTTTCAGGGTTGTGAATCATATTTGCATTGTCCCTGTTACCGTTTTCAATTAATGAAGTGATGTTGTATACAGGGATACCTAAACGAGTGTAACGGCTTCTTAAGTCTTCTAATCCATATTCTACAAGTTTGGTGTTTACCATTTCCCTAATCATTGGCGCGGTTAAGTATTCCACATTTAATTTTTTAAGCTCTTTCCAGACTTCAGTAGCTATTTCAAATGCGGTTTCTTGGGATGCACCTGTTTCTTCAATTAAAGTATTTGCGATTTTGGATAAATCAAATGCTTCAATGGTATCTCTGGAAGTACGTACTTTTAATTGGGTACTGGCTAAGTATTTGTTAGCTATTTCACCATCAATATCTTCTAAACATTCATATACGATTTTTTTAATTTCTTTGGTTTTAATGCCATCATAAAGTGAAGAAACAACCTGAGCTACAATTTTATCAGATTCAAAGAAAGGAGTTTCAACCATTACTAAGGATTTTAATAATTTTTCATAGCTAAATCTTTCTTTAATATCGTTGTTTTTTTCAACGTTGATTTTCTTGGAGTTAGCAAGTTCTTTCATTATTTCGGAAGTCTTTTCCATATATGTCACCATCCTATAAATTTTGACGAGAGAGTTTTCTCTCAGTTGTATTAATTATATATTCTTACTTGTATATATTATGTTCGCTTTGATACGAACAATGTATACTTCAGTTAAAATTATTTATCAATTTTTAAATATTATATTGAATTGCAAGAGCAATTAAAAAGTATTGATGTTTTTTAGAAGAAAACATCTAAAGAACTTTGTTTGGATTTGTCACTTTCAAAAAGCGAATGAATTCCAAACTCCTGAATTTCTAAACGCTGTCTTAAATAATGAGACACGGGGTATCTATTTACCAAATCCTGTGATATCTCAAGATATTTAGTTACTGAACCTTTAGAAACTGAAAGTATTAAATTTCCACCGCATTTGCATTTTCCGGTAAGGGGCATTCTTCTATATTTTGATCCGCATTTTGTACATCTTACTTTTTGTTTGGAAAACGCCCTTGAATTTCCCATAATATCCGGTAAAAAGTGGGAAGATAAAACTTTTTCCACAACTCCCCTTTGATCTACAGCTCTGATATTTTCAGCTAGTGCAATTTGAGCTTCTACTTTTTCCCTCATTGAAGGAAGCCTTTTATAAAGACATACTGTAGGTCCAGCATGAATACTTGAGGTATGGTGGGAAAACATCAATCCTTCGTATTGCTGTGGGGTTCCCAAATGCATTTCCACATTATCAATGTATTCTAAAACTTCAGCAGGTTTTAAAGGTTCATAAGTTTTTTCATAAAACTCAACAGGGAATCTTTCAAATATATCTAAGTTGTGAGATTCATCATCTATCTCTTCAGGGTCAATTCTTGAAGATAAAACTAAAGGAGCATCCATACTTCCTCCCCTTGTATTTGGCAGGTATGATTTTGAGAAGTTGATTAATGCATCTAAAAGCAGCATTACTGCATCTTCATCACTATCACAATTTCTACGTTTTGCAGAGTGGAAATAAGGATGAGCATAACAGCATAATGCCTTTGTAAATCCAACAATCCTGCCTAATACTCCTGCAGATGTGTGGGGAGCAAGACCGGCTACTAAATGTCCAATTAAATCAGATTTATCTTTGACATTGTAGAATCTTTCCATTCCATAATATCTTTCAAGTTCATCATCAATGAAATTGGCGGTACGGACAAGGTAGTCTGCACAGTTATTGGAAATAACAATGTCCTGTACCCTAAGCTCTATGATTTGCTCATCATTTTCAATTGGATTTCCGTAACAGTCTTTAGTATAACCCATTTTCAGAAGTTTTTCAACAGTAACTCCAATTTCTTTTGGTATAAAATGAGTTAAAGGCAAATCTGTTGAATCGTGGCGGATTGTTCCATCTTTAAAAGTAAATACTTCATTTTTGGACCTGAGTATTCCTTTTTCAAGAGGTTCCGGCAATTTGGATTCGGAAATCATACCTACTACTCCTTTCATTTCATCAACTTTCCTTACTTTTACATTGTCTGATGCTTTTTAAGCATAGCTGAAAGGTTTATGTTTTTTTTACACTATGTGGGCTGATTTCTGTTGGAGCTCCACAATGCGGACAGATAGATTGGAAGGAACTGATTTTACATTGTGTACATTTTCTTCTAGCTAAATCTACTTTAACATTACCTTTTTTAGCAGCAGTAGCTACTAATCTTCTGCTCCCACCATAATTGCCGATTGGGAATAATCCATGTGGTGCAGGTCTCATTAATCTTTCTTTAGATTTTTCAGGTCTTCCTACACGAGTACCAATATAAGCTGGTGCCTTATTTTTAATTTCAATTGGTGAAACTTCGTTTAAAGCTTCCAAAGTATGTTCTTTAACTGGAATATTGTCTGATAATGTATTTATTAAAGCATAGCTGTGATCTTTATCTATTGTTATTTTCCCATCTTTTACGGTATGTGGAACACCTATAATTTCCAATACTCTTTTTCTGTAATCCAGATCAATAGTAAGACCGTTTTCTGGAGAATATTTTGATTTATTTTCAAGAATTACGTCAATCAATGAGTTTAAATCATTTACTGTTGCATCATTATAGCAGTAAGTGTATTTCGGATGTAGTGGAATATCATATTCTTCAGACAGTTTGAAAGCTTCAGTAGCAGGAATATAATCATATTCTAAGCGATGCAAATCTAAAGTTTCATCTGTGCTGTCAAATTTGTCGCTTTTTTTTGAAGTAGGCCAAGCCACCATTCCTCACACCATCCTGAAGGCATAAGTGGTTGGTTGTTTCTTAAAAATTCTCCAAATGCAACAAGCATGTCTCCTAAAAATAGGATTTCAACAACCTGATTTTTAAGTTCTTTTGCCTGTTTGATTTTATCTAGCTGTACAACATCTCAATTTTTAAGCTTTACAATAGGTCCTTCTATGGAGTCTACTGGAACAACACAGTTACCTTTTACAGGGTATTCGATTTTAAGTTGTGTTCCAACCGCTAAAAAATCAAGTCGTGCCATTGTTGCAGGATGGACTCCCATAGTTGCAAGTCCGGTGTTTCTGGAACGACCATACCTTAAACGGAATCCTCCTTTTTCGGAAGGATAGCCTAAAACAGGTCTTCCGCCAATAATATCCTGAATATATTTCGGTTCAGTTACTAAATCTGTGCTGTCATCATCAGATTTTTTATCATCACTTTTTGGTTTTGAATATTCGGAAAGCCAGCCCCAGCTATCTAATTTAAGTTTTTTGGATATTTTTAAAATCTTTTTAGATTTCTGAATAACTCCTTCAACCATAGCCAAAAGAGCTCCTCCTCTGATATTGTTGGTTTCAACACGTTCCAAATCCCTGTGGGATACTTCAACCTGGTCGGTTTGTTCTCCTGTAACTTCTACTGGAATGTGGTTAGCTGCAAATCTTACTTCTTCCGGTGTTGGGGAGTATTGCAGGTTGGTAACTTCTGATTCGTAGAGTTCTACCTCTTCCACATAACGTTCAATTTCATCATCAATAGGCTTAAAATCATCAATTCCTATAGCTTCTTTAATTTTGTCTCCAAGTAAAACAGCCAATGCTGCAGCAGTTCTCCCGCACTTCTGATAGGTCCTGCAAAATAAACTGCAATATATTTTGTAGAATCAAAATTTTCTTTTAATCTTTACCTGGGAAATACCTTCCAATGGAGCAGCTACTACTCCTTCTGTAAGAATAGCTAGTGCAGTCCTGAGGCCCTGGTCACATCTTTGCTCTTCGTTATAGTTTGCCTTTTCTTTGGTAAGTTCAAACTTTCCGGATGCTATTTCAGCAGCTATTTCAAAAAGCCACTTCTTCTCTGGTTATATCCTGCTCTAATTCTTTAATACGTTTAGCAACACCTTCAGGACCAACAAGTCCTTCAACTCTTTCAGCTAAATCCTTTGCTAAAGGAACTTCACTTTTTGTTTCAACATCTAATCCTTTAGACCTTGCTTCATTAGCTATTTTATATAATGCTTTAGTATCTGCTTCCAATCTATCAAAATAGTCCATGTTTATCTCCATGAGTTTTTAAAAATTCGTTATTATAATGTATGTTTCGCTACTTATTTAATCATTGGGGAAGTGCAAAAGTTATCATGTGTAGTTGATAAAGATTTAAATAATTTAATAATAATATTATTATTTTGTATACTTGTTGTTGAACATAAATTTAGAAAAGATTATTATTGCTTATATGGTGATATAGTGTCTGAAGAAAACGTAACTGAATTTGAAAGCCAATTGAAAGAAAAAGATCAAAAATTAGATAACCAGTCTAGTGAACTTAATTATTTAACTAATGAAATTATTCCTAACCTTAAAAAAGAAAATGCAGAGTTAAAGAAAATTAAAAAGGAATTAACTGAAGCATTAGAAAACACTACTAGGAAATATTATGATCAATTAGATATTAATGCAGATTTAAGCGAAAAATTAACAAAAATTGGTGCTGAAGATGCAATTAATAAAGTAAGGGCTGAAAAGCTTGAATCTGAAATTGAAGATATTAAAAAAGATGCAGAAGCTAAAGTAGCTGATTTCAAAGCTAAACTTGATGATGTTGACGCAGATAAAGTTGATAAAATAAAAGCCGAAAATCAAGATTTACATTCAAAATTAACTGAAAAAACTTCTGAATTAGATAAACTTAAAGATTTAGTTCCTGACCTTAAATCTGAAATTGACAGTTTAAGAAAACAAGTTATTGAAATGGGAAATTATAAAGATGAAGTTGATGCTAAAGTTAAAAGTGAAATGAACAAGCTTAATGAAGAAATTAAATCACTCACTGCAGAACTTAAAGGTAAACAAAGCAGTTACGACAAATTACATAATGATTCACAAAAAACTATTGATGATTTAAAAGGACAAGTTTCTAAACTTAAAAAACTTTAGAAAAACAAGCTAATAGAGGATTTTTAGACAGACTTTCCAACAAAAAGTCTCACTTGATGATGATTAAATCATCACTTCCATTTTTTTATTATGTATGATGACACTTATTTTATAAATGAAGCTTTAAAGGAAGCTAAAAAATCTTTAGCTGAAGGAGGCATTCCAATTGGTGCAGTTATGGTTAAAGATGGAAAAATTATTTCTCGTGGCCATAATAGGCTAATTCAAAATGATTCTGTAATTTTACATGCAGAAATAGATACTATTGAAAATGCAGGCCGTTTAAATCATGAAGATTATCTTCAGTCTGTATTATACACAACTCTTTCTCCCTGCCCTATGTGTTCTGGAGCCATATTATTATATAATATTCCAAAGGTTGTCATTGGTGAAAATACAACTTTGATGGGTGCAGAATGTTTGCTTGAAAAAAATGGTGTAGAAGTAATAGTTTTAAATAATTTGGAATGTAAAAAATTGTTTGAAAAATATGTGGAAGAAAACCCTGAATCTTGGAATAATGAATTATCCAAAGTAGGGAATTCTACTGATGTTTGTGATTTTTAAGCTTCCTGTCTTAATCTTTTAACAACAAAGTCTTTGTCAAGAGATAATAAGAATGATGCTGCTCTTGGCCCTTGTTTTTGACCTAAAATCATTTTATAAATAGCTTGGAATCCTTTTTTGAGGTTTTAATCCTTGACCTTCAAGAATTTCGTACATTGCATCGTGTAAATCTTCAGCTTTGTTAAATTCTTTTGATTCCATTAAATCAGCTAATTTGCCTAAGAATTCTGTCTGTTCGTCAGTTAATGGTAATTTTGGAACACTTTTTTCCTGAACTTGGAATTTTACAAATTTAGGGGCATAAGTATCTAACCAGTTAACAACATTGTCAACACGTTCCTGGAATTGTTTTAATTCTGTTTCATTCAAATCACTGAATTCTTTGTTTTTAAAGCTTTTAGTTAATTGGGAATTGTTTTTAAGAATTGTAAATATTTTTTCTAAATTGTTTCCAGCTATTTGGTAAGCATTAACTAAGAATCTGTAAGGCGGTCTGAATGGTAGAGGACTGCCTTCATTTATTTGAGCTATTTCATAGATTTTTTTGAATTTTTTACCTTCTTTTTCAGATGGTGCTTCTTCTTCATCGTAGAATACTTTTTCTACTTTGTCAAATTGATCCATGAAGTCTAAAAATGACATTTTAGGTGAGAAATCTTTAGCTTTCATAGGTTTGCTTCTGAATAAGTAGTAGTTAAGACTTTCAGCAGGACCTATAGCTAACCATTGTTCCGGGCTGAAAAATACTCCATGAGATTTACTCATAGCTTCTCCGTCTAAAGTAATCCATTCATAAGGAACTGGGTATGGTGCTTCGTAGTCAAATATTTCTTTTGAAATAATGCTACTTACATCATATGATCCTCCACTTGCTGCATGGTCTTTTCCGAATGGTTCGCAGGTAACGTTAAATATTTTCCATCTTGCAGCCCATTCCACTCTCCATGTAAGTTTACCATTTCCGGATTTAATGTCCATTTCACCTTCATGACCGCAGTCACATCTGTATTTGATGATGTCTCCATCAAAATCATATGCATAAGTGGTATTTACCCTTCCACATTCTTCACAAATTGGATTGTATGGTAACCAGTCATCTGCTAGAGGTTCTCTTCTGTATTGATTGAATATTTCCTTGATTCTGTCTACATTTTCCAGAGCGGTTCTTATGTAGTCATTGTAGACTCCGCTTTTATACATTTCAAATCCGGATTTATGTTCTATTTCAATACCGTATGCATCCATAACTCCTAAAAATGGTTTTTCAAAGTGTTCTACAAAGTTATCACAACAGCCGTCAGGACATGGAATTGTTGAGTAAGGCATTCCAAGATATTTATCGTAATTTTCAGGTAATGGGTATGGAACTTTTCTAAGTGGGTCATGGTCATCAGCAATCCAAATAGTTTGAGCTTCTTTTCCCAATTCACGTAATTTTTTTCCGATTGCATTAGCTATAAATACATCACAGGAGTTTCCAATATGGATAGAACCTGATATTGAGGTTCCACTTGCAATTACATGTTTATCAGTATCTCTTTTACTTAATTCCTCAGCTATATTTTCAATCCAATGTTTCATTACATCACCGATAATTTATAATCATAAAAATAAGTTATACATTTAATATTTCTTGTTATTAATATAAAAAGATTAAGTAAAAATGTTACATTATTGTGAAGTTTGTATTTGTACGGCTAAAATTCTCTATTATCTGAGATTATTTTAAAATTTTTTCATTTTATTTTTCCGGATGTTTATTTAGTTATAATACTTTAAATTAAATTGAAGTTATTTAAATAAAATTGTAAGAGATATAAAAATTGTTTTGAGGAAATGGCAAATTATAATTTAAAAAAGAATAAAATAGATAGAATCTATCTATTTAATTAAGTCGGAATCGGACTGGTCCAACCATTCGTTTACGATTTTTACTGCACAGTAATTTCCACACATGGTACATGTGTCTTCTTCTTCAGGAGGTCTTTGGTCTCTTTTTTGCACGTGCAGCTTCAGGGAACATTGCACATGAGTATTGTGCTTCCCAATCAAGTGTTTTACGAGCTTCAGCCATAGCTAAATCCTGTGAACCGTCGACTGCACCAGTTGCCAAGTCACCTGCATAAGCTCCAATTTTTGTTGCAATTACTCCTTCTTTTACATCATCAGGGTTTGGAAGAGCAAGGTGTTCTGCAGGAGTTACATAACAGATGAAATCTGCTCCTGCTTTTGCAGAAGATGCAGCACCAATTGCAGATACGATGTGGTCGTAACCAGGTGCCACATCACATACAATAGGTCCGAGCATATAGAAAGGAGCGTTAGAACACATTTTCTTTTGAATCATAACATTTGTTGGGATTTCGTTAATTGGGATGTGTCCAGGCCCTTCAATCATACATTGCACTCCAGCTTCACGGGATCTGTCGATTAATTCTCCTAAAATGATCAATTCTTGGATTTGAGCCCTGTCTGTTGAATCGGCAATTGACCCTGCTCTCATACCGTTTGCAAGTGAAAGAACAACATCATGTTCCTTAGCAATCTCTAAAACATAGTCAAAGTTTGAGTATAATGGATTTTCTCTTTCGTTTTCAACAATCCATCCGGACATAAATGATCCTCCACGGGATACAAGTCCGGTTACACGACCCTGTCTTTTGAGTCTGGTTAAAGTTTCAATGTTGATACTACTGTGAACAGCCATAAAGTCAATACCATCTTTTGCTTGTTTTTCAATGGTTTTGAATAAGTCTTCTTCTTCCATGTAAACTACGGAGCCGTCTTTTCTAATTCTTTCAATAGCTGCCTGATAAACTGGAACTGAACCTACTGGTAATGGAGACATATCAAGAACTCTTCTTCTAATTACATCTAAATCTCCACCAATACTTAATTCCATTAAACAGTCTGCACCATTATCAATTGCAATTTGTGCTTTTAGTACTTCTTCATCAAAGTCAACAATATCTGTTGAGGTTCCAACAGTTGCATTTACTTTTGTTCTAAGTCCTGCACCAATACCTGAAGCTTCAATATCTCTGTTTACATTAGATGGAATTACTATTGTTCCGTTAGCTACTGATTTTAAAATGAATTCTTCAGAAACATTTTCCTTTGCAGCTACCTGTTTCATTTCATCAGTTAAAATACCTTTTTTTGCATCCATTATCTGTGTCATAGGTCATCACATTAATTTAGTCAAATGATTTTTAAAAATATCAAATAAGTTTTAAAAACTTATCATTTTTGGTTGATACTACTCTATTTTTGTGTAATAGTATTTAAATTAATCTGATTGAGTTTAATTCAAAAAAAGAAATTGATATATCAAGTTTATTTTAAAAAAATAAGTAAAAAAGAGTGATTAATAAAATTCACTCATTCTATCAAAGGCATCATCGAAAGTAGGCATGTTAGTTTGACATCCTTGCTGCTCTACAATAAAAGAGGATACGGATGATGCAAATTTAGCAGATTGTTCAAGTGATTCTCCATTTAAGAATCTTGATAAAAATCCTGCCCTGTAGGAGTCTCCTGCTCCAGTAGGATCCACAGCTTCACGAACAATAGCATCAATTTTGATTTTTTCATTGTTTGAATAGATTTCGCTCCCATTAGCTCCGCAGGTTTTTACAATAATTTTAGGACCGATTTCCCTTAATCCGTCTAAATCCACTTCTAATGATTCTAGTATTCTTCTAATTTCATGATGGTTTCCAAAAAGGATGGTAGTATTTGTAATAACGTCTCTTAATTTGTCTGTATCGTACATTCCAAGATCCTGGCCAGGGTCAAAAGAAACAAGTAAATCCTGTTTTTTTGCTTCTTCACTACATTTCCAGTTAAAGTGAGGATCACCAGTAGCTAAATGAACAGCCTCTGCATTGGATATTGCTTGTGTAGGCACTTTACTTGATGCAAATTCTTTAGCAGCTCCCCAGTAGAAATAGCTAATCTGGTCATCATTTTCATCAGTTAAAACAAATGCTGTAGGACTTGTTTCTCCAGGAACTATGATTAATGAATCAGTATTTACATCTAAACTTTCCATTATTTCATAATAATTGGATTTTTTAAAGTCCCCACCTACTGCTGAAACTAATGATGTTTTTAAACCTAGTTTTGCTCCAACAAGTGCAACATTAGCTGCAGCACCACCATTAAATGTCTTCATATCGTTTATTGGTGCTGAGAAATTAGCTTTAGGAAACTCTGGTACTCTAATGATATAATCAAGTGCAGAATGTCCGATAGATAGTAAATCTCTGTTTTTTTTGCCATGTTCTTTTCTCCTTTTTTGTTTGTCTATTTATTGTTTATTTTATGATTTTTAAAAAATTTTTGGTTGCTTTGGTATAAATTTTTCAACAAAAATAACTTTTATATGTTTAATTAAATTTTTATTTCCTTAGGGCATTTGAAAACTTTTAATCAATAGGAATGAAACCCTGGTTTTTAATGGCTGTTTGTCCATCAGTTAACAGATATTCAATGAATTGGTCCAACTCTTCTTTTTCATCATTTACTTTTATTAAACTGATAACATGCCTTGTATCGAACTTTAAAATGTCATTTCCTTTGAAATAACTGGCATTTAAAAAACTATATAAATTTTCAGAATTTCTGACTAATTTGAATGCATCAAATTGTGAATTTACATTTGATTTAATTTTATAATTGATGTCATAGTGTTCTAGAGTATTCCATGCAAGCCTTTGGGCAGAACCCTGAACATTTACAAAATTCAATCCTTCTAACTCATGTATACTTTTAATAGGTTTGGAATTGGGGCCGGCTATCAGTACCAGATAATCATAAGCTATTGGAATCATATTCAAATCCCGTTCAAAAGCTATTAGTGGATCATCTAATGTTAATAAATCTACAACGCCTCTTTTAGCCAGTTTAAAAGCATCTTCATCGTTGCTGCTGTAAATGTTTGTATTGAATGTTGTATCAATACTTTCTAAAAGCCCTGTACTGATATGACCTCCGCAGATATTGATTTCAGAGGTTTTATCTATTTGGATTAAATATTTTTTATACTCTTCAAGCAATGCTTCGCCTTCAGGCGTTAATAAAGTACCATTTCCCTGTTTTTGAGTAATTTTAACTCCCAATTTGTCTTCAGCTTTAAGCAATCTTCTATTAAAAACAGTATGTGAAATATTTAACTCTTTAGCTGATTTTCTCTGTGAACCTGTTTTAGCTAATGAATTTAGACTTTGATATAATTTATAGTCGTAAATTTCACCATTTATATCTAAATTGATGATACCTTTGCTTTTTAGTTTCATAATTAATTATATATAAAGCTGTAATCATAATTAATAATATTGATTTGATTTATATATTTTGGGAATTGGATAAGATGGAATTGATGAAAACTTCAATTAAAGCTATTTTAGATAATATTATTTGTGCTGAAGAATTTTTAGATGAAGATGCTATTAATGAATTTGAAGAAATTATAATGAACTCAAAAAATGTTTTTGTAACTGGTGCGGGAAGATCTGGTCTTGCAGCTAAAGCTTTTGCAATGAGATTAATGCATTTGGGAATTAGTTCTTATGTTGTTGGTGAAACTATTTCTCCAGCTATTTATGATGATGATTGTATTATAGCTATTTCCGGTTCTGGAGAAACCAACACTATTGTATCTGCAGCAAGAATCGCAAAAAAATAGGGGTTCTAAAGTATTGGCTGTTACTTCATATCCTGAATCAACTCTTGGCCAATTGGCTGACGGTCATTTACTTGTTAAAGGAAGGACTAAAAAAGAAGTGGATGATCAAAATTATATGAAACGTCAAATATACGGAAATTATACTTCTTTAACTCCTCTTGGAACTGCTTTTGAGTTAACTACATTAGTATTTTTAGATGCAATTGTTTCTGAATTAATGGAAAAAATGCATCAAACAGAAAGTGATTTAAAATCAAGACACACTGTTTTAGAGTAATTTTAACTCTAAAATATTATTCTATTTTTATTATTGTAAACATTAAATCTTTGACCTCTTAAAAATCCAACAAGAGTTACATTTCCTTTTTTAGCTGTTTCACATCCTGAATATGCCGGAGCAGCATTTGATGCAAGTACAGGTATTCCAGCTCTAACTATTTTTATTACCATGTCTGCAGGCATTCTGCCACTGTAAATTACATAGCTGTTGCTTAAATCATAATTATGCAATATTCCATAGCCAATAACTTTATCTACTGCTACATGTCGACTTACATCTTCTTTTACAATGAAATTATTTTTATAAACAATTCCAGCTACATGTGTTCCTCCAGTCGCCTGCCAGATTTGAGCATTATTTTTCAGTTCTTCAATTCTGTTAATCAGTTCATCAGCTTCAACCTGAAAATCAGAGATTATAGGTTTAATTTCTTTTATTTTACTTCTCCAGCCTCCTGAAGAATCGGAACATAAAACTGTTTCTTTTGTTTTAAGAAGCTTATCATCAATTTCTACATTAATATGATTTTCATTGATTTCAATTTTTTCAATGTCCTCTAGGGATTTTACCATATTCTCATTAAATAAATAACCTACAGCAAATTCTTCAAGTGAATCTTCAATTGCAGATAGGTTGCGGTTGATTTCATTGTTTATTGTTAATGTTATGGTAGAATCTTTAACGACTTTTTTCTGTAACATAATTTATTTTTCCATTTTTATAATTTTGGGCTTTTTTCTTCCATTATCTGTTTCATATAATTCCCCTTTAATTCATTATTTGATTTTTGAATATAAATAACTTAAAAGGTTTAGTAAATTATTTATCTCTTTAAGTAAATAATTTCATATCAATATATATTTTATTTGACTGAATGTTTAGTGATATTTATGGAAAAGAAGAGTAAGATTATTATTTTAATTTTGGCTGTTTTAGTTATATGAGGAGTTGTTGCTCACTTATTTTTAACTCCTTCTACTGTAGAAACAGTGGGATCTAAAAATATAACTGATATGATTGGAAGGACAGTACAGATACCTGCTTCTGTTGGTAATGTGGTAGCTACTAGTCCTCCAATGACTACTGTAATTTATATGATTGCTCCGGAGAAGTTAACTGCAGTTAATTTCCATGGACTGATGACGAACTTAAATATATTCCATCTCAATATGCCGGCCTTCCTGTTGTTGGAGGTTGGTATGGAACACAAGATGGTAGCTATGAAGAATTCATAGCATCTGAACCTGATATGGTTATTGAATCTATTGATGAGGGTGGAGATGGAGATTTAGCTACTGTTCAAGAACGTCATGATAAATTTGGTGAAATTTTAATTAATGGTGAAAATATTGAAACATTGTCCTTTTCTCAAATTTCTAAACATATTGGCTATATTCCACAATCACATGTTCCGTCTTTTCCATTTACAGTTTTTGATGTTGTGCTGATGGGTAGAGCACCATATCTTAATTTAACTCAGTCTCCAAGAGCTGAAGATGAGAAAATAGCTATAAAATCATTAAAAACATTGGGGATATATGATTTAAAGGATAAAGAATATACTAATCTTGGTGGTGGTGAAAGGCAACTGGTATTTTTAGCCAGAGTACTTACACAGCAACCCGATATTTTAATATTGGATGAACCAACATCTCATTTGGATTTTGGTAATCAGATTAAACTTTTAGAAATTATTGATAAGTTGGCGGAAGCAGGTTTGTCAGTTATAATGTCTTCACATTTTTCCTGATTATGCATTTTTAAGCTCTACGAAAGTAGCTATTATGAAAAATAAAAAGTTCATTGATTTTGGAGCTCCTGGAGATGTAGTAACGGAAGACAACTTAAAAGAAGCTTACTCTATAGATGTTAAATTAATTGAATTAGATGAAAATAGAAAAGTTTGTGTACCTATGAAAACAAACTTAAAATTAGATTTATAAGGTGATAAAATGATGAGTGAAGAAGACTATGATGAACAATTAGCAAAAGCAGGTGATTTCCATGGAGAAATATGTGGTGGAATAGCTATTGGAACTAAATTAGCTATGTATGGTTTAGATTTAATGGGAATGGAATTAAATCAAAGACACAAAAACTTAATTGTCTTTTTAGAAATCGACAGATGTATGGCTGATGCAGTTCAGGCTGTTACAAAATGTTCCATGGGTAAACGTTCATTAAAACAAATGTATTATGGTAAATTTGCAGTAACTTTCTATAATATGGATACTGGTGAAGCTTTAAGAGTATCTGATGCTGATGCAAATAAAAAAGATAAATCCCAGGAAACCAGAGAAGAAATGATTCACCGTTTCAGAGTCACTCCTCCTGAAGAGTTATTTAATGTAGAAAAAGTTAAAGTAGAATTAACTCCATCTCAAATGCCTGGTAAACCTCATACTTCTGCATGGTGTTCTGTCTGTGGTGAAAAAGTAACTGATGGACGTCATTTGGTAAGAGGCGGAAAACCTATCTGTATTTCATGTGCAGAAGGTTCTTACTATGAAGTAATTGAAGATGATGAATAATTAAGCCACATTTTGTGGCATTTTACTATTTTTTTTAAAATAAAAAAAAAGTTAGATAGTAAATAAATACTATCTATTTTGGAATTTCACTTTCAGGAACATTATAATTGTATATTACTGATTTTGGCCTATTCGGATCAAATACTGAAAATCCTTCTATAATGTTGTTTGATGAGTCATAATTTTTAGTTGAAAACTCAAAGGTAGCTTTTCCTTGGTGTACAACAACTTCTACTACTTCTTCTTTATCAGTATTATAGTTTAATACAAAGTATGTTGTTAAATCATGAAGTTTGCTAGCTATGCTGCCATTATTGTAAAAAGTTACTTCGTATTTTCCTGGGGAAATGCAGCTTATGTTGTATGGAATTAAGGTAGTATGAATCCTAGGACAGATTGTTCCGGGCCCGGTCTGATTTAATCCCCAGGTTGTGTACTTGTTTGTTCCGTACCAGTTATATCCTATTTTAGGTCTTTTAGGTACTTTAATTCCTTTAGGTCCGGGGTTAGCAGCATTAGGTTCTGGAGATATTGTTACATTAGCTGAAGCATTAACTGTTGCATTTGATACTACTGTCACTGGTTTGGTTATAGGTGCACTTGCTTATTGGGTATCTAAATTTAAAAAACAATGGTATGAATCAGATTTAATAGTTCTTGAAACTATTGCTGAAGCAGAATTAGAGACTTTAAATAGAAAGTGAGTATTATGCTTAGGAAAAACGTAGAATTAATGAATCTTTAGATGATGACCCGATGAGTGGTTTATCTAACTTGTCTGATGCAATGCTAGTTCTGGCACTTGGATTTTTAATTTTTGCTATTATGGCATTCTGCAAATCCGGAATTAATCTCTCAAACACCTGATACTCAGGATGTTTCTAGTGCTGATACTTTTGAACAGAATTATACTGATGCTGGCGGTATGGAAGATAGCGGATACAGTGAAGTAGGTAAAGTTTATGAAGATCCGACTACCGGTAAGCTAGTGCTGGTATCGGGATAATATTAACTTTTTTTTACTTTTTCTTTTTATATTTGTTTTTTAGTATTACAATTTGATAATTATCTTTTATTTTCTATTTTTTATTTGTTCTGTTCATTATTTTGCAGTTTTTTAATTTCTTTTTCCTAAATGTTTATGGAATGTTTTACACATTGTTTTAGGTTTTACAAAAATCATTAGGTATAACGAAGTTTATTATTTTGGAATATTTTTTGGAATCCTGTGATTTAGTTAGTATAAATGTTAAAAAGGATGTAATTTAAATTATTTTTAATAAATAACTGTTATAAAATCTGTAATAATATTTACAAGTATTTTAAGTAATAATTTTATAAAAAATAGATTTTTCACGATGTGAAAGTATTTTATCATGATTTATCATTGTATATACATTCTGTTAGTGGATATATTTAAATATTACTTTTTAAGGCAGATAACAAATCCTTTTTATATTAACTGATATACTTATAGTTATAATACTATGAGTCAAAATTTAATGGAGATTTTCATATGTATTATAAGTTTTTTTTTCCCCTGTGGAAAAAATTAAAAATGAGGTTGATATTAATGAGTTCTTTTAAAAGTCCTGTTGATACAGCAAAAACTGTGTCTTCAATAGGTGGAACAAAAAGTTCCGCAAATGTTCTTAATGTAATATTGTTATCCTTCTTAGCAGGTGCATATATTGCATTTGGTGGATTGTTGGCTGAAGTTGCAAATGCAGGAATGCTCGCAGCAGGTTGTCCTCTTGGATTATCTAAATTTGTATTTGGTGCAGTGTTCCCTGTTGGTTTGATGCTTGTTGTACTTGCAGGATCTGAATTGTTCACAGGAAATGTTATGTACATGGTTATGGGTGTTTTAGATGGTAAAGCATCTGTTGGTGGCCTTTGTAAAAACTGGGTTCTCAGTTGGGTTTTCAACTTTGTTGGTGCTTTATTTGTTGCTTATGTATTAGCATACATGAGTGGTATTGCTACTGATCCAGTAATTGCTGCAGGAGCTACTAAAGTTGCTGCTGCAAAAGTTGGATTATCATGGGATGTAGCACTCATTAGGGGTATCGGTTGTAACTGGCTTGTTTGTCTAGCTGTATACTTAGCATTAGCATCTGATGATATCATTGGTAAAATCTTTGGTATTTGGTTCCCAATTATGGCGTTCGTAACTATCGGATTTGAGCACAGTGTTGCAAACATGTTCTTTATTCCATTAGGTATGTTCTTAGGTGCTGACGGTGTAAACTGGGCAACTGCTCTTGGAAACATTATTCCAGTAACTATTGGAAACATAATTGGTGCAGCAATATTTGTAGGTTGTATTTATTATATAACTTACCTTAAAGATGCAAGTTAGAGGTAGAACTGAATTAAAATAAATAATAAGCTTTATGCTTCTTATTAATTTATATTATTTAAATAAATTATTTGGAGATTATAAAATGGTTGAGATAAAATATGTCCCAACAATTTGTCCATACTGTGGTACTGGATGTGGACTTAACTTCGTTGTAAAGGATGATAAAATTGTAGGTGTCGAACCATATAAAAGACACCCAGTAAATGAAGGAAAAGTATGTCCAAAAGGTAACTTTGGGTATGAATTTATTAATAGGGAAGATAGATTAACAACTCCATTAATCAAAGAAAATGGGGAATTTAGGGAAGCTTCTTGGGATGAAGCTTTAGATTTAGTTGCTAATAAACTTAAAGAAGTATCTGATGATGATCCAAATAAAGTTTGATTCTATGCATGTGCTCGTTCACCAAACGAAAACATTTACATTACTCAAAAATTAGCTAGGGTAGCTTGTGGTACTCAAAACGTTGACCACTGTGCACGTATTTGTCACGGACCTACTGTAGCTGGTCTTGCTACCACCTTTGGTTCAGGTGCTATGACCAACGGATTCGACAGTATTAAAGAAGCAGACTACATATTCTGTATTGGTTCAAACAACATGGAAGCACACCCATTGTTTGGTCGTAAATTAATCCAAGCTCAAAAAAATGGTGCTAAATTAGTTGTTCTAGATCCAAGATACACTCCAACTGCTAAAATAGCTGATGAATATGTACAATTCAAAACAGGTACTGACGTAGCATTAATGAATGGTATGATTAAAGTTATTATTGATAATGACTTACAAGATGACGAATTTATTAAAAACAGAACAAAAGGTTTCGATGAACTTAAAGAAACAGTACAAAAATACGACCTTGAAACTGTATCTGAAATCACTCACATTGCACCAGAAATCATTGAAGAATTAGCTATTGAATATGCTAAAGCTGATAAAGCAGCTATTGTTTACTCATTAGGTATTACTGAACACTCTCACGGTGCAGATAACGTAATGTCTACTGCTAACTTAGCTATGTTAACCGGTAACATCGGAAGAGAAGGTACTGGTGTAAACCCATTAAGAGGACAAAACAACGTACAAGGTGCTTGTGATATGGGTGCATTACCTTCAGATTATGTAGGTTACAGAAAAGTAGCAGATCAAGAAACTACTGACTGGTTCAATGAATATTATGGAACAAACCTTCCTGCAAAACCAGGTTTAACCTTAGTAGAAATGATGAATGCAGCTCATGCTGGTGACTTAAAAGTATTATACATCCATGGAGAAGACCCAGTACTTTCTGATGCAGATATCAAACATACTAAAGAAGCATTAGCTAACTTAGATATGTTAATTGTTCAAGAATTATTCATGACTGATACTGCACAATGTGCTGATGTTGTTTTACCTGCAGCAGGTTGGGGTGAACAAGAAGGAACATTCACCAACGGTGAAAGAAGAGTACAATGTTTACAAAAAGCTCAAGAACCACCTGAAGGTGCAATGTTAGATTGGAAAATTATGGAAGAAATCGCAGTTAGAATGGGAGTTCCAAGAGAAAAATTCCATTACGAATCTGCTGAAGAAATCTTTGAAGAAATCAGAGAATGTGCTCCAATCTTTGCTGGTATGAACCGTGAAAGATTAGACACTCCTGAAGCTCTCCACTGGCCATGTCCATCTGTTGACGACCCATGTCAACCATTAATGCACAAAGATAAATTTGCACATCCTGATGGATTAGGTATTTTCCAAGCATTAGAACACAGAGGTCCTGTAGAAGTTCCTGATGAAGAATATCCATTGTTATTAACTACTACTAGGGTTTTATTCCACTATCACGCAGCTATGACTAGAAGATGTAAAACTTTAGACAACGAAGTTAAAACTGGATTTATAGAAATCAATACAGAAGATGCTAAAGAATTAGGAATTCTCAATAATGAAATAGTTAAAGCTAGTTCCAGAAGAGGAGAAATTGAAATTCCTGCAAGAGTAACTGATGACATTAAGAAAGGTATTGTAAACATACCTATGCACTTTACTGAATGTGCAGCTAACATGTTAACTAACTCTGATTCTTTCGATCCAAAATGTAAAATGGTAGAGTTAAAAGCTTGTGCTATTAAAGTAGAAAAAATTGAGGAGTAGATTTAAATGGCTGTAAAAAATAGCGACATGTATTATGCATACTCTAACAATGAAGGTATTAAAGAAAAAGGTGAATACGGAGGAGTAGTTACAACTATCATGAAACATCTTTTAGAAAGCAATGTTGTTGATGGTATTGTAGCTGTAAAAGAAGGATTTGATTTATATGATGCAGTTCCATGTCTTATAACTGATCCTGAAGAAGTTATTAAAACTGCAGGTTCAATTCACTGTGGTACTGTAAACTTAGCTAGTTTCATATACAAATACTTAGACGGTTGCAGAGATATGAAAATAGCAGTTACCTGTAAACCTTGTGACGCAATGTCTATAAGAGAATTAATGAAAAAGGGCAAAATCATCGAAGACAACGTCATAATGATTGGAGTAAACTGTGGTGGAACATTACCTCCTGTACCAACTATGCAAATGATTAGAGATGTTTATGAGTTAGATCCTAGTGATGTAATTAAAGAAGAAATCGCAAAAGGTAAACTCATTATGGAAACTGCAGAAGGGGAAAAAAGGTTTCGGTATTGAAGATTTAGAAGAAGACGGTATGGGTAGAAGAGAAAACTGTCAAAGATGTGATTTAAAAATACCAAGTAACGCAGATTTAGCATTAGGTAACTGGGGAGTAATCGGTCCTTTAGCAGGAAAAGCTACTTTTGTTGAAGTATTCTCTGATAAAGGTGCAGATATTCTTAATGATGTGATTGAAGCTGATTTAATCGCTGTTGAAGAACCACTCGAAAAAGGAATTGCAATAAGAGACAAAATTAATAATTTCATGCTCTCTGCATCTGCAAAGAAAAAAGAAGCAGATCAGGTACTTCCGGAGATATCATCGAAGTATTCAAAGAATATGAAGACGAATTCTCTAAATGTATGAAATGTTACGGTTGTCGTGAAGCATGCCCATTATGTTTCTGTGATGACTGCTGTCTTGAAGCTGAAGGTCCTGAATGGGTACCTGGTGGATACACTCCTGCAGCACCATTCTTCCACTTAACTCGTATGGTGCACATGGTAGATTCATGTACTAACTGTGGTCAATGTACTGAAGTTTGTCCTTGTGAAATACCTGTAGCTAAAGTATGGAGTACAGTAAACAACAAAATCCGTGACGTATATGGATATCTCCCTGGATTTGATAACGGGGAACCAATTCCATTCACTGAACACAAACCAAAAGATAACTGGAAATAGAGTTTTTACTCTATTTACCTCTTTTTTAAAAAATTAATTTTAGAAGATAAAAATCTCCTGTTTAAAAATAGCTTTTAATTGTTATAAGGCTCTCTTTTGTTAATGCCTTTAATGAAAACTTCTTTTAGTTGAGAATCTGATTCATTATTTCTTATATGTGATATTAATTCTACCAAATTGTCATTTCTAAGTAAGCATGGCTTTATTTTTCCGTCAGGAGTTATTCTTAATCTGGTACAATTTGCACAAAAGTCGCTGTTTTCAATAGGTTTTACTACTTCAATTTCTCCTCCGTCTATGAAGTATTTTTTACGGTTTTGCATAAATTCACGTGTTTTGACTTCATCACATATGGAAAGCAACTTTTCATTGATGGGATCTAAATTATAATGATAATCTCTGCTGAATTTTTCATCATCACAGTTTTCACTGTCCATTAATTCAATAAGCTGAAGTATGATTCCATGTTCTTTACAAAATTCAAACATGTCATCCACTTCGTTTTCATTTATTCCTTTCATTAAAACCATATTGATTTTAACGGGATAAAGGCCAACTTCAACAGCTTTCAGAATTCCGTTTTTTGCTGATTCAAGCAGATTTTTAGTGGTAACTTTTTTGTAAGTTTCAGGATTTAAAGTATCTAAACTGATATTTACCCTATTTAATCCAGCTTCTTTTAGATCTTTTGCATATTTTCCAAGTAAGGTTCCATTTGAAGTAATGGATATGTCATCAAAATCAAGGCTGGCTATTTTACTTACAATTTCAACGATGTCTTTTTCTTATTAAAGGCTCTCCACCAGAAATCCTTATTTTTTTCTAACACCAATATTTTTAGCTATTTCACAGATTCTGTAAATTTCATCTGCATTCATTTCCTCTTGAGAATCATCCATCCCATCATGGTGGCAGTATAAACAATTTTCATTACATTTGTTTGTTATTGTAATTCTTAATGAAAGTATTGGTCGTTCATATTTGTCTTTGATAGCTTCTATACTCATAAAATCATTTTTTAACAGTTATATTAATAGTTTCGATTTCATTGATGTCTAGTTCTCCAAGTTTCAATGATTTAATCATACCGTAAATTGTTTCCTTTAGGATGCCCTTTACAAATGCATTAATCTCAACATCTTTATTGTTTACTGTGAGTCTGGCTTCACTTTCTTTAAGATTTTCCTGATTTATTTTAGAAATATCTACCTGTGCAATTCTTGCATCTTCATCAGTGTTTAGGGAATTAATCATTCCAAATACTGAATTTGCAACGAAGTTGTTGGTATGATGATTTAAACTAATTTCTTTATTGTTAATTAGAACATTAGCTTCTACTTTTGGGTTTAAATCAATGTTATCTTCATTGTTTATTATTAGTTCAACTTTATTAATATCTTTTACTCCATACTCTTCGATATGTAATGTTTTTATTATTCCAAGCACTGTTTTTTTTGATAAAATCGCTAACGAATTCATTTAAACCGATAACTGTGTTATCAATTGACATAAAAGTATTAACTTTGTCCAGGTCTTCGGTTTTTACAGTTCCTTTTCTGATTTCTTTAGCTATTGCGTCTCCATCATTAAATCCGCATTCATCTAAAAAAGAGGGTATCAACAATATCATGGCCTTTTTTCTTCAACAGTATCCACTAGATCTGACACACCTTCGGGAGTTATTGAAAAGGAGTCCACTTCAGCTATTGTGTATTCATCAACTACATCAAGGGATGTTACTATTTTTGGATAGTTGTAGCTTTTAAATCCTTCAATAACTACAAAATCGACATTGTCCATAAATTTAATTAAAAACAGTAATCTGTTTAGTTCTAAAATATCTCTTACATTAAAAAATGATGTAGAGCCGATTCCCACAACAACATTTGATCCTGCCAGCTTATGTCTCCAGGTATCGGTATGTTCCCTGTCCATTTCCATTTCATGATGGGAATGCTTTATAGATGCTACATTATATCCTCTTCTGGTAAGTTCTTCAATAATCTTTACAGTTAGGGAAGTTTTTCCAGTATTTTTTCTACCTACTACAGATACGATTTTCATAGTAAAACCTCTACTTATTATTATGTATTATCTAGTTATTATAATAGATGTGTAGTTACTCCACATTCTCTTAAATTTTAGTTTTTCCTTAATTTTTTATAGATTTAGTAATACATTTTTTTTATTTTTTTATTATTTTTCCAATAAAAATATCCGATATTACTTTTTTTTTCAAATCGTATTTTAACCTTTATATCTTAAATTAAATTATTAGGATAATTTTTGTAGGAATATAACTATTTAAATCACTTATTTTTTAAATTAAATTGTTCTAATCTTTTTAACTAATTTTTTTGTTGTAGTATTAGCACAGTCATATATATTACTTTCGCCTTGCTTCTAGTAGACAAGTATATATTAATAATAAACAAAAGTTTATATCATTACACATGGTGGTTTATATGCCAAAACATATTGCATCTGGTTTGAAATATTTAGCTGCAGTGAAGCTAAAAGAGCAAGGTGAAAGCCAACAAGCAATAGCTAATGAGTTAGGTATTGATAGGTCTACAGTATCCCATTATTTAAATGGCAGTAATTTATCTTGGAATTCTATAGACGTTGCCAAAACTATCACTGACCTGACTCCTAGAGATTTCTTAAAAATGACCAGTGCAATATTTGATGAACCTGAACAAAGCCGTAAAATTGTTTCTATTTGTAATGATAGGGAATTTGAGGCAGTTGTTGCAGATTCATGTATCGGTTGTGGCTTATGTGTAAGCATGTGTTCTATGAAAGCTATTAAATTAGAATCGTTAAAAGCACATGTAGACTCCATACAATGTTGCGGTTGTCAGCTATGTAAAGATGAGTGCCCAACGAATTCTATTAAAATTTTGGAGATTTAATAATGATTAAAAATAAAAAAGAAGCTATAGACAATAACTTTGCTATTACAAGGGCAGCTGAAGAAGTAAGAAAGTTGTCTTTTAATGATCAGATTTGTCTTGGATGTGGAGTTTGTGAATCTACTTGTCCTGTTGAAGCAATTACTTTAAATCCAATTGCTATCGATGCTCGTCACAGACGTTCCAACGATGTCTATTTCAGTGGTCATGAAAAAATAGCACAAAATTTCCATGCTGAATTTGATGTTCAAAAAATCAGCATTGATGAAAATAAATGTGTTTTATGTGGTATGTGTAGTGGATTATGTCCAATAGATGCATTAGTTTTAACTATTGATGATGTTCCAATTAGTGAAATTGAAGCATATCCTCATTACAACTCCTATTCTAAAATCGATGACGACAAATGTATTTACTGTAAAAGATGTGAAACTGCATGTCCTCAAGATGCAATTACTGTCATGAGAAAATTGCCAGAACGTCAAAACTTAGTATCTGGTGAAATTAGTGTAAGTGATGATGACTGTGTTTACTGTGGAATCTGTCAAGAATTATGTCCTGCAGAAGCAATTGTAGTAGATAACACTACCGGTCAAGAATCTATCGTAATTGACAAAGACAAATGTGTATACTGTCTTGTATGTAAAAGGGCTTGTCCAGTTGATGCTATTTCTGCAGTATGTAGGGCATGTTCCTATGGTGAATATGATTTCAAAGCTGAAGATGAAGTCACTACTGGTAGTGCAGTTATTGATGATGAACTTTGTGTATACTGTGGATGGTGTGAAGGAGTATGTCCAACTGATGCTGTTGAAACCAACAAACCATTCAAAGGTACTTTAGAAATTGATCAAGAAGCATGTCAAACCTGTGGAGCTTGTGTAGATACTTGTCCATGTGATGCTTTAGCATTCCCTGTTTCTACTGCACCAGGTCAAAGATTAGACCGCATTACTAAACATGATCAATATTGTATCCGCTGTAAAGCTTGTGCTAAAGTATGTCCAAACGGAGCTATAACTGTTACAAGAACTGAAATAGATCACACTCCTATAAAATCTGTAACATGGCTCGATGCATTCGATGCAATTAAAAATTAGGTGATTTAATGGAACTTAAAGTTAATCAAGATAATTGTTTAGGATGTGGAATTTGTGTAATTGCATGTCCTGTTAACGCATCTATCAGCCCTGAAAATGCAGGTGGTAATGGTGCAAAGACTGATGAAGTAGTTATTATGGTCGAAAATGGATTCATTAAAATTTTCTCACCAGATAAATGTGAATTATGTGGAACTTGCCAAATGTTCTGCCCTGTAAATGCTATATGGATTGAGTAGGAGGAATAATTATGCATTATGCTAATACTTATTTATCAAAACCTGTTGTTCCTGATGTAGAAATTGTTGGTGATGGAAAGACCAAAGTACTTAAATGTATGTTAAATACAGGTTCTGACATTTATCAAGGAGCTTGTAAAAAAAAGAGGTTCTACATTAAAAGAAGAATATAAAAATGCTTCTGGAACTTGTTATATGGACCCAAGAGACATGGGTAAATTAGGTGTAAAAAATTGGGATACTGTCCTTGTTAAAACTGAATGGGGAGAAGTTGTAGTAAATGCTGCAGTATCTAGAGATGCACCTCACGAAGGAACTGTTTTCATTTGTAAAGGTCCTTGGGCAAATACTGTTGTAAGTCCTGATACTTACTGCTGTTCTGACCCAACTTACAAAGGTATTCATTGTACTGTTGAAAAAACAGACAGAGAAGTATTACTCATGGCTGATTTAATGAGATGGGTTTACAAAAAATATGTTGATTCCGACGACGATGATGTTGTTGAACATATGGAATCATTAGGAGAAACACCAGTATATAAAGGACGTAAATGGGAGGAGTTGATTGATCATGACATATGAGCCACCTGTAACCGATTATGATTACATCGTAGAAAATTGTACTTGTGCATTTTGTGGATGTAACTGTGATGATTTAGATTACTTAGTTAAAGACAACCATGTTGTTGCTGTAAGACATGCTTGCAGATTAGGTGCAAGTAAAGTTATGGAAGATATGGACCAAAGATTAGTAGTTCCTATGATTAGGGATGAAGACGGAGAACTTATGGAAGTAGATTGGGATACTGCTTTAGATAAAGCTGCAGAATATATTGCTAACTCTATCAGGCCAGTATTCTACGGTTGGTCTGAAACTTCCACCGAATGTATGAAAGAAGGATTAGAATTAGGTGAATACATAGGAGCAGTTTTAGATAACCAAGCTACTATCTGTCACGGTCCAAGTTTACAAGCTGTGCAAAATGCAGGTTACCCTATTCAAACTTTAGGGGAAGTTCAAAATAGGGCAGACATGGTTGTTTACTCTGGAAGTAACGCAATGAACTCTCACCCAAGACATGCAGCTCGTTATGCTATCTTCTGTAGAGGATACTTCAGACAAAGAGGTAGATTTGACAGAACTGTTGTAACTATGGATCCAAAATTCTCCGATACTGCAAAAATTTCTGATAAATGGATAGGATTCGAACAAAATGGAGATTATGGTTTTTACAATGCTATCAGAGCAGTATTAAGAGGAAAAGAAATATATCAAGATACTATTTCCGGAATTCCTAAAGAAGACATTTACGAATTAGTAGAAGAAATGAAAAACGCTGAATTCGGTGTTTTATTCTTCGGTTTAGGATTAACTCACACTTTATCCAAACAAAGAAACATTGATATAGCTATTAAAATGATTCAAGACTTAAACAAATACAGTAAATGGGGTCTTACTCCAATGAGGGGTCACTTTAACGTAAATGGTTTCAACATTTTCATGGCTTTCGAAACTGGATTTGCATTTGGTGTTGACTTTGCTAGAGGTTACACTAGATATATGTTAGGAGAAACTAACACTATCGATTTATTAACAAGGAAAGAGCCTGACTGTTTCATGGTTATTGCAGCAGACCCTGGTGCTCACTTCCCTAATGGTGCTAACCAACATTTAGCTGACATTCCTGTTATTCAAGTGGATATTCACTGGGGACCATCTACTGAACTTGCTGATGTAGTATTACCTGGTTCATTCATTGCAGTAGAATGTGCTGGTACCAGTTATCGTATGGACGGAGTTCCTATTTACATGAAAAAAAAGCAATTGATAAACCTGAAACATGTCGTGACGACGAATGGATTATCAGAGAACTTAAAGAAAGAGTCATGAAACTCAGAGAGAGCCAAACGTAGCTCCAAAATATGTGCCTAATCCAAACGCATTATAAGGTGATATGATGGAATTTATACTTAAAAATGGTATTGTTTATGACCCAGCTAACGGAATAAATGGTGAGAAAAAAGATATCATGGTTAAAGATGATATCATTGTTGAAGAAGTCTCAGCTAATGCAAAAGTCATAGATGTTACTAATAAAATCGTTATGCCTGCTGGGGTAGATCCTCACGCTCACGTTGCAGGTCCAAAATTAGTTGTAGGTAGATTATACAGACCTGAAGATTCAAGAAGAGGAGTTACTCAAAAAACAAAAGTTACAAGGGCAGAATCTGGTTTTTCCATTCCAAGTTGTCCATCAACTGGTTACAGATACTCCAGATTAGGTTATGGTACTGTTGTAGAAGCAGCTATGCCTCCTCTTGAAGCAAAACACACTCACGAAGAAATTGCAACTATTCCAAACATAGACATTCCAGCTTTAGCATTATTTGGTAACAACTGGTTTGTAATGGAATACGCAAGAGAAAACAATATTGAAGACTTATCCGCATTTGTATCTGCATGGTTAAAAGTCTCCAAAGGTTACGGTGTTAAAATCGTAAACCCATGTGGTAGTGAAGCATGGGGTTGGGGTATGAATGTACACGGATACAATGACAAAGCACCTTACTTTGATGTAACTTCTAGAGAAGTTGTAACTTCTTTAGCAAAAGCTAACGAAAAATTAGGTCTTCCTCACTCTATTCACATTCACCCAAATGATTTAGGACACCCTGGTAACGTACCAACTACTCTTGAAACATTAGATTCTCTTAAAAATATTAAGAAAAGTCCTAAAGCAGATATTAGGGATCAAGTTGTACATATCTGTCACCTTCAATTCCATTCATACGATGGAACCAACTGGAGAGATGCAAGTTCCGGTGCAGAAGAAGTTGCTAAATACATAAACGGTCACGACCACGTAACTTGTGATATTGGACAAGTAACTTTAGATGAAACAACCACCATGACAGCAGATGCACCAATGGAATACGACTTGTTCAAATTATCTGGATTAAAATGGGCTAACAAAGACATTGAATGTGAAACCGCAGCTGGTATTATTCCATGTATCTACTCTGGTAGAAGTCCGGTTGGAGCACTTCAATGGGCTATTGGTTTAGAATTGTTCTTACATCTTAAAAACCCATGGCAAGTATGTTTAACTACTGACCACCCTAATGCAGGTCCATTCATAAGATACCCAAGAATTATCTCCTGGTTAATGAGTAACCAAAGAAGAATGGAAATGATTGAAAACGGTGAAGTTCACAAATGGGTACAAAAAAGAACTACTCTCCCAACTCTTGAAAGGGAATACGACTTCAACGACATTGCAATTATTACAAGAGCAGCACCTGCTAAAATCTACGGTTTCAGAGACAGAGGAGCTCTTACTCCTGGATACAAAGCAGATATTGCTGTATATGACATAAATCCTAATGAAATTGACCCATCCAGACAATATGCAGAAATCGAAAAAGGTTTCTCTCTTGCTGATTACACAATTAAAGATGGTCAAATCTTAGTAAAAGATAAAGAAATTGTAAAAGTTAAAGAAAGTCAAAACATGTGGGTTAATGTACAAGGATACGAACATGAAGAACAAAATGTTATTAATAAAATCATGCCGTTCTTTACTCAATATTACTCCGTAAAATGGGAAAACTATCCAGTACATGATCATTATGTATCCAATCCTATAAGGATAGATGTTAAAAGATAAAAAGGGTGTTTAATTTGAAAACAATAACATTTGATCAATTAAAAACTTCTTCAATCGCTTTAGAATTTGATGAATTAATTCCTGATGAAATTTATGCATGGAGCGAAGAAGATTTTGCAAAATATGAAGTACCTATTGGAAACTCAAGATTCCCAATTACTGATTTCTTCGATATTACTGTAGAAGGTGATGCAGAAGGACCTAATGATGTTAAAATGATTCTTAACGGTGACTTAAACAGGGTTAAATACATCGGTTGTAAAATGAGTGGAGGAGAAATTGTCTGTAATGGTAATGTTGATCTTCACGTAGGTGCAGAAATGAGTGGCGGATCCATCTATGTTCATGGTAATGCAGCTGCTCATGCAGGAAGAGAAATGTCTGGAGGATACCTTGAAATCGACGGTGACACCAAAGAATTCACCGGAGCTTCTTACATTGGTGAATGGAGAGGTATGACTGGTGGTAAAATCGTTGTTAAAGGTAATGCTGGAAAACAATGTGGTGAATGTTTAACTGGTGGAAGAATTCACGTTTTAGGTAACTGTGATATTTTAGCTGGTATTCACATGACCAAAGGTATCATTGAAATTGACGGTGATGTAAACCGTTGGCCTGGAGGTCAAATGAAAAACGGTAACATTGTCATTCACGGATTCCTTGGAAGATTACTCGAAGGTTTCGTTCTTGAAGGCGTTGTCGACGACCCTGAAATTGACGGTGAAGTATTCAAAGGAAAATATATCCAATACAAAGGGGACATTGGTCTCAATGGTAAAGGTGCTTTATACTTAGATGCTGAAGCTAACAGGGAAAAATTAGCTCATTATAATGAGATTGACGACGAATATACTTCAATTAGGGAATACAGGAATTTATAATTCCTTTTCCTTTATTTTTTTTGAAAAAAGTTTAAATAATAATCCTTTTTGATTTTGATGGATTTTAATACATACTTCAAATGTATGCATAACGTTTAAATATTCTTTTTATTAATAAATTATTATATATTAATTTGACAAATTTTGTAAACTGATTATTAATTTATTGTATGGTTTTATGTGTGATAATATGGTTAAGGAAATTAAAATGTCTGCTGAGGAAGCTATTGAATATGTGAGAGAAAACGTCCAAATAAGAGATATTTTAGAAATATCATACAATCGTATTTTTGCTCCCGGTGAAGTGTTAAATATAATTTCAGAAGATGAAGAAACTGGTGAGGACTCAGGGTTAGTTTACAATTAAATGGTGAAATTTTAAATCAGGTTGTTGATGTAGATTTTAAGGAAATTAAAGATGATCTTTTAGAATTGCGCCATATTAAGGGTGATAAAATAACAATCGTGGAAGTTTATGATTAAATTTCCCATATATTTTTTTTTAAAAAATTATTTTGTTTTATACATTACAAACAAATTTTTTATATTATGAAAAATATACTTATTATTTAACAATATGATGAGGTGTTTTCCATGAAAAAATTAAGTTTAACTCCAGATAAAGCTGTAGAATATTTAAAAGATAATGTGAAAATCCATGATAATTTAGAAATTTCTTATAATAGAATTTTTGGAAGCGGTGAGGTTTTAAACATGGACTTTTCTGAATATTTTGGAAAACCAGGGTTTAAAATGTTGCTTTCATTAGATGGTGATTCAATTAATCCAACTGTTGAAATTGATGTTTATGAGATTGAAGATGATTTGATTGAATTTATTCACCATCCTGTTGAAGGAGATGATGTGGAAGTTACTGTAGTTTAAAATAGCTACAGTCTTTCCATTTTTTCAAATTTCATTAATTTTGCAATAGCTTTAACTTCAACATCCATTCCTTTTTCTTTAAGTGCAGCAATTAGGTTGAGACCACTGCCTGCAACAACACCAAAATTGTAGTTATCTACTTTAGCATTATATGTTAGTTCTCTTGGTTTGCCTATTTTATAAATTGAAAATCCAATATTCTTTAAGATGTTTAATAAATGTACTGCATAGTCTCTTGAAATATAGGGGATTTCTTTTAAACTGGCCAGTATTTTATTGGATCCGATATTTCTTGTTATTGAAGTCATGTTTTTAGCTATGAATATTTTATGGGGGTCAACAGAAGAGCCATTATATGAAATTAAGTCAATAAATAATGGAGATTCGTTTAATTCCAATAATCCGCCATATTTCGGGTTGCTCATTATTCCATTGTTTATTAAAAGTCCGTCAATACTTAAACTGCATATTGTAGCTATTCCTATTTTGCTATAATCGGTCGGATGTTCTACAAGCTGATAGTAAGGGTTGATGTATTTTGGATTTGATTCATAGGTTTCTTTCATAATATCTATTGCTTTATCTAAGCTGTCTTTGTTAATGTATGAAACATTTACTATGATGTCTCCTTTTCTAGTTTCCACATCGAAATTAACTTTTTGAATTAAATTCCATGATTTTGAAAGTAAAAATGGAGTTTTGGCATGAATTTTATCATCAGCAGGTTTAAGTATTTTTTTTTTTTAACATCAGCTATTGGGGATAATGTTTCAAAGCCTTCAATTTCTTCAGCTATTTTTATGTCAATGTCATATCCGAGTTCTTGAGCTGCACAAAATGGGGTCACTCCTCCGCTGACGGCTATTCCAACCATTCCTTCAGGTACAGGAACTCCCAACATATTTTTGCCTTCTTCAGAAACTGCCATTACTCCCCCAATTCCAATTTTTTCCAATTTGTTTATGATGTTTAGGGCACGTTCCCGCCCTACACTTGGAATGAGGCGGAAATTAGCAGGTATTGTTCCGTTCCCGGTATTTATCACATCTAATACAGAAGTCATTCCCGGAGCTACAAATGCATCAAGAGGTGTTACAGATGTTTTTTTTGTAGGAAATCAGTTCTGTAAATTTTGTCGGAACATAATCTCTGATTTTAACTAATCCTCCGTATAATGGGATTGTAGGTATTCCTTCGTTTAACAGAATTCCGTCAATTGTGGTTCCGCATATTGTTTTTATCTGAATTTCTTCTTTGCTGTTACCTTCTTTTAAATTGATGTAAGGACTAACACAAAGACCACTTTTGAAAACATCTTTGATTATATTAAATGCTTCTTCATCGTAAATAGTTGAAGTGTTTACTACAACATTTCCCGTTCGGTTCATATAGTTGAAACTAGTCAAATAAATCATTTCTTCAAATTTCGAATAAATGAAATCAACCTGATCATAGATTATACCTTTATCAAGCTTTTTCCTGCCTAGTTCTGTAATTTGTCTGCCGGAATATCCCATTCTTTCGGTATATCCTTTTTCATCAAGAATTTGCATATGGTATCTAACAGCACGTTCTCCTAAGTTAAATCCTTTGTTTTTCAACTCTTCTGCTATTAATTTAGAACCAGTAGGTTTATTTTGCTCATTTAATATTCTTAAAATTTCAATTATTTTGTGTTCTGATTCGGTCATATGAGGCTCCCTTTTTTCTTTAAATATAATCATGCCTAATTTTACTTAAGAATCATTATATTTAAAAAATAAAAAAAGTATATTTAGATTTAAATATCTAAATATTTATTTTGTTCGTATCCGAATACTTGTACACGGTATTCGTCCCATTCTTTGTATTTGAGCTCTAGGAATTTTTCACTGGTGTGGTCTCCTAAAGTGGATAATATCAATGGGTCTTCTTCAAGTGCATGGTAAGCTTCCCATAAACTGGATGGTAAAACTTGAATTCCCATAGCTTCCCTTTCTTCTTCGGTTAATGAGTAGATGTTGATTTCGGTAGGTTCTCCAGGATCAATTTTATTTTGAATACCGTCAATACCTGCTTCTAACATTACTGCAAATGCTAAGTATGGGTTACATGCTGGGTCCGGTGCTCTGTATTCAATACGAGTTGCTTTACCACGAGCTGCAGGTACTCTGATTAATGCAGATCTATTTTTAAGACCGTATGCTCTGTATACTGGAGCTTCATAACCTGGCACTAAACGTTTGTATGAGTTTACAATAGGGTTGGTAATTGCGGTTAATGCTGGAGCGTGAGCAAGCAATCCTCCCATGAAGTGAAGTGCATCTTTAGATAATCCGGTTTCGCTGTTTGGATCAGAGAACAGGTTTCTGTCTCCTTTGAATACAGACTGGTGACAGTGCATACCACTACCGTTTACACCAAAGAACGGTTTCGGCATAAAGGTTACTCTGTAATCCATTTGGTCAAAAGTAGCCATGTTGTCTACAATAGCTTTAATAGCTTGTTTAAAGGTAATTACAGCATCTGCAGTTTTTAATGCATCTTTAAATTTAAATGCAATTTCGTTTTGACCAGGTCCTACTTCGTGGTGAGAAGCTTCTACTTCGAAATCTAATTCTTCTAAGTTTAAGGTTAGTTCTCTTCTGAAATCAGGTCCTTTATCTAAAGGTTCAACATCAAAGTATCCTGCTTCATCGTAAGGCATTGGGTATCCTTCATCGTCAATATCTACAATAAAGAATTCTGGTTCAGGACCTATGTTATATTGTAATCCCATTTTTCCAATTTTAGCTAAAGATTTTTTCAGGATACCTCTTGGGTCTCCAACAAATGGTTTTCCGTCAGGAGTCCAGACATCACAAATAAATCTACATACTGCAGATTCTTCAGGCCTCCATGATAATCTTGAGTAAGTGTGGATATCAGGTTTGAGAACAAGGTCACTTTCATTGATTCCTACGAATCCTGCAATTGAAGATCCGTCAAATAACATACCTTCAACAAATAATTCTGCCATGTCATCTTCTTTAAATGGAATTACAATGTTTTTAGCAGTTCCATTTATATCAACAAATTGTAAACGGATAAATTTAATATTATCCTCTTTCATTTGTTTAATTACGCTTTCCATTAATTCTTCGTTAACTTTTTTCAGTCATTAAATCATACTCCATATAAATTTATGGATATTAGTTTCAAAAGGTTAGTCGGAAAATACCTTCCTACCTTGGCAATACATTTCCTTCTCATATTATATAAATGTTTTGAATAAATGTACTTATAAGGATTATTTATATTTTTTAATATATAATCACAATGATTTTTATTTTTCAATGGTTAATTCAATAGCTTTTTTAAAAATTAATGGTAATATGTTCAAGTTTAAATAAATAAAAAATATGAAAAAGTAATGTTGTTTAAATTTCATTTACATTAAATGAAGTTAAATCCAACAAATCAAAAGTTAAAATTTCCGGTGCTTGGGTAACTTTGCCAACTCCGGTCATTATTTTAAAAGCTTCCATAGCTTCAAGACATCCGATTAAATTTGGAGTAGGCCCAATAACTGGGGGGACACCTGATGTAACACTTGATAAGTCATCCAATACATCTTCAGTTAAATCTTTATCTTTTGATGGGAGATTAAACATTGTTTCATAGTTTATATCTTTATCTGCTGAAAATACTGTAATCTGACCTAAAGTTCCATGAATGGCTCCATGAATAAATGGGATTTTCTTATTTTCAGCTGCTCTGGAAACAATTACTCTTGTTTTGACATTATCAAGAGCATCAATAACAATATCGCACTCACCGATTATTTTATCAACATTTTCTTTAGTTACAGTTTCTTCAAAGCAGTTAACTTTAACATAAGGATTAATCAGTCTGACTTTTTCTTTGGCTACTTTGCTTTTGGAAAGGCCTAGTTCTTTAATGCTGGCTAATGTTTGTCTGTTTAAATTGGATAAATCAAATGCGTCCTCATCAACTAAATTAAGCTGGCCAACTCCCATTCTGGCTAACATTTCAATAGTCTGACCACCTATTCTCCACAGCCAATAACTGCTATTTTAGCTTCTTTAAATCTTTCCTGTTGACTTCTAGTTACAATACTCATTTGACGGCTTATCAGTTCCCAATATCCGTCACCTATATATCTTGTTGGCATTTTTTCACCTTAAAAATGATTAAATTCTCTACCGAAATACTTATCTACTTTTTCAAGTTCCTGTGGAATATCTAGCATTTGAGGACAAACAAATTCACAGTCTCCACAGTCAATACAGCTGTCTGCTCTGCAGTCTTCATCAATCAGACTAAAATATTGCATTGCACTTCCTTTTGGATTATTCAGCATTTTGCCGATATTGTATTCGTTAAAACAATTGATGATATCGACACCTTCTGGACATGGCATACAATATCCGCAACTGGTGCACTCATTTCCGGTCAGCGTCTTGTATGTTCTGGCAACTTCTCTAATTAGATCCTGGTCGCTTTCGCTAATTTCTTTAACATTTGAAGCTATTTGAATATTTTGTTTAACCTGTTCTAAGGAGTTCATACCACTTAAAACACAGTCAACATCGTCTCTATTCCATAAATATTCTAAAGCCCACTCGACAGGAGTTCTTTTAACTTCAGCACAGTCCCAAAGTTTTTGGACTTCTGGAGAAATGTTCTGAACTAATCTGCCTCCGCGCAGTGGTTCCATAATCATGCTTCCGATATTCAGCCGTTTTAGTTCATCAAGACCCATTACTCCTGTCTGGTAGTATTCATCAAGGTAATTCATTTGTGTCAGGACAACTTCCCATTTGGGATATGCGTCAAGAATGTCTACAAATGTATCAATTTCAGTATGTGATGAAAACCCTACATGTTTTATTTTGCCGCTGCTTAAACTGTCATCAAGAAAATCCAAAACTCTAAGTTTGCGGACTTTATTCCAATCATCCTTTGTAAGAGCATGGAGTAAATAAATATCAATACTGTCTGTTTTGAGTTTTTCAAGCTGTTTGTCAAGATAATATTCAAAATCTCCCTTTTCTCCATTAACCATGATGGAGATTTTGTAGAGATTAAAACATCATCTCTGTAGCTGTTTTCTTTTAAAAAGTTTCCTATGAAAACTTCGCTGTTTCCGTTACCGTCGATTCCGGCACTGTGATAAGGATAAGCTGTATCAATAAGGTTAATTCCATTATCAATTCCATAGCTAAGAATTTCACTAGCTGTATTTTCATCGATATTGTCATTGGAACCTTTTGTCGGTAATCGCATAGCTCCGAAACCAAGAATTGAAACATTTTCTTTGGTTTTTCCAAGTTCTGTATATTGCATTTTAATAAATCCTCAAATCTTAACACTTGATATATTTATTAATGAGTTATAAAATAGTTTTGATTAGTGATGTTTAAAGTAATTCGGATTCTCCTTTTTGAAATCAGCGATAAAATCAACTTGTAAAATTAAAAATTTCCTAAAAAATAGTTTATAAAAAATATTCCTGGGATTGAAGATGCCGGGAGCGGGATTCGAACCCGCGGCCTCACGGTATCCCAGGAATTAGTCAGAGCACTGCTTAATTACCCTATGAGCCGTGCGCTCTAACCAGCTGAGCCACCCCGGCATCAGACATTTATTATATTAAATTCTCATTACATTTATACTTTTTGTTTTTCTTATTTTTGATTATAATTTAAGTTTGGCTGATTGTAATTAAAAATTGTTTATTTTTATAATAATTAATTAATAATGGATGTAGTTAATTTGAAATATTTTGTTGCATTATATATTTTTAAAATTATTTATGAATAATAATATTTAATAACCCTCAAATGATATATTATAATATTATTTAATTTTTATAGGGGATATTATGAGTAAAGTTAAAGATATGTCTCTTGCTAAAGAAGGTATAAGAAAAAATTGAATGGGTTCAAAGACACATGCCAGTTCTTGAACACATCAAAAAAAGAATATGAAGAAACTCAACCTTTCAAAGGAATCACTATTGGGTCTTGCCTACATTTAGAACCTAAAACTATTAATTTAGGTTTAACTTTGCAGGCAGGTGGAGCTGAAGTAGCTATGACTGGATGTAATCCGTTATCCACTCATGATGATGCAGTGGCCGGAGCTGCTGATTTAGGTTTGAACATCTACGGTTGGAGAGATCAGGATGATGAAGAATATTATCAGACTATCAACATGGTTCTTGATCACAAACCTGATATAATCATTGATGACGGTGCAGATATGATTATGGTTCTTCACAATGAAAGAACTGATGTTTTAAAACATATTAAAGGAGCATGTGAAGAAACTACTACTGGTGTTCACAGATTGGAAGCTATGCATAAAGATGGGGCTTTAAAATTCCCTGTTGTAGCTGTAAATGATGCTTATACCAAATATTTGTTTGATAACAGATATGGTACAGGCCAATCCAGTTTTGATGCAATTATGGGAACCACCAATATGTTAATAGCTGGTAAATCTGTTGTTGTATGTGGATATGGATGGTGCGGTCGTGGAATAGCTTTAAGGGCACAAGGTCTTGGAGCTAATGTTATTGTAACTGAAATCGATCCAATCAGAGCACTTGAAGCAAGAATGGATGGTTACAGAGTAATGAAAATTAGAGATGCTGTAAAAGAGGCTGATTTAATCATTACTGTAACTGGTAATATCAATATTATTCATGGTGATGACTTCAAATACATGAAAGACGGCTGTATGTTATGTAACTCAGGTCATTTTAATGTGGAAATTAATAGACGTGACTTGGAAGCTCAATCAACCAGTGTTCGTGAAGTAAGAGAAAGTATTGAAATGTTTACCATGAAAGACGGCAGAAAAATATATCTGCTTGCAGACGGAAGATTAGTAAACTTATCTGCAGCCAGGGGACAAGGACACCCTGCAGAAATCATGGATATGAGTTTTGCTGTTCAGGCATTATCTGCAAAATATATTTTAAACAACGATTTGGAAGTAGGTGTAACTAAAGCTCCTGATGACATTGATTATGAAGTAGCTAATTTAAAACTAAAAGCTATGGATATTGAAATTGATACTTTATCTGACCGCCAAAAAGAGTATATGTGCAGCTGGAAAGAAGGAACTTAAGTTTTCTTCTTTGATTTTTTTTTTTTTTTATTTGGATAATATGTCTTATTTCAGATATGTTGACAATGGTGAAGGGCCAACTAAGTTATTTATAGGTGGAGTCCATGGCAATGAAGGTAAAACTTCTTTAAAATTTATTAAACGTTTGAATATTGATGATTTTTCAAAAGGACAGTTTTATTTTTACAATTTTGATAAAACTCCATATATTTCTACAATTAAAAAGGAATATTATAAATCAGAAACCGGTTTGAAGATTTTGGATCTGATTGAGTATTTTGAACCTGATTTTTATACTGAACTTCACTGTTACGACCTGGCGCATTTTGACAGATTAACTTCTATGGAACGTTACACTAAAACAGGAATTCCTCCATTAATAGATTTGGGAAATCATGTGCTGGTAAGTTCTGTTTCTCCATTAATTCGCATGACATATTTTTCAACTGACACTGTTTGCAAAACATTGGAATTTCCCTGTGTTGAGAAGCTGTCTGCAGAAAAAAGAAGAAAAATATAATTTCAATAAAAAATCAGCTGTTGAAACCTATGAAAAGCTTCTTAATTTAATTGTCAGAGCACCGGACAGGGAATATTTTGAAAAGGAAATGCTGAAAAATTATTATAATCAGGTTGCACTGGCTGTTGATTATGCCAAAAAAGTATTTGGTCCGGAGTTTCCCCTTATTAGAACCAGTCTTCAAGGCTTTTCTGACTTGAATTTAAATTTTTAATTTATCGCAGGCTTTTGAAACTCTGTCCTGTGAGAATCCATGTTCTTCACATAAAAAGTCAATAATATCATTTTTAGCAGGCTTTTTCCATCTGATTTTATAATCTGTATTTACATTATGGTTTAGGAATATTTCTCTGACTTCAGAGATGTCATGTGATGATTCTTCCTGAAGTTTGGCTAATTTATTTTCAAGTTCTCCTTTTTTAGCTAGTTTAAGAGCTGTTTTTGCACCTACTCCTTTTAAGCCTTCACTAAAATCAGTTCCGATTAGTATTCCCATATCAATAAGCTGTTCTCTATTTATGTCCAGTTCATCTAAAACTCTTTTTAAATTGTAATATTCCAGATCTCCCAAGTTGGAATTGATGGCAAGGTTTCTTACAACCCTTTTGGCTCCGAATAAGAGACAGTCATAATCCTGTGAAGCTACTGCCCATGCATCTCCATTTTCAACAAGGTAAGCTGCCTGTGCTTCTCCTTCACCATATGCTTCAATGTATGGTATTCCCATCATTGTCAGCAGCTTTTTGGAGGATTCAATAATGTAGGGAGATAATTTGGAAGACCTCATTGCATTTTCTGGCTTCCTGAGTATCCTGTTTAGCCAGTGCTTCTTTCCATTTTTTTTCAGATTCTTCTCTTGTCTGTCTTCTTTGGTCAATGGTTTCCTGTTTAAGATAGGATGGTGTTCCGTCAAATACATAAATCGGTTTTATGTCTTTTTCAATCATTGAGGAGTTTCTATATAAAATTCCGCTTAAATGAGAGGTTATATTTCCATTGCTGTCACTTAAGGGGCTTCCGTCTCTTTGTCGGATTGTAGACAGGAACTGGTAAAGGGTATTAAATGCATCTATAGAGATTGCTCTTCCTTTCAAATCTTTAAAATCAATCTGTTCTGGTCGGATTATGTCTTTTAGTTTAACACCCATTTTATCACCTGTTTAAATATTTGTAAATTTACTGACTGGGAATACTTCTTTAATCCACATCAATACATTGTTTTTATGGATAATTACATATTCTCTGGCAAGCATATCTTCTTTCGTGTTAAATAAATCTTTTAACCTTTCATTAGGTTTTTCAATATAGATTTTATTTACTTCCCTTCTTGATTCAATCTGGTAATTTTTTAAAATTCTCCCGATTGGTATGTCTGCTCTAACCAAATCGCAACAAATCTCATCGGTTAAACGTTCCAATGGAATGTATGACAGTGCATAAATTAGATTTTCATCGTCTTTATGCATTATAACTTCCCGTTAATTGATTTGTGCACCTTCATCAACATGAATTAATTCGCTGATTTCACGGTCTGCTGTATCAAAGTGCTGTTCTAAGGTACTTAATGTAATTTTGCCGTACAGCACATCTAAAATAGCTGTGATTGATCCGTCTGTTGTCAGCAGAATTTTTTGAGTATTTGAAAAGTCTTTTGTATATGCTTCTTCTACCTGATTTATTTTTTCAATCAGACGTTTGTTTGCTTCGTTTTTTTTTTCAATAGTCATTTTTTCACTATAAATCTTTAGGATTTGTAATAACTCCTTCAATAGCTGAAGCAGCAACAACCTTTGAATTAGCCAGATATACTGAGGATTTCGGATCCCCCATTCTTCCTTTGAAATTTCTGTTTGTTGTGGATATGCAGGTTTCACCTTCAGATAAAACTCCCATATGTCCTCCAAGACATGGTCCGCATCCTGGATTGCATATAATAGCTCCCGCATCTATAAATGCATCAATGTATCCTTCATGGATTGCCTGTTTGTAAATTTCAGCTGATGCTGGAAGAATTAGTAATCTAGTATCATTATTAATTTCATTATCTTTTAAGATTTCATAAGCATCTTTCAAATCAGATAATCTGCCGTTTGTACAAGAACCGATTAAACATTGGTCAACAGCTGTGCCTTCAACTTTGGAGATGTCTTTAACATTGTCTACATCATTAGGGCAGGCTATTTGAGGTTCCATATCAGTTATGTCAAAGTGCATTTCTTCTGAATACTGTGCATCTTCATCGGATTTAACAATATTCAATTCACTTTCTTTTTTTCCGGTTCTTTGGGAAACATATTGGATAACTTCTTTATTCGGTTCCATTATTCCGTTTTTAGCTCCCATTTCAATAGCCATGTTACATATTGTAGCTCTGCCTTCTACTCCCATTTTTTCGATGGTTTCTCCGCAGAATTCTGCAGTTTTGTAGGTAGCTCCGGCTATTCCCACTTCACCGATGATTTTTAAAATGATGTCTTTTGGAGCAGTGTATGAATTTAACTCTCCGCTGACTTCCATTTTAATAGCTTCAGGAACCATAAACCATGTTTTACCTGTAGCATAAACCATAGCTAAATCAGTAGCACCCATTCCTGTTGAAAATGCTCCATATGCACCATAAGTACATGTGTGTGAGTCAGCACCTACAATAACTTTTCCAGGTTCTACCAGTCCTTTTTCAGGAAGTACCTGGTGGCATATTCCGTCACCATGTATGTAATTTTTAGTAATTTTCTGTTTTTTTATGAAGTCTCTGCATACTTTCTGGAATTCTGCAGATCCGATTGTATTTGCAGGAACATTATGGTCAAATACAATTGCAATTTTTTCATTGTCCCAGATTTTGGTAGCTACTTTTTCAAAGGTTTTTATAGCTGGTGGTGATGTTCCGTCATGAGACATAGCTAAATCAACCGGAATTTCAATAATTTCTCCGGGTGTAACCTCTTTTTTTTGCTTTAGCGGATAATATTTTTTCTGTAATATTCAAAACCGTCACCTATTCTTTTTTATAGTTACAACTTTTTACAATTTCTTTGAATACATCATCGTTAATGTATGTTCCTTCTTCTCTGCTTTTTTTTTTAACTTTTTTAACAATTTCAATAAGGGTATCGTCGCTTACATCAAGGTCACATTCATTTAATTTGGCTCTGACTGCTCTGCAGCCTGAATGTTTACCTAATACAAGCTGTCTTTTTTGTCCTACCAGTTCTGGAATATATGGTTCATAACATAACGGCTCTTCAATAACTGCATCAACATGAATTCCGGATTCGTGTCTGAATACGTTGTTTACTACAGGTTTGTTATAGGGAACAGGCAATCCGCTAGCTTTTGATACAAGTTCGGAAAGTTCTTTAATATGTTTGGTTTTAAATCCTAAATCTTTACCGTATAATAATTTAAGAGACATAATTACTTCTTCAAGAGATGCGTTTCCTGCACGTTCTCCGATACCGTTTACTGTTGTGGAAATTCCATTAGCTCCTGCCAGTACTCCGGATATGGAATTTATAACTGCCAGACCGAAATCATTGTGACAATGTAGAGCAATATCTATATTTACATCTTTTTTTAAGTTCTTTTACCAGGTAAGTAATTCCCTGTGGAGTTATAGCACCGGTAGTATCTGCTATGTGCACTCTGTCTGCTCCATAGCTTTCAGCCTTGTTGTATATTCTTTTTAAGAAATCCAAATCAGTTCTGGTTGCGTCTTCTGCAGAAAATGCAACAAATAATCCGTGATCTTTAGCATATTCAATAGCGTTCATACATGTATTCAGTGCTTCCTGACGTCCGATGTGCATTTTGTGTTCTAAATGGATGTCTGAAGTTCCCATAAATGTAATAACACCGTCAACATCACAATCAAGAGCAGCATCAATGTCTTCTTTTTTTGTTCTAGATAAAGAAATGATTTGAGCATTAAGGCCTTCTGAAGTTATGGCTTTCACTGATTCCTGTTCTTTTTTGGAAACTATAGGAAAACCTGCTTCAATTTGTTTAATTTTAACTTCATCTAATTTTTTAGCAATCTCTAACTTTTCTTCAGGACTAAAACAAACTCCGGGGGTTTGTTCACCGTCTCTTAAAGTTGTATCATAAACTGTAATTTCATCAGGGAAATTTAATTCCGGTTCTTTATTATAATGACTGATATAATATTGCAAATAATCACTTCTCTTAAATTATTTTATTAATTTAATAATATTGTATTATGTTATATTATAAAGTTTCTAAAAGTTCCAGATATGAGGTTCTCTCAAAACCATCTGTAATCCCAAGTTGTTTAAACACTTCAAAAATGCTGTTCTGAGATTCTTTGTAATCGTTTCCGTCTTCAAGACCTATTTCAATTTCCATATATGGGTCTAAACCTTCAATATCATCCAAACTTATTTCAAAATTTTTATAAGCATAATATTCACGGTTTTTACGCACAGTTCTGACTTTTTAAATCCTATATGTTCAAATGTTTTTGCACATTTTTTGCTATCTTCAATTCCGAACTCTATTTCTTCACGTGTTTTACTTTCAGAATCAATTTTAGCCCCTTTATATGTTATGAAAATGTGTTTTTCATTGTCTTGTTTTGTTGTTCTTATTCTAAGGGCTTCATCTGTTTTGGCAAAATCTACTATTGGGCTGTTAAAATAAATATCTTCCTGAAATTCTTCTTTAGTTTTAATAGCTCCCAGATCATTTAATTTTTTTCTCATATCTTCAAAATTATCAATTTTGGCTTTTACTTCAACTTCTATCATTTCTATCAGACCTTAATATAATTATTAATATTTTTGAAGTTAATTAAAAAATATGTTTATTACATATTTTTGTTTTTACTTTATAAATAAACATAAGTTTATATACTATTTAAATAAAATATTTAATTAGTAAAAATTTAATGATTTTAAATCTTTACTGTACTCATTTTAATAATTAATTGGAGGTTTTAAATTGACCGATGTTGATATAAAAATAGAAAACATTGTGGCTTCTGCAAGCATAGGAAAAGATATAGTTTTAACTGAAGTTTCCGAAGCTTTAGAAGGGGTTAATTTTAATCGTGAACAGTTTCCAGGATTAGTTTTTAAACTTAAAGATCCTAAAACAGCAGCATTAATTTTCAGCTCTGGTAAGCTTGTTTGTACTGGGGCTAAGTCTATAGATGACTCAAAGTTAGCTATTAAAAAGACTGTTGATTTAATGAGGACTATTGATACTGAAATTCTCATGAATTCGAAATTAAAATTCAAAACATTGTGGCTTCTGCAAACTTAGAATCCACATTAAATTTAGAAGCAGTAGCTTTAGAACTTGAAGATACTGAATACGAACCTGAACAATTTCCAGGTTTAGTATACAGGTTATCTGACCCTAAAGTTGTTTTATTATTATTCGGTTCCGGTAAAGTTGTTTGTACTGGAGCTAAAACACGTAGCGACGCTAAATTAGGTGTCGAAAGAGCTTACGATAGATTAAGTGAGCTAGATTTAATATAATTGGTGGTATGATTGATTAAACTTGTAGTATTTGACTTAGATAACGTTATTATTGATGGAGAAGCAATTGATGAGATAGGGAAATTAGCAAATGTTGAAGATGAAATAGCTGAAATTACTGAAAAAAGCTATGCAAGGTGAAATCGACTTTGAAACTTCTATTAAAGATAGAGTTAAACTTCTTGAAGGAACTTCCATTGAAGATATTCAAAAAGTTGCTGATGAACTTCCATTAATGAATGGTGCTGAAGATACCATCGCACGTTTAAAAGAAGAAGGATTAGATGTAGCTATTATTAGTGGCAGTTTTGATGTTGTTGCACAAACCGTTAAAGACAAACTCGGTATTGAAAATGCATACACTAATAGTTTCACTGTTGAAGACGGTAAATTGACTGGTGAAGTAACTGGACCTTTAGTATCTGGTTCTAAATTGGACGTATTAAAAGAACATATTGAAGGTAATGACACTTCTTTAGAAGAAGTTGTTGCAGTTGGAGATGGAGCTAACGACATTTCCATGATCGAATCAGCAGGTATTGGAATTGCTTTCAATGCAAAAGATTCTGTTAAAGAAAAAAAGCTGATGTTGTAGTAGATGAAAAAGACTTAACCAAAGTCTTAGATGAAATTATTAATCAATTATCCACTGATGTTGTTGAAGATGACGAAACTGAACAAGTAGAAGAAGCAGAAGATGCTGAAGAATCTACTGAAAAAGCTGAAAAACCTAAAAAGACGGTCTTCCTGAATCTGATTTTGTTTTAGCTGACACCATGGAAGGTGTAAGAAAACAAAAAGATGAAAAAAAAAGCTGAAATAGCTAAAGTTACTGAAGAAAGAGAAGAATTCAACAGGATAGCTAAAGAACAACGTAAAATCCGTGATGAATTAAACGCATCATTAAAAGAAAACTTAAACAAAGCTATTGAATTCAGAAATGAACGTAACGAAATCAACAAAAAAGTTGAAGAAGCTAAAAAAGCACGTAACGAAGCTAACAACAAAATTAGAAACTTAGAATGGTCTTCTGGTAAACGTGACAAAATTAAAATAGAAAATGAGATTAAAAAGATTGATAAAATCATTGAAACTCGTGTTTTAGATATTAAAAAAGAAAATCAACTTGTTAAAAATGCAAACGATTTAAGAAAACAGTTAATGGAAATTCATGAAGATGAATCCGTTAAAGGTGAAGCACAAGAGCTTAAAAAATTATCTGAAGAAGAACACGAAAAAGTTATTGACTTTTCTGAAAAAGCTCAAGCAGCTCACGAAGAAATGCTCAAATTTCAGAAAAACTGATGATATCAGAACTGCAGCTGATGAAGCTCACAAAAAAAAAATTCATTGAAGCTCGTAAAAATGCTTCTGCAAAACATGAAGAGTTCAAATCCATTTTAAGCGATATTCATGTTATCAATAAAAAATTAGGTTCCAACAGACCTAGAAAAAGAAGATCTGCTAGTAACAAATCTTCCTCATCAAACGGTAACAAAAATCGTGAAGAAAAAAGAAAGAGCTGAAGAAATCTTCGATACATTCAAACACGGTGGAAAATTATCTACTGAAGAGCTCTTACTTTTACAAAAATACAATATTAATTAAGTAATTTACTGAAATTACTTTAATTTTTATTTATTTCTTTTTTTAAGGTAATATCATGTCTGATGAAGAAAAAATTGAAACCTGTTTTTTATGCGGCAAGAAATTTGACATGAATAAGTCCGAACTTGCCTATTATCGCTATGACAAATATCCTATTTGTGATTACTGTGCTGAATTTTACAGTTTTTACAAAGAAGATTTATAATTATTTTTAATTTTCATATTTTTGCATTGATTTTATCTTATTTTTAAAAATACTTCATATAAACTAAAATCTTTCAATAGAAATATTTTTATAGGATTAATTATTTTAAATATTAAATCAGTAATTTACAAATTTTTATAATCTAAAAATTTAAAAACGGTACAGGTACAATGAATGAAGTAATAATTTGCGAAAAACCAAAATCTGCAGAAAAAATAGCTAAAGCATTGTCTTCTAAAGCTAAAAAGAACGTATTTAATAAAAAAGTTAAATATTGGACATTGGAAAGAGACGGTAAGGATATAACAGTATTGTCTGCTGTCGGACACTTATATTCTTTAACTCCGGATAATCCCAAGGATAAAGTCTATTTTGATTTGCATTGGGCACCATTATTTGAGATTGACAAAAAATATAAGAACTATACCAAGGATTATGTAAGGGCTATTAAAAAATATGCTAAAGATGCTGACAGCTACATTCATGCATGCGATTATGATATTGAAGGAACTTTAATCGGATATCATGCATTAAAATACGGATGTGGCGAGGATGCTTTAAAAAAATCTTCAAGAATGAAGTTTTCCACTTTAACTAAAAAGGACATTGTGGAAGCATATGAAAATAGAATACCTATTGACAGACATCAGGTAGACAGCGGTGTAGCCAGACATATTTTGGATTTTTATTTTGGTGTAAACATATCAAAGGCTTTAATGAAATCTGTAAGCGCAGCCAAAAAAAGATTTTTAAAGTTATCTGCAGGAAGAGTTCAAACTCCGACTTTGTCTATTTTGGTTGACCGTGAAAAAGAGATTAAAAAATTTGTACCTGAACCTTACTGGTTAATTAAAGCTTTACTTGACGGTGAAATTGAAGCGGATCATGTAGATGGAAAAATATTCGATAAAACAAGGGCTGAAGAGATTTTTTCAAACTGTGAAAATAGTGATGCAGCTGTCGATAAAATCAAATATTCAATTCCACTACAAAACCTCCTGTTCCATTTAATTTAGGTGGTTTGCAGTCTGAAGCTTATAATGTCTTTGGTTTTTCACCTAAAAAACTCAGACTATTGCTCAAAGCCTTTATACTGCAGGATATACATCTTATCCACGTACTTCATCCCAAAAGTTGCCTGAAAGCCTGGATTTCAAAAGCATATTTTTACAGCTGTCCAAAAATTCCGAATTCAGAACACATATTTCAGCTCTTCCGGCTAAATTAAAACCTAATGAAGGTAAAAAGGAAGACGCTGCTCACCCCCTGCTATTCATCCGACAGGTATTTTACCTGATAAATTGGACAAGGATGAGTTAAAAATTTATGAACTGATTGTTTACAGGTTTATTTCAGTATTTTTCGAAGCAGCTACCTTTGAAACAATGAGTACCACTTTGGACATTGGCGGTGAAAAATTCAAGTTTAGACGCAGAAGGGTTACCCATAAAGGATGGCTGGAACACTATCCATTTAAGAAAATAGATAATGAAGAATTTCCTGATGTTAAGGAAGGAGATTCCATCATCGTCAAGGAGATTGTATCAGAAGAAAAAGAAACCAAACCTCCTGCAAGATATAATCAGGCTTCTTTAATTAAGGAACTTGAAAAAAGAGAACTTGGAACCAAAGCTACCCGTGCAGATATTATTGATAAGTTATATGACAGAAAATATATAACTGGAAACAAAATTGAGGTTAATCAGCTTGGTGAGAACATAATCGACACTTTAAGCGAGTACTGTTCTAACTTAACAAGTGAAGAGCTGACCCGTGACTTTGAAAATAAACTTGAAGGCATAGACAATGATAAAGCCACCCGTGAAAGTGTTGTAGCTGAAGGTGAAAAGGAAGTTAAGGTTATTTTGGGAGATATTGATAAAAACAAAGTTAAAATCGGTTCACAGATTTATGATGCCTATCAGGAAAGCAATATTGTTGGAAAATGTAAATGCGGCGGAAATCTGGTTAAAAAATACTCTCCTAAAAATAAAAGCACTTTTGTGGGATGTTCTAATTATCCTGACTGTAAAGCAACTTACTCTGTTCCTAAAGGAGCAAATTTCTTAAAGAAAACCTGTAAAACCTGTGGATTACCTATTATTTCCTTTGGTAAGCCACGTCAGCATGCATGTCTTGACCCTAACTGTGGTAAAGAGAATACTAAGCCTCGTGAGATGAAAGTAGTTGGTGTGTGTCCTAGTTGTGGTAAAGAACTGATTAAAAGGTCCGGAAGGTATGGAGAATTTGTTGGTTGCAGAGGATTTCCAAAATGTCGCTTTACCTGTTCTTTAGATGAGTTAAAAGATAAAGTCCAATAGACTTTATTTTTTTTCTAATTTTTTTTTAAATGCATAATCTTTAATAATGTTAAAAATAATAGATATAAATTAATAAAAGTATTGATGGTTTTGCCCAGAAATATTTTTATTTCTTTAACATTCTTATAAATTTCAAATAAGTTTTTTAAATAATAAATTCAGTTGATGTAACTATTTTTATGTTAATTGGATAATATCGAGGATTTTTGATGAATAAAAAACAATATTAACAATAAGTAAATCAGCAATCATTATTTTGATTCTGTTAGCTGTTGTTTTTGCATTAAGAGCTCCTGCAGCGGACCTTAATATTTTGCCTACCGGTGATTTGAAGGCAGAATATGAAGATGCTTCAGGTCTTCCTTATTTTAGTGAAATGGATTCATATTATAACTTAAGGTTGACTGAAAATTTCGTTGATCACGGTTATGTAGGAGATGAACTAGTCGATGGTTCAAACTGGGATATGCATAGGAATTCCCCGGATGGAGATAAGATTAATTATGAGTTAGCTATTGTATGGGTAACGTCATTTTTCTACAATATAGCAAACCAGTTCTTCGGTGATTACACTGTTCAGGAAGTTGCATTCTGGACCGGTGCTATTGTAGCATCTCTTGCAGTTGTTCCTGCATTTATCTTTGCTAGACGTCTGACTAATGATTTGGGTGCAATAACAGCTACATTGATAATTGTGCTTGCACCAAACTATTTTGCGCACACATTCCCCGGATTTTTTGATACAGATATGTTCTACTATATCTTCTCATTATTCTTCATAATGTTCTTTATGGAGAGCTTGAGGTCTAAAAATCTTATTGCAAAAGTTGTCTTTGCAATATTGTCTATTGTATCTATTGGTCTTTTCTCCCAATCATGGACAGGATACATCTTTTATGTAGGTCTTATGGGTATCTTTTCAGTTGTGTACTTAATATTATGTTATGTATTTAACATTGGTGATAGTGAAAGAGAGTTATACCCAAGTAAGGCTGCTTGGTTCGTACACCAGAAGGATTTAATGTCCATTGTTATTTTGGGTGTTATTGGATTTATCGGTCTTGCAGCATTTAAAGGAGTGGACGGTGTACTTGGAATATTCGGCAGTTTAACTGGTTTATTGTCCTTGCAATCAACTTCAACTGTTGTAGGCGGATTCCCTAATGTACTTATTTCTGTTGCGGAATTGCAAATGCCAAGTATGCTTGGAGCAGGTATGGATTCATTCTTGCTTGCTAATTCCAATGGTGTAATAAACGGTATTGGTGGAATTTTCGTATTCTTCGCTGGTTTAACTGTATTATTTATCTTTGCAAAAAGGATATATGATTATAGAAATGTTAAACAAGACAGAAACACAACTAAAAAACCGCCTAAATCCCAAAGATTGGCATCTTCTAAAAAAAATTGATGATGACCGTAAATTTAAAATATCTTTAGGTAGCGTAAGTAAATTTGCCAAAGATAATGAAGTAACTGAAGCTAAACGTTTGAACTTAATGTTTGCTACTCTATTTGTAGTATGGGTAGTAATTACAGCACTTGCAGTAAGTAGAGGTTCAAGGTTCATTACCACTATTGTATTGCCATTCGGTTTAATGGCAGGTATATTTGTAGGATATGCTTCTGACTATGTCAAAACTAAACTTGATAATGACAAAATGTTAATGGCAGTTATATTGGTAACAGGATTCTTTGCATCATACCCATTAGCAGCAGTTACAGTACCTATATTCGGTATTATATTATTCCTGTTAATTGCTATAGCTGGTGGAATAACCATATACGGACTGAAATCCAGTAAGTCTGCATCTACTAAAGTACCTGTTAAGAAGTATGTTGCTATTATTGCTATTGCTCTTGCATTGATAACACCTACTGTTTGTGGTGCATATCAGACTGCTAATCAGGTAGTGCCTGGTACTAGTGATGCTATGTGGGATTCAATGGCATGGATTAATGAAAATACTGCTGATAATACTGTTGTTGCATCCTGGTGGGACTTCGGTTACCTCTTTGAGATTGCTGCTGACAGACAGGTAATCTTTGATGGAGGTAGTCAAAGTGGTAACAGTAGGGCATTCTGGCTAGGTCAGGCGATGACGCCGGATCATATGGATTTGTCTGCAGGAATATTTAGAATGTTGGGAACTTCCGGTGAAAATGCTACTAATACATTAACAGATTATACTGGCAGTCCGGGTAAAGCAACTGATATTTTAATTGATATCCTGCCGAAAAACGCACAGGATGCTAAAAATACATTAATTAATACATATGGTTTAACTACTGAGCAGGCCAATACTATTATTCCGCTTACTCACCCTGATAATCCAAGACCGGTTATCTTTGTAGCAAGTTCAGATATGCTGCAAAAAGCCGGTTGGTGGAGTTACTTTGGTGCGTGGGACTTTGATAAGCAGAATTCCACAAACTTCAATTATTACGTGCCTTCCCAGCAAGTAACTGTTGAACCTGGATCTACTGGCAGATTAGCTTTAATTAATGAATCCGGTTTGGAATATGATGCAGTTATTACTAGAGGTACTGGAAACAACACTACTACTGGTCATACTGAAGCAGTATATTCAAATAACGGTTCTTTACTTAAAATAAACGGATCAGAATTTAATCCATTGAATGTATCCCGTATCATGGTAATTGAAGGTAATCAATTAGTGAAAAATGAATCAATAGCTGGAGCTCCTAGCGATTCCAATTATACATTATTCCTGATGGGTGAAAATAATGTTTACACACCTATTATAATGCATAATAAATTGGCTGATTCAATGTTTACCAGATTGTACCTTTTAGGTGGTATGGGTCAGAATGTATTCTCCATGGTTCATATGGAAAATGGAGTTTCATTATGGCAAGTAAATTATAATAACACGGCTGCTGGCGGAACTAGTACACCTGCTGCATCTGGTGCTACTGATGGAAATATTGGTACTACTAGTCCGGACAGGGCTTAATTTTGATTAGGATATTTTAATCCTAATCTCTTTTTTTAATTATAATATGGTGATTTAATGGGAATAGAGGAGAAAATAAAAGATATTGAGGATGAAATTCAAAAGACACCATATAACAAGGCTACTTCTCACCATATTGGTAAACTTAAAGCTAAACTTTCTAAATTGAAAGAGGAGTCCATTCAAAGAAGTAGTTCCGGAACAAAAGGTCAGGGATTTCATGTAAAGAAATCGGGTGATGCTACTGTTGTTCTTGTTGGATTTCCTTCTGTTGGTAAATCTACCCTCTTAAATGAACTTACTAATGCTGAAAGTAAGGTGGGAGCTTATCAGTTTACTACTTTGGACATTGTTCCAGGGGTTATGGAGTATAAAAACGCTAAAATACAAGTTTTTGACATTCCTGGGATTATTACCGGAGCAAGTACTGGTAAAGGTAGAGGAAGGGAAATTTTATCTGTAGCCAGAACAGCAGAACTGATTGTGGTTGTTTTGGATGTCTTAAATCCGCAGCATTTGGATGTTATTTTAAAAGAATTAAGAAATATTGGTATCAGACCAAATGAAAGGCCTCCTGATGTAACTGTAAACAGGAGAAGAACTGGTGGTGTTCATGTGTCTTCAACAGTTCCGCTTACACATTTGGATGAAAAAACAATCAGGTCTATCATAAATGAGTATGGTATGCATAATGCAGACGTACTTTTTAGAGATGATGTAACAATGGATCAGTTTATTGATGTTCTTGATAGAAATAAATCATATGTTCCAATGTTGATTCTATTAAATAAAGTGGATCTTGTAGATGAAGCTTATCTTGAAGAGATGAAAAAACAGCTTCCTGAATTTATACCGATTTCTGCAGATAAAAAATTGAATATAGATAATCTTAAGGAAACAATCTTTGAAAATTTAAACCTTGTTCGTGTTTATCTTAAACCGCAAGGAAGAAAAGCAGATATGAACGATCCTTTAGTTATTAAAAAGGTTCAACAGTCATTGATGCCTGTGACAAATTGCACAAGGAATTTGTGAAAAACTTCCGTCATGCTAAAATATGGGGAACATCAGTTAAATTCCCCGGTCAGAAGGTAGGTCCTGATCATGTTTTGGAAGATGAGGATGTTTTAAGGATTATTCTTAAGAAATAATTGTGGGTAATATGAATCAAGTTATTTTTATAAGTGGAACTCCATGTGTTGGAAAAACTACATTAGCTAGTGAACTTTCTAAAAGATTGGGTGCTAATTTAGTTAGAGTTAATGAATTGGCTATTAGTAATGATTTAGTTTTGGGAATCGATAATAAAAAGGGTTATAAAATAATTGACATACCTGAATTAGATGTAGTTTTGGGAGAAATTATTGATAATCTTGATTCAGATAAATTACTTATTGTGGAAGGGCATTTGTCTCATTTGTGTAATGGTGCTGATAAAGTAATAATTTTAAGAGTTCATCCAAGTATTTTGGAAGAAAGGCTGGCTGGGCGCAAATATTCTGATTCTAAAATTCGTGAAAACCTTGAAGCAGAGGCACTTGACGTATGTGGAGCTGAAGCATACGAGGCATATGGTGAAGATGTCTGTGAAATAGATGTAAGTGATTTGTCTATTGATGAGACAATTAACCTGGTGGTAGATGTTATTTTTGATAAAAAAAAGACTTTCCATTTGGTGTGATTGATTTTATGGACTGGCTGATTGGATGATGAAACTTTTGCGGTTCAGTTTATTTTTATAATTGAAATAATATTTCTTTTTATTTAGTTTGTTTTGAGCTGTCCGGGGCATTTATAAATTAGTCTGACTGTACTGGCTCTCAGGTTTAATTGTAACTGGAGCAACAGTTTATATAATGTGTTCGGGCTATGATTTGGTTAATTTGGAACGCAGTAAAAAACATTTAAAAAAGAGCGGTAATGGCTGTTTAATTTTTATATTGTTTTTTTTTTCATTTAAAATATTGTATTATTTGTGATAAAAAAGTTAAAACATTATTTAAAATAAATAATGTTCTTTTACTAAACGTACAACTTCTTTTTGCTTCTGCAGCTTGACTTGAAGGTACTTTAAATGATAATGGTTCACTGTAAGCTGCTCCGTCCACATTAACAACAGTATTGTTTGTCACTCCGATTTTAATATCTACATCAAAGTCTAAGGTTCCTGCAGTTTCAAAAGAAATGGTTTTGATTGTGTCTTTTGGGAAAAATTTGACTTCTACTTTTTTACCGCTTAATCCCTGAACGTCCACTTCGTAGATTCCATAGTTGGTTAAAATTATCTGGTCTCTTATGAATTGGTATGACTGAATTACTTCTTCATCATCAAAAAAGAATTCAGATACATAGTCTTTGTCCATCTCTTCACTTACATCACCATATCCGATTACTTTATCTAAAAATGCCATAGTTTTCACCTATGTATTAATGTTTTAATGTTTTACTATTTAATTTTAGAGTCACTTTCAAAAACTTGTGTGATTTGAATTTTCACTAGTTTTTGAGTCACGAATTTTTTTCGTTTTATTTTTTCTTTATTTTTAATTTAAAAGCAGTAAAATTAATATATTAAGTGGAGCTAATATATTAATATGTCTAGTATCAAAATAAAAGCTCCATATGAATTTATGGAGTCAAAACAATTTAAACTTTTCGATTTTGTTCCTGAGTTTTCTGAATTCCGTCAATTTGATGATCTTTCTCGATTTGGTTGCGAAAATATTGAGAATAATCTTATCAGATTGGAAAAAAAAGAGGTAAAATACATTTTGAGAATAGAGTTGCAATTTGTCCATCTTGTAAATCACATAATGCTGTTAAAAATGGTACTTATGAACGTAAACTTATTTTTTTAAGAATTGGAGAACAAATTTGCACTATTCAAAAATATAAGTGCATAAAATGCGGTAAAGTCTTTTATACTGATTTATTATCTCTTGTTTATTCTAATTCAAATATTACATTGCCTGTTATTGAATGTATTGAGAATTTATATCAAATTTATGGAGCAGGGCTCCATAAAATACGATTTGATTTAAAACAACAACATAACATCGAAATATCACATCAAAGCATTGAAAACATCTTATTAAACTCTAATTATCAATTTAACTATGATAATTGGACTTATTCTGGATATTACTTATTTGATAGTCTTTGGGTTAAAATTAATGGTGAATGGAACTATATTTTAGCCTTATTCGACGTTAAATTGAATACTCTCGTTTCCGTCAAATTGGTCGAATCAGAAGATTCTAAGACCATTTATCAATTTTTAAACGAATCCCTAAGAAATCAGAAAAAAATATCAATAGGCACAGACTTAAAACACGAATATCGTGAAGTCATCGATAAATTAAAAAGTAAAACACCATTTCTGCAAATTTCACGTGAAACAAGCAGTAAACAAAAAGATTTAAAGATTACTTTGACAAAAATCCATTATCTGAAGACGAAAAAGACATATTAAATTGTTTAAAACAGGACATTTATAAAATATTGGATGCAAAAGACTTAAATACTGCTAAAGAACTTAGAAACGAATTAATAAACAAAAAATATACAAAAAACAAGTTCACAAACAAAATTCTTTGGAAATTCATCATTCCTTACTTCAAAAAATTAACGACACACCTGGAAAACACGAACATCTCATCAACAAACAATAAAATCGAAAATATCTTCCAAAAAGTATTCCCAAAACACATAAAAAGAACAATGAAAATAGAACAAGGACTTCTAGCCAGATTCATGCTAAAACTAAATTATTGGAATTTAAACAATGAAAAAGAAAAAAAAATCACACAAGTTTTTGAAAGAGCCATTTTAGATGATGTGGAAATCTTTTTTTTATAATGAATTTCTAATATGTGTATATATAACACTTGTTTTTAACACAACCTTTATAAATATAGAAAAACAAATTTATTCCTAATATTCATATTAACCTAAGGTTATTTTAACTATGGTTTTTGTTTTAATATGCGCAAATCATTTTAATTCAATTTTTGAATATTATATCCTAATTTAATAGTTATTATTATAATTATGAGGAGGATATCTTTGAGTAGAGGAAAAAAGACCAAAATGGATGATTGAAATAGCTATTGAACGTATGAATATTCTTTTTTGAGCGTGCTGAAATGGAATTCGAAAGGCACCCGGAAAGAAGTAACCGTTATGTTGTATTAGCTAAGAAGTTATCTACCAAGTACAATACCAAAATTCCCGATAAATGGGCAAGAAGGTATTGTAAAAGGTGTAATAAGTTTCTCTACCCTGGTCACAACGCTACAGTCCGGCTGGTTAACGAAGAAGTTAACATTTTATGTGGCGAGTGTGGGCATGTTATGAAAATTCCTTATCATAAGGAGAAAAAAAAATAAAAGGAGAGCTAGATATGAGTCAATCAAAAAAAGAAATGATGAATAGAGCTCTTTCCGCTATGACAATGAATATTGGTAAGGCTGGTGTTAATGACAATGTCATTGAAGAAATCAAACGCCAACTTAAAGCTAATGAAATTGTTAAACTTAAATTTGCAAAAAATATCGCTAAAAATAAAGATGATTATATAGCTGACATTGTCCAGAAAACCAGATCTAAACTTATAGATGTTAGAGAAATGTCGCTGTCATTTATAAAAAAAAGCCTTAGAAAACATTGCTTAAATTTAGAGTTACAGGCCCTATTTTTATTAGGTCTTAAATTTACAGTTGATTATGAGGACAATTATTTAAAATTAAATATTGGAGAATTAATATGACTACTGTATTTGATGTACCTGCAGATTTATTAATTAAAAAGTCGCAGAAGAATTTAAAAACAATGATAAAATCAATTCCCCTGCATGGTCCAATTTTGTAAAAACCGGTGTTCACAAAGAAAGAAAACCTGAAGATGTCGACTGGTGGTATACCAGATGTGCATCTATCATCAGAAGAGTGTACATGGACGGACCTGTAGGAGTTATGAGCTTAAGAACTTTCTACGGTGGTAAAAAGACCGTGGAGTAACTCCTGAAGTATTCAGAAAAGGTAGTGGAGCTATCGTAAGAAACGCGCTACACCAATTAGAAGATGCAGGATATGTTGAAAAAGTTGTAGGTGGAAGAGTTGTTACTCCAGCAGGAAGATCATTCTTAGATAAAATTTCTGCTGAAATCATTAAGGATATTCCTAATCTTGCAAAATATTAATTAAATTATTCGGAGAGTTTGATATGAGTGATCTTGATGAAATTCGCCGCAAAAAAATGGCGGAATTAGAAGCCAGACAAGCTGCTGCACAAGGTCAAATGCAACAACAAGTACAACAACAAATGCAACAGCAAGAAGCACAAAGACAATTTGAGGAGCAAAAGAAAGCTTTAATAGCTCAAATTTTGACTACTGAAGCACGTTCCAGATTAGCTAACCTTAAATTGACTAAGCCAGAGCTTGTTAATCAAATTGAAATTCAGTTAATTCAATCTGCTCAGGCCGGCAGTTTAAGAGGTAAAGTAACTGATGAACAGTTAAAAGTACTCTTGAGACAAATAGCTGGTCAGAAAAGAGAAATTAAAATTACAAGGAAATAATATTAATGAAAGCTTGTGTATTATACAGTGGAGGAAAAGACAGTTCTTTTATGGGTGTTATGCTTAAAAGACTTGGTCTTGATGTTGAATTGTGCACTGCCAATTTCGGTGTTTACGATTCTTATATTCCAGCAAGCCTTTCAGCCAAATCTCTCGGGTTTAATCATAGGGTTCTTGATTTGGATTTTGAACTTTTAGACAAAACCTGTGACATGATTATGGAAGACGGATTTCCCAATGACGGAATAAAGTTCCTTCATGAAAGTGTTGTTGAAGAGATTTCTGAAATGTATGATATTATAGCCGATGGAACTAGAAGGGATGATAGAACTCCTAAACTTAATATAAATCAAATTAAAAGTCTTGAAGATAGAAAAGATGTTCAGTATATTAATTTGGATAGTTTTGGTCACAAGACAATTAAATTAATCACATCTAATTTATTTGAAATATCTCATGAAAAAAGCAATAAGGATAACAGCTCTGATTATGAGGTTGAAATAAGAACTTTAATTGATGAAAAAGGAGGAAATTCATTGGATATTTTCCCTGAGCATTATCAAACTCGTGTTACTGGGTATAAAAAATAATTATTATTATTATAAGGTGAGAAAATGAGTAGAAATAAACCATTAGCTAAAAAATTGAGAATGGCAAAAGCAAATAAACAAAACAGAAGAATTCCAATCTGGGCTTATGCTAAGACTAACCGTAAACTTAGATACAGACCTAAACCTAGACATTGGAGAAGAAACAGTCTTAAATTATAAGGGGGATTTTTCATGGAAAGAGTTTATACAATTCCACTTAGAAACGCAAAAAAGTCAAAAGGACTATTAGAGCTCCTAGAGCTATCAGAGAAGTACAAAACTTCTTATTCAAACACATGAAAGCTGAAGAAGTAAAGCTCGATGAATCTATTAATCATGAAATTTGGGCAAGAGGTATCCAAAAAATACCTTCTAAAATTACTGTAAAAGCAGTTAAAGATGATGATGGCGTAGTAGAAGCTACTTTAGCAGAATAGCTATAATACTACTTCAATACTACGTGAGGTAACAATATGTTAAGAAGAATAAACATTGTAGATAATCCTAATATAGGAGTATTTATTTTAGCAACTGATGATTTAGCTGTTGTTCCTTACAATCTTCTTGACGAAAAGGTTAAGCTGATTGAAGAAACACTAGAAGTTGATGCTGTAAAATCTTCTATTTCCGGATGTAACCTTATTGGATCTTTAGCTGTAGCTAATTCAAACGGTATTGTTGTTTCCCCACATGTATTAGATAGAGAAGTTAAACAGTTTGAAGAATTAGGTTTAAATGTAGCTACAATTCCCGGAAATTATACTGCAGTAGGTAATATTGTTGCAGCTAATGATACCGGTGCTATTGTAAGTCCGTTTTTATCTGATGAGGCAGTTAAAGTCATTGAAGATACTTTAGATGTAAATGTTGAATCAACTTCCATGGTCGGAAGCGATATTATCGGTTCACTGATTACAGTTACCAACAAAGGATTTTTAATGGATAAAAATGCTACTGAAACTGAAGTAGACTTTGCTCGTGATGTATTTGGTGTTGAAGGAGATATTGGTACTGTAGGCAGAGGTATTTCTTTAGTTGGGGCATGTTCTCTTGCAAATTCAAGCGGAGCTATTGTAGCTAAAGAAAGTACAGGTCCTGAAATGGCTAGAGTTGAAGAAGCATTAGGCTTTTTAGACGATTTATAAATAATATCCTGAGGAGTTAATATGATAACAAAAATTTACAGAGTTAAAGGTACTTTTTGTAATGGGCGATTCATATCATAAATTTACTAAAGAATACAAAGCTACCAATGTAGCTGATTTAGAAGAAAAAATTTATGAACGTTTTGGAAGTAAACATGGTTTAAACAGAAACCAAATTTCTATTAAAGATATTGCTGAAATCGCACCTGAAGATGTTGTAGACCCAATTTTAAAAGAAATTTTATAAGGGTGTTACTATGGAAGATCAGCAAAAATTTAATCAATTACTTAATGAAATAAATGTATACAAACAGCAAGGAGACTTAATTCAGCAACAAATTGAATTAGTCAGAGCTTCCATTGCTGAAGTTGATGCATTAACCAACACTTTAGATGATTTGGAAGGTAAAGATTCTGTTGAAGCTTTCGTACCTGTAGGTGCTGGTTCTTTCATTAAAGGTGAACTTAAAAACACCCGATGAAGTTATTGTAAGTATTGGTTCTGGAATAGCTGTTAAAAAAAGATGTTGACGGAGCAAGAGAAACTATTGCAAGACAGAAAAAAAGATCTGGAAGACAGTTTAGATAAAATGTTAGCTAATATGCAACAGGTGTCTGACATTATCGGATCTTTATCTGCTCAGGCAGAACAGTTAGCTGCTGTTGCTCAAGGAAACATGTCAGCTACCGGATTAAACTAGATATAACTTCCTTTTTTTTACCTTTTTTTATTTATTTTATTTTTCCTTATTTTGTTTATTTTTTAAATATTTTAAAAAAAATATTATTTTCTAATTAAACCATAAGGTTGTGTAAAATTTGTTTGAATCTTTGAAAAAGAAGTTTTCACGAACTAGTGATAAATTAGAAGAAGAGCTTATTGAAGAAGCACAGGAAGAAAACAATCTTGAAGAGAATCCGGTAAAAAATTCTCCTTTTTTTCATTTGGCAGGAAAGATAAAAAAAAGAAGAAGAGGATTCTAAAAGTGATGTAGCGGAAATTCTCAGGAAGTTGAAAGTATTCAAGAAACTGACACTTCAGATGATGAAACCTCTGATGATAAAGATGAAAAATCTGGTTTCTGGAGTTTTGGTAAAAAATCCAGTGATAATAAGGAAGAGCCTCAGGAGGAAGAAGAATCAGCTGAGGAGATTCAAGAGAAGAAGAATCAGCTGAGGAGATTCAAGAGAAGAAGAACCTAAAAATCTCATTTCTGGAGCAGAAATAAAGAGGAAGACACTGAAGAATCAGAAGATGCCGATGAAAAAAACAGAAGAGAAAAAAAATCCGTTTCTGGAGCAGAAATAAAGATAATGATTCTTCTGAAGAAAATGATGAAGATGAAGAACCAAGCGGAATGTTTTCATTACTGCCAAAACCATTTCAGAAAAACATCTTGAAGATATTTTGTGGGAACTTGAAATGGGTCTTTTGAAGAAGGGGATGTGGCTATGGAAGTAGCTAGTGCAGTAGTGGATTCTGTTAAAGATGATCTGGTTGGCCGTAAAATCAAAAGAAGCAATGACATTACTGAATATACCTACAACGCACTAAGAAATGCTGTAGCTGAAATTATTGATATTCCGGGCAAGTCAATGACTGAAATGATTGAAGCCAAAAAAGCACAGGGCGAACCTTTTGTTGTAATGTTTGTCGGTATTAACGGAACAGGTAAAACAACAACCATAGGTAAATTAGCTAATTACTATCTTAAAAAGGTTATACTCCTGTAATAGCTGCTGCAGATACTTTCAGAGCAGGTGCTATTGAACAGGTTAATTACCATGCAGACAAGGTTGGAGTTAAGCTTATCAAACACCAGAAGGGTTCAGATCCTGCAGCTGTTGCATTTGATGCAGTTGAACATGCAAAAGCTCAGGGTAAAGAGCTGGTTTTAATTGATACTGCAGGTAGGATGCAGACCAACACCAATCTTATGGATGAAATGAAAAAAGATTAAGAGAGTTGCAAAACCTGATTTGGTTGTCTTTGTAGGGGATGCCCTAACAGGTAATGATGCAACCCAGCAGGCTTCCAAATTTAATGAAGCCATTGACCTTGACGGTGTTATTTTAACTAAAGCAGATGCTGACAGTAAAGGAGGAGCATCATTATCTATTGGTTATGTTATCAAAAAACCTATTCTCTTTTTGGGAATGGGTCAGGGATATGATGACATTAAGGAATATGATGCGGACTGGATGCTGAATCAGCTCTTTTCTGAAAGCGGAGAAGAGGTAAACATTAATGAAGCTTAAAAAAATAACATTGATTTTAATTGTTATTTTGGCAGTGTTGGTTTTGATAGCTGGTGCAGTCACATTCACCAGCAACAATTCGATAATAGAAACACCTAAGGGAAATGCTTCTGTTGTTGTAACTGGTGATGTGATGTTTGCACGTAATATGGCTGGAGTATTAAGTTTGGATGAAAGTCCTTTCAGACATGTGGAAAATGTGACCGGAAGTGCAGATTTATTATTAATCAATTTTGAAAATGCTGCAACAACTTCAGGGTATGCTGTAAAAGGTGATGTTCCGCTTAAATGCGATCCTTCCTATGTTCCATTAGCTAAAGCCAACAACAATACCGTTGCAGCACTGGCTAACAACCATTTATTTGATTACGGCACTGACGGTATGAAAGATACCTTAAAGTCTTTGGATGATGCAGGCATCACTCATATCGGTGCAGGAAATAATGAATCTCAGGCTCGCCAAACTGCAAGCAGCGATATAAACGGAAGAAATATTACTATAATCAATTATATGGATTCAAACAACTTTAAAGAATATAGTACTGATGTAATGCCTCAGGCTAACGGTTCTAATCCCGGTTATTCCGCATATGACAGTGATGTTGCAAAATGTCAAATTCAGGATGCAAAGGCAAATGGTTCAGATGTTGTAATTGTTTATTTCCACTTTGGAAATGAATACTCCCGTTCACCAAATCCTGATCAGGAAAAAGATGGCTCATGAAGTAATAGATTATGGGGCAGATGCTGTTTTAGGTTCACATCCTCATGTAACACAGGGAATTGAAATGTATAAAGGCAAACCTATATTCTACAGTCTGGGAAACTTCATATTTGACATGTCAAATTCAGCAACTCACATTGCATATATAGTCAAAATAGACTTTGTCAATGATACCGGAGAGTGTACAGTTTATCCTGTGATTATTTCAGGATACCTGCCTTACTTTATGGGACCTGATGAGGGAACCAGTTTACTTAATTCATTGTCTCCTCAATGTGATGATTTGGAAATAACACCGGAGGGTACCGGTAAATTGTATTTTAATTTAACAGGTGATACCAATGAATCATGATAATAAAAGCCAGTGGAACTCTTCTCTTGCGTTTAATGTCAATGATTGGAGCTGCTGTTGGATTAGGTAATATATGGCGTTTCAGCTATGTACTTTACTCCAATGGTGGAGGATCCTTTTTTATTCCTTATTTTGTAGCTATCGGGCTTCTGGGAATTCCATTTCTTATTTTGGAATATGGTTTGGGGTTTAAATTCAAAACATCCTTTTCAAATCTGCTCCACAAGATAAGGCCGAGGTTTGAAGTAATAGGATGGGTTTTAGGTCTTCTGGCATTTGGTGTTGTAACATATTATATGGTTATTCTTGCATGGGATATAGTTTATCTTGGAGCAAGTCCGTTTCTGGCATGGGGAGAGAATCCTGCAGGATTTTTCTTAAACTATGTTGGTGGAGACTCTACAATTTCTGACTGGTCACATCTGATACTTCCGACAGTAGCGGGACTGGTTATTGTATGGGTGATGATATGGTTTATTTCAAAAAAAGAGCTGAACTCAGGAATAGGCAAAGTATCCAAAGTGCTGATTCCATTATTGTTTGTTATAATGGCAGCTATTGTAATATTTTCCCTGACATTGCCTGGCCATAATTTGGGAATTGAAACACTGCTGACTCCTGACTGGTCAGTGCTTTTTGATGTAAACATATGGCTTGCTGCATTTTCACAGATTATATTTTCATTAAGTTTGGGAATGGCTATTGCACTTACATATGCAAGTTATTTACCTGAAGATTCAAAATTAATCAATAATGTGCTGATTGTAGTTAGTTCAAACTCAGGTTTTGAGATATTCACTGCATTTGGAGTCTTTTCCATACTGGGTTTCATGTCAGTAACATCAGGCGTTCCGATTGAAAGCCTAATCAGACAGGGTACAGGTCTTGTATTTATTGTATTTCCGACAATATTCAATACAATGGGTATAGCAGGTAAGATATTGGGACCTCTGTTTTTTTCCTGGCTATATTATTTGCAGGAATAACTTCTGCTCTGGGATTTTTAGAGCCGTTACTTAATTCTGTATGTGATAAGTTTGGATTTACCCGTAAAAAATCAGCCAGTATATTATGTGGTGTCGGATTTGTGATTTCAATGTTTTTCACATGCGGAATCTCCAGCTATCTTGTGGAAATAGTTGACGGATTTTTGAACCAGTTCGGAATATTGTTTTTAATCGCATTGCAGTGTATTATATTTGGATGGATTTTAGGAATTGATGATTTAATTGAAGTTGTAAACAAGGATTCTGTAATGCATGTTGGAAAACTATGGGTTACAATTATTAAATATATATTGCCATGTGTAATTTTCATAGTTTGGACATTCGGAATTATTGACCTGATTAAAACAGGGGGATTTCTGGAACTGGCTGTTGATGTTGTTATTACACTCAGCATTTTAATAGCAAGTGTTATGCTGACAAAATTCGAAGATTATAAATAACTGTTAATGACAAATAGTAAGGTGTAATATGGTTTTTTTTTAAATCATATTCTAATATATCAACAAAAAAAAATTTATTTTTTTTTGATTCGTTTAAAACCTTCTCACGTGTTTTAAAGGGGTTTTATACTCCTTAAAACACACTTTTAATAAAGTTTCTTTCTTTTGGAATAGGCTTTCTGTTTCTTTTTTTTCCAGATTTTTATAATTCTGGGATTTATAGGTGTTCTTTTGTCTGTTTGTAGTGGCATTGGGCATTACCGTTACCAAATTTATCGTGTTGTTGTCACAGGCAAAAACAACCTTGATTTCAGAGTATTTCTTAGTTTTCGGAGCCGGAAAAATAACTTCATACTGGTGATTTCCGCTAGGTTCATATCTTAAAGGCTCTTCATTCAATACTGTGTCTACAATATAGTCTCTTGAGATTCCGTTGTCATCAAGCCTCTGAATAAAATGGGTATTTTCAAAGCACCAGTTGATGGAGCTGAGGTTTCCGACAATATATTCGTCAAAAATGTCCATACTTTTAATTTCATATTTGGTTGCTTTTATAGGTTGTGTTTTTTAATTTGTTTAGAATATTTTTAAAATCAGCTTATTTTGTTTAGGAGAATATAGGTAATTATATTAATTTCCTTTTATAAACTAATATCTATTGGAGGTTTTTCATGGTTTCTAGAAAAATTTTGATTGCTTTGGGAGTATTTGCTGTTTTAGCTATTGGAATCGCTTCGGTAGCTGCTGTGCAGAATGTTGAAGTTGACGGAATAAAGTTCGCCATTCCTGATGAGTATAAGAAAGACACATCTTTAGCTACTGAAGGTGTAACAAATGAAGACGGCTCTAAAATATATAATCGCACATATTTCGACAGTTCAAATAAGATGATACATATATCTGTTTTCCATGGTAAGGATACTGATAAGTTAAGTTTGGATGATTTAAAAGAACCTACTGATGTTAAAAAAACCATAAAAGGTTATGATGGTTTATTGGATCATGATAAAGATGCAGGATTATACTTTTTACATATATTAAAAACGGAAAAGTCAGCATAGTCACTGTTGAAGATGAAAGTTTACTTGAGAAAGTTATTGTTTAAGTGAGAAAGGATTTTCTTGCTTATTATTTTATTTTTGTAGTTGTTTTTGTGATTTTATGACTAAAAAAGTTTAAATTTAATTCTGAATAATCAAATGATTTATCATGTGTTTATTTAGTGAACATATTCTGTTCATTTTTAAGTTTAAAGTAATTTTATTCTTTTATTTTGTTTTATTCATTTTATACTGGGTTTATTTTTATTTTGTGTAGATATTAATTAATATTTTCTTTTTTTATAGGATTAATTTAGTAATCTTTAAATATAATATGATTTAAATTATTATTTAAAAATGAAAACAATTTTTCATAATGGGGACAATTTTTAAATTTAAGTAGGGCATAAATCAAGAAATTTTTGGGGCTTGGTTGTTTAATGAAAAACTACTAAAAAACGATTTTAACTTCATTTAAAAAGGGTTAGTTAATGCTTTAAATGAATTTGAAAATCAAACATTGTTAATATGGTGAAAACATGGAAAATACAGTATCGTTTCAGGAATATCTTTTAAGCAAAGGATATTTATTTGATCCGAAAATAATTGAAAATTATTTATTGTCTATAAAAAGTAAAACCGTTTGTAATATTTACAGGAAATTCAGGAACTGGTAAAACAAAACTTTCTCAATTGTTTGCAGAATATATTTCTGATTCCACTCAAAATTCTGGAAACAATAGTTCTTTAATTAATGATAATGAATTTTTGTCTGTTAAAGTGCCTGTTAATAAATCATCCTTTGAAAACACTGGTTGGACACTTAGTAATAAATATCTTTATGATGTTTTGCCAATTAAAGAATCACAATGTGATTGTGATATGTGGGTAGACAATATTCATGCAAAAGCATATGTTCGTGTGCAAATGCAACTGGAATATGATAAAAATAATGAAAAATTAAAAAATTATTTTAAAAATTTATTTTCTCAGGGTACTTCCAAGATTGTTGATTTAAAAATAAATGTTGGGGCATTTAAAGAGATTTATGATTGTAAATCTAATAATGAAAATTTTATAATTTTGGAACAAAATTCAAACAAAACAGCATTTAATGAAATGCAATGGTTTATGAATAATAATATCTTTAATTATTTGCCATTTAAATCAGGTTATGTTGGTTGTAATATTGTAGTTGAAGATATTAAATCGACTGCTAAAATTAGGTTGATGCCTAGATTGTATTTTAAGAAAAATAAAGAACTTCAAGATTATTTAAAAGAAAATGAGGGCAAAAAAAGTTGAAGTAAAAATCAAAACAGACAATTTTAACTTTGATAATTTTCATCCAATTTGGGAAAAAAGAAAAAGATGATTCGACAGATTATAAAAAAGATCCAAATTATAAAGTAGTTCCAGTAGGTGCTAATTGGACTGAAAATAGGCATGTTTTAGGTTTTTATAATGTAATTACTGAAGAATATAATGAAACACCATCTTACTCTTTAATTAAAGCTTCTAAAAATGATATTGGTTCACCATATTTCTTAATTTTAGATGAAATGAATTTATCTGATGTTGAAAGATATTTTGCCGACATTTTGTCAGCTATTGAAAGTGGACTGCCAATTCCATTGTATTCTAATGATGATGAAAATTATGAATTGGATATTCCTGATAATTTACTGATTGTAGGTACTGTTAATGTTGATGAAACAACTTATATGTTTTCACCTAAGGTTTTAGATAGGGCAAATACTATTGAATTCCCAACAATGGCTGCTAAAGAATATATGAACTCTGATTTTAAAGAATTTGACTTCAAAAACATAAACTATCTAATGAACCCTCTTGAAGATTTGGATGTGAGAAATATGAATGTCTATGATTTAAAAGACATTTTCATGTTTATTAATTGTTCTGAAGGTAATTTGTGGGATGTTTTATCTAATGAATTAGATTTATTCCAAAGTATTCTTAAAAAAATAAATTTTGATTTTGGTTTTAGAGTTATTAATGAAATTCTTCGTTTTATGTTTGTTTCATGGAGATATGAAGATTCTCCGCAAAATTGGGAAAATTGGGAGAGATATTTTTGATGCCCAGGTCAAACAAAAAATTCTTCCAAAATTGCACGGTTCACAAAAAGCTATTGGTCAAACTATCAACGAATTATTTAATGCATGCTTGATTGAAAGAAAAAATAATGCAGATGCAAGGCTTGTTGATTTAACTAAAGATGATTGTAGATATCATACTTCTGCAGTTAAACTTCAAAATATGGCTAAAATATTATCTAATCAAAGATATGTATCTTTCATAAATTAAATTCAGATTCAAATGATTGAGCAAAAAGTTATTATTGATTTGAAAAATGATATGGGAGGGGTAGGCACTCTTTATATTAGTGCGTTAAATCCTAAATCGACTAATTATTCTAAACATTTTATAAATAATTACTTAATATTAGAAAATATTGATTTGGTTGAAATTCCTGATAATTTAACTCCTATCCAATATTGTGTTGATTCATCAACTCATTTTGCAAATTTGATGCTTTTGGAAGAAACTGATTATCAAATTTTATTTGAATCAAAAGATATAAATTCTTCTTATGATGTTTTATATTCATTAGTAAAAATGAATAATGATTTTTTTAATGAATTTAGGTTTTCTTTAACTGAATTTGAAAAATATAAAGTTGTTGGAACTCTAAATTTTAGAAGTTATGTTGGTAAATCATTTTTAGATGTTGAAAAGAATGGTTATTTGTCTAATAGGGTTCCAATTGAAGTTAGATCTAAAAAAATAGATTATTTTAATCAATATTCTGCTATGATAGCGGAATTATCTCAATATGTATTAGGTTTGATTTTTGAAAGTAATTCTCCTCTTTATCAGGAATTTGAAATTGATTATAAAAATAAAACAACATATTATGAAGATTTCATGTTTTTGGAATATTTGTTCAGACCGGAGAATTTGCCGTCTATTTTTGAATACTTGTCTAAGAATTTATATTCTAAGTTAGAAGAATGTGATGAAGTAGTTCCAACTTCTTTTTGCATCAAATATTGACGATAAAGAGTTAATTAATATTTTAAACAATCCTGATAAGTTGCAAAAACAAATTCTGATATAAAATTAGCCAGCTATCTTGGGGGATTTTTACCAATTGAAGTTGGAGAAGTAGACTATAATGATTCAATTGATGTTGCTGAAAATAGATTTTTAAATATTTTTTAGAATTGGTAAGAGATTTGATTGAAAAGTTGTTAGACAATTCAAAAGAGGTTATATTAAGGATAAATTAACTTTTTTCAATGAAGAAATTGTATATTATCTTTCCAATAAATTATTTGGAGATATTGGTACTTTAGATTACATTCCATTTAATTCACAAGTTTTACAAAAGAGGAAGGTTATAGGGATATTTTTCAATTCTTTTTAATGTTCGAATTTTCTTTTAAATTAAGTTGGGATGAACTTAACAATCAATTCAAAGGTTTTGAAAAGAAATTAAGTGAATTATATGAATATTGGTGCTATTTCAAAATTTTAAAAGTTTTAAATGAGATGAGTATTTCTAAAGTTGATTTTGAGGATGTTTTTGAAATTAATAAGAATAATTGGTCAATGGATATTAAAAGAGGGCACAAATCAATTAAAAAATTTAAATTAAATTTATTTGATCAAGATATTTTCATTGAGTTATTTTATAATAAAACATTTTCAAATAATACAAAATATAAATCATATTCCTTAGCTTTTAGGCCAGATTATTCATTACTTATTTATTTAAATGGGGAAAGATATTTTATTCACTTTGATGCAAAATATCGCTCTGAATTGGATGTTATTAATTTTTATAATAAAATTCAGGATAAAACATTCTCTGAAGTTGAAAATGAAGTTAATAATAGGGATTCTAAGGAAAATAAAGATAGAATTTTTAAAAATGGGGATATTTATAAGATGCATACTTACAAGGATTCCATTTTAAAAACTGAAGGATCATACGTTTTATACCCAGGTAATGTACATAAATTGTTTAGAGAAGATAATGATCTAATTATTCCTTCTGTTGGCGCTTTTCCCTTAGCTCCTGGAAATGGTGGCGAGGAGGAGTATAATCTATCTATTTTTATTAAAAATGTAATAAGAAGTTTAATTGTTAATTAATTAATTTATAAACTGAATTAAGAATATTTAAATACAAAGCAGCCAATATATTCAATTAATATTTTAATTCAGGTGTAAAAAACATGAAAGAAATAAAAGTAGTGGCAGCTATTATTCAAAAAGAAAACAAAATTTTAGCTACTAAAAGAGGATATGGCGAGTTTATAAACATGTGGGAGTTTCCGGGAGGAAAAAATCGAATCAGGTGAAACCAAAGAGCAGGCCCTAGTTCGTGAAATTAAAGAAGAATTAAACATTGAAATTAGTGTTGATAAATTCGCCATAGATATTGAGTATCAGTATCCTAACTTTTATTTATTCATGTCCTGTTTTATGTGTTCAATTAAGGAAGGTTCAATCGAACTTTTATATTGAAACTTTGAGCATAATGACGGTAAATGGATTACAAAAGAAGAATTAAACACTTTAAATTGGCTTCCGGCAGATATTGATGCAGTTAATTATCTAAAAGAAAACATGTGATTTTTATGGATAATCAGAATGATATTTTAGAGGGAGCTAAAACTGCTTTTATCAATGAAACTTATAATCCTGCAAATGATTTCAAACCTAAATTCCTTTCAAACAACTTTAATCATAAGGTTTTAAATTCCATTAAGGATGAACTGCAGAATTGCGATGAATTTTTCATAAGCTCTGCTTTTATTACCTTAGGTGGTTTGACTCTCTTTTACAGGATTTTCTGGAACTTGAACAAAGAGGTATTAAAGGTAAGATTCTTACAACTGATTATCTTAATTTTACAGATCCTAAAGCTTTAAAAAAAGCTTCAGTCTTTAGATAACATTGAAGTTAAGCTGTATGCTCAGGAAAAGAACGGTTTTCATACTAAAGGTTATGTTTTTAGAAAAGGCAATATCTACAAAGGTATTGTAGGCAGTTCTAATTTGACTTTAAATGCTTTAACTGTTAACAAGGAGTGGAATGTTGAATTTACTTCTTTACATGACGGTGAAGTGTTAAATAATTTATTATCTGAATTTAACAACTTGTGGGATGAAGCAAACAATCTGGAAGATGTTCTTCCGGCTTATGAAAAGTTATATGATTCTCAAAAGAACTTTACAAAGCTAAAAAGAAAACTACAAAAAACTCAGCTCTGAGGATTTGGTTCCAAATTCTATGCAGGTTGGTTTTATGGAAAGTTTAATGTCTTTAATTCAAAGTGGTGAATCAAAGGCACTTCTGGTATCCGCAACGGGTACTGGTAAAACTTATGCTTCTGCTTTTGCTGTTCAGGATTTCAATCCTAAAAAATTTCTTTTTGTAGTTCACAGAGAACAAATCGCCAAACAGGCCATTAATGCTTATAAAAATGTTTTTAAAAAATACAAAAGATTTCGGATTGCTGACTGGTAATTCTAAAGACTATGATTCCAACTTTTTATTCTCAACAATTCAGACATTGTCTAAAGATGATGTTTATACCAAGTTTAAAAAAAGATGAATTTGATTATATTGTGATTGATGAGGTTCATAAAGCCGGTGCTTATTCCTATCAAAAAATCATGGATTATTTTGAACCTGAATTCTGTTTGGGAATGACTGCTTCACCTGAGAGGCCTGACGGTATTGATATTTATGAACTCTTTGACCATAATCTGGCATGTGAAATCAGACTTAAAGACGCTTTAGAAGAGGATTTGTTATGTCCTTTTCATTATTTTGGAATATCTGATTTGGAAATTGATGGAAAAACTGTTGATGATTCAACAGAATTCAATCAGTTGGTTTCAGATGACAGAGTAAATTATTTACTTGAAAAATCAGCATATTACGGATATTCCGGTGAGAGAATTAAAGCTTTGGTATTTTGCAGCAGGAAAAAGGAAGCAAATGAACTTTCAAAAGCTTTCAAAAGGGGCCATCCGGCAGCTGTCCTAACAGGTGACGATTCACAGCAGACAAGGGAAGATGCAATTTACAGACTTACTAATGATGAGGCTAAAAACAAGTTGGAATACATTTTTACAGTTGATATTTTTAATGAAGGGGTAGATATTCCTGAAATTAATCAGGTTTTACTTGTAAGGCCAACACAGTCTCCAATTATATTTATTCAGCAATTGGGAAGAGGCCTTAGGAAATTTAAAAACAAAGACTATGTTGTTATACTGGATTTTATCGGAAATTATAAAAACAATTTCATGATTCCGATAGCTCTTTCAGGTGACAGATCCTATGATAAGGATAATATTCGCCGTTATCTGATGGAGGTAATAAAGTAATTCCTGGAGCTTCTTCAATCAGTTTTGATGAAGTTTCTAAAAGGAGGATTTATAATTCTATAAACAACACTTCATTTTCAAGAATAGCTCTTTTTAAAGAAAAATACAATAATCTGAAGTTTAAGTTGCAGAATTCCAATGCTTTTGGATTTCTATGAAAATGGAGAAATGGATCCTTTATTAATCTTAAATCATACTGCAATGGATTGCTATTATTCATTTTTAAAAAAGGCAGATAAGGATTATGACGAATATCTCTCAGAGGAGAAATTTTATCTTTAAAATTCATATCCAAAAACTTAGCCAGTGGAAAAAGACCTCATGAGTTGCTGATTTTAAAATCTTTAATTTATAATGGTTATTTCTCAGTTGAATCAATTGAACACTTATTAAAAACAGAATATGATATTCAAAATGATGTAAAATCAATTGAAAGTGCAATTGATGTTTTAAATCTTGATTTCAGTAAAAAAGATAAAAAAGATTTTCCTGAATTATCTTTTATGAATGAATTTCAAATTTCAAATGAATTTAAAGAGTATCTGGCTCATGAAACTTACAGAAAACATATTTTGGATGTAATTAATTATGGATTGCTTAAATATAAAACAGAATATAATGCTCAAGTTGAAGGTGAAAATTTAACATTATATGCCAAGTATTCAAGAAGGGATGTTTGTAGACTGTTAAACTGGCCAAATGATGACAGTTCCACATTATATGGATATAGGGTAAAACACAATACCTGTCCGATTTTTTGTAACTTATGATAAAAAAGAAGACATTTCAGATAGTACAAAGTATCTAGATGAGTTTGTAAATAAGGATGTTTTCAGCTGGATGACTAGAAGTAGGCTTAAATTAGATAGTAAAGAAGTAGTTGCCATTAAAAATTATCAGAAAACTAATTTAAAGATACATCTCTTCATTAAGAAAAGTGATGATGAAGGTAAGGATTTCTACTATATGGGTCAGGTCGAACCATTTGATTTTATTCAGACAACTATCAAAAGCAAAGACGGAGACCTGCCGATTGTCAATATTAAATATAATCTCCATATTCCAGTTAAAGATGAGCTGTATGACTATTTTGAGAACAAAATATAGATGAATTAAGTGGATAAGAAAATTAATATATTAATTGTGGTTATGGTGCTTGTACTTTCATTGTCAATTGCTTATATGTTTTTATCAATTAATATGCAAGAAAATAAGAATCCCCAAGCAGTTAACATAACAAACAATGTTGGGACTATAGATTAAAGCTACTATGAAACTGATTATAGTAGCGACCCTATGGATGCGGATACTGAATGGTATTTGGATGAAAGACCTCATAAGCAGATGCATAGTATGGATGAAGTCCCCAGTGGTGAAAGGGAAGTTCATTATACAGAAGATGGCAGCGGATGGTATGAATATTATGATTAAGTGATAAAGGAAATTTATTCTCTATCACTTAATAATTCACCAGCTACTCCGATGCTTTCTTTAGGATAAGCTTGAACAAGTACTGTTATTGCTCTATTGGCAATCCGTAACTGTCAGCTACTATTTCACTTACTTTTTTACCATTTCTCTTTTATCTTCAACACTGATTGTGTCATTTCCGGCTATTGTTATTACAGGCATAATTTTTTCCTCCCTGTTTTTAAAATTTATTAATCAGATATAATAAACTATCTATTAAGTGATTATTATGCTTGGTGAAAATGAACTTGTTAAACTGTTTCCGGATTTTAAAGATTTGGTTCAGCCTTCAGGAATTGATTTGGCTTTAGATAAAATTTATACTCAGGAAAGTGAGGGGTCTCTGATTGACAATGAAAAAAACCTTCCTGAAATTAAAGAATTGGGAGGGCCTGTTTACACTTTAAAACCTCATACTGCTTATCTTGCTTCAATTGACAGGAAAATCAAAATTCCGAAGGGCTATTCAATGTTATATCTGCCAAGATCCACATTACTGAGGTCTTTTGTCTCAGTTCAGACAGCTGTTGGAGACCCTGGTTTTTTCGGAACTTTAATGTTTATGATTTATAATCACGGAGATTATGAATACAAAATCAAAAAAGGGGACAGAATAGCTCAGGGAGTTGTTTTTTTGAAGTTGAAGGCTCCGGGCAATACAGCGGATCTTATCAGGAAGAGGAATAGATGATGAATGTAGCTGCATACTTGGTTAAAATCCTTGAAGAGGAAGGTCTGGAAAATATTTTCGGACTTCCTGGAGAACAGATTCTGCCGTTTTATAAGGCTCTTAAAGACTCCAAAATAAATCATATTCTGGTAAGACACGAACAGGCAGCTATGCATGCGGCAGATGCATATTACAAATCCTCTCATAAATTAAGTGCATGTGTAGCTACTGCAGCACCGGGAGCACTTAATTTTACAATGGCTCTGGCAGGAGCATATAAGGACAATGTGCTCTTCTGGTTTTGACAGGAGACAATCCCACTGATTTGAGAAATGAGGATGTTTTCCAGTCACTTCCGACATCTGAAATTTTTAGAAATATTGTTGACGAAACATTCAATCCCTTAAACGGAACTGAAGCAGTATATGCACTAAGGGCAGCTATTTATAAAATCAGGCACGACCCAAAAGGCCCGGTTCATATAAACTTGTCAAATGATGTCCTGTTAAGCGAGGAGTTTCAGGACTTTGATTTATGTTATTTGTGTGAAAATGACCTGTCAAATGTTAAAAAAGCCCAGGAATTAATAAACAAATCTAAAAAACCGCTCTTTGTATTGGGTTCAGGAGCAATATCACAAAGAAAAGTTTTAAAACTGATAGCTGAAAGTAATGGAATTCCGGTAGCAACTACTTTTAATTCAAAAGGAATAATAGATGAAAGCACTCAGTTAAATCTGGGAATGGCAGGTACCAGAGAACTCCCAGAGCAAATTATGCCATAAAAAAATTCAGACTGTATCATAGCTTTAGGTGCAAGAGCTTCTGAAAGGACATTTGCTGCTTTGGATGAAATTGAAGATAAGCTGATTCATGTAAATATTAATAAAAAGCATCTTAAAGGAAATTATCCGATTCAGGGAAGTGTTGAAAACTTCTTATGTGAAGTAGACTTTAAAAAAGCAGACTGGCTAGATGAACTGTTGGAAATTGACAACAAAATAGCTGTTGAAGGATTGGATGATAAAACACTTCCGTTAAGACCTCAGGTGGCTATTAATGAAATTCTAAATCAGTATAAGGACAATATTATAATCGGTGATGCCGGAAGTCATATTACATGGGTAACTCTGCTTAAAAAATCCTCTGACTTTGGCCAGCTGCTGTTTCAGTCAGCACTTGGACCAATGGGTTACGGAATTCCGGGAGCTATTGGAGCTGCAGTTGCAAATCCTGATAAAAAAATAATTGTAATCAACGGAGACGGAGATTTCCAGATGAATATTCAGGAACTGGCTACAATAAAAGAATATGACTTGAATATTTTAATTTTCATAATAAACAACTCACAATACAGCATTATAAGGCAGCATGAAGTTAATAAATATGATATGGAACCCTATCAGATAGATTTAAAAAATCCTGACTTTGTAAAAAGTAGCTGAAGCATACGGATTAAAAGCAAAAAGGGCAGAAAAACTTGAAGATCTGCATGATGTGGATGATTATGATATTGTAGATGTTGCTGTAAGGTTTGAAGATATTCCCCTTCCTAAATAAGGCATTTGTCAACAAATTTTTTTTACAATATCTTCATACTCCTGGCAGTTGCCGTCAAATGAATAGTAATAGTATTCCTCATCCTGGTTATGGATAAATCCGCCTGGTATCAGTTCCTAACTGGCTATTTTATCTTTTAAGATAACTGCTTTTGATTTATAGATAAAATAAAAGTCATCATCACCAACAGCTATTTTTTAAAGGTTAGTTCTTCATCCTTTTTGAAGTATTTGTCAAGATTTTCCTTTTGGTGTTTTGCAAATCCTGAAAAATCATTTTTCATTTTTATCACCTCTGAAGGTTTTAATTAAAATCCTGATTTCTTTTTTGGAAATTAAACTGACAACAGGCAAAAGCAGCTTTAAAAGATTAATGTCAACATCCAAGCATCCTTTAAAATCAATTACAGGATCTCCAAAAACAGGTTCGGCACTTACTTTAGAAACAGGATATAATGTTTTAATAAATCCGTTAACAGCCCAGATATATCCTATATACTGCGCAGTGTCTGCATAACTGGTCAGTCCAAATTTAAGATGATTTTCTAATTTTGATACCTTGAGGGATTTGACGGTTTTTTTTTTAAAAAATCTGAAATGTAAGGCAGGGCATTTTTAAGAGGTTTCATTAAATTTTTAGACTCTTTTTCATCATCTTCGTCTTTTGAGGTTTCTTTTTTTTTTTGAAGAATTATAAACAGTTATTTTTTTAAAAATATTTATTTTAATAATAGCTGAAAGTTTGCTTCCTGTTTTTTTCAAAGCTAAGTGATATTCTAAGACCCATATATAAAAAAATAATAAGAATTAGGATGATTATAAGTAAAATCATTCCTAGGATGTATATGGTGTTCAAAATATCCCTTTTTTAAGTTTATTGTTCGTCTTCGGTAGTTGTAAACTCAGGTTCAATATATTCAGATTCATCGTAGTCATCTGAAGATTTTGAGAAGTAATTTTAACAAGGTCAGAAACAATCAGTCCTAAATCAGACAATGCTTTGTTGGTTTCGGTTCCTTTAGTTAAGTTAACAACTTTAACTCCTTCTCCGCTTTTGGCATTTTTGGAATAATTACCATGGAAACTGGTTCAACACCTGCACCTGCACCTACAGTATCGTTTCCGTCATTGCCCAGTATGTTTTCACAGGCTCCAAAACCTACTCCCATTCTCATTACTGGAATTAAAAATTGGTCTCCTGCATCAATAGGTTTTCCGACAACATTTTCAATACTGATAAGTTTACGTAATTCTTCTACACTTGTTTTAATATTTTCAGCCATATTTTGACACATCCATTTTTTTTAGTTAATTATAATATTAACTATCAAATATTAAATATTTTGTTTATTTAGAAAAAATTTCAGGCTTAATAATTTAGCTATTATCAAGCCTATTTTATGAATTATTTTTACATTTTTAAGGAATGTATTTGGTTTAATGTGTCTTGGGGTAGTTTTCCTTTTTGAATTAGTGTTGTTATTTCGTTTTTTATTTCTGTTTTTTTCTTATTTTCTCCTATATTTATTCCTTCAGTTTTTCCTTCTTTTATTCCTTCTTTTCTGGCTTGGTCGTATAGTGTGTTTCTCATTTTTATTTCCTCTATTATTGATTGCTGGTGTTTTTTTACATTTTTAAGGAATGTATTTGGTTTAATGTGTCTTGGGGTAGTTTTCCTTTTTGAATTAGTGTTGTTATTTCGTTTGTTATTTCATTTTTCATTTCATTTTTTCCTTCATTTCTTCCTTCTTTTCTTCCCTCGTTTATTCCTTCTTTTATTCCTTCTGTTTTTCCTTCTTTTATTCCTTCTTTTCTGGCTTGGTCGTATAGTGTGTTTCTCATTTTTATTTCCTCCATTATTGGTTGTTGGTGTTCTTTTTTTTATTACTTTGGAACATACTGCCTGTTGAATGTACTTGATGTTGTTAAGTTCGTCTATGGTTAATGTTGTTATTTTATTGGTTAATTGAGCAGTTTTCAATGTTATTTCTTCTGTTGTTTCCTTATAGCTTGTAAACGGCATTAATTTCAAAAGCAAGTATTTCTGTTGGTGTTAGTTTTTCGTTGTTTTCTATTTTTTTTACTTATACTATTTATTTTTTTATTTCCGTCAATGTTTTTTAAGGACATGATGTTAATTTTAAAAACATTGTCTTTACTGTACTGATGGATAATCTGGTCGTGTGGTATTGCTTGAACACAAATGATGTAGGTTTCAACAAAACAGCCGGTGTATTCATGTAGTAATGCGACATAAGCGAAGATTCTTTGCAATTCCTTTTTGTTGGAAATCTTGCTTGAAATTCTATATGGATATAAATTTTGTCTTTTGTTTTACCTACGTAGTCCAGATGATATCTTTTATTTTTTAATTCGCTGAATTCTGTTTTGGCTGATTCTACAATTTCATAATCGATGTTCATAAATTCTAACAGTTCATTTATTGAGGTATTCGCTATTTCTTTTAATGTTATGTCCAGTATGTGATAGTTGATGATTAAAACCCCCTGTTGCTTTTATTGGATATCCAATATCTCATTGGTTTTTATAGTTTATAAATTGGTCAGTTTTTTCTAAAAACAATTTTACATTCTTAAATCAATAAAATAATGATTTTAATGTAATTTTGAAATCTTGATTTTTATCGAGTATAAAAGAAATTTTTGCTATTTTTTTAAAATTTATCGAGTATAGTCGATAAAATTTTATATTTTAAAAATATAACTTAAAACAGGTGTTTTCAAATGATAAAAAGGGAGTTATATCTGGAAAAAATCAGAAGGTTAATTAATACAGAACCAATTAAAATCATTACAGGAGTTAGAAGAAGTGGTAAGACCTATCTGTTGCACAGTATAAAAGAAGAACTTATTGAACAGGGAATTTCCAAAGAAAACATATTTTTAATATCATTTGAATCTCAAGAATACAATAAAATCCAAAACTTCATGGAATTGGATGTGTGTGTCAATAATTTAATAAAAAACACTTCAGGTAAAATATATCTGTTGTTTGACGAAATTCAAAATATTGTGAGCTGGGAAAAAAGCATAAATTCATATAGGGTAGATTTTGATTGTGATATTTATATAACAGGTTCCAATTCTGAACTGCTCTCTGGAGAATTGGCCACATTAATTGCAGGAAGATATTTCCATATAGATGTTTATCCATTTTCATTTAAAGAGTTTTTACAATATAAAAAAGAAATAAACAGTATAGATATCAAAAATAAAGAATTGCAGTTGTTTAATGAATATGTAAAATACGGGGAATGCCTTCTTTACAGCAGGTGCAGGACATTGATAAATTTTCATATTTGGAAGACATTTACAGCACCATACTTTTAAAAGACATTATTTCCAGACATAATTTAAGAAATGCTGAAATTTTAAACAGGATTTTAACATTCATAATCTCAAATATAGGGCAGCCGGTTTCAGCTAACGGAATATCCAAATATTTAAAGCATGAAAACTTAAAAGTATCTGCAGATACGGTTTTAAATTATTTGTCTTTTTCTAAAAATGCGTGCTTCATTCATGAAGCTAAAAAAGAAAATTTAAAAGGTAAAAAGTATTAAAAACCAATGGAAAGTATTATTTGGTTGATCATGGATTTAACCAGGCTATTATTGGTAAGGATATGGAAAATACAGGTCAGATACTGGAAAATATTGTTTATATTGAATTGCTTAGAAGGGGTTATGATGTAAAAGTTGGAGATATAAATGGTAGGGAAGTGGATTTTGTCTGTAATAAAGTAGATAGAAAGATTTACATTCAGGTTGCTTATTTATTGTCAGGTAAAGAAACAGTTAAAAGGGAATTCGGTTCCCTAAGGGCAATCGGAGATGATTATGAAAAATATGTTTTAAGTATGGATAATTTGGATTTTTCAAACGCTGGTATAAAACACATGAATATAATTGAATTTTTAAAAATGATATTATTTAATGCTTGGTTTTTATTGAGTATAGAAGAAATTTTTACTATTTTTTAAAATTTATCGAGTATAATCGATAAAATTTTCATAGCTGTTGAAAAATGAATCAGTCATGTTTTGATGATATGCAACTCTAAAAATAATGATTTGTTTTAACATCAAATTTAAAAAAAGAAAAAAAGCAGAATCATAAGTATGATTCTGTAATGGATGCTACTCCGGCACCAGCATCTTCAATTGCACCGAGACCTTTTAAGGTCATTCCGATAGCTGCAAAGGTTTGTACCAATTCTTTGTAGGAAATATTTCCCATATGTCCTATTCTGAATATGTTTCCTTTTAAGTGGTCTTGTCCACCAGCTAATTCCACTCCGTATTTGTCACGGGTAGTTCCTCTGAATTCTGCATCAGTTACGCCTTCAGGCATTTTAACTGCAGTTACAGTAGCTGAGGATACTTTTTCATCTGCGAATAATTCTAAACCTAATGTTTGCAGCAGCTACACTAGCTTTAGCAGCTTTGTGGTGACGTGCACCTCTGTTTTCTAATCCTTCTTCCATAACCATTTTCAATGCTTCGTTCATAGCATAAGTTAGAGATACAGAAGGAGTGTATGGAGTTTGTGGCGGATTTTTGTCTCCACTTTTTTTAGCAGCCTGCATATCTAAGTAGAAAGTGTGGGAGTCTACTTTGTCTGCAGCAGCCCATGCATCGTCACTTAATGTAATGGCAGCCATTCCAGGTGGTGCTGCAATACATTTTTGGGATCCTGTAATACATACATCGATTCCGAATTTGTCTACATCAACATAGTCTCCTCCAAGGGAAGATACAGTATCTACAATGTAGAGGGCGTCGTAGTCTTTCATTACTTTTCCAATTGCTTCAATAGGTGCTGCTACACCAGTTGAGGTTTCATTATGAACAACAGATACTGCTTTAATATCCTCATCAGCATCAAGAGCAGCTTTAATAGCTTCAGGAGTTACTGCAGTTCCCCATTCTACTGCTAATTCTTCGGTGGTAATTCCATGAGCATTAGCTATTTTCATGAAACGTTCTCCGAATTTTCCTCCTACAACATTTAAGATTTTTTCTCCGGAATTTACTACATTACTTATAGCTGCTTCCATTGCTGCAGTTCCAGATCCAGTTAATAAATAGGATTGGTTAGAGGTTTGGAAAACATCAGACATTAATTCACTGGTTTCAGTTAAGATTTCCCCATATTTAGCTCTCTATGATTTACAACAGCTTGAGACATAGCGTTAAGTACTCTTGGGTGTACTGTTGTTGGACCTGGAAGCATTAATAAAATTTCATCCATTTAAAATTTCCTCCGTATGTAAAAAATAAATTTTATGATTTAGCTTATGATAAAGCTATATAAATGTCTTATTTTTATAGTTTTTAAATATTGTGTAGTACATATAATATAACATGGATTTTTTTGGAAATGACAAATTGACTTTTAAAAGGGTATTTAACTATCTTTTGGGATTATGGTTCATAACTTTGGGGATAGGTTTTTCAATAAAATCTAATTTGGGAGCAACGCCGGTCAGTTCAATTCCATATACTTTAAATTTGATTTGGGGAATTGAAATAGGTAAAGACTACAATTATATTTCATGCAGTTTTAGTTTTGATAGAACTGATACTGTTGGGAAAGGACTTTAAGATTAAACACTTCCTGCAGGTCTTTGTGGGGGTGCTCTTCGGATATTTCACAACTTTTTCAGTTGGGCTGATGGGATTTATTCCTGATCCGACCAGTATCCTCTCTGAGCTGCTGCTGACATTTCTAAGCATATTCAGTGTGGCTTTGGGATTATTTTTCTATGTGCCTACAAACATTATTCCTGTATCTGTTGACGGGGTAACTCAGGCATTGGCCATTGCATTTAATATGCCTTTCTCAAAAACTAAGGTTGTTTATGATGTTAGCCTGCTTGTTATTTCTGTAGTGCTTTGCTTTGTATTTTTAGGAGTAATTGGGGGCAGCATAGGTATTGGAACAATTCTTTCAGCTGTTTTTGTTGGAACTGTTTTGAAATATATCCATAAACTTAACAGCTATTTGACCGGAAAAACAATAGATTTTAAACAGATGTGAGGTATTTTAATGTGGATTAAACGAATTATCTTGTTTGTTGGAGGATTATTTGTAATGTCACTTGGAGTGGGCCTTTCAATAAAGTCTGGTTTGGGAGTTACACCAATCAGCTCAATTCCCTACTCTTTGACACTGGCTTCAGGTGCAAATATTGGAATTACAACAATTATTTTTAATGCAATTCTTGTATTTTTGCAAATACCAATTTTAAAAAGAGATTTAAAGCAAAAAGGCTTTTGCAATTAATCAATACAGTTATGTTCGGGTATTTTACAGATCTTTCACTGTGGATTTTATCTCCGATGCCTGGCCTGCCTTTGGATGTTAACTTTACACTGCTGATTGTAAGTATGTTTTTAATAGCTGTCGGTATTTTAATATATATGCCTGCAAACATTGCTCCTCTTCCGGGTGAAGGAATTGTGGAGGCCATATCTTTGGCATATAATAAACGATTTTCCAAAGTCAAAGTATGTTTTGATACATCAATGGTTGTGTTATCTTTAATCATTTGCGGACTCTTTACATCGGATATTTTTGGAAGTGTGAATATAGGTACAATTCTTGCAGCAATATTCATCGGAATTATTATAAGATATCTTACAGAATTGTATGAAAAAATAACTGGAAAGTCAATTACAGTAGTTAATAAAGAAAATTAGGGGTATGAAAGAATTAAAATTACAAAAGAGTTAATTAAAAGAATAATATATTATATAATCGGTGTATGCATACTGTCTTTTGCAGTAGGGGTTTCAATCAAATCTGAATTGGGAGTTACTCCAATCAATTCAATTCCTTATGCAATAGCTTTAATTGCAAATATTGATGTGGGGCTTTCATCAGTTTTATTTTATCTGGTAGTTATTTTATACAAAAACCAATTTTGAAAGACAAGTATCATCCGAAAAGACTTCTTCAGCTTGTTAGTGCTTTTTTATTCGGATACTTTGTCGATTTTTCATTGTGGGTAATGGCACCGATTCAGAACCTTTCATTAATGGGCAAATTTTTAATGCTTGCATTAAGCATAGTTCTTATAGCTGTAGGAATTTTAATAATGATGCCTGCAAATATTGCACCTCTTCCGGGAGAAGGTCTTATAGAGGCAATAGCCATAGCTGCAGATAGGAAATTCTCATCAGTTAAAATATGCATTGATTCATCAATGGTGATAATAACAGTTATTTTATGCTGGATATTTTTAGGTGATGTTTTGGGAAGTGTAAGTGCAGGTACAATAATCTCAGCTGCATGTACAGGTTTTGTTGTAAGGCAGTTTCATGATTTGTACAGATATTTTACAGGTAAGGACATTAGAGTTGTTAATAAGGAATAAAAAATATTAATAATTTGCAACTAAATTCATATGTAAAGGTGTTTTAAAATGGATTTTGGTCTTTGGGAAACTTACTATAGGAAAATATTGGATGATTTCGGATTTGAAAGAAAAGATGATGAAAAAACTGCCCAGGTATTGGATGACATTCTTTTTGAGCAAGGCTGTTTAACACTGGAGGATTTGCATGAAAAAGTAGATTTTTCTACTAAATTCATAGTATTTGGAGCAGGTCCTTCTCTAAAAGAGCATATTAAAAAAATAAAAAGAAAACTATGATTTGATAGATTATGTTTTAATAGCTGCAGACGGGGCAACAACAGCTCTGGTTGAAGAAAAAATAGTTCCGGACATAATAGCTACTGATTTGGACGGTAAAATAAATGATATTTTATATGCAAATGCACATGGTGCAAGTTTAGTTATTCACGGTCATGGAAATAACATGGATGCAGTACGAAATTACACTCCATTTTTCGATAATGTTTTAGGAACAACACAAGCTCAGTCACATGGAAACCTCTATAATTTTGGAGGATTTACAGACGGGGACAGGGCAATGTTTTTAGCTATTGCACTTGGAGCCAGTGAATTGACATTGGCAGGAATGGATTTTGGAGATGTTGTAACCAAATATTCAAGACCGAATATTGCAGAAGATACTGCAAAGGCTGATGAAATCAAAACAAAAAAATTGAAGTATGCAGAATTGTTTACAAAGTGGATTGACGATAATGAGGACGTTAAAATTATTAATTTAAAGTCATAATAATTTTTTTTTATAATAGTTTAAATATAAATGATAAGTATGGGAATTGAAGATATTTTAATGCATGATGAAAGTCTTTTTCAAAATATAAATGCTTTTAATCCAGATTATGTGCCTCCAAATTATAATTATAGGGACAGGCAAATGGAAGCTATGGCAATGGCAATCAGACCGGCTATAAGTGGAGGTCAGCCATCAAATTCCGTTGTTTTAGGTTCATGTGCAACCGGAAAAACAACAGCTATCAGAAAAGTATTTGAATTAGTTGAAAAGACTACAGAAAAAAAAAAGTTGTTTGTGTTTATATAAACTGTCAGCTTCATACAACACGTTTTGGAATATTTTCACAAATATACAAAAAGCTGTTTGGCCATATTCCTCCGGAAACAGGAGTTCCATTTTCAAGAATTTATGACCAGATCATGCATAAACTTCAATCAGATAAAAAAGCATTAATCGTTGCATTGGATGATGTCAATTATTTGTTCCAAAGTAAGGCAGCTAATAAAGTATTTTATGATTTGTTAAGAGCATATGAAGAATATCCTGGTGTTAAAACCGGAATTTTTGCAATATTGTCTGATCTGGAATTCAGATATGCCTTTGATAAAAACGTAAACACGGTTTTCATACCTCAGGACATTACATTTCAGCCATATACTTACTCAGAAATTGAAGATATATTAAGAGACAGGGTAAATGCAGGATTTTTCCCTGGAGTAATGGGTGATGAAATATTGGAATTGGTAGCTATGCATACCTATGATGTAGGTGATTTGAGAGTAGGTATCAATCTTTTACGCTCTTGCGGTAATATTGCTGAGGCTGATGCCTCTAGAGAAATCACTGAAGAACATTTCCAAAAAGCAGTTGATTCTTTAGTTTCAGTGCAAATCTCAGAAACTTTAAAATCATTAAATGACACCGAAAAGGCATTATTAAAAATAATTTCAGATTCAGATAAGATTTTCACAGCTGGAGAATTATCTGAACTGTTTAAAGAAAAAGAAAAAATGTAAGTTATGCTACCTTTAACAGAACCCTTGAAAAATTGGAGTTTTTAAGATTAGTTGATACAAAATTCACAGGAAAAGGATCAAGAGGAAATTCTAGAGAAATTATTTTACGTTTTAACCCATGTGATTTCAAATTATGAAATTCATTTCCATCTTTTAAGTTGTGGAAATGCTTCATTTAACATTTTTCTAGCTGTTTTTTCATCCATATCTGTATTTTCGACAGTTTTCGGAACACAAAAATCAATCATTTCTTCCATAGATATATCTGCTGTAAATTCACCATTTTCATAGCAGTAAATGCAGTAATCTTCGTTTTTACTGCCGTCTTTGTTGCTGCCGTATAATTTCTTCAGTCATAGGCATTGCACATGACTGACAAAACTTCATATCTGAATCAAATTTCATATTAATCATCTCTGTAACATTAGATTTTTGCATGGGTCAACCTGTTTTGATCTAATGCTTTTTCTGCGCCAAGGGTTTGGTAGCATATAATCAGAAAAAACCAATTATACTAAATTGGGATTTTGCGCAGTTACAACAGAGATTATTGATAAAAAGCAATACCATCATTATAACAAGTATCACCATGCAAGCTTGAATATTATAGTTACTATATTCTATTTCATCCATTATAGAACTTTTCTTTCTTAAATCAGCTTTTATTGTGGTATCTGAATTTTTTTAACATTTCTATCACATCGCTAAATTAATATTGTTTGAAAGTGTAATATAAAGAAAGAGAGACACCCCATTTGAAAAGTAATATTTTAGGAAAAAAAACTATGAAAAAATTTGAATTTTTTGATGTAACTGCAGATATTGGATTTTATGCATATGGAAACAACTTAAACGAAGCTTTTGAAAATGCAGGATTGGCATTATTTAATATAATTTCCAAAACAGATAATATAAATCCAATAACTTCCAAATCATTTGAAATAACCTCAGAAGACAAAGTTTCATTATTATATGATTTTTTAGAGAAACTTTTATTTTTGCATGAAATAGAATTCATGTTATTTTCAGAATTTAAAGTCATGATTGATAAAATAGATGATGGATATCACTTAAATGCAACAATTGAAGGCGAAGAGATTAATTGGGATAAACATTACCGCGGCGATGAAGTTAAGGCAATAACATTTCACAAAATGAATATTGTTGAGGGAATGCTGTAAAACTTTCAGCAATTGTTGATTTATGAAAACATATATAATGAATTATAGTTAAATAATTAAATATGCAAAGAAGAAAATCAGTTTCAAGAATATTTGAACTAATTGTAGGTGGCTTAGGGGCACTTGTAAGTTTGGTTTCTAGTTCATTTATTTTATTGATTGGAAGTTTTGGATTTGGAGCAACATCCTTTTTAGGACTTATAGCTACTCTTGGATCATTTTTAGGTATTTTTGCATCTATTCATGTATTTAAAGATAGTGATGTTGGAGGATTCCTGTTTATTGTTTCTGCAATCTTGGTTCTGCTGGGATCTACTTTCTTTGGTGTTCTTGGAGCATTGCTGCTGTTGGTTGCAGGAATATCTGCTTTATTTAGAAAATAAAAATTTTCTTAATAAAGCTTTTGTAAATAAACAATTAATCTTTAAGAGATTTTATTTTTCTCAATTTGCCGGTGAGGTTTATGGCCTCATTTAACTTGTTTTTAGACTGTAAAAAAGAGGTTTTTTGCTGCCGATTTTATCTTTTGGAGTAATTTTTTTATTAATTTCATTCTATTTTCTACCAAAAAATTATTTATTGTCCTATTATAAATATTATAAAATAGTTTGTGATTTTTATGAGTATTAAAGATAACATTAAAAAAGTTAGAGATAACGTCTACGAAGTTCCAGGAAGCGTTAATAAAAAATGAGAGCTTCTGGAAGATTGTATCTTGATGATGAAAGTTTTGAAGCTTTGGAAGATGGGGCCATTGACCAGATTGTAAATATTGCATGTCTTCCAGGTGTTCACAGATATGCAATCGGTCTGCCGGACATTCATTTCGGATATGGATTTCCAATAGGTGGGGTGGCAGCATTCAATGAAAAAAAATGGAATTGTCTCTCCTGGAGGGGTAGGTTTTGACATTAACTGCGGAGTCAGATTAATAAAACCAATCTTAAACAAGCAGACATTGAAGACAAGCTTGATGAATTAATTGAAGCATTGTTTAAAAACATTCCGTCTGGTGTAGGAAGCAAAGGAAAAATCAAGCTTAAAGAAAATGAAATAGATGATGTTTTAAATTTCGGAGCTGAATGGGCTGTAGAAAATGGCTACGGGTGGAAAGAAGATTTGGAAGTTTTAGAAGAAAACGGAAGAATCAAAGAAGCAGACTCAGCTAAAGTCAGTGACAAAGCTAAAAGAAGGGGAATACCTCAACTTGGTTCTTTAGGTTCTGGAAATCACTTTTTAGAAATTCAGGTTGTTGATGAAATATATAATGATGAAGTGGCTGGTGTATACGGACTTGAAAAAGGAATGGTTGTAATAATGATTCACAGTGGTTCAAGAGGCTGCGGACACCAGGTATGTTCTGATTATTTAAGAGTAATGGATAAAGCTTATAAAAATCACCAAATAGATCTTGCAGACAGACAACTGGCCTGTGCACCATTTGATTCAAGGGAAGCTCAGGACTACTTAAAAGCTATGTATGCTGCAGCTAATTATGCATGGGCAAACAGACAGATGATGACTCATTGGATAAGGGAAACCTTTGAAGACATTTTAGGAAAATCAGCTAAAGATATGGAAATGGACATTGTTTATGATGTAGCTCACAACATTGCTAAACAGGAAACACACAAATTCAAAGGCAATGACATTAAACTGGTGGTACACAGAAAAGGAGCTACCCGTGCATTCGGACCTGGAAGTGAAGAAATTCCTGAAAAATACAGGGAAGTGGGTCAGCCGGTATTGATTCCCGGAACAATGGGAACAGCATCTTATGTATTGCATGGAACACAAACAGCAATGGAAGAAACATTCGGATCCACTGCACATGGTGCAGGAAGAGTTTTATCAAGGTCACAGGCTAAAAAAGACTACAAACCTGAAGAAATCAAAAAAACTTTGGCTGCAAACGGAGTAAAAATCAGAGCTACAACTGAAAATGTAATAGCTGAAGAGGCACCTGGTGCATACAAAGACGTGGACAGTGTAGTTAAAATATCTGACAGTACAGGAATAGCTAAACTTGTTGCAAAAAGTAAAACCGTTAGCTGTTAAAAGGATAAGATAAGATGATTGGAATTATTGGCGGCAGCGGAGTTTATGAAATAACTCAGAAGGCAGACAGTGTTGAAAAAAAATTAGTCAAAACAGACTATGGAGAAGTTGAAGTTTCTATTTTGGATATATTCAATAAAACAGTAGCTTTTATTCCAAGACATGCTGCAGGACACAGCATTCCTCCACATAAAATCAATTTCAGAGCTAATATTGATGCACTTAGGAATGTAGGTGTTACACAGATAATAGCTACCAATTCTGTTGGGTCTATGAATCTGGAAATGCCTCCTGGATCATTTGTCATTCCCGATGACTTTTTAGATTTTACAGAAAACAGGGATAAGACATACTTTGAAGACCATGTTGTTCATGTAGATGTAACTGAACCTTATTGTAGTCGTCTAAGGGATATAATGGCTGACTGCGGTGAAGTTATTACTGGCGGAACATATGTGTGTACACAGGGACCCAGATTTGAAACACCTGCTGAAATCAAAATGTTCAAACTTCTTGGAGGGATTTGGTAGGTATGACTGGAGTTCCTGAAGTAACATTGGCTCGTGAAAGGGCAATTTGTTACAACTCCATTTGTATAGTTTCAAATTATGCATCAGGCATTTCTGAAGATAACTTGACCATTGATGAAGTATTTGAAATGGTTAAGGCTAAAGAATCAGATTTGCTTGAATTGATTTATGAAATCATCAGGAATTTAGACGACGATTTTGATTGTCCTTGTCGCCATGCTTTAAATGGTGCTGAAGTTTAAATTCTTTTTTTCAAAAAGATTTATTATTTATTTAACAAAATTTTATTTAGGTTGATGTTATGGCAAAAGTTATATTATTAAATTCCAGTCCTCGAGCTAACAGTAACACTCAGGATGTTCTGGAAGTTTGTGCTGAAGAAATTGAGAAAAATGGTGTTGAAGCTGAAATCATATCCTTAAGAGAAAACAGATACAGTCATGTGTTGCATGTAACGGATGTGCAAAAACAGGAAATTGTGTTTTAAATGACGGTTTGGATGAAATCATTGAAAAAATCAGACAGGCTGACGGATTTATTCCTGCAGCACCAGTTTACTTTGGAACTGCAAGAGGAGACATAATGGCTGCTCTTCAAAGGATAGGTAAAGTTTCAAGAGAAACGACAAATTTTTAGAATGGATGGTTGGAGGTCCGATTGCTGTTGCAAGGCGTGGAGGACAGACTTTAACCTTACAGGAAATGACAATGTTTTTCCCGATTAACAATATGATAATAGCTGGAAGTACTTATTGGAATATGGTATTTGCAGGTCCTGAAGGTACAGCTTTAGATGACAGTGAAGGAATAGCCACTATTAAGTTATTTGGTCAGAATGTTGCCAATATAATTAAAAAATTAGTTGATTAAAATGAGAATTGCACTTGCATCTTCCAATGGGGATATTGTTGATTTGCATTTAGGAAAAGCAGTATCATTAGTTATTTATGATGTATTTGACAATGACTTTGTTTGTTGAAACAAGAAAATTGGCTATTGATAAGGACGCCAAACATCAGGGCGGTGATGTTATTCAAGAATGCAATGACTGTGATGTTATAATTTCTACAAAATACGGATTCAAATCCAAAATTAAGGCAGAGGATGCAGGAATTAAGCTGGTTAGTGATGAAGGTCCTGTTGAGGAAGTTTTACAAAGATATATTGATCACTACAATTTCATGAATAGCTGATTTTCTCTTTTTATTTTTTTAACAAGTTTTATATATGATAGTCACGATATTATTATTATGGAAGATTTATGTACTATTGTTTTGGGAGTGCTTATTGCACTTGTAATATTTTCTGTTTGCGGATAATATGGAAAATAAAACAAATATTGTAATATTGGTTGTTGTATTAGCTGTTTATGGCTTGAATCAGCTGGTTTTGAAGAATTTGGGAATTCCATTTTTCAATAATTATCTCAATGATCTGCTGGCTGTGCCATTATTTTTCGCTTTAATAAACAGCATTTCATTATACAGGTCAAATATGCAGGTGACATCCTTAAAATATCTGACTTTAATTACAATATTTCTATCTTTTTTAGGTGAGTACATAGCTATTTTTTTAAGACCTGGAAGTGTTTCTGACTGGTGGGATGTTGTGTGTTATTTTATAGGAATGTTTGTATATTACTTAATTACAAATATAATAGTTAAGCCTATATAGTTCAGAAGGTAGAACGATTGACTCGTAATCAATAGGTCTGGGGTTCGATTCCCCATGTGGGCTTTTTAAAAAATCAATTGGAGGTTGCTTTAATGGAATCTAAAGATTTGATTATAATAATCTGTGCAATTATTGTCGGGGCATGTATTATAGCATTTGCAATTGCTTTTGCTGAGGATATCCATGATGATGAAGACGATACTGTGTCTACTAATTGCACTGCTGAAAATCTAACCAATAATACAACTGCAAACACAAGTGACAACACTAATCCTAATTCAGGAGTTTATGTTGTAAGTGAAGTGGTAAAATATAATTATCAGGCAGATGATGGCAGCTATTATCGTGAAGTAACTTATTCTGATGGTGGTTTTAGACAGTACAATACGTCTAGCGGAAAATTAATCGGGTCCAGCTATGCTTCAGACCAGAAATATTTGCCTAGTATGGAATAAGGAGTTTTAATACTCCTTATTTTCCAACTAGTGTTATGAAATCATATTTTTATTTTGTTTTAATGTGTTTTTACTATTTTAAAATGATATTATAATCATTCTTTTTGTTTAAGTTTGTAATAACTAAGGTTATAAATTATATGGAATAAATGTTTAGTCATTTAACAAGCTTTATATATCATGAAGAAAAGAAGTAATAATAACCTTTAAGGGCGGGTTTTAATAATTTAAAACTTTATAATGTATTATTCTTTAAAATAAGTGAGTAAAACTCACAGTAGTCGATTAACGGATTATAAAACTATAATCAATTATAATCTTATTTTATATTCTGTATTGTGTTTAATTTAACAGATACGGTATTTGGTGGACTATTTTTAAATTTACTATAGCGATAGCTATATTTTTAACGATAATAAAATTTACGGAAAAACTATAAAAGGTTGATATAATGGCAAAAGCAAAAGCAAGACGTAGAGTACGTGACACATGGAAAGAAAAATCCTGGTATACTATTAAAACACCAGTAAACTTTGAAGACAAAGAAATTGGAGAAACTCCAGCAAGAGACCCTGATTATCTCATCGGTAGGGGAGTAGAAGTTACTATGAGGGAATTGTCTGGTGACTTTTCCAAACAATACATCAAACTCAGGTTTGAAATTGATAATGTGGCAGGAGATGTTGCAAACACCAAATTTACTGGTCACAAAACTACTACTGATTATGTAAGAAGCATGATTAGAAGAGAACCAGTAGAATCGATGCTTCTTCTGTTGTTAAAACTAAAGATGATCGTAAAGTTAAACTTCATGTACTTGCAGTAACTACCAGAAGAGCTAAATCTTCCCAACAAAAATACATGAGACAAGTTATCAATGATTTATTAGCTGAAACTGCAACAGAAAAATCTTTCGATGAATTAATAAAACTTGTTGTTAACGGTAAATTAGCATCTGAAGTTTATCACAATGCTAAAAAAAATCTACCCTCTTAAAAGAGTGGAAATTATCAAAAGTAAAGTATTAAACTAAATACTTTTACTTATTTTTTTTTTTCATTTCATTATATCACAATGTTATATTTCATTGTAAAAAAAAATAATAAATTAAAACTCCACATTTGGTACAGTTTTTTCATCTTCAGGAATTTCAATAAAGTTGCAGTTTTAAATCCGAATAACTGTGCAACTAAATTGCTTGGAAATTGTTCACAGCTGTTGTTGTAGACTAAAACATAATTATTGAAGCTTTCTCTATAAATGGCTATTTTATCTTCACTGTCGCTTATTTGTCTTTGCAAATCCAAAAAGTTTGAATTGGCTTTTAGTTCAGGATACTTTTCAGCTATTGCAAATAAATTAACAAGACTTCGGGATAGCTGGGAATTTGATTTTTGTATGTCTTCTATATTTCTTGCATTCATTAATGAAGCTCTGGCCTGACTTACATGAGTAAATGTGTTATGTTCATGTTTTGCATAACCTTTAACAACTTCCACAAGATTTGGAATTAGGTCGGTTCTTCTTTTTAACTGAACATCAATTTTACTCCAGGAATTTTTTACCCTGTTTCTTTTAGTTACTAAGTCATTGTAAATTGAAATGGTGTAGTTAATGATTCCTGCAATTATTATTAAGGTAATTAAAGCATAAATGAAACTTCCTCTTCCTGGAATTGCAATTTCAATTTCAAAACTTACGAATAAGATAGCCAGTACGATAATTATTTTATATAATGTTCTCATAGGATAGATTATGGTTAATATATTATATTAATTATATGGTTAAATTAGGTAGCTTTTTATATTATTCTTTAGAAATATTATTGTGTTGATAATATGGTTGAAAAGTTAATAATGATTAATTGGGGTTATGTTTTAATCCTGTTTTTTTTATTGGGATTCTTAACATACAAAAAGAAAATCTTTAGACGCTCTTGGATCAGTTGTTATGATTATTATGGGAGTTATCATTATTTTCTCAGCAGGATTTAACTGGTTATTATTAATTTTAATATTCCTTATTTTAAGTCTGGCGGCTACAAAATTCTCAAAATCCTATAAAAAATCTTTAGGGGAATTTGAAGGTAGAAGAACTTCTAAAAATGTTATTTCAAATGGTATTGTAGCAGTTATGATGGCTGCATTTGGAGGTTATTACTTATCATTTGTCGGAGGATTTATTGGGGCAATAGCTACTGCAACAGCAGATACTTTAGCCAGTGAAATAGGAGTATTGCATCAGCCTAGATTAATTACTACTTTTAAAAAGGTTGAACCTGGAACTGACGGCGCAGTATCTGTTTTGGGAACTGTTGCAGGTATGATTGGTGCAGCTATTGTTGGAATTTGTGCTTATTTGCTTGGAATTATTAATGATCCTGTTTTAGCTATTATTTTAGCAGTTATTCCTGGAACATTAGGTTGTTTTATGGACAGTATCCTTGGAGCAGTCTTTGAAAGAAAAGATTTGCTTACAAATGAACATGTAAATCTTATAGCTACTATTACCGGAGCTTTAATTGGTATTTTACTTGTTTAATTAATTATTTTAATAAGTTAAAACAGATAGTAAATCATGTCTGTAGCAGAGTTTAATTTTGATATTGTTGTTTCAACACTTATTGCAGTAATTATTGCAGTATATTATAAACGCAGGTATGGTGATGAGATTTTTAAGGATAAACGTACCTGGGTTAAGATACTTGTGCTGTTTTTTGTTGCAAATTTAATTAAAGTTTTAATTAAACCTTTAATAGGTTTCTAAAATCTGATTTTTTTAAATAATTTTATAACTATTGAAAAATATATTTAAAAAGTATTATATTAAGGTGACATTATGAAGGAATAGTTTTAGTTATGGATGGTATGGGGGACCGTCCACTTAAAGAATTTGATAATCAAACCCCTCTCCAAGCAGCCAATACTCCGAATATGGATGAAATGGCTAAAAATGGTATAACTGGAATTATGGATTCAATAGCTCCGGGAATTATACCTGGTAGTGACACTGCTCATTTGTCTATTTTAGGTTATGACCCTTACGAAGTATACAGGAGGAAGAGGCCCTTTTGAAGCGGCTGGTGTTGGAGTAGATGTTATTCCTGGAGATATTGCATTTAGGTGTAATTTCTCAACAGCTGATGAAAATGGTATAGTTACTGACAGACGTGCAGGAAGAATCAGAGAGGAACTCATGAAATCGTTGAAGTGTTAAATACAATGGTTTTGGAAGATTATCCTGATATTAAAATTATTTTTAAGGAATCAACTGGTCACAGAGCAGTTTTAGTATTAAGGGGTGAAGGTCTATCTGATAAAGTAAGTGATGCTGATCCTAAAGTGGAAGGAAACAAACCTAAAGAAGTTATACCTTTGGATGATTCAGTTGAAGCTAAAAAACTGCAGATATCTTAAATAAATTGGTAGTTAAATCTTATGAAATGATTAAAGACCATCCTGTTAATTTGGAAAGAATAGAAAACAATGAACCTCCTGCAAATATTATAATTCCACGTGGTGCAGGTGAAGTTCCGGTTGTAGAAGCTTTAAATGACAAATATGAAGTTAATTCTGCATGTATTGCTGAAACTGGTCTTATTATGGGAATAGGAAGATTTGCCGGTATGGATATTATTGAAATGGAAGATGTTACTGGTGGAATTGACACCAATTTGGAAAATATCAGAGACACAATTATTGACCAGGTTAAAAATTCAGACCATGACTTTTTCCTGATAAATATTGATGGGGCAGATGAAGCAGGTCATGACGGGCAGGCTGTTGAAAAACGTGACTTCATTGAAAAAAGTTGACAGGGTTGTTATGAGTGAACTTAAAAAACTTGAAGATGTTTATATTTTCTTGACTGCGGATCATTCAACTCCAATTTCTGTTTTAAACCACTCAGGAGATCCTGTGCCGGTTATTATTACAGGACCTGAAGTAAGAGTGGATGATGTTTGTGAATACTCTGAAGTAGCTGTTGCAAAAAGGAGGGCTTTGCAGAATTAGAGGAGCAGACGTTATGAACATCATGATGGATTTAATGAACTATGCTCATAAGTTTGGAGCTTAAAAGAGTTGATTCAATGGCTGTTAAAAAACTGTTCGGAACTTCTGGAATTCGGGGAAAATAAATTCTGAAGTTACATGTGAACTTGCATTAAATGTCGGTAAATCATTAGCTTGTTATTTGGGTAATGAGGAAAGGTAGTTTTAGGTTATGATACAAGAACTACTAATGTAATGCTTGACCAGGCTATTTGTGCAGGTTTGCTTGAAAGCGGAGTAGATGTAATTAAAATAGGAATGGTTCCAACTCCTTTGGTAGGTTATGCTACTGATAAATTAGGTGCTGATGCCGGAGTAATGCTGACTGCATCACATAATCCTTCACAGTACAACGGAATTAAAATTTGGAATGCTAACGGAATGGCATACACTTCAGCTCAGGAAGCTAAAATTGAAGAAATCTACTCAAATGAATCTTACACTTCAGTAAGCTGGGATAAAGTAGGTAGCTTAAGAGTTAACGAAGAAATTAAAGGAAGATATATTGATGATCTGGTAGGTATGGTAAATATTAAGCCAGGTTTAAAGGTTGTCATTGATTGTGCTTCAGGGGCAGGAAGTGAAATATCTCCTTTGGTATTTAGAAAAGCGGGCTGTGAGGTAACAACTCTTAATTCTCAGCCGGACGGTTTTTTCCCAGGAAGAAATCCTGAACCGAATGCAGAAAACCTGCAAAATCTGATGAAAACTGTAGTAGCCATTGGTGCAGACCTTGGAATTGCACACGACGGAGATGCAGACAGAATGATTACAATTGATGAAAATGGTGATATTTCCCCATTCGACTCTTTTTACTTGCATTAATGTCTAAAGAATTTGACGGAGACATAGTCACTACTGTAGATGCAGGTTTATGTATGGATGAATCTGTAAAAGGTAATGTTTTAAGAACTAAAGTCGGAGATGTAAATGTAGCTGAAGTCATAATAGAAAAAGATGCTGCATTTGGAGGGGAACCTTCCGGAACCTGGCTGAATCCTGATTTTTGTATGTGTCCTGACGGCATACTTTCAGGTTTAAGGATGGCTGAACTTGTATCAAACAAAGGCAAATTGTCCGAATTGCTCTTAGAGATTCCGTCTTACCCAAATATTCGTGAAAAAATAATCTGTTCTAAAGAAGCCAAAACAGCCGTTATGGAAAATATGGAAGATTTATTAAAAGACAGTTTTGATGATATTAAGGAAATTAATTCTATTGACGGAGTCAGATTAACTTTCAATGATGATAGCTGGGTTTTAGTAAGGCCTTCAGGAACTGAAGATTATATTAGAATAACTTTAGAGTCTAAAGACAGCACAAAAGCTCAAGCCATTAAAGAAACATGTGTTAAAATCATAAAAGAAAATATTTAAATTCTTTTTTCATGCAGCGGATTACTGCATGTTTTTTTTTAATCTTCTTTTTTTCAATTAAAAAATTAATTAATAAGTATAAACTTAACATATTATAATAGTTTATAAGTAATAACTTATGGGGTAATGAAATTGAAAGCTATAATTTTAAGTGCTGGTGAAGGTTCTAGAATGAGGCCATTAACCCACAAAAACCTAAAACAATGTTGCCAGTAGCTGGAAAACCAATTATTCAGTACAATATCGAGTCTTTAAGAGATAATGGTATAACTGATATTTTGCTTATTGTACGTTATAAAGAAGAAATTGTTAGGAATTACTTTGGAGACGGAAGTGATTTCGGAGTCAATATTTCTTATAAAACTCAAAAAGACTTTTTAGGAACAGCTAATGCTATTTCATATGGTGAAGATTTTATTGATGATAGTATTATTGTTTTAAATGGAGATATTATACTTGATGATGAGATTATTCATGAAATAATTAAGAAGTACAATTATTTGTCACCTGATACTTTAATGCTTTTAACTGAAGTGGAAGATCCTTCAGCATTTGGTGTTGTTGAAATTGAAAACGGAAATATTAAAAACATTGTAGAAAAGCCAAAACGTGAAGAAGCGCCAAGTAATTTGGTCAATGCTGGAATTTACATATTTAATAAGGATATTTTCGATAAAATCCGTGAAACAGAAATCTCTGAAAGGGGAGAATATGAAATTACTGATTCAGTATCTTTACAAATTGAAGATAATAAAACAGTTATCGGACATAAAACTTCTAAAGATTGGATTGATGTTGGCAGGCCATGGGAATTAATTGAAGTAAATGAAGAATTAATTGGCAAGCTTAAAACAGAAATTAAAGGAACAGTGGAAGCTGGAGCAGTTATTCATGGTGAAGTATTTTTGGATGAGGGAAGTGTTATTAAGGCTGGTGTTTACATTGAAGGAAATGTATATATTGGTAAAAACTGTGATATAGGACCTAACTCATATATTCGTGGAAATACTTATTTTGGTGATAATGTTCATGTTGGAAATGCTGTTGAGATTAAAAACTCAATTATTATGGAAAATACAAATGTTAGTCATTTAAGTTATGTAGGTGACTCTGTTATAGGTTCTAACTGTAATATAGCAGCAGGAACAAATATAGCTAATTTGCGTTTTGATAATGCAACAATTAAAACTAAAATTAAAAATCAGAAAATAGACAGCGGAAGACGTAAATTGGGAGCTATTATCGGGGATTCTGTAAAGACTGGTATTAACTCAAGTTTTTCTCCAGGTGTAAAAGTAGGCCATAACTCCACTATCGGATCAGGCGTGCTGTTATACGAAGATTTACCTTCCGATACAAGAGTATTGGAAAAACAAACTCATATTATTCAAAAGAAAAAGAAAAAAATTAATTAAATGGTGATATTATGGAAAATAAAAAAGACTCTGTTGTAATATGTCCAGGTGCACAAGTACTCGGTGATGTTGAATTAGGTGAAGATGTATCAATTTGGCACGGAGCTGTTGTTAGAGGAGATGTGGATTCTATTAAAATAGGTAACAACTCTAATGTACAGGATAACTGTGTATTACATTGTACTGAAGATTTCCCGATAACAATTGGGGATAATGTATCTGTAGGTCATGGTGCTGTTGTTCATGGATGTACTTTGGAAGACAATGTACTAATCGGAATGAATGCAACTGTGTTAAATGGAGCACACATTGGTAAAAATTCTATTGTAGGGGCTGGAGCTGTTGTAAGTGAAGGTAAAGAATTCCCTGAAGGCAGTCTAATTTTAGGAGTTCCTGGCAAACTAATAAAGGAAGTTACTCCTGAACAAATTGAACATATTCAAGAAAATGCAGATAATTACAAAAAACTTTCAAAACAATATAAATAAGGTTAAAAAATGAAACCAAGGGCAATAGTTAGTGAAATGGATTCCTATGTTCCAGGTAAATCTCAGGATGAGATAGCTAGTGAATTCAACTTAAATAAAGATGATATAATTAAATTAGGATCTAATGAAAATCCATTTGGCCCATCTGCTAAAGCTATTGAAGCTATCGGAAAAGAATGTAAAAACATAAACAGATATCCGGAATCAGTTTTAAACGAGCTTCAACAAGAATTAGCCAATTATTCTGGGGTTAAACAATCTCAGGTTATTATTGGTGGTGATGGTGCTGATGAAATCATTGATGTTTTAGCTAAAACATTTATTGACGAAGGTGATGAGTTTATTGTACCTCTACCTTCTTACATGTATTATGAGTATTTATTGCAGCAATACGGTGCTCGTCCGGTTTATGCTAAATGGAATTTGGAAGAAAACAAATTGGATACAGATTCAATTTTAAATTCTATAAACGATAAAACAAAAATGATTTTCTTATGCACACCAAATAATCCTAGGTACTTTAATTGATGAAAAGGATATTAGAGATATAGCCTCTGGAAATCCTGATGTTCTGATTGTTGTAGATGAAGCCTACTTTGAGTATGCTGAAGTTACAAACAAGGATTTGATTAATGAATTTGACAATATTTTCATTATCAGAACCATGTCTAAAGTAATGGGATTGGCTGGAATGAGAATGGGTTATGGTTTAGCTTGCAGTGAGATTATTGAATATATGCACAGAATTAAACCGGTATTTTCTCTAACAAGATTGTCTTATGTAGCTGCTCTTAATACTTTGAGGGATAAGAACTACATTGAAACATCTATTGAAAAAGGTATTGAAAGCAGGGAATATCTTTATAATGAACTGTCAAAAATCGATTCATTGAATGTTTTCCCGTCTAAATCTAATTTCATGTTAATTGGCATAAAAGACACAGGATTTACAGCATCTGAATTTGCATTTGAACTTATGAAAAAAGGTGTTATTGTAAGGGACTGCACATCATTTAAAGGATTGGATGAATATTGGATTAGGATAAGTATCTGTACTTTAGAAGAGGATAAAAAATTCATAGACATTGTAAAAGAGGTATTGTCCTAATGTATGTAGGCGGAACTGTAATTTCTTCTGTTGAATTTCATGGAAATATGTCTTTAGTTATTTTCATGTCAAAATGTCCTCTTGCTTGCCGTTATTGTCATAATGCTGAACTTTTAGATGACAACACCCAACTAAGTTTTGAAGAAATTAAAAAAGAAATAGATGATGCTGCTGATTTTATTGATGCAGTTGTAATATCTGGAGGGGAACCTCTGGTTCAAAGTGATGCAGTTATTGAAATACTAAAATATGTGCATAAATTAGGTCTCAAAACAAAATTGGATACCAGTGGAATTTATCCCGATAAACTTGAGAACATTTTAAAACTGAATATTTTGGATTTCATTTCTTTGGATGTTAAAGCACCTTTTGAAAAATACAGGAAAGTTACAGGATCCAATGTCGGTTCTCAGGTTCACAAATCAATGAATCTTATAAATAAATATGGGGTTCACCTGGAAGCCAGAACAACTTATGTCCCGACATTACATACTAAAAAGGATATTTATAATTTGGTAATGGATATTGAAGCTGAAGTTTATACCATTCAACAATTCAGGAATAGGAATGTTTTAGACCCTGCATTGGAGGAAGTGGAAGTTCCAAATCCTCATGATTTAAGAAAACTTGCAGAATACGTAAAACCTTATTTTGACGGTGTTGTAAAAAGTAAAATCTGCAGAATTTGGAGAAGAAATAATATAAATTTGCTGGGAGGAGAAAAAAAAAATGCCAATCTTATCATTTTCAAGTCAGGATATTGATATAATCACTGGAAAAAAGACAATGACAATACGTAAGCTTTGGAAAACTCCTCTTAAAAAAGGCGACAGACTTTATTGTTACTGGAATTTGGTTTCTAAAGAAAAAGAAAATTTTTGAAGCTAAAGTATTGGATGTGCAAACAATTCCTTTTTCTGATTTGAAAGATAATGATGAACTTGCCAGAAAAGAAGGATTTGAAAGCGCGGTGGAAATGGTTAAGGATTTCAAAAAAATGTATGCTGGCAAAATTGAGGATTCTGAACTATTTCAAATCATTTACTTTGAAAAATTAGATGTAAATGACTGGAAAGGGGATAAAATTGATGAAAAGGCTATGATAACACAAAGAGCAGATATTCTTTTTGACAGCGGTAAATTTGATAAATCTACAATGTGTTATGATGCTGCCTTAAGAATTGATCCTGATGATGTTTATCTATTAAATAAACAGGGAGATAATCTATCAAGGCTGGGCCACTTTGATCAGGCAATATTTTGTTATGATAAGGCTTTAAAAATAGAACCTCATAATGAATATATATTAAATAATAAGGCTATAGCTTTACTTAACTCCGGAAAACTGGATGATGCTTTGAAGGTTAGTGATATTGCACTGGCCATAAATCCGAACAGTTCAATTGTTTTATATTGGAGAGGATTTATTTTAGAAGTTTTAGGTAAATTTGATGAAGCTTTGGATGTTTACGACCATCTGATTTTAATAGATAGTGAAAATCCTGAAGTATGGAACTCAAGAGAAATTTATTGTCTGATATGGGTAAATTGGAAGAAGCTATTAAATCTTTTGACAGGGCTCTTGAAGTATGTTTTGATGATTCTGAATTGGATGCAGGTTCTATAAATCGTATGGGTAATGCTTATATTGATTTGGGTAAATTAGATGAAGCTCTGGAATGTTTCAATACAGCTATTTCTTTAGAAAAACACAATATTGATTTTTTATTAAATAAAGGAGTAGTTTTAATGGAGCTGGGAAAATTTGAAGAAGCTGTAGAAAGCTTCAATAAAGTTTTACTTAAATCTCCAGATAATGAAGATGCATTTTTCCTAAAAGAGAATGTCTGGATAATTTGTAACATCTCTTTCTCAATTATTTGAGGATATAAAATTGTATTTTTTTTTTACTGAGGATTTTTTCCAATTATTTAACTAACAACTGTTAGTTTTATATACTATCAAAACAATAGTATAACTAACAACTGTTAGTTTTGGGATATTCATGAAAACACAAACAAAAGATAAAATATTTGACACGGCTTTGGATTTATTTTCTAAAAAGGGATATGATTCAGTATCCGTTAGAACAATAGCTTCAGAAGTTGGAATTAAGGAAAGTTCAATTTATAATCATTATTCAAGTAAAAAAGATATTTTAATGTCAATTTTAAACTATTTTGAAGAGTATTTTAAAGGAAATCCGTTAGATGATGAAAATATCAGAAAATTACTTGAAGAAAATCCTGAAGAATTTTATCATCAGGGATCTGAAATGTTTAAACAGCAGATTTTTGAAGAAAAGATTTTAAAAATCATGAAGCTGATTTTTGTTCAGATGTATCAGATAGATGAAGTTAAGGAATTTTTCCTGCAGGGAGATACTTGGAGGGTCTACTGACTTCTGGAGTGATGTTTTTGAAATATTGATTCAGAAAAATGTAATTGGTAGCGACTGCAATCCAAATAAATTGGCTGAAATGTACTTTGGATTTTCAATGTTCAAGTTATGGGAAATATTTCTGAAATATGACGACTTTCCAAAAGCAGAAATTGAAATCATGTTTGATGAAGTTGAAGAGTATCATAAATTCCTGCTTGATAGTGTAAGGGCTGATAAAAATGAGTAGTTTGGATTCACCTTATGAAGTTAATGACAGTTATTACGGGGATGTCAAAAGATTTGCCAGTGAATTTTTAGACTTTGCTCACAACTACTTTGATGATGATGAAAAAATTCTTGAAGGATTGATTGTCAGCATATATTGGAAGATGTGCTGTGATAAATTTTCTTCTTTAGAACAAATAATTGATTATTTGGAATATATAGGTGATTTTAATGATCAGCTTCCTTATTTAAGAAAATGGGAAAATGTTGATTTTTCTCCGTATCTGGTTTTGGGGGAGTGGTTTTGTAAAAATGCACAAAAATACTTATCATCATATACATTTAATTTAAATGATTATTTGAAAAAATATGAAGATATACCTAAATCAAAGCAAGAGGAAATATTTTTCAATAGTCCGAAAGAACTATATTATTTAAACATGCTTTGCTCTGAAATAATGGGAAGAATTTTCAGACCAGATTATGAATCAAGAAAAAGAAAAGCAATTGTCCTACCAACATGTATGAAAATAGACCAAAAACACTGTCAGGCTGTTGAAAAAAAAGATTAGGTGAAGTTTGCACAGCCTGCAATCCTGAATGTGAAATAGCTAAAATAAATAATGAGTATGACTGCGAGATATATCTGGTTTCCCATAAATCCTCAGCATTTCAAAATGCAACAGATGAAGATAAAAAAGATCTGGCTATTGTTGGAGTTGCATGCCCGTTGAATTTAATATCTGGAGGATGGAAAGCAGCAACATTTGGAATGCCTCCACAGTGCGTACTCCTTGATAAAGTGGCCTGCAGCAGGCACTGGCTTAAGGAGGATGTTCCTCATCAATCAATAAAAAAGAGTTAAAAAAAATATTGGAAGTAAATTAATACTTCTTAATGTTTGTATTTTTTAATTAAACTTAATCCCCACTCAGTCATTGCATCTGCCTTTTCCTGAGAGTCAGATTCAGCAAAGCATCTGAAGATTGGTTCAGTACCTGATGGTCTGATAATTACCCATCCGTCTTCTTTTAGGATTTTAACACCGTCAGTGGTATCAAGTTCAAAATCAGTAGTGGTTTTTATTTCATCCGCTATGTTGTTCATAACTTCATCTTTCAAGTCATCACTGCATTCAATTTTTGTTTTTGTTGCATAGTAAACCGGAAGTTCTTCAACCAGTTTGGATAATGGTTTTTTCTCCTTAGCTATTGTTTCAAGTATTTTAGCCACAGTCATAACTGCATCTCTTCCATAAACAAAATCAGGGAAGATTAAACCACCGTTTTCTTCTCCACCAAATAAACCATTTTCATCTTTTTAATTTACGGGCCACAAGTAAATCTCCAACAGCAGTAGCTATTACTTTGCCGTTGTACTCTTCAGCAATATCATAAATTGCCTGTGAAGTTGCAACAGTTGTAACTATTGTACCTCCGTTGTTTTCTTTAAGCATCTGTTTTTCAACAAGTGAAAATGTTTTGTCTCCAAGTACAAAGTTTCCTTTTTCATCAATACAGATGGTTCTGTCTGCATCTCCGTCATGAGCAAGTCCGATATCTGCATTTAACTGTTTTACAACATTAATTAGCTCCTGTAAGTTTTCTTCAATTGGTTCAGGGTCACGACCTGGGAAAAAATCCGTCTGCCTGACAGTTTAGAGTAGTTACATCACAGCCCAATTTTCTAATCAGGTAAGGGGCAGTGTATGATCCTGCTCCGGAACCGCAGTCAACAACAACTTTCAAATTAGCTTTTTAATGGCTTCAACATCTACTTTGCTGATTGCTTCATCGATGTATTCATCAATAATTTTGTCATTGTGGTATAATTGGCCAATTTCACTCCAATGAGCTCTTTTCGGTTCTTCATCAAAATATAATTTTTCAATTTCCAATTCCATCTCATCAGGAATTCCAATACCTAATTCATCTAAAAATTTAATTCCGTTATATTTTGGAGGATTATGTGATGCGGTAATCATAACTCCACCGTCATAATACTTGCGAACTCCATACTGGACTCCAGGAGTGGGCAGAATTCCTAAATCTACAACATCACAACCGGAAGATAAAAGTCCAGCTTTTACAGCTTCCATTAACATAGGACTGCTTGTTCTTGTATCTCCACCAACAGCTACTGTTCCTTGAACTACTGATCCGTAACATGCTGCAAGTCTGGATGCAAATTCAGGAGTTAAAACTTCATTAGCTACTCTTCTAACTCCAAAAGTCCCGAATAATCTTTTTTTATCTGACATTATTAATTGCCTCATAATTTTTTATATTACAGTTATTTTTATTTTTGATAAATAAAAAGTTAATGATGTCGAAAATTCTTTATTCTGCATGGGATTTTACGTTGTCGATAATGTTAATTTTTCAGCTTATTTTAAAAGCTTGCGTTAGACAATTTTTATTGCATCTCCGCTTGATAGGATAAGTTCCAGCTGGGAATTGTATTCTGTAACTGTTCCGGCAACACTGACTTTCTTGCCTTTGTAACTTTCAATATCAATTCCGTTATCTTTCAGCTGGGCTAACTGGCTCTCAAAGATTATTAAAGACATCTGTCCTGTTCCGTCATTGATAGTTAAAAAATAGCTGCTTTTACTTGCTGAGGCTTTAACGTCGCTAACAACGCAGTCAATGCTGACTTCTCATCAATCATGCCTCTGTTTATATCCTTAATTTCCACTTTTTTAACTTCAATTGAAGGGGTAAATATTATTAAACCGATTAAACCTATCAATGAAGTTATAAGAGCTATTTTCAGTAATTTGTCATCTGTAATTTCCATGAATTTATCTTGGTTTTTATTTTAAAAATAGCTGATAGGTTTTTATTTTAAAATATTGTTTTGCAAAATCTTTTTTACATCAAAATATAATTTAAATATGTATGTTTGGTAACAGTGATTTAAAAAAAACAGATTTATATGCAATACTTGTTGGGATATTTTGTGCATCGTTGATTGTTTCAAATATAATTGCAAGCAAAACATTTGAATTGTATTGGGTAAGCTTGCCCTGTGCAGTTATAATATTCCCAATAATATATATTGTTAATGATGTACTTGCAGAGTGTTACGGTTATCAGAAAGCCAGAATGGCTATTTATTTAGGATTTTTCATGAATTTAATAGCTGTAATCTGTTATAATATAACCATGTTTTTACCGGCTCCTGCATATTTTACAGCTGATGCAGCTTTCCATGCAGTTTTGGGAAGTACTTTAAGATTATTGATAGCTAGTTTTATAGCTTATTTGGTCGGATCATTGATTAATGCAAAACTGATGGTTTATTTAAAATATAAAAATGAGGAAAAATTATTTTTCAGATGTATTGCATCTACATTTGCCGGTGAAGGAATGGATGCAATTATATTTATCACAATAGGATTTTTAGGAACAATGCCTCTATTTGCACTTCTAACTATGATTGTGGCACAGGCATTATTCAAAACAGCTTATGAAGTTGTTGTATACCCTGTAACAAGAAAAGTAATACAAAATGTAAAAAGCTTTAGATGATTATTGAGTTTCATACATTGAAATTAACCTTTCAACTGTATCAATATCATCTACTCCTTTGTCTTTTCTGATGTTTTTAACAACAGGGAAACGCAGTGAGTATCCGGTTTCATATTCAGGACTTTCAACGATTTCACTGAATGCCACTTCCAATACGATTTTAGGTTCTACAACAATTTCTCTGCCTTTTGTAGACAGTTCGTATTCTTTCATTTTTTTAGTAAGGTATTCTAGTGTAGCATCATCAAGACCTGTAGCCACATAAGCAACTGTTTTTAGATTATTGTCTTCATCACGTAGGGATACTAGATATGAGCCGACAAAATCTCTCTTTTTACCGATACCGTATGTTCCGCCAACAACAACCATGTCCAATGTTTCAGGTTCTGCCTTATATTTAAGCATTTTTTTTACCACGAAGTCCTGGAATATATGGCTCTCCAGCATCTTTAATCATTATTCCTTCGTGATGTTGAGCTATTGACAATTCAAACAGATCTTCCACTTCTTTAATAGTATCTGGAGTTCCATAAACCATGTTGCTTAAATTGATTTCATCTGGTGTGGTGTTGACGATTTCCTCAAGTTTTTTTCTCCTTTTAAGTAATGGTTCATCAATCATCGGAACTATGTAGTATAACAAATCAAAGAGGAAAACTTTTAGAGGGACCTGTCCCATAGCTTCGTCAATATTGTGTTTTCTTCTGACTCTATGTAGAATATTCTGGAAAGATAAGGGTTTCCCGTCTCTTGTAGCTATTACTTCACCTTCTACAATATAATCTTCATGAGGGAGGTAGTCATTAAATAAATCCACGATTTCAGGCAGTGCATGGGTGATGTTTTCAAGTCTTCTTGTAAATATTTTTATTTCATCACTGTGTCTGTGTACCTGAAGACGAATTCCGTCGTATTTGGTTTCACAGATAGCTACTCCCATTTCATTTATGATTTCTGGAATCGGAGGTGCAAGCTGTGCAAGCATAGGTTTTACTGGAGTTCCAGGAGTCAGGTTTAACTCTTTAAGTCCGCCTTCCCCTTTTTCTTTTGCAACAACAGCTATCAAACCTAAGTCATTTGTAAGCATCATTGCCCTTTCAACAACTGATTTGTCAATATTGAATGCCTGAGCTATTGCATCTCTTACAACACCTTCTCCAACACCAATTCTAAGTTCTTCAAGAATAGTACGGGTTAAATATTTTGCTTCGCTGGCTGAAGCTTGAGACAGCATTTCCAAAATTATGTCAATTTTACGTTTTGTTGATCTTGCTCCGCTTTTTTCAGAAAGTTTTCTTAAGCTTTTAAATACAAAATCTATTGTTAAAGGCTGAGAAAAGAATGTGGTCTGTGATTTTTTAGCATATAAGCTAATGCATGCAAGTCCGATGTCTCCCTGATCACGAACTGCATCTTCAACCTTGTCAGGAGTAACTCCTACAGCTTCACCAACCGCCTGCATAACTAATTTATTGCCAATTCCAATTTCTTTATCACTCCATGCAGGAAATATGCTGCCTAATATTAGCAAACCTACCTGCTCAAGGGTAGTGCTGTCTAATTTTAATAGGAAATTAGATATGATTTGCGTTTTTTCCAGTCTTTTAGTTGTATTTTCCAGGGCAGAATATACATCTACTAATTCTTGATATTTCATTTAAAAGTCGCCTTTTGCTATTTTTACTGCACAATATTCTCCGCACATTGCACACATTTCGTCATCGTCAAGTTCACATTTGTTTCTGTAACTGCGAGGTTTGGAATGGTCAAATGCAAGTTCAAATTGTTTTTCCCAATCAAATTCTTTACGTGCTTTTCCCATTTCACGTTCTCTTTCCCATGCAGAGTCAAGTCCTTTAGCAACATCAGCAGCTTCAGCAGCTATTTTGGAGGCAATCACTCCTTCTTTAACATCTTCAAGAGAAGGTAAAGATAAATGTTCTGCAGGGGTTACATAACATAAAAAAGTTAGCTCCGCTACTTGCAGCTATTGCTCCTCCAATAGCTCCTGTAATGTGGTCATAACCCGGCGCCAAGTCAGTTACAAGAGGACCTAAAACATAAAATGGAGCTCCGTAACAGATAGTCTTTTGTATTTCCATATTTGCTTTGATTTGGTTTAATGGCATATGTCCTGGTCCTTCAACCATTACCTGAACATTTGCATCCTGAGCTCTTTTAACAAGGCCTCCCAAATTGACGAGCTCCTGGATTTGCGGAATGTCACTGGCATCGCTTAGGCATCCTGGTCTTAATCCGTCACCTAATGATAATGTAATGTCATATTCGTAGGACAGCTCAAGAAGATAATCGTAATTTTCATATAATGGGTTTTCCTGCTGGTTGTGTTTAATCCAGGATGCAAGGAAAGTTCCGCCTCTGCTTACAATTCCCATCATTCTTTTAGCTTTTTCTAATTTTTAAACTAAATCTTTGGTTATTCCACAGTGAAGGGTCATGAAATCAATCCCTTCTTTAGCCTGATTTTCAATAGCTTTAAAAAGGTCATCGGCATCCATATCGATGATTTCTTTGTTTTTATTAAGTGTAATTACTCCAGCTTCGTAAATAGGCACTGTTCCGATAGTTATATCTACAGCATCCATGATTTTTTTTTCTAAATGTTGTCAAATCAGATCCGGTAGACAAATCCATCAGTGCATCTGCACCGTATTCCTGAGCTAATTTAGCTTTATTTACTTCCAATTCAATATCATCAATTTTACTTGAAGAACCGATGTTTGCATTGATTTTGGTTTTAAGGCCATCACCAATTCCGCAGGCTTTTGAATGGCCGTTGATATTTTTAGGAATTACAACTCTTCCATCAGCAATTAATTTAGCTAGTTTGTTAACGTTTATATTTTCATCATGAGCAACAGCTTCCATTTCTGGAGTGATATTGCCTTTTTGAGCTTCACTTTTTGTGTCAATGTTTCCCCTCATAAGTTAGTTTATAATAATGGATCAGGTATTTCAGGATTTTCTTTTTTAGGTTTTTCCCCGCCAATTTTTTCCAGCCTCATTTCTAAGAATTTTTTACCATTTTCAGTTTTAGAATAAATAGGAATTGACTGGCCGACTGTTTTTAAACTTTCAGCTTCTCCAATTTCTCTAATGTATTTGGATGCACAGGCGGTTGCAACATCACATTCATCAAAAAAGAATTCTAGCTTCTTTTTTTAGTTATGTTACTTGTATGCACTACAAATGTGTAAATATTTACATCAGGATGTGCTTTTTTAAGTTCCCGGATTTTAAGACAGTCTTGGGCTAATGTTATTGTTACAGCTATGTTTTTATAACCTTGTTTGATAGCTAATTTGATTCCTTCTGTTTGATCAATTTTGGCGGTTTCAGGTTCTAAAATATTTTTTCTGCCTATTTGGTCAAATAATTCAGGAATCGGGCTAGTTTTAACAAGTCCTGAGACTCTTCCTCCAATACCTTGAACTAATTCACTTTCAGTTACTATTAATGTTCCGCAACCTTCACAAACCATTACTACACAATCTATTACATTTTCCTTAATTAATGTGGATAAAATTTCAGAAATTCCAAAAGAAAGAAAATCTTTCATTCTAAGCTGTCTATTTGATGTGCACATTCCAAAATCATCGATTCTAAATTGCATATTGTCCCAAATAGCTTTCTTAGTTATTTTTTCCATTCCTCTGTGGTGATGAAATAATGGACAGTAATCAAGTTTAGGTTCGCTAACATCAATTACCTTTCCGTCCTTGATTGTTACCTTACTTAATCCGATTGCTTCAACAATATGTTCACTCATGATTTTTATATTAGTTAATCATTATGTTAAAAATTTACTGTTTATTATTAATTTTAAAAAAAGTATTACTATTGAGCTCATACAACATTTACCTAAAAATAAGCTTTTTTTTTAAAAAAGTAGATAATATTGAAAAATTTAAGTCATTTAAAAATATTTATCTCTCTTTAAAATATTTATTTAACTTTAAATTATTGTTTGGGAAAAAAACTGAGGGTATTATAAGTATCAAAGACTAATTAAATAGTATGAATGAAAATAAGAGGTTAACATATTTTCATTAGAGAGAAATTGAATACTCATTAAACCAATTCCTTAAACTTGATTTAGTAACTTTTAAAGATTATGTGGAGACAAATTTTTAAGTAATATAATAAGAAACTAAATAATAACAAAGAACTAACTCCTAACTAGATAATTTGATTAGACATTGTCTCATTGATGAAAAGTAAATACGCACCGGATGAAAACAATTCATTCAACAAAAATAAAAAATTGTGGGGATGTTTTTTAAAAAGAAATTTTGGGAATTAAACTAATAAAGTTTTAAAAAATCAAATAATAGCTATAGTATACGTGAATTTAGATATAGTACATAATTTGATGATTACAAAGAAAAAACAAAGATGTAATGAATGAATGTGCAGTGTAGAATTATAAAAATAAATGATAAAAAGGGGTTAATAAAATTGACTAATAAAAATGAAATTAAACTTTTTCAAAATGAGCAAATAAGGAACAAATGGGATTCTGAAATAGAAGATTACTATTTTTCAGTAATTGATGTTATAGCTGTACTTACAGAAAGTAAAAATCCTAATAGATATTGGTCTGATTTAAAAATTAAATTAAAAGATGAATCTGGTGAACCTTACGAAGATATCGTAAAGTTGAAAATGCCAGCATCTGATGGTAAAATGAGATTAACAGATGTAGCAAATTCCAAACAGTTATTGAGGATTATTCAATCAGTACCATCGCCTAAAGCAGAACCTTTCAAACAATGGTTAGCACAATTAGGTAAAGAAAGACTTGATGAAATAGCAGACCCCGAACAAGCTATTGAAAGAGCAATAAATACTTATCGTATGAAAGGGTACTCTGAAGAATGGATTACTCAAAGATTAAAGAGTATTGAAATAAGAAAAGATTTAACAAGTGAATGGAATCGTTCAGGAGTTAAATCCGGTGAGGAGTATGGAATTTTAACTGATGAAGTAAGTAAGGCATGGTCTGGATTGACTACTGGTGAATATAAGTATCATAAAAATCTTAGAAAAGAAAGTTTAAGGGATAATATGACTAATACTGAGTTAGTTTTAAATATGTTAGCTGAAGTGTCTACTACTGCAATTAGTCGAAATGAAAATCCTAAAGGTTTAAATGAAAGTAAATCTGTCGCTAAACGTGGTGGCGATGTTGCAGGTAATGCAAGAAAAGATTTAGAAAAGCAGTTAGGTAAAAAGTTATTAGTAAACACATTCTAATAATCCTGAATTGTTAGATGAATAAAATAGTGTAAATTGAGTTATTTATTCTAATAAATAACTCAACTTTAATTATGGATAAAAAGAGATAATATCTTTCAATCTAAATGTATTGAACCTGGTCTCCAGGACTGTTAGACGGTTTGACTTTTTCAAGAGCTTCTTTAAAGTATTTGTAAGGTACATTTTCAGCATCAAGGTTGTTTCTTAAAGTTAACATTGCTGCTTCACGACATACTGCTTCAATATCTGCTCCGACATATCCGTCAGTTTGTTTAGCTAATTTTTCAAGACTTACATCGTCAGCTAGTGGCATACCTTCAGTATGTACTTTGAAGATAGATAATCTTGCATCTTCGTTTGGTAAATCAACTTTGATGTGTCTGTCAAATCTTCCAGGTCTCATTAAACCCGCATCTAATATGTCCGGTCTGTTGGTTGCTGCAATGATTGCAACATCTTCGAGTTCTTCTAAACCGTCCATTTCAGTTAATAATTGATTTACTACTCTTTTGGTTACTCCGCTGTCACTGTCATTTGCACTACGGGTACTTGCAATTGAATCGATTTCATCGAAAAATATTACAGTAGGTGCAGTTTGTTTTGCTTTTCTAAATACTTCCCTTACACCTTGTTCAGATTCACCTACCCATTTGGATAGTAATTCAGGACCTTTGATGGAGATGAAGTTAGCTTCACTTTCACTGGCTACTGCTTTTGCAAGTAATGTTTTTCCTGTACCTGGAACTCCGTAAAGTAAGGTTCCTTTTGGTGGTCTTACTCCAAATTTTTCGAATTTTTCAGGATGTTTTAATGGCCATTCAACAGCTTCTTTTAACTCTTGTTTGACATCGTCAAGTCCACCTACATCATCCCATTTAACATTAGGTACTTGTACAAGAACTTCTCTTAATGCAGAAGGTTGAATTTCTTTTAAAAGCTGATTTAAAGTCATCGTTTGTAACAACGATTTTTTAAGAACTTCTTCTGGAATTTCTTCATCGTTTTTGATTTCCGGAATAATTCTTCTAACAACTCTCATTGCTGCTTCTTTACATAATGACTCCAAGTCTGCTCCTACAAATCCGTGAGTTGTACTGGCTAGTTTATGTAAGTCCACATCCTCTGCAAGAGGCATGTTCCTTGTATGGATTTCAAGAATTTCTTCCCTTTCTTCAGAATCAGGAACACCAATTTCAATTTCACGGTCGAATCTTCCAGGTCTTCTTAATGCTTGATCAAGAGAATCAGGCCTGTTGGTTGCACCAATAACAACAACTTGTCCTCTGGATTTAAGACCATCCATTAAGGTTAAAAGTTGAGCTACAGTTCTTCTTTCAGTTTCACCTTGAGTATCTTCTCTTTTTTTTGGAGCAATAGCATCTAATTCATCAATGAATATAATTGATGGTGCATTTTCTTCTGCTTCTTCAAAGTATTCCCTTAAGTTTTCTTCAGATCCGCCAACATATTTACTCATGATTTCAGGCCCATTTATTGCAATGAAATGAGCATCACTTTCACTGGCTACTGCTTTAGCTAGTAATGTTTTTCCTGTACCTGGTGGTCCGTGCATTAACACTCCTTTTGGAGGTGCAATTCCTAATTTGTCAAAGAGTTCCGGTCTTTTAAGAGAATTTCAATCATTTCCCTAACTTTTTAACTTCATCTTTAAGACCGCCGATATCTTCATAGCTTACATCAACTAAATTAGTTACACCTTCGATGTTGGATACATCTACAGGACTTTCATGTAATTCCACTTCGGTGTTTGGTCCAACTACAACAATTCCTGCCGGTTTGGTGGACACTACAGCAAATTTAATTTCTTTCATTGGTGAGAAATCCATTAAATCACTAAATATGCTGTCAAATCCCATTCCCATGCTGGTTGGTCTGGTTCTGATTTGAGATCCTATAATGTCTCCTTGAACCATTGCTTTTCCTTGGAATAATCCGCGTACATCTCCTTGTACACGAATGTTGTTTTCAGTTGGTGCAAGAACAACTTTTTAGCTTCAATAACTTGTGCTTTTTTAATGGTTACTTCTCCGCCGATGGTTGCTCCTGAGTTTTTACGAACTAATCCGTCAATTCGTATCACTCCAAGACCAATGTCGGTTTGTGAAGGTAGGGCAATTGCTGCTGTTTTTTGTCACCAGTAATTTCGATAAGGTCTCTTTCATTAATTCCGAGATCGCTCATGGTTTTTGGGTCTAAGCTTGCGATTCCTTGACCGATATCTCTTTGTGAAAGAGCTTCAGCTACTTTTAAAGTAATTTCATTTTGTGCCATGTTATCATCTCCTTTTTTTTTAAATGGCGCACTATATAGTTTTAAAAAACTACATGCTTAGGATAAATTCCTTTAAATTCACTAAATAATAAAAATAATATAATAATTTTCTTTTTTGCTTATTTTATGTTTCTTTTCTTAGAAACAATTATATATTGATATGTGTTACTATATAAAGCTTTCGGTTCAAGTGTAAAATCAAAATTAATTATTGAGCATTATTTATTTAAAAAAGAGATAAATTATTTATAATAAATTAATATATATTTTTTAAAGTTTTATTTTAAAAATTAACAACTTTATTATTTTATTTCATAAAAAGAAGTAATTTAATAAAGTATTGTGATAATAAATTTGTTTCGTATACATTCAAACGAACTAATTTATCTTATGATTCCACCAAATCCTGTTAATAAAGATTTGGCATTTTCAATACTGTCTTTGTAAAGGCCAGTAACCTCAAAAGTTAAACTGACATCCTCTTTTTTTTAATTTGAGGGCCTTGGTAAACATCAGTGATTTTAGCATCAATTATATTGTCCAAATTGATTATTGTATCTAAAATAACATGTTTATCAACACGTATTGGGAAAACACAACTTATTGATTCAGTTTTCTTATTTAAATTTTTAACTTTCCAGTCATAAAGTTCGCTGTCACTTAAAACTTCAATGTTTGCTACAACTAATTTTTTAGTTTTGTTCCCGTTTTTTAGAATAGCCGTATTTTTGTCAACCCTTTCTAAAATGCCGACATGAATTTTTCCGGAGTATATATGTTTCAGCCCTATTTCTTTTCCTATGGATTGGTTCAGTAAGCTGTGTTCATGATTTAGTGAATTGATAGCTTTATCACTTCTACCCAGTGCTCCGCTAATGTCTCCCATATTTTTAGTAGCTTTAATAGCTAAATCAACAAATTTGTCTTCATTACCATTATTTATAACATCTCTGAGTTCGTTAACAGCTTCGGCAAAAAGTATTTCTTATTTTGGGACCGTTGTTGTTCATTGACTGGATGTAATATGTTAAATAAGGATTTTGCGCTACAATTCTTGCAATCATATCAATCATGAGATTGTAGATTGGGCTTTCAAAGTCTTCAGTTTCTCCAATATCTACTTTCAGTTTCTCCATAGCTGATGCAGTTGAAATAAATGAAAAATGAGTTAAAACCTGAACAATGCTCATCATATAATCATGTTTTTAGCGGTGGTTTCGATTATTCTCATATTTTTATTATCCAAATAATTGTAGACCTTATTAAACCACTTTCCTTTTTTATCTGGAGTTAAGACAATTACCTGATTGTCCAGTTCTGTGGTTCTCGGACCGAATATTGGGTGTGTTGGAAGATATTCAATATCATCAGGCAGTGATTCCTTCATAGTCTGACTTGGGATTTCTTTAACGGAAGTTACATCAACCATCAGGGATTCTTTTCTCATAAATGGAGCCACTTCACGAATAACGTCAGGTGTAAAATGAATAGGGACAGATACGATTACGACATCACACATTTCAGCCAGCTGTATGTTTGATTCGATATATTCGATACCTAATTCATTAGCTATTTTTCTTCCTTTCTTGTGATCTCTTGCACTTATGATTACGTCAAAATCATCTCTTAAAAAAGTAAATGAGGGTTTTTCCCAAACCGTCACTTCCGCCTATTATTCCAACTTTCATTTCAATCATTAATAATTTAAGTTATCAGATATATAAATAATTTAGATGTGGAAATATGAAAATTGTAAAACAGGATAAAAAAAAGAAGGAATTGTGACATTAGTTCCAGAAACTCTTGATGATTTGTGGCATTTGTCTCATATTGTAGAGGTTGGAGACAGTGTATCTTCCAAAACTACCAGACGTATTCAGGACAATACTGGAGATAAATTAAGAAGTGACAGAGGGGTCAAAAAACATTTACTTTAAGAATTGATGTTGAAAATATTACTTTTCATATTTTTACCGGAAAATTAAGGCTTACCGGGGTAATTACAAAAGGTCCGGAAGATCTTATTCCTTTAGGTTCACACCATACAGTTGAAGTTAAACTTAACACTCCAATAACCATTAAAAAGGAAAAGTGGGCAAACTGGGCACTAAAAAGACTCAATCAGGCTATTGAAGCATCTAAAAAATTAGCTGCAATCATTGTTCTTTTGGAGGATGACACAGCTACTTTAGGTTTGATGAGACAGTTCGGTATTGAATATTACGGTCCGATTAAAGGTTCTGTTTCAGGAAAGCGCATTGTGGATAAAAACAGGTCAAAGGCAATCGCCCAGTTTTATGAAAAGGTCATTGAATCAGTCAATAAATTCCATGATATTCAAAATATTGTAGTTGCAGGACCGGGCTTTGTTAAAAATGATTTTTATGATTATATTAAAAATAAGCATAAGGATTTAGCTGATAAGGCAATTATTGAAAGTACAGGTTCTGGAGGAAGGGTTGGAATTCATGAAGTTCTTAAAAAAGGGACTGTTGAGAAACTAACTGTGGAAAATAGGGTAGCCAGTGAAATGGTTGCAATCAACAATCTTCTTGAAGAAATAGGTAAGAATTCTCTAAAGTGGCTTATGGTGAAAAAAGAAACTGTTAAAGCAATAAACCTTGGTGCAGTTAAACAGTTATTGGTACTGGATTCTGCAGTAGCTATTAATGATATGGGAAATTTAATGGACATGGTTGAAAATATGAATGGTGAAGTAATGGTTATCAGTAGCCAGCATGAAGGTGGGGGAGCAACTTAAAGGTTTGGGCAGTATGGCAGCTATTTTAAGATATGAAATAGCTTAATTTCTTTTTAAATAAAGATTTATATAATATTAATTATTATAAGTTATAACTAGTAACAATATTAAAAAATGACTATATTTTTTAATGAAAAACTGTGATTAACATGTTGTATACAGGTATGATTGAAGCATTTATTATTGTATTTATTTTATCAGCTGTAGGTTCACTGGTTTTAAATATGGTATTTCGCTTTTTTGGTAAAAAAGGTTATTTGGGTAACTTGTATCCAAATGTACGTGGTGGAATTCCTCGAGCTATAGGTTTAGTTCCATTTATTATATTGTGTTTCTTTTTCTTACCGGAATATAATACATTAGTTTTAATTATGGGTCTTTTTGCATTTTTGGATGATGTTTTGGGAAGAACTCCTTCTCCAATTGGTATTGAATGGGGTCAACTTTTCAGAGGTATTGGAATGCTTTTTGTTATGATTGCAGGATTCTATTCCGGAATGGGTTTATCTTCAATTTTCATTGCATTGCTGGTACAGCCTATTAACATTTCTGATATGCAGCCGGGATCAACCTGTATGGTTACAGTCATCATGTCTGTTGTAAGTATAATCTGTATGCTGATTGTCGGGTCTCCGCAAGTTTCAGAATTGCCTGCTATTTACACTCCTTTATTATTGATAATTGTTTGTATAGCATATTCTCCATTGGATTTTGCCGGAAAAATCATGTTGGGGAAGTTGGAAACCATTCATTTGCAGTTGCATTGGGAATTTGTTTCTATTTAATCGGAGGATTCTGGTGGGTAATTGCACTATCTTTTGTGACTGTATGTCTTACAGCATTTGTTAGAAGAAGCACTCTTAAAGTATTTTTCAACCAAAGATTGGGCATTTTAAATCCGACATTTGGAGATTTCTTCATGGATGTTTTAACTGGTGGGGGATTGGGAGATTTATTCAGAAGAATCATATTAAAAACAAAACAGTATGATGTGGAAAATCCGACTTTGATAAAATTAGGATTTAGAAGACTTCTTTATAATCCTTATGCTCCAACTCATGGCAGTCATGAACAGAAAAAATCATATAAAGTAAGACTTGACGGGAGTTAAAATATTATGAAGGCATTAATTGTAATTACTGGTAGAGGACTTGGAGGAGATTCAGTTATAGCATACAATATAATTGAAGGTCTTGAAGCCAAGGGAGTTCAATGTGAAATAGCTCTGGATGAGTCTGCACCAGGTTTATTATTTAAGAAAAAAGGCAGAACATGGCATAAAATAAAAATTCCTCAGGCCGGAGGCCATGCAGCAACAAAAGCTTCATCTGTTAAAGCAGCATTTAAAATGTTGACTGCAACATTTAAAGCAAGAAGCCTTATTAAAAAACTGGATGTTGATATTGTTGTAGGAGTTATTGGTGGAGGAGCTATTGTAGGTTCTTTGGTGCTAAATTAGCGGGTAAACCCGGAGTATCAATAATCTCCACTCCTTTGGATTCTAAGATATGTCCTAAACTTAATCAATGTTATGCATTGCCTGAAATGAAGTATTTTCTGCCTGAACACCTTCCAAAAAATATAAATCATACTTTATATCCTTTAAGTGAAGGAGTAGGTAATGGTAATCCTGATATTGCTCTTGAAAAATTAAAGGAATCTCCGAAATTTGATGAAAATAAAAAAACAATACTGTTTTCTTCAGGTTCTTCAATATTTAAAGGAATAATAAAAGGAGCTAATAACTTTGCCAAATTCTCTGATGAGTATAATATTTTATTGGTTGGATTGCCTTTAAAAGAAGGATATCTTGATGATCTGGATGAAAATGTAATTTATTTGGGTTATATTGACTGGATGAGTCACTTATTAACTTATATTGATTTGGCAGTTTTAACAGATGACGGTGTATTGCTTGAAGAAACATTGGCTTCCAAACTTCCTATTGTAACACTAACAAAAGTAAAATGGGGAAGATATCATAATATGGCTGGTGTCTTTAAAGGGGCCATTATAGAATCTGACATTGACAGTTTAAATGACAATATATTCAGGGCATTTGATGAGTTTGACGAACTTAAAAAGAATGCTGTTAAGTATGCTAAGGAATCTTTGGAAACCAAATCCAATTTGGCTCAAAAAATAATTGATGTGGTTAAATAAATTTACAACCACATACTTTTTATAATTTTATAATTTGCATCTGTTGAAGGATGTATTTCTAAAAAGTCTCCATATTCATCTAATGGGGAGTTTATTCGCATTAAATATGATAAATATGCAACATCACTAACTGAAGACGGTGAGATGGAGTTTATTTTTTTAATTTTGTTTTGTTTTTTATCAAAGGATATTTTTGTATAACCTGTATCTCCGCTTAATATTTTCCAGAATGCTCCAGGTCCTGCTATTCCAGGAATTCCAATATCAACTTTATCCTCTTCGGAACAGTTATTTTTTTCATCTTCAACAAAACTTACTTCTGTGTTCAAACTTAATGTTTGAGAATTGCATGGTAAACAACTTTATTTGGGTAGTTGGCCATATTCCTTGCAGCTGTTATACCCTCCATTCTAGCTACTGGTGTCAACTGATATCCTCCAGTAACATCACCTGCTGCATATACGTGTTCTTTGGTTGTTTCCATCATTTCATTAACTTTGATGGTATTGTCAGGATTTAACTCAACAATATCCCTGACTATTTCTGAATTTGCTACTCTTCCTGTTGCAAAAAAAAAGGAACTCCTTCAATTCTTCATTTTTATTGGTAATTACTTTGTTTTTCTTGCATTCAATAACATCAGTTTCTTCCAGAATATTTATTTCGGAAAGAAGATTTTTAAAAATGTAATCTTTAATGTCGCTGTCGATTTCTTTCAGTGTTTTTGATCTGGTTATTATGTTGACTTCACTTCCAAGTGTTGAGTAAATATTGGCTACTTCAACAGCTATGATTCCTCCGCCGACAATATTCAATTTTTCCGGAACTTTATCTATTTTCAAAATATCCCTATTGGTTAAACCGTATTGGCTGCCGGGAATATCTGGAATAAAAGGACGTGCACCAGTAGCTATTAATAAATTGTCCCAGTCAAAGGACTCTCCATTTACTTCAACTTGACTGCCGTTAATTTCAGCTTCACCATAAACTATATTGTTTCCAGCACCCTCGTTTTCTTCTTCGTTTATTCTTCTGAGCATTTTTTGAGTTTCGGTGATTTTTTTCCACTATTTTTTCATATGAAATATCGAGCTGACTTTTAATGAATCCATAGCTATTAAACTTATTATTGTTTTCAATGAATTTGGTAATGTCAGTTAATGCACATATAACCATACAGCCTTCATTTAGGCAGGTTCCAGCTATATGGTTTTTTTCAATTAAAGTAACTTCTTCGCCTAATTTTCCAAGTTCCAAAGACCCTAATCTCCCTGCAGGTCCGGATCCGATAACAATATTTTTCATTTATACAACCTCATAGATAATTATATATAGGTTTAATTTATTATAAGATAATATATTATATTTTTGAATTAATTTTACAAGAGGGAGAAAAACTATGTGTATTGCAGCACCTGCTAAGGTTGTTGAAATCAACAGAGAAAAAGAAAGTTTATTTGCAGATTTCGGAGGAGTAAGACAGGAAGCAAAAATTAATCTCTTGCCTGATGTTGAGATTGGTGATTATGTTCTTATTCATGCCGGTTATGCAATAGAAAAACTATCTGAAGAAGCTGCTAAAGAATCTTTAGAAGCTTGGGAAGAACTTTTAGAAGTTCTTGAACAAGAAGATAGAGAAATGGAAAAAGCCAGAATGGCTGATTTGAATCAGTAAATTGATACTCTATTTACTCCTTTTATTTTTAAAAATTCACTTATTAAATCATTATCTATTGGATTTTCGGTAATTACTGTGAGAATTGGATTTTCTTCAAGTTCGTTATCTTCAGCATAAGCCTGTCTTATGTTTATACCTTTTTTTGAAATTATTTTTGTAATGGCAGCCAGTATTCCTTCATTTTGGGATCCGACTTCTATTTCAATAACTCCAAGATTTAAATTTTTAGCTATATTTTTCAAAAGAGTTCCTGCAGGCAAAACATTGCTGAAAATATTAAAGAGATCTTCATCATTTTGAATTATTTCAATTGTTGATTTGATAGCTCGTCTGTCAACATCTGCAGCAATAGCTAATGCTTTGTCACTTATTTTGAGATTGCCGCAATATATTTTTCCGTCATTGTTCAGAGACAGTCCTAATTCAATCATTTTTTCGGCTACTTTCATACGTGCCGGATATTTTTTGAATTTTTCGTTAATCTTTTCCCACATTTTAATCATCATTCCAACTTTTTGTACATTAATGTAATTTTTAGTTAGAATTAGTATATAAAAATTAGTATTTTAAATTATAGGTAAAAGTTAGTTGGTAAAATAGTTTTAAAGTAGGCTAGATGGGATTCGAACCCATGACCTCCCGGTTATCAGCCGAGCGCGCTAACCAAGCTGTGCCACTAGCCTATGATAATGTGTCGCTATGATACAAGCAACACTTATACTTATGATTGTTACTATATATAACCTTTTCGGTTATTCTAGTTTTTTCACTGATTATTTGTTTAACATTTCATTAATTGAGTCTGCCATAGCATGGCCTTCAACTTGAATTTCAACTTTGTTGATGCCATCTACATTTTCAGCTGCAGTTTTTGCATCAGCAGCAATACGGACAATACTCATACAACCAGGGTTTGTTGGTTTGATAATTAATTTTGCTTCATCATTATTGACGATAATGTCTTGTACAATACCCATTTCTACAATACTTACACCCATGTGTGGGTCATTAATTACTGAAACAGCATTTTTAATATCATTTACTAAATCTTCTGACATATCTTTTTCTCCTAATTTTTAAACTTGTTAATAGTATTTGGTTTTGTTATATTTATAAGTAGTTATTTGGATTTATGACTTGTTTAATAATAAAATAAGGAAATTTAAGCATTTAATAACTATATTTTGATATGCCTAAATTTTATAATACATTTTCAATTTTAAAAGACTTTTTAATTTAAATTTTTAAAAAATAAGAGTTTTTAGTTGTTTTTCACTCTATGTTTTATTTTGACGCCGATACCGTTTGTGCACTGTTCCATTTCACGGCCGGTTAATATTGCCTTTCCGACACCTACGACTTCATCATCTTTAACAACAACTACCTCATCATTAGGTATGATATTATGATCTGCTTTTCTAATTCCAGGAGCAAATACAGTGTTTGTTTCTAAATCAAAGTCAATGTTAACAACATTGATATTCAAATCTTTTAATATTTCTCCCCCAGCTAAATTAAGCCTGTATAATCCGGTGTCCTGATTTAATAAAGCAAGTTGTTTTCCATTGCTGATGATTTTTCTGTGATATCTTCCTTTTGTTTTAACATCATCAGGAATAAGTTTGCTTCCCTCTTTTCCAAATTGGTAAGTAGCTATTGATTTAAGTTCATTTAAAACTTTATCTCGTCTATTATTCCTTTTATGTTCTTTAAGTTCCATTCTTAAATTATAAATGGAATCGGGGGATGTTGGACGTCCGTCTTTACATGTATATGTACATTCGTCAAGATATTGTCTGCAGACTTCTTCATAGCCTCCATGCACATTAGCTATGACATTTTTGCCTTTAACATATTTCTCCAGTAGCTTTCCTGACTCATCTATTTCATCCTGAGACCATGAACCGGTTACTGCAACATCATATGACTGGATTGGAAAAGTATTTTCTAATTCTCTTGGACAGATTCCGAAAGGTGATGTTATTATGAGTTCTTGAAATGATCTGCTTACTTTTCTAAATTTTTGATGAGATTTGGAATTTGAATATGGTTTTTTCATACTGCAGGGCAATAAAACAACGGTATCTCCCAGAGGTTTCATTAACTCCATTCTTTGACGCCATCTTACAGCTTCCGGACGGTATAATGACTCTTCACTTGAACAAATTACTTTCATATTTATTCATCCTCAAATGCTTTTATTAATTCATTATCTAGTTCAATTAATCGTTTAATATCTTCTTCAGGTTCATCTATTTTTCTTTTTCCATTTGGCAATATCAAAATCAACGTCCACTTCTTTGGTTCCGCTAATTAGATTGTCTGCATGTGCAACTATTTTTTCTTCAATTGTTTGTGGAATGTAAGATTTTTAGGAAGGCCAAGCTTAATAGCTTCATCTTCACTAAGGCCTGCTCCGATATGTCTTTCTACAATATTTTGAACCTCTTCAGGATAACCGTATTCTCTAACTATTTTGGCCCCTTCAACAGCATGGGTTATGCCATGAGTTTTGGATCTGCCAATATCATGCAGTAATGCTCCCTTTTTAATAAGATCTTTATCGGCATCTTTAAAATTAGCCGCTATTTTCATGGCTTTTTTACAGACTGCTTTGGAATGTTCAATTACATTTTCAGGTGTTTCTTCTTGTTTTAAAATTTTCAATTCCATGTTATCTTAAGCATCAACCTTTTTGGTGAAAGATTTATAGTTGCTTTCAACAGTTTTAATATCATCTTTTATCTGTTTAATTAGATTAGTATTATCAAAGAATTCTAATTCTTCACCACATTCAGGACAAATGAAATCATATTCTGTAGCAGTTTCAAAATCAAGTCTGATGTGTCCTTGAGGACATACAAAATACATTGTATCTTCTTCTTTTTCCAGTTCCTTATTAAGCATTTTTAGATATTCTTCTGAATCGCTTTTAATATGATTAATTACTTCCTGTTCTTCAAATTTCCAGGAATAAGTAAACCATTGTGTTTCCGGGTCTTTACTTCTTTTGTAAGTAGCCAATCCCATATCATAAAGTTTGTAAAGGATTTTTCTAACGATGTTTAATTTAATTTCAGTTTTTTCAGCAATTGCCTCATCTGTTTCAACACCATCAATTAATGCCTGAACAATAGGTAAATTGCTTTCATCTTCCACAACATTGGTTAATAAGGATTTTACTAAGGGATCGTCTATCATTTAATTTCTCCTAAAAATGCTTTGATTTTAAAAAAAATAATAATATAATAATCAATGATTTAATTATGTATTTTCTACTATAAATATTATTTCTTTCTTATAATTACAGCAGGTGTATGGGTTATTGAATCAAGAGCTTCTATAGTTACACTGCTTTCATCAGTTCCCAAAACAGATTTGACACTGTGTATTGTTGACATTTCAGTAGCTAATGATTTTTGATAGTCTTCAGCAATATTGGCTATTTTCAAACCTTCTTCAACACTGATATTCTCACTGCAACCCAATGGTGTTGATCCCATATTTTCTCCTAACTGTCCTTTAACATATCCGATTACGCCTTTATTGGCTTCAATACCGTCAATAGCTATTGGCAGTCCGGTAAAATATTTTCCATTCTTTTTATATGTTGCATCAGTGTCGATAATCATCACACAAACATTTTTGCCTATTTCAGCTTTCAGCTGTTTGGCTACTTTTTGGGGATTTTCAGGAAGTAAAGACACACAGCTTCCGGGAGCATTACTTAAATCAATTCCGGCTTCTGATGCCGGTTTTAGTGCATGTTTCAAACCGTATAATTGCAGCACTACCTCTTTATGGGCATAAGTTTCCTTGGGAAGTCTTCGCAGGTTTTTAATGGTTCTTTTTTAATTCCTAAAATGGGTCCGAAGACATATCCCCAAAGGTATTTGCTCCAGACTGTTGTAAGAAATTTGGCTTTAAGTGATGGGCTGTATCTGGATTCATCAACTAATCTTCCCTGTGAAACGGAAACCGGTGTTTCAGCTATTACCAAATAATCTCCGTCTTCCATAATCTCTTTTTGCAGGATTTATGATTGAATTTAAATTTTCATTAGGTTTAATATATCCGGTTTCAATTGGTATTACAATGTAGTCTCCATTAGTTATGTGTTTAATATTTTCCAAATTCTTACTCATAAAATTCCTTCAACTATTTAATATAAATAATATAATGTATTTATTATTATTTAAGGTGATTTCAATGGAAAAATCTATAACATATTTTGAAAAAAGAAGGAGAAAATTACACTGATGAATTAATTTCTCTTGTTAAACAAAGATTGGATGAATCTGATGAGATTAGATATATTCTTATTGCTTCAGCATCAGGCGCATCAGCTTTGAAATTAGCAGATGCTATTGAAGGGGATGCACAAATAATTAATGTAAGTCATCATGCAGGATTCAGCGGACCGAATGAAGTGGATATCTCCGATGAAATGATTGACAAACTTGAAGAAAAAGGTGTTGACACTTTTATAGGGTCTCATGCATTTAGTGGGGTCGGTCGCGGAATCACTAATAAATTAGGAGGTATAAATCCTCCGGATATCATAGCAGATACTCTTCGTATGTTTTCACATGGGGTAAAAGTAGCTTGTGAAATCTCCATTATGGCTGCAGATGCTGGATTAATTCCTGTTGATGAAGAAATCATAGCTATTGGTGGCCGTGCACATGGTGTTGACACTGCAGTTGTTTTAACTCCTGCCAACATGACTAATGTTTTTGATTTAAATATTCATGAAATTATAGCTATGCCTCGCCAATAGCTTCTTTTTTTTTTTATTTTTTTTAATATGATGATGGTTAATGGTTAAATGGAATATGTGAAATAAGTAATTTTATAATAGATTATTTATTGGGTGTGATTCGATAGATTCAGTATCAAGTTCTGCAGCTGCTTCTGCGATAAACATATCAGTTTGTGCAATAGCTGGGAAACAGATTGTTGCATTATCGATAGGTCCAAATAAAACAAAGTCTCCTCCGACCATTACCTGAAGAATGTTTGCACCGATATCACAAACAGTAAATGCGGTTTTGTTTCCGCTTTCGTTTTTGTAATCTCTTAACCAGTCCCAAGCAGACGGATGTTGTGAATACCTGATCCTACAGGATATCCCCATTTGGATTTTTCTGCAAAAGTGGCACTGCCTGCAATACCTGCACCCTGTCCTAATGGAGTTACAGCAGTATCCATCATAAATTTGGTAATTCCGCAGTCTTCAGCTACTTCAAGTAAACCTTTTTCGTAAGATCCGTCGTCTCCGTCTTCCCACATAGCTATTTTTCCCTGAACAGTACTGTTCATTGGATTGAATCCTAAGATAATGGAAGAGTCAATGTCAGTTTCTTTAAGTGCTTCAAGTTCGGATTTTTCTGCAGACATGTTAATTGAATTGTAGATAGCTCTTTGAGTTAAACCGACTTCATCAGCATATCTTGCACCGGCTACTCTTGCATCTCCGGAAGTGGAGTCTATAAGAAATGGAAGTTCGTAGTTATCTCCGACAAATTCAAGATATTTTACAATAGCTTCTTCAGTTTGTCCGAAAACTTGAGCAATACAAGGGTTTCCGGTTACATCAGACATTTCAATCATGTCAGTAAGGAGTTTGTCTGCTTTTTCTTTGTCGAAATCTCCGGTTAATTCATCATTAACGATGTTGTGTCCGCCGTAAAAGATAGTACCACACAAAACTGTAGGATATTCTCCTGGCTGTCCACCCATTTTTACTCCACCAAAATCAAATACGGTTTGTTCTTTATCAAATTTAAACATTTAAATTACCTTTGTTTGTTTTTGCAATCTCGAAGATACATGAATTATCAAATATTATTTAATAAAACTACAGTTTTCTTTAATAATGTCACAATAAAAATTTGAACATTATTGTAATTATATAAAAATATTTTAATTTTATTAAATAATATTCATTAAATATTCTTTTTAATTAACTTATTTTCAATATTTCTTTGAGATTATTTAATAGTATACTGTTTAGATATATATAAAACTATTGTATTTTATTCAATATTTATTTTTATTTTTAATTAACTGTTTATTTTTATTTAATTTTTTTATTTATTTTTATTTTTTAATAATTTTATTTTTTTTTCAATTTTTTGACGTAAAATAGATTTGTTTTGCCTTTTTTCAAAAATAGGAGGTATAACTTAACTGTTTTTAATAAGTTAATATTTAATCATGATTAATATTAAAAAAAAGTTGATTATTCATGTTAATATTTTATTTTATGTTGTATTGAGTGGTATTTTGATTAATTATAAATTGAGCAATTAAAAAAAGATATATTGGATATTTATAAGTGATATATTTGAATTTAATTGGTATTGCTGTCTTTTTAATATTTTTATCATGCTAAAATATTGTTTATTTCTTTTTATAACTTTATTTTAATTTTAATATGCATTTTAGTTATTTTTAAAATATTTAGATAATTATACACCATTTCATGGCTGAATAATAGGTCAAATGGATTTATTTTAATTTTTTTTTAATTAAAATTTAAAAAGTAGTGGCATTTAAATATTAGTTGTTACAAAAATAGTTAACATATTTAAAGAGTATGTGGGGTTAACTCGTGAAATTTATAGATGATGCAATCAAAGAATCCGAAGAAAGAATGGAAGAGAAAGCACCTAAAAAAATTCTCAGATATTGACAATGATTTAATAAAATTATTTAAACAAAATAAAACTAATATTTTTTTGTTGTTGGTGCTGGGGGGAGCAGGTAATAATACTATTTCTAGGTTAAATGAAATAGGAATCGAAGGAGCTACAACAATTACTGTAAACACTGATGCTCAAGATTTATTTTATAGCCAGTCTAGTAAAAAAATCCTCTTAGGAAAACAAACATGCGGCGGATTAGGTGCTGGTGGAGATCCTTCTGTTGGTGAAGAATGTGCTGAAGAAACAGAAGATGAACTTAGAGATGAACTTGAAGGTGCAGATATGGTATTTGTAACCTGTGGACTTGGTGGAGGAACAGGTACTGGTTCAGCACCAATCATTGCTAAATTAGCTAAAAAAGCAGGTGCATTAACTGTTGCTGTAGCTACTATGCCTTTCTCAGCTGAAGGTATTAGAAGAAGGAAAATGCAGAAAATGGTTTGGAAAAACTTAAATCAGCAGCTGATACTGTAATTATTATTCCAAATGATAAATTATTGGAAGTAGCACCAAACCTTCCTTTAAACAAAGCATTCATGGTTTCTGATGAAATCTTAGGTAGGGCAGTTAAAGGTATTACTGAACTGATTACTAAAAGTGGTCTTGTAAGTTTGGACTTTGCTGATATTAAAAGTATTATGGGCAGTTCCGGTATGGCTATGATTGGTATGGGAGAATCTGATTCTGGCGACAGAGCATTAGAATCTGTCCATGAAGCATTAAGCAGCCCATTATTAGATATTGATATTTCCAATGCTACTGGTGCTTTAATTAATATTGCAGGTAGTTCTGACATGACTTTACATGAATCAGAAAAAATCGTGCAAGTTGTTGCTGATAAATTAGATCCTGAAGCTAACATTATTTGGGGTGCTCAAATTGATGAAAGCTTGGAGAATACTATTAGAACAACTATTGTTGTTTCAGGTATTTCTGAATCTAAAGACAGTAATTCTATAACTGATGATGATTTTGAAGATTCTCAAGAAACTACTTCTAATGAAGATCAATTAGATGATTTCATTGATGGAATATTCTAATTCCATTTTTCTTTTTTTTTTATTTTCATAGAAAACTTTATTAATAAATAAAATTAAAAATTATTTCATTACTATTATTTTATTATAATTCACTACTATGGGATTAAATTCTGTAGTTTTTTATTAAAGGGTATTTATATGAATGTTCAAGAACGTTTTGATAAAACTATTAAAGATTGTAAAAGGGTATTGAAAGTATCAAGAAAACCGGACAAACAGGAATATTTGGAATTTTCAAAAATTGTAGCAATTGGAATTGCTATTATTGGTGTTGTTGGGTTTATAATTGTATTAATCGGTGAATTAATAGGATTATAATTAATTCAGTTTTACAAATTTAATCTCAGGAAATTATAATAAAATTTAATTTGTAATGTTAATTTTATTTCAAAATTTAATTTTTTGAAAACTTTAAATACTATTATCAATATAGATATAGATATTATAAGAATCTAATTATTTCATGATTCGTTTCTTGTTTAATTATGTTTTTATAATAACTTTTAACTTAACTATATGATTTTATTAACTTAAAAATAGGTGATTTTTTCATGGAAGATGCTAATAGTTCCATATATGCTCTTAAAACCTCTGCAGGTCAGGAAAGAAATGTTGCTAGACTTTTAGCTCATAAAGCTATCAGTGTTGAAGGCATAGGTATTTCTGCAATTCTTGTCCCAGAATCTTTAAAAGGATATATATTAGTAGAATCTTCAACAAAAATAGATTTAAGGAATCCGGATCTTAAAGTGCCTCATTTAAGAGGTGTTGTAGAAGGTAAACATGGAATTACTTTTGAAGAAGCTAAAAGATTCTTGAAACCTGAACCTATCATTTCTCTATCCAAAAAGGAAGTGTTGTTGAACTTATTTCTGGTCCGTTTAAAGGAGAAAGAGCAAAAGTGGTTCGTATTGATGAATCACGTGAAGAAGTAGTTCTAGAGTTAATAGAAGCAGCAGTACCGATTCCGGTTACTGTAAAAGCTGATCAAATTAGAATTATTCAAAAGGAGGCTGACTGATGACTAAAGATACAGTTGAAATTCTTATCGAAGGCGGAAGCGCAACTCCTGGACCTCCATTAGGTCCAGCATTAGGACCTTTCGGTATTAACATGATGCAAGTAGTTGAAGAAATTAATAATAAAAGTGCAGACTTTGCAGGAATGAAAGTACCTGTTAAAGTTAGCATTGATAGAGATACTAAAGAATTTGAAATTGAAATTGGTACTCCTCCAACTACTTCTCTCATTATGGAAGAACTCGGCATTGAAAAAGCTTCTCATGAGCCAGGTGCAGATATTGTAGCTGATTTACCTATTGACAAAGCTTTAAAAATAGCTAGGATGAAATTTGATTCATTATTAGCTAATGATTACAAAGCAGGTGTCAAAGAGGTAATGGGAACCTGTGTAAGTATGGGACTTTCTGTTGATGGTAAAGACCCAAGAGAAGCACAAAAAGATGTTGATGCTGGAAAATACGATGATGTTTTAGTTGAATAAACATTATCTATTCAAATTTAAAATTCAAACTTATAAAACAGTGTATATGATGTTATAATTGCGATTATAATTGATATACTGTTTAATTCATGCAATCGAAGAAGAATTTTTTCTTTAATCGATTACTCATGAAACCAAATTTAAAAAATAATCCAATGAACACTTATTTGTTCATGGGGGATAATATGACACAAGAAGTATTAGAAGCGGTGAAGGAGGCAAAAGAACAATCAAAGCCGAGAAACTTCACACAGTCTGTGGATATGATTGTTAATATTCGCGACTTAGATGTCAAAAAACCAGAAAATAGGTTTAATGAGGAAGTTACTCTTCCTAACGGCCGTGGCAAAGAAGTTAAAATCGGAGTCATAGCTGATGGGGAACTTATTGTTCAAGCTAAAGATGCTGGTGTCGCTCTTGTGATTAATAAAGCGGATTTAGAAGAGTTAGGAAAAGACAGAAAAGCAGCTAAAAAAGCAGCAAACTCTGTTGATTTCTTTATAGCTCAAGCTGATATGATGCCACTTGTTGGTAGATTCTTAGGTCCAATTCTTGGTCCTCGTAATAAAATGCCAAAACCAGTGCCAGCTAGTATCAAATTAGATCCACTTTTAGAAAGATTACAAAGCACAGTTAAAGTTGGTATCAAACAACAACCTGCTATTCAGATTATTGTTGGAAGCCAAGATATGTCAGATGAAGATTTAGCTGAAAATATTGAAACTGTTCTTACAGTCTTAGACCGCCATTTAGATAAAGGAAGAAATCAAATTAAATCCATGTTTATTAAAACAACTATGGGTCCAATAGTGAGGGTGATCTAATGGCTCATGTTGCTGAATGGAAAAAAGAAGAAGTTAATGAGCTTAAATCTTTAATTGATAAATATGATGTTATCGGGATTGTAGATTTATTAAACATTCCTGCAAAACAGCTTCAAGAAATGAGAAATCTCTTCATAACAAAGCTGTCATCAGAATGTCAAAAAAGAATCTTATTGATTTAGCTCTCGAAGATTGTAATGCTAGTAAAAACAACATTGTTGATTTATCAGAGCATATGGAAGGTCAAGTTGCAGTTATTGCAACTGAAATGAATCCTTTCAAATTGTAAAAAATATTAGAAGACAGTAAAACTTCAGCTCCTGCTAAACCAGGTGCTATTGCTACTGATGATATTGTTATACCTGAAGGAGACACAGGTTTTGAACCAGGTCCATTCCTCGGTGAATTACAACAAGTTGGAATTCCAGCTAAAATTGATAAAGGTAAAATTGTTGTTTCTAAAGAAACCGTTCTTGTAGAAGCAGGTGAAGAAGTATCTGCTGCTGTTGCAAGTACTTTATCAAGAATGGATATTAATCCTATGGAAGTTGGGATTGATTTAAGAGCAGTATACGAAGAAGAAGCAATTTATACTTCTGAAGTACTCGCAATCGACGAAGAACAAACTTTAGCAGATGTTCAAAATGCATTCAGAAATGCATTCAACTTGTCTGTTAATGCAGCTATTCCTACAGAGAAACTATTTCCACAATCATTACTCTCGCTTACACCAGAGCAATCAATGTTGGTGTTGATGCAGCAATAATGACTTCTGAAACCTCAGAGCCAATAATTGGTCTCGCACAAGCTAAAATGTTAGCTTTAGCATCCGAAGTATCAGGTACTGAAGGAGCTTTAGATGATGAATTAGCTGAAAAACTTTCTAACGTAGCAGTTGCAGCAGCTCCTGTTGTTGAAGAAACTGTTGAGAAGAAGAAGAAGAAGAAGAAGAAGAAGATGCAGAAGAAGAAGCAGCAGCTGGGTTAGGGGCTCTCTTCGGTTAAAATAATTAATTAAAATTTTTTATTATTATAAACCTTACAAATTAGATTATAAAACTAATGGTGATAACATGGAATATATATATGCGGCAATGATTTTGCACAGTGCAGATAAAGATATTAACGAAGAAAATGTTAAAAGTATTATAGAGGCAGCAGGAATTGAAGCTGATGATGCTAGAATTAAAGCATTAATCGCAGCTTTAGAAGATGTTGACATTGATGAAGCAATGGAAACTACTGCTATGGCAGCAGCTCCTGCAGCAGCAGCTCCAGCAGCAGCTGAAGCAGCTGTAGAAGAAGAGAAGAAGAAGAAGAAGAGGAAGAAGAAGCTGAAGAAGCAGCAGCAGCTGGTTTAGGAGCTTTATTCGGATAGATTTTTTCTATCTTTTTCTTTTCTTTTTTATTAACTACTATTTTTATTAATTAAAACTTATTTTCAACTTAACACTTATTTTAAGCACTTACTAATGTGATTACTTTTTTCTAAAAATATATTTATTATATTAAAAACAAATAGTAAATTATAATAAATAGATTTTAAATTGATTGAAATGCTTGAAATATTCGATAAACTTGGTTATAAAAAACAAAAATGTAAAACTTGTGGACATGAATTTTACGCACAAGTTGACAGGGATACCTGTGGGGATGCTCCATGTGATGAATATGAATTTATTGGAAATCCTGCAACTGATAAACCTTATACTTTATATGAAATTCAACAAGTTTTCAGAGAATTTTTAGAAAAAAAGAGGGACATACTCCTATTAAGAGATATCCTATTTTAGCTAAAAGATGGAGAGATGATGTATTTTTTAGTTGGAGCTTCTATATTCTGTTTCCAGCCTTGGGTTACTTCCGGTATGGTTAAACCGCCAGCGAACCCTTTAGAAATTGAACAGCCTTCTGTTCGTTTAAATGATGTTGATAATGTTGGAAGAACAGGTAGACACATGACCTGTTTTACAATGGGATCTCACACTGTAATAAATACTGAAGAAAATTTCATTTACTGGGAAGATGAGACAATAAGACTTTGTCATGAGTTCTTTAAATATATTGGAATTAACACTGAGAAATCTGCTTTATCAAATCATGGTGGAGTGGTGGAGGTAATGAAGGACCTTGTTACGAAGTTTGTGTTCGTGGTGTGGAATTAGCTACTTTGGTTTTCATTCAATATAAAACTTTAGACAATGGCGAAAAAGAAGAAATTCCAATTAAAGTTGTAGATACAGGTTATGGTTTGGAAAGAATAGCTTGGATTTCTCAGGGAACTCCTACTGCTTATGATGCATGTTTTGCTCCTGTAGTGGATAAGTTAAAAGAATTAACTGATGTTAAGGTCAATACTGATATTTTGGCCCGTAATGCTCAAATAGCTGGTATGATGGATATTGAGGATATTGGAGATATTAAAGAGCTTCGTCAACAGGTGGCTAATAGTTTAGGCATTACTTTAGATGAACTTTTAGAATCTGCAGAACCTATGGAAGCAATTTATATTATTGCAGACCATACCCGTTGTCTTGCTTTCATGCTGGCTGACGGAATTATTCCTTCAAATGTAAAGGAAGGTTATTTGGCCCGTTTAGTTTTAAGAAGAACTATCCGTTTCATGAAAGAGTTAAACATGAAAGAGTCTTTGGCAGAGGTTATGGGAATTCAGCTTGAATTTTTAACTAAATTCTATCCTGAAATTAAAGATTCTGAAGATCATATTATGAATATTATTTCTCTTGAAGAGAAAAGATATCAATCTACTATTAAAAAAGGAACCAGTATTGTTAAAAGATCAATTAAACGTCTTAAAAAAGAAGGTAAAACAGAAATGCCTTTAGACATGTTAATGGATTTATATGATGCTCATGGAATTCCTCCGGAAACAGTTGTTGAAATAGCCGGTGATAATTTTACTGTAAATGTTCCGGATAATTTTTTTACTCTTGTAGCAGGAGCTCATGAAAAAGACACCTCCAATAAAAAGGAATCTTTTGAAATTGATTATCCTGAAACAGATTTATTATTCTACAAATATTTTAATCAGAAAGAATTTGAAGCAGAAGTTTTAGGAGTAGTTGAAAAAGACGGTAAAAACACATTGGTATTTGATAAAACAGTATTTTATCCTGAAGGAGGAGGTCAACCTTCTGATGTAGGTGCAATTTCTGTTGATGGTGCTGTTGTTAATATCAATTATGCTGAAAAAGTTAACAATGTGGTATTGCATCATATAGATGGGGATGTTGATTTGGATAACTTTGTCGGTAAAAAAGTTGAAGGTAAAATCGACTGGAACAGGAGAATTACTTTAGCCCGCCATCATTCAGCAACTCACCTTATTGTAGCAGCTGCCCGTAAAATCTTAGGTGAACATATTTGGCAAGCAGGTGCTCAAAAAGGAGTATCCAGATCCCGTATAGATTTATCTCATTATAAACGTATTTCTCAAGAGAACTTAATGAAATTGAGAAATTAGCTAATGAATATGTAATGGACAATATTGAATTGGATATTAAATTTTATACAAGAGATGAAGCAGAGTCATTATATGGATTTAAACTTTATCAGGGCGGTATTGTACCGGGTAAGTCAATTCGTGTTGTTAAAATACCGGGCATTGATGTTCAGGCTTGTGCAGGAACTCATGTTTTAAGAACTGGTGATATCGGTCCAATTAAAATCAATAAAACCGAAAGGGTTCAGGACGGTGTTGAAAGGATTGATTTCTCAGCAGGTACAGCTGCAGTTGATTCAATTCAGAACGAAAACAAACTGCTTCGTGAAAGTTCAGGAATATTTAAAGTCGATGACGATCAACTTCCAAAAACCTGTGACAGGTTCTTTTCTGAATGGAAAGCACAAAAAAATGAAATTGACAAGTTAAAGTCAGAAATAGCTAGTTTAAAAATGAATTCATTAGCTGATGATGTTACTGAAATTAAAGGTCTTAAAGTTGTTAAACAGTTAATTGATGCTGATTTTAAAGAGCTTCAAAAGATTGCAACCGACTTTACAGATAATGACAAGGCTGATGTTGTTTTAATGGGTAACAATGACGGTAAAATTGTTGGTGCAGCTTCCCAAAATGCTATTGATGCAGGCATAAAAGTAAATGAAATAATTAAAAAAGCTGCAGGGGTTCTTGGTGGTGGCGGCGGTGGCCGTTTAACTCTTGCTCAGGGAGCAGGGCCTAAATGCGAGAACATGAATGAAGCATTAAATATTGCTATTGACCTTATTTAGATAATAGGGTCTTTAACAATAATGCTTATAAATGTTAAAATTAAAAGTTTATATTAGCTGTTATATTTTTTTTTTTAGTAATGGCGATTTTAATCTAAATTTTTTGAAATAATTTGATATTTATGTTTGATGTTCATTTGGTACTGTTGTTTATAGGATTTTTACTTTTTTAGTCTGTGTATTGTTAAGTAAATTCACAGCTAAAATCGGTGTTCCCGCATTATTGATTTTTTTTAATTGTAGGTTTGATTTTAGACACCAACCAGGTTATATCATCATCGATAACGAATTATAATATGATTCAATCGATAAGTATTTTTGCTCTGATTATTATTATGTTTTCGGGGGTTTGGACACTGAACTTGCCAACATTAAAAGAGTAACATGGGAAGGAATCTCCTTATCTACCGTCGGTGTTTTTATTACTGCAATTGTTGTAGGAATACTGGTTCATTTACTATTCGGGTTAGGATGGTTGGATTCATTTTTAATAGGTTCAATTATATCTTCTACAGATGCTGCAGCAGTGTTTTCAATTTTTAAAACACAAAAGTTACATATTAAAGATAATTTGGATCATATGCTTGAGTTAGAAAGTGCTACAAACGATCCTATGGCTTATATACTTGTAACATCAGTGATTTATTTAATAATTCATCCTGAGACATCTATGTTGCTTCTAATATTTAATTTCTTTAAATCATTGGCTTTAGGTTTAATAATGGGTGCAATTTTAGGTAAAGGATTTTCAAAATTGCTTGCAAGGATTAAATTAAGCGTTGAGGATTGTATCCGGTACTGTTATTGTCTGCAGCTATTCTTTCATTTGCAGCTACTGAAGTTGTTGGGGAAATGGATTCCTGTCAGTATATATTGCGGCAGTAATAATAGGTAATTGTAAAATCAAATATAAATATACTCAATTATCCTTTTTCGAAGGTATTGCATGGATTATGCAGATTGTGATGTTTGTATTGCTTGGTGCATTTTCATCAATAAAGGAACTTATACCTATGTTAATTCCGGCAATATGGATTGCAATGATACTGACATTTGTGGCAAGGCCAATTGCAGTACTGATATCTCTGGCTCCATTTGATATAGACAGACCTTCAAAGGCGTTTGTTTCATGGGCAGGAATTAAAGGGGCAGTACCTATTGTATTTGCATTTTATCCATTGGTACATGGTATTTATAATGCACAAATGATATTTGATATTGTAATGGTTGTTACTTGTATTTCAGTACTGGTACAGGGATCTACTCTTAAATTTATGGCTGGACACCTTAAAGTATTAAAAGAGGAATAATATGAATTATGATGTAGTTATAGCACGTTATGGTGAAATTGGTTTAAAAAGCTCAAAAGTAAGAGCACGTTTTGAGCGCAAATTGGTTAAAAATATTAAAGCAGCTATTGACTGTGAAGTTGACAGAAACCAGGGAAGAATATATATCTTTCCAAAAACTATGGCGAGTGTTTGGAAAATTTAAATAAGGTATTTGGTGTTGTATCTTACTCTCCGGCTGTTTCAACATATGGAAACTATGAAGATATTGAAAAAACATTAGGTGAATATGTAGATAATCTTGTTGATGACGGATTCATAGGCAAAGATACAAGATTTGCCATAAAATGCAGAAGAGTGGGAAACCATGATTTCACATCTCAGGAAATGGCTGCATTCTGCGGTTCTGTAGTTGTTAAAAAAGTAGGATGTCCTGTTGATTTAACAAATCCTGAACTTAAAATTTATGTTGAAGTAAGAGATGATGAAGCTTTATTTATCATGAAAAAATTGACGGTCCGGGAGGCCTTCCACTGGGAACTCAGGGAAAGGTTGTTGTTTTGGTGTCCAGCGGTATTGATTCTCCGGCGGCAGCTTATCTTATGATGAAAAGAGGATGTGAGGTTATAGCACTTCATTGTGATAATGCTCCATTTACAGGACCTAAAGTTCATGAAAACTTTGATAAAATAATTGATCAGCTTCAAAGTTATGCAAAAGGAGTTCCTATTACAAAAAAAAAGTTGTAAAATATGGGGAGTATTTGCAGCAGGCTAAAGACTGTGCTCCGGAAAAAATGACCTGTGTTTTATGCAAGTCAGGAATGTATAAAATAGCTGAAAAATTAGCACATAAATATGGAGCATCAGCTATTGTAGACGGAAGCAGTGTAGGTCAGGTAGCTTCACAGACATTGTCTAATATATTGGCTACCCGTCATGGTGTTGACATGCCGATTTTAAGCCCTTTGATAGGTCTGGACAAATTGGAAATTACCAGAATAGCTGAAGATATCGGAACTTTTGAAATTTCTAAATTGGATGACGGGGGATGTCATGCAGTTCCCAAATATCCTGAAACAAAAGCAGATGTTGATAGAGTTGAAGAGGCTTGCAGGGCAATGAATCAAAAAAAAGCTATTGAAAAAGCCTTTGATTCCATTGATTAATCTTTTTTCTTCTTTTTTTTAAATTCTGATGTAACTTATTTTTTACTTTTCAAAATTATTTGATAAATCTTAAATATATCCTTATAATATAAATATAAATCATATTCAAAATTTGTTTAGTTTTGATAAATTTATTTTGAATTTATAGATGTGTGTTTTGCTGGTTTAAAGCTAGTTTAACTTATTGTGGGGGTTATAATGATATATTGGTGATGTTTGATAATATAAAAACTTTCAAAAACTTAAAATTTTCAAAATAAAATAAAAAGGAGGATACTCATGGATAAGAAAATTTTATTAATCTGTCTCATAGCTATTGTGGCATTTTCAATATCTTGTGTAAGTGCAGCAGATAGTAATGAGATAGTTATGAATTCATCTGATGCAGTCGGTATTAGTGAAGACATATCTGTCGATGATGTTGTATTTGCTAATCAGATAAGTTCAGAGGATTCTCAGGTAGTTGGCGATTCTCCATCTGGTGAGGTGTGGGTAGCAACTACTGGTAGTGATGATAATGATGGTAGTCAAGCTAGTCCTGTAGCTAGTGTCAGCAAAGCTGTAGACTTAGCTCAAAGTGGATCTACTATTCATATTAAAGAAGGAACTTATAATCAGGGAAAAATAAGTCTTAATAAAACTTTATCTTTTGTTGGTGAAGGAAATGTTATATTAAGTAGTAATGGTGCAAATGTATTTGAATGTCTTGAAAATGACTGTACTTTAGAATTCACTAATCTTGTTTTCACAGGGGTTTCATCTGCTAGTGGTAGTTCCTGTGGTTTAAGAGTAGGTGGTAATGGAAATCTTAAAGTAATTAATTGTACTTTTACAGATATTAGTGCTAAATTTGGTGCAATGCAGTTATACACAACAGGTGTTGCAGATATTATTAATTCTACAATAAAAGATGTGACCTGTGGAGTAACTAGGGGATCTATTGTTTATATTTCAGGCACTGGTGAATATAATTTTGATAATTTGTCTATTATTAATCCTAAATTATCTGATTCTGTAACTGGTGCTGCGGTACATTTAAGAAATGTGTTTTATGTATTTGGTGTTGCAACTGTAACTTTAACTAATTCTCGTATAACTGGAGCTAGTGGACCTATGATGTCTCTTATAGAAAATAAGGGTACTTTAACTATTTCCAATACTGTAATTTCCAATAATGTAATTGGAAAAACAGAAAGTGGAATTAATGGTCAATATTTGTTATATTTGGGTAATTCTAATTTTGTAACTGCATTAAATATGACTAACTGTATAATTGAAAACAATACTTTTGGTAATGCAGATACTAGTGCATTAGCTTATATTTTAAAAATTCCATAGTTAATTTAACTTATTCTTCTATTATGAATAATGGATTCAGTAAAAATGTAGATGTCAAATCTGGAATTACTCCAACTGTTAATTTAGATTACAACTGGTGGGGAACTAATACTTATACTGGTGACAATGTAAATAAATGGGTAGTTATGAGTACTCCTGAAACTACTATTAATGCTGAAAGTGGTAAAGCTATTGATGTAAGTGTTAACTTCAATCATTACACTGATGCTTCTGGTAGTATTCAAGATTTAGCTCAATCTATTTCTGGAATTAATGTTGACTTTAGTGCTGTTAGTGGTACTTTAAGTAAAAATAATGTAGCTAGTGTAGATGGTATAGCTACTGTAACATACACTACTACAACTAATGATAAAATCACTGCTAAATCAGGTAGTCAAAGTTTAACTATTGATGTTGTTGCAAAACAAGCAGCAGCTGATATTTGGGTAGCAACTACAGGTAGTGATGATAATGATGGTAGTCAAGCTAATCCTGTAGCTACTATTGCAAAAGCTATTGAACTTGCTGGAGATGGTTATACTATTCATATTGCTGATGGTAATTATGTAAATGATAAAACTTTAAGCATTTCTAAAAGTTTAACTTTAGAAGGTAGTGCTAATACAGTAATTGATGGTAATGCTTCAAAAATTATGGAAGTAACTGCTGATGCAACTGTTGTTTTAACTAATTTGTCTTTCACAAATGGTAATGATGCTCTTGTAGGTGCTATTTCAAATGAAGGTAAGTTAACCATTTCTAACTCTAACTTTTATTCAAATAAGGCCACTGGTAATTCTGGAACTATAATTACTAATAAAAATAAATTAAATATTAATAATTCTAAATTTTATCAAAATTCTGCAGGCAAAGGTGTTGTAAACAATCAAAATGATACATTATTAGTTATTGATAATTCTGAGTTTTATAATAATGATATGACTTCATTTTCTAATTCTTATGGTATAGTTTATACAACTTCAGCAAATGCAACTATCTCCAATACTGTATTTAGAAATAATGCTGTTAAATATGGTGGAGCTATTTATGCAACTAAATCATCTGATGCAACTATAGGTATTGTTAATATAATTAATTCTACATTTGAAAGTAATAGTGCAAATACTGGTCAGGGAGGAGCATTATTTGTTTCTGGTGGAGAATGTATTATAAAAGAATCTATGTTTATTAATAACAAAGCTAATCCTGGAAAATTCACTGGTGGTCAGGGAGGAGCAATATACACTTCATTAAACGGTAATGTCAGTGTTACAGATTCTGTTTTCAAAAACAATCAGGCTAAATTAGGTGCTGCATTATACTTAAATGGTGGCAGTAATTCAACCATTTCATATTCAGTTTTATTAGATAATGTTGCTGAAGGAGACTATGCAATATCTAATGCTGAATCTGCATCTGGTGTGGCTACAGTTAATTACAACTGGTGGGGAACTAATTCTCCTAAGAATTTAGTGCCTTCAACAGTAACATTAAACAATTGGGTAATCATGAGTGCAGATCCAACTACTGTAACAGATGCTGAAATAGGTGATGTAAAAACAATATCTGTTAATTTCAACAAATATTCAAGTTTTGATACTATAAATGACTTGTCAAAACCTCTTCCTGCTATTGATGTAGAATTTAGTGCTGTTAATGGTACTTTAGCAAGTAATCTTGTTTCTACTGTTAATGGTGTTGCTGCTGTTTCATACACTGTAAACGGCAATGATCAGATTGCTGTTAAATCAGGTAGTCAAACTTTAACTATTGAAGTTGTTGCAAAAACTTCCAGTAACTGATGTTTGGGTATCATCTACTGGTAGTGATGCAAATGACGGTAGTCAGGATAGTCCTGTAGCTACTATTGCAAAAGCAATTGAATTAGTTGCTGAAGGTTACACTATTCATGTAGGTGAAGGTACTTATATTGCTAATTCTTTAACAATAGCTAAATCATTTGCAATGATTGGTTCAGGAAAAGTTATCATTGATGGTAATGCTTCTAAAATCATGAATATAAATGAGAATACAATTGTTAACTTCACTAATGTTGCATTTACTAATGCATTAAATAATTACGGTGGAGTTATGCAAAGTAAAGGAACTGTAAACTTAAATAATGTAAGCATTTACAAAAACACTCAAAAATCAGGAAGTACTCCTACTGTAAGTTCAATATATAATACTGGTGTAATGACTATTGTTAATTCAAATATTTATGAAAATGACGGTTACGGATTAATATTTAATTCAGGTAATCTTGATATTATCAATACATCTATTTCCAGTAATAATGTTGCTAAAGGTACTACTTATGCATTTTTATATATTGATAGTGGTGCTGTAAATGTAATTAACTCTACACTATCTGATAATACTGCTAGATTAGGTGGTATTTGGCTTAATAAAGGAACTTTAAATGTTAATAATGCAACATTTGAAAATAATGTAGTTACTGTAGGAAATGGTGGAGCAATTCACATTGAATCTGATTCAAGTACTGCAACCATTAAAGATTCCAAATTCATTGGAAACAAAGCTAATAAAGATGGTGGGGCTATTTATAATAAAGGTACCTTAAATATTGAAACTTCCATTTTTGATGCTAATGCAGCTTCCAATGGAAATACTGGTTATCATGGTGATGATATTTACAATTCAGGCATCTTAACTCTACATTACTCTGCATTACTTGGAAAAGGAACTAATAAATTAATTTACAATGAAGGTCGTGAACCAAGTGCTAATGCCCAATACAACTGGTGGGGAACTAACAGCAATCCTTCAACTTTAGTTGGTGCTGGTTTAGATTATGATGATGAACCATGTGATGATGTTGATGTTTCTAACTGGGTTGTCATGAGTGTTGATCCAACAAGTATTGAAAAGGTCATAGTTGGAAATGAAAAAACATTAACAGTTAACTTCAATCATTATAATGCAAATGGCGTAATTAAAGAATTAGCTAAATCTATTCCATCTATTAATGTTAATTTTGAAGCTGTTAATGGAACTTTATCCAGTGATGTTGCAGCTACTGATAATGGGGTAGCTAGTGTAACTTACACTGTAAAAGGTAATGATCAAATTACTGTTAAATCAGGCAGTCAAACTTTAACCGTTCCAGTTACCACTAAAGAATTAACCAATATTGTAACTAATGAAACATTCTTTGATTACTTTGGTGATGACGGAATGTTATTGGGAGATATTACTTTTGATACTTTAATCTTCAAAGGTGAATTCTCTAATCTTGGTGTAAATGTTGTTTATGTTCCAAGAGCTATTGTTATTAATGGTGATAATGCAGTATTAAGAAATATTGCAATAATGTGTGAACAAGGAACTACTTTAAATAATTTAACTTTAAATGCTACCAATTATGTTGCTGATACTGATGGTGCTCTTATATATGCTATCGGTAGTGATGTCACAGTAAATAATATTACTATTGATTATAATGCTACTGATGGTTCTAATAATGCAATTGCAGTTTATGCTAGTGGTGCAGATAACTTTAAATTAGTAAACAGTACAATTACTTTTACTGGAAACAATGTTGACGGTAAAGTATTTGCTCAGGGTATAAAAATAGCAAAAAGTAACAATGCTGTTGTTGATTCAAACATAATTACTACTTCATGTCCGTTAGTGGATGTTGATTACAGCCATTGGGGAAGTATTGACACTGATTTGGTATTTGCAATTGGTGTGGAAAAATCAGAAAATGTTAAAATTATTAATAATATAGTGGATAATTCTGCTTGGACTAAAGGAAATAATGCTAATTTCCCTACTTTCGATGCATTTATTGCTCATACTGCTAATAATTTATTAATTAAAAACAATACTATTTCTCATACTGATTTAATAACTCTGAAAGGAAATTCAAGTTATATTTATGCACTTGATTTTTATGAATCCAACAGTGTAATTGTTGAAGATAATCGTGTATTACTTAATACTACTGGTGGTAAAGAGGGTGCCGGCGCTGCTTATGCTGTACAGGTTACAGGTCCTTATAATAATTTTGTAGTTAAAGGAAATAATTTAACCACAGTATCTAACGGTCCTAATTTAGGAGTGTACTCACAAAATTATTATGGTGCTACTGAAATTACTGCTGAGAATAATTGGATTAATGTAACTGGTTTTGCTGGACCTGCCGAATTTGCTTTGGTTTCAGGTATGGAATTCCAGGATACTGTAGCTAAAGCATATAATAACACTATCTACGTTCAAAATGTAAACGAATATAATGATGACAATAATATTGCAGGAATTACTTATGTACAATCAACCAGCGGAAGCCACCAATTTGATATTCAGAATAATACCATTTATTCTGAAGGAAAATATGCAGTATTAATTAAATCTGCTAAAGATTCACAAATAATTGGAAACACATTGTATGCACATGAGTTAAACGGTGATGATGCAGCAATATTTAAATCAGGAACTAATAATGTAGTTAAAAATAATTATCCTATGTCTACCGATATTATAATTGATGTAAATAATGCATGGATTGGTAAAGAAGCAGTTATTGGCATAACTCTTAATTCTGCTGCAACTGGTGCTGCAAACATCATGGTTGGTGGTAAAACTTACACTGTTAATTTAACTGATGGTAAAGCTACTTTAAAAGTATCTGATTTGCCTGCTGGTGAAAATACTGTTAAAGTGGATTATGATGGTGATGGCAAATTTAAATCTTCAACCAACAGCACAACATTTAAAGTATTTGATGGTATTGTAACTAATGAAACATTCTTTGATTACTTTATTAACGGTACTTTAGCAGATTATGTTCCTGAAGGTGCAACTTTAGACTTCAGAGGTAAATTCTATAGTCATGATGATGTTAAATTTGATTTGGTTATTAATAAACCAATTAATATGATTTCAACTACTGGTGATGCATTCATTGATTTAAACACTACTGCAGGTAGTTTACTTGGAGAAAATCCAGGTTCATGCTTACAATCAATAATGGAGGTTCTGGATCCAATGTGTCTGGTATTATATTCCATAACACTCAGGTTTGGATTTATGATGCTCATAATGTAGTTTTAAATAATATTAGTGTAATTGTTGAAAATAAAAGAGTTGGTTCTGGTGTTGGAACTACTGCTATACGTCACGGATCTACTAATGTAACTCTTAAGAACAGCTACATTTACACCAGCAATAATGGTGGATCAAGCAGTATTGTTTTAACTCACGTTCAAAATTGTACTGTTGAAAATAACACTATTGTCGGTGAAGGTAATGTAGGTAATTTACTTTACTTGAATACCTTTAATGATGCAGGCTGTGATTTAAGTAATGATTACAATAAAATCATCAATAATAAAATAACAGGTCCAAGTCCTGCTGCGGGAATTTGTTACGGTATTGGAATTAACGGTAATAATAATTTAATTGCAGGAAATGTAATTAATTATGCTGGTAATGGTATTGTTCCTGCATGGGGTGCTACTCCTAACAACAACACTTACTGTGACAATGTTTTAATTGGAGGAGCTAGTATGAGTGTTGCAGCTAGTTCTATTGCTTACAACAACACTGTTTCAGGTACTTTAACTATCGGATCAGGTTCAGTTGCTTACAATAACACTGCAAAAGCTATATCTGTCAGTTCTAATTCTGTTGTATCTAACAGCAGTGCAACTGCAGCTTTAACAGTTCAGGCAGGAGCTAAAGTAGCTAATGTAACTGCTGCTTCTTTATCTGTAAGCGGTAAAAATGCAGTTATTGAAAATGTATCCATTAGTGGTGTTGGAACTATTAAATCCAGTGCAACTAACACTACATTAATTAACTCCACATTTGGAGTATGCTTACTGTTCAAAGTGCTAAAAACACAATTAAATATAATAATATTGTACTTGCTACTGGTGATGCAGCAATTCTTGCAACTGGTGGAGATAATGTAATTACCAATAACTATTTAATTGCTGGAGATAAATTAGGTGATAATGCAGTTAATTCTACTGTTGAAACAAACATTGTAAAAGACAACCTTCCTGGAGAATTGTCAATGTTACAATTACTGCAAAAGATGTATTTGAAGGCAGTGATGTAATAATTGATGTGACTGTTGATTCATTATCTAATTTAACTGAAAAATTCATGCTTAAAATCAATAATAAAGAATATGTTCTTTCATTTACTGATTCAAAAGCTAATGTAACTATTTCTGATTTGACTGCAGGTAAATATGATATTGCTGTAACTTATGGTGATGAAACATACACCTTAATTAATGCTACTTCTGATGTTTCAGTTTACGGAAATGTTGTAACTAATGAAACATTCTTTATCTACTTTGATGAAGACGGATTATTAAGAGAAGAAGTTCCTTTCGATGAATTAATATTTAAAGGAGAATTCTCAGATATTGTAAATCTTATTTCTATTACAACTCCTCTTAAAATAACCAGCGATAATGCAGTATTAAGAAACATAGCATTTGCTGTGCTTTCAGATAATGTAGTATTAAACGGATTAACTTTAATCTCTAATGTTTCATGTGCTGATAATGGTGGAGCTCTCATATTGGTAGCTGGAAATAATGTAAATGTTTCTAATATGAACATTAGCTATATTATTAAAGAAAGTGTAGATACTGTTGCAATTAATGCAAATGGTGTTTCAAACTTAAATGTTGTTAACAGCAATATTTTCTTTGAATCATGTCCTAAAGATGATTCCTTAACTGCATGCGCTATTAATATAGATGGTGTTTCTAATTCATTCATTAATGGAAATAATATTACTGCTGTTTTACCTTACCTATTTGCATCTAATTATGATATGAAATACTTCATGATGGGTGTAAACACTGTAAATCCAATTAGGATGAGGGAATGTAATAATGTAACATTTTCCAAAAACAATGTAAACACTACTGCAAATGATGGAAGTGCCAGCTTCCCTACTTTACAATGTATGTTTATTGTCGGATCTAATGACTGTGTAATTGACGGAAATAATTTCTCAATGATTGATACACTTATTCCTGCTGGTACAAGCAATTACCTCTATGGAATTAACATTGGATACAATAAAAACTTAATGATTTCCAATAATGACTTTAAAATGTCTACTGCTGGTGGTAAAGATGCTGCAGGTACTGCATATGCAATACAAGGTGTAGAATGTGAAGTATCTATGATTGGAAACAACATTACAAGTATAAGTAACGGTCCAAACTTGGGTATTTACTTTGCAAGTATGACTGGCGGAACATCTGAACTTTACATTGCAAATAACTTAATTAATGTAACAGGTTTAGCTTCTGCTAGTGGTAGCTGGGCTTTAGTTTCAGGTATTGAAGTGCAAAACGGTAATGCAAAAATATACAACAACACAGTCTACACTTACAACGTGGGCGATTATAGTCCTGAAAATTATATGTATGGTATCAGTTATGCTCAATTCATGTACGGAGACCGTTCATTTGATATACGTGACAACAGAATATACGTTGACGGCCATTATGCAGTTTCATTTATTAATGTAGACGGATCTAATGTAACTGGCAACTTATTGATTACTCGTGATCTTGGTGGAGATGCTGCTGTTGAAATTAAAGCAGGTAAAAACAATGTAGTTGAAAACAACTATCCTAGAAGTTCTGATTTAATATTCAACATTACTTCTGAAGAACCTGGAAAAATTTTAATTGATGTGACTATTGATAAAAAAGCTACTGGAAACATTGCTGTTATTGTAGACGGTGACAAATATGATGTAGCTATTGTTAATGGTTCTGCTAAATTAACTTTAAGTGATTTGCCTGCTGGAGTATATTATATTGAAGCTAAATATGATGGAAATTCCATTGTAACTGAAAGTTATAATTCCACTAAATTCACTATTGATTTAATTGATTCTTCAATTGCTGTTGAAGCTAAAAACATTAAATGCGGTGAAGAAGCAGTAATTACTGCAACTGTTACTGATGGTGCAACAGGAACTGTTACATTCTTCGTAAATGGTAAAACCTATGTTGTAGATATTACTGATAGTGTAGCTACTTTAAAAATAGCTGATTTAACTACTGGTGATTATCCTGTATTTGCTTACTATAATGGTGATAAATACTATAAAACTTCATACAATTCAACAACATTCAATGTAGCTAAATTAGCTTCTACAACTACTGTCAATGTTAGTGATATTAAAGTTGGTGAGGATGCTGTTATTAGTATTGCTGTTCCTGAAATAACTTCTGGAGTAGTTAGTGTTACTGTTGGTGATGCAATTTATAATGTTGCTGTTGTTGATGGTAAAGGTACTTTAACTTTATCTGGTTTGGCTAGTGGTTCTTATGATGTTGTTGCTAAATTTAATGGTGATGACAAATATTTAGCTAGTGAAGATAGTGCTAAATTCAATGTAGCTAAATTAGCTTCTACAACTACTGTCAATGTTAGTGATATTAAAGTTGGTGAGGATGCTGTTATTAGTATTGCTGTTCCTGAAATAACTTCTGGAGTAGTTAGTGTTACTGTTGGTGATGCAATTTATAATGTTGCTGTTGTTGATGGTAAAGGATCTTTAACTTTATCTGGTTTGGCTAGTGGTTCTTATGATGTTGTTGCTAAATTTAATGGTGATGACAAATATTTAGCTAGTGAAGATAGTGCTAAATTCAATGTAACTAAATTAGCTTCTACAATTGATATTGCTGTTGATAATATTAAAGTTGGTGAAGATGCCGTAATTGGTGTTGCATTACCTGAAGATGCAACTGGTGAGGTAATTATAAGTGTTAATGGTAAAAATTACACTGTTATGACTAAATATGGAATGGCTAGTGTAACCATCTCTGATTTGGCTAATGGTACTTACAGTGTAGATGCATTCTATAATGGTGATGACATTTATGCACCTATTAAAAACTCTACTGCTTTTACTGTTTCCAAAGTGTCTGATTATAATATGACTGTTGATATTGCAGATATTGTTAAAGGTGAAAATGCTACAATAACTGTTACTATTCCTGAAGACGGAACCGGAAATGTAATTGTAACAATAAACGGAACAGATTACAAAGGAACAGTTGTTAACGGTACTGCTAAAGTTATTATTCCTGGTTTAGATGAAGGAACATACAAAGTAGTAACCTTCTATACTGGAGATAACAAATATGATTCCATGATTGTTAATGGAACTATAACAGTTAATAAAAATACTAAAACCACTTTAACAATGGATAACCTTGTAAAATACTTTAATGGTCCACAAAAACTCATGGCTAAACTTGTTGATGGATTTGGAAATCCAATAGCTAATGCAACTGTTTACTTCACAATAAATGGTAAAGTTTATGCCAGAATCACTGATGAAAATGGTACTGCTTCAATAGCTATTAGATTACTTCCTGGTGAATACAAAGCAAGCGCATTATTTAATGGAACTGATGATTATGATATGGCGGCTGTTAATGCTAGTGTGTTAGTTAAAAACACAATTTTGGGAAATGATACTACATTATACTTCCGTAATGGAACACAATATGTAGCTAAATTCTTAGATGGTAATGGAAAAGCATTAGCAAATACTGATGTAAAATTCAATATTAATGGTGTGTTCTACACTCGTGTAACTGATGAAAATGGTATAGCTAGGTTAAATATTAGATTAGACCCAGCATCATATATCATAACAGCTTACAACCCAGTAACTGGCGAACAAAAAGCTAATAATATAACTGTTCTACCAAGAATAATTGCTAAAGATCTCTCCATGAAATATCTTGACGGCAGCACATTTAATGCTGCTCTTGTTGATGGTCAAGGTAAAGCAATATCTGGTGTAAACATAACCTTTAATATAAATGGTGTTTTCTATCATAGAACAACCAATGCTGATGGAGTAACTAAATTAAACATTAGATTAATGCCTGGTGAATATATCATAACATCAATGTATGATGAGTGTTGGGCATCAAATAAAATAATAATTTCAGCTTAAGAAGTTAAATTTCAACTTCTTAACTTTTTTTTTTTTTTAACTTATTTTAAAACATAATTATTAAATAGTATACACTCCAAAAATATGAATGTATATTAAATAATTTTTTAAGCTAGTTGCTTAACTTTTTATTTTCTACTAAACTTTAGAATATACAATTTTGAGGTGTTTAAATGAAAACAACTGTTAGTGTAATTAAAGCTGATATTGGAAGTGTGTCTGGACACTGTGTAGCACACCCAGATTTAATGGATATTTGTGATGAAGTTTTAGCAGAAGCTTTAGAGACAAATATTTTAACTGATTATTATATCTCCCGTTGTGGAGACGACATTGACTTGATTATGACTCATAGAAATGGGGAAGAAAACGAAGAAGTTCTCGAAACTGCTTATAATGCTTTTATGAAAGCTACTGAAAGAGCACGTGAATTAAAATTATATGGTGCAGGTCAAGATTTATTATCTGACACCTTTTCTGGAAACATTAAAGGTATGGGTCCGGGTGTTGCTGAAATGGAATTCAAAGAAAGGCCAAGTGACCCTGTTTTAGTATACTGCTGTGACAAAACTGAACCTGGTGCATTTAACTTACCTATTTTTAAAATGTTCGCAGATCCATTTAACACTGCAGGTCTTGTTATTGACCCAAGTTTACATGATGGATTCAAATTTGAAGTATTTGATGTAATTGAACACAGAAAAGTTATCCTAAACTGTCCTGAAGAAATGTATGATTTACTTGCATTAATCGGTTCTACTGGAAGATATGTAATTAAAAGAGTATGGAAGAAAAACGGAGAAATTGCAGCAGCTATCAGTACTGAAAGATTAAACTTAATGGCTGGAGAATACGTTGGTAAAGATGACCCTGCAGCTATTGTAAGGGCACAATCTGGTTTCCCAGCTAATGGTGAATGTGTAGAACCATTCGCATTCCCTCACATGGTAAGTGGATGGATGAGAGGTTCTCACAACGGTCCTATGATGCCTGTATCTGAAAGAGATGCAAATCCAATTAGATTTGACGGACCACCTAGAGTAATCGGTTTAGGTTTCCAAGTATCTGATGCTAAATTAATTGGTCCTGTTGACTTATTTGATGACCCTGCATTTGATCCTACTAGGGAAGAATCTGCAAGAATCGCTACCTACATCAGAAGACACGGTCCATTTGAACCTCACAGATTACCTGCTGAAGAAATGGAATATACTTCATTACCTGGTGTAATGGCAAAACTCGAAGACAGATTCGAAGATATGGAATAAATTTAAGGGATTTTAATTAATCTCTGCTTTTTTTTTTTTTTTTTATATTATTGTAAATCAAATACTTTATTTTTAAGCTGCAGATGGTAAATGGGGATGGTTTTTTTATTAAATGGTGGAATTTAATTGATTTTTTGTTTAAATTAAACCATGAATCATTCTAAGAGCATCTAATAATCCATGACTATATTCGATACATCCAAATGCTGTACGCATATCTTTTTTCTTTTCAAGATAATATTTTGAATCGTTCATATAATCAACAGCTCTGTCATAAACTTCTTTTTCTTTACCTTCAAAGTTTATATCTTCAACCTGTTTCAGATTGCGTTCCAATTTCTTAATGTCAATACTTATTTTTTCTGCACTTTCTAAATCATTCATTTAAGTTGTCTCCATACATGATATATTCTTTGCCCTACTGTAATGTAGGATAATATTACTAAAATTATTATGGTGTATGTAAAGTAAATTGGGCTTGTTAAATATCCAATAACTGCTCCGATCATTAATATTATCATACGGACAGCTCTTTCAGCTATTCCAATTTTACATTCAACTCCCTGGGACTCTGCTCTAGCTCTAACATAACTGACTGTAATTGCTGAATGTATGGCCAGAACACCGATAAACCAGTCACAGTATCCTCCAAATATTATTCCTATGTAGATTATGGCGTCTGCAAATCTGTCCATTGTTGAGTCCAGAAATGCTCCAAATTTTGAAGTTTTGTTGTGATATCTGGCTACTGCACCATCTACAACATCTAAAAATCCGCTTAGTAAAATAGCTAATGTTCCAATAATCAGTAAATGATTGGCAAATCCGTAAGCAGCAAGAACTGCAATAAACGGAGAAATCACTGTTACGGTATTCGGATTTATATTTAAATGTTTGGCCAGCGGATTTAATATTTTTGTTAAAAAAGGACGTAGACTTTCAAGCATAATTTATATATAAAGATTTTACTCATATATAATTGTTCACAAAATATTCGGGTAATTTAATGAAAATATTAAAAACTAATCAAAATAAAGTAGATAAAAAGGTCATTGATGAGGCTGTAAAAGTTTTAGCTGATGGCGGAGTTATTTTATATCCTACAGATACTGTTTACGGTTTGGGAGCTAATATTTTCAATAGAAAAGCTGTTAAAAGAGTTTACAATATTAAGAAAAGAAGCTATTTAAAACCGATTTCTCTTTTAGTTTCTTCTAAAGATGTAATTCCTTTAGTTTCCAAGGCTTCTGTAAACCAGCTTAATTTTATGGACAAATATTTGCCCGGACCTTATACATTTATTTTAAAAAGTCAAAAATTGTTCCGAGACATCTGACAAGCGGATCTGCTAATGTGGGTATCCGTGTTCCTGAAAGTGAGATTGCATGTAATTTAGCTAAACTTTTTCCAATAACTACCACCAGCGCCAATATATCAAGTGAAAATACATTGGACACTCCTGAAGAAATATTGAAACAATTAGGATGTGAAGTTGATTTGGTTATTGATGTAGGTCCTTTAAAATCTAAAAATCCATCAACAATCATTGATTTGACTGCTGAAGAACCTATTTTTGTTAAAAGGTAAGCTTAAAAATATATACTTTGTATAACTAAATAATATATTATGAAAGTCTTGGCTAATTTTGAGGATAATCATAAAATCCCAACTAATTCAGGTATTGATAATCTATTGGACGGGGGAGTGGAAAAAGGAACTGTTACTCAGATATTCGGTCCGCCCGGTTCTGGTAAAAGTAATATCTCTTTGGTATTGGCAGTTAATGTAGCTAAACAAGGTAAAAAAGTTGTTTATGTTGATACTGAAGGGGAATTTCAATCAACAGAATTAAACAAATAGCAGGGGAAGATTTTCCTAAAATAGTTAATAATATTATAGTTTTTGAACCGACTTCATTTTTAGAGCAAAATGAAAATCTTAAAACTATTGAGCTCTGATTAGAAAGCATCATGATGATGTGGATTTATGTGTTTTGGATTCAGCTGTTGCTCTTTATCGTGTTGATGATATGAAATCTTCAAGACTTAATAAGGAATTAGGTAAACAGATGGGGATTTTAGCTAAAATAGCTCGTAATTATGATGTTGCAGTTGTACTTACCAATCAAATTTACAGTTCTTTTGATGATGATAACAAGGACGTTGTTAAAGCAGTCGGAGGAACTATTTTGCAGTACTGGAGTAAAACTATTATTCAGTTAGAGCGAAATGATGAGTTTAATAAAAGAGTAGCTACACTAAAAAGACATAGAAGTATGGGTGAAGGTAAACAGGTTACTTTTAAAATAGTGGAAAGGGGAATTATTTAAACATTAATTTTATAAATAACTTAAAATAAATAATTACTTTGGAATTTTATTATTATGTGATTTTTATGAAAAATAATTTAAGCAGTTATGGGGAAGGTAACATAAAACATCCTAAAAAGAAATTTGAAAAGGTTGTAAGAGTTCCTCCTGAAGGATATGAATCTTCAAACGATTTTTTTTTGAAGATGTATTCATGGATAAAGATATGATTTGGATGGGTCAAAATACAAATCATTTACATGGTGATATTATAGCTGATGCTATGGCTAGCTGTGCTAAAGCTAAAGAATACTGTAAATATCCACCTCCAGAAGGATTTTCAGAACTTAAGCAATTAATTTTAGACGATTTAGGTTTTAAAAATTCAGATGTTTTATTAACTGCTGGAGCTACTGAATCATTATACCTTTGTATGCAGGCATTATTGGGACCTCAGGATAATGTGGTCATGTCTGATCCTGGTTATTTAATTATCGGAAACTTTGCAAACAGATTTGCAGGTGAAGTAAGGTATGTTCCTGTTTATAATGAGGAATGTGGCTATAAATTAACTCCAGAACTTCTTCGTGAGAATATGGATGAAAATACTAAAATGGTAGTTTTAATCGATCCATTAAATCCATTAGGTTCAGGTTATACTGAAGAAGAAATAAAAGAGTTTGCTGAGATTGCTATTGAAAATGACATTTATCTTTTAGATGATGTAACATACAAAGATTTTGCAAGGAATCATTATCTGGCTGCAGATTATGTGCCTGAACAAACCCTGACTATTTACAGTTTTTCAAAAATATTCGGAATGGCTGGTGTTAGGATTGGGGCAGTGGTTTCAACTTCCGATATCATTGATGTTTTAAAAAATGCAGTTGTCAATGATTTGGGAGTTAATATAATTGCTCAGTATGGTGCAATTGCAGGTTTAAAATCCAAAAGCGAATGGGAAGATAAAATAAAATCAATCACATTCAATAATCAAAAATTAATTAAAGAGGTTGTTGATGAAATTGATGGTGTGTTTTTACCAGTTTATCCGTCTGAAGCTAATATGATGGCAATTGATTTATCTGGTGCAGGTATCAGTCCTAAAGATATGTCAAATTACTTGCTTAAGAGAAAAATATTCACAAGGGAAGGAGAATATACCAGTAATTTATTTGGGGATAATTATTTGCGTATAAGTTATTCTATTCCTGAGGAGCAAATAAAAGTATTCTGTGAAGAATTCCCTAAAGCTGTTGAAGCATTAAGGAAATAATCATGTGTTTCGAAATTATGGATGAGGATTTCAGATTCAGATATCATCATCCACTACCTAATTTTTATAAAGTTTCAAATCCTGCAAATCCCAAAACTCAAATTGATAATTCTGTTTTAAAAAGATTTGGAAAGATTGGCTGCTGAAAATAATTGTGCAGGCATTAGCTATTCTAAATTAAGTGATGATTTTAGGAAAGAATGGAATATTGATTTTGACAATGTTATTATTTTTAAATATTTGATGTCTCCTGAAATTTTGGAAATGGATCAATCAAAACTAAAATGCAAGCTTATAGATGATGAATTTCAGGAAATTGGCCGTAAAATGTATGGTTTTGCTGATTTTTTAAGAAAAAACGAATTTAGTGCAGAACTGCTTAATCCATTAGATGATAAAATTAGTTTAAGGGCAATAGCTATGCAGTCAAATGATGCAATCATTACAAGAAGCAATATGTGTCTTTTTAAAGAGGGTTTAAATATAGGATTTTTCATGATTCACACATCAATTGAAAACTTGCCTTTTAAACAGGAAAATGACATGTGCTGGGTTGGGGAATTTTGTAAAACCTGTGGAAAATGTATCAGGAAATGTCCTGAAAATGCATTTGATGAAAATGAGCTGGTTTTAAGAAAAGTTTGCACTGCCCATAGGGAAGGATGCAGCCAGTGTATGCTGGTTTGTCCATTTTATAAAAAAGGTTATATTAAAATAAAGCAAAAATATGATAAAAGAGTAGCTAAAAAGAGGTTGATTATATGAATGATAAAATAGCATTAGTGTCATGTAGCGGATTAAGTCCCCTTGGTTTAGTAGTAAGGGCTGCTACTGTGGAATTAGCTCTGGATAATGAAAATATTGTTGCAGCATGTATAACTGAATATTCTGCACAGCCAAATCAATGCAGTCCTATTTTGGAAGATGCAAAAGTAGTGTCTATAACTGGCTGTACGGACGATTGTGTTTCAACTATTCTAAAAAGAAAAAGATGTTGATATAGTAAAAAATATAGATGCCGAATCAATTGTCAAAGAAAATGATTTGAATCCTAATGATTCGGTTAGGTTAGATGATGATGGTGAAAAAGCCGTTAAGGCTTTAAAAGATTATATTTTAAAAAGAATTAGGGAATATTTAATCTGATAAGTAATAATATTCTCCTTTTTCTTTTTGTTCACGATCAAGATAGCTGTCTAATTTATTAACTCTTGGTCTTTTTGTTTCTTTATCTCTTCTGAAAGTAATATTTAGATTTCCTAAAAATTCGTTCATGGAAGTTCTTAAATCTGTCGGTTTGGATGCATGACCTTCTAAACCGGGAGTACCGTTAAATACCATTGCCCTGTCTGAGATATAATCGATAAATACAATATCGTGGTCTACAATAAGTGATGCTGCATTTCTGCTTTCAACCATTTTTCTAATAACTCTTGCAGCTATTAATCTTTGTTCCACATCTAAAAATGCAGTAGGTTCATCGAAAAGATAAATTTCAGCATCTTTTGAAAGTGTTGCAGCTATTGCAAGTCTTTGGAGTTCCCCACCACTTAACTTTTTAACTTCTTTTTCAAGCATATCTTCTAATTTAAAAGGTTCCATAATCTCGATTTTAAAGATGTTGCTTCCGAAACTTGGAGCATTCATGTACAGGAAGTCACTAACAGTTCCTTCAAAATCAGAAACTATATATTGTGGTTTGTAAGCTATTGTAACTTCTGTGTCTACTTCTCCGCTTGTCGGTTCTTCTACTCCGGCCAGCATTTTGGCGAAGGTGGTTTTTCCTATACCATTTGAACCAAATGCAGTTACGATTTCGTCGTGGAATATTTCTCCAGCATCTGCAGTTAATTTGAATCCGTCATAATCCTTACTTAAATCAGAATAGCTGGACAGTGATTCTCCTTCATCTTCAGGAGTCGGTGGTCTGATTGTAAATTCAATAGGATTTCTTCTTATCCTTACATTTTCTTCAGCTAAAAATCCGTTGATGTATGCATTGATTCCAATTCTAACACCTTTTCTACCTGATACAACACCATATCCTCCAGGTTCACCAAATAAACCATGGATATTGTCGGACAATGCATCTAAAGTAGCCAAATCGTGTTCAATGACTAAAACACTTTTGCCGTCTTGAGCAAGTGAACGGATTACTTTTACTGCATTTAACCTTTGTGAAACATCCAGCCAGGATGTAGGTTCGTCAAAGTAATAGAAGTCTCCTTCTCTTAAGACAGTTGCAGCTATAGCTACTCTTTGGAGTTCCCCACCACTTAAGTTTTTCATTTCACGGTCTAAAACATTATGAAGGTCTAATTCATCACAGACATAATCCAATTTTCTCTTTCATCAACATTTGTAAGCAAATCACTTACTTTTCCTTTTACAACTTTTGGAAGCTGATCCACCATTTGAGGTTTTAAAACAGCTTTTATTTCTCCAGCAGCTAATTTTGTAAAGTAGTTTTGAAGAGCTGAACCTTTATAATGTTCAATTACTTTGTCCCAATTATCTTGAGGGTTTTCATAATCTCCTAAGTTTGGAATTAAAGTTCCGGACAGTATGTTCATTATTGTTGATTTACCGATTCCATTTGGACCGAGCAAACCTAAAACACTACCTTCAGTTAAACTAGGAAGTCCGAATAGTTCAAACTGGTTTTGTCCGAATCTGTGAATTGGTTCTCCTATAGCTTCAGGTAAGTTAATAATTGAAATAGCATCAAATGGACATCTGTTTGTACAAATACCGCATCCTTCACATAATTCTTCAGAAATCAATGGTTTGTTAGTGTCTTCATCAATGATGATTGTGTCTTCATCCATTCTGACTCCAGGGCAGTAATCAATACAAACGAAATTACATTTCTTAGGTTGACATTTGTCTTTGTCTAATATAGAAATACGACTCATTTATATCTCCTTTAATTATAATAATAAAAATAAAAATTAATAGTATTTTTATATTAGTTTTTTTTCATTTTTAAATGATTTGGTTAGGAAGTATTTAAGTTTTAAACTGAATTTTTAAAAAATAGACATGGAAGTTTAAACTTCCATTTTAAGCTTTATGATAAAAGTACACAGTTGCAAAACCTTCGTTAGGAGCTCTTCCCCTATTTATGACAGTATTGTCTCCAAATAATGAAATTGTAGAAGGTCCTCCTTTATATTGGTTAAATGTTATACTTGCAGAATCTATGTTTCCAAGGTTGATTGTTCTGGAACCGTTTCCTTCTATAAGTGAATGATGTCCATCAACTATAAGATCAAGTCTCCATGTTCCGCCACTTTCAATCTTGATTTTAAAATCACTTTTTGTATTTGATTTTGAAGAGTCATTTTCTGAAATAAATGTAGGTATTGTAATTGCACCTATTATACAGATGGCAACTAGTATTACAATAACTTTTTTATTCATAGGCTCATCTCCTTATTTAAGTAAATTTTTTTCACTTAAAATAGTAATAATCTATATAAACATTATAAGTATTATACTTTATTGAAGCTAAAATTATTTAAGTGGACACATAGAAAAATGTGTGTATGAAACAAGTGATGGTTGTAAGAAGAGATTTAAAAATGGGCAAGGGAAAAATTGCTGCTCAATGTTGTCATGGTTCTATAGGTTCATATAAAAGAACAGATTCTAAATTAATTAAAAAATGGGAATCTGACGGTTATGCTAAGGTAGTTTGTAAAGTGGATTCTTTAGAAGAATTATTGGATCTTAAAAAGGAAGCTGATAAAAACAATGTTTCTAATTATTTGGTAGTTGATGCTGGAAGGACTCAGTTACCTACATCAACCACAACAGTTTTGGGTATTGGGCCTGATGAAGATGAAATAATGGATAAGATAACTGGGGATTTAAAACTTTTATGAGTTTTATTTAATTTAATGATAGTTAGTTTTAATTAAACACATAGTAAATTAGGTTGGGGATATCATTATCAAACAGGTTGTTAAAATTGGGGGAAGTTTATTTCCAAAAGATGCAATAACATTAGCTAAAAAACTGGAAAATACAAATTCTTTGATTATTTTAGGTGGTGGGGAGTTTGCTAATTTGATAAGGGAATATGATTCATATTATCATTTTTCTGATGAGGCAAGTCATAATACTGCAATTGAATGTATGGATATTTTATCTAAATTGGTTAATGATAAAGTAAACTCTACAAAATTGGCATATACAATTGACGAAGCTGAAAAAGTTTCTGATAATGGTTTTACTCCTATTTTTATTGTTTCTGAATTTTTGAAAAATGAAGATCCCTTTGAATGCTCATGGGATGTAACTTCAGATTCAATTGCAGCATATGTTGCACACTCCTTAAATGCAAAGCTTTTAATAGTAACAAATGTAAATGGTATATATACCCGAGAACCTAATGAAGAAGGTTCGGAATTTATTAATGTCATTGATGCAAAAAAAACTACTGACTTTTGATGAAACATCAATAGACTTAATGTTGCCTTCTCTTTTACTTAAATTCGGGTCTGATTGTTTTGTTGTAAATGGAAAGTACCCTGAAAGGGTGTTATCTCTTATTGATGATAATATAGATAATTATAATTTCGATTACACACAAATAATAGGTGATTAGATGAAAGAAGTAGAATGTATTTCATGTAAACAAGAAATTCCATTAACCGGGCCTTTCGTTGAATTTGAATGTCCTGTTTGTGTAGCAAAAATATCAAGATGTGAAAAATGCCGTACTTTCGGTCATGCTTATAAATGTGAATGTGGTTTTGAAGGACCATAAATACTTATTAATGGAGGAATGTTGATGGGTGAAGTTGTAGCAACTTTAAAAATCATGCCAGAAAGTCCTGATGTAGATTTGGAAGCTTTAAAAGCAGCTATTCAAGCAGCTATGCCTGCTGAAGCAGAATTCCACAAAATTGAAGAAGAACCAATTGCATTTGGTTTAGTTGCATTAAACCTTATTTTCATTATTGAAGATGGTGAAGGTGGAACAGAATCTGCTGAAGAAGCTATGGCAAAATTAGCTGATGTAGCTAGTGTGGAAATTACTGATACTAGAAGATTAATGTAAATCTTCTTTTTAATTACTTTTTTTATATTCATAAAATTATTGTTGTGCATAACAACATTTATATATTATTTTTTTCAAAAAATTAAATCTGTTGATAACTAATGGGTTGATTTCAATTAACTTGTTTATGTTTATTATAAATTTCAATGGTGTTTTTTAATGTATACAACAGATGATCTTATTAAAATAAGCCCCCATATGATTTGCCATATAATAAGCCTGCATTCTTTTTTTCATGACATTTTTATTAATCATTATCTTAAAGATTTTGGGATTAATAAAAATCAGTACTATATGCTGATGCATGTTTTTTATAATGAAAGTTCAACTCAGTCAGATATTGCAACAGCCTGTTTGATGGACAGGTCTGGAGTTTCAAGAGCATTTGGTGAGCTTGAAGAAAAGGGATTCTGACCAGGGAATATACTGAGGAAAATAAAAGAGCTTATAAAATAGACATTACTGAAAAAGGAAAAGAATTAGGTAAATTTTTACATGATAAGGAACTGGAATGGGAAAATGAAATTGCACATGAACTGGAAATGTCTAGAGGAGAGTTACTTACAACATTGGAAAGATTAGCTTTAAAGGCATTGGAGTTTGACAGGCAAAGAATTGATAATTTTAAATATTGATTATTTTCTGCACCACTATTTTTTTAATTTTTTTTGGATACATTTTTTCAATACTAGCTAAATATTCTTATTTAAATTAAACAAAGTATAAATTGCAGTTAATTTAATTAATAGCTATGTTAGAATTAGTATTTGCTTGTTTTATAGGAATTTTAATCGGAACTTTAACTGGGATGATTCCGGGGATTCACGTCAATACTGCTGGTGCAATACTTTTTGCATCGTCTGCATTCCTTTTAGGTTTCTTGTCTCCTGAATTTTTATGCGTTTTAATGGTATCCATGTCCATAGCCCATGCATTGACAGAATTTGTACCTTCAATGCTTTTGGGAGTTCTCAGGAGGGAACTGCAACATCTATTCTTCCTGGCCACAGAATGGTTCTACAGGGAAGGTCAAAAGAAGTTATAAGAATTGTTGCCGTTGGAGGATTTGGGGCAATTGTAATTACGATTTTGATGATGCCTGTTTTTGCAGTGACATTGCCTTTTTACATGAGCTTACAAAGCCATACACTTGGATTATTTTGCTTTCAGCTTCAGTTTATTTAACTTATGCCCTTACAAATTCAAAAAGAGATTTTGCATGGTCATTATTGCTGTTTTTGCTTTCAGGAATTTTGGGATGGGCAATTTTCCAAACTCCAATTTCATCAGGAGTTTCTTTGATGTGTATTTTTTCAGGGTTATTTGGGATAAGTACAATTTTATTTAGTTTAAATGATAATTCGACTATTCTCATCAGAACAGTTTTTATGAATTAAACATAGATTTCAATAAATTTAAAAGCATTTTTGCTGGTGGAATTACAGGAGCTATTTTGGGATTTCTGCCGGGATTTGGTCCTGCTCAGGGAACTGTAATAGCTCAGGCAGCTAGCGGCACAAATGATAATTCAGAAGATGATACAGTTAATTTTTTACTGGCTACTTCAGGTTTGAATATTTCAGATTGTCTTTTTTTTTTTAATGGCAATTTATATAATTGGAAATCCCAGAAGCGGCATAGCAGTTTATATGTCTTATTTAATCTCAGATATGTCAATCAGCCATTTGATGATTTTTATTTTTGCATCTTTAATAGCAGTTTCAATATCTCTGATTTTATGTTTAAAATTAGGGGACTCTTTTTCAAAATTAATGGGTGGAGTTGATTACCGTAAATTATCAATAGCCGTGATTATCCTGCAAATTGGGATTTTATACATTTTTACATTATATTATAAAGCTCCAATTTTTTACATGACTCTGGCTTTGATTACATCTACTGCCCTTGGAATGCTGCCGCATTATATTGGAGTTGGAAAGTCTCATTTAATGGGAGTTCTGATTGTTCCGGCGATTGTAATTTATATGCAAATGTTTATCTAGATTATCAGCACATTGTCAGCTATTTTTTCGGCTTTTTTGATAATTTCTTCAATATCTGCCTGAGGATAGCTGTCAATTACACACAAATCACATTTTTCAATTTCCAAATCTTCAAATGCTTTGTTGTAAATCTCATAATTTCCGAGTATTTCATTAACTTCAAGATTAAATTTCAGATTTTCAATAGCTTCGCTGTAAACATCATTGAATATTACTTTTTCAAATCCGTATTTGAGCAAATAGATTCCAATTGATCCGTTACCGCACATTCCATCAATAGCTGTTCCTTTTTTGATATTGTTGTTTTCCAAGTAATTGTGAAGCTTAATGAGTTTTTCTTCTGTTGTTGGAGCTACTTCAATATGGTATTTGTGCTGGTCTTTGTTTATGATTATTTTTTCCATTTCATCATTATTTTTGATAAGTGTTCTCATAACGTCTGAACGGTTATCGCAGCCTGACAACAATTCAAAGTTTTTTATATGGCAATCTTTATCAATCATGCCGTTGACTTCCTGGGGATTTCCTTTTAAAACTCCTTTGACTTCATCTACTTCATCAGTCAGTTTTTGGCAACCTTTTTGTTGAAATCCGGATGGATTAACACTAATGAATCTTTACCAATAAACTGTGCCATTTGTGTAGAATAATAAAAACATGGAAGGGGAACAGGGCTGTGTCTTCTTAGTGTTGCATTTTGAGGAATTATTTCTCTTCAATCATTATCTTTAAGACATGGCTCATTACAATGTCGATAGGTCGTTTCCCACATTTGCATTTTTTATAATCTGAGTCAAGCTCATTAAAGTCAATCAATTCATTTAACGGACTGAATTTTTTTTATTGCAACATCTTCACAGTTTTCACAGGGGTTCAGTTCAGCTATTTTGCCGGCCATATTTTCTTTTGTTGTAATGCAATTTTTTCCACAGGAGCAGTTTTGTGTCATATTTCTGTATATTGATTTTAATATGTAATTATTATTTTGAAAGTAATAAAAACTTTATTAATTAGTATTACTAATGTTTAAAATAGATTTAAAATAGTTTTAGGTTGTAAATATGAACAATAATGTAATTAAAAAACAATTTGACAGTATTGGAAGCAATTTTGATGTTGTACCTCAATATAATGTTTTTAAACAAAAATACTCTTCTGAGGAAAAACTTCTTTTAAGTGAACTTCGTGAAAATTTAGTGGATTTAGCTATATCATCTGATGAATCTCTTCAGGTAAATGAAGATAAGTTATTAAATGATATTAAGAACTTTTTATTTGCAAAGTTAGCAAACAACTCTCAAAATAATACCATTTCAAATGAATATTTGGACAACTTAGCAAGAAAACTGTTTCAGGATCTTGTAGGTTATGGGGAAATTGACCCATTAATTCGTGATGATAATTTGGAAGAAATCATGGTAATTGGTATAGATAAGCCGGTTTTTGTTTATCATAGGGAATACGGTATGATGAAAACGAATATTCTGTTTAAAGATGCTGGTGAAGTGATGAATCTGATTGATTCAATAGCCAGACAGATAAATCGCAGAATTGATCAGGAATCACCAATTTTGGATGGTAGGCTGCCGGACGGTTCAAGAGTTAATGCAACAATTCCTCCAATTTCAGCAGACGGTCCGTCAATGACTATACGTAAATTTAAAAGAGATCCATTAACCATAATTGATTTGATAAACTCAAAAACAATTTCAGTTGAACTTGCAGCATTTTTCTGGCTGTGTTTTGACGGTTTGGGAGTAAAATCAGCTAATGCAATAATATCTGGAGGAACCAGTTCCGGAAAAACCACAACATTAAATGCATTATCTTCATTTATAAATCCAAAAGAAAGGATAATTACAATTGAAGATACATTAGAACTTCAAATACCTCATGAACATGTTATTAGAATGGAAACAAGACCTCCAAATGTTGAAAACAGAGGTGAATTAACAATGAATGACTTGGTTAAAAACTCATTAAGACAAAGGCCGGACAGGATAATTGTCGGTGAAGTTAGGGGAAGTGAAGCCATTACACTGTTTACAGCACTAAATACTGGACATTCTGGATTTGGGACACTTCATTCAAATGATGCAAGAGAAACGATTACTCGATTAACTAATGCTCCGATGTCTGTTCCGAATATTATGATTTCAGCTATTGATTTTATAATAATGCAAAACAGAATTTATAGGTCTGATGGAGTGTCATTCAGAAGAATAAGTGAAGTGGCGGAAGTATCCGGAATCGAAGAGGAGTAATTCAATTAAATAAGATATTTGAATGGGACCCCCAAAGTGACACTATTAAAAATGTGGGAATTACCAGTAAAACATTAACTGAAATAGCTAATGTTAGTGGAAATTCTTTAAACAGTCTTTATGATGAAATCAAGAACCGTGAAATTGTTCTGCAGCATATGGTTGATCAGAATATCAGATCAATCAGGGATGTCAGCACTGTTTTGGAGATGTATTATTTGGATTCTCAAAAGGTGTTAAACAGAATTTTATTGGCTGGATAGTGGTAGTATGTTTGGTAATTTCTTTATAAAGGTAGCGGATGGATGTGTTTTAAATATTTTTGATTTTTTTAAGAATTTCAATTTTAAAAATCTTAAACTTCCCAAAAGGAATAAAACAAAAAAAGATTGATCCAAAATTATTTACCAAATTGAATTTCAGTGAAGTTAAAAAACAGAAGGATACTCAAAATAAATTATTCAATAAGCTGCGGAAAATCTTTTTAAAATATTTTTTAGGTAAAAAAACAATAGCTACTGAGATTTTAATGTTTTTGGTTCTGTTTGCAATTGCAGGTTTTGAAATCGCTGGAATTTATTTAACCTCAGTAGTTATGATTTATATTTTTATGCTGTATTTTCCAAAAATCAGCCAGAAACATCAGTATGATGACTTAAATTTTGAGTTGCCTTATGCTTTGAGGCATATGGCAACTGAACTGAAAGCAGGAAAAGGGTTGCATGACACGCTGCTTACAGTATCTATTGCAAATTATGGGTCTCTTTCCGGTGAGTTTAAAAGAGTTTTAAAAGAGATTAAATACGGTAATCAAGTGAAGATGCACTGATGGAAATGTCGCTAAGAGTATCGTCAGAGGGTTTGTCAAGGGCAGTTCATCAGATTGTAGGAACTTTAAGGGTTGGTGGAAACCTGGCCAATAGCTTAAATGTTATTGCTGAAGATATTTCATTTGATATGCAGATTAAACTAAAAGAATATTCTCAAAAATTAAATGGATTTATCTTAATTTATACATTTATAGCTATTTTAGCTCCTGTTATAATTTTAATCATGTTAATGGCAGCATCAACAGTTGTGGGAGATATTGTATCTGGGGAAATGGTATTTATAATGTATATGTTCTTTTTTTCCATTGATTGTGGTTTTCATGGCTTTGTTCATTAAAAGAATGGAGCCAAAAATTTAAAGGGATGTTTATAGGCAAACATCCTTTTTTGTAAAAAATAGATGTATGAAATTGTCAGTCCAATTGCAAATGTGGCCAGTAATATAGCTAGTGAAGTTGCTGTATTGCAGGAATAGTTGGCTATTTCATTTGAACTTATTAGATACGGGCTGCACCATGGAATGTAGGGAGCATATTTACTTGTATAAACAAACAAATTTATAATACTAAATATTGCACCTGCAACCATTGAAAAAAACCATATTCGGCATAACTAATGAAAGAACTACAAATGGAGAAAAGCTTAAACAAAGTAAAATCTCTGAAATTAACATTTCTTTATAGCTATTTAATCCAACACTTAATGTAATGTCTGAAATACCTCCAAGATATGCGGCAATTACCGTACCTGTAAATGTAATTGTAGTAATTATGAATGCCCATATGAAAAACATCAGATATTTTCCAATTAATAGTTTTGTTTTAGATAATGGGTAGTTAATATGGTTTTTAAAGTATGTTCTGTGTATTCTCTGCCAAAAAGATAAGCTATAATAATTGTAAATATGATTATGTAAAACAATGAGCAGGCATAAGTGGCACAGTAATCAAGTATTCCTTGAAATGTTGCATATTCTCCGTAAGCAGGCCAATATACAATAAAGAAGGTATGCTAAGTGCTCCAAGAACGGTTAATAAAAATATTTTTGAATGTTTCAGTTTTAGAAATTCCGTTTTAATAAAGGTTAACATTGTAAAAATCCTCCAAAAGGATGTTTATAGGTAAACATCCTTTTTTGTAAAGTAGATGTATGAAATTGTAAGTCCGATTGCAAATGTGGCCAGTATTATAGCTAGTGAAGTTGCTGTATTGCAGGAATAGTTGGCTATTTCATTTGCTCCGATTAGATATGAACTGCTCCACGGAAAATATGGAGCATACTTGGTTGAAGAAATCATAAGATTTCCAATACTGAATGCAGCTCCGGTAACCATTGCAGCTATCATATTCGGCACAAGCAGTGATAAAAATACAAATGGTGAAAAACTTAAAAATAACAATATATTTGTAATAAACATTTCTTTACAGCATTCAATAGCTCCTGCCAATGTTATATTGCTGGCTCCGCCCAGATATCGGAAGAAACAGGTTGATAAAAATGTAATGGCCACTAAAATCATTGTCCATATGAAAAGCATCAAATATTTTCCTAAAATGAATTTTCCACGAGATAATGGAATTGTCATCATTGTTTTTAAGCTATGTTCTGTGTATTCTCTTCCAAATATGTACGAAACTACAATTGCAAAAAGAACAATATTGAACATGGAGCCGGTAAACTGATTGCATGCCAAAAGCATACTTTCAAATCCGTCAGCATTTCCACTAATTAAACTTAAATAAAGTAGGAATGGAAGTGTAAGTGCTCCAAGTACAGTTAATAAAAATATTTTTGAATGTTTAAGTTTTATAAATTCACTTTGAATAAATGCAATCATAATAATCACCTATGAAAAACGTACATCATTACCTATAAGTCTTGTAAAGAATTCTTCTAAGTTTTCTTCACATAACATTAATTCTGATACTTTGATTCCAGATTTGACAAATTTTTCATTAATTTCATCTCTTAAATCCAAATGGTTAAATAATCGGATTGATGTGTTATTTTCAGGAGTTTTTTAACTATAAAATCAATATTTTCCCTAAATCCTGACTGTTTAAGAATTTCTGAAGCTAGTTGAATATCTGAGACTTTAAAATCAGCATGTTTATTTAATCTGTTTTCCAGTTCTCTTTGGAGAGTTCTTCGATGAGATTTCCATGATCCATAACACCAATGACATCAGCAATATGTTCGATTTCACTTAGAATATGGCTGGAAATAAGGATTGTTGTTCCGTAGTCGTGGGCCAATGTTTTTAGAAGTGCTCTTATTTCTTTAATTCCAACTGGATCCAATCCGTTTATAGGTTCATCTAAAATCAACAATTCTGGGCTGTGCATTATAGCTGCAGCTATTCCTAATCTCTGTTTCATACCTAAAGAAAAAAATCTTTAAATTTTTTATACTTTGCATCATATAAACAGACAAGATTTAATACTTCATCAATTGTTTTTCTATTGTAATTGCCTCTTAATTTAGCTATTATTTTTAAATTTTCAACTGCATTGAGGTTTTCATAAAATCCGGGGGTTTCGATTATTGATCCTATCTTGGAGTAGTTTTCTTTTGGATGTTTTCGGTAATCTTCTCCAAAAGGTTAATTTCGCCGGAGCTTGGTTTTGATAAATTTAGAAGCATGCACATTGTGGTAGTTTTTCCAGCACCATTTCTGCCCAGCAGTCCATAGATTTGTCCTCTTTCAATTTTCATATTAACTGAATTAACAGCAACATCTTTTCCAAAGCGTTTTGTTAAGTCTTTTGTTTCTATAATGTATTCTGTCATAGTGTTACCTCGTTATAATAGCAAATGGCTCATTGTTATTGGATATTTTATAACTTGTAAATGTAATATATATTTTACACATGTAGCAAGTAAGAAGTGGTGTCTGCCGTAATTATGATTTAAAATTTTTTGGATTTTAAAAAATAAAATATGTAATATATACATTACATATGTAAAAATTAGTTTACATCATATATAAATTTTTCTTATAAAAATTAATATTTTGTACTTAAATGCAGTTTAAATTTTAAAAAATAAGATGTTGGGAATGTAATTCCCATTATATTAAATTATTGATTCCTTTGGAAGCAAGTAAACCTACAAATGCTCCTGGGGGATCCATTACAATATTTCCTTTGGAATATTGGTCTAAAAGCAGCATTAACCATTTCTGCTTTTTTTTAAGAGGGTCGCTTGCTGCATGACCTGCAGCTTTTACAATGTCCATTACTGCAGCTCCTCTAGTTTGACCACCAGTATATTGTTCTTCTCTTATTATGTCAATACCGCTTGCATTCATTTGAGTACCGTTGACATCTAATGTTCCAGCACTTTTCAATATTGCATCTAATGCTTCACTGTTAACAGCTACAACAGCATCAATATTTTCACTAGTATTGTATTCTACAATTTCTTTTGCTAGCTGCATGGATTTTTTAGTGTCATTATCCCAGAATGAATCATGAGTAACAATTTTTCGCCTGCTCCTTGTTCTTGAGCTTCTTGAGGCTCCGAAGCATTAGGGTGAGTCATTCCGTGAGGATATATTTCAGTATAATTGACAAGTTCACCATCTTGCAATGACACGATAAATGCCATGTCACAGGCACCCATTCCAGGTCTAGGTTCACTTTCATCAATTGCACATACAAGTATGTTCTTTGAGCCTTGAGCTAATTCATTATCGTGAGGTAAAAATAATTCCCCTGCAATTACTGCGATTAATCCAATTAAAATAACAAGTAAAATGGCGATAATCAGTTTTTTTCTTCTTCTCATATTGCGCCTACCTTGATGTTTATTAATATTGTAATTTATTTATTCTTTTCATTATACTTAAATGTTTATTCTAATTTGGCTCTTTCAAAAACTTGTGTGATTTTTTTTTTTTCATTGTTTAAATTCCAATAATTTAGTTTTAGCATGAATCTGGCTAGAAGTCCTTGTTCTATTTTCATTGTTCTTTTTATGTGTTTTGGGAATACTTTTTGGAAGATATTTTCGATTTTATTGTTTGTTGATGAGATGTTCGTGTTTTCCAGGTGTGTCGTTAATTTTTTGAAGTAAGGAATGATGAATTTCCAAAGAATTTTGTTTGTGAACTTGTTTTTTGTATATTTTTGTTTATTAATTCGTTTCTAAGTTCTTTAGCAGTATTTAAGTCTTTTGCATCCAATATTTTATAAATGTCCTGTTTTAAACAATTTAATATGTCTTTTTCGTCTTCAGATAATGGATTTTTTGTCAAAGTAATCTTTAAATCTTTTGTTTACTGCTTGTTTCACGTGAAATTTGCAGAAATGGTGTTTTACTTTTAATTTATCGATGACTTCACGATATTCGTGTTTTAAGTCTGTGCCTATTGATATTTTTTTCTGATTTCTTAGGGATTCGTTTAAAAATTGATAAATGGTCTTAGAATCTTCTGATTCTACCAATTTGACGGAAACGAGAGTATTCAATTTAACGTCGAATAAGGCTAAAATATAGTTCCATTCACCATTAATTTTAACCCAAAGACTATCAAATAAGTAATATCCAGAATAAGTCCAATTATCATAGTTAAATTGATAATTAGAGTTTAATAAGATGTTTTCAATGCTTTGATGTGATATTTCGATGTTATGTTGTTGTTTTAAATCAAATCGTATTTTATGGAGCCCTGCTCCATAAATTTGATATAAATTCTCAATACATTCAATAACAGGCAATGTAATATTTGAATTAGAATAAACAAGAGATAATAAATCAGTATAAAAGACTTTACCGCATTTTATGCACTTATATTTTTGAATAGTGCAAATTTGTTCTCCAATTCTTAAAAAAATAAGTTTACGTTCATAAGTACCATTTTTAACAGCATTATGTGATTTACAAGATGGACAAATTGCAACTCTATTCTCAAAATGTATTTTACCTCTTTTTTTCCAATCTGATAAGATTATTCTCAATATTTTCGCAACCAAATCGAGAAAGATCATCAAATTGACGGAATTCAGAAAACTCAGGAACAAAATCGAAAAGTTTAAATTGTTTTGACTCCATAAATTCATATGGAGCTTTTATTTTGATACTAGACATATTAATATATTAGCTCCACTTAATATATTAATTTTACTGCTTTTAAATTAAAAATAAAGAAAAAATAAAACGAAAAAAATTCGTGACTCAAAAACTAGTGAAAATTCAAATCACACAAGTTTTTGAAAGTGACTCTAATTTAAGTATGGCCATTTGTTTATATTTTTTTTTTTCAAAAAAAGGTTTTATTTTATTGATTTTTTCAGAATAATTAAGCTAAATATTAATTTTGTTTAGTTTTTAAAATATTTTAAAAAAGGTTTATAACAGGTTAAATAATTTTTATAATTGTTTATTTTTTATTTTTGCAACATCCGAAGAAGAAATTAAATACTTTTTTAATATTCTTTTTTTACTTTGCTTGTTTCTCTTTTGGTGTTTCACAACAGTTTGGTCTTACACCCATGGGATCATCTCCTATAGTTTTGATTATTCGATTTAATCTTAAAAATAAATATTTTATTTGATAGGTGAAATTAAATATGATAATACATATTTAATTTCGTGAGAGTAGTTATATGCTTTTTATTAAATTAGAGAAAGAGAGTATAAACTAATTTAATAACAATCGGAGTGTAGTAATATGGTTTTAAACCAACAACACATTAGTAATTTCAAATTAGATATTTTTTAGGTATACCTAATTTTCATCACCAGTTATACTGTAGTTCGAAGTAGTATATAAATGTTTTTATTTTTTTAGGTCAACCTAAAATTTATATACAACAATAAATTATTTTTTTAAAAAGAGATAATTGGTGTTTAAATTGATGTTTTGTCCGTTTTAAACACCTATTTTGAGGAAAATAATATGGAGGTAGAATATTAAATTAGGGAGTTGTTTGTTTTAATTTAATATCTATTTGGAGACCATATTTATTATTTGACTGATATAGGTAATTTTAAATTAGACTTCCAATAAATTTAGGTGAGCCTAATTTTTCATCACCAGTTATACTGTAGTTCGTGATAGTATATAAATGTTTTCATTTTTTTAGGTATGCCTAAATTTAATATATAAAAAATTATTTTTTTTTAAAAAGAGATAATTGGTGTTTAAATTGATGTCCATTGATTTTAAACACTCGTGTTTTTACATGGAAACTTGGCAGAGTTTTTCCATGTTTTTTGATTTTTATATTAAATTAGAAAATTGTGAAAACCAATTTAATATAATAAATTTTGGAGTTTATTATTTGACTAATAATGTGTTTTGAGTAGTTGTAATTTTAGGATCCTATGAATTTAGGTGAGCCTAACTTTACACCACTATGTATTAAGTTAGTTGTTGTAGTATATAAAGCTTTCTATTTTTTTTTTAGGCATACCTAAATTTTTTAGTCACTTTTAATAATTAATATTACTATTGTTATAATAGAATATATAAATTCTTCGATATTTTTTGGTTTACCTAAACATTTAAATAAGATTAAAACAAAGTTAAGTGTAGGTTTAGGCAAGCCTTATTTTTTTTAAGCAGAAGATATTTGAAAATTATCATAAATTTTTTAAACTTTAATTTAGGCATGCCTAAATTCAAATTTTTATTTAATTAATATAAATAGAATTTTAATAGAAATTCGTTCTAACGAAAATAGGAGAATGGTTAATGAAAGAATGTATTGTAGGATTAGCAGGAAACCCTAATGTGGGTAAAACTACAGTATTCAATCAATTAACAGGTATGCATCAGCATGTAGGTAATTGGCCAGGTAAAACTGTTGAAAGAGCAGAAGGCCATTTTGATCATGATGATACTCGCTTTGATGTTGTTGATTTGCCGGGTAATTATGCATTAAGTGCTCATTCTATTGAAGAAATCGTTTCAAGAGATTTCATTGTAGATGATGATTCTGATGTGATTGTTAATGTAGTAGATGCTGCTAATTTAGAACGTAATTTGTATCTGACTGTTCAAATGATGGAATTAGGTGCAAACTTAGTAATGGCTCTTAATATGAATGATTTTGCAAAGAAAAAAAAAGAACATATTATTGATATTAAATTAATGGCTGAATTATTAGGTTTTCCGGTTGTTGAAATTAATGCTAAAAATAAGGACGGGTTTGATGAATTATTATCTACAGTTAAAAAAGTAGCTAATAAACATATTGATACTACTCAAAAATTGGTTTACGGTCCTGAATTAAGAGAACATTTGGGGGATCTTCAGGCATTAATTGAAAAGGACGTTAATTTAACTGATGTTCCAGCAATGTGGACAGCAATAAAATTATTGGAAAAGGATGCTATTGTAATAGAAAAAGTTCAAAAATCCAAATATTCTTCTCAAATATTAAGGGAAACTGATAAAGTAGCTGCACACTTAGCAGATATTTATAATGAAGGTGCAGAAGAAGTAATAGCTAATGCAAGATATGCATTTATTGATGGACTTATGAACGAAGCAGTAAGTAAACCTGCTGTGGAAAAACCAACAGTATCTGACAAGATTGATAAATATTTGACTAACAGAATTTTAGGAATTCCTATATTTTTAGTTATAATGTATATTATGTTCCAGCTTACCTTTACAATTGGAGCACCTTTCCAGGATCTGATTGATGAGGGTTTTGGTTTGTTAGGTGAAGCAATTGGAGGTCTGTTAGGTGATTCAGTACTTTCATCTTTTATTGTTGACGGTATTATTGGAGGAGTAGGTGGAGTATTAACCTTTTGCCGATTATTATAATTATGTTTTTATTCATAAGTATCCTGGAAGACAGCGGTTACTTGGCTAGAGCTGCTTTTGTTATGGATAAAGTTATGCATAAGTTAGTTGGTCTTCATGGTAAATCATTTATTCCTATGATTTTGGGATTCGGTTGTGGTGTGCCTGCTATTATGGCTACCAGAACAATGGAAAACGAATCTGACCGTTTGCTTTCAATGATGCTTGTTCCGTTTATGTCATGTACTGCAAGATTGCCTGTATATGCATTGTTGATTTCAGCATTTTTCGCCGCAAATCAGGGTGAAATATTATTTTCAATTTATTTATTAGGAATTGTTGTTGCACTTGTTGTTGCAGCTATTCTTAAAAAGAACTATGTTTAAAGGAATGTCTTCCCCATTTGTTATGGAGCTTCCGACATATAAGGTTCCATCATTAAAAGGTGTATTATTACATACCTGGGATAAAACTAAAGGATTCCTTAGAAAAGCAGGAACTATTATTCTTGTAGCATCTATCATTGTATGGGTTTTAAGTAGTGTGCCATTTGGTGTTGAATACGGATCTCAGGAAAGTGCAATTGGTCAAATAGGTACTGCAATAGCACCAATTTTCGCTCCTCTCGGTTTCGGAGAATGGCAACCTGCAGTAGCAATATTATTTGGTTTAGTTGCTAAGGAGGTTGTTGTATCTACATTCAGTTCACTGTTCGGTGTAGAAGAAGAGGGTTCGGGTATTGAAGCTGCTGTTCATGATTTATTCACTCCACTTTCAGCATATGCATTTATGGCATTTGTGCTGCTGTATGTTCCTTGTTTCGCAGCTATCGGTACAATCAAACAGGAAACCAACAGTTGGAAATGGCCGTTAACTATGTCTGTTATCACATTAGCAACCGGTTATATTGTAGCTCTTATAATATATCAAGGCGGTTCGTTACTGGGTTTTGCTTAGGTGATGATTTTGCGTAGTAAAAGTGGTATTAGGGGTATTAAGATCCCTAAAAATAAAAAAGTGGAAGGAAAATCTCCTTCCAAATAATTTTTTTATATTATTATTTTTTTGATTACCTAAATATTTATATACTATTTCTTCTAAATATTAGATTAGATTTTAATTAGGTATAACTAAAAACTTTATTTTAGGTAAGCCTAAATTTTTATAGATATATTGTGGAGTTGATAAAATGGTAAAATCTTTATTGGATGTGAACGCTGGTGACGAAGTAACTATTGTAAAATATAATGATGGTGGAAACACTGATTTAAAAAAGACATTTATTAGGTATGGGATTCGTTAGAGGTTCAAAAATCAAAATTCAAAAAGTTGCACCTTTAGGCGATCCTATTGAATTCAAAATTAAAGGGTATGATGTTTGTCTTCGTAAAGAAGAAGCTAAAAACATTATTGTAGAATAAATCCTTTAATTATTTATTTTTTCTGGATGATTTTTATGAAATGTAGAATGTGTGGATATGAATTTGACGAAAATGAGATTCCAAACAGAGGTTGCTCCGGCTGCGGAAAACATGGATGTCATTCTGTTCATTGCCCTAATTGTGGATTTGGTAACTCACCAGAACTTGATGAAGAATTTGATTTTATTATAAAACTTAAAGATAAAATTAAAAATAGAAAAAAAGCTACTCATTAATTTGTTTAGCTTTTTATAATTTCTGCACATGTGTCTTTAACACTTATTTTTTCTGTATTGACATTCAAACCTGATTCTTTTAAATTATACAGTATTTCTGTTGTTATCGGTGTTCTTAAATGAGCTTTTTTAATAATTCCATATCTGAAAATATCTTGTTTTTATTTCCTGATTCTATTATCTCACCATTATAAAGAACGAATATTTTGTCTGCATACTTGCTGATCATGTCTATGTCGTGTGATGAAATTATTAATGTCATTCCTTCTTCATTAAGCTGATTCATAATATTCAGCACTTTTTCAACACCGTCAGGGTCAAGTCCGGCTGTCGGTTCGTCCAGAATCATCAGTTCAGGTTTCATAGCTATTATTCCGGCAATAGCTATTCTTTTTTGCTGTCCTCCACTTAAATGGTGTGGGGTTTTATCTTCATAATTTTCCATACCAACCATTTTCAGTGCATCTTCAACACGTTTTTCCACTTCATCGTAGCTTAAACCCAAATTCATAGGCCCGAAAGCTATATCTTCTTTAACGGTTGGTGCAAATAACTGGTCATTCGGATCTTGAAATACAATTCCAACTTTTTGTCTGACTTTAAGTAGTTCATCTTTCTCAAAAGAGATAGGTTTACCTTCTATTTTAACACATCCTGAGGTAGGTTCTGTTAAACCGTTGAAATGTGAGAAAAGTGTTGATTTGCCTGCACCGTTAGGTCCGATAATGGCTACTTTTTCTCCTTTTTCAATTTCGATATTGATATTTTTTAAAGCCTGTGTACCGTCAGGGTATGTAAAACTTAAGTTTTCAGTTGATAATTGTATATTTGTCATGTTATTTTCCTAATTTTAATTAATTGTAAGTTTCATTCCTAAATAACCTAACTGATTTGTGTACTTGTATAATATAACTTCAATAACAATCATAAGGGTTATTATGGAAATTAAATAAATGTAATCTGATTTTTCAAGATGTGTTTTTTCATTGAATAACTGGGAAGTATCTGAAAAGCCACGGCTAACCATACTTTTATGAACTCTTTCTCCCTGTTCATAAGATTTTAAAAACATCATAGCTATTGTATATCCAACTTGCCTTACGATCCATCTGTAAGGAACTAACTTTGAATGTATATTAAAGTTTCTGGATTTTTGAGCATTTCTGATAGTTGTTAATTCATCAATAAATACAAATAAAAATCTTACTGTAATACTTAAAATCATAGCTAACTCTTTTGGCATTTTTAATTTTCTGAATGATGCTACAATTTCCTGCATCGGACTTGTGGAAGATAAAAGTACGATGGCTGTAAGTGATGTAATCAGTCTTCCGAATAATAAAATCGCCCAGTTTAGCCCGGCATCAGTTATTTGTATCCATGAATATGTCCAAAGTACATTTCCAGGATGGATAAATGGTTGAAATATTATGATGGCTCCACCAAAAGGCAGTAATAATGCTATTCTTTTAAATGCATCTTTTATAGATACTTTTGATAAATATAAGATAAGCAGTAAAAATATTTCCATTATTATTGGAACAATAATCTGCTGTGAAAAAACAGTAAAAACAATGATTATAATTGCTGAAATTAGTTTTACAGGACCATTTAAGTTATGAATTATGCTATCTCCTGATGCAATATCATCTAACTTAAGTGTTTGAGTAATGTCTGCCAATTATTAATCTCCAAAAAATTTCTAAAATCTAGTATAAAAATATGAAAAAAAGAAGTTATAAATTTAACTCTTTTTTCTATAATTTTTCCAACAACGAATCCTCCTGCAAGGCATATTACAGCACCTAATATGAGGACTCCAATTTCACCAAGTGATCCTAATGGTTCAAAAAGTGTAGTCTGGGAATGGGGATGAGTAAATTTCATTTAATCCGTCAACACCATAGTCTTCAGCTAATCCTGCATCTTCTGCAGATTTTTCAAGACCATCAGGGTTTCCAGAGGCAATAAATGGTGATAAACAGCTAATTATAATACAGATAATAACTGCTACAATTATTAAGTATCCGTCTTTTTTACTAAGATTCATTTATTTTCCCCCCTTGTGTTTGTTTGTTCCACATAAGTAAATCTGGTCTATATTTTTCTAAAGCCATTATTACAATTACAGTTAAAATAGCTTCGATAATTCCTATAAACATATGGTATAATACCATTGAGTAGATTCCTAAAGTAAGTGGGAATGTTCCAGCTATTGCAAGTTCAACAGCAGCTGCTGCTGCAGCTATTACAGTTGCTAACCATGCAGCAACTCCAACTGCAGGGTATTTTCCGATTGTATTTTTTAATCCTTTAAATGTGTATAATCCAACACATCCTCCAATTATTCCCATATTTAATACATTGGTTCCGAGTGCGGTGATTCCTCCGTCACCGAAAATTAATGCCTGTATAAGCAATACTATAGTAAATACTAAAACTGCAGCTTCAGGAGCACAGAATACTAATGCCACTAAACATCCACCAACCATATGTCCGCTGGTTCCGAATGGTATTGGCATATTCATAGACATGATTGCAAAGATTCCCGCAGCAAGTATTGCCATAAGTGGGACATGTTTGTCATCAAGATTCTTTTTAGCCCATTTTGTTGCAAAATAAAGAGCTACAATTAAAATGATATAGTATATTACACATTGTGTCCATGGTATAAATCCATCAGGTATATGCATATTTTTTTTCCTCCATTTTCCTATTTGAGTAATACTTTTTTTTTTAAAAATTATAGAAAAGTATTACTTTCATTGGTTATTTATTAAAATATCATGTATTCTCGATTTATTCAAGAAATAACCTTTTTATAGCTATTGTTATCATGATACACTATATAATTATGGAAAATTGTATTATATAAATGTTATTAAAGTATTACTATTTTATATTATTTTTTTATAAAAGTAATACTTAATTTACTTTTCAAAATATTTGATGTATTTTCCATAACCTTCTTTTTTCCAAATCTTCAAAAGCTATAAATTTTAAAGCTGCAGAATTGATGCAATATCTCATCCCACCTAATTCTGAGGGTCCGTCATCAAAGACATGACCTAAATGGGAATCTGCTTTTTTACTTTTCACTTCTGTTCTAATCATATTATGGCTTGTATCTTTTATCTTTTTAATGTTGTCTTCTGATATTGGTTTTGAAAAGGAAGGCCATCCGCATCCTGAGTTGAATTTATCATGAGATGTAAATAATGGCTCTCCACTTACAACATCGACATACAATCCTTTTTCATTGAAATCATTGTATTTTCCGCTAAATGGAATTTCAGTAGCACTGTTTTGTGTAACTTCATATTCAGTAGGGTCCAATTTTCTGATATTTTCCTTTATTTTTAATTTTTCTAAGGATTCATCTATTTCCGGAAGTTTGCTTAAATCAACATGGCAATAGCCATTAGGATTTTTTCCAAATATTTCTGATGGTAGGTTTCTGCAGGATAAAAAATAAGTTAGGGGCATTACTTCAACAGCTATTTTTTTGGAATAGTTTAACTGTTTTTCTTTAATAAACATTTCAGCTATTTGCTTATCTGCAATATCTGTGTAATAAATTCCTGTTCTGTATTGTGTTCCTATATCTGGACCCTGTCTGTTGATTGCGATTGGATCTATTATTTTAAAAAAATTCTTCCAATAGCTCTTTTAGAGATATAAAATCTAGTGAATATGTCACTTTTACGCATTCTGCATGTTTTGTATCAAAGTTACATACTTCTTCATAAGTTGGATTTTTGGTGTTTCCGTTTGCATATCCGACTTCTGTTTTATATACTCCCAATATTCGGGATATGTAGGTTTCAACGCCCCAAAAACAGCCTCCTGCAAGGTATATTGTTTTCAGGTTTTCTTTGTTAAATTGTATTTTATTGTTTATGTTTTCTAAAGACATACCAAAACCTCCAATAACTGGGGATTTTTTCATAAAATAGTATATGATATTAAAAAACATTTAGTATATAAAGATTTTTATTAAAAAATAGTAAGATTAGCATTTATTTGATTTGATAATAAATGTCAAATAAATGAAAATAGCTACTGCAAAGTATGCCAAAACCTGGATATCCAGTATTCCTGTTTCAACTCCTAAAATTGAGTATGTCAGAAGCAGGCTGTAGAGTCCGATGTATGCAAAGTCATTGGTTTTTTTCATTATTTTATATCCGATACCTAAAATGAATCCGAGTCCGCACATTTCAACAGCTACTCCAATTTTACCGAAGTCAATAACCATTTGGCCGATTAATGTTGGTGTTACAGTAACTTCTGTTCTCCAGGCTATTAATTTTCCAATCATCATTCTTGGTCCGAGGTCACTTCCAGGTATGGAACTGGCTAATAGCTTTCCATGGGTTACTCCGAAGTTTCTCCAATAAAATCAAGCAGGTTCAATACATTTAGTGTAAAATCTGCCCTGCTTTCCAATGTGTAAAATGGATTGGTAGCTGAAGTGACTGTGTATTCTTCAACTGATCTGAAATAGCCGATTCCTATAATTGCACATACACCAATTAATGCACCTACCACAACTTCCCATACAGCTAAGATATTTCCATAGTAACCTATGATTATCATGATAAGTAAGACTGCAAGTAGGGGTGTCCTATAACCTAAAGCCAATAAAAATACACAGCTGATACCTGTCAAAATTAAGAAACGGAATCTTGCCTGAGAACGTGTGATTTTGTTTTCCTGAAATTCTTTTAAATAGGCGCTGGCCAGTATACAAACTCCGGGAATTATTAAAAACACTGGCATTGTAAATAAAGGTTTTAATTGATATCTTAAAGAGGTTTTAAGAATTGGAATTCCGCCAACTGATGCTACACTTGCAAAAAAGAATAATATACTTATTAAAACTAAGCAAAATCCGATTGAATATAAATCCTTGCTTTCGAATTGAATTGCAGGTTTTTTAAATTCTTTATTTAGAAAGTATCTTGGCAATATTGAAGATCCTATAAAAAATGCAATAAATGCAATAGCTAATGTGATAGCTAAACTGGTTGAAACAGCATTGATTGACAGTATTAGAAATGCTCCGAATACAACAAGTACAATCAGCGGATTGAATACTTCAGAATTCAATATTTTATTTTTTTTAATAAATCCTAAAAAGTTTTCACCAGGATAAAGTCCTTTAAAATAGCTATTGACCCATGCATTTTCAAAATAATTTAAAATTGAAAAAATAATTGTAAATAAAAGGGATTCATGAAATAGTTGTGATATTTTATTTACAATTGAGGTTAATTTTGTATATATTAAGCTCATAAGCTACACATCTTAAAATGTTTTGATATTGGTAACATTATAGTTATTTTCAATAGTTTTTAAGTCCTGTTCACTGCAGTCATAAATTCTAATGGTTATTGGGCTTGTTGCACCATTAAAGTTTCCTAAAATACCGTCTGCAAGATTTATTTCATCACCTGTTGCTCGGGTTATAATTAATTGGTTGTATATACCTGCATTTGATCCTTTTATGGATATTCTTTTATCATGGGAATAAAGACTGTTTGTCAAATCCTGATAATTAATTGTAGTTAATTCATCAACTGCAATTGCTGTTGTAATTTCATAATTTGTAGTGTTGCCGATTCCTGAAATTAATTCATTTAATGAAGTAATATTTTCCGGTTTGACTGTCACTTCTGTTAAATTGTTAAATTTCTTTCCATTTGTTTCAAGAGAAATGGAGTCTATATAAATGTCTGCATTAGGAATGTCTTTGTATAATCCTGCCAGATATTCTTTTCCATTTGAATTAATCAGTACTTTGACATTTGATCCTTTGTCATCATCAATCCAGGATATGTTTCCATGTAATTCAACAGCTTTCCCAGTACTTGCATTATATCCGCTGACAGTTGTTTCCACTACATTTCCTTCTAAGTATAATTTCAAATAATTTTCAACTATTTTATTCATTGTAGATGAGTCATATGATGATGTTTTTGTGTCATTTGAATCATCAGTTGTAATATGGATAAATGCAAAAACAACAGCACATATTACTGCAATGATTATAATATAGTCAACAATTGTAAGTTTTTTTAATATTCCTTTTTTCATAATCTCAAAATCCTTTAGTTATTCATCATAAATAGCACCTACGGGGCAGATGTCTACACATTCTCCACAGTCATCACATTTGTTTTCATTAATTTCAACTTTAAATGCTTTTTTTATGATAGCTTCTTCAGGACATACGTCTATGCAGTCTTCACAAACTCCGCATTCTTCATTATCGATTTTCAAGATAAGCACCAATTTTTTAATTTATTAGTATAAACCGTAATATTTATATATTTTAGTTAACTCAATATTAATATATCTTTTCTATGTACTTTTAGTTTATGTTTGTTTAATTTAATGATTGAAACATAACATTTATATAGTATTAGATACAATCTTATATTGTATGGAAATCATATGCAAGTGTGCCCGAGCGGCCAAAGGGGGAGGACGTAAGATCCTCTGGTATAGTCGTTCGAGGTTCGGATCCCTTCCCTTGCACTATTCTTTAAAACTGTATTTTTTTTTCTCGATTTTGCCTTAGTGGCTCAGCCGGTAGAGCGCCACCTTGGTAAGGTGGAAGTCGGGGGTTCGAATCCCCCTAAGGCTTCTTTAAAAACTATTTTTCTTAATTATTTTATAAAAAAAAAAGTTTTGATAATTTAATTTTCTATAATCTCTACATTATTCATAGATTTAATAGAATCAAAATCATCATTTAAAAGGAATAAAACGATTTTTATACATTTTTCAATTCCGTTTTCCTGTCTTTGGAACAGCTCTTCACTGTTATTTTCTCTTAAATCGCTCGTAACATCACTGGTTGTTATGATTGTGCAGTCATTGGTTACAACAGATATTCCCCCTCTGCCTATTCCTGCTGTAGTTCCGATAGCTATATCGCAGCAGGTTATTTTTTTTACAGCTTCAGCCATAATTTTACTAACTTCTTTATCTTCTGTTTCATTGTAACATTTAATTCCTTTAATTAGTGTTGTAGGTTCGGGAGGATTTTCAATTTGCAGAACACTTTTTACAGCTTCAATAGTTGGTATAAACAGACTGCATGTTACACTAAGTTCATTGTAGTTAAAGTTTCCATAGCTTTCAGGATTTTCAATGTAATCTCTTCCGAAATTGCCTGTATATCCTTGAGCTATTGCATGAAGTTCTCTTCCTATTTTTCCATGTGTAAAGCATTCTGCTGTAGCTATTTTAATCATATGAATCCTTCAATAATTTTAAAGAAGTTTTTGTTATTTGCTTTGCAACTTCATCTAATGTATATGGGGTAATAGGCTCATGGTCCCTTAATAATTTGTTGGTAGTAACAATTAGATGGTTTTCGGTTATTCCTTCTTTTCTAAGTTCATCTACTGCAGGGTTGTCTTCAAATTCAGAAATATCTTTTACTTCTATAGTTTCATCTCCAAATCCAAATATTCCTGCAGTGCTTATTGTTTTAGCACCTCTTTCATGTGCATGTTTAATGATTTTAGCTGCAATTGGTATTGTATTTCCGCCAGCTATCTGTATTGCAACTACATCTCCTTTTATCAAGTCCAAATTGTCTGGAGTAATGTCTTCACAAACGCTGATAATTTTTCTGAAATTTTCATCATGGGTGCATAACTTATTTAGAAAATCAGCTTTATATTCTCCGATGTTAGCACCTTTCATTGTAAAAATAACATCTCCACCATCTATTTTTTGCCCATCGAAAACTCCTATTTCTTTAGGTCCGCCTCTGTGTACCTGTATTAAATGAATTCCAATTCTTAATCCTAATCTTCCAAATCCAATTAAGTCTATTCTGCCTTTTGGAATTCTTGAATCTTCTATTTCCTGTATCATTTCAATATTCTCCAGATGTTGTATAACTATTGTTATTATGATTATGGGTTATATATTTTCCCAGGGTTTTATATTAACAACTTCACATTTAATATTAAGCGGTTTTAATAATTCCTTTAATTTGTATAATCCTGGAACTTCGCTGCTGTGATGGCCTAAATCAATTAAAGTAATATTTAAGTTTTTGGCTAAAACTGCACTTTCCTGAGTCAAATCTCCAGATATCAGCAAATCCAAATTTAATTTCCTGGCTAATTTAATATATTCGGAATTTTTAAGACCAAATCCTGAAACAATTCCAATTTTATTAAGCTTTTTGCTGCTGGAAGGTTTATTTACAATTCTAATTTCGTTAAAGCTATCTAAAATATCTTTTTCAAAATCACCAAATGACTTGTCTGTTTTGCAGATTCTTCCAATATTTGTAGTCTTATTAAATGGTGATATGACATTTAATTTTAATGTTTCAGCTAGTGCTTCATTAGCTCCTCCATTAATAATATCCCAATTTGAGTGAATGGTATAAGTTGGTGTTTTTGGATTAAATAATGGGGGATGATGAGTTAAAATTAAAGTATTTGTTTTTTGAGTGTCAAATTCAGGATATAAATCCATAAATATTTTAATGGAGCTGATATCCTGATTTAAATTATATTCTTTTTTAAAACCTATTTCATCATTTTCTAAAGCCAGATTTTTAGGTATGTTTTTGTCTATAAACTCAATAATTTCTTTAAGTTTCATTTAAATCATTTTTGATTCAATTTTATCTAATTGTGTTTTTATTAAATCATCACAGCTAAACGGGTTGATAGTTGATATTTTCATAGCTTTTGCATTAACTAAGTTAATAAATTTTGGAATATCTTTTTTTTTTTGAAAATAACTTCTTCAAAAAATCCCATTTCGCAGGCACTATAAAGAACACCTTCCATTTTTTGGGATTCATGTAATGCATTTGTCAAAACACCAATAGTTAAAGTCATAGTCCCTGATGTTTTAGTATCCATTCCTTTAGTTTTCAGGATAGCTTTATTAGGTGCATTAACAGCATTTATTCTTTTATGAATATTATTTTTATCTTTAAGTAATCTATCATTATCTTCAGCCACTGGATCTTCTATTAAAAATACTTCAGCATTAATTTCAGATGACTGTTCAACAGTTAATCCTCCAAAACCTGTAGTGTCAATAACTACATCTCCTGAATTAATCAGTTCCAAACTGGTTGAAAATTCTATACTTTTTTTATAATCTCCACCAATATCCGTATCCAGTAATTCTTTCAAGTGGGGATAAATATCTATTAGCAGAATATTGTTGTATTTTTTCCTTAATTTTTTGACAATTCCTACTCCTGTAAAGTAGGTTCCAACAACAACGATTTTAGTGTTTTTATCTAAATTTAAACTGTCAATGTAGTTTAGACATGCTTCAGATTTTTTTTTGTTAATGATATTATTAAAAATGTCTAGTAGTTTAGTTTCAGATTTTATAGTAAAAACTTCAGAAGTTATTCCAGTGTCAACATCCATATTTTTAGCCTTCTTTTCTAAATCCTATTTTTTGCAAAGCTTCGTTTGCTTCTTCATATACTGCATCTTCAAGGGTTTTTGACTGATTGCATGTGAAGGTGATGTTCCGCAGGTCAATATTCTTCCTTTGTTGTCTACAAAAAGTAAAAGTGATCCTGAACCTGGCAATCCTAAACGACCCCTGGCTATTATTAAATCAGCATCACATACATCCAATGCCATAATTGCCTTTGCAAAAGCAGGACTACGATTACTGTCTGCTTCATTAGTGTTTATTTGAAGTATTTTAGCAGAAGGCAAATTATATTCTCTTAAAACTTTATTTAAAACATCAACTTTAATTCCATTTTTATTTGGGATATAAATCTTTTCAGCATTTTTAATATAGTTTTGAATTTCCTGCACTTCTTCTAAAGTATCTCCCAAACGGCAGTTATTTCTTGATTCGTCTAATGCCTTTTTAATCATTTCTTCAAAAGCCATATTTTAGCCTCAGATTGTTTGTGGTGTTAAACCTAATTTATTTATAACGGAAACTACATCATCATAGTTTCCACAAACAGGTGATCCTACACCTTTTACTTCTAATGGATAATTGTCAGCTATTACAGTAGCTAAATTATTAGCCCAGCATTTAAAGAATATTCCACATTTTTAGGACCTATAGTTGGGGTAGGTACTGTAATCCTTATTTCAGGATACATTATACGGGTTACTGCCATAATTTTCAGCTGTTCTTCCAGTGGGGAAGGTGGATGATTTGCCATGGGGGTGTCTTTATATGGATTAAATCCCATTATTGGAATTTCACCAAGTGTTTCAAAATTATTTAAATAACGTAGGTGAGCTATTCTGTCTTCCAGAGATTCTCCAAGTCCGACCAATAATCCTGATGAAAGTTCAATTCCGGCATCACTAACTCCTTGACATGTTTCAATCCTGTCATTTAAGGTTTCTCCAGGTTTTACAAAGTTAAAAACATCTTCATTGATGGTTTCCAAATTACAGCATACAGTATCTGCATTTAAATCAGCCAGTTTGTTGATTGATTTTTCTGTTAAATCTCCTCCAACATTTACCAAAATTTCTAAGGAAGTATTGCTTTTAACAATTTCTGTTGCATTAACTGCCTGTTTGCCTTTGTAGCCATAACCTCCAGAGCAGCTTACTCTAGGGATCCCCGCTTCTTCAATGGATATTGCAGCTTTAAGTATTTCTTCATCTGTTTTATAAAAAGATTCATAATATCCTTCAGTTGAGGTTTTGGGTGCAAATCCGCAATATTTACATCTTGGTTGGATTGTACATTTATTTGTAATGTGGACTGTTGATGTCAATTTAATTAGTTTGGAATGTTTGTTTCTAATGGATACAGCAGTTTCACATAATTTTTTCAAGTCTTCTTCTTTATTTATTTTTAATAATTGAAGAAATTCATCATCACTTATTTTTTTATTATTTACAGCCTTTTTTAAAATTTCATCAATCAATTTCGAACCCTCGGTTGAGAATATTAATATAATAAAAATCCGTATAAAAATAGTAAACTTATTTTTTAATAGCTAATATGACTCAATTATTAAAAAATAAGTTTTGCATGTTGATATGAAATCAACATGAACTTATTTAAGTGTTTCACTTAGCTTCTTTTTTCTAAGTTTTCTAAAACAGTAGGTACGATTTCTGCTAATGGACCGAAGTTCATGGAGTCAGCAGTACCGAGTAATGCACCAGGGTTTAAAGCTTCATCCATTTTGTCAATACCTTCATCTTGCATTAAAGCAGTAACTTGGGTTAAAGCTTCGTTAGCCATCATTTGTGCAAATCCAGCAGGTGCACCTAAAATTTGAGTTACAGTGTCTCTGTAAGCTAAGATACCTGCGTAAGTAATTGCAGTTACAGCGGAACACATATCACATACAGGACCTAATAAGTTTGCAGGTAATGTGAATGCAGATCCTCTTGCTTTTTCACCTAATTCTAATAAAGTTTTGATGGATGCTTCATCAGCATATCCTTCACCGATGTATGCTTGACCTTTCATTTCAGGTACAGCACCTGGGTGGTATGAAGCTACATTTACGTTTGCTCCACATTCGTCGAATATTTTTTTTGAATTCGGTGGTAGGAATGGTACATGCATGAGTGAGGATAGCTCCTTCTTTTTAGTTCTCCTGCGAATTTTTTCGATGATAGGTTTTTGCATTCCACCTTCTGGTAACCAGGTCATTACCCAGTCAGCGTCAGCTACTGCTGCTGCATCATCGTTCATGGTTTTCATTCCTAAATCTTCAGGATCTACGAAGTGTATAGCTGCTTTAGGTGGTGTAGGGAGGATTCAGCTAACTCATTTACTTTTTGCTCTGATGTCAGGCATTACATCTTCTGCTTTACCAGCTTTGTGTGCTGCAATTACTTCTTGAAATCGAAATCGTCTACTACGGTAAAGTCGTTGTCGAATACAGGGTCGGATACAACTACTTCGTCTACTCCAGCAAGGTGTAATAATTCTGCACCCATTTCAATAGTGGAGTGAGTCATTGCGATTTTTTCTTTTCCGGTTTCTTCTGCAACTTCACAAGCTCTTGTAAAGTTTGTAATACCACTTGCAGCATGAGTTCTGTAACATCCTGCACCTAAAATTGCTACTTTCATTATTTTTGTCTCCTTTAAAACATATATATATTTTATTTTTTAAGTTTCTTAAAAAACATTTACTACATTAATAATTATTTAAAATGTGCCTTAATAATCTCCCTATTAATTATATAAAAAGAATTCCATGTTTGTTAGTAAACATTCATTCTAATTTTTAAATAATTTTCGCTGAATTCAGCAGTTGTAGTAACAATTAAATTATTATATCTTTACAATATATAAGTTTTTACATCTGTTTTTAGTAGTATTAACTTATATTTTCGTTTTTTTTTATTTTTGTATTACTTTTGATTTTTTAAGTTATTTTGGCCTTTTTTTTTAAGTATTGCTATTATAATTCTGTTCGTTATAGCTTGTTTTTTATATGTGATTTTTAAAAACTTATTGTCGTACTTGAGTTAAGATATTTTTGGCTATAATGCTTATATTGTTCTTAACTTATAAAACAAAATTTATTTATTTGATATGTTCATATAATATATTTAATTAAATTTAAAGGTTGTAATCAAATGTATGATTTAATTAAAGAAGCTATTGTTGATGACGATGCAGCTATTGAATTGTCCAAAATGGATAAAAATGTAGTTGAAGTTGTTGATGCAATTTCTGAATTGTCTTTAGAAGACACAATGAAATTGGGAATGAAATTTAAAAGATTTCCATTAGGCTGTGACTTGACCGAAGCGGTTGTTGGAACATGCGCGTCTGATTTGGAATTAATGGAATTACTTGAAACTGCCGTTTATCAGATATGTTGGGATTGCCTATTCATATTTGCGCATATGCATTTGCAGATATTGCTGAAAAACATGGCATGCGCGGTATCGAAGTAATGAGAAAGGTGTATGACAGTGTTGATGTTCCTCTTGATTTAGATCATTTTGGTGAAAACGGACCTATGAGACTTCCGCAGAATATTGTAGGCTGTGGCGGGGAATGTTATAATAAAGGACCGGTTTATACTGAATGTCCGAGAGATAGAATTCATGAAAGATTAATTGATAAAGAAAAAGCAGAATCTTCAGATAAGGAAGAATGGGTAAAATTATCATCTTCAGTAGCTATTAATTTAACCAGTGAACAGACTGGTGAGGGTCATGCGGCACCTTACAGGGAAGCAGAGGATATAGCTAATCTGGCTAAGAAATACCAGAGAGGTCTTGAAGCTATCATGTTTATTGGTGACGGTTATGATGATCTTATTACAGGATTTGAAAAAGCTATTGGAATAGGTGCTGATGTATTTGTACTTGAAGGAGGACCTTATAATGGTGCTAAAAATCCTGTTGAAGCATTTGCAAAAGCAGTTGCAGCTTCCAGAATATTATGTCCTGGTAAAGTGGTAGGTACTAATGGTGCTTATGAAAGAGAATGTAGAATAGGTCTCAGATCTGGTCTGAATGTTATTATAACCGGTTTTCCAAAAAACCATCACGGATATATGTGCGGGTATGAACCTGGAACTGCCAGAAGAGGCAAATTTGGTCTTCCAAGAATAATGCAAATAATGAAAGAGAAGTTCATAATCCTAATGTTCAGGTTCCTGTTTTAAAAAGAAGACTTAATCCCACTTACAACAGCAATTAAAATAGCTGGAAGAGATTATATCTATCCGAAAAAAGATTGGTGCATATACTGTAGGTGATGCACACTGGGCTACTTTAATTAATTCAAAAATGTATAAAAATCTTACTTTAAAAAATGATTTAAATGATATTGTAAATTCTGTTAACGGAAATAGTGTGGCATTACTTGGTGGGAGGTTCCTTTCCTGGGTAATAGCTAATGAATTGGATAAACAAGTTGATGAAATTATTATATCTGATGCAGACCCATGGGTTCAACGTATGACTGTTGAGAACTTGCAGGATGCATTAGATGCAACTATTATTCCGGGAGATGGTGATGTAAATAGTGCTAAGCAGGCAGATAGTTCTATTATCTCTTCAACAGTTCCAGGTATCAGTAATAAAATTTTAAATAAAGTTCCTAATGCATTTAATATTGTATAAACCTAAAATTATAAATTAATTAAATAATAAAATGTAATAATTGATAAAATGTTTATTACATTTTTTTTAATTAATTAACTATAATAAAGGTGAAAATTTGAATCATTCAAAAATTATTTTGGTGGCTTTCATTTCAGCGTTTGTAGCTATTACTACTGCGGTACTTGGAGTTGCAGGAACTATTATTGGTTCTGTATTATCTTCTGTACTTTATAATGTACTTTCAGAAGCATTACAAAAACCAGTTGATAATGCAAAGCTTAAAGCTAATTTTGAGTGGGAAATAGCATATTCCTTTCCATTAATTGTTATGGCATTAATTCAGCTATTGTTAATTTTTGCTATGTTGTCTGAAATGGGATTTTTACCATCAACATTTTTAAATGTTTATTTATCTCTTCAAAATGTTGCAGATAATAATTTATATAGAGTTTTAGGATTCTCATTGCTGATTATGAGTGTTTATCCATTTGTATTAAAACCTGATTTTGTTAAAAAATCTCATGGAGGTTTAATTGCATTTATTGGACTGATATTTTTAGCTAAAGGTTTCTGTGATGGTGGATTTTTAGTGTTGTATTACATATTCCATTATTTTGATTTCCCAATAGCTTTAATTGCATTTGTATTATTGTCTACAGTAATTTATAAGATTTTGATTTCTGCTAAGGAAGCTAAAGGTGAAATTAAAAACGTCCGGTTAATCATAATTTGGATGATCTTGAGCTAATACAAATTCGTCAAAAAAGAATGGATGCATCTTCAAAAGATAATAGTTATAGGGAGCATGGTTATAGGGAAAAACCAATAAAACATAGAGTCAGACGAAACCAAATAAACAAATCTTCTGAAAACATTCAATTTGAAACTAATGAGTTTTTAGATGACTATAAAAAGTAGATATTATGAGTAAAAAAAAAAACATTGAAAGATATTTTAGATTGTATCTTATATGAAAACCCATCTACTCAAGATGAAATAGCTGAAAAACTGGGGATAACACGACGTTATGTTACTCAGCTGCTTCAGCCTCTTGTAAAGGAAGGAACTGTTAAAAGAGCATATATGATTGATTTAAAGGTATATGAAAAATTAGCAGAATCCTTTGGAGATTATGCTCCAGTTAGTGATTCTGGATATATTTTAGTTAATGATATGCTGTCAAACATGGCTAAGCATGTTCAGTCTCAGTTACAGGAGTCATTTGATGCTGTTCAGGATTATGATGAAAATAAAGCTAATCTTGCTTTAGAAATGGATTATACAACTAATAATATGGTTGAAAAAGTGAGAACTTCTGTTGAAACTATTGTTAGTATTAATCAGCATTCGGAATTATCTAAATCCATGCTTTATAATGAAGTAGCTTATGATTTGGAACGTATTGGAGATTATTGTGGACATATTGCAAAGTTCGTAATTGAGGATGTTTATGAGGTTGATGAAGTTATTCTTAAAAATTTAAAGAAAATGCATAAAACTGCTCAAAAAATGATTAGGTCTGCGATGCTTGCATTTTTAGAAGGAAAAACTAATCTTAAGGATGATATCATGGATTTTGAAGAATCTATGCATATGCTTCAAAATAAATCTATTAACATAATAGCTACTCAAATGGCTGAAAATTCATTTGATGAAAAAGAACGTTCTAATTATTTCATGTATCTATTTAGGGTTGTTAAAGCCTTTGAAAGGATAGGAGATATTTCTATAGAGATTATTGATGTAGCTATTGAATTCCATAATAATATACCTAGGTCCACCACTCCTCGTACATTCAGATAATTTTATTATTTTTTTTATTTTTCTATTTTTATTCACTTTTTAGAATTTTAATTCATAAAATATCCTTTCGCTTAATGCCTTATTTTCACTAAATAGGAATAATAATTCACAAAAAGTAACCTTTATATACTGCTTTGTTAAGATAGTTATGTGAGGAAAAAATGAAAAAAAAAAAATAAATATTTAATTGGTATTATAGCAATTATTGTTATAATTGCAGGTGCTTTTGATTATTTCTGCAGATGCAGGATCATCAAAGGTTCAAGTGGCAGGTTCAACCTCAGTTCAGCCTGTTGCTGAAAAGTTAGTCGAAGTTTATAAAGAATCTCATCCTGATGCTCAAATCAATGTGCAAGGTGGAGGATCTAGTGTAGGTATCAAAAGTGCTGAAGACGGATCTGCTGATATCGGTATGTGTTCAAAAGCTTTAGACAATAACAGTTCATTACAACAATATGAATTAGGAAAAGACGGAATTGTAATTGCGATCAATACTCAAAACCAAGTTTCAGATTTATCTGATGAACAGCTTCAAGGAATTTTCTCTGGTAAAATTACCAACTGGAATCAAGTAGGTGGAAGTGATGGAGAAATAAACGTCATCACACGTGAAGAAGGTTCAGGTACTTTAGATGCATTTGAAAGTATTGTTATGAGAGACAGTAAAATCAATGATGCTGTTGTTCAAAGTTCTACTGAAGCAGTAAAACAATCAGTTTCCCAAGATCCTAATGCAATTGGTTTTGTATCTTATGCTCATATGAGTGATGATATTAAAGCAGTTAATGTTAATGGAGTTGCACCATCTGATGCTACTATTGCTGATGGTACATACGAACTTCAAAGACCATTTTTATTCTTAACTAATGGTGAACTTACTGGCGAAACTAAAAACTTCATTGATTGGGTTTTAAGTGATGACGGTGGTAAAGTATTAGCTGATGAAAAAATTATTAAAACTTCAAAATAGATTCATAGTGGTTTGATGGAAACTAAAAACATTAATGAATTTTTTATTGAGAAAGGATTGTTTATAACAGCAATCTTTTCCATTCTTGTTATTTTTACAATATTGGCATTTATTGTTAGTGAAGCAATTCCTGCATTTCAGTCATATGGATTTTTCCATTTTTTAACAGGAAGTACCTGGGCTCCTAACGAAGGTCAATTTGGTGTTTTCCCAATGATTATAGGTTCAATATTTGTAACTTTACTTTCATTGGTGATAGCAGTCCCATTATCTTTATTATGTGCCATATTCATGGAAGAAATAGCTCCTGATAAAATAAAATTACTTTTAAAAACCAGTTATCCAAACATTATCTGGAATTCCTTCAGTAGTTTACGGATTTTTGGTTTAACAGTATTAGTACCTGTTGTACGTCAACATTTTGGAGGTACTGGATTTAGTGTATTTACAGTTGCTTTAATTTTATCAGTTATGATATTGTCTACTATTATATCAGTTTCTCAAGATGCAATTAAAGCAGTTCCAGGTGAATATAGGGAAGCAGCATTAGGTCTAGGATCTACTCATTGGCAAACAATTCGCCATATTATTTTCCCGTCTGCACTGCCGGGAATTATTACTGCAGTTATTCTTGGTATAGGAAGGGCAATTGGTGAAACTTTAGCTGTAATTATGGTTGCAGGTAATGTTGCTCAAATTCCAGGGTCAATATTTGCTCCGGTCAGGACACTTACAACAAACATTGCTTTAGAAATGGGTTATGCTACAAATTTACATTATAATGCATTATTTGGTACTGCTGTTGTATTATTCATTATAATTGCTGCTTTATTGTTAGTGGCAAATCATGTTCAAAATAAATATGGTATTGGTGCGGAGGGATTGAATGAAGAGTTTTTTGCTCTCCTAAAACTTCTCAGAAAATAATGAATGGTGTATTCATATTGTCTGGTGTTATTACTTTACTTATATTGGTTACTATATTAGGTTATATTCTTGTTAAAGGACTTCCGGTTATTAATTTTGAGTTTTTATTCTTAAGTCCTATCGATGCCGGAAGGGAAGGTGGAATATTCCCTATGATTATTTCAAGTATATATGTAGTTTTCATTGCTGCAATAATAGCTACTCCATTGGGGGTTGGTGCAGCTATTTACATGTCTGAATATGCATCAAATCAAAAAGTTATCAAATTCATCAGATTCGGATCAGAAACATTGGCTTCAATTCCATCTATTGTATTTGGTTTGTTTGGTTTGGCATTTTTTGTTGTATTCTTGAAATTAGGATGGTGTATATTATCCGGTGGATTAGTTTTAGCATTAATGGCTATTCCAACAATTTTCCAAGTTGCTGAAGTTACTTTATCTTCTATTCCAAATTCCTACAAAGAAGGAGGTTACGGATTAGGTGCTACAAAATGGCAGGTTATTTACTCAGTTATTTTGCCTGCAGCATTACCTGGAATAATTACTGGTGTTATTTTAGCTATGACAAGAGCTATTTCTGAAGCAGCAGCTGTTATGTATGCTGTAGGATCTGCTATAACAGTTCCAGTATCAATATTTGATCCGGGTAGACCTTTGCCGCTTCATTTGTATGTATTAGCTACTGAAGGTGTTTCACTTCAAAATGCATATGGAACAGCAGCAGTATTGGTAATTATTGTATTAGTATTAACTATAGCAACTAATTTGGTTGTTGACAGGTATCAAAAAGAAAATTATGGGGAAATAAATAATGAAACTTGAAGTTAGAAATTTAAATACATTTTTTGAGGATACTCAGATTTTAAAAAATGTAAATATGGATGTTCCGGAGAATTCTGTTACTGCACTTATAGGACCTTCAGGCTGCGGTAAATCTACATTCATCAGAACAGTTAATCGTATGAATGATTTAATTCCAACATTCAGTCATGACGGTAATATTAGTTTGGATGGTGTAGATGTTTATGATGATGCTGTAGATGTTGTTGATTTAAGAAAAAAAGTAGGTATGGTTTTCCAAAAGCCAAATCCATTCCCAAAATCTATATTTGACAATGTTGCATACGGATTAAGAATTCATGGAGAAGAAGATGAAGATTATATTGCTCAGGTAGTTGAAGAAAGTCTAAAATCAGCAGCTATCTGGGATGAAGTTAAAGATAAATTAGATAAATCTGCAATGGGTTTGTCTGGTGGTCAGCAACAAAGATTATGTATAGCACGTACAATAGCTGTTAGTCCGGAAGTAATTTTAATGGATGAGCCTTGTTCTGCGCTGGATCCAATTTCCACATTGAAAATTGAGAATTTAATTCATAAACTTAAAGAAAAGTATACTATTGTTATGGTTACACATAATATGCAACAGGCTACAAGGGTATCTAAATACACTTCTTTCTTCTTAAACGGAGAAATAATTGAAAGCGGTTTAACAGATCAAATATTTGTAAATCCGAAAGAACAAAAAACAGAAGAATATATTACTGGAAGATTTGGTTAAGGTGATTTGATGGAGAATAAGGAATATCCTACTTATGTATTTGAAGAAAGGATGGAATCAATTAAGAAAAATCTTAGAAATTACTGTAATGACACATTAGATTTACATAGAAAATCAACCTCTTTATTATTCAATTTCGATGAAGAAATTGCAGCAGACATAGTTGAAAAAGCTAAAGAATTAGATGTTTGCGGTTATGAAATTGAAAGGAGTTGTATTAGATTTATAGCAATGGAACAGCCGTTAGCTACAGATTTAATGTATATTGAATCATCAATTAGAGTTATTTCTCATGTAAAAAGAATAGCTTATTTATGTAGAAATATTGCAGAATCAGCAGCTACTATTGAAGGAATTAAAGTTTCAAATAAAATAATGGGAGACTTGGAGTACATGGCTGATTATGTTCAAATCATGTTGACTAGAGGATTTGGATCTTTTTGTAATCAGGATATAAGCGTTGCAAGAGAGTTAGCTAATGATGATGATAAAGTAGATGATTTATTTGATATTATATTGTCCCATACTACTGAATTATTAACTGAAAAAACCCAGAATGCATTGGAAATCGTCAATATTATTTTCATTGCAAGATATTTGGAAAGAATAGCTGATAGGGTAGTTAATATTGGAGAAAGAGTTATTTTCATCAATACTCATAAAAGACCTCATATTGAGGAATTAAAAAAGAAGAACAATAAATTGATTATTTTAAATAATCAATCCTATTTTTTATTTTTTGTCATAAATTTTAGTTGTTGCATGTCTGTCTGCCCAGCATTGTACGCAAACACCAACAGGCAGTCCTGCAGTATGTGTGTGAGCTTTTAGAATTTTAACATCTAATGTTGTTGTTTTACCGCCTAATCCCATTGGTCCGATTCCTGATTTGTTAATTTCTTCAAGAATTTCTAATTCCAGTTTAGCTATTTCCGGATCGGGGTTTCTTTTTACCAACTTCTCCGAGAAGTGCTTTTTTACCTAATTTTAAACATAAATCGGAGGTTCCGCCGATTCCAACTCCAATTACTGTTGGTGGGCAAGGTTTTCCTTTTGCTTTCAGGACAGATTCAACTACAAAGTCTTTTATGCCTTGAATTCCTTCAGCAGGAAGAGCCATTTTCATAGCATTATTGTTTTCTGAACCAAATCCTTTTGGTAAAATAGTTATTTCGAGATAATCTTCATCTATTAATTCAATATCTATTGGAGGAATGTAGTCTCCGACATTGATGTTTGTATTTTCTCTTGTTATAGGATCTACAATATTTGGCCTAATTGGTATTTCTTTTGTAGCTTTTTCAATTCCTTCTTCAATTCCTGCTCTCAAATTTTCAACTTCAACATTTCCCAATTTAACAAAAATTACCGGCAAACCTGTATCTTGGCACATTGAATTTGTTTTTCTTCAGCAAGTTTAATATTCTTTAAGATAGCTTCAATATTTAACCTTGCAAGTTCATTATCTTCTACTTTAAGAGCATCTTCTAGTGCTTTTTTACATCATTTCCTAAAACGATTGCTGCTTTTTTGTAAAGTTCATAAACAGCATCTTTTATCATGTCTTGAGTAATCAAAATAAAAACCTTATTTAATATTTTTTTTTAAAAAGAAAAATTAATTATAATTTTATATTTTAAGCTTTAATAAATTTTTTTAAAAATAGCTATTTTATGATGGTGTCTAAAATGCCAAGTGGACATACTTTCACACATTCTCCACATTTATCACATTTGCTTTTATTTAAAGTAATTGCTCCTCCTAAAATTTCTATTGCTTTTTTTAGGACAAACCTTCAAACAGGGAGCTTCATTGGGAGGACATTCCATACAAAATAATGAAAGATTATCAGCATCTCTGGGATGCTGACAATTTCCGCAACTTACACAATTTATGTGAAGTTTTTCAGTCATGTTTTTTTTCCGATTTATTCATCAAGAGCTAATCTTGCTCTTGCAGCACTGGTGACAAAGTGTACGAAACCGCGGCCAGAGGTACTTCCAACATCATATTCTCCAGCAAGTTTTGCAAGATATTTTTCCTGATTTTTAATTTTGATTTTTGCAGGATCAATAACTGAAATAGCTCTTTTGGTACATGCTTTTATACAAGCAGGACCTTCTTCTCTGTCTGCACAGAGGTCACATTTTTCAGCTACACTTTCTGCAATAGTAATTGCACCAAATGGACAAATAATACTACATAATCCACATCCGATACAATCTTCAGTTTTAACACCGTCTGTAGTCATTGCATTTGTAGGACAAATTTTAACACAGGGTGCATTTTCACAATGTTGACAAACTAATGAATAATATGCGGAATCATGCTCTATAATTTTAATTCTAGGAGCAGAGTGAATAGATGCACACATGTTTACACAATTGTTACATCCATCACATGCATCTCTATTTACAAATATTTTTTCCACTATTATTCCTCCTTTATAAGCCTAATTCTTCGCAGGATTTATCAACGTATTTTTGTATTTTTTCTATGTGTTCATCATCAAGATGTTTGAATCTTTTTTGAGGAGCCAAGTATTCTTTAACTGGTTTTCTTTCATCTGGTCTGTAAGTGATGTTGAATTCACCGTTTTCAACTTCATATAAAATCCATGATCCGGTTTCAACTGCTAATCTTCCCATTTCAATAGTTTTTTCTGAAGCAAATCCCCATCCTGTAGTACATGGTTGGTGTAAATGTATGTATGCAGGACCTTTGATTTTGGCTGCTTTTTTAACTTTGTTGACAAAGTCTTCAGGATATGCAATAGATGCAGTAGCTACATATGGAATTCCATGTGCCGCCATAATCATAGGCATATCTTTTTTTAGGTTTGTCTTCTCCAAAACTGCCGCTTCCGTTTGGTGAAGTTGTAGTGCTTGCACCGTAAGGTGTTGCACCACTTCTTTGGATACCGGTGTTCATGTATGCTTCGTTATCGTAACAGATGTAGGTTAAGTTGTGTCCTCTTTCCATTGCTCCGGATAATGATTGTAAACCGATATCTACAGTTCCTCCGTCTCCTCCGAAAGCAACAACATTAACATCATCTTTTCCTTGAATTCTTAAAGCACTTTCTACTCCTGATGCAACTGCTCCTGCATTTTCAAAAGCTACATGCATCCATGGAATTTCCCAAGCGGTTTCTGGGTAAGGGGAGGTCATTACTTCAAGACAACCGGTAGCTGAAATAGCTACGGTATTTTTTCCTAATGCATTAAGAGCTAATCTAACTCCAATGGAAGCTCCACAACCTGCACATCCTCTGTGTCCTGGTGCTAAGTATTCTTTATCAGATATTTCCATTTTTATTCCTCCTTAAGTCCTATCCAGCTAACTTCTTTTTCCGGATTTTTTGTTTTTTCATAAACGTCTAAGATTGATTCTGGAGTAATGTCTCTTCCACCTAAACCGATAATAAATCCGTATGCTTCTTTATGGATTTTTGCTTTAATGTCGGTGTAGAGAGCACCACCAATTCCGAATGTAACATTTTTATCAAGAACTGCTAATTTTGAAGCATTTTTCACAGCTTCTTCAATAGCTTCAACAGGGAAAGGTCTGTAAGCTCTAACTTTAAGTAAACCTACTTTTTCTCCTTTGTTTCTTAATTCATCAACCATAACTCTTAAAGTACTGCACATTGAACCCATAGCTACGAAAATGATGTCTGCATCATCTGTTTTATAGGTATCAATAAGACCGTATTCTCTGCCGAATATTTCAGCAAACTCTTTGCAGGTTTCTTCAATAACTGGAATTGATTTTTCCATAGCTACTTGCATGTCATGTCTTGCTTCAAGATAGTAATCAGGATCAGCTAATGTACCTATGGACATTGGTTCATTAGGATCTAAGAAAGCATGTTTTGGAACATATGGAGGTAAGAATTTATCTACATCTTCCTGAGTTGGGATTTCTACAGGTTCTACAGTATGAGTTAGAATAAATCCATCTAAACATACCATTGACGGAAGTAAAACATCATAGTTTTCAGAAATTTTATATGCCATTAATGTGGTATCTAAAGCTTCTTGCGCACTTTCAACATATATTTGTAACCAACCTGCGTCTCTTTGTGCAATTGAATCTTGTTGGTCATTCCAGATATTTAATGGTGCAGATATTGCCCTATTTGCATCAGCCAATACGATTGGAGTTCTCATACCTGCTGCTGCAAACAATATTTCATGCATTAACATTAATCCTTGTGAAGATGTTGCGGTAAATACTCTTACTCCTGCACTACTTGCTCCAACAGATGCACTGATTGCACTGTGTTCAGATTCTACTTTCACATATTTTGCATCAATTTTTTCATCTGCAACATATTGTGCAAGGTATTCTGAAATTGTTGTTTGAGGTGTAATTGGATAAACAGGAATAACTTGTGGTTTAGCTAATCTTACAGCTTCTGCAACTGCTTTATTTGCTGTCATAACTTCTTTTGTCATTTCTTCACTCCCTATTCTTTAATCATTTCGATTGCATCTGAAGGACATTCATGTGCGCAAATTCCGCATCCTTTACAGTAATCGTAATTAATGTCATGTTGTTTATTTACACTGGAGTCGGGACAGAAAATAATACAATTGTCACAATCGATACATTTTTCTTTATCTAAAATAGGTTTAAAAGTCCTCCAACTTCCAGTTTTGTTATTTTTACTACTTCCAGGTGTTTTTATTACACATCCGATAGCTACCATTTTTAATTCACCTTCTCCTTATGTTTTATCCCATGTCATAAGCCTTTTTGTAGCTTCTGCATTTAATTCCCCAACTTTTCCAGGGAATGTTTCTTTAATTACTTCAATAAGTGATTCAATACTTACGACATTGGTTTTTTAGCAAAGTATCCTAAGATAATTGTGTTGACAATATTACGTCCTAATAAATCTAATGCTATTCCGGTTGCATCAATGCTATGAACTGGGTGTTCACCTGAACCTTTAAATTCTTCAGCAATATTGATAATTACTTCAGTATTTTCTTTTATTCCAGAAAATACATCCACCACATTCATTAATCCATCATCAAGAACTAATACATAGTCTGGATTGTATACTTGGTATCTTATGTCAATTGGTTTGTCATCAATTCTAGTAAAAGCCATTACTGGTGCTCCCCCTACGTTCAACTCCAAAGAAAGGGAAGGATTGAACGTATTTACCATCTTTAAAAGCAGCCTTCGCTAAAATTTCAGCAGCAGTTACGGACCCTTGTCCACCACGTCCGTGAAAACGAATTTCAATCATTTAGTCTCCTCCATAGTTTATCATGTATAATCATTATAAATTACAAAATATATAAAGTTTATCATGGATAATCATTATAGATTTTATAATCATTTTTAGTGAGTATTTTGTATTATTCATATTGTTAAATCGAGAATATTTCTTTGTTTTGTAGTTACTTATAATAATTAAATAGTCATATAACTATTAATATTATGAATATGTGGGGGAGTTTATGAAAGTTTTAATTATTACTGGAAATTTGGCATATCCTTTAATTAAAAATGTTGTAGCTAATGCTAATGTTGAGGTTATCATTCATATAGCTGATAATACGCAGGTGGCTGCATTTTTAACTCCTAGAATTATTATTGATGAAATAAAAACTCATTTTGCTAATCAATTAGAGAAATTGACATGATTTTAGTTCCTGGTTTAATAAAAAAAAAGGAACCAAACAAAAAGAATTGGGAATTCCTACTTTTAAAGGTTCAACTGATGGGGCTGATTTGGCCATGGTCTTAAATTTAATTGATCAGATTGAATTGTCTGAGGACAAACCTGCAGATAAACTGATTGAAGAAGAAAAAAAAAAAAGAAGCTTTAAAATTCATTAATGATTTTGAAAATGATGAAGAAACAATCAAAAACTTATTAAAAAACCTAATAACATCATGATTGGGAATCTTCCGGTAGGTGAAGATTTTCCAATGCGGGTGCTGTCTGAAATAGCTAATGCTCCATTTTTGTCAAAAGAAGCTTTAATTCATAAATGCCAATATTTTGTGGATTCTGGAGCTGATATGATTGATATAGGTATGGCTGCAGGTGAAGATTTTTCAGATAAGGTTCCTGAATTAATTGATACCTTAAGGCCAATTGTTGGAGATAGGCCGTTAAGTATTGACACATTAAATGCAAAGGAAATAGAAGTAGCCGCAAAACATGGTATTGATTTAGTATTAAGTTTGGATTTGGGAAATAATTCCAAAGTACTTGATGTTTTAAAGGAAACCAATACTCCTGCTGTTTTACTTCCGACTAATTTTTCAGAAGGTTTCACTCCAAAAACTCCTGAAGAGAGAGTAAATGCAATGAACCAGCTAATTGAAGATACAAAAGGTATTGATTATGTTGCAGATTTAATTTTGGATCCTGTAAACAGCAGCAGTATTGTTGAATCAATTATGGCCTGCTTTGAATTTCATAAAACAAATAAGGCACCAATGTTTTTTGGAGTTGGAAATGTTACTGAACTGATGGATGCAGATTCGGGAGGAGTTAATGTTCTTCTTGCAGGAATCGGTATGGAATTGGGCGTAAGCATATTATTCACTCCAGAAGAAAGTGGAAAAACAAGGGGCAGTGTTTATGAATTATCAACAGCATCTAAAATGATGTTTTTGGCTAAACATAGACAATCTATTCCAAAAGACCTGGGAATTAACCTTGTTGAATTTAAAGATAAGCATAAAAGATTGGATATCATTGAAAATGAAACTGATGGGGTTCCTGAAGTTAAACAGGCAAAACCTATGAAATTTGTAAGAGATAAAGCAGGGAGTTTCAAAATCAGTGTTGATTATGGAACTACTGTTAAATCCAGCAGGATTATAGCCACACATTTTAAAAAAGAACAAAGCTGATCTGGTAATTGTTGGAAATACTGCAAAAGAAATTTATGAAGAAATAATAAATAAAAAACTTGTAACAAGAATGGAACATGCGGCATATTTAGGCAGTGAGCTTCAAAAAGCACAAATAGCTATGATTACTGGAAAAGAATATGTTCAGGACTTTGATTTATTTAAAAATCCGGACGAATTTAAAATTTAATTCTATTTTCAAAACTTTTAAATAAATGCATCATTAATACTTGTAATTATATAATAATAAAGAAGGTTTGATTGTGCAAATTGACGATTTATCTGTTAAAAAAATTGACAAAATTCTTTTAAATGAAAATTATGTCCCGGATAACGAGATTTCAACAACATTATATTTATCTTTTTTACTTGGAAAACCGATGCTTATTGAAGGACCTCCAGGTGTTGGAAAAACACAGCTGGCTAAAGTAATAGCCAGTGCTTTTGATATGGATTTCTTCAGGATTCAATGTTATGAAGGTATCACTTTTGAACAGATTGTTGGAGAATGGAATTATCAAAAACAATTATTACACCTTGAAGCAGCCAAAAACGAATCTGACAATGAAGAAAAAATATTTCATGAAGAATTCTTTATTAGGCGTCCTTTATTAAATGCTTTTTTAAATGAAAAGGATTCTGTTTTACTTATTGATGAAATTGATAAGGCAGATGAGAAGTTGAAAGTTTTTTACTTCAGGCATTAGGTGAAAAAGAAATAACTATAAATGATTTGGGAACATTCCAGTTAGCAAATGATTTGATTGTTATTTTAACATCTAACTCTCAAAGGTCTTTACTTGATGAAACTAAGACAGATGTCTGTTTTTATATATCCCATATCCTTCAGTTGAACGTGAAATTGAAATTGTAAAATCAAGACTTCCTGGTGCTGAAGATGAAACAGTTTCAAAAATAGTTAAAATAGTGCATGAGATACGTAATCTTAATTTAATGAAAAAACCATCTGTAAGAGGGACTGTAGATTGGGTTAGATCAGTTTCCAGTTTAGGTACTAAAAATTTCAATAAATCTTTAGAGGACAGTATTGGTGTAGCTATTAAAACTGAAAGTGATAAAAAAAGAGTTTTAAAAGACATAATTCATAAGAAATATTAATTATAATGATATTATGATTGATAAAGTTGCAGATTTGTCTCATCAATTAAGGGAAGTAGGTTTGCCTGTTAGTGTTAGAAGTACACAGTCAGCTGCTCAAATTTATCGTGAATTAGGCGAAGATGACAGAAATCTTTTAAAAACGGCCTTAAGGGCAATTTATGTTAAAGACAAATATGATATTCCTAAGTTCAACAAGATATTTGAAAATGTTTTCAAAAAGGAAGCCAAGAAAAAGGAAGTTCTTGATGCTGAACAGAGAGGCAAAGCCTACAAGGGAACAGGACCTAAATCTAATAAGTATATTATTAAAAAACAGGGCAATATTTCCACTAAAATTAAGAAAGAAAAAAATTGATAATGAAAAACTGAAACAGTTATCGGGCCAGCCGTTACTTGATGAAGTTCAAAAACTTGAAAGAGACGGAGAATTGTTAAATAAGGATTTGACAAAACTTAACAAATTTGACCCAAGAATGCTTGAAATTTGTCAAAGATTAGGTAGGAAAATAGCTAACAAACGTTCAAGAAGGAAAATTCAAACCAGTTCAAATAGAATAGACATCAGAAGAACCATAAGGGCAAATATGAAATATGGTGGCGTTCCTTTTGAACTGATTAAAGCTAAACCACGTCCTCATAAAAATGAACACCTGTTCCTAAATGATATCAGTGGATCCTGTGAATGGATCAGTAGCTGGTTTTTCATGTTGATGTTTTCAGCTCAAAGTGCATTTAAAAATTCAAGAACTTTTGAATTTGATAATAAGGTTATTGAAACAACTGGTGCTTTAAAGGAGAATATTTAATTGATGCATTTACAAAAGTTAAAGACATGAGACTTAAAAATGCAATGGTTCACGGAACCTCCAATATGTATACTGCATTTGAGAAGTTTATGGATGTGGCTAAGTTAAACAATAAGTCTTATGTTATTATACTGTCTGATTGTAGGGATTGGGCAGGACCTAAAGTAAAAGGCATTCCGGCAAGTGTGGATTTGGTCGGTGAAATGGTTAAAAACTCTAAAAAAAGTTGTAATATTAAATCCTGAAGACAGAAATAAATGGGATATTGTAGATAGTTGTGTTTCATTATATGAAGATGCAGGAGCTCATGTATTTGAAGTAAATACTTTAAATCAATTAGCTCAATTTGTAGAGCAAATGTAGGTGTAGTTATGCAATGTAGTAAATGTGGTAATTCTCAAGTTATTATTAAAAAACAGCAATCCGGCCAATACTTATGTAAGGATTGTTTTATTGAATCAATTGAAAAAAAAGTTATTAAAACAGTTAAAAAGGAAAAATTGTTGGATAAAGGAGATAAAGTTTTAGTTGCACTTTCAGGAGGTAAAGACAGTGTAACAACTTTGGAAATCCTAAACAGTTTCCGTAAAATGAATGTTATAGATATCTGTGCAGTAACTGTTGACGAAGGAATTGATAACTACCGTCAGGAAGGTGTAGATATAGCTATTCGTCATGCAAAACGTTTAGGTATTGAACATAAGGTAGTTTCTCTTAAAGAGAATATGGCATAACGTTAGATGAAATAATGCAAAAGGATAATCATATCGGGTCATGCAGTTACTGCGGTGTTTTCAGAAGAACCATAATAAATAAGGCAGCCCGTGAAATGGGTGCTACTAAAATAGCTACCGGCCATAATCTGGATGATGAAGTTCAGGCTATTATGATGAATTATCTTGAAGGAAACACTGATAATTTAACTAAATTAGGAGCCAAATCATCTTCAAAAGCTAAAGAATTCACAGTTAAAATCAAACCTTTACGCGAAATTCCTGAAAGGGAAATAGGTTTGTATGTAGTTGCAAAAAAGAACTGGAAGTTCACTTTGACAGCTGTCCTTATGCGCAGCAGTCCTTCAGAGGGGAAGTTTCAGATTTGATAAACAAACTTTCAGAAAAACATCCTACAATAAAATATTCAACACTTAGGGGATATGACAAGATTAAGGAAGCTATTGGGGACGGATTTAAAAAACTTATCCTCAATCAAGATGTGAAAGGTGCGGTGAACCGTCAGCCAACAGATTATGCAAAGCATGTACATTTTTAGAAGAATTAGGGAAGGAATAATATGACATTTACATTAATATTCAAAGACATCAATGAGAAAAGAGACATACCAAAAGAAAATTACACAATTAAAGATTTATTAAATGATTTGGAATTGTCTTCACAAACTATTGTTCCAAAACAAAATGGAGAGTTAGTTATTGAAGAAAGTGAAATCCACGATGATGATGAAATACGATTAATTCAGATTATTTATGGTGGTTAAGTGAAAATCAATTATGAATGCGGGGCATGTTTTTTAAGACAGGCAAAAGAGGCTATGGATTTAGCTAGTGATGATGAGGACCTTAAAATAGAACTTATGAATGATATATTTACATTTTAAGTTCCAATTTCTATAAAACAACCAATTCAAACAAAAAACAGGTTCAACCATCCATAATATGATTCAGGAAAAAAACCGGCTGTGAAGATCCATATATCAATGAAAAAATTGCAGGCAACAAAATAGCTTTAAAATATCTGCCGGCAGTTACGGAAGTTCTCAAAAAGAATAATAGTTTGGAAAACTATGTTAAAATAGCTATTATAGGAAATATTCTGGATTTTGGAGCATTTACTATAGATACTGATGTTGGAAGTTTAATAAGCTCTGCTTTAGAAAGAAATTTGGCTGTTAAAGACATTGATGAGTTTGAAAATGCCTTAAAAAAATATGATAAAGTATTGTATTTGGTTGACAATACAGGTGAAATTGTATTTGACAAACTTTTGCTTTCTAAAATAAAACAGTATGATTTGGATATTACAATAGCTGTCAAATCCAGGCCAATTATAAATGATGCATGCAGACAGGACGCAATCAATGTGGGGCTGGATGAATTTGGGGAAATTGTAGATATTGGTGCAGGAACAGTCGGATATGTAGACAGTGAAATTTCAGATGAATTCAGAGAAATTTTTTCAGCTCATGATTTTATAATTTCTAAAGGAATGGGAAATTATGAGGGGTTAACTGAAATAGATTTGTCTTCTAAGGAAGTTTTCTTTTTATTATGTTCCAAGTGTACAACAATTTCAAAAAATATTGGTGTAAATTTACATGATATGTTACTTTTAAAAAAATAGAAACTAATATATCTGATGATTTATTATAATATATTCATGAAAAAATGTAGTTTATATTTCATTATTTTCATAATAATTGTCATTATTGCATTAAGCGGATGGTTTTCAATCAATGGTGATTTTGAAAAAGAAGAAGCTTCCGAATCAGAATTCAACATTATTGATACTGCAGGAAGTTTGTCTGAAGCACTTCAAAAAGCCAAAACAAGTGATAAACAGGTTTTTGCTGTTTTTGAATCAGATACATGCACTTATTGCCATCAGTTAAGACAAAATACTCTAAATGATGCTCAAGTCATGGAGAAACTTAATGAAAGTTATGTAGTTGTCATAATTAATGTTAATGACAGTCCTGAAATAGCCAGTAAGTACAATGTTTATTCAACTCCTACTATGCTTATTTTAGACAGTGAAGGTAATGAATTAAAATCTATTGAAGGATATTATGGGCCAGAGGATTTAATAAAAATGATATGAGGGGAGATTATGGAAATTTTTCTGTTTGTTTCTTTTTATTACAGGAGTAATTTCAATTTTATCTCCTTGTATTTTACCTGTTTTACCTATTTTTATAGGATTTAATTTAAAAAAGAGAAAAAATACTGAAATCATTTCATTTGTTTTAGGTTTATTTGCTATTTTTATAATTATACTGTTTGCAACAGTATATTTTACAGCAGCCATTTACAGATACTTAAATTATATTCGAGTTATATCTGCATTAGTTTTACTTTTTAATTGGCGGATTTTTATTAACTTCCTGTTCCTGTAGGTTTCCAGCATTAACTTATAAAAATAGAGACAATGCGTTTATTTTAGGATTTTTAACTTCTTTATCCTGGGCACCATGTTACAGCGGATATTTAATTTCACTTTTGACATTGCTTGTAAGTTCGGGAAATCCTGCTTTTGTAGCAGCTAACATTCTTTTGTATTGTCTTGGATTCGGATTAACATTATTAGTTCTGGGATATATAATTTCTAGTATGGACATCTCCAGATTTGCCAAGAAAACAGAACATATTCAGAAATATTTGCAATATTAATTATAATTGGGGCCATTTATATGTTAATAACAGCTCTTGGGGGAATTTTGTGAAAATAGGATTTATTGGATTCGGAAAGGTAGCTAGAAACTTAGTACGGTTAATTAACTCTGAAAATATTACTTTTTAACTTCCGCCCAAAACAGATCAGAAAACACGATTAAAAATATGGAAGAATCGGATGTGGAAATTTTAGATACTTTTAAAGAGGTGGCTACTCTTTCAGATATTTTAATTTCAGCAAACAGTCCAAATCAGGCATTGGATGTAGCTGTCAAATATGGGAAGTATTCTAAAGGAATCTATATGGATTTAAATAACATTTCTCCTAAAGAAACTTTAGAAATTAACAAACATGTAAATAATTTTGTAGACGGGGCGATTATTGGAAAAATAGATTCTGCAAATCCGATATTATATCTGTCCGGGAAAAATCTGGAAAGTCTTGATTTTTTAAATGATTTTTTGAAAATTCGAAAAATCAGTGAAAATCCTGGTGATGCATCTAAATTAAAATTACTTAGAAGTATGTATACCAAGTCTCTTTCAGCTGTTTTAATAGAAAGCTCTGAAGTAGCTAAAAATTTGAATTTGGAAGAGGATTTTTGATATTTTATCTTTAACCGAAGGAGAAGATTTTAAAAAAAGCGCTTTGTCAAGAATTAACAATACAAAAAATTACAAAAAAAGAAAGGCTGAAGAATTAGAACAGATAATTGACTATTTTGAAAATCAGGATTTGACAATGGTTAAAGCTTCTTTTAAAAAGCTTAACCGATAGTTATATCAACTTTATATCCTTTTTTATCCTTTTTATATATGTGCAGTTGTTGGGATAAAGTTTGAATCCATGATGTATCTAAGATAAGTAACTTCTTTTGCAGGTAATTTTAAATTGGTTTTAATCTTTTGACCGTCTGCTTTTAGCTGAACTGAAATTTTATTATCTTTATCAATATATAAATCAGCATTCAGTCCTTCTGAAACAATTTTGGTTTCGAATTTGGTTAAATTTAAACCTGCATGAATGTTCAATGGAGGAGTATCAACTTTAATGTTTTTGTTTCTAAAGGTTTCATTGGCTTCTTTGGCGCTTACTCCTTTTTCACCTTCATTTGCAACGTACCATGCTCTGTCAATTACTCTTTGAACTTTCTGACCTTCAGGAATAACTCCTTTAGCTTCATAACTTTTCATAAGATCCATTACTTCTTTTTTAGTAACTTCTTCTTCAATAGCACTTACAGCCAGCCTGGTCATAACTGGTCCGTAATTTGCCCTTCTGAATACTGCCCAAATTGACTCAGGATCTCTATAAACTCTTCTTTTAATTATTTCATTTATAGTATTTCCGTTTAGGTAAGCTATCTTTTCAAGATTTCTCTTGAATAGGTATTCATTCTTTTATAAATTTCAGCCCAATTGCGCTCACCTGGAATTCTGCTGGCAGCTATTTCATCTTCAAGAATCTCAATAGTTGTTTTTGGAAGTAGCTTTCTGGTTTCTTTAGGAATTGTCATGTCATTATCTAAGATGGACTTTCTGATTTTTCTTCCGGAATATTTCTCTTTGTTAAATTCGGGAATTACATGATATTCCAAAGGTGATCCTAAAAATTCATTTAGGGCATACCAGCGTATTTCATTTCGGTTGGGATAATTTTTTAGGCATGCCGACAAAATTTCCCTGTTTAACAAATTTTTGAGCTTTATTTTTAATTTCGTCAAGTGAAATATGTGCTGAGGTAATATAATCAGTAGCACCATCTTCGTACATTTTATTTAATCTGATTGGAACACTATAAGATAAAACAAGTCTATGGTGAAGACCTTCGAATGATTTTACTTCATCTGCTCCAAGAGCTAAAGCCATATCACGTCTGGCTTCAAAATTTACAAAAAATGGACCGTGATTAGCACTGTATCCTTTATTTAAATATACAACTAGCTTTTTTTGTTTTTCATCAGCTAGTTTTCTTCCTTCTTTAATTAATTTTTCATGACCTTTGTGTACCGGGTCAAAGTCTGCACTAATAGCTATCAATTTCAACACCAAAAAAAAAAAAAGTTGATGGGGTTAACCATCTATAATTTTTAAAACACCGGTTATTACTAACCATAATCCTATTAAAGTACCTAGAATAATAGGGTCTGCAACGTAAGTACCAACAATAATGTAGAGTAAACCTAATATTATTCCGCTTATGCCTATATAAAATCCAAATCTTGCGTGGCGGTTGTTAACTAAAGCAACAACTCCAACAATAATCAGTACAATTCCTGCAAGATAAAGTGAAATTTCTGCAAGAAATGCAAATAAATTAGGATTAAATATTAAACCAAGACTTAAGAATAACAGTATAATTCCCAAAATTAAATCAATAATTGCTCCGGATTTATTATAGTCTATAATAGCTACTCCTGCAACAAGCAGATAAATAGAAATTAAAAGAACAGATAATCCTATTAAGGAACTGGTCCCAATAAACCAATCATTGGAAATGCGATGATTATTATTCCTAAAATGATAGCCAGTAAACTAACAAATTTATTTTTCATCTTTTTCCTCCGTATTAATTTTAATATTTTATATATTCATATATTTTTTCTTTAAAGTAGTTAAAATTATCCATGCAAAAATTTTAGGCTCTTTCAAAAACTTGTGTGATTTTTTTTCTTTTTCATTGTTTAAATTCCAATAATTTAGTTTTAGCATGAATCTGGCTAGAAGTCCTTGTTCTATTTTCATTGTTCTTTTTATGTGTTTTGGGAATACTTTTTGGAAGATATTTTCGATTTTATTGTTTGTTGATGAGATGTTCGTGTTTTCCAGGTGTGTCGTTAATTTTTTGAAGTAAGGAATGATGAATTTCCAAAGAATTTTGTTTGTGAACTTGTTTTTGTATATTTTTTGTTTATTAATTCGTTTCTAAGTTCTTTAGCAGTATTTAAGTCTTTTGCATCCAATATTTTATAAATGTCCTGTTTTAAACAATTTAATATGTCTTTTTCGTCTTCAGATAATGGATTTTTGTCAAAGTAATCTTTAAATCTTTTGTTTACTGCTTGTTTCACGTGAAATTTGCAGAAATGGTGTTTTACTTTTAATTTATCGATGACTTCACGATATTCGTGTTTTAAGTCTGTGCCTATTGATATTTTTTTTTTTCTGATTTCTTAGGGATTCGTTTAAAAATTGATAAATGGTCTTAGAATCTTCTGATTCGACCAATTTGACGGAAACGAGAGTATTCAATTTAACGTCGAATAAGGCTAAAATATAGTTCCATTCACCATTAATTTTAACCCAAAGACTATCAAATAAGTAATATCCAGAATAAGTCCAATTATCATAGTTAAATTGATAATTAGAGTTTAATAAGATGTTTTCAATGCTTTGATGTGATATTTCGATGTTATGTTGTTGTTTTAAATCAAATCGTATTTTATGGAGCCCTGCTCCATAAATTTGATATAAATTCTCAATACATTCAATAACAGGCAATGTAATATTTGAATTAGAATAAACAAGAGATAATAAATCAGTATAAAAGACTTTACCGCATTTTATGCACTTATATTTTTGAATAGTGCAAATTTGTTCTCCAATTCTTAAAAAAATAAGTTTACGTTCATAAGTACCATTTTTAACAGCATTATGTGATTTACAAGATGGACAAATTGCAACTCTATTCTCAAAATGTATTTTACCTCTTTTTTCCAATCTGATAAGATTATTCTCAATATTTTCGCAACCAAATCGAGAAAGATCATCAAATTGACGGAATTCAGAAAACTCAGGAACAAAATCGAAAAGTTTAAATTGTTTTGACTCCATAAATTCATATGGAGCTTTTATTTTGATACTAGACATATTAATATATTAGCTCCACTTAATATATTAATTTTACTGCTTTTAAATTAAAAATAAAGAAAAAATAAAACGAAAAAAATTCGTGACTCAAAAACTAGTGAAAATTCAAATCACACAAGTTTTTGAAAGTGACAAATTTTATCATGTTGTTTAAATAATATTAATTATTATTGATTTAGCTGGAAATAGTGATATGGATTTTAAAAATATGTTAAATATATTCCTTTTTTGATATTTTTAATCATTTTATTGTGTTATCATTGGAAATTAGCAGTAGTTACTGCAGATTATCCTACTTTCCAGACAATAGTTTCAAAACATCCTTTATTATCATTAACTAAAAATGGATTTTTTTAAGTTATAGGTATGCAACCTGGAGTTCCAGATCTCTTATAGAATTTAATGTAGGGGTATTGGTATCTGTTCCTACAGAAATTTGGAGAATATTGGATTCAGTTATTTTTGCAGCTATTGCTGTGTTATTAAGTAAATTACTGGCTAATAATAATGAAAGTCCTTTCTTTTATAATTGTTTGGCTTGTTTATTTGTAGGTTTATTTATATTAACTTTTTCTAAAATATTGGAATCTGCAGGTTGGTTAGCAACTACAACAAATTATATATGGCCGATTTGTTTTATATTAATACATTTTTATCTACTTAAAGAATTTATATTTAAAAATAAGGACATATCTAAATTTAAAAGGACAATAATATATTTAATTTTAATTATCACATTATTGGAAGCTATTAGCTCTGAACAGTTACTGGTTATGGTTGGTGGCGCATATTTATTTATTATAGTTTATTGTTTATATAAAAAGATTGAACTTCCTAAATTAATTTATTTATTTATAATCATAATTCTTTTTAATTTCATTTATGATTTCTGCTGTCCGGGAAATATAAATAGAGTAAAAGTAGTTACTAAACTGGGATTTCCGGATTATGCTAATTTCAACATCATAAATAAATTAGATGTAGGGATTAATTATTTCTTAAGTTGGATTTTAATGGCAAAAGACTTATTTTCAGTAATTTTCCTAGCTTTTGCTTGGTGTTTATACTTATTTAATATCTAATAAGAAGAAAATAACTATAATTACTTTAATTCCCTGTTTGGCAGTATTATTTTTTGCATCACTAAGATTCGCAAATTTCACCACTGTTTATAGTTATTTTGATTTAACTAACTTGAAACATGGTTTATTAAGTTTAGGATTTATAAGAATGCTGCGCTGTGGTGTGATGTATCTTATAATTACATTAATACCTTTATATTCAATTTATCTGATTTATAAAGATAATAAAAAGTTAGGTTATTTTATATTTGTATTATTAATATTGGGTTTCGGATCTGTGATTATTTCAGGTTTTACTCCTTCATTAACTAGTGATGGCAGAATATATTTAAATTATTTATTTGTAATGATAATTTTAGATTATTTGCTGGTTGATAAAATATTGGAATTTAAAAATAAAAATTAAATTTTATATCTCTTTATATTAGAAAAAATTTTTTTTTTTTAATATAATGGGAGATGTTTTGCAGGTACAGTTGACTTATTCATATCTGCATTATTAACTTCAGCTAACCATTTGTTTTTACAGTCACACTCATACTCAATTGGAGTTTGTGTTAAGTTATTGGCTATTATCATATGTTTTAAGTCTTTATTGCATTTTTTACAATTGTAAGGTCCGCGTCTTGAACCGAAACCTGAAGTGTCAAGTAATGCAGGAATATCCAACTCTTTACGTACTGTATTTATAATTTCAATACAGCTCCAAATCCAAGGAGGCTGATATGCTCCTTTTCTCCACATTCTTTCAATTAAAGTTCCTCCATGTATTGTAGCAGGACAGAAAGAGAGTCTGTCAACATTATGGTCTGCACAGTATCTTGCAGTTTCAATAGCTTCGTCAATAGCGTCTTTTTCTTTAAAAGAATAGGTTTTACAAAAATGTATGCTTTGGATTTAAGATTATATCCTTTTTTGTTATTTAATTTTTGAATTAATGATACTGCATTGTTGAAATCATCTAAACTGAATCCTTTGTTTATTTTTTTTAAGCCGGGTATAATCATTGGAAGTCTCCAAACCCATACTGATTTCAAATAAAGTATCTCCAATAATATCTACCACTTCATCGATGTATTCTTCCTTAACATATTCTGCTCTGGATTCAACTACAATTTCATGAACATTGCCCAGATCCATTAAAATATTTAAAATTTCATCACGGGCATCTTTTGGAAGTTCACGAGGATTTAAAAAACTTCCTGAAGCAAATAGTTTTACAGTTATGTTATCTTCTTCATTAACCGGAAAACGGTTTAGGTGCTGTTTGAATATGTCCACTATGGTTTTGCTGTCGATTGGCTCTAATGTACAGTCTGAAACATAACTGCACATTGTACATCCGCCGCTGTCTCCAATTGCCCAGGAACATCCGGGTGTAGGCAATATAATAAATAAAGTTTTTGCAACTCCGTCATAAGTCAAATCATCATTATACCAGCTGGCTGCTACCTGGCTGGGGGTTTTTGGATCTTTTTTCTCTCAAAAGCCCGGGCTCTAATTTCTTTAGTTAAATTTTCAATCTCCATTATATATACCTTATAATAAAATTAATATTAATATTTAAGGTGTTGATATAATTAAAAACTTTGCTAATAGTAATGATTTAATCTTAAAAAAATATGGATTTAAAAACAAAAAAAGTAAATTCAATTTTCAATAAAAGAAAAGGGAAAAGAAATTTTAATCTCTTTTTTAGAGGATTATACAATCAATCCATATATGGGATGTTCATTTGACTGTGTATACTGTTATATAAACGGAAGTAAATATGCAAAGAAAACCAACAGCTATTATGTAAAATCTAATGCATGTGATCTGGTTTATAACAAATTAAAAAAATTAGCCAGAAATCACGAAAGAGCATTTTTAAATTTCGGTTCGGCATCTGATCCATATATGGAAATAGAAAAGGAATTGGAATTAACACGTGAGATTTTAAAAATATTTCTAAGATTCAAATATCCCGTACACATTATAACAAAATCTGACTTAATTTTAAGGGACACTGACATTCTAAAAAGCTAAATGATGCAGCTGTACTGCCTGATGATTTGAAAGGTTTAAAATCAAAAGTTTGTGTAACATTTTCATTTTCAACAGTTGATGATGATTTAGCTAGTTTGGTTGAGCCAAATGCACCTTTGCCTTCACAAAGACTAAAAGCAATGAATACATTAGCTAAGAAAGGTTTTCATGTAGGAGTTGCATTGATGCCAATATTGCCTTATATTAATGATGATTTGGAAAGTCTTGAAAATTTTATTAAAGTATTTAGGAAAAATAATGCTGCCTATTTAATTCCAGGTGCACTTTCACTTTTTGGAAGCAGTGAAATTTCCTCTAGAATAAAGTATTATAATTTTGTTAAAAGTAATTTTCCGGAAGTACTGGATGATGTAAAAACCTTATTTTATAATAGGGAATATCCTTCAAATAAGTATCAGAATAATTTATATAGAAAAGTAGTAAGAATTTGTAAAAAACAGGGCATCAAAACAGCAATGATTTAAAAAAAAAAAGAAAAAATTAGGAGTTTAGAAACTTGCGATTACTTCTCCTAATAATTTGATGGATTCTTCTACGTCTTTTCCGATTGGAGAACCAGCTACGTATTGGGTTACACCCATTTCAGCTAATCCTTCTACTTTAGGGATGAATTCATCAGGAGTACCTGCTACGGAGAATGCATGGAGTAAGTCATCATCGATTAATCCGATAGCTCCACCGAAGTCACCTTTACCTAAGCAAGCACCGATTTTTTCGTTGATACCTTCAGGTAATCCGTGTCTTTCGATAACCATAGGAGGTGAACCAGCTGCAATGAAAGCAACAACAATTTTTGCTGCAGCTTTAGCTTTTTTTCAGAATCAGTTCCGATAGAGGTTGCAGTGTAGGCACCTACATCAAAGTCAGCTACGTTTTTACCAGCATTGTCAATTCCTTTTTTTTAATAAGAGGTAATGCTGCTTCGTAATCTTTAGGGTTGGATGCGTTAATTAAAACACCGTCTGCAATTTCTCCAGCGGTTTCTAACATTTTAGGTCCTTGAGCACCCATGTAAATTGGAAGGTGTTCTTGAACAGCTTTTACTCCACCTAATGCTGCACCGGTTTCAGTTTTTTCACCAGCGAGTAAAGTGTTAATGTCAGCAATAGCAGCTTTTATTGTGGATACAGGTTTTTCCCATGGGATTCCTAAAGCATCAAAAGTTGCTTTGTCTCCTGGACCAATACCAAAAGTAGCTCTTCCGTCGGAGAGTTCATCGATAGTAGCACTTGCGGAAGCAGAGATAGCAGGGCTTCTTACATATGGGTTGGTTACACCAGGACCCATTTTAATGGTTTCTGTTTCTTTAGCGATTAAAGCTAAGGTTTCGTATACATTTTTGTTGTTGTAGTGGTCTGTAATCCATGCATATTCAAAACCAACTTCTTCAGCTAATTTTACACGTTCTACTATTTTATTTAAGTCTTCATTTGGTACGAATTCTATACCGAACTTCATTTTATCACCATATTAAAATTTATTAAAGAATATATAAAGTACTTATTATTTGAGTTAGATAGAAAGTTTTAAATATTATTCATGTTCGGACACCTGAAATTTCATGCCAAATAAGGCTGTATTATTTTTTTATTTTTTTTTATTACTTGAATTTGATGTTTATTATATTATTGTTATATTGTGATCCTTTTCTAAAATTTAATTTTTTTTTTAGATTAAATTTATTATATTTTGATTTATGAAATTAATTATAGTTATTTTATTTTAATAATTTATAATTTTCAGTATGAAGGAATACTAATTA